>ERZ781272.9-NODE-9-length-411782-cov-72.976215_pt1 | contig 411782 bp, 323 predicted proteins | sample MGYA00375850_ERZ781272 | MGnify/ENA primary metagenome ERZ781272 (study PRJEB29790, sample SAMN06051246) | human gut metagenome | host: Homo sapiens | place: USA: Cincinnati, Ohio | collected 2013-06-21 | study: EMG produced TPA metagenomics assembly of the Gut...
GACTGCAGGCAGAGAAAACTGGCCGATTTTCTCTGCACAGGAGGGATAATACAAGACCCGATTATACTCGGTCAGACTTTTCGCCAGTTGAATGCGCCAGTGGATGAACGCCCGTTGTGGCCAGATACCGGTAAACAACATTGCCAGTAAAGAGCCGAGGATCACATCGCCGCTTCGCCACAACGCCGTATCAATTTCACCTGTCGGGGAACCCACAACAATTGCCAGCGTCACCCCAATCAATAATCCTTGATACGGTTTCTTGCCCAGCGCCAGCCAACCGCAAAGAAACATCGCCGCCGCGCACCAGACTAACATCAGCGGTAACGAAATTAACTCCAGTTGCAGAGCGATAAGACCTAAAATCGAACCCAACACCGTACCGCCAATACGTTCGAAGGCACGAGGGACAACGTTCCCCCAGAACGAGATTGGCCCCATAATCACCACCATGGTGACCAGCGGCCAGGTGCTTTCCGGGATAGTAAACAGGCGGATAATGAGAAAAGTGAGCAGGAATGCCAGCGCGACCCGAGTACCATGCACAATGCGGTAATGGCGGTATACCCGGATTTCAAACGGGCTTAATGACTTATCGGCACGCACGCAGAAACTCCGTAATGAAGATTAAAAGCGCTCATAACACATCTGTCGGCCAGAAGGCGCGCCTCTGAGTTATCCGACGGACATACCGGGAACAGTGTAATTTCCCGGCAGGAGCGAAAAATTTGAAAGGCGCATCTTACTCTTTTCGCTTTCAAAAAAAGAGTGGTCTTCGCGTCAACACACCGCCCTGAGATGAATTAGTGATGTTTTGGCTGCACCGCAACATACATTTCGATATCCCAGTACCCATCTTCCGCGCCATTGTTCAAGTAAACCTCGAAGCAGGGCTTTGGTAACATTTCATAAGCACTGTCCTGCAAGAGGCTATTAAAGAACTGATACCAGGGTTTAGCAAAATCATCACCGACTACACGAGCCACCGCCACCGCATACTGACCACCTGAAATTTCTGTCAGAATGACGCCCTCACTGTTTTCGGGGAGCATAAAGTTATTCGGTACCGTCACGACGGTGTCGCAGCGTAATTTTTCGGCGGGTGTTTCATCTGGATTGTCGTAATAGACAGCACCCCACTCCTTCGGCACAATATTTTTGCTATCTATCCACATCATCAACTGCTCAAAACCTTTCTTTACCGTCTGCTCCCACGGGCCAACAAGATGGAAACCTGCAACGGTACGTTTATCTTCCTGCTTAATCTCGTAGTTCATGACGCCTCCATTAATACTGTTTTTATATACAGTATAGTTGCAATATTAAAACCACAAGGAATGAGTATTGATTATGCGAGCAGACTCGCACTCCTGCCAGTCTGCTGCAAAAGAAAGGTCAGGCCTTATGGTGGAAATAATCACTCAGCCGGGAAAACATGCTGCCTTCCCCGACAGATTCCAGGGTAACCAGCGGCCAGTGCGCCACCTGTTTATCACGGTCATAAAGTTCAATTTCCCCTACCCGCTGATGGGCGCTAATTGGCGCGGTGAGTTCTTTACCATCAAGGGTATATTTGGCTTTGATATGTGGAATTTCGGCTTTCGGTAGCACCATCCAGAACTCTTGTTCCGTTCCCAGGGCGATATTTTCTTTATCGCCATACCAGATGCGTTCCGTTCCGACCTTTTTCCCACGGTGCAAAATTTGCACCGTAGTAAAGTTTTGTTGCCCCCAACGCAGTAATTTTCTTGCCTCTTCCTCACGACCTTTTGCACTGTCAGCCCCCATTACCACTGCAATGAGACGACGCTGCCCATCCACAGCCGAAGCAATGAGATTAAACCCGGCACCAGAAGTATGACCCGTTTTCAGGCCGTCAACATTCATGGTTTTATCCCACAATAACCCGTTACGGTTTTGCTGAGTGATACCGTTCCAGGTGAGGCTTTTCTCACTGTACATATGATAAAACTCGGGCTCGCCGTGGATGATAGCGCGAGAAAGCACAGCTAAATCATAAGCCGAGCTATGCTGGCCAGGTGCATCCAGACCATGCACTGTTTCAAAATGCGTATCCTTGAGATGCAGCTTCTCGGCATAGTTGTTCATCATTTCAACAAACTGCCGTTGCCCACCGGCAATATAGTCAGCCAGAGCAACACAAGCGTCATTTCCGGAATCCACAATTAAACCACGGCTTAAATCACGTACCGATACGCGATCGCCCTCTTTCAGAAACATCAGTGAAGAACCGACAAACACCGGATTATCTTTCGCCCACGCATCGCGCCCCACGGTGACAATATCGTCTGGCGTAATGCGATGACTATCGATAGCACGATCCACGACATAGCCCGTCATCAGCTTTGTCAGGCTGGCGGGATTGCGCTGTTGATGCTCATTACCCGCGGTGAGAATCTGACCGGTGGTGTAATCCATCAATACCCAGGACCCGGCATGAATCTCTGGAGGCTGAGGTGAAAAAGGAATGTTTTCCGCCGCAAAACCAGACGATAAATTAAAAACGAACAAAGAAGCAGCAATAATAAGACGGCGTTTCAACAGCAAACCCTCAGGTGTTTCAAATAGCTGTTCTTTTTACGGAAATACTTATGAACTGGCTGGAATAAAGTGCAAGAAAATGTGACTACTACCTCATTTTTATCTGACATGATCTGTTGCCACTCGCTGCCAAATTGTCGCGCTAAAGCTGATTAGCACGGTGATATTTGATACTCTGGCAGACAGCAGAAATAACGGATTTAACCTAATGATGAATGACGGTAAGCAACAATCTACCTTTTTGTTTCACGATTACGAAACCTTTGGAACGCACCCCGCGTTAGATCGCCCTGCACAGTTCGCAGCCATTCGCACTGATAACGAATTCAATGTCATCGGCGAACCCGAAGTCTTTTACTGCAAGCCCGCGGATGACTATTTACCCCAGCCTGGAGCAGTATTAATTACCGGTATTACCCCGCAGGAAGCACGGGCGAAAGGAGAAAACGAAGCCGCGTTTGCCGCCCGTATTCACTCGCTTTTTACCGTACCGAAGACCTGTATTCTGGGCTACAACAATGTGCGTTTCGACGATGAAGTCACACGCAACGTTTTTTATCGTAATTTCTACGATCCTTACGCCTGGAGCTGGCAGCATGATAACTCGCGCTGGGATTTACTGGATGTTATGCGTGCCTGTTATGCCCTGCGCCCGGAAGGAATAAACTGGCCTGAAAATGATGACGGTCTACCGAGCTTTCGCCTTGAGCATTTAACCAAAGCGAATGGTATTGAACATAGCAACGCCCACGATGCGATGGCTGATGTGTACGCCACTATTGCGATGGCGAAACTGGTAAAAACGCGTCAGCCACGCCTGTTTGATTATCTCTTTACCCATCGTAATAAACACAAACTGATGGCGTTGATTGATGTTCCGCAGATGAAACCCCTGGTTCACGTTTCCGGAATGTTTGGGGCATGGCGTGGCAATACCAGCTGGGTGGCACCGCTGGCGTGGCATCCTGAAAATCGCAATGCCGTAATTATGGTGGATTTGGCAGGAGACATTTCGCCATTACTGGAACTGGATAGCGACACATTGCGCGAGCGTTTATATACCGCAAAAACCGATCTTGGCGATAACGCCGCCGTTCCGGTTAAGCTGGTGCATATCAATAAATGTCCGGTACTGGCCCAGGCGAATACGCTACGCCCGGAAGATGCCGACCGACTGGGAATTAATCGTCAGCATTGCCTCGATAACCTAAAAATTCTGCGTGAAAATCCGCAAGTGCGTGAAAAAGTGGTGGCGATATTCGCGGAAGCCGAACCGTTTACGCCTTCAGATAACGTGGATGCACAGCTTTATAATGGCTTTTTCAGTGACGCCGATCGTGCAGCAATGAAAATTGTGCTGGAAACCGAGCCGCGTAATTTACCGGCACTGGATATCACTTTTGTTGATAAACGAATTGAAAAACTGTTGTTCAATTATCGAGCGCGCAACTTCCCGGGGACGCTGGATTATGCCGAGCAGCAACGCTGGCTTGAGCACCGCCGCCAGGTCTTCACGCCAGAGTTTTTGCAGGGCTACGCTGATGAATTGCAGATGCTGGCACAACAGTATGCCGATGACAAAGAGAAAGTGGCGCTGTTAAAAGCGCTTTGGCAGTACGCGGAAGAGATCGTCTAATTTGAAGCCTCCGCCGCTGGTACGGCGGAGGACAATGTTGAGTCAGGCTTTTTGAACGGTGATGCTCCACGCAGCATCACCAATCTGCTGATAATCGGTGATGGCATGTCCTTCTTCTGCCGCCCACTGAGGGATTGCTTCAGTTGCCTGGGTGCAATCAAACTCAATTACCAACTCATCGCCGCTGGCCATTTCTGCCAGTGCTGCTTTTGCTTCTATCAGTGGAAACGGACAGACCTGCGTCACCACATCCAGCTTTTTAATCGCCATCTTTACACCTTACTTAATTTGCCGCGGCAGTTGCCAGTCGCGCCTTACGCTGCGGTCGAACATACACAAGCCAGGACGCAGTCCAGACTCCGAAAATCATAAATACAAGGCCAACCCAGCCCTGCCAGGTCATCATTGCAGTCATTACCAGTCCATTACCGATAGAGCAACCACCTGCAATGCTGGCACCGAAGCCCATCAGTACACCACCTAACCCGCTACGTAATGTTGTTTGTGCATCAGCAGCGCGAACGCGGAACTCACGGCTCGCTTTGGCGGCAATAAATGACCCCACGAAGATCCCTAACACCAGGAAAACGCCCCAGTTAATGTATTTCACGTCACCCGCGACCAGAAATTGCAGAATATTGGCCGTTGGGGAAGTGATGCCTAACCCAAACATACGTCCGGTTGCTTCACTCAGGGGCCAGGCTAAAAGCGCAATCAAACCGATGAGTACAGCTGTGACAAAGGGATGCCAGCGTTTTTCAAACAGAATATGAGCGATCCCAGTTCGGCGCGGCGGTAAGGTCGCGACTTTGAGTTTTGGCTTCTTCAACTCTTTCATCACCACCCAGAGCGTTATCACCAGCAAAACGGCAACCAACGGCCACACAGACAAATTAAAAGTCTCAGCAATAGAGTTATGTTCAGTACTGTAGTGCTGCAAGGTTTGATTTAAACCACTGGCATGTGGAGAACGCATCACCGCACTCATCACCATATAAGTGAAAAGCGCGATCCAACTGCCGATCAATCCCTCACCCGCGCGATACCAGGTCCCGGTGGCACATCCACCCGCCAGAACAATTCCCAGCCCGAAGATATACCCACCTATAACAGTACCAAGCCACGGGAACGCCCCGGCTTCGTAAGTCAGTAGGCCCGCCTGAATTAACGCAAAAACCCCCACGCTTTGCACCGAAATTGCAATCAGCAAGGCGTAAAACATGCGATTATTTTTCGCGATATACATATCGCGAAAACCACCTGTCAGGCAAAAACGCCCACGCTGCATGACAAATCCCAGCAGAGCACCACAAATTAGCCCGCTTAATATCATTGAAAACATAAATTAATTAACCAGATGAATGTTAATAAGGAAATTATTCATGACTGGTGGAATGCAGACCAATAACCAAATTCTCTAAATTAGAACAAATGGTTATTAATGAGGATTTCGATAAAAAAGAATAAAAAAACCGGAGCCAAATATTCATTCGACTCCGGTTGATTATTAGAAAAGATGATTATGCTACGTCTTCGTACTGCGGAACCGGGTTACGGAAGCTCTTGGTTACGCATGCCAGGTAAATCAGACCGATAGCAGCCCAGATCAGACCCAGAACCATTGAGCTTTCTTCCAGGTTAACCCACAGCGCACCAACGGTCAGCGCACCACACATCGGCAGGAACAGATACTGGAAGTGATCTTTCAGCGTCTTGTTACGCTTCTCACGGATCCAGAACTGCGAGATGACCGACAGGTTAACGAAGGTGAACGCCACCAACGCACCAAAGTTAATCAGCGCCGTAGCCATTACCAGGTCGAAGTTGATTGCCAGCAGGGCAATCGCGCCAACCAGGATGATGTTCATCGCCGGAGTACGCCATTTCGGGTGTACATAACCGAAGAAGCTTTTCGGGAACACGCCGTCACGACCCATTACGTACATCAGACGCGCTACGCCTGCGTGCGCCGCCATACCGGACGCCAGTACGGTAATGGTGGAGAAGATCAGCGCGCCAACCTGGAACGCTTTACCCGCAACGTACAGCATGATTTCAGGCTGTGACGCATCCGGATCTTTAAAGCGAGAGATATCCGGGAAGTACAGCTGCAGGAAGTAAGTTGCAAAGATGAAGATCATGCCGCCAATCAGCGCGGTCAGGAAAATCGCACGCGGGATCACGCGCTCTGCATCTTTGGTTTCTTCCGACAGGTTGCTGATGCCGTCAAAGCCGGTAAAGGAGAAGCACAGGATTGTCGCCCCGGTAATCATCGGGATAACATGCGCATCGCCAGACCAGAACGGACGAGTGCTCGCCAGCGTACCCGCGCCTTCACCTTCAAATACGCCATAAACAACCATGCCCAGAATCACCGCGATCAGCACTACCTGCAACACGACGATTACAGTGTTGAAGTTCGCTACGGATTTCAGACTACGCAGGTTAAAGGCGGTCATAAAGGCCACCAGCGCCACCACAAACATCCACGATGGGATGGAAGGCACCAGAGCTTCAAAATAGATTTTCGCCAGCAGAATGTTGATCATCGGCGCGAACAGATAGTCGAGCAGAGAAGACCAACCCACCATAAAGCCGACAGTCGGGCTAATGGATTTCTGGGCGTAAGTGTATGCAGAGCCAGCAGAAGGATAGCGGCGGACCAGCTTCCCGTAGCTCAGAGCCGTAAACAGGATCGCAATCAATGCGAACGCATAGGCTGTCGGCACATGACCATCCGTGAGGCCTGAAACGATACCAAAAGTATCAAACAGCGTCATCGGCTGCATATAGGCTAGACCCATCATTACAACCGGAACTAACGTAAGCGTTTTACGCAATTCCACGCGAGAGGTGTTTGGAGTAACGTTATGCGACATGGTCATTCTCCTTTACGATGATAACCGTCGCGTAAGCAAAAAATTGCCCCATTTTTTTGGATTCCTCAGCGACAACAACTGTCGATTTTTAGTAAATATCTATCCGGTACGAAGCCCGGCCTCTTGGTATGAATGATTGGTTTGAAGCAAAAAATAACCGACGCTGATGAAACGTCGGTTTTTAGTCATTTTTTGACAGCGGCGCATTGTGCCTAAATGGGGGGGAAATGACAAGAGAATGAGAGGCTTGTCATAATAATTTTTCTTTAAATGGCTGATTTTCCGTCATCAGATTTTGCATAAACACCGGCGATCGCACTATTTGCTAAAATTTCATCTCGCCACCAGCCGCTGGCAAGCCCTGCGGTCTGTTCGTTCCAGCCAATCCAGACGGGTTCAAAGAGAGTTTGGGCGACCACTTTCTTCTCGATTAACGCGCCACTATCGAGAAAACGTTGCGCCAGATACCGTGGTAAATAGCCGCAGCCAAGGCCGCTAATTTGCAGCTCCAGCTTGGTTTTAAAATCGAAAACGGTAATGGCTTCTTGTTCGTCGAGAAGTTGCGAGGCCGTAGAGGCGCCTGCCTGCGCAGTATCCCCCACCACAATCGCCCGATATCGTTTAATGATACGACGGTTTAACGGCTCTTCTTCCTGGGCTAACGGATGATGAGGCGCGACCGCAAAGACTTGTTCAAGATCACCCAACCGCGAGAAACCAAACTCACTGGAAGATGGTGGCTCATGCATCGCGCCAACAATAATATCCGCTCGCCCCTGAGTCAGGGCATCCCATGAACCACCGAGTACGCCATTGATAAACTTCAGGCGCGTCACGCTATGATGTTGATAAAAAGCTTCAATGAGTGGCGCAAGCAGAGAAAAAGGGAAGGTGTCGTCCACGCCAATCACCAGCTCGTTTTCCCAGCCTTCATGCAGTTTTATCGCCTGCTTTTCCAGTTCTCGCACGGTATGCAGAACTTCCCGCCCTTTCTCTAATAACATTTTTCCGGTGCGGGTGAATTTAGCGCGGTGTCCGCTGCGATCAAGCAATTGAATATTAAGGTCACTTTCCAGCTTGTGAACGGTGTAACTCAGAGCGGACGGCGTCTTGTAGAGTTTGGCCGACGCCGCCGCAAAACTGCCTTCTTTTTCTAAGGCATCGAGGATCATCAACACATCCAGCAGTGGTTTCATACACGCCCCCTTGCAGTGCATGCGGCGTCCTGCTGGCGTGATCGTTTACTCCAGCGGCATTACCAGCGGATCGGGATACTGGTATTCAAATCCCAGTTCATTACAAATCCGGCTGCCATCAATAATCTTACCTTTACCGCTATCCAGACTATTTCTGAACTGCGGAGGCTCCAGCCCCAGTAAACGGGCCATCTGCGGATAGAAAACATTACGCGCAGGGTGAGCTGGCGCACATATATTATAGATGTGTCCGCCTTTAGGTGCCTGTAACAACAGGGTGATAGCGCCAATAACATCTTCTAAATGGACTAAATTGACACCATGTTCACCATCAGGGGCGGTTTTTCCGGCAAAGAAGCGTCCCGGATGACGTCCCGGTCCGACCAGGCCCGCAAGACGCAGAATATCGACCGAAGTACCGGGTAAATTGTGCAGCCAGTCTTCGAGTTCTTCTAATACTCGTCCACTGTTGGTTACCGGATTACGCGGGGTGGTTTCTTTCACCGTGCCTTGCGCGTCGCCATAGACAGATGTTGAGCTGGTAAAAATAATGCGGGGAATACGATGGGCCAGCGCGCTATCTACTAACTCTTGTACCGCTTGTAAATAGAACTCATCGCCGGGGCCGCTACGACGTGCCGGAAGCGTAATGACCAGCGCATCGGCATCCATCAGGGCATCCAGATCGTCAGAATCGCAAACTAACTCAGGCTCCATGCGAAGCAGATAGCTATCAATCCCACTCATTCGGGCCGCTTCGACACCATCTTGTGTGGTTTTACTCCCGGTGACTTGCCAGCCTCGCGCTGAAAGTGACATCGCCAGCGGCATGCCTAACCACCCTAACCCGACAATTGCGACCTTTTTCATCCGTTATCTCCTGATACACCTTAGATCTATAAGGCTACGCTAGCGTATCAAAACTGACAATTCATTCTATGAATGAAATCGAAACTGTTAGCAAATATACAATTGCCTGATGCGCTCCGCTTATCAGTCCTACAAAAACATCAATACATTGAATTTAGGCAATATTTGTAGACCTGATAACGCATTCACGCCGCATCCGGCAGGAACAAAGCCCACTTTAGTTACAGAACACAATGTTCTTGAGGGTTTTAAAGACATATTTTCACGATTACTTTTCTAACGTAGTCACTCCAGGCCCCCTCCTTTCCCCGCTCATTCATTAAACAAATCCATTGCCATAAAATATATAAAAAAGCCCTTGCTTTCTAACGTGAAAGTGGTTTAGGTTAAAAGACATCAGTTGAATAAACATTCACAGAGACTTTTATGACACGCGTTCAATTTAAACACCACCATCATCACCATCATCCTGACTAGTCTTTCAGGCGATGTGTGCTGGAAGACATTCAGATCTTCCAGTGGTGCATGAACGCATGAGAAAGCCCCCGGAAGATCATCTTCCGGGGGCTTTTTTATTGCGCGGTTGATAACGGTTCAGACAGGTTTAAAGAGGAATAAGAAAATGACAGACAACACTCGTTTACGCATAGCTATGCAGAAATCCGGCCGTTTAAGTGATGACTCACGCGAATTACTGGCGCGCTGTGGCATTAAAATCAATCTTCACACCCAGCGCCTGATCGCGATGGCAGAAAACATGCCGATTGATATTCTGCGCGTGCGTGACGATGACATTCCCGGTCTGGTGATGGACGGCGTGGTAGACCTTGGGATTATCGGCGAAAACGTGCTGGAAGAAGAGCTGCTTAACCGCCGCGCCCAGGGTGAAGATCCGCGCTACTTTACCCTGCGTCGTCTGGATTTCGGCGGCTGCCGCCTTTCGCTGGCAACGCCGGTTGATGAAGCCTGGGACGGTCCGCTCTCCTTAAACGGTAAACGTATCGCCACCTCTTATCCTCACCTGCTCAAGCGTTATCTCGACCAGAAAGGTATCTCTTTTAAATCCTGCTTACTGAACGGTTCTGTTGAAGTCGCCCCGCGTGCCGGACTGGCGGATGCGATTTGCGATCTGGTTTCCACCGGTGCCACGCTGGAAGCTAACGGCCTGCGCGAAGTCGAAGTTATCTACCGCTCGAAAGCTTGCCTGATCCAGCGCGATGGCGAAATGGAAGAATCTAAACAGCAACTGATCGACAAGCTGCTGACCCGTATTCAGGGCGTGATCCAGGCGCGCGAATCAAAATACATCATGATGCACGCACCGACCGAACGTCTGGATGAAGTCATCGCCCTGCTGCCAGGTGCCGAACGCCCAACTATTCTGCCGCTGGCAGGTGACCAACAGCGCGTAGCGATGCACATGGTCAGCAGCGAAACCCTGTTCTGGGAAACGATGGAAAAACTGAAAGCGCTGGGTGCCAGTTCAATCCTGGTCCTGCCGATTGAGAAGATGATGGAGTGATCGCCATGAGCTTTAACACAATCATTGACTGGAATAGCTGTACTGCGGAGCAACAACGCCAGCTGTTAATGCGCCCGGCGATCTCCGCCTCTGAAAGCATTACCCGCACTGTTAACGATATTCTCGATAACGTGAAAACGCGTGGCGATGAGGCCTTACGGGAATACAGCGCGAAGTTTGATAAAACCACGGTTACCGCGCTGAAGGTGTCTGCTGAGGAGATCGCTGCAGCCAGCGAACGCCTGAGCGACGAGCTAAAACAGGCGATGGCGGTGGCAGTAAAGAATATTGAAACCTTCCACACTGCGCAAAAACTGCCGCCGGTAGATGTCGAAACGCAGCCAGGCGTACGTTGCCAGCAGGTCACGCGCCCGGTGGCTTCAGTGGGTTTGTATATTCCTGGCGGCTCCGCCCCGCTCTTCTCAACGGTATTAATGCTGGCGACTCCGGCGCGAATTGCAGGCTGTAAAAAAGTAGTGCTCTGCTCACCGCCGCCGATTGCCGATGAGATCCTTTATGCGGCGCAGCTGTGCGGTGTGCAGGACGTGTTTAACGTCGGCGGCGCACAGGCCATTGCCGCACTGGCGTTTGGTACAGAATCCGTGCCGAAAGTGGACAAAATCTTCGGGCCGGGTAACGCCTTTGTCACCGAAGCAAAACGCCAGGTAAGCCAGCGTCTGGACGGTGCGGCGATCGATATGCCCGCAGGTCCGTCGGAAGTGCTGGTGATTGCTGACAGCGGCGCTACGCCGGATTTCGTGGCTTCTGATTTGCTCTCCCAGGCTGAACACGGCCCGGACTCACAGGTGATTTTACTGACGCCCGACGCCGATATGGCGCGTCGCGTTGCCGAGGCCGTCGAACGCCAACTGGCAGAACTGCCGCGTGCCGAAACCGCCCGCCAGGCACTGAGCGCCAGCCGCCTGATCGTGACTAAAGATTTAGCGCAGTGCGTAGAGATTTCCAACCAGTACGGCCCGGAACACCTGATCATTCAGACCCGCAACGCCCGCGAACTGGTCGATGGCATCACCAGCGCCGGTTCGGTATTTCTTGGTGACTGGTCACCGGAATCGGCAGGCGACTATGCCTCCGGCACTAACCACGTTCTGCCGACTTACGGTTACACCGCCACCTGTTCCAGCCTCGGGCTGGCAGATTTCCAGAAACGCATGACCGTACAGGAACTGTCGAAAGAAGGTTTCTCCGCGCTGGCTTCGACCATTGAAACACTGGCCGCCGCCGAGCGCCTGACCGCCCACAAAAATGCCGTTACTTTGCGTGTTAACGTCCTTAAGGAGCAAGCATGAGCACCGTGACTATTACCGATTTAGCGCGTGAAAACGTCCGCAACCTGACGCCGTATCAGTCGGCGCGTCGTCTGGGCGGTAACGGCGACGTCTGGCTGAACGCCAACGAATATCCCACAGCCGTGGAGTTTCAGCTTACTCAGCAAACGCTCAACCGCTACCCGGAATGCCAGCCAAAAGCGGTGATTGAAAATTACGCGCAATATGCAGGCGTAAAACCGGAGCAGGTGTTGGTCAGCCGTGGCGCGGACGAAGGTATTGAACTGCTGATCCGCGCTTTTTGCGAACCGGGTAAAGACGCCATCCTCTACTGCCCGCCAACGTACGGCATGTACAGCGTCAGCGCTGAAACCATTGGTGTCGAATGCCGCACAGTGCCGACGCTGGACAACTGGCAACTGGACTTACAGGGCATTTCCGACAAGCTGGACGGCGTAAAAGTGGTCTATGTTTGCAGCCCCAACAACCCCACCGGGCAACTGATCAATCCGCAGGATTTTCGCACCCTGCTGGAGCTAACCCGCGGTAAGGCGATTGTGGTTGCCGATGAAGCCTATATAGAGTTTTGCCCGCAGGCATCGCTGGCTGGCTGGCTGGCGGAATATCCGCACCTGGCTATTTTGCGCACACTGTCGAAAGCTTTTGCTCTAGCGGGGCTTCGTTGCGGATTTACGCTGGCAAACGAAGAAGTCATCAACCTGCTGATGAAAGTGATCGCCCCCTACCCGCTCTCGACGCCGGTTGCCGACATTGCGGCCCAGGCGTTAAGCCCGCAGGGAATCGTCGCCATGCGTGAACGGGTAGTGCAAATTATTGCTGAACGCGAATACCTGATTGCCGCACTGAAAGAGATCCCCTGCGTGGAGCAGGTTTTTGACTCTGAAACCAACTACATTCTGGCGCGCTTTAAAGCCTCCAGCGCAGTGTTTAAATCTTTGTGGGATCAGGGCATTATCTTACGTGATCAGAATAAACAACCCTCTTTAAGCGGCTGCCTGCGAATTACCGTCGGAACCCGTGAAGAAAGCCAGCGCGTCATTGACGCCTTACGTGCGGAGCAAGTTTGATGAGTCAGAAGTATCTTTTTATCGATCGCGATGGAACCCTGATTAGCGAACCGCCAAGTGATTTTCAGGTGGACCGTTTTGACAAACTCGCCTTTGAACCTGGCGTGATCCCGGAGCTGCTGAAGCTGCAAAAAGCGGGCTACAAGCTGGTGATGATCACTAATCAGGATGGTCTGGGAACACAAAGTTTCCCGCAGGCGGATTTCGATGGCCCGCACAACCTGATGATGCAGATCTTCACCTCGCAAGGCGTGCAGTTTGATGAAGTGCTGATTTGCCCACACCTGCCCGCCGATGAGTGTGACTGCCGTAAGCCGAAAGTAAAACTGGTGGAGCGTTATCTGGCTGAGCAAGCGATGGATCGCGCTAACAGTTATGTAATTGGCGATCGCGCGACCGACATTCAACTGGCGGAAAACATGGGCATTAATGGTTTACGCTACGACCGCGAAACTCTGAACTGGCCAATGATTGGCGAGCAACTCACTAAACGAGACCGTTACGCCCATGTAGTGCGTAACACCAAAGAGACGCAAATTGACGTCCAGGTGTGGCTGGATCGCGAAGGTGGCAGCAAGATTAACACCGGCGTTGGCTTCTTTGATCACATGCTGGATCAGATCGCTACCCACGGTGGTTTCCGTATGGAAATCAACGTTAAAGGCGACCTCTATATCGACGATCATCACACCGTCGAAGATACCGGCCTGGCGCTGGGCGAAGCATTAAAAATTGCTCTTGGCGACAAACGCGGTATTTGCCGCTTCGGTTTTGTGCTGCCGATGGACGAATGCCTTGCCCGCTGCGCGCTGGATATCTCTGGTCGCCCGCACCTGGAATATAAAGCCGAGTTTACCTACCAGCGCGTGGGCGATCTCAGCACTGAAATGATCGAGCACTTCTTCCGTTCGCTCTCATACACCATGGGCGTGACCCTGCACCTGAAAACCAAAGGTAAAAACGATCACCACCGTGTAGAGAGCCTGTTCAAAGCGTTTGGCCGCACCCTGCGCCAGGCCATCCGCGTGGAAGGCGACACCCTGCCCTCGTCGAAAGGAGTGCTGTAATGAACGTGGTGATCCTTGATACTGGCTGCGCCAACCTGAACTCGGTGAAGTCTGCCATTGCGCGTCACGGTTATGAACCCAAAGTCAGCCGTGACCCGGACGTCGTGTTGCTGGCCGATAAACTGTTTTTACCCGGCGTTGGCACCGCGCAAGCGGCGATGGACCAGGTGCGCGAGCGCGAGCTGTTTGATCTCATCAAAGCCTGTACCCAACCGGTGCTGGGCATCTGCTTAGGGATGCAACTGCTGGGGCGGCGCAGCGAAGAGAGCAACGGCATCGACTTGCTGGGCATCATCGACGAAGACGTGCCGAAAATGACCGACTTTGGTCTGCCGCTGCCGCATATGGGCTGGAACCGCGTTTACCCGCAGGCAGGCAACCGCCTGTTTCAGGGGATTGAAGACGGCGCGTACTTTTACTTTGTTCACAGCTACGCAATGCCAGTCAATCCGTGGACCATCGCCCAGTGTAACTACGGCGAACCGTTCACCGCGGCGGTACAAAAAGATAACTTCTACGGCGTGCAGTTCCATCCGGAGCGTTCTGGTGCCGCTGGCGCTAAGTTGCTGAAAAATTTCCTGGAGATGTGATGATTATTCCGGCATTAGATTTAATCGACGGCACCGTGGTGCGTCTCCATCAGGGCGATTACGGCAAACAACGCGATTACGGTAACGACCCGCTGCCGCGCTTACAGGATTACGCCGCGCAGGGTGCCGAAGTGTTGCATCTGGTGGATCTGACCGGGGCAAAAGATCCGGCTAGACGTCAAATCCCGCTGATTAAAACCCTGGTCGCGGGCGTTAACGTTCCGGTGCAGGTTGGCGGCGGCGTGCGTAGCGAAGAAGACGTGGCGGCGTTACTGGAAGCGGGCGTTGCTCGCGTGGTGGTCGGCTCCACCGCGGTGAAATCACCAGAAATGGTGAAGGGCTGGTTTGAACGTTTTGGTGCCGATGCCTTAGTGCTGGCGCTGGATGTCCGTATTGACGAGCAAGGCAACAAACAGGTGGCAGTCAGCGGCTGGCAAGAGAACTCGGGCGTTTCGCTGGAACAACTGGTGGAAACCTATCTGCCCGTCGGCCTGAAACATGTGCTGTGTACCGATATCTCGCGCGACGGCACGCTGGCAGGCTCTAACGTCTCTTTATATGAAGAAGTGTGCGCCAGATATCCGCAGGTGGCATTTCAGTCATCCGGCGGCATTGGCGAAATTAACGATGTTGCTGCCCTGCGTGGCACTGGCGTGCGCGGCGTAATAGTTGGTCGTGCATTACTGGAAGGTAAATTCACCGTGAAGGAGGCCATCGCATGCTGGCAAAACGCATAATTCCGTGTCTCGACGTTCGTGATGGTCAGGTGGTGAAAGGCGTACAGTTTCGCAACCATGAAATCATTGGCGATATTGTACCGCTGGCAAAACGCTACGCCGAAGAAGGTGCAGACGAACTGGTGTTCTACGATATCACCGCTTCCAGCGATGGCCGTGTGGTAGATAAAAGCTGGGTATCTCGCGTGGCGGAAGTGATCGACATTCCGTTCTGTGTGGCGGGTGGGATTAAGTCTCTGGAAGATGCCGCGAAAATTCTTTCCTTTGGCGCGGATAAAATTTCCATCAACTCTCCTGCGCTGGCGGACCCGACGTTAATTACTCGCCTGGCGGATCGCTTTGGTGTGCAGTGTATTGTGGTCGGTATTGATACCTGGTACGACGCTGAAACCGGTAAATATCATGTGAATCAATATACCGGCGATGAAAGCCGCACCCGCGTCACTCAGTGGGAAACGCTCGACTGGGTAGAGGAAGTGCAAAAACGCGGTGCCGGAGAAATCGTCCTCAACATGATGAATCAGGACGGCGTGCGTAACGGTTACGACCTCGAACAACTGAAAAAAGTGCGTGAAGTTTGCCACGTCCCGCTGATTGCCTCCGGTGGCGCGGGCACCATGGAACACTTCCTCGAAGCCTTCCGCGATGCCGACGTTGACGGCGCGCTGGCAGCTTCCGTATTCCACAAACAAATAATCAATATTGGTGAATTAAAAGCGTACCTGGCAACACAGGGCGTGGAGATCAGGATATGTTAACAGAACAACAACGTCGCGAACTGGACTGGGAAAAAACCGACGGACTTATGCCGGTGATTGTGCAACACGCGGTATCCGGCGAAGTGCTAATGCTGGGCTATATGAACCCGGAAGCCTTAGATAAAACCATCGAAAGCGGCAAAGTCACCTTCTTCTCGCGCACTAAACAACGGCTGTGGACCAAAGGCGAAACGTCGGGCAATTTCCTCAACGTAGTAAATATTGCGCCGGACTGCGACAACGACACGCTACTGGTACTGGCGAATCCTATCGGACCAACCTGCCACAAAGGCACCAGCAGCTGCTTCGGCGACACCGCTCACCAATGGCTGTTCCTGTATCAACTGGAACAACTGCTCGCCGAACGCAAATCTGCCGACCCGGAAACCTCTTACACAGCCAAACTGTATGCCAGCGGCACCAAGCGCATTGCGCAGAAAGTGGGCGAAGAAGGCGTGGAAACCGCACTGGCAGCAACGGTACATGACCGCTTTGAGCTGACCAACGAGGCATCTGATTTGATGTATCACCTGCTGGTGTTGTTGCAGGATCAGGGGCTGGATCTCGGAGAAGTGATTGATAATCTGAAGAATCGGCATTAACGCGTTGGCCCCCGCAGCAACGGCGGGGGTAGCAGCTCTCAGGATTTACTTTCCAGCAATGTAGTGTAGAGATTGACATAGGCGTCAATCATATGGTCGGCAGTAAACATCTCTTCAAAACGACGACGCGAGTTTTCGCCATAGCGGTTGGAGGTTTCCTCGTTATTCCAGAGCTCATTCATCGCCTCCACCAGCGCCTGGCTATCATTCGGCGGAATCACGCAACCACTCACTTTGTCCTGGTTAATGAAAGAGGTACCTGTACCGATCTCGCAAGAGATCAGCGGCCTTGCAAAGCGTGCGCCTTCCAATAACGTAATGCCAAACGCCTCAGAGCGCAGATGCGAGGGGAATACCACGCCCCGGCAGAGCTGGAAGAGAATGTACTTATCTTCGTCGTTGAGCATGCCGGTAAACATCACATTGCTCAGCCCGCGCTGCTGCGCTTCACGCCGCACTTCCGATTCCAGCGGCCCGCCCCCTACAACCACCACTGGCAGTCGGCTACGCTCAGCGGCATCCATCAGAATATGCAGCCCTTTGTAGTAGCGGAAAGTGCCGACGAAGAGAAAGAACTTATCGCCGACAGTTTCCCGCCAGTGCGCGACCCTCTGCGGATCGTGCTGCACGTCCTGCTGCTCCAGACCAAACGGGATCACCACCGTTTTATCCAGATATTTTTTCAGGGTCTGGCTGGAAGCCACGTAATTGGGCGACGAGGCAACGATGCAATCTACGCCGCTGAGAAATCGCTCCTGCAGCGGCTGGTACAGCTTCATTAACCGTTTTTGTTTCACTATATCAGAGTGATAGGTCACCACAGTCCTGGCGTCAGGCCGCGCCGAAAGATGCAGCATATCCATAAAGGGAAACGGAAAATGGTAGTTGATGATATCGTAGTCATCTTTAATCAGCTTAAAACGCTTTAACGCTTTCAGCGAAAACGGCGTGGAGGCAATTTCAAAAAGCTGTTTATTATAAATGACCCGATGATCTTCGTAAGCGACAGGACCTGTATCTTTGACCGGGCTAAAAGTGAAAACATCGGCTGCGATTCCCCGGCGGGCGCAGCCCTGACTTAGCTGATAAATGACCTGCTCAATACCGCCGTAGGTATCGGGATAGTAAGTCTTATAGACGTGTAGAACTCTCAACTGACACCCTTAGAGTAATTTATAGGCGTTAATGGTCTGGGTCGCACAGTTCTCCCACGAAAACTGTTTCGCCTGAGCAAGACCGCGCGCGGTGGCGATGTCCCGCCAGCTATCATCCTGCAGGCTCTGCAAAATTTGCGCGCTAATCGCGTCTATATCATTAGGATCGGCAACGAGGCCGGCATCGCCAACAACCTCAGGCAAAGAGGTGACATTGGAGCATACTACCGGCACACCGCAAGACATCGCTTCAAGAATAGGTAAACCAAATCCCTCGTAGAAGGAGGGATAAACAAAGACTCTGGCCGCTGCGTACAAATACGGCAGGTCTTCATCCGGAACATATCCGAGGTAACGGATCCAGCCTTCCCGAGTACCGCGCTCGACTAACTGCCACAGCACATCGTCTTCCCAGCCGCGATAACCGCTAAGGATTAGCGGATAGCGCATGCGGATCTCCATCGGTAGCAGCTGGTAGGCATGTAGCAGGCCTCGGATATTTTTGCGTGGCTCCATGGTGCCGATATATAGCGCGTAGGCCTGCCACGCCAGCTGATATTTCTGCAGTACCGGCAGACACTCTGCCGGGCTGCGTGGGATATAGTCACTGCTGCAGGCTAGCTTGGTGGTTACGATCCGCTCCTCCGGATAGTTGAACAAGCGGATAATTTCACTGCGCGAGAAATCAGAAACGGTCAGGATCAGCTTTGCCGAATCCAGACTCTCATGCAGGGACTTCTCCATATAGCGAACCCGATCTTTTGGATGATATTCCGGGCAGGTAAAAATGGATATGTCATGAAACGTGGTCACGGCGCGTTCCAGTTTATGCGGCAGATAAAAATTGGGGCCATGGTAGATATAATCTTTATAGTCGCGCAATGCCCACGCCTGGCGCCGCGGATGCAGCAAGCGATAAGCCTCAATCAACAGCGTCTGTCGGCGTAGAAACGCCGACAGACGACCATGATTGCTGGCTTTGGTATCGCTTTTATTCTCCACCAAAGGGATCTGTTCGATAAACGACGCACCGTGAAATAGCTTTAATTCTTCAATTTCGCGGGCGACCGCCAGCCGCTTAACCAGCTCCAGGGAATACCGACCGATGCCCGTTAATGGGTATTTAATTGGCTCAGTAGCAAAAATAATTTTCATAATAAATGACACATTATCTAACCCCTCTTGTATTCAAAGGCAAAAAATACAAGAGAGATATTTTTATTTAAAATATTTAGCTTTAGCTAAGCCTTGACACATATTAACCAGACGGCGTGAAACAGCTTGATAATCATGTTGTTCCCGCCATGCATCGGCACGTTGTTGAGTCCTGGTTGCCCAAGAGTTCTGTTCACGGATGGAATTCAGGATCCGGTCAATCCCCTGACTGATATCATCGACGCTGCATCCATCAAATTTAAAGACGGCATCGTCCAAATCATCAAATATCGCCAGGGGCGTTACCGCAACAGGTTTTTGAGTCGCCATACCATAACGTACCGCCCCGCTAGCAGACTCCCCAGTATTCTGATAAGCAAAAATCAGAAGATCGGCTTCTGAAAGCAACCGCAGACTCTCCGCATCAGGGAGGAAATCATTGTGCATCTCAATCAGATCGGTAACACCTAACCGCTGAGCAGCCGCTTTAAGCTCTGCCACCAGATCGCGTGACTCCCCAACAGGATACTCTGCGTTCACCAGTCGTAAACGAACCGGTTTACCAGCTTGCTTGAGTCTATGGACGGATTCTACTAGTTCCATCAGGCCCTTATGCGGTAAGCAGAAGCCATAGCTCGCAATTAGCGGTAAAGACTGCTGTTGACGCGTGACGCTCGCTGCGGAGTAGTTGATAACGCCGTGCGGGAATAAAGCAACATTCGCAGTTAAGCCTAAATCTTTAAGGCGGTTCATATCGGCAATCGAATGCACCAACAACCGGTCGCAAAGTGCCAGCGCCTCTTTCATTTCAGCAAGACGGAAATTCCAGCTCGGCTCTTTTTCCAGCGGATCCACAGTTGAGTGCATCGTCATAACAACTGAACGACCGGCGTCATGCTGGCGACGAATAAACGCCGACAGTTCTCGATGATTAAAGAATCCATAGTTAAATTGGATCACGATGACATCGAGTCTCAGAGCATCAATGTGTGGCTGGAGGTTTTCCAGATAGTTGCTCTCTTTACCTACAATCCAGTTGCGAAGTACAAACTCTTCGTCTGCACACACAAGATCGCCAGCGCTGACCTGGGGAGCAAAAACAACATCCGCGCCATGAGGTGCGCTCTCCACCAGATGCTGGGAATAGGTTGCGATCCCACATTTCGTGTTCCAGGTCGTCAACCAGCCAATGCGCGCCCGATGCTGTGCAATATCAATATGCGCACGCAGAGTCTTGACCGCCTGGCAAGAACGATCAGCCACCGCTTTCCAGGTAAACTGCTGCAGAAGAAGCTCGCGACCAGCATTGGCCATGTCACGCAGCACTGATTTATCGGTTGAGGCTGCCGCTTTTAATGCATCTGTTAAGTTGTCAATATCCACACTGGCCCAGGCTGAGGAAAACAGACCAAAGTGCGTTTTTACCCGAGTGAACTGATAGTCAACCAGCCATGAATTTTGTGAATTAACAAAATCAAGTTGCCCGCTCCAATTGGTGACGATAGCCGGTAGCCCACTCAGCATTGCTTCAGCAATAGGTAAACCAAAGCCTTCAGCGCAACCTGGAGCAACCAAAACATCACAGCTTTCATAAAGCCCTTTAAGCTCGGTGGCTGACATATCCTCTTTGATCACTTCAACTTTGGGATAGTCTATGAATTGAGCCTGGGCCTGAGCCAGCCATGCGTCAATTTCATTGTGCGGATTGTTAAAAGTCTTAATGATTAAGATAACATTGTCACGACGAGTGAACGCCTTCCCCCAAGCCTGAAGCATTGCCTGTATCCCTTTGCGTGGGAAACAAGAAGAGACATGCAGGAAACGGAATGTTCCGTGATCCACATCTTTTGTCGTCTCGGCTGGGATATTGAGCCAATGGTCACAGCCATTGCCAACAACAAATGCGGGCACATTCAGTCCGTTATCAATCAATATTTTACGAACATGTTCCGAAGTACACAGCACTCCGTCAAGTTCCCGATTAAATTCATTGATCCACGGTTGCGGAAAGCCCGTTTCTTCCCAAGCATAACAATGAAGGAATTTTACTTTGGCATCCATTTTGGTAACCCGCGGTGGATAGATATTTCTGCTAAGAATATCTATCTTTTCGTTACTCTTGCGGGTCTGACATTGATTATAAAATGCCAGAAGATCACTATTTTCCGACTGTGCCATAAACGAGGCATCTGGGGCAAAATCACCTGGTCCTTCAGTGGAATGCAATAAAACCTCTACACCATCGGCTGAGAGTGCCCGGGCAAACTCGCGGTTGACCAACGCCAGACTATATGAGCTATCGAATGGGCCTTCCACACGCCAGTTCAGCGATTTATCGTCGATTTGATAAAGTTCTGCCGTTTTCAGATTGTAATCAATGGCCGTTGCGCACAAGCGCAGATCGCGGTCATCTGGCTGCCCTTGTGGGATAGCAAGGATCTTCTGAATCAAAGCTTCAGGTAAAACCTGCGCAGTACCGGTGTCTTCTACCGCGATCTTTTCGAAAGCTTCCAGAGCAGTCACCGCAGCCTTATCCCAAGAGAAATTACGCGCTTGCTGCTGCGCCATTTCTTTCAGACGCGCGAGGAAGGTATCATCAGTCAAACATTGCGCGATCTTATCCCTCATGGAAGAGACAGAATACGGGTCGAATAATGCCTCAGGATTATCGATGACTTCAGGAATACTGGTGACATTTGAGCCAATCACCGGCGCACCGCACGACATTGCTTCCAGAACCGGCAACCCAAAACCTTCATGTAGTGAAGCAAAGATGAACAGCTTACATAGGCGATAGAGCTGGATCAGCTCATCTTCAGGCACATAACCAGTGAGTACCAGTTCGCCTTGCTGTAAACCATTACCTGACGCAAGGGATTCCAGATACTGACGATCACCGATGGAAAGCTTACTGACGATAACCAGTTGATGACTGCGACGTAAGGCATCACTGAGCCCGGCATAGGCCTCAATCAACCGTTTAAAGTTTTTCCTTGAGTCAAATCCTCCGGGCGCATACAACATGAACTCGCGCTGAATACCGTAATGGCCAAGGACGGTCTCTTTTTCGCTCGCTGCCACCTCCGCCATACAAAACTGAGAATCGACTGCGGCTGCAATATTCTGCACATGATCGCCCTGTAAATGCAGATGCTCAATCGCTTCCTGTGCGGTATAAGCAGAGTTAGTCAACAAAAGGTCAGCGTTTTTTAACCACTCAACTTTCTGTAAGTAGTAGGGTTTGTATACATCGTCCTGCAGATAGGTTTCCGCCTGCACGAGGGGGATAAGATCGTGGTGCAGTACGGCTACTTTATACTGACGACTAAATTTGTGTACCGATGTAGCCGCATCGTCGACATGACCTTCAAACAAACTCGTAATGAAAACGACATCTGGACACAATGATTCAAGAAACGCTTCCCGAATCAGTTCTGCGCTCTCCCGACGCCATTCATTACCTTGGTCCATCGCACGAACAGGGCCTACGGCATGCCATACGACTATATTTTCTGCCGGCAGGAGATCGGCAAATTGCGCCTTAATATCTGCAATCGACTCATCCAGCATGGCGGATAGCGCGATGAAAATCTCATGCCGGCTGTTATTTCTGATTATGCCTCTGGCGATTGCGATACTATAACGACCGATGCCACGAAAGCGGCTTTCCGTCTGTGCGCCTTGTAAATCTATGACAATACGCATCGTTATTTCTCCGTATTTTTATTTTTTAATTCGTTATAAATACTCATCGCGCGACTTGTCATTTCTTCAGTACCCACATCATATCTTCTGGACTGCATCATCATCGTGTCAGATTGCACCAGCATTACGCGTTGGAACAAACGTTGTAGCAATGTATAACAGCCAGTTTTTCTCAGAACCTTAAACAGATAAACCTTAGACTTAGGGTAACGATGGAAAAAGACCAGCGAGAGCGCCATCCCTTTGCGCAATATTTTTTTCGCAGCCCTACGGGCTCGCACTTTAGCCCCTTCCTGACGTAATAATTGACGTTGCAAAGACAACCAGCGTAGTGGTTGAGTAATACGCCATGAACGACTGTTATGTAAATCCGCCATTTGCTGATGAAGCTGATGGTTCTGATCGATGACATGACTCAGATCGTCAACCTCACCTTGCAACGTCTGAATAGTCTCTGACATTTGGCTTATCTGTTGCATATAGGTTTGGTTCAACGTCTCAAGCCGTGAGACAACGGACGAAAACTGTTGGCGCAAAATCGCATCGTAACGGTTGCTCAGAGCATCCAGCGTCAGACCGTACTGCTGGGTAAACAGGGTGTCAAAGCGTTCAAGAATATCTGTTGGCGCTGCTTTCTGAGCAATGATGCTGTAGTCGGGGCTCACCCCTTTGAGTACATCGACCAAATTAACGGCTGCATCCGGAGATTGAAGAACCTCTTTTTCCTGCAGACGAACGGTAATTGCTCGGTTAAAACCATAATGAATAGGTAAAAACTCAAGCAGTGGCGGTGGCAGAGGATGATTATGCGTTGGATCCATATAAAATGAACAGGTGCCGACGCTTACATTCTCCGGGTTAGGCGTTTCGAGGATCAGCAAACCACCTGGTTTCAGCACCCGTAGGGTATGCATGACGAGCTGCTGCAGGACCTCAAAAGGCAAATGCTCAGCAATATGAAAACCGGTCAACGCTATCAGGCTCTGATCCGCCTGACTTTGCAGAAACTGCAGACAATCCATTTTCTGCACATTCAGTCCGGCCTCCCTGGCGCGCGCCAGCATGCCATCATCGAGATCGACGCCGATGTTTGCAATGCCATTTTCAGTCAGGATCTCCAACCATTCGCCACGTCCACAACCAATATCCGCAATCATGCCATCAGGATAAATGTCCTTCAGACCTGCAAGAAAAGGTAAATAAAAACTCAAGCGGCGCTTGATTTCTTCAACCGAACCTCTGTGTCGTTCTTCAAATGAACGATAAAACGACGAACCCATTAAGAAATCTCCAGTTCAGGCGGCAACCAGGACACGCCGACAAACTCTTGTTGTTCCGTGTTAACGACATTGAATACCACGGCCAGATCGCGCCATTCATAGTTTTTGCCTAGGTGCGTACTGGAAGTATGCAACGCGACAGCGACAGAATAGGAGCCAACCCCCAATCTCGCATCGAAAGAAAATAAGAACGAACGCTTTTCTCCTTTTTTCAGGGAGGTGAGTGTCTGATTGAGATGGTACGTATTGGTCCCGAAAATCGGCTGCCCAAGTCGATCCTTAATCATATATCCGACAACAAGCTCAGGAATATCGTCCTTGACCTCAACGTTGACCTGCAAGCTGACACGATGCCCTACCGAAACAAATTCAGTCACATTGCCCTGTTCATCGAGAAGATGAACCTCAGAGATAGTCACCTCACCAGTGCCTGAAACAGTTTGCGTTTTACCATTATGCTCAACTTGTTTAATGGACTGATTTTGTTTATCGGCCAGAAGAGCATTGTAATAATCCATCACTGCTTCAGGTTCACCTTCCATTTCAATTTGGCCTTTATTCAATAAAATAGCCCGGTCGCAAATGCTTTGGATCGCTTGTTTATCATGGGATACCAGCAACAGCGTGGTGCCTTCCTGACGAAATTTTCGAATACGCTCAAAGCTTTTATGCTGGAAATATGCATCCCCAACAGATAATGCCTCATCGATAATTAGCACATCAGGACGGATAGCCGTCGCTACACTAAAAGCTAATCGAACTTGCATCCCACTGGAGTAGACGCGCACAGGCTGATCGATATAATCCCCAATCTCAGCAAACTCTTCAATTTGCGGCATCAGTTCAGTTATTTTCTCTGACGATAACCCCAACAGTTGCCCAGACATATAAACATTCTGCCGACCAGTGAAATCAGAATGAAACCCCATCCCCAATTCGAGTAATGCAGCGACACGTCCAGAGATTTCAATTTCTCCAGTCGTCGGCCTGGACGTCCCGGTTATGAGTTTAAGCAGGGTACTCTTGCCTGCACCGTTGATACCGATAATACCGACAGCCTCGCCCGGAGCGACTTCGAAATTAATGTCACTGAGGATCCATTTCAAATTATGGCGTTTGGTATTCAGAGGGGATAACCATTCGATCAGTCTCCCGGTCTTTGAGTGATACTGGCGATACGCCTTACCGACATTATTTACTCTGATATAACTCATTATAATTCATCCACCATATCCGCCGCATGCTTGCGGAACATCCTGAAACCGATGACGCAGAAAATAATGGCGAGAGCCAATACTGGCCATAGCGAATACCAGTTGGGGGCCAGATGATAGGCGAAGATGGACTGATAAGATTGCATGATCCGAGTCATCGGGTTATACATCATCAGATTTTTTGCCCATGCAGGTAATGAATTCAGTACATAAACAATGGGTGTGAACCAAAACCAGAATTGCAGCGCAACGCCAACCAGTTGCCCCACATCCCTGAAAAAGACGTTCATCACACCAAGGATCATCCCCAGCCCACCGGCAAACAGGATCTGCAAAAGCAGGACCGGTATCACCGAGAGAAAGAGCCAGCCGGGGAAGTTACCGGTGACAATGATAAAAATTAGAAACAAACTGAAAATAATCGCGAAATTTAGCACCGCCGATAACGTCACGATGATCGGCAGACAGATTTTCGGAAAACTGAGTTTCTTGATCAGATTAGCATTGTTAATAAATACGCTCTGACCTTTATCCAGCATCTCAGTAAATAATCCCCAGGTCAGTACCCCGGAACAGAGATAAATACTATAGGCAAACGACCCGGTATTATCGGGCATTCTTGCCTTCATCACCTCGGAAAAAACCAGGGTATAGACCAGAATCATAGAGAGCGGTTGTAAAACGAGCCATAGTGCGCCCAGCATACTAGTTTGATAGCGCGCCTGAAAATCACGTTTAACACTGCTCCAGATAAATCCCCGATAACGATAAATCGTCGTTAGTAAATCTCTCACCTTATTCCCCGCTTAACAGGTGTAACAGCTCGGTCGTTTTTTCATTCATAAGCGCCACATCAGCTCTGGACTCAACGTTCAGACGCACCACCGGCTCGGTGTTAGACGTGCGCAGGTTAAAGCGCCATTCAGGGTATTCAATACTGATCCCGTCCGTTGTGTCGATGTGTGCAGCCGCCGGCTCATACTGCGCCCGGATGCGGGCGATCGCCTCAGCAGCATTCCTTAGCTTGCGGTTGATCTCTCCCGACGCAGGGAACGCCTTCTGGCGGTCCGCCACCAGCGATTTCAGCGAGCTGTTCTTCAGACACAGCAGCTCCGCCACCAGCAGCCACGGGATCATCCCGCTATCGCAGTAGGCGAAATCGCGGAAGTAATGGTGCGCACTCATCTCCCCGCCGTAGATAGCGTCTTCCTGACGCATCCGCTCCTTGATGAACGCATGCCCCGTCTTCGACATCACCGGCTGGCCGCCGTTGCGGGTCACGATGTCTACCGTGTTCCACGTCAAGCGCGGGTCGTGAATGATTTTCGCTCCCGGCTGCTTCTGCAGGAACGCCTCAGCCAGCAGGCCGACAATGTAATACCCCTCGATAAACGAAGCTTCGTCATCGAACAGGAAGCAGCGATCGAAGTCGCCGTCAAAGGCAATCCCCATGTCGGCCTGATGCTCGCGCACCGCGTCGGCGGTATCCTGGCGGCACTCCGGCAGCAGCGGATTCGGAATACCGTTAGGGAAATGGCCATCCGGCTGGTGATGCACCTTGATAAAGGTTACCGGCACCCCAGCCGCCGCGAAGCGTTTCTCCACCTCATCAATCACGTGCCCCGCAGCCCCGTTTCCGGAGTTCACCACCAACTTCAGTGGACGGGTGAAGTTCGAGAAGTCCACGTAGCTCATCAGATGGTCAACATACTCCTTCAGTACCGATATCTTGCTCAGGGTCCCGCGACGCGCCGGGTCCACTGGCGGGAACTGGTTTTCCTCCGCCAGGCGCTGGATATCCCGCAGGCCGGTGTCGCCGCTGATGGGCTTCGCATTCGCGCGCACCAGCTTCATGCCGTTGTAGTTCATAGGATTGTGGCTCGCTGTCACCTCGATGCCACCATCTACTCCAAGGTGGAAGGTGGCAAAGTAAATCTCTTCGGTACCGCTCAGGCCGATGTCCAGCACGTCAGTACCGGCATCCATTAGCCCGCGGGCCAGCGCCAGCTTCAGCGACTCGCTTGTGAGGCGCACATCGCCCCCCACCACTACCTTCTCGGGTTTAAGAAATTCGCCGTAGGCGCGACCGATACGGTAGGCAATGTCCTCGTTCAGTTCCTCACCCAGTTCACCACGGATGTCATAAGCCTTAAAACAAGTTAACTGTGTCATTCTGCGTCTTGTCCCGAAAATAATTAGCAACGACCATACTGGTCTTTAATACGAATAATGTCGTCCTCGCCAAGGTACGCCCCCGACTGGATCTCCAGCACTTCCAGCGGAATACAGCCAGGATTTTCCAGACAGTGCTCGGCACCAATCGGAATAAAGGTGGACTGGTTCTCGGACAGCAGGAACTGCTTACCGTTGACCGTCACCTGACCGGTGCCGGCGAGAATAACCCAATGCTCGGCGCGATGGTGGTGCATCTGCATCGAGAAGGCACCGCCTGGTTTCACCGTGATGCGGTTGACGTTGAAGCGCGGGGTCTGGACCACTACGTCGCAACGTCCCCAGGGGCGGTAAATCTCACGGTGGCGCTTGTACTCGCTGCGCTGGTTCTGCTTGAGGAACTCGACCGCCTTCTTCACGTCCTGGGAACGCTCGCGATTCATCACCAGCACGGCGTCCTTAGTGCTGACAATCACCAGATTCTCTACGCCAATGGCCGCCACTAGCTTCTCGTCGCTGTTGATGTAGCAGTTTTCGCTGTTGTGTACCCACGCATCGCCACTAAGGACGTTGCCCTGCTCGTCTTTCGGGCTGACCTCCCATAGTGCGGACCAGGAGCCAACGTCGCTCCACTCAGCATCGAGACCGACCACCACCGCATCAGCGGTTTTCTCCATAACGGCGTAGTCCACGGACTCATCCGGGCACTCGCAGAAAATATCATGTGGGATATTGATGAAATCGCTGCCATTATCGGCGGCATTCACCGCAGCCTGGCAGGTTTCCAGGATATCCGGACGGTATTTGGCCAGCTCGATGAGATATTTCTTGGCGCGGAACATAAACATGCCGCTGTTCCAGTAGTACTCCCCGGAGGCGAGGTAAGCCTCGGCGCGCTCGCGGTCCGGCTTCTCCACAAAGCGGGCCACCTGGTACGCGGAATGGGCACTGTCGGTGAGCGCCACGCCGCGCTGAATGTAACCGTAGCCAGTTTCCGGGGCATTCGGCACGATACCGAATGTGACCAGATGACCTTCATCAGCATACTGCTCGGCGACCCGGATAGCATCGTGGAAGGCCGACTGGTTATTGATGATGTGGTCGGCGGCGAGAACCAGCATCAGCGGGTCGTCACCGTAGCGGGTGGCCTGAAGGGCCGCCAGGGCGATGGCCGGCGCGGTGTTGCGCCCGACCGGCTCAAGTATAATGTTATTCGACAGCTTATTGAGCTGGCGCAGCTGTTCAGCCACCAGGAAGCGATGCTCTTCGTTACAGATGACCATCGGTTCATGGATTTCAAGACCCGAGAGTCGGGTGATGGTTTCCTGCAGCATGGAGTTCTGCCCGAACAGGCGGAGGAACTGTTTCGGATAAAGCTCGCGTGACATCGGCCAGAGACGACTGCCGGTACCACCAGCCATAATTACAGGAAGTAACATAATGAAATCCTTAAATAAATAATTGTTTTATTTTACTATCAATCAATCGACCAACGGGTTGAATGGCTTTTTTCAGGTACGCTACCGCCATTGGCTATCGCAACCAAAATGCGTAGTGCTCCCGCGCTCCAGGCTAAACGCCACCCTCTTTTGCTTCAGAATGTCGGTAGCACCTTCACTCAGCGGTCTCAAAAACCATCCTTACGGAACGGGCATCCTGAAAACCTAAAAGCAGAGATATGGCTCAGGGCATATCTCTGCTTTTAATATGTATCTGTTCCTCACCAAGCCACGAAACGCTCCACAATTTCCACATTTGCCGCCAGAGTAACCATCAGGACCTTCTCATTTACGCGGGGCAAAACACATGCTCTCACCGCCATCAAAAAAAACGAATCAAGTGATTTACCGATGCCGGCAACCATCAGAAAGGGGCATTTACGATACGAGGAAAGATAAGAAGAGACATCGTATTCGCCGCCAGAGAAGCAGCGCGCGTTCGGGCTTGACAGCTCTTTGCACACGACGACGGCGTTATGTTGCGACTGGTGGGATAAACGACTCATGCCTCTACACTGCACATTCCACAAAAAAATCTTCGCAGATTATAGCGTTGCATGCTGGGAAAAAAAATATAAAAGCCGACTAATTAATGGATTACTCAAATAATACACATCTTAAACATTTACCAAACCAATTAATTATAATCAATTGATATATAAGTAAAAATGAAGAAAGGCATGACATTTTTTTGCCTGGTTGCTAAATAATCTGCTGATAAAAAAAACAGATTTGTACAAATTTACGCCATATTCGCTGTGAGTAACCCCGTTTTGCGACGGTACATACTAACCAATGAGGTGCCTGATTTGATGTATCACCTGCTGGTGCTGTTGCAGGTTCAAATTCTGGATTTAACAACAGTGATAGTGATTCTGCGCACGCGGCATCAGTGAGTTGCGGGGTAGGCGGATGTGATGTTGCTGTCACTTCCGGCAACAACTCATCCGTCATTGCCCGGTGTGCAGGTTTATCGTGCCTACAAATTTTCTCAACATATGTAATCTGGATAAGATACGCCGGCATCGCATCCGACAAAAAAGCGGGCACGGTGTGACCACCCTGCCCGCTTTCTTTTAGCTCAAAAAATCACTTCGCGTTGTAATTACGCAGCGCGTTACGCCCCAGCACAATACCCGCGCCGACCATGCCGCCCAGCAGCACCGCCAGAATCAAGGTGATTGCCTTCTTAGGGCTATCACGACGAATGGGTAACGTAGGTTTCATCACATAGCGGTAAGCGTGAATATCAAGATCATCAACCTTTAAGCTTTCGATATCCAGCAGGTTTTGACGAGTCTGATAGTAGGTTGACGAGAACACCAACGGACGGCTCGCTTCGTGCTTTACCATCGACTCCAGTGCATCACTCCCCAAAAGGAACATGGTATCCTGGGTCACGTCCTGTGTCTGCTGAATCTGCGGCTTTGTCACCTGCGCCTGATTCGCATACTGCAACGCTTCCTGAATTTGACGAATACGCAGCTCTTTTTGCTCCTGAGCGACCACTTCCTGGGTCTTCAGAGAATCCTGCAAGTTTTTCATACGCAGCGCGATGTTGTCTTTCAGATCTTTTTCAAGTTCTTCATTTACCTGGTCGTCAACTTGCTGGATATATTGAGCCAGCTGTTTCTGCGCAGCTTCAGGCGATTGTCCAACATAAGACACCGCTAAAGGTAATGACTGATTTTTAACAGTAGGTTCAATGGTCAGTTTTTCAGGTTCTTCCTGATTATCAAGCGTTTCTGCTAATGCAGAAAATGTCGTGCTGAAGCGACCAATTAAAATCGACTGGATCTCAGACACTTTCGGCGCGGCTGAACCATAAATCACATTTATGGCATTGTTATAACCAGCGATTTGCCCCACATCAGGTTGAGTAACGATAGCTGTGGAAGTCCATTTTTCTTTGGCAACGACCAGATATCCTATTGCCAGGGCAATAGCGACAATGACAGAAATGATGATTGTCATCTTGCCACGCCATAGTTGCACCAGTAAATCAATCAAATCAATCTGTTCCGGGTCAAGGTTTTGCCCAGAAACATTATTATTTTCTACTCTCATCATTACCCTAACGGACGTTATAATTTTAGGTCTGCATAGTGTAGTGATAATCTTGGTGAATACTATAGGATAAATGATAAAAACAATGAATTATTGCACAGGTTACAAAAGACAATCAGGGCGAAACCGCCCTGATCAGAGAAGATTAGTCGCTGCCAAAGAGATCTCGTGTGTAGACTTTGTCTGCCACATCCTTAAGCTCTTCTGCCATACGGTTGGAGATAATAACGTCGGCTTGTTGTTTGAAGGTCGCGAGATCACGTTCCAGGCGAGAGTTGAAGAATGAGTCTTCTTTCATCACCGGCTCGTAAATGATAACTTCAACGCCTTTCGCCTTGATACGTTTCATAATCCCCTGAATGGAAGACGCACGGAAGTTATCTGAACCGCTCTTCATAATCAGACGATAAATACCCACCACTTGCGGCTTGCGTGACAAAATGGCATCGGCAATAAAATCTTTACGCGTGCGGTTAGCGTCTACGATTGCCGAGATCAGGTTATTCGGCACAGACTGGTAGTTCGCCAGTAACTGCTTGGTATCTTTCGGCAGACAATAACCACCATAACCAAACGACGGATTGTTGTAATGGTTGCCAATACGCGGATCGAGACAAACGCCTTCGATAATCTGGCGAGTATTCAGACCTAAACTTTCTGCATAGCTATCCAGTTCATTAAAGTATGCTACGCGCATCGCCAGATACGTATTAGCGAAAAGTTTAATCGCTTCTGCTTCAGTGGAGTCGGTAAACAGGGTCGGGATATTTTGCTTAATCGCGCCTTCCTGTAACAACGCAGCAAAACGTTCTGCGCGTTCTGAACGCTCACCAATGACAATACGTGAAGGATGGAGATTATCGTAAAGAGCTTTACCTTCACGGAGAAATTCCGGAGAGAAAATAATATTTTCAGTACGATATTTCTTATGCATCGCTGCGGTAAAACCAACGGGAACCGTTGATTTGATGACCATAACCGCATAAGGATTTATTTCAACTACCTCTTTAATTACTGATTCTACACTGGATGTATTGAAATAATTAGTTTTAGGATCATAGTCGGTTGGAGTGGCAATGATGACATAATCAGCATCCCGGTAGGCTTCATTTTTATCTAATGTGGCATTAAAGTGTATTTTATCTGATTGCAAAAACTGCTGAATTTCCTTATCAACAATAGGAGATATCCGATCATTCAGCATAGCAATGCGTGACGGTAAAATATCTAATGCCACAACCTCATGATTTTGTGCGATTAGAAGCCCGTTTGACAAGCCTACATAGCCAGTACCGGAAATGGTGATTTTCATTTCATGCTCTCAGAATTAACTTAACTGTGAATCATGATGTTTTTAGCATCCTGATAAGAGCTAAAAGTTTTAACGCTACGTTGTTCGATGGTCAACGCAACGAAAAAAAATTCAGATTTTCTTTATAAGAATAGCTGATATTTATTAAGTTAATATTAAGCAGTGAAATTTAGTCTATAAGATAAATGGCAAAAAAAAGCCCGGTGCAATATACGCCGGGCCTCAATTTTATTGTTGGTTAAATCAGATTAATCCAACCATTCAGTATGGAACACACCTTCTTTATCAATGCGCTTATAAGTATGCGCACCGAAATAGTCACGCTGTGCCTGGATCAGGTTCGCAGGCAGAACAGCGGCACGGTAGCTATCGTAATAGGCAACCGCAGCGGCGAAGGTCGGAACCGGGATACCGTTCTGTACTGCGTAAGCGACAACATCACGCAGCGCCTGCTGGTAGTCATCGGCAATTTGTTTAAAGTACGGAGCCAGCAGCAGGTTAGCGATCTGCGGATTTTCGGCATATGCATCAGTGATTTTCTGCAGGAACTGCGCACGGATGATGCAGCCAGCACGGAAAATCTTCGCGATTTCGCCGTAGTTCAGATCCCAGTTGTACTCTTCAGACGCAGCACGGAGCTGAGAGAAGCCTTGGGCGTAAGAAACGATTTTGCCAAGATACAGCGCACGGCGAACTTTTTCGATGAACTCAGCCTTGTCGCCTGCTGGCTGTGCTTGCGGACCAGACAGTACTTTGGACGCCGCAACGCGCTGCTCTTTCAGAGAAGAGATGTATCGTGCAAACACAGACTCGGTAATGAGCGACAGCGGTTCACCGAGATCCAGCGCGCTTTGGCTGGTCCATTTACCGGTACCTTTGTTTGCTGCTTCATCCAGGATCACATCAACCAGGTAGTTACTGTCTTCATCTTTTTTGGTGAAGATGTCTTTGGTGATGTCGATCAGGTAGCTACTCAGTTCACCGTTATTCCACTCGGTAAAGGTCTGCGCCAACTCTTCGTTGGAAAGGTTCAGGCCACCTTTAAGCAGAGAATAGGCTTCAGCAATCAGCTGCATATCGCCGTATTCAATACCGTTGTGAACCATCTTCACATAGTGACCTGCGCCATCGGCACCAATATAGGTAACGCATGGCTCACCGTCTTCAGCCACTGCGGCGATTTTGGTCAGGATCGGTGCAACCAGTTCATAGGCTTCTTTCTGTCCGCCAGGCATAATGGAAGGACCTTTCAGCGCACCTTCTTCACCGCCGGAAACACCGGTACCGATGAAGTTAAAGCCTTCTGCAGAAAGCTCACGGTTACGACGAATGGTGTCCTGGAAGAAGGTATTACCACCATCAATGATGATGTCACCTTTATCGAGGTATGGCTTAAGGGAATCAATAGCAGCATCCGTGCCTGCACCTGCTTTCACCATTAACAGGATGCGACGAGGCGTTTCCAGAGATTCAACAAACTCTTTCACCGTATAGTAAGGAACCAGTTTCTTGCCTGGATTTTCGGCAATCACTTCTTCCGTCTTTTCACGGGAACGGTTGAAAATAGAGACGGTATAACCACGGCTTTCGATGTTGAGCGCAAGGTTGCGCCCCATCACTGCCATACCGACTACGCCGATCTGTTGCTTTGACATTGTTTACTCCTGTCAGGGATAGACACCGTACTTTGCTAACGGTATAAATGCAGTATTATAATAAGTTAAGAATGAATATAAAGATAGTTTTTAACACACAGCCATAATATTATTCTTCCTGCGGTATTACATCTCGGATTTCCCAAGCCCAAGCATCTTTTAACATATCACTTAAATCTTTTTCGGCTTTCCAGTGTAACTCTTCTAAAGCAAGTGAAGGATCTGACCAGCATTCAGCCACATCACCTTTCCTTCTATCACATATTTTATAGTTTATTTTCTTTCCTGTTATTGTTTCAAAGGTATTTACCAATTCAAGAACGGAATATCCTTTACCTGTCCCCAAATTATATATATGGAAATTGGATTTACTACTATCAGCTGCCATTCGCAGTGCTGCTATATGGCCTTTGGCGAGATCCATGACATGAATATAGTCTCTTACGCCAGTTCCATCTTTAGTATCATAATCTCCGCCAAATATTGATAAGAATGGTAGTTTTCCGGCTGCAACTTTTGTGATGTATGGGACTAAATTGCTAGGTATACCTCTGGGGTCTTCACCTATGCTCATCGAACTATGAGCACCAACAGGGTTAAAATATCTTAATATTGTGATATCAATCTGAGAGTTTGCATTAGCAATATCGTGAAGAATTTGTTCAGAAAAAAATTTTGAAGTGCCGTAAGGATTAATCGTTTTACCAACCTGACAATTTTCATCAAGAGGTATTCGTTCAGGTAGGCCGTATACAGTGGCAGAAGAACTAAAAACAAATTTTTTCACATTATATTTTATTGAGTTTTTAATAACACATAGTGTGCCTTCTAAGTTATTTGCGTAATACCTAACAGGTTCTTGGATAGATTCAGCGACAGATTTCAGCCCAGCTAAATGTATTACAGCATAAAAATCATTATTATTAAATATTTTATTAATTGACTCATCATCACAAACATCACATTCATAAAATTTTACTTTTCTTTTTGTAAGAAACTCAATTTTATTTTTGACATTAATATTAGAATTAGATAAATTGTCAACAACTGCAACCTTGAATTGTGAATTTAATAAATCCACAACGATATGAGAACCAATATAACCTAAACCACCGGTAACCAGTACATTCATAAAGACCTCTTATTAACTTGTTAAATATATTCTCGTAATTTTTTAAAATCCCAGAGCAAGGGTAGAGATATAGTCATCATCACGAAAAATAATATTACAATCGACAAAAAATCACTTTCAATATAATATCGAATACTTTTAGCCACAAGGAAATTGATAGTTATTACGCAGAAACTGAGTATGAGACTAAAAATAAAATGTATCAATGACAAACCACTCTGCATAAAGAAATACAAATAGCATATCAGATTTTTTAAAATTAACATCAGATAAATTACACTAAAAATAATCATCTCAGATAGTTTATAGTTGAAAAAATATAATAAAACCACAACTAAAACTGATACCACAGCAGAAAAAACTGTAGCCTTAGCTGGAATTACAAAGTGCCCCCAAGCAACTAAAAAAATATTTACCAAAGATGATATAGAAAGTAACATCATGATAATACATATATAGTTAAATTGTTTCAACATCGATGACGTAACAGCGGTAGGTAACCAAATGGAAAAAAAAGATTCTTTATAAAGATCAACCAAAATAAAAGCAAGGGAAATAAAAAAAGAGAAAAAGACCACCACTTTATTTATAATTTTTTTTATTATTGTCCTATCTTTTTCAAATCTTTGGTGAACCTTCACGGTAAAAGAAGATATACTTCCTATAGCCACTACAGAAACAGATTTTAACAATACTGGTATTTGTATTAGCACTGCATATGAGCCTCCAATGTAATGACCTAACATTAGATTTATCAAGAATACATCAGCAAAAGAGAAAATATAAGCCCCCCCCTGATTGATACATACCCAAAATGAGTTTTTAATATTATAATTATTGGACATTCTCCCAACATAAAAAACTTTATTTTCTTTGAAAACTAGTTTCAGGACTAATAATGTGATGACTGCGGATAATATCATTGCCCAGCCATTAGACAGTACATTATCAATGCTTAGATAAAATAAAGCCATACATAATATATTACGCAATAATGTTCTGGCGCAATCAATAACTGAGTTTATATAAAGCCTGTTTGCAGCAAAAGGAAACACATTAAATGATTGTGATATTATAATTATGGCTGATGCTAAAAAAACTAACGCATAATAGTTGTAGCTAAAATTATCTTTAAAAATATAAAAAATATAGAATACTATACTAAGTAATACCGCTATAAAAAATATAGCAGTTAATATATTATTTAATTCGCGCAAAAGGACAGACTTTTCTATATTATTAACTGCGTTAGAATACTCTCTAGAGTAAACAGTAGTGAACGCTCCTCCAGCAAAAAAGAGAGATTGAATAAGCGCGTTTGAATTAGAGATTAATCCCAAACCTTCATAGCCAAAATTGTTAATGAAAAATGGGGTCATAATCAACCCCATAATTGACACAATTCCAAAGGAAATAATCGGAATGATTAAATTAAGCAACATCGACATACTCCATTTCAAACGGAGAATGCGTTTTAATATATTCGACAATTTTGTTAGAATAACAGAATACTCTGAAATTCTGTTTGCAATTCCGTGCTAATATGTATGAATGAAATCTCGTACATAAAGCATATTTACTTGTACTCCATTTCATTATAAATTCATCTACATTGCCATTATATATAATGATTGTGAAAGTACAATCAGTGAATAAATGACGTTTTAATACAAGAAAATCATTAATTGATTTTTCATCTGACTCTGCCCCAGAATCGAAACCAAATAGTTTGAAATGATATATTCCTTTTCTTCTTAATTCTTTAAAATTACTCGTCAACCAATCATAATATTTTTTTTTATCGGTGTTTTTATTGTTGATTATTGACACTGCACAACTGTTTTCTTTCGTAACTGTTAATGATAACTTACTTTTATCAGCAAGATCTGGCTTTACAGAAATCAATGCTTCGTTTATGTTGTAATCTTTGTTTAATATTTTTACTGAATTTGAATCTCGCACACGGAAATGGTCAACTTGCTTATATAATAATTTTAATAACATATTGAGTTTTTTATTTTTTATGGCGTTTAAGTTACAGCCAATCACATAATTTTTTTTTCCTAAAATTCTAGCAATCAGTAAATAAATATATAATTTTAAATAATGACTGAACCAATGTTTGCTGTCCTGGAACATTGATCCTCCGACAATACATATTTCGTCACTTTGTAGAAAAGCTTTAATCTTACCTAAATCACTCACTTTTCTGAATCTAATGTCATGTTTAAAAGGCAAATAAAGATTTTCATCAGAAACAACTAATATTACGTTATCTTTATGATATTGATTTATAAACTCATGAATTAACCAATCATCACCAAAATTTAAATCAAAATAACCAAATAATAGCGTAGTCATGACATTTTCCTTTTTACACACACTAAGAATTTGAATAATGCATGAGGTAAATAAGACAAAATTTTATAAAACAATATATTAGCACTAGATTCATTTTTGATATACTGGCGAAGTGAGTTTTTATCTCCAAATATCAAACAACTTTTAAGATAATCTCGTTTATGATAATTGATGAACAAATCAAATTTAGGGTCGTCAATTTTTATTTCATTATCTTTTCTTATTAATTTAATTTTGGTTTTTTGTTTAGCCATTGCACCATTTATATCTGTAATATAATTGCAAGCATTGAAGTTTCTAAAATATACTTTGCCCCCCCCCATAATTATCTTTGCCCACGCATAAATATCTTCTCCCAGCCATTCTCCTTCAGGAAATAGCTGTAGATCGGACAATTTATTTTTTGCTATAACAACTGAAGATGAACAAAAAGGAGGGCCATATTTAAGGTATAATTCAAAATAATTTATATAACCATCTTTAACATGGTTTGGGATTACTGGTACTCCACCGCGAATATAATTATACCCTAATATATCAAATTGCTCGGGAATAGTATTAACTGTTTTTATTATATCATTAACATAGCCTTCATTGATAATATCATCAGCATCTACAAATATTACATAATCTCCATTTGCATTTTTAAGCCCTCTATTTCGTGCCTCGGACACCCCTTTATTTTCAAAACAAAATAATTTTATTTGTTGATACTTATGTATAAATTCTTCCACAATTGAAACTGAATCATCAGTTGAGCCATCATCAATAATTATTACCTCCGTATCAATAGTTAATTGACGACATATACTTTCTAAAGTATCTTTTATATAGTTAGATTTATTATATAACGGGACTACGATGCTATACTTAACCTTCATATAAACTATCCATAAACTTAAGAATAAAACTATCAATAAAGTGTTCTTGAGCAAACATCGTGAGTTGCATATCGGATACTTTATTAATTAATATATCCCATCGCTGATCAATATACTCCCCCATATTATTAATATCAACAATATGTCCAACATTCCAATTTTTATGTAAATAGGGAATACTGCCTAAAGGAGGAGAAATAAAATTAACTCCATACACAGCTGCATCTAAAATTACAGTAGGTAAGCCTTCAGTTTTGCTTGTAATAACTAACATTCGACTTCTTTTGTACAACGGAATGATCTTTTCTTTATCTAGAAAACCCATTAAATTTATATAATCACTAAGATTATTTTCATGTACATATTTTCTAATTTGATCATAATATTTTCCGCTGCCAACCATTGTGGCCCTGACAGGACGTCCTCTTTGTAACAAATATTCAACAATATTAATAAATCTATCTGGACGTTTTTCTATATCAAAACGTCCAACATATAATAGATCTATATTTTTATCGACATTAATAGATTGAACCGAGTCTTGTTTATTAACCGTAAAATTTCCAATATAACATACCTTCTTACCCAAGATTCTATCATTTTCTTTGTTAACAGATAAAATTTTTTCTGAGGCCATACGTATCAGAAAACCTCGGATATAAGGATATAGGAACTTAATAAATTTATAATTGCTCGATGTGTTATACAGACTCATATGTATAAGAGGATATATTTTCCAACCGTTAAATCTTAGTATAACGGCAAGCATCGATAACGTTATGTCATTTGTGATTATTTTTGCCTTGCGGTTACAGTCAATTTCATTAAGAATTTCCAGTAATTTTTTATAATTTTTTATTTTATATTTCCAAGTATCAACTCTTGGTATATTTAACGAATTATTAAATATATCATCAGATGCTAAAATTATACTTTTAATCCCTTGCGATGATAGTTTTTTATTAATTTCGTCTATAAATACCTGTCCTCCTCCATATATTTGGTGTGATCCTGAGATAAAAATAATATCATAGTTTTTCATTCGACACATCTCGCATAATTATATTTAAGCCAAGAGGAATAAAAAATGGAGTAAAAATCAAACCAAATGAAAGAAATGCTATGCTTAACCCCATAAAATGATATAACGTTTTGGTGTTTAAGCACCAACAATATACTATTGATATGGTAATTATAATGAATCCCACCAATCCCATTTCCAGAAGTAATGTATTAAATAGACTATGAGCAGCTATTCCCCAGTGTTCTCGTGTATTATCTAAGCCCCATCCAAATAATAATTCAGTAAAATTTCTTTCTTGAAAAGTAGTAAGAAATTTATTTAATAGCATGAATTTCGATTCAAAACTTGTATCATCAATATTAGCTACCAAAACAAATAAGAAATATATTGTCGGTATGGCCATAAATATTAATGACACAATTTTCAATCGTACATCAACTTTCATGCCACATAACATACGTATACATTCGGTTAAAATCAATGCGACTATTGCCGCCCTTGATAAGGATAAGATAATTAATATTATTATTGTCAATAGGATACTTTTTTTCCATTTAAAGATAGACATGTTATCCCTAAACAGAAAAAAAACTGACAAAATATATAAACCTACGAAATTACTGTCTTGGAATAAAAAGCTATGTTTATATCCATAAAAGAGATAATCAATTTTCCCTTGTTGTTCTATTGCAAGTAAATATTCTTCTCGCGGATAATAGAATCTATATATAGTATCCAATATGACAAGTAACAATGAGATTAAGACAGTCTTTCTCACAACTGCAATTTTTTGATAATAATCAAGATTATTTCTTAGTAAGATGATAATAAAATAAGTCAGAAGGCCAATAAAATAATAACTCCAAACATTAATTCTAGAGTTAAACAACATAAAAACCATATAGATAATAACAATGCATAACAGAAATAAAATATTTTTATCAACATGTTTGATTTTGCTAAGGCTTAAAAACATAAACCCCAATATTAAACAAAGATAGTATGGGGCAGGAAAGAATCCAAATATATAAAAACCACTAAATACACATACTAAAATATAAAATCTATAAATATTATTTTTTTTTATCATTTGAGTAATATATCCTTAAGTAACCTTTTAACATATTTTCACCACTGAATTTTTCTCTAACGTATGATAATAATTTATTTCCAGTCTTTAATTCAGCATTTTCGATAGCATCAACTAAACTACTAGGCTTTTCGAGTTCAAAGTAGCTACAGTTTTCACCAAACAGCTCTTTAAACGTATCAATATTACTACATATTAAATGACAACCTTCTAACGCTGCTTCAACTGCAGCAAGACCAAAACCCTCACTTAAAGAAGTCATAGCATATATATCAAAGTAACGCATATATAGTTTAGCTGATAATGTTCGCTCAAAAAATATTATATTCTCAGCGCTATGCTTCATTAAATTTACTTTATAAGGGCCATCTCCAACTATCACAATTCTATATTTATCCGGTAAGAATCTGGCAGCGCTTACTAAATGTTGTAGGCCTTTTCTTTCTGTAATAACCGCACATGATCCTACTATAATTTTACCTTCTCTCTTTATTTTTTTTAGTACATTAATTGCATTCAAATCAAAATCATTCAGTCCTAAATTATTGTCGTCACGTATTGAATTATATACATAGTCCCAACCTTTTTTTTTTGCATTATCATATTGATTAAGTAATGACTTACTTATACAAATTTTTTCATCTATGAACCACCAACTTATTTGCCACAAGGACTTAAGTATTATGCTTTTTAGTTTAGTGTATTCTGGATAGAGATCCGTGTATATATTATTATGAACTGTGGTTATGCTCCTATTTTTAAAAATAACTCTTTGAAATGCATTTAATAAATCTGGTGCTAATGAGTGAGAATGAATGATGTCAAATTCTCGAAGTATATAAAAGCTTACAAGATTTATTTTTTTTATTTTTATTCCGTACGTATCAATCCGTTCTACTTTATCGTTCAGATATAATAATGTCACATCTTCGCCTGCTTCATATAGTTGCTTTGCTAAATTAACTGCAACTATGACAGGCCCTTTAATTTCTAAACTGTTTACTAAAATTGCAATTTTCATTTTATCTATTTTTATAAATCATAAATAACAACGATTGAGGCATTAATCTGGGTAATACTCTAAAAATTAGAATCTTTATTCCTTTGATACCACTTACAATTTTTAATCTTTTTTTAATATTATATAATTGAATTTCACTTTTTACGTAATTTATACCTTTGCGCCTTCTTATCATAGAAATACCGCCTCTAACATAAACTAAATCTTCTGTTAAATTTATCATTTTATAATTTTTAGCGAGACAGCGTAACCACAAGTTATAATCTTCCATAAATAAATGATGACTATAGCTTCCTGCGTCTATAATTTTATATCTATCAAACATAACAGTCATATGATTAAAAGGATTCCTAAATTGTGCATATTTTTTAATATCTTGTGGGCTGATTGGCACCCTTTTTTTGCTAATTTTGATACTGAAGTCTTCATTGAATTCGCAGATATTGCCGCCTACAAGCACGAGATCATTATCATTTTCAAATTGTAAAATTTGTTTTTCGAATCGCTGAGGATGACAAATATCATCGGTGTCCATTCTGGCAACCAAACGATAGGTACAATTTTTCAGACCTAATTTTAGAGCATTACCCAACCCAACATTTTTATCCAATGAAATTATTTTTATAGGTAAATATTTTTTCCATTTAGCTATAACGGATTTTAATGCTGTAGTAATTTGACCATCTAATATAATAATGATCTCGTTTGGCATCAAAGTTTGATCTTTTAGACTTATAAGACACTCTTCAAAATATTCTGGTTTTTCTTTAATGTATAAAGACATTAGTACAGAAAAAGGTTCCATTATTTCCCCACGCTACCGCCCCTGGCTATCGCAACCAGATCACATAATAAAGTCTAAAATTGTATTTAGAATTAACATTAGCTTCAGACTTATTATATATAATAAAAATAGGTCTGATGCTACAAAAGTTGAATAAAAATTTCTATTCAACTTTATAAATTTAAAGCATTCTTAATCACTTTTTAACAATTTCTTGGTAATGTAATTTCTTAAAGTCGCCCCTTCTTTTAGGTTACGCAGCCCATACTTCACAAATGCCTGCATATAGCCCATTTTTTTACCGCAGTCGTAGCTGTCGCCGGTCATCAGCATGGCGTCAACGGACTGTTTTTTCGCCAGTTCGGCAATAGCATCAGTCAGCTGAATACGTCCCCATGCACCAGGCTGAGTGCGCTCCAGTTCCGGCCAAATATCGGCAGAAAGCACATAGCGACCAACGGCCATAATATCTGAATCCAGCGTCTGCGGCTGATCCGGTTTTTCGATAAATTCGACGATGCGGCTGACTTTACCTTCGCGATCCAGTGGTTCTTTGGTCTGGATGACGGAGTATTCAGAAAGGTCACCCGGCATACGTTTTGCCAGCACCTGGCTGCGTCCCGTTTCGTTGAAGCGCGCAATCATAGCGGCAAGGTTGTAACGCAGCGGGTCGGCGCTGGCATCATCGATAACAACGTCCGGCAGCACCACGACAAATGGGTTGTCACCAATGGCGGGGCGTGCACACAAAATGGAGTGACCTAAACCTAAAGGTTCGCCCTGACGCACGTTCATAATGGTCACGCCCGGTGGACATATGGACTGCACTTCCGCAAGCAGTTGACGCTTCACGCGCTGTTCAAGAAGAGATTCTAATTCATAAGAGGTGTCGAAGTGGTTTTCGACCGCGTTCTTGGACGCATGAGTTACCAGGAGGATTTCTTTGATCCCTGCAGCCACAATCTCGTCAACAATGTACTGAATCATTGGCTTGTCGACGATCGGTAGCATCTCTTTGGGAATCGCCTTAGTGGCAGGCAACATATGCATCCCAAGACCTGCTACCGGTATAACTGCTTTTAAATTCGTCATTCTTTTCCTACCTCTAAGTGGCTGATAGTGCGTAAATTATTGCCATAGGTTAGCCAAACGGTATGGCTATATACCAAAGCTTAGTTCCGCATAACTTTGATTAAACCTTGCGATAACACTACACACCATCAGCATCTGGGTTACTCGGATTACTCGGAAATCCACATACTGATAATTTAATCAGTACCTCTTTCCGAATAATCGTAGTCCAACCTGGTCCTTTTTTCTCTGACTCGTCTGCATTACTCAGAAACAAACGTTATGTCGTCTTTTTTGGCATGGACGAATTCATACTGCAGAGTTCGATCCAGACCTTGCGACAGCGTATACGGTGCCACAAAACCTGAAGAATGCACTTTCGTTGCGTCAAACTGTGTTGTTGCGCAGAATTTTTTCACGCGCACAGAGCTGACAGCGTATTTTTTGCCCGTAATTTTGCTCAGGATATCAAAGCAATATCCACCCAGCATTCCTAGTGGGTAAGGCAAGTGCATAGAAGGGATCTTTTTGTTCAGGCTTTGTTCAACTTCAGCAACCAACTGGTTCATGTTCAGATCTGGCTTATCAACGTAGTTATAAACCTCATAACCTGCGGCAACATTCTTCAGTTTGTACTTGATAAACTCAACAATGTTTCCAACATAAGCCATGGACTTATAGTTAGTCCCTGCGCCCACCATCATAAACTTGCCGCCAGCGATCTGTTTCAGCAAGTTATAGACGTTACCGCGGTTGCGTTCACCGAAGATAACGGTAGGACGGATGATGGTTAATGAACGTTCTGTTGGTGCTTTGTTATACCATTCACGCAGCACTTCCTCTGCCTGCCACTTACTTTTGCCGTAGTGGTTGAAAGGGTCGTGTGGATGGTTTTCGTCAGGGTTGTGTTTGTTCAAACCATAAACAGCAACGGAACTGGTAAAGATGATATTTTTAACGCCATTTTTTTCCATGGCCGCCAGCACATTGCGAGTGCCCTGAACGTTGACATCATAATAGAGAGAAGTAGGGCTGACGTCATCGCGGTGTTCCGCTGCCAGCAGCACAACAGTGTCAAAACCAACTAACGCCTGGTCGAGTGCCTGTTGATCGCGAACATCGCCAATCTGTGTGATTTCTGGATAAAAGTGGCTTTGCTGTTTGTCCAGGTTCTTGATATTAAAGTCAGCAATTGCCGTTTCAAGTAGTCGGGTTCCTACGAATCCGGAAGCTCCTATGAGCAAAACGTTATCGTTCATAAATCACTTTAGTCTGGTTGTTACGTAAGAAACACAAGATAAAGATGAGTACCTTCCCTGAGTAGTCAATGCTGCCCAGCCCCAGCTTTAACAGTTAGTGTGAGGATTATAATCTTTTAGAACATTATATCCAGTAAGTTTATGAATGGTCGCAAATCTACTCCCTCCGTTCCGGCAATCTAAAGTTAATATTTTCCACATTAACAATATGGTGATTAATCCTGTCGATATCGACGGAGCTTTGCCCTTTTTCATTCACGGCATGAATATTCGTGAGTGAAAGCAGCGTTTCACGCTTTGCCATAAAAACGCCTCGAACGTCTTTGCGCATGTCGAAGTTCATGCTCAATGCTGGTCCAACTGAGGATTCCTGCATCACCTTGATATTACGCATAAAAAGATGTTGCGGTTTGTTGTGTAACTCCAGCGAGGCCCGCTTCATCTCAATGTTAGTCAGCGCCACAAAGGAGACAGCATTCCCGGCGGAGATTTGGATGCCGCGCAATTTATAAGCAAGATGGGTGTTATCCAGTTGAATATTATTCACTCGGAAATTTTGCGGTATCGAGAGATATTTGCCTTTAATTACCCCATAGCCGATTAACATCCCGGCACTATTAATCATTTCAATATTATCAATCACGAAATTGTCACAACCGTAAATAGCAACTGTCGCGTTATCAATGCCTGCTTTCTTACTGAAATCCGGCGTGATATTGCGGGCTTTGATATTACGAATAACAAAATGTTTACCATTTTCAACATGGATCAACTGCCGACAATCCGATCCCGTGATATTCGCCACAACAAAGTTTTTCACTGCCTGGTCTTCCGGGTAGTTGTTATCATAAGTGCTTCCCGCAAGGCCTATGCCGATGCCCCAGTTGATTTTGCCGTTAGTACAGTTGATGCGCTCGATGACATGGTCGGAGATCAAAATATCACTGTCGTTAATCGCCACGTTCCATTCAATAGCGTCGCCCTGTAAGTCGCTGAACTTACAGTTGGTGATGTTGGCACCGATAATCTGATTATGAAATCCCTGGCGTAAGATGGCGTAATTAGCGTGGCTAACGGTCAGGTAATCGATGGTCAGGTTACGCATGACCCGTTTGTTTTTGCCGCCGATATAAATCTGCGTTACCGGACCAAAGCCGCTCATCGCCAGCCCTTTGATGGTGCAGTCAGAGCCGCGCACATCCAGGGTGATGTTATGCATACTGCCGCCCTCCTCCCCTGTCACCTGGCTGCCGTCCTGTAAGACAAATCGCCCTCTGCCGTTGCCGCGCAGGCTTCCAAGGATGTGTAACGTTTTACCTGCAGGAATGAAGATGCCGGTGTTGATATTGTCACAAACGAATCCGGCAGGCACGACGACCGTTTGCCCTTCGCTGAAGGCTTGTTTAAATGAAGCAATCCAGTCGTGTGGGTTGTAGTCGTTAATGTTAACGCTTTGTCGGGCAGGAAGTGCACGGGCGAAAGGGGTATGGAGGAAGGCAAGCGCCGAGCTTGCCGTCAGGAAGGTGCGTCGGGAGAGTGTTTTAAATGGCATGCGTTCTCCTCTATAAAGCCTGCAGCAAGCTGGCGAGTTCTCGATTAATCACCTGCTGGTTAAAATCGTGTTCGACTTTTTCGCGCGCACGTTTGACAACCGTAGTAAGTTCGTCGGTGTCCAGTTGGCTAAACGCCGCCAGTCGTTGCGCCAGTGCACAGGCATCGTTCTCAGGCACCAGCCAGCCGGATTTATCGGCCTCCACCAGTTCCGGTATTCCGCTGTGCAGAGTAGAAACAACCGGAATGCCAACCGCCATCGCTTCCATTAGCGCCACCGGAATACCTTCCATATCGCCATCCGCACCTGTAACCGATGGCAACAGGAAGACATCCGCGTCATCGAGCATCGCTTTCACTTCATGGCTCGGTTTAAAGCCCGGCATCTCTATCACATCTTCCAGTTGATATTGTTCGATGAGGGTGCGCAGGCGTCGTTCCCACGGGCCAATGCCGAGGATGCGATAGCGAAATGCCACGCCCTGCTCTTTCAACTGACGGCAGGCTTCAATCGCCACATGCAGGCCTTTTTTCTCGGTTAAGCGTGCGACGGAAATGATTTCCAGCGGCGTTGCAGGCGCTTTCACCGGACGCGGGCTAAAGCGCGTCATGTCCACGCCCATGCGCGATACGGCGATTTTTTCCCTCGGGCAGCCCATTTTTTGCAGCCTTCCGGCCCACAGATCGCTTATTGGTAGCATCAGGTCGCCACGGCGAAACAGTTGTTGATATTCGGGAGTGTAATGGTTGAGCACTTCCCGACTGGAAATATCAATGCCGTGGAAGATAGTGGCAATTTTGCCGCGAATGACACCCAGTTCGCGTAGTTTTGCTGCGGTTACCCCCGCCGGGCCAAAATGAGCGATAAAGACATCTGCATAAAATGGTATTGCGACCTGACCACAAATGGCAGACAAAATCAGGTTCCGCGACTCGGCACCATAGCGTTTGAGGTTGAGCGCCTGCCAGGTATTTTTACGATGAATGCCGCGTAAGGTCTGGCTGGCGCGGTGGCGCAGCTTCGCCACTTTGCCCGTAGGTTCGTCCTGTAACCAGCGGGTTCTGGCGGCAAGGTTGTATTTTGTCCATGCCGCGTGGGTGTTTTGTGTGTCGCCTTTTTGCAGCGCGACAATCTCCACCTCAAAGCCCATATCAATAAACGCGGTAATTTGATTGAGGACGAAGGTTTCCGACGACAGCGGGAATTTCAGTAAAAAGAAGCCGACCTTCATTTCACCTCCCCGATGCGTTCAAGCACAGATTGCACCATCTGCATTCCCGTCTGACGTTCGCGACTGACAGCTTCGTTAAGTCGTGCGTTCAGCGCCGGAAGCTGGCCTAAGGTATCCGCAACCATCGCTTGCAGGCTGCCGTCTAATAAATGACGGATATCAATTGCCATCTCTGGTAGCCCCAGTTGTTGCATAATCCCGGCGGATTTATGTTCATAGTTGATGGCAATCGCCGGAGTGGCAAAGTTCATCGAGATAATGGCAGAGTGCAGGCGCGTACCGACGGTGAGTTCACAGGCACCGAGAATTTTGCCCATTTCCAGATCGTTGAGTTCATCCATCACCACGTGATAACGAGCAGGATCGCTGATGTGCTGGCGCAGGTTGAGCGCCACCATGCGGTCGTCTTTGTTATAGCTGTCGATACCCGTACAGGTGGAGAGCGCAATCACCTGATACCCTTCATCGAGAATGCGATTGACCACCCCGGCAAAGGCTTTTTCATACGCTTGCTGAGTGGTGCCGAGACGTTTGTCGAACGGTGCCAGTTCGCGCAGGGTAATTGCTACCGTTTTCTGTTGTGCGGCAACGTCCAGCCAGTGTTGAACGGCATAGCTGGCGGTGAAGTCTTCTGTGTGGTGATCGACCAGCCACGCGGTATCGACGCCATGTTCCACTTTTGCAGTGGTGATATTGCTGCGTTTCATTAGATCGAGGCTAACCGACTCGCGCAGGATCAGCGCGTCACAGTGACCAAAAACGTAGTTCGCCAGTTGGTTAAATTGCTCATCCTGGAACGGGCCGACGCTGTGACCAATCATAAACAGCGGCTTTTTCGCCATAAATGTGCAAAGCGCATGTTCAAACTGCGGCACACCGTAGAGATCGACAAAAAACGATCCGCCGACCTGAATAATGGCGTCGTAACCTGACAGCAGGCGCACGAAGTCGGTGAATCCCTGGGCGATGGCGATATTACGCAGCTTGCCAGTGTCGGTGACGCGTGAGAGCAATACCTGATGCTGGTAGCGGCGACGGAGGACTTTTTTAACGCGCCCGACAACGCCCGCCGCGCTGTTGTGTTGTTTCATTTGCAGGAACAGCGGATCGCCCATTACCGGGCGGTTGAGCAGCCAGGAAGAACTGACCGGATAGCGGCTCATCACGTCCACTTCGGCGTGTGGATTGAGGATGTTGATGGCATCAAGTAAGCCGCGCAAGATGGCGCTGTCGCCACGATTGCCGCAAGTGTGGTTGCCCAGAATAAGTAATTTCATTATGACCTCAAAAGGAGTTCTAAATTGCTTCGGTGCTATGGTTGATGATTAAGAGTTAAACCGGTGACATATTCAAAGCTGTGCTCGATCAGTCCCCTCGCCCCCTGGGGAGAGGGTTAGGTTGAGGGGGAAAATGCGCACGACCTTACGGGGATAGCCATTCACCCCGCCCGTAAAAGCATTTTCATTTTTTCGCTGCGACAAAACTGACGCTTCACTTCCACCACCAGCGGATGGCGCGACAGCACAATCATCACCACAAACGCCAGCACGCCCGCGGCTATTTGCACCGCCAGCAGCATCCCCAGCGCCAGTTGCCCTTTCAGCAATAGGCCCAGCGCACAACTGACCACCAGTGTCGGCAGCGAGAGATAAAACGGCAGCCACAAACTCAGGATGTACTGACGATAACTGGAACCGAGCACCGGTTTAATCATCACGAAATAGCTCAGAATGGTGTTGATAATCTGCACCAGCAGGAAACCAAGCGTGACGCCGATTGCGCCAGCCATCTGCCCACCAATAACAATCGCCGGAATAAACATAAAGGTTTTGAATACGTTGAATTTAAAGCTGATATCGACCCGCGCTTTCGCCATCAGCAGCGAACCAATCGGGTTCCCCACTGAGCGCAGCAGCCCCACCACACACAGCAATTGCAGCACCGGAATAATGCTGTTCCACTTCTCACCAAAGACCAGCGGTACAAAGTTATTCGACACCACCATCAGCCCCAGCAGCGCCGGAAAGTTGATAATCCCCACTACCGACAGCAGCTTGTAGAAGTTAACTCGCAGCTTTTCGGTGTCGTCCTGAATTTTGGCAAATGCCGGAAACAACACGCGGGTGATGATTGGGTTCAGCTTCATCGGCGGCACAACGGCCACGTTGTACGCCAGGTTGTATCCCCCTGCCACGCCCGCGCCGAGAATACGCGCCAGCACCAGCGTTGAAAGGTTGGTGTTGAGATAGTTGATGATGCTGTCCGCCGTCAGCCAGGCACCAAAGCGTAAGTTCGGTGCCACCGACGCCAGCGAGAAGTGCAGACCGGGGCGATAAATTTTGCGGCCAAAGTAGCCAAACAGCAGCGTTCTTACCGCACTATTGACCAGATAACCGAGGATCGCGGTCATCGCCAGTGGCCAGAAATGGGCGCTAACCACCGTAAAAGTGAAGCCCGCCAGCACCGCGCTGGTTTCGATCATGCCGATTTTGTTGAACTCCAGCTCTTTTTGCATCAACGCGCGGAACTGCTGCCCGTGGGGGATCACCACAAACGCCAGCGACAATGTTTTAATCAACGGTGCCAGATCCGGGTTGTTCAGCACGTCGCCGATGAGATCACTCAACAAAAACACCGCCACGCACACCACAAGCCCCAGCCCAACGTTCAGCCAGTACAGCGTGGTGAGTTCAAGGTGGCTGATTTCTTTTCGCTGAATAATCGAGTTAGCGATACCGAAGTCAGAAAGCGTATCTGCCAGCGCGATGATCACCAGCGACACGGTAAGCAAACCGAACTGGTGGTTGTCGATAATCCGCGCCAGCACGGTCATCTGCACCAGCCCGAGGCCGATGATGATCACCGTGGCAATCGCCGACCACTTCGCGCCGCTGATGGTTTTTTCACGTAAGCTCATATCAATATGCCGCTTTGTTAACGAAGCCTTTGAATACCGTCAGGAAAACGATTTTGATATCGAACCAGACGCTCCATTCGCGGATGTACTCAAGGTCGAACTCGACGCGTTTTTCCATTTTCTCCAGCGTGTCGGTTTCGCCGCGCCAGCCGTTAATCTGCGCCCAGCCGGTAATGCCCGGTTTCACCTTATGGCGCAACATGTAGCCTTCAATGAGCTGTCGATACTGTTCGTTATGCGCCACCGCGTGTGGACGTGGCCCGACAATCGACATCCCGCCAGTCAGCACATTGATAAACTGCGGCAATTCGTCCAGCGAGGTGCGGCGCAGAAAGTTCCCCACTTTGGTGACGCGCGGATCGTTCTGCGTCGCCTGGGTCACCACTTTGTCGTTCTCCATCACTTTCATCGAACGGAACTTCCACACTTTGATCGGCTTGCCATCCATGCCATAGCGAGTCTGGCGGAAAATAACCGGTCCTGGTGAACTGAGTTTTACCGCCAGCGCAATACAGCACAGCACCGGGGAGATCAGCAGCAGAATAAGCGTCGCCAGCACAATATCTTCCGCACGTTTTAGCAGGCGGTTAACCCCGGAAAGCGGCGTGTCATACAGCGGCACCACCGGTACGCCGTTCATCTCTTCGATACGGGAATGGAGAATGTTGAAGGTAAAGACATCGGGGATCAGCAGCACCGAACAGGTGGTGTCCGCCAGTTGATGGACCAGTTTTTTCACTCGCGCGCCGTCGCACATCTGCATCGCGATATAGACGTTATGAATCTTGCCCGCTTTCGCATCCTCGACCAGTTGTTGCAGATTGCCCGCCCAGTCGTTAGAAACGCCGCCCGGTTTCGGGTCGTGGTAAACGCCCACCACTTCAAACCCTAACCACGGCTGATTACGGAAGCTCTCAAGCAGCATTTGTCCGGCGGCTAAATCCCCCGCCACCGCGACCATGCGCTTGTTATAGCCATGATTACGCAGCCAGCCCGCCCCAATGCGAATACATGAACGGCAAACCACCAGTCCGATACTGGTCAGCCCATACCACGCCAGCCAGATTTTCAGTTGCGTGTCGAAATCATTGTTGAACGCCACCAGTCCAGCGCTGAAAATCACGCTTAAGGTCCAGTTTTGTAGCAACAGGGCAAATTCTGTCGCTGCCCGAACACCGCGCCATGAGCGATAAAAATCGGTGATGCCGCCCAGCATCTGGAACACCACCAGCGTAATCAGTGCCACCAACAGGTGCATGTAGAGGAATGACAGTCCGCTGACTTCGCAAACCAGCCATAGTCCGGCAAACATGATGGTGATATCTGAAAAGCGTTGCACCATAGAGATTAACGATGCATTGGTTTTCGCTCGCTCGCGCTTTTTTAGATTTGTCATCGTTGTTCCTGTTATTAGCCCCTTACCCGCAGTGTGGTAAGGGAAGATCCGACATTACTCGTTCAGCAACGTCAGCAGAGTTCGCGTTCGCGCTTCCATCAGCGGCACATCACCGCGCGATTCCACATTCAACCGCACCACCGGTTCGGTGTTGGAGGAGCGCAGGTTAAAGCGCCAGTCGGCAAAGGTCATGCTGATGCCATCGGTGCGATCCACCGCCAGCGCCTCACGGCTAAAATGCTGTTCCACGCGGTTAATCGCCTCAACGGGTTGCGCCAGTTTGCTGTTGATCTCACCGCTTGCCGGAAACGCTGCCATCCGGTCGCGCACCAGTTCGCCCAGCGTTTTTCCTTTCAGGCACACCAGTTCGGCGACCAGCAGCCACGGGATCATGCCGCTGTCGCAGTAAGCGAAATCACGGAAATAGTGGTGGGCGCTCATTTCGCCACCGTAGATGGCGTCTTCCTTGCGCATCCGTTCTTTAATAAAGGCGTGTCCGGTTTTCGACATTACCGGCGTACCGCCTGCGGCAGTCACCACATCAACGGTGTTCCAGGAGAGACGTGGATCGTGGATGATCTTCGCGCCGGGATTTTTTTCGAGGAACGCTTCTGCCAGCAAACCGACAATGTAGTAACCCTCGATAAACTGCCCTTTTTCGTCAAACAGGAAACAGCGGTCAAAATCGCCATCAAAGGCAATGCCCATATCCGCGCCGTGTTTGATGACCGCATTGCGGGTGTCGTCGCGACATTCCGGCAGCAACGGGTTAGGAATACCGTTGGGGAAATTGCCGTCCGGCGTGTTATGCACTTTGATTAACTCCACCGGTGCGCCGAGGGCTTTAAAGCGGGCTTCGATGGCGTCCACCACCGGACCCGCCGCGCCGTTCCCGGAGTTAATCACCAGCTTGAGCGGCGTAAGGTTTTTGACGTTGATATAACCGAACAGGTGATCAACGTAAGCGTCACGCAGATTGATTTGCTGATAGCGACCGCGTTTGGTTTCATCGACGGGAGGAAAGTCGTTGGCTTCTGCCAGACGCTGGACGTCGCGCAGTCCGGTATCGCCGCTGATCGGGCGAGCCCCTTCGCGCACCAGTTTCATGCCGTTGTAATCCATCGGATTATGGCTGGCGGTAACTTCGATGCCGCCATCCACGCCGAGATGGAACGTGGCGAAATAGATCTCTTCGGTGCCGGACATACCGATATCCAACACATCGACGCCCGCATCCTGTAAACCTTTCGCCAGCGCCAGTTTTAAGGTTTCGCTGGTGAGGCGGACATCACCGCCTAACACAATGGTTTTCGGTTTGAGAAATTCGCCATAAGCGCGACCAATGCGCCAGGCAATATCCTCATTCAGTTCTTCGCCTAATTTCCCGCGAATATCATAGGCTTTAAAGCAGGTTAATTTTTTCATGTCGTTACCCTTTTTCAGGCAATAGTTGGCCCTGACCGAAACGGCCAATTTTGTTTTTGTCGTTATTTGCCGGAGATTTATTCCGGTTGATTATTCAACTGCTACACCCGTCCGTAGCGATCCGCGAAGCGCACCACATCATCCTCTTCGAGATAAGAGCCGGAGCGCACTTCAATTAAATCGAGCGGAATTTTCCCCGGGTTTTCCAGGCAGTGCGTCGCCCCCAGCGGAATATAAATGGACTCGTTTTCACCAAGCAGTTTGATATCACCGTCAATGGTGACTTTTGCCGTTCCCGCGACCACCACCCAGTGCTCCGCGCGGTGATGATGCATCTGTACCGACAAGCCTTCGCCCGGTTTCACGGTGATGCGTTTCACCTGGTAGCGGTCGCCCGCGTCGATAGAGTCATATTTGCCCCACGGACGATACACTTCGCGATGCACCCGATGCTCATGGCGACCATCAGCTTTGATCTGCTCGACCACTTTCTTCACATCCTGCACCGCATTACGGTCGGCAATCAGCACTGCATCTTTGGTCTGCACTACCACCAAATCTTTCACCCCGACGGTGGTGACCAGGCCAGATTCGGCGTACACATAGCTGTTTTCAGTTTTGTGATTAATCACATCGCCATGGCAAACGTTGCCCTCGGCGGTGTGGGCGCTGATCTCCCATAATGAAGACCAGGAACCGACATCGCTCCAGCCCGCATCCATCGGCACCACAACGGCATCTGCCGTGCGTTCCATGACCGCGTAATCCACCGACTCTTCCGGACAGGCGAGAAACGCCTCTTCATCCACACGAATAAAATCGAGATCCGGATCGACGGCGCTCATCGCTTTTTCACAGGCATCGAGAATATCCGGGCGATACTTTTTCAGTTCTTCGAGATAGCGTCCGGCACGGAACAGGAACATACCGCTGTTCCAGTAATATTCGCCACTTGCCACATAGGCCTGGGCGGTTTCCAGATTCGGTTTTTCGACAAACTGCGCCACTTCAAAGGCCACCGCATCCTGCTCACCCGCCGACACTTCACCGCGACGAATATAGCCATATCCGGTTTCAGGTAGATCCGGCACAATGCCGAAGGTCACCAGCTTGCCCGCTTCGGCATACGGCATGGCATTACGCACGGCGGCACGGAACGCGTCTTCATCGGCAATCACATGATCCGCCGCCAGCACCAGCATTAATGGGTCGTTCTCCGGGCTATGACGTTTTGCCGCCAGCGCCGCCAGCGCAATGGCCGGTGCAGTGTTACGCCCTGCCGGTTCGAGAATAATGTTCTCGGTGAGTTTGTTCAGTTGACGCAGCTGTTCCGCGACAATAAAGCGGTGCTGCTCATTGCAAATCACCACCGGGCTTTCGCACTCCACGCCGTTCAGGCGGCAGATGGTGGTTTGCAGCATGGTGAGATCGCCTTTCAGGCATAAAAACTGCTTGGGGTAAAGTACGCGGGAAAGCGGCCATAAGCGGCTACCGGAGCCACCTGCCATCACAACTGGATAGAGTTTCGACTGCGCCATAATTATCCCCGAATATCATTTATAAATTGACGTAACACGTTCTCTTTATCGAGCGTGCGTTCGGCATATTCACGTGCCACCGTGTTGTGTTTGGGCAGCAGGAGCGCCTGACGAATCCCCGCCACCAGCGCCTCGACCGATTCCGGTTCTACGCAAACCGCAATGCCCGGAAAGGTTTCGCAAAGCTGTCCCAGTTCTGTGTGGGCTTCAGCAGTAATCACCGCGTTACCGCCTACCGCCAGAATATTGGTCAGTTTCGACGGCAATACGGCATCTGCCGCGCCGCGTTTTTGCACCACCAGATGGCAATCGCCCATCTTCAGCAGTGCGGGTAAAGCGTTATACGATTGCAGCGGGAAAAATTGCATGTTGCGCAGTCCACGCTGCTGCGCCATTTTTTCCAGCCGCGCTTTGCCGCCGCCCTGCCCGACAATGGCAAAAATAAGCGGTTCATCGCGCAGACGTTCGGCAGCTTCAATAACGTTTTCCAGCCCCTGCTTTTCACCAATATTGCCGGAGTAAAGAATGATTTTTTTGTTATCCGGCAGGCCAAGCTGGTTACGAAGGGCATCAACATCGGCGTCTGCAACATATTGAAAACGGGCGATTTCCGACCAATTGGGGAAGAAGATGACGTTTTCCGCCGCCACGCCTTTTTCGATGGCTTTATTCATCATCGAACGCGAAATCGTGGAGACGTTATCGACGTTATGCAGTCCGCTACGTTCGAACGCCGTCGCCAGCTGTGCCACTTTGCCGCCTTTACTTTTTCCGGCAAGGCCCAGCCCCAGCATGGCGTCCACTTCGTAATCCTGAATATGTAGCACCGTGCGCGCACCAGACAGTTTCGCCAGCAGGCGCATTCCCGGCGTGCAAAACAGCGTTGGCACTACGCCGATAATGCGATCCGGCTTCCAGCGACGTTGCGCCATCAGCGGAAAGAAACTGCTGACGGCAAAACTGCCGAGATGTAACAGGCGTTTCAGGGTGCTCGGCTGTTTTGGCACGTACAGCGGGCAGCGCCACACCGTGGCGGCCCCCTCTTCTCGTTTGTACCGCCAGGCGGAATAGTTCTCGCCCACCTGCCATTGCGGGTAGTAAGGCGGTGCGGTAATAACCCGCACCTCATGACCTTGTGCCGCCAGCCATTCCACCATCTCGCCGGTGTATTTGCCGATGCCGGTTAACTCCGGCGAGTAGTTAATGCCGTAGACCAGTATTTTCATAATCCGGGTACTCCGGCACGCTCCTCAGCGAGAAAATAGGCGCGGCTGTTAGCGTGAACATTGTCACTGGCGAGCAGCGCGTCCGGCGTCAGCCAGCGGTAATCGTCATGCTGCTCATCCGGCAGTAACAGCTCTTCTTCAGCGACTCTGAAGCGAAAACCGAGCACCACATAGTGAGTGGTGAAATCCGTGCCGGAGAAGTTATCGTCATAAAAGTGCTGCCAGACACCGTAAAACTGGCCTGCTGTTATCGGCAGACGCAGCCCCAGTTCCGCCATCGTCAGCCGCTCAAATGCGGCTTCCAGCGTTTCGTCTTTCTGCACGCGCCCTCCCGGCACAAACCAGTAACCCTGCGCCGGGCGGTTGGTTCTTTTGCCAAGCAGAAACTCGCCGCGACTGTTCTCGACAATAAAGTCGAGAGAGACAAGCGGTGTGGAGCGCACTACCGTGGCAAAGTCTTCCTGACGTAAAAACATCATTACCCCCGAAAACGGTCTTGATTCTCAAGGAACCACTGGTAAGTGCTGGCAAGCCCCGCTTCCAGTGAGATTTCGTGATACCAGCCAAGCTGATGCAGGCGCGTCACATCCAGCAGTTTGCGCGGCGTACCATCCGGTTTACTGGCATCAAAAACCACCCGACCTTTGTAACCCACCACTTTGGCGATGGTTTGCGCCAGCTCGCGGATAGTGCAGTCAACGCCCGTGCCGACGTTAATGTGCGACAGCATCGGCTGGGTGTTCTCCAGCCAGACTTCGTGCGCCAACTCCATCACATGAATGCTCGCCGCTGCCATATCATCAACGTGCAGAAATTCGCGCATCGGCGTACCGCTGCCCCACACCACCACGTCCGGTGCATTCTGTGCCGTCGCCTCGTGGAAGCGACGCAGCAATGCAGGGATCACATGCGAATTACTCGGATGGAAGTTGTCGTGCGGCCCGTACAGGTTGGTCGGCATGACTGAGCGATAATCGCGTCCATACTGGCGGTTGTAAGATTCGCACAGTTTGATCCCGGCGATTTTGGCAATGGCATAAGGCTCGTTGGTCGGCTCCAGCGAGCCCTGCAACAACTCGCTTTCTGTCATCGGCTGTTTTGCCAGTTTCGGGTAGATGCAGGACGATCCGAGAAACAGCAGTTTGTTCACGTCGTTCTGATGCGCGGCGTGAATGATGTTGCTCTCAATCATCATGTTCTGATAGATGAAATCTGCCGGATAGGTGTTGTTGGCAACAATGCCGCCCACTTTCGCCGCCGCCAGATAGACCTGGTCAATACGTTCGCTGGCAAAGAAATCATGCACGGCGCGGCTGTCCAGCAGGTTCAGTTCATCGCGGGTGCGTAATACCAGCTCTACATCACCGCGCTGTTCGAGCTGCCGCCTGATGGCGGAACCGACCATCCCGCGATGGCCAGCAATAAAAATGCGTTGTTTACTCATGCTTATGACTCCAGCGCGATCGCCACGTCGTAGCCGTGAGATTTCAGCAGAGAGTGTTTTTTCGCCGCTTCGAGGTCATTAGCCACCATTTCAGACACCATCTCTCTGAGGGTGATTTCCGGTTTCCAGCCCAGTTTTTCGTGCGCTTTGGTCGGGTCGCCGAGCAGCGTTTCAACTTCAGCCGGACGGAAGTAACGCGGGTCAACGGCGATAATCACATCGCCCGGTTTAACGCCCGGCGCGTCATGCCCGGTGACGGAAACCACAATGCCCTTCTCTTCAACGCCCGTGCCTTCAAAGCGCAGTTTGATGCCCAGCTGTGCCGCCGCCATTTCCACGAACTGACGCACGGAGTACTGAACGCCGGTCGCGATAACGAAATCTTCCGGTTGTTCCTGTTGCAGCATCATCCACTGCATTTTTACGTAGTCTTTGGCATGGCCCCAGTCACGCAGGGAATCCATATTGCCGAGGTACAGGCACGACTCCAGCCCCTGGGCGATGTTGGCGATTGCGCGGGTGATTTTGCGGGTAACGAAAGTTTCGCCACGGCGAGGGGATTCATGGTTAAAGAGAATACCGTTGCAGGCGTACATGCCGTAGGATTCGCGGTAGTTAACGGTGATCCAGTAGGCGTACAGTTTGGCGACCGCATACGGAGAGCGTGGATAGAACGGCGTGGTTTCTTTCTGCGGAATTTCCTGCACCAGACCGTACAGTTCAGAGGTGGAAGCCTGATAGAAACGGGTTTTCTTTTCCAGACCGAGGAAGCGGATCGCCTCGAGCAGGCGCAGCGTACCCATCGCGTCGACGTCAGCGGTATATTCCGGTGACTCAAAAGAAACCGCAACGTGGCTCATTGCGCCCAGGTTGTACACTTCATCCGGCTGCACTTCACGCAAAATGCGCGTCAGGTTGGAGGTATCACTCAGGTCGCCATAATGCAGATGGAATTTCGGGTTGCAGGTGTGCGGATCCTGATAAATGTGATCCACGCGCTCGGTGTTGAATGACGATGCACGACGTTTAATACCATGCACCTCGTAACCTTTTTCCAGCAGAAACTCTGCAAGGTAAGAACCGTCTTGTCCGGTTACACCGGTGATGAGAGCGACTTTTGACATGTCTTATTCCTCTGTATTTTTTGAATTTATTCAGTTTCAACGCGTTCGCGTATCACCACTGCGGGATTCCCCCGGCAAACCACATTTGCCGGAAGCGATTTAAAAACACTGCTTCGCGCACCCACGACGGTGCCGTCGCCGATCGTGACGCCAGGAGCAACAAAGACATCAGTTGCCAGCCAGCATTTCTCGCCAATCACAACAGGCGTAGCGTTAATGGTGAAATGTTGACTTGCATGGTCGTGGCTACCGGTGCATAAATAACTTTTTTGCGATATCACCGAATGTGCGCCAATGGTTATTTCACCGAGGGTATATAAATTGACGTCATCGCCGACCCACGCGTAATCACCTAAGGTTAATTTCCACGGATAGGTAATTTTTACTGACGGACGAATCACTACGTTTTTTCCTATTTTTGCGCCGAATAAACGTAATAAAAATGCCCGCCAGCGATACAATACTTGTGGCGACCAGGCAAATAATGTTGCCTGTACTGCCCACCACAATTGCACTTTAATAGCGTTGCCGCCCCGGAACCCTTTCGGCACCGAGAAACCACTTAAATCCTGCATCGTTTTCCCTTATATTCAGCTTTTGTTATATAAGGCTTTCGTCTTTGAGGTCGTACGTTGGCGTAAATGCCAGGATAATTCTGCCCAGAAGCCAGGTACATGTAATATTTGCCGTTGGACTTTTTTCGCGTCAGCACACAATTCCATATTATTGGTGGTAGATACCCCACCCATGGAAAATTCAGACACCAGGCCATTGAGTTTTTTAAATACATAACCGGCTTTATACATTTTGGCTGCCAGCGCGTAGTCGGAAGAAACTTTATATTCCAGGTCATAACGCCATTTTTTCAAGCCGGATACCGGAAAAAATATCGCCTGATGACTGGCGGGCAGGCTGTGATAAATATACCACCCCGGTTTGGCGCTACGTTTAATCTTATGCCCGTCGCCAAAATCCAGCAGCGCATCGCCGGTGATCATCACGTTATCTTTTTGCACTTTTAACTTACGGACAAAATTTGCGGCATCCTGATGAAAAATATCGCCCGAGTTGAGAAACAACGCGAACTTGCCTTGTGCCATCGCAATGCCCTTGTTCATGGCGTCGTAGATACCGTTATCTGGCTCGCTGACAAAGCGTAGGTTATAGATACCATTGAGATTTTCCAGATACTCACGGGTGCCGTCATTGGAACCGCCATCGACAACAATCCATTCGAAGCTGATATCGTCAGCCTGCGCCAGATGCGCCAACGAGGCATGTGTTTTGACTATCCCTGCGAGGTTACGAAACGCGACAGTGATTATGCTAAGCAACATGTTCTTATTCTTACCTCGTAATATTTAACGCTTTTCGCAAAATAAACGGACAGACGATTAAAAATGCATATTCCGGGCTAAATATCGAACCGGTAAAAAACAGCGATACCGGAGTAAAAAGATATAATTGCACGCGAAAATTGCGGTTATCACCAAAAGCGTTGATCATCATTTTTATCACTTTCCCCATGTACCACAGCGATAAAAACACTGCGAACCAGGAAAAATAAATAATCAGCAGATACAAACCATTGTCTATGGTTTTTCCGACATCCGCACCGTTAAATATTCCGAATGATGCGACATATTCATAAAGTGAGCCAAATCTGACTACACCGTCAATATGGGTCAAAGAATAACCGACCATCACCAGCGGACCGACAATACGATAATATGATGACGATCCTTCTGTACCTAAATCGCCCAGACGGGTGGAAATATAAGGAAACGCGATTACCACACCAACCAGGAATACAGCCAGAGAAATCAATGCTAACGGTAACTTTTTCTTAATCGCCTCTTTATTCAGATATTGAAATGCCCACTCCAGCAAATAAAACAGGATAAAGGTCATAACCCCTGAAAACGATCCGGATAATATTATCCCTGCGAGAATCATAGCATCGGTTTTAGGCGTTTTGATACCAAACTGTTTGATGCTGAGCCAAATTGAGATTAATGCCAGAGCGAAAAATGCCGGTTCGAAATAAAGTGCTGTCGTGCGCTTGCCGCCGAATTTAATGAAATTCAGCACATAGCTGTTGCTGTAAATCAGATATTTCGAAATCGACTCCATAATACTGCTACCGCCGGTGAGGATAATTTGCGCCATCTCCACCGCCGCCAGCGCCACCACCAGCCCGACCACCAGATAAAAGAAACGTAATACCTTACGATGGTTGTGTGGCGAAATTGTTTTAAAGCGAATACTCCACACCATGCCAATAATGATCACAATATAGACAAACAGCATGGTTGAAGTGACGTATTTACTGGCATCCAACGACTGACCAAACAGGTAGTTAAACGCCGTGAGTCCCGCGCCAATCCCCAAGGCAATCATCAATTTTTTAACGCTGATGCGCTCTAAAAACAGCAGTAACAAGACGGGTAAAAAAGTGACGATGGTAATGGGGAAACTTTCGCCAAGCTGGGCTATTTTGACGTTAACCAGCAGGTAAATCAGCGGCAGCAGTAGGTAGCTACAGATTCTGATAGAAGTTGACATACTCCTCCAGCATCTGTTGTCCACTGTAGGCGGCGCGGCTGCGTTGGCTAAACCCAGCCAGCGTGGTACCAAATATCGCCTGCGCAATTTCCGGTTTGCTTAACTGCACCAGTTGCAGCACCTCTTCTTCGCTGACGGTTTTACCGCCGGATTTTTGCAACACTTCACGCGCCGCGTCGCTATGGGTGGCAATCACCGGCACGCCAATCGATAGCGCCTCACACAAAATCAGCGGGTAGTTATCGACGCGAGAACTGAATACCAGCGCATCCATCTGATTGAGCGCGCTCATCAACTTGCGCTTGTCAGTTTCAAAGCCGTGATTAACCACGTTGCCAGCGGTGAATGGCGAGAACTTACCAAAGGTATGCAGTTCGATTTTGTCGCCCAGCGCCATCATCTCGCGTACCAGTTGCTGGTTAGTTTTGCCGTCGTAACGCAGGTCATGCGCCACCACCGCGATTTTCGGCTTGCCCTGGGTTTCGCGCACCGGAGGCAAGTCCGCCAGAATCGCTTCGGTTGCCATATCAATGCCATTATTGATGATCCGGCAACGCCCTGGACCGTACAGGCTATTGAAAGCGTCAGCCACATGCTGGCTGGGGGAAATAAACTGACAGCCCAGCGCCAGCATCTCACGGAATAACTGCCGTTTGCCCGCCACCAGTTGGTGTGCGCGATCAATTTTCACCGGCGGATAATTATTTAAGGTCGGGCATTTCTGGCAGCCCGTTTTCCAGCCTTCGCAACCGTCGGTAAAGGCGCAGCGTCCGGTAACGCTCCAGTGATCGTGTAACGTCCAGACCAGAGTGATATCCGGTTTATGGTTTTTCACTTTTTCGCAAAAGCGCACCACGCTCTTAAGATTCAACCAGTAGCTGTGCAGCACATGAAAATGCAGGACCACCGGACCCGGTGTGCGAGTAATGGTGCGATATAACTCATTGAAATTGCCGAACAGATCGCGATTAAACAGACGAAACAACGCAATGTTCGCCATCGCGGTCATCCGCGGCGTATGTTTGATGACCTGCGGATAGTTTTGATGACTGACGCTCTCTTTGCCGCCTTTGCCGTAGCCGTAGACAAAATGTGATGCCAGCCCCTGTTGCAGCGCACGCTGGTGGAGATCTAACGCCACACCTGCTGCCCCGCCTTCCGCCAGTCGCACATTGAATTGCAGAATATTCATTTAATTACCTTCACTCGCGCTTTTTCTCCCACCACCAGCGCGTTGTCCGGGACAGAGTCGAGCACCACGCTGCCCGCGCCCACGGTGACGTTGTTACCAAGCGTGATATCACCAAGAATAATGACGTTGGCACCGAGTTCGACGCCGTTGCCAATGTGTGGACATGCCATGTTATCGGCACCACGATTGCCGATAGTGACGCCGTGGCGAATGGTGAAATCATCTCCCGCGACCACGTTTTTATTGATCACTACGGCGTAACCGTGATGGATAGTAAAGCGTCGACCTATGGTCGCGGCGGCCTGGATTTCATAACCGAAAAAGCATTCGGTGATAATGCGATACAGCACCAGCAGCGGGGCCGCCCACAGATTGTTGAGGACGTTCTTTTTGCGCCACACCGAACAAAAATGAGCGACGCGATAGGCAAGAACCATGCAGCACGGACGTAAACTCCAGCTGTTGGCGCGCAGATCTTCCAGCATCTTTAGCGCCCCCGAATACCATCAGCCAGACGTTTGCCGTTACGCACCGACAGCAGCGTCAGCAAAGTGCGCCAGGTCATGCGTTTATTGCGGATCTGGTAGAGGGTAAACAGCTGATATTTTTTGCTGGCGCGGTCGAATTTGTCTTTGTGCTTGCGGTAAAAGTGGAAGTATCCGGAGAATTTTTTCGGTGACGAGGTGATCTGCATTTCACCATGATTGATATGCAGGATCTGCGTCGCCTCTTCCACTTTCCACGGTTCGCCGTACTCCACCACCATCCGCAGGAAGATGTCGTAATCCTGTGCCGCTTTCAGTTTGGTATCGAACAAGCACTCTTTGAAACGCCACGCCCAGGTAAAGACCTGATTGCCAATGATATTGCGTTTGTAGAACAGGCGGCGTGAATACGGCGATTTGGGATACAGCGGCAAGCTTGCCGGTTGGGAATAGACTTCGCCCTGGCAAACGTAGTCGTTAGCGTACAAAAAGGCGTGAGTGACCAGTTGCTGTTTATGGGCGAGGAAGACGCTCAGGCGGTTGGGTGTCCATTCATCATCATCATCGATCCCGGTGATGTATTCCCCTTGCGCCAGCATAATCGCCTGGTTACGTACCGCGCACGCTCCGCTGTTAATGTCGTTGTGAATGTAAGTGATGCGCGGATCGTTGAGGACGGTGACGTACTGTTGTAGTTGTTCCCAGGAGGTGGAGCAATCATCCACGATGATCATCTCCCAGTTGCTGTAGTCCTGGCGCAGGACCGATTTTATCGCCCGAATCGCCAGTTGTTGGCGGTTCCAGGTCGGCATATAGATTGAGATCAGCGGATTGTCTTTCATAGGTTGTTCTCCCGGCTTATGAGCTGGTTTGCTTGCCGGATGCGGCGTGAACGCCTTATCCGGCCTACGGGGCGGTGCGAATGCAGGCGTCGTTATTTCGCATCCGACTTATATTCGTATTCGTAATAGCCATAATCCTGATACGCACTGGCGCGGCGGAAGATGGAGTTCAGAATCACCCCTTTCACCGGAATACCGTTTTGCTCAAAGCGGCTCAGACTGGTTTCTACTTCTTTCAAGGTGTTGACCGCATAACGCGCCACCATTAACGTGGTTCCGACATGACGACCAACAATTGCCGCATCGGTCACTGCCAGAATCGGCGGCGTATCAATCAACACCAGGTCGTAGTTTTTACTCGCCCAGTTCACCAGTTCGGCAAAGCGTTCGCTCATTAACAGTTCAGAAGGATTTGGCGGCACCTGACCGCGCGGGATCAGGTCAAATTTGGCAATAGAGGTCGGTTTAGCAGCGGTAGTAATATCGCCCTGTCCAATCAGAATTTCCGACAGGCCATTAACGTTATTAGTGCCCAACAGCTCGTGGGTGTAGCCTTTGCGCATATCGCAGTCGATCAACAACACCCGTTTATTGGTCTGGCTAATCACCGCCGCCAGGTTGGCGCAGACAAAGGTTTTACCGATTGACGGGCTAACCCCGGTCATCATCAACACATTGTTCTGCGCCTGCATCATCGCGAAGTGCAGACTGGTACGCAGACTACGGATGGCTTCAATCGCCAGATCGGTTGGATTCCCCACCGCCAGTAGCTGGCTCTGTTTATAGCGTTTAATCCCTTTGATGGTTTTGACGCTATCGCGCGTTTTCTGCCATTCCGACAACGGGATGCTGGCATAGACACTGATACCGTGTTCTTCCAGCACCTGCGGGCTTTCGATGCCGCGATTAAACAACGAGCGCAGCAGCACACCCACGATAGAGAGCATCAGGCCAAGGATAATCGCGCCGAGGATAATCAGCCCTTTCTTCGGTTTTAGCACGCCAGGCTGGGTGATTGCCGGGTCAACAATGCGCACATCGCCGACGGTGCTGGCTTCGGTGATTTTCAGCTCCTGCTCTTTATTCAGCAGTTGCATATAGACCTGTTGACCAGACTCGACATCGCGGGTCAGACGGACAATTTCCTGCTGGGTTTTCGGCATCGCCGTTACGCGACCGTTAAGTTTGGCTTTTTCGTCTTCCAGCGCCTGCCGTTTCTCCAGCAGCGTGCGATACGCCGGGTGAACTTTGGTGTACAGCTTGGAGATTTCCGCTTCTTTAAAGGTCAGTTCGTTCAACTGCGCGTCGATGTTCACCATCGAATCGAGCACCGCTTTCGCTTCCAGCGGCAGATCAACTGAATCTTTATCCTGACGGAAGGCATTCAGTTTGTTTTCGGCAACATCAAGGCGGTTACGTACTTCCGGTAACTGTTGCGCGAGGAAAGCGAGGCTTTTCGACGCTTCCGCCGATTTGCGCTCAATATTTTGTTCCTGATAGTTACGGGCGATGCTGTTAAGAATGTCGCGGATCTGTTCGCGATCTTCACCGGTATAAGTCAGGCTCAGTACGCCTGCGTCTTTGCCGTTCTCCGTTACCGTCAGGCTGTTTTGCAGTTGGTTGATCATCCCCAGCGTGGAGTATTTGGTGACGGTAAACTCACTGCCCGGGCTGGAGTGAATGGCTTCAACCATCAGCGTGACGCCTTCTTTTTTCAGCATCTGGCCCGCTTGCCCACGGGCGCTAAAGCCGCCATCGCTGCTCAGAGTGTAGTTTTTATCGTCCAGCACATTAAGCGTAAACACCTGATCCGCCATCTCTTTCGGGCGGTTAAAGATGGTCACTTTTACCGTCTCGTTCTGGCGTCCCATCAGGCGATCCCAGCCCGCACCGAAAATCGGGAACGTGTTTTTGCTCACTGCAATATCGAGGTCGAGATCGTCCACCGTTTTACCAAGCACCAGACGCGAACGAATCAACTGGATCTCGGCGTCCGATGCTGGCGGTTTGTTGGCTAATGCCGATCCGATATCCTGCACTAACGAATTGCCGCTGCTTTGTTCGATTTGTACCAGTGCGTCGGCACTATAAATCGGCGTGGCGAAGAAGGTGTAAACCACGGCACAGAGGGCAAATACGGCGGTGATGCCAATTACCCACCAGCGCGCTTCAATGACGGTGCCGACCAGGCGACCAATATCGATTTCATCACTGCCCGTTACCGGAGCGGCATGTTGTTTTACTTTTTCTGTCATTCTTATACCTGCTCTGCGTTCAATGCCTGCGCCCACTGGCGGGCAGACCGTTCAAGTAATGTGTACACCGCTGCAAACGTTTCCCGGCTTTTGCGATACGGATCGGGGATTTCACATTCGTTATCCCAGTGACCAAACAGCATCACTTTGCCGCGCATCTCGGGTGCCATCTCGCATAAGCGTTCGATATGGCGCTTTTCCATGGTCAAAATCAGGTCGTAGTTGCGACACAGGCGACGGCTGATTTGCCGTGCACAGTGACCTTCCAGAGACAGTTGATGTTCTGCGGCGACGCTGATAGCAGTAGGGTCAGCGCCCTTACCGACCAGCGCGCCGAGTCCAGCGGACTCCACTTTCAGCTCCGGGTGATAACGTTGCAGTAAGCGTTCCGCCGTCGGGGAACGGCAAATATTGCCGACACAGACAACTAAGATGTTGTTAAACATGACGATTACCAGTTATGAATGTCGCTGGCTGTATCCGTCATGTAACGGACACCGCTAATAGTTGGCAGCAACTGATTGATCAGACGGTTCCAGCGGGAAACCGGTGCGGTGGTGACATACACCACGTCATAAGGTTGCAGGCGGAATTCTGTCGCCATCACCAGCGACGTGGCATCGGACATATCCAGCTGATAGATATTGGCAATCTTGCCGTTACGCCCGCCCTCGCCTTTCAGCGGACGAATGACAAAGATGCCGCTGGCGTTGGAGGTGGTCATGTCGATGCCTTCAGCATTGCCCAGGGCTTCAGTCAGGGTCATACCGCTAAAGTCCATTTTCAGGGTGCTCTGTTTCTTCACTTCACCCATCACAAATACTTTCAGATCATCATTACGCGGCACGTAGAGAATATCGCCGGGGTAAAGCAGGCGATTCTGGTTGAGGTCGCCGTTTTGCATCAGCGCCTGCAAAGAAATGCGCTCTTCACGACCATTGTGTGTTAGCACCACGTTGCGCCAGTCAGCGGTATCAGTCAGGCCACCCGCGGCGTTGATGGCATCGAGAATGGTCAGTGGCACGTTGGTGATCGCCTGTTGGCCGGATTTATTCACCTGTCCGGAGATATAGGCCTTTTGTGAGCGGAAGGCGGCGATATTAACGTCCACCTGCGGGTCAGCGATGTACGTCGCTAAGCGCCCGGTAATATCACTGCGGATTTCAGCGAGCGTTTTCCCCACGACGTGAACCTTGCCGATATACGGGTAGAACATGGTGCCGTCAGGCTGTACCCAGTTGCCGGTGTCGCTGGAGCTGCGGTACTGACCGGCTGGCGTGGTGAGTTCCGGGTGATCCCAGACGGTGACATTAAGAACGTCTCCCGGCCCGACGCGATACTGATAATTCGCGATCTCACTTTCCAGCGTCATATTGGGGCGCGCTACATTCGGGCGTGGGCGTAATTGATCAATCAGGCGCGGGGTCAACGGATAAACATTCACCATTTTGTCGAGATCGAAATCAGCGTCCTGCTGTTTGATGACGTCTTTCCCCATCGTCGACATATTGCTGCCCGGAAGTACTGTGCAACCGCTTATCAAGGTTACTGACACCAATAATGGCATCAATTTCATTTTGGATTTCATCATTGTTTATTTATCACTTTGGCAGAGTAATTATCCTGTGCACTATTAATAGCAATGTCGCCATGCACATTTACCTTGCAGTTAATTGAATAAAAATTTAACTGGCATCAGTCCTAAAAAAATTAATTTCATCCGCAGGCTATTGACAGAATAATTCAGACTGGTCTTCCAGGCATCCAGACACGCTACCGCCCCTGGCTTTTTAGCTACCAATACACTGATTTAGCTTAATTTTTAAAACCCTCTCAACATACAGTCGTTGATGAGAAAGGGTTATTGCGGAAATTAACTTCCGAATATAAGGTGACATTATGGTAATTGAATATTGGCTCTCCAATAATGCAGGAGGAAGTGTTACAGCTAACGGAATAGCAGGCAAGGTAACAATTCGGCAATTGGCTATTTTTAAGAATTATATTAAGTGTCATTCAATATGGTTTTTAGGAGTTTCTTTAGGTTGACAATATTTAATATAGTGTCTCCACATGCGATATTTCTTAAATAATGTTTTATTATTACCACTTTTAATTCAGGGGTAATGTGAGGTTATTACCCTCAAATAATATGAGATAAATAGTGCTGCAACATTGCATTTTTGCCCCGATTTATCCATGATCGAATTGTGACATTTGTCATACAACGAATAGGTTTTGTACTTACTATGGAATGGATTGCCGATCCGTCTATCTGGGCCGGGTTAATCACGCTGATTGTGATCGAACTGGTCCTCGGCATTGATAACCTGGTCTTTATTGCCATCCTCGCCGAAAAACTACCGCCGAAGCAGCGCGACCGCGCACGGGTTACCGGGCTGCTGCTGGCGATGTTAATGCGCCTGTTACTGCTGGCGTCAATCTCCTGGCTGGTCACCCTGACTCAACCGCTGTTCAGCTTCCGCTCGTTTACCTTTAGCGCCCGCGATTTAATCATGCTGTTTGGTGGTTTCTTCCTGCTGTTCAAAGCCACGATGGAGCTGAACGAACGGCTGGAGGGGAAAGACAGCAATAACCCCACACAACGCAAAGGTGCGAAGTTCTGGGGGGTGGTGACACAAATTGTGGTACTGGACGCCATCTTCTCACTCGACTCGGTGATTACCGCCGTCGGGATGGTCGACCATTTACTGGTCATGATGGCCGCCGTCGTTATCGCTATCAGCCTGATGTTGATGGCCAGCAAGCCGTTAACGCAATTTGTTAACAGTCACCCGACGATCGTTATTCTCTGCTTAAGCTTCCTGTTGATGATTGGCTTTAGCCTGGTGGCAGAAGGTTTCGGCTTCGTCATTCCGAAAGGCTACCTGTACGCTGCTATTGGTTTCTCGGTGATGATCGAGGCGCTCAATCAGTTGGCTATCTTTAACCGGCGACGTTTTCTTTCCGCTAACCAGACGCTGCGCCAGCGGACTACCGAAGCGGTAATGCGCCTGCTTAGCGGGCAAAAAGAAGATGCGGAACTGGACGCCGAAACCGCGTCTATGCTGGTGGATCATGGTAACCAGCAAATCTTTAATCCGCAGGAACGGCGGATGATTGAGCGGGTACTTAATCTTAACCAGCGTACCGTCAGCAGCATTATGACGTCGCGCCACGATATTGAGCATATCGATCTCAACGCGCCGGAAGACGAGATCCGCCAGTTGCTGGAGCGAAATCAGCATACGCGGCTGGTGGTTACCGACGGTGATGACGCAGAAGATTTGCTCGGTGTTGTTCACGTTATCGACCTGCTACAACAGTCTCTGCGCGGCGAACCGCTCAACCTGCGGGTGTTGATTCGCCAGCCGCTGGTGTTCCCGGAAACCTTACCGTTGTTACCTGCCCTGGAGCAGTTCCGTAATGCCCGCACACACTTTGCTTTTGTGGTGGATGAGTTTGGCTCGGTGGAAGGGATTGTGACATTAAGTGACGTCACTGAAACCATTGCCGGTAACTTACCGAATGAAGTGGAAGAGATCGACGCCCGCCATGATATTCAGAAAAATGCGGACGGTTCCTGGACGGCGAATGGTCATATGCCGCTGGAAGATCTGGTGCAATATGTGCCGCTGCCGCTGGATGAAAAACGTGAATATCACACCATTGCCGGGCTATTGATGGAATATTTGCAGCGTATTCCAAAACCTGGCGAAGAAGTTCAGGTGGGGGATTATTTGCTTAAAACGTTGCAGGTGGAAAGCCATCGCGTGCAGAAGGTGCAAATTATTCCGCTGCATAAGGATGGCGAGATGGAGTACGAAGTGTGATAAAACATCAAATGCGCAGGTTCAAACTGCGCATTTGATTTATACAAAATTTAGTATAATCTAAGGATGGAGTAATGAGAAAAAAGCTGGCTTTTCTTGATACCAGTCTTGACGATTTACGCGCATTTCCAGAATCGTCTCGACAGGAAATTGGCTATCAACTCGACAGGATCCAACAAGGGTTAAACCCATACGACTGGAAACCTTTTTCAACTATCGGCCCTGGTGTGCGAGAGATTCGTACTCGCGATGCTGATGGGATCTATCGCGTCATGTATATCGCAAAATTTGAAGAAGCGGTTTACGTATTGCATTGTTTTCAAAAGAAAACACAGACTACCAGTCAATCGGATGTTGATTTAGCCAAACGACGCTATAAAGAACTTGTTCAGGAGCGGAAAAATGAAAATTGAAACCTTTGATAGTGTGTGGGATGCGGTGAGTGACACCCCTGAACAAGCGGAAAATATGCGGATCCGTGCCGAACTTGTAACGATCATTAATAACTGGATTGAACAACAAGGGTTTAGCCAGGCTCAGGCAGCGTCTGCTTTAGGGGTCACTCAACCTCGCATATCTGAACTTGCCAGAGGTAAGATCCAGATCTTTAGTATCGATAAATTGATCACCATGATGGCTCATGCAGGATTGCATATTCAACGTATTGAAATTCAATATCCACATGCTGCTTAGTGCTATAAATACAGATGGCGACAAATTGACGCCGCCATCTGCATAACTTGTCTTACATCTTCTCCAGCAACTTCTTCACATCTTTGCCATTGCGGGAATCTTTATTCCGCTCGGCCCAGTCATTCAGGCGACGTTTCGCTTCGTCCTGTAGATGTTTGCGCAGTAACTGATCCACTTGCAGGCTGTAATTGAGTTGCTGCCAGTTGCCATAAACCCGCAGCGGTACTGGCGTTTCTTTGAGGAAATCAATCAGTTTGCTTTCTCCGTTCCAGCCACCAATCACACGAATGTCAAACTGGGTGTCGCAGGTTTGATCTGCCAGATTCAACATGCCTTCCCCTGTCAGCGCCAGCACTGGCGATTGACCTTGCATGTCGTTTAACGTCACGACGCCATCCTTCAACGTCAAATCGGTGGTAAAGCGGTCAAGACGCGTTACGTTATCGAAGTTTTCAGCGGCCTTCACATCACCACCATTACGTTCTACCGCTTGCTGAATCATCTGCTGGAAGTTCATCCCTTCCATGCGCGTGTCGGTCATTTCGACATGTGCCTGTCCTTGCCAGTTATGGCGGAATGCGTCGGCATCTATGTCAGCACCGGAGAAATCACCAGCCAGTGACATCTTTCCGGTCAACGAAATCGGATAGTTAAACGCCTTCAGAATGGTACCAATCTCAACGTTTTCCAGCCGTGGCTGGAAGTTTATCCGCGGATTTATTGATGTCGCGTCCAGCGTGCCCGGCAGCGAAACCTGTCCACCGTTAAGCTTGCCCTGCAGTTGAGTAATTTCCAGCAAACCCGACTTGTTGGTCATTTGCGTGGCAACGTCTGTAAAATTCATTCCGCGCCAGCGCACGTTACTGGCCTGCAACAAAATATCAGCCGTAAAGCCTTGCAATCCCTGATAGGCCGGTTCATCAATACGCGAAGAAATGACCGGGCGCGGCAACGTTGATTGGCTCTGCCCTTGCTGCGCGGCACCGTTCTCACCGTTCGCTGTTTCATTAAGGGGGATGAGGTTGTCAAGATTCAGTTGCGGGAATTGCAGTCTCAGCTGCCATTCCGGTTGCTCTGTCAGCGTGACCTGTGCTTGCCCGCTCAGCGTACTGTCATTGGCGGTCAAACTAATTTGGTTAAATGAAAGGCGTTTATGTGACTCCTGCCACTGGGCCTGGAAACTCCCCTGCCCCTGAATACCTTGTTTTGGTAAATCGGCACCCTGCAACTGCCAGTTAATTTGTTCAATAGCCGCCGTTAAATCATGCGGATAATCAGAAGCATCTACCGTACCGTTAAGGGATATCGTGAGGTCGCGCTGATCGCGATTAACCCGCCCGGAGAACTCAAATGAGCCACGATGTTGGGGATCTTGTTCCATTTGCAGGCGGATATTGCGGATTGTCACCTGCTCGTCATCTTCATGCTGGAACACCAGCACGCTGTCCGCCACCTTAAGACTGGATATATCAAACGACCATCCGCGATCGTCTGACAGATCCGGCAAGGTATTGTCGCGCGGTGCAACCGGAGCGTCTTCACTGCGCACAGCTTCCGTCTGCGGCGTCAGTTGGATCACTGCCCCCTTTAGCATCACCTGCTTAACGCTCAGTTGATGACTCAGTAGTGGTAAAAGCGCCACGTCCAGACGCATGTTGTCGGCGCGAACCAGTGGCTGGCTCGCGCCCTGGGCGGTGAGAGACATTCGCCCGGAGAGGATACTAAGCTGCGGCCAGACGTGCCAACGCAGTGGCCCGTCGAGCTGCAATTGATAACCGCTACGTGCAGCAACTTGCTTGACCATATAGTCGCGGAAATCATTCGGATTCACCAGCAACACTAACGCAGATAACCCGGCCACCAGCACGACCAGGAGTATCATCAGCGTCGTCAGAAATCGTCTCATGGTATCCTCAATGGGCCTGAATTAGTCTTTATCGATTCGGCTGGCTACCGCGCCCTGCTGGTTGCGATATTTCGCATCTTCACGGCGGTTGTAAGGTCGCGCCGCCGGGCCGGAAAGCGGCTCAAAGCTCAGCGCACCAATTAACATGCCCGGACGCAGCGCCAGCGGCAGCTTACCGGAGTTGTAGAACTCCAGCACAATGCAGCCAGACCAGCCCGGATCGATACGGTGCGCGGTGACGTGCACCATCAGCCCCAGACGCGCCAATGAGGAACGCCCGTCCAGCCAGCCCACCAGATCGGCTGGCAGCGTCACCGACTCCAGCGTCACCGCCAGCGCCAGCTCTCCTGGGTGAAGATAGAACGCCTCGCTTTCATCGAGAACGATCTCATCGCTCATCACGCGGTCAAGCGCGGCGCTCACTTCATCTTTGGGACCGCTCAGATCGATAAACGCTGCCGTGTGACCACGGAAGGTACGAAATTTATTGCCCAGGCGCACATCCACCGTCGCGCCGTTAATACGCTCCACTGGCGGACGTGGGTTGATCGACAAACGGCCTTCATCAAGCCAGGCTTCAATATCTCGGTCACACAGACGCATGGCATTTTCTCCTTTCGTGCATCACTCCCTTAACGCCAATTACGTCAAGGGCATACCAGGTTATCACTGAACGGTACACAATTTATCAAGCTTATTCAAAGAACTGACTTATTTTCGCTTTCAATATATCGATGGCGATGCGGTTTTTCCCGCCGCGCGGCACGATAATGTCCGCATATTGTTTAGAAGGCTCAATGAATTGCAGGAACATCGGGCGCACGGTTTTTTGATATTGCGCCATCACTGAATCCATTGAACGCCCACGCTCGTTAACGTCACGCTTGATGCGGCGCATCAGGCAGATATCCAGCGGGGTATCAACGAAAATGGAGAAGTTAAGTTCGTCACGCAAACGCGCATCTGTCAGCAACAAAATGCCTTCGAGAATGATGACCTTCTTCGGCTCAACCGTCACCGTTTCTTTCATACGCGTATGTTCAACATAGCTGTAAACCGGCAGGTCAATTGCCGAGCCGCGTTTCAACGCTTGTAAATGCTCAAGCAGCAGGCTGTGATCCATCGCGCTGGGATGGTCGTAGTTGGTCTTAACGCGTTCTTCCATCGACAGATGGCTTTGATCTTTGTAATAGCAGTCTTCGGGAATTACGCCGATGTGTTCATCACCGACTTGCTCACGTAATTCACGATAAAGGGTACTGGCAATAAGACTCTTGCCGGAAGCCGATGCGCCAGCGATACCGATAATGACGCACTGATGAGACTGATCAGTCATATATTTAGCGACCTGATTAACCTGGATGTTAGGAAGGGGGCGACGAAGCGCCAAACGCGGCAATTATAGGGATTTCATCCGCCTGATACCAGTCGAATAGCGTTGCCGCGCGCTCAGAGTTAATTGTTGACGAAGAATTCCCGGTGGCAAATTACGTTGATCAGTTTTATACAAGGTAAAAATTGTTATACGCAGTTGCGCAAATTATCCGCCTTTACGTCACTTTATGAGCAATTCGCATATAAAATGTAAAACTTTTGTACTAGCATAAACACAGAAACGAATACTGGCGACCTGGCCTTGCGGATAAAGCGGTAATGAGCAAACAATCACAGCATGTATTAATTGCCCTGCCCCACCCGCTGCTTCACCTGGTCAGTTTAGGTTTAGTCTCGTTTATCTTCACCCTTTTCTCACTTGAGCTTTCGCAGTTTGGCACCCAACTCGCCCCACTGTGGTTCCCGACGTCCATCATGATGGTGGCGTTTTATCGCCATGCCGGGCGCATGTGGCCGGGGATTGCGCTGAGCTGCTCGCTGGGAAATATCGCCGCATCCATCCTGCTTTTTTCCACCAGCTCGCTGAACATGACCTGGACGACCATCAATATTGTTGAAGCCGTGGTCGGGGCAGTGCTACTGCGTAAATTGCTGCCGTGGTATAACCCATTGCAAAATCTGGCTGACTGGCTGCGTCTGGCACTCGGCAGCGCCATTGTTCCACCTCTGTTAGGGGGTGTTCTGGTTATCCTGCTGACGCCCGGAGACGATCCTCTCAGGGCATTTTTGATATGGGTACTGTCAGAATCCATCGGCGCACTGGCACTGGTGCCGCTGGGATTGTTATTTAAACCACACTATCTGCTGCGCCATCGCAACCCACGGTTGCTTTTTGAGTCGCTGCTCACGTTAGCCATCACACTGACGTTAAGCTGGTTTTCGATGCTGTATCTGCCGTGGCCTTTTACTTTCATTATTGTGCTGTTGATGTGGAGCGCCGTGCGCCTGCCACGAATGGAAGCCTTTTTGATCTTCCTTACCACGGTGATGATGGTGTCACTGATGATGGCCGCTGATCCCTCCCTGCTTGCTACGCCGCGTACATACCTGATGAGCCATATGCCGTGGCTACCGTTTTTGCTGATCCTGCTGCCCGCCAACATCATGACCATGGTGATGTATGCCTTTCGTGCGGAACGCAAACACATTTCCGAAAGCGAAACCCGTTTTCGTAACGCCATGGAATATTCCGCCATCGGCATGGCATTAGTGGGCACCGAGGGACAATGGCTGCAATCCAACAAAGCACTCTGCCAGTTTCTCGGTTACAGTCAGGAAGAGCTGCGCGGACTCACCTTTCAGCAACTGACCTGGCCGGAGGATCTCAATAAAGATCTGCAACAGGTTGAAAAGCTGATAAGCGGTGAAATAAACACCTATTCAATGGAAAAACGCTACTACAACCGCAATGGCGATGTTGTCTGGGCGTTGCTTGCCGTCTCACTGGTGCGCCACACGGATGGCACGCCGCTCTATTTTATCGCTCAGATTGAAGACATTAACGAGCTAAAACGCACCGAACAGGTGAATCAGCAACTGATGGAGCGCATCACGCTGGCCAACGAAGCGGGCGGGATTGGCATCTGGGAGTGGGAGCTGAAGCCGAATATTTTTAGCTGGGATAAGCGGATGTTCGAGCTGTATGAAATTCCTCCGCATATCAAACCGAACTGGCAGGTGTGGTACGAGTGCGTGCTGCCGGAAGATCGCCAACACGCCGAAAAAGTGATTCGCGATTCATTGCAATCACGCTCTCCCTTTAAACTGGAATTTCGCATTACCGTGAAAGACGGCATTCGCCATATCCGCGCCCTCGCTAACCGGGTACTGAATAAAGAAGGCGAAGTCGAACGCCTGCTCGGCATTAATATGGATATGACCGAGGTTAAACAGCTTAACGAGGCATTGTTTCAGGAAAAAGAGCGCCTGCACATTACGCTTGATTCCATCGGTGAAGCCGTGGTCTGTATTGATATGGCGATGAAAATTACCTTTATGAATCCGGTGGCGGAGAAGATGAGCGGCTGGACGCAGGAAGAAGCGTTAGGTGTTCCGCTCCTGACGGTGTTGCATATTACTTTTGGCGACAACGGACCATTAATGGAGAACATTTACAGTGCCGACACCTCACGTTCCGCGATTGAACAAGATGTGGTGTTGCACTGCCGAAGCGGCGGCAGCTACGACGTGCATTACAGTATTACGCCGTTAAGTACTCTGGACGGCAGCAATATTGGTTCGGTTCTGGTGATTCAGGACGTCACCGAATCGCGCAAAATGCTGCGCCAGCTGAGCTACAGCGCCTCCCATGATGCACTGACGCATCTCGCCAATCGAGCCAGTTTTGAGAAGCAACTACGCATCCTGCTGCAAACGGTAAACAGTACACATCAGCGACATGCACTGGTGTTTATCGATCTTGATCGCTTTAAAGCGGTGAATGACAGCGCCGGGCACGCCGCTGGCGACGCTTTACTGCGCGAACTGGCGTCATTGATGCTGAGTATGCTGCGCTCCAGCGACGTGCTGGCGCGACTCGGTGGCGATGAATTTGGTCTGCTGCTGCCAGATTGTAATGTCGAAAGTGCGTGTTTTATCGCTACACGCATTATCAGCGCCGTGAATGCCTATCACTTTATCTGGGAAGGACGTGTACATCGGGTAGGTGCCAGTGCAGGGATTACCTTGATTGATGACAACAATCATCAGGCGGCTGAAGTGATGTCGCAGGCTGATATCGCCTGTTATGCCTCCAAAAATGGTGGACGGGGCCGGGTGACGATTTACGAACCTCAGCAAGTTGCCGCACATAGCGAACGGGCGGCGATGTCGCTTGATGAACAGTGGCGGATGATTAAAGAGAATCAGTTGATGATGATCGCCCACGGTGTCGCTTCGCCGCGGATCCCGCAAGCGCGTAATTTGTGGCTGATTTCACTTAAGCTCTGGAGTTGCGAAGGCGAGATTATTGATGAACAAACATTTCGTCGTAGCTTCAGCGATCCGGCACTTAGCCATGCTCTTGACCGACGGGTATTCCACGATTTTTTCCAGCAGACCGCAAAAGCGATTGCCAGTAAAGGCTTAAGCATCGCCCTCCCCCTTTCCGTTGCCGGTTTGAGTAGCACCACGCTGGTGAATGAACTAATTGAGCAGCTGGAAAATAGCCCTCTACCACCACGGTTATTACATCTGATTATTCCGGCAGACGCGATTTTAGATCACGCAGAAAGCGTGCAAAAACTGCGGCTGGCGGGATGTCGGATCGTATTCAGTCAGGTGGGCCGCGATCTGCAAATCTTCAACTCGCTGAAAGCAAATATGGCAGATTACCTGCTACTTGATGGTGAGTTATGCGCCAACGTGCAGGGAAATTTGATGGATGAGATGCTGATTACGATCATTCAGGGGCACGCTCAGCGGCTCGGGATGAAGACCATCGCCGGGCCAGTAGTTTTACCCCTGGTGATGGATACGCTTTCTGGCATCGGCGTCGATCTGATTTATGGCGATGTGATTGCCGATGCCCAACCGCTGGATTTGCTGGTGAATAGCAGTTATTTCGCGATTAACTAAGGCGTGCTTCCCCATCGACTGATGCGGCGTATCAGGCCTACAATTCGTCCGTTCCGTCTGGTTGCCAGCCTTCCGTATACCAGATATGCAACAGCGCATAAGAACGCCAGGGCTTCCAGCGTTCGGCATAACGGCGGATTTGTGCCGGTGTCATTCCCGGAAATCGCTGTTTAATCAGATAATCATCCGGCAGGAAAACATCTTTCGCCTGCCAGCCACGTAAGGCGAAATAATTCGCCGTCCAGCGCCCGATACCCGGAAAAGTTTGCAGCGTTTTCATCGCTTGTTCTACGTCGCTCGGTATTGTCATTGGTAAGGTGCCCTCCAGCGCCGCATTTGCCAGATGAATCAGTGCCTCTGCCCGTTTCAACGGCATACCTAACGCTTTTAATGCCTGCGGGTCGGCTGCAGCCAGCCGCTGAGGCGTGGGGAAGCAGACATAATCCGGAAAATCATCCAACCGTTCGCCATAAAGCTGTGCCACTCTGGCGGTCAATTTTGCCGCCATCGCCACGCTCACCAGTTGGCCTAAAATCGCCCGCACGCCCTGCTCAAAAGCATCAACACTGCCGGGTAAACGCAATCCGGGCCGCGCCGCGCCTAACTTGCCCAACGCACCGTTAACAATCTGCGGGTTACATTGCAGATCAAACAGGCGGCTCATTTTCGCCAGACACTCTGCGGCAACAGGTTCTAAACCTGCACTTAAATTTATGTGCAGAGTATGGCGGGCTATATCCGGAATAGCAGTCACCACGCCGCGATATTCGCCCATCGCCAGACTACGGGCATAATAATCGTCAGCGACCGTTTCCACACCGTTCACCGCACGGGCGGCGAGAAATCCCAACATCCACGACCAGTCATACGGCGGCTGCCAGTTCAGGGTATACATCGCATCTCCTTGTTAATCCGCTTTCAGCATAAACGTTATTCAGACGCTGCGCTTTGCTTTCATATTCCGGTTGTCGCGACGGCAACATTTCGCTAAAGTCACGCCCCTTCTTCACCGGCATGGGGATTATTTCGTGTTTATTGGTTTTGATTACGGTACAGCAAACTGTTCAGTGGCGGTCATGCGCGACGGTAAACCGCATTTGCTAAAAATGGAAAACGACAGCACGCTGCTGCCTTCAATGCTTTGCGCGCCAACGCGTGAAGCGGTAAGCGAATGGCTGTACCGCCATCATGACGTTCCGGCAGACGACGATGAAACGCAGGCGCTGCTGCGTCGGGCGATTCGTTATAACCGCGAAGAAGATATCGATGTTACGGCGAAAAGCGTGCAGTTCGGTCTTTCCTCACTGGCACAGTACATTGATGATCCAGAAGAGGTGTGGTTTGTGAAATCACCAAAATCGTTCCTCGGTGCCAGCGGCTTAAAACCGCAGCAGGTAGCGCTGTTTGAGGATCTGGTCTGCGCAATGATGCTGCACATTCGCCAACAGGCGCAAGCTCAACTGCCGGAGGCAATTACTCAGGCAGTGATTGGCCGCCCGATCAACTTCCAGGGGCTTGGCGGCGATGAAGCAAACGCCCAGGCGCAAGGGATTCTGGAACGCGCGGCAAAGCGTGCCGGGTTTAAGGATGTGGTATTCCAGTACGAGCCGGTCGCGGCTGGGCTGGATTACGAAGCCACCTTGCAGGAAGAAAAACGGGTGCTGGTGGTGGATATCGGCGGTGGTACGACTGACTGTTCATTGCTGCTGATGGGGCCGCAGTGGCGTTCGCGTCTCGATCGTGAAGCCAGCCTGCTGGGTCATAGTGGTTGCCGTATTGGTGGTAACGATCTGGATATCGCGCTGGCGTTTAAAAACCTGATGCCGTTACTGGGCATGGGGGGCGAAACCGAAAAAGGCATCGCCCTGCCAATTCTGCCGTGGTGGAATGCGGTTGCCATCAACGACGTACCTGCGCAAAGTGATTTCTACAGTAGTGCCAACGGTCGTCTGCTTAACGATCTGGTACGCGATGCCCGCGAACCGGAAAAAGTGGCCCTGTTACAGAAAGTCTGGCGTCAGCGTTTAAGCTATCGCCTGGTACGTAGCGCAGAAGAGAGCAAAATTGCTCTTTCCAGCGCTGCGGAAACCCGCGCCTCACTGCCGTTTATCAGCAATGAACTGGCTACGCTGATTAGCCAGCAAGGGCTGGAAAGCGCCCTCAGCCAGCCACTGGCGCGGATTCTGGAACAGGTGCAACTGGCGCTGGATAACGCCCAGGAAAAACCGGATGTCATCTATCTGACTGGTGGTAGCGCCCGATCGCCGCTGATTAAAAAAGCGCTGGCAGAACAGTTGCCGGGCATTCCGATTGCAGGCGGCGATGACTTTGGCTCCGTCACCGCCGGGCTGGCACGCTGGGCGGAAGTGGTGTTTCGTTAATTGAAAAATGGCTCAGCAGCGGCTTAAATCAGCCTTCGCCTGAGCCAGTTTTTCTGCCGCCTGACGTAGCGGCTCCATCAACGGCATGGTCCGTGCTGGAGCATGAAGGCGGAATCGCTGCAACTCTGTCGCACCGACAGTCAACGCCGATTCCAGCCGATGTCGTTTGGCGGTCATTTTCGCCATTACCGCTTGTCTGTCTGCTGGCGTTACCGCTTCATTCGGCCTGAACACAAAACGGCGTTCGCAACTCGCTTTCCAGTCGATAACCGCCTGGGTCAGATGATCACCAAAACCTTTTACTTGCTTAACGCTCCGTCGGGTAACGTCTGCCGCCGTTTCAATACCAAAGGACCGTAACGCCGCTTTACGCGCAGGGCCAACGCCGGGAATAGAGGCAACATCAATAAAAAATCCCTCCAGAAACTTCTGCTTCTGCCGTTCCCTTGCGGTGTCCTGAAGTGCTGCCAGATCGCGCTTTTCTTCTTCCGGTAACCCAAGAATTTCGTCCTTCATTTTTTCGAGCATCGTCCGTTTGGCGATAAAACCTTCCAGCCCGCCCAACTGTTGGATCTGGCTGACTAAATGGTCATAGTCCATTTTCGCACGATTAAACGCCTCACGGCGTTGCTGGATTTCTGCTTTGTACGCTTTGCTTGTCAGGCTGCCAATAATCCAGATAGCCGACAGCACAGGAACCAAAATAATATAACGTGGTTCTGTCTGAAGGCCGCAAAGCAACAGCGATAACGCTGACAGTGCGATCTCAATCAGAATGATGTATTCACGCCGTAACAGGCCTAAAGGAAGCGGCCTGCCAGTCGGTTGGAAATGATCGGGTAATGGCAGTTGCAATGCTGGCGGTGCTACTGACGCCATCACCATCGCCCAGACTTTCGCCAGCACAAAATCACCGCTGGTGGTAATGACCTCTTCGCCGAGATCAATAAAATAGATAACGCCTTGATTATCCAGAGCACACCACGGGCAGTCAGCCAAATGACCGGGATAAACATGCATTGCCGAAACGATACATTTCTTTAACTGTTGGCGTAGTAAATCAAGTGCCGCTACCCACGCTTTTGCCGTCGGACGCCCGGTTGCCACGCCACTTTCCGTGAATGCCTGCTGAAACATGGCTTCAACATCGCCCGGTAACATCGACAGCGGAATAGATCGTGGCGGCGGTTTTAAACCACGTCGCTGATTATCTGACGCGTAGGCATAACGGAAATGGGCAATATCCGTCTCCAGTGCATTACCCGCATCAGAGACAAGCGGTACACCGGAATAAGGATGCCGCCCACCAAACAAGACGTGAAAAATCAGCAACGCAAGGCCAAAATTATCGTGATTCGCGGTGCGTTCAAAGCCAACAAATGACGACAAGGTTTGCAGCTCTGGCGACGTAAAATGCGACACGCCCACTTCGCATAAATGCAGCGTTCCATTGGCGTTAATCTGAAAGGAGTCGCTATCAATCAACACCACTTTGCTGTCACGGCCTACCATAAAGCTGTTCTGGTTTACGTCACCCACGACGTGCCCGTGCTCGTGAACCGTAGCAAAAGATGAAGCAATATTGCGCGCAACATAGAGGAGAAAATCCCACGCACAATGAGGGTAACTCTGACGACGATGTGCCGGGCTATAGATCATATGAATCGGTTCTTTACCTGAAACCTTCGGCATCATAAAACCGATAACCTTTCCGCCTCGTCCACCGTGAAGCGTTGCCTGCGGCCAGGCGACATAATTCAACAACTGCGCGTCAGCTGTCGCAGCCATAAAGGCAAGTTTGTCCTGTTTTAAGGCGGGTGGCGGCGTGTGATAAATCTTGGCGACGCTATCGGCAAACTCCTCGATATCATAAACCGCACCTTCACCGCCTTTGCCCAGTTCACGGCCTGGCGTAACGCACTCACCAGTAGCAGTATATAAAGTGGGTTTCATGGTAACCACATAGCCAGTGCCAACGTTTTATCATCATCCGTACGCTCGTTTACCGCCGGGCTGGACAAAAACTGCTTTAACAATTCAGGTAATAAATCGAGTTGTTCCTGCGTTGCTGACGCCAGTCCATTGAAAAACGGGGTAAAGAAAGGCACATGCGGAGAATTATCCAGCATATTTAACGCCAGTCTCTGAATACCATCCGTAAATGCTGCAACTCTATGCGCACGCTCAGTGCTGGTGAAAGTTTCCAGTCTGGAAACGGCATCTTCATCGGTAATGAAATGCGTCATGTTGGCATATTCACCCACCATCGGCGTGAGCGGCAATTGCAAACCGTGCCCCAAATCTACCACCACGCCACCATCGCCAATCTGCATAATCAATGTGCCGTTAGGCGATGAAATCAGCCCCAGAAATGTGCAGGCAAAATCGCGAACCGCTAATTCTTTGGCCTCTGCCTCGGCAAAAAATCGCTGACGAATAGTCAGTACAATATCCGTTGCGAGGACATCATTAAGCCCCAATTCCCCACCCTGCACTTTTTGCGATATATAAGCCATCGCTTCATTGACGGCAAGCATCGCACCTTCGCCTCCCTGCGAGACGCTGCCTGCGCCATCAGCGACAAATACCGACAATAATGGCTGCTGGTCTTCTAGCCAGGCAACCTGCATCTGGCAGGCATCCTGGCAAGACAAGTCAGCGCTGATGTGCGACGTTCCAACGGCTGATGCATAAACCAGACGCCAGCTCACACTGACGTCCAGCCTTTTGGCGCTTCCAGTACAACTTCCGTTCCCGGCGTGGAGCGGGAAACCGAACGCAGCGAACTGGATAACCAGCTAAATAGTTCGCGGAATTGTAATCCTTGAAGAGGCAAAGGCTGACGAACGCTGATTTGGGCCAGCGTCTTCATATCCGCCCCCTGAACACCGATGGAAAAGAAGGCAAACTTCTTATCTTCTTCCCCCTGAAACACCTTGTTGGCAGCAGCCTGCCACTCATCGGTTGGTGCGCCATCGGTAATCAGGAAAATCCACGGACGATAATAGGAAATACCATTGGCGCGATACTCACGTTTGCGCTCCTCAACCATATTCAGGGCTTTGGTAATGGCGGCGCCCATTGGTGTATCCCCATGGGCAAACAGGATGGGCGGGAAAAAATTAGCGGCGCTGGTAAAGGGTTGTTCCACATGCACTGGGCCGAACGTCACAATACCGAGTTCCACTCTTTTTAAGGCCAGCGGGTCGGCAAGCAGCTCATCGCGAAAGGTAACCAATCCGGCGTTAAGTTCATTAATGGGTCTACCGTTCATAGAACCAGAAACATCCAGCAGCAAAATGCAGGGGCAACGTGGTTCCGGGTTACTGGCAAAATCGCTGGTGGCAAACGTGATTTGTTCGCTCATAAGAAATCCTTTCTTAGAGAATTATTGAGGTCCGGTATCATACCGATTGCAATAATGAAATAAGAGCAAACGAAGAAACTTTCAGAATTAGGCCCGGCGGCGCAGAAAATTTTGCTATTCGCCTCGCAAGAACGGAGAGCCGTCGATTGACACTAAGGGCGGAGTGACATAATTTCAGGAGTGAGGGTTAGGGAGAGGTTTCCCCCTCCCCCTGGTGTTCTTAGTAAGCCTGGAAGCTAATCACTAAGAGTATCACCAGTATGATGACGTGCTTCATCATAACCCTTTCCTTATTAAAAGCCCTCTTCTCCGGGAGAGGGTTTCCCGTTTCAGCGTCCCGCTGAAATCGTCGGCTTACCTCCTTTCGCCCTGAATGCAGTCTATCGCTAACGCGTGAACAAAATAGTTTCCTCTGTGATTATTGCGTAACGACTCGCAAAGAATATTTGCTGGCAGGATCGCAGACTACAAAGCCTGCGGATTGACAATCTTATCGTGAAGGCATAATTTCAGGAGTGAGGGTAGAGCGGGGTTTCCCCCGCCCTGGTAGTCTTAGTATGCTGGGTAGCTAATCACTAAGAGCACCACGATGATGAGTAGCTTCATCATGACCCTTTCCTTATTTAAGGCCCCTTCCTCGGGAGGGGCTTTCCCGTTTCAGCGTCCCGCTGAAATCGTCGGCCTACCTCCTTTTGCCCTGAATGCAGTCTATCGCTAACGCGTAGATAAAATAGTTTCCTGTGTTATTACTGGATGCGTGCTCGCAAATGTGCCCGCCATTCAGACGATTCCCGATAGTGTTTCATAATTCCTCCATTTTTCTCCCTGATTGGCTGGCTACACTAGTATCATTCCGCGAAACGTTTCAGGAAGAGAAACTCTTAACGATGAAAGGCAGTTATAAATCCCGTTGGGTAATCGTAATCGTGGTGGTTATCGCCGCCATCGCCGCATTCTGGTTCTGGCAAGGCCGCAATGACTCCCGGAGTGCAGCCCCAGGGGCGACGAAACAAGCGCAGCAATCGCCAGCGGGTGGTCGCCGTGGTATGCGTTCCGGCCCATTAGCCCCGGTTCAGGCGGCGACCGCCGTAGAACAGGCTGTTCCGCGTTACCTCACCGGGCTTGGCACCATTACCGCCGCTAATACTGTTACGGTGCGCAGCCGCGTGGACGGTCAACTGATGGCGTTGCATTTCCTGGAAGGCCAGCAGGTCAAAGCAGGCGATTTACTGGCAGAAATTGACCCCAGCCAGTTCAAAGTTGCATTAGCACAAGCCCAGGGCCAACTGGCAAAAGATAAAGCCACGCTTGCCAACGCCCGCCGTGACCTGGCGCGTTATCAACAACTGGCAAAAACCAATCTTGTCTCCCGCCAGGAGCTGGATGCCCAACAGGCGCTGGTCAGTGAAACCGAAGGCACCATTAAGGCTGATGAAGCAAGCGTCGCCAGCGCACAGCTGCAACTCGACTGGAGCCGCATCACCGCACCAGTCGATGGTCGCGTTGGTCTCAAGCAGGTTGATGTTGGTAACCAAATCTCCAGTGGTGATACCACCGGGATTGTGGTGATCACCCAGACGCATCCTATCGATTTGCTCTTTACCCTGCCGGAAAGCGATATCGCTACCGTCGTGCAGGCGCAAAAAGCCGGGAAACCGCTGGTGGTAGAAGCCTGGGATCGCACCAACTCGAAGAAATTAAGCGAAGGCACGCTGTTAAGCCTCGATAACCAAATCGATGCCACTACCGGTACGATTAAAGTGAAAGCTCGCTTTAATAATCAGGATGATGCGCTGTTTCCCAATCAGTTTGTTAACGCGCGCATGTTAGTCGACACCGAACAAAACGCCGTGGTGATCCCCACCGCCGCCCTGCAAATGGGCAACGAAGGCCATTTTGTCTGGGTACTGAATAGCGAAAACAAAGTCAGCAAACATCTGGTGACACCGGGCATTCAGGACAGTCAGAAAGTGGTGATCCGCGCAGGTATTTCTGCGGGCGACCGCGTAGTGACGGACGGAATTGATCGCCTGACCGAAGGGGCGAAAGTGGAAGTGGTGGAAGCCCAGAGCGCCACTACTCCGGAAGAGAAAGCCACCAGCCGCGAATACGCGAAAAAAGGAGCGCGCTCCTGATGCAGGTGTTACCCCCGAGCAGCACAGGCGGCCCGTCGCGCCTGTTTATTATGCGTCCTGTCGCCACCACGCTGCTGATGGTGGCGATCTTACTCGCCGGGATTATCGGTTATCGAGCCCTGCCCGTTTCGGCGCTGCCGGAAGTGGACTATCCGACCATTCAGGTAGTCACGCTCTACCCAGGTGCGAGCCCGGATGTCATGACCTCTGCCGTTACCGCGCCGCTTGAACGCCAGTTTGGGCAGATGTCTGGCCTGAAACAGATGTCGTCGCAAAGTTCCGGCGGTGCGTCAGTTATCACTTTGCAGTTCCAGCTAACATTACCGCTCGATGTCGCCGAGCAGGAAGTGCAGGCCGCGATTAACGCTGCGACCAACTTGTTGCCGAGCGATCTGCCTAACCCGCCGGTTTACAGCAAAGTGAACCCGGCAGATCCACCAATCATGACGCTCGCCGTCACCTCAACCGCCATGCCAATGACGCAAGTGGAAGACATGGTGGAAACCCGCGTCGCGCAGAAAATCTCGCAGATTTCCGGTGTCGGCCTGGTGACGCTTTCCGGCGGCCAGCGTCCGGCTGTTCGTGTCAAACTTAACGCTCAGGCGATTGCCGCCCTCGGCCTGACCAGCGAAACCGTGCGCACCGCCATTACCGGCGCGAACGTTAACTCAGCGAAAGGGAGCCTTGACGGCCCTTCTCGTGCGGTCACGCTGTCAGCGAATGACCAGATGCAATCGGCAGAAGAGTATCGTCAGTTGATTATCGCTTATCAGAACGGCGCACCAATTCGTCTTGGCGATGTCGCTACTGTAGAGCAAGGAGCAGAAAACAGCTGGCTCGGCGCGTGGGCGAACAAAGAACAGGCCATTGTGATGAATGTTCAGCGCCAGCCCGGTGCTAACATTATCTCCACCGCCGACAGCATCCGGCAGATGCTGCCACAGCTCACCGAGAGTCTGCCGAAATCGGTGAAGGTGACGGTACTTTCTGACCGTACCACCAATATCCGCGCATCGGTCGACGATACCCAGTTTGAGCTGATGATGGCTATCGCGCTGGTAGTCATGATTATCTACCTGTTTTTGCGCAATATTCCGGCGACCATCATTCCCGGTGTTGCTGTACCGCTGTCGTTAATCGGCACCTTTGCGGTCATGGTGTTTCTCGATTTTTCAATCAATAACCTGACGTTGATGGCGTTAACTATCGCCACCGGATTCGTGGTCGATGACGCCATCGTGGTGATCGAAAACATTTCCCGCTATATCGAAAAAGGCGAAAAACCGCTGGCGGCGGCGCTCAAAGGCGCGGGTGAAATCGGCTTTACCATTATCTCGCTGACCTTCTCACTGATTGCAGTGTTGATCCCACTGCTATTTATGGGCGATATCGTCGGGCGACTGTTCCGCGAATTTGCCATTACTCTGGCAGTCGCGATTTTGATCTCAGCCGTGGTGTCGCTGACCCTGACGCCGATGATGTGCGCACGGATGCTCAGCCAGGAGTCACTGCGTAAACAGAACCGCTTCTCCCGTGCCTCGGAGAAAATGTTCGACAGGATAATCGCCGCCTATGGTCGTGGACTGGCGAAAGTGCTGAATCATCCGTGGCTGACCTTAAGCGTGGCGCTCAGCACGCTGCTGCTTAGCGTGCTGCTGTGGGTGTTCATTCCGAAAGGTTTCTTCCCGGTGCAGGACAACGGCATTATTCAGGGCACTTTGCAGGCACCGCAATCCAGCTCCTTTGCCAATATGGCCCAGCGGCAACGCCAAGTCGCGGACGTGATTTTGCAGGATCCGGCAGTGCAAAGTTTGACCTCATTTGTTGGCGTTGATGGCACTAACCCGTCGCTGAACAGTGCACGTTTACAGATCAATCTCAAACCACTGGATGAACGAGATGACCGGGTGCAAAAAGTCATCGCCCGTCTGCAAACGGCGGTAGATAAAGTGCCGGGCGTCGATCTCTTCCTGCAACCAACGCAGGACCTGACTATTGATACTCAGGTCAGCCGCACCCAGTACCAGTTTACCTTGCAGGCCACGTCACTGGATGCGCTCAGTACCTGGGTGCCACAGTTGATGGAAAAACTCCAGCAGCTGCCACAGCTTTCTGATGTCTCCAGCGACTGGCAGGACAAAGGGCTGGTGGCGTATGTCAATGTTGATCGCGACAGCGCCAGCCGTCTGGGGATCAGCATGGCGGACGTCGATAACGCCCTTTACAACGCGTTTGGTCAGCGACTGATTTCCACTATTTATACTCAGGCCAACCAGTATCGCGTGGTGCTGGAGCACAACACCGAAAATACTCCTGGGCTTGCGGCGCTGGATACTATTCGCCTGACCAGCAGCGACGGCGGCGTGGTGCCGCTAAGCTCAATTGCCAAAATTGAGCAGCGTTTTGCGCCGCTTTCCATCAACCATCTGGATCAGTTCCCGGTAACGACCATCTCCTTTAACGTGCCGGATAACTATTCGCTGGGCGATGCGGTGCAAGCGATTATGGACACCGAAAAGACGCTGAATCTGCCGGTGGATATCACCACGCAGTTCCAGGGCAGCACCCTCGCCTTCCAGTCGGCGCTGGGCAGCACGGTCTGGCTGATTGTCGCGGCGGTGGTGGCGATGTATATCGTGCTCGGCATTCTGTACGAGAGCTTTATTCACCCGATCACCATTCTCTCGACGCTACCCACCGCAGGGGTCGGCGCGCTGCTGGCGTTAATGATTGCCGGTAGCGAACTGGATGTGATTGCCATTATCGGCATTATTTTGCTGATCGGTATCGTGAAGAAGAACGCCATCATGATGATCGACTTCGCGCTGGCTGCTGAGCGCGAGCAAGGCATGTCGCCGCGCGAAGCTATTTACCAGGCTTGTCTGTTGCGTTTTCGTCCGATCCTGATGACCACTCTGGCGGCTCTGCTTGGTGCGCTGCCGCTGATGTTGAGTACCGGGGTCGGCGCGGAACTGCGTCGTCCGTTAGGTATCGGCATGGTCGGCGGTCTGATTGTCAGCCAGGTGCTGACGCTGTTTACCACGCCGGTGATTTATCTGCTATTCGACCGCCTGGCATTGTGGACCAAAAGCCGCTTTGCCCGTCATGAAGAGGAGGCGTAAGTGAAGTTTTTTGCCCTCTTCATTTACCGCCCGGTGGCGACGATTTTACTGTCGGTCGCCATTACCCTGTGCGGCATACTGGGTTTCCGTATGCTGCCAGTCGCCCCGCTGCCGCAGGTCGATTTTCCGGTGATCATGGTCAGCGCCTCGCTGCCCGGTGCGTCACCAGAAACAATGGCGTCTTCCGTTGCCACGCCGCTGGAGCGCTCACTTGGGCGCATTGCCGGAGTCAGCGAAATGACCTCCAGCAGTTCGCTCGGCAGCACGCGCATTATTTTGCAGTTTGATTTTGACCGGGATATCAACGGCGCAGCGCGCGATGTGCAGGCGGCGATCAACGCCGCGCAAAGTCTGCTACCCAGCGGGATGCCCAGCCGTCCGACCTATCGCAAAGCGAACCCGTCGGATGCGCCAATTATGATCCTCACGCTGACATCCGATACTTATTCGCAGGGTGAACTGTACGATTTCGCCTCGACGCAGCTGGCTCCGACGATTTCGCAAATCGACGGTGTCGGTGATGTCGATGTTGGCGGCAGCTCGCTGCCCGCCGTACGCGTCGGGCTGAATCCGCAGGCGCTGTTTAATCAGGGCGTCTCGCTGGACGACGTACGCACTGCCATCAGCAATGCCAACGTGCGTAAACCGCAGGGCGCACTGGAAGATGGCACCCACCGCTGGCAGATCCAGACCAATGACGAACTGAAAACTGCCGCTGAATATCAGCCGCTGATTATTCATTACAACAACGGCGGAGCGGTTCGTCTGGGCGATGTGGCGACGGTGACCGACTCTGTACAAGATGTACGTAACGCCGGGATGACCAACGCCAAACCGGCCATTTTGCTGATGATCCGCAAGCTGCCGGAAGCCAATATTATCCAGACGGTAGACAGCATCCGAGCAAAATTACCGGAGTTGCAGGAGACCATCCCGGCAGCAATTGATCTGCAAATTGCCCAGGATCGCTCCCCTACTATCCGCGCGTCGCTGGAAGAGGTTGAGCAGACGCTGATTATCTCGGTGGCGCTGGTGATTCTGGTGGTGTTTTTGTTCCTGCGTTCGGGTCGCGCCACCATTATTCCCGCCGTTGCGGTGCCGGTTTCGCTGATTGGTACGTTTGCGGCGATGTACCTGTGCGGATTCAGTCTCAATAACCTTTCGTTAATGGCACTCACCATCGCTACTGGTTTCGTGGTGGATGACGCCATCGTGGTGCTGGAAAACATTGCCCGTCACCTGGAAGCGGGGATGAAACCACTACAGGCCGCACTGCAAGGTACTCGCGAAGTCGGTTTTACGGTGCTGTCGATGAGTCTGTCACTGGTGGCGGTGTTCCTGCCGCTGCTGTTGATGGGCGGATTGCCGGGCCGACTGTTACGCGAGTTTGCCGTGACGCTTTCTGTCGCCATTGGTATTTCGTTGCTGGTTTCCCTGACGCTAACGCCGATGATGTGCGGCTGGATGCTGAAAGCCAGCAAGCCGCGCGAGCAAAAGCGACTGCGTGGTTTTGGTCGCATGTTGGTAGCCCTGCAACAAGGCTACGGCAAGTCACTGAAATGGGTGCTCAATCATACCCGTCTGGTGGGCGTGGTGCTGCTTGGCACCATTGCTTTGAATATCTGGCTGTATATCTCGATCCCGAAAACCTTCTTCCCGGAGCAGGACACTGGCGTACTGATGGGCGGGATACAGGCGGATCAGAGTATTTCGTTTCAGGCGATGCGCGGCAAGTTGCAGGATTTTATGAAAATTATCCGTGACGATCCGGCGGTGGATAATGTCACCGGATTTACCGGCGGTTCGCGAGTGAACAGCGGGATGATGTTTATCACCCTCAAGCCACGCGGCGAACGCAGCGAAACGGCGCAGCAAATTATCGACCGTCTGCGGGTAAAGCTGGCGAAAGAGCCGGGGGCGAATCTGTTCCTGATGGCGGTACAGGATATTCGCGTTGGCGGACGTCAGTCGAACGCCAGCTACCAGTACACGTTGTTATCCGACGACCTGGCGGCACTGCGCGAATGGGAGCCGAAAATCCGCAAAAAACTGGCGACGTTGCCGGAACTGGCGGACGTGAACTCCGATCAGCAGGATAACGGCGCGGAGATGAATCTGGTTTACGACCGCGACACCATGGCACGGCTGGGAATCGACGTACAGGCCGCCAACAGCCTGTTAAATAACGCCTTCGGTCAGCGGCAAATCTCGACCATTTACCAGCCGATGAACCAGTATAAAGTGGTGATGGAAGTGGATCCGCGCTATACCCAGGACATCAGTGCGCTGGAAAAAATGTTCGTTATCAATAACGAAGGAAAAGCGATCCCGCTGTCGTATTTCGCTAAATGGCAACCGGCGAACGCCCCACTGTCGGTGAATCATCAGGGATTATCGGCGGCCTCGACCATTTCGTTCAACCTGCCGACCGGGAAATCGCTCTCGGACGCCAGTGCGGCGATCGATCGCGCAATGACCCAGCTTGGTGTGCCTTCGACGGTGCGCGGTAGTTTTGCCGGCACGGCGCAGGTGTTCCAGGAGACGATGAACTCGCAGGTGATCCTGATTATCGCCGCCATCGCCACGGTGTATATCGTGCTGGGTATCCTTTACGAGAGTTACGTACATCCGCTGACGATTCTCTCCACCCTGCCCTCGGCGGGCGTTGGAGCGCTGTTGGCGCTGGAGCTGTTCAATGCCCCGTTCAGCCTAATCGCCCTGATAGGGATCATGCTATTAATCGGCATCGTGAAGAAAAACGCCATTATGATGGTCGATTTTGCGCTTGAAGCCCAACGGCACGGTAACCTCACGCCGCAGGAAGCTATTTTCCAGGCCTGTCTGCTGCGTTTTCGCCCGATTATGATGACTACCCTGGCGGCGCTGTTTGGTGCGCTGCCGCTGGTATTGTCGGGCGGCGACGGCTCGGAGCTGCGGCAACCCCTGGGGATTACTATTGTCGGCGGACTGGTAATGAGCCAGCTCCTGACGCTGTATACCACGCCGGTGGTGTATCTCTTTTTCGACCGTCTGCGGCTGCGTTTTTCGCGTAAACCTAAACAAACGGTAACCGAGTAAATGACAGATCTTCCCGACAGCACCCGCTGGCAATTGTGGATTGTGGCTTTCGGCTTCTTTATGCAGTCGCTGGACACCACCATCGTTAACACCGCGCTTCCCTCAATGGCGCAAAGCCTCGGGGAAAGTCCGTTGCATATGCACATGGTCATCGTATCTTATGTGCTGACCGTGGCTGTGATGCTGCCCGCCAGCGGCTGGCTGGCGGACAAAGTCGGCGTGCGCAATATTTTCTTTACCGCCATCGTGCTGTTTACTCTCGGTTCACTATTTTGCGCACTTTCCGGCACGCTGAACGAACTGTTGCTGGCACGCGCGTTACAGGGCGTTGGCGGTGCGATGATGGTGCCGGTCGGCAGGTTGACGGTGATGAAAATCGTACCGCGCGAGCAGTATATGGCGGCGATGACCTTTGTGACACTGCCCGGTCAGGTCGGTCCGCTGCTTGGCCCGGCGCTCGGCGGTCTGCTGGTGGAGTACGCATCATGGCACTGGATCTTTTTGATCAACATTCCGGTGGGGATTATTGGGGCGATCGCCACACTGATGTTAATGCCGAACTACACCATGCAGACGCGGCGCTTCGATCTCTCCGGCTTTTTATTGCTGGCGGTTGGCATGGCGGTATTAACCCTGGCGCTGGACGGCAGTAAAGGTACAGGTTTATCGCCGCTGGCGATTGCTGGCCTGGTCGCAGTTGGCGTGGTAGCACTGGTGCTTTATCTGCTGCACGCCAGAAATAACAACCGCGCTCTTTTCAGTCTGAAACTGTTCCGTACTCGTACCTTTTCGCTGGGTCTGGCGGGGAGTTTTGCCGGACGTATCGGTAGCGGCATGTTGCCCTTTATGACGCCGGTTTTCCTGCAAATTAGCCTTGGCTTCTCACCGTTTCATGCCGGACTGATGATGATCCCGATGGTGCTCGGCAGCATGGGGATGAAGCGAATTGTGGTACAGGTAGTGAATCGCTTTGGTTATCGTCGGGTACTGGTGGCGACCACGCTGGGTCTGTCGCTGGTCACCCTGTTGTTTATGACCACTGCTCTGCTGGGCTGGTACTACGTTTTGCCGTTCGTCCTGTTTTTACAAGGGATGGTCAACTCGACGCGTTTCTCCTCCATGAACACCCTGACGCTGAAAGATCTCCCGGACAATCTGGCGAGCAGCGGAAACAGCCTGCTGTCGATGATTATGCAATTGTCGATGAGTATCGGCGTCACTATCGCCGGGCTGTTGCTGGGACTTTTTGGTTCACAGCATGTCAGCGTCGACAGCGGCACCACACAAACCGTCTTTATGTACACCTGGCTTAGCATGGCGTTTATCATCGCCCTTCCGGCGTTCATCTTTGCCAGAGTGCCGAACGATACGCATCAAAATGTAGCTATTTCGCGGCGAAAAAGGAGCGCGCAATGAAGTTCTGGCGACCCGGTATTACCGGCAAACTGTTTCTGGCGATTTTCGCCACCTGCATTGTCTTATTGATCACGATGCACTGGGCGGTACGTATCAGTTTTGAGCGCGGCTTTATCGATTACATCAAGCATGGTAATGAACAACGGCTGCAAATGCTCGGCGATGCGCTTGGTGAGCAGTACGCCCAGCACGGGAACTGGCGCTTCCTGCGTAATAACGATCGCTTTGTATTTCAGATCCTACGTTCGCTGGAGCATGATAACAACGAAGATAAGCCCGGCCCCGGTATGCCGCCACACGGTTGGCGCACGCAATTCTGGGTGGTTGATCAAAACAACAAAGTGCTGGTTGGCCCGCGAGCACCGATTCCACCCGACGGCACACGGCGGCCCATTATGGTCAATGGGGCGGAAGTGGGTGCGGTGATCGCCTCCCCTGTTGAACGACTGACCCGTAATACTGATATCAATTTTGACAGACAACAGAGGCAAACCAGTTGGCTGATTGTCGCTTTATCTACCTTGTTAGCGGCGCTGGCGACATTCCCACTGGCGCGCGGTTTGCTGGCTCCGGTCAAACGACTGGTGGACGGTACACACAAACTGGCAGCGGGCGATTTCACTACTCGCGTGACGCCCACCAGTGAAGATGAATTGGGCAAACTGGCGCAAGACTTCAACCAGCTTGCCAGCACGCTGGAGAAAAACCAGCAAATGCGGCGCGATTTTATGGCCGATATTTCTCACGAACTGCGTACGCCATTAGCGGTGCTGCGCGGTGAACTGGAAGCCATTCAGGATGGCGTGCGCAAATTCACGCCGGAGACGGTGGCGTCTTTACAGGCGGAGGTCGGTACACTGACCAAACTGGTTGACGATCTCCATCAGTTGTCGATGTCTGATGAAGGCGCTCTCGCCTATCAAAAAGCACCGGTAGATTTGATCCCACTGCTGGAAGTAGCGGGCGGCGCATTTCGCGAACGATTTGCCAGCCGTGGCCTGAAACTGCAATTTTCCCTGCCAGACAGTATTACCGTATTTGGCGATCGCGATCGTTTAATGCAGTTGTTCAATAACTTACTGGAAAACAGCCTGCGCTACACTGACAGCGGCGGCAGCCTGAAAATCTCTGCCGAGCAGCACGACAAAACGGTGCGCCTGACCTTTGCCGACAGTGCGCCGGGTGTCAGTGACGATCAGCTACAAAAATTGTTTGAACGTTTTTATCGCACCGAAGGTTCCCGCAACCGCGCCAGCGGTGGTTCCGGGCTGGGGCTGGCGATTTGCCTGAACATTGTTGAAGCACATAACGGCCGCATTATTGCCGCCCATTCGCCTTTTGGCGGGCTTAGCATTACAGTAGAGTTACCGCTGGAACGGGATTTACAGAGAGAAGTATGACCGAGTTACCAATCGACGAAAACACACCGCGTATTTTGATCGTGGAAGATGAACCGAAGCTGGGGCAGTTGCTCATTGATTATCTGCGTGCTGCTAGCTATGCGCCAACGTTGATTAGCCACGGCGATCAGGTACTGCCATATGTGCGCCAGACACCACCGGATCTGATCCTGTTGGATCTGATGCTCCCTGGCACCGATGGCCTGACGCTGTGCCGGGAAATTCGTCGTTTTTCTGACATTCCGATCGTGATGGTGACGGCAAAAATCGAAGAGATCGACCGCCTGCTGGGGTTGGAGATTGGCGCAGATGACTATATCTGCAAGCCGTACAGCCCACGGGAAGTGGTAGCGCGCGTCAAAACCATTTTGCGCCGTTGCAAACCGCAGCGTGAGTTGCAGCAACAGGATGCTGAAAGCCCGTTGATTATCGACGAAGGTCGTTTTCAGGCTTCATGGCGCGGTAAAATGCTTGACCTGACGCCTGCGGAATTTCGTCTGCTGAAAACGCTCTCTCATGAACCAGGAAAAGTGTTCTCCCGCGAGCAATTGCTCAATCATCTTTATGACGACTACCGCGTAGTAACCGACCGCACCATCGACAGCCACATTAAAAACCTGCGCCGCAAGCTGGAATCTCTCGACGCCGAACAGTCATTTATCCGCGCCGTTTACGGCGTCGGTTACCGCTGGGAAGCCGACGCCTGCCGCATCGTTTAGTTTTAGCGACATGACTTTGTTAGCCGGAGATGGCATTCAGACCAGATCCGGCAACATTATCCCACGCATTGTCGGCTATCTGACATTATCTCTCCGCCCTGGCAAGCACCTGAAAATCGCTCATACTTTAATCGGCAAACAGTCCTTTTAGATGCTGTTTTCGATACGCAATTTCAATCAAGGAGTCATTATGGCTGGTTGGTTTGAACTCAGTAAGAGCAGTGATAATCAGTTCCGGTTTGTGCTAAAAGCGGGCAATGGTGAGACTATCCTCACCAGCGAGCTGTATACCTCAAAAGCCTCTGCGGAAAAGGGCATCGCGTCGGTACGTAGCAACAGCCCGCAAGAAGAACGCTATGAGAAAAAAACGGCAAGCAACGGCAAATTCTATTTCAATCTGAAAGCCGCCAATCATCAAATTATCGGCTCCAGCCAGATGTACGCCACCGCGCAATCTCGTGAAACCGGAATTGCCTCCGTTAAAGCCAATGGCACAAGCCAGACGGTAAAAGATAATACGTAATGACGATGCCGGGCGTGGGTTGTTGGCGTCCGGCTTTATATCAAAACAACTCTTATTTATTGATAATTAAGATTAACCTCCGCCATTAAAATAGTGGGCACTGACGAGCACTCGTTGTGCTTTCTTTGTTTACCATCCCATACTTATCTTCCTGAACATGTTCATATGCCAAAATATCTTCTAATACTTTCGTGACGCTATCCGGTTTATGAAATACACTGATGTAAGATTTTTACTTACAGGCGGGCGTAAAATGGCCAGAACGATGACGGTTGATCTCGGCGATGAGTTGCGTGAATTTATCGAGTCCTTAATTGAATCCGGCGACTATCGCACCCAAAGCGAAGTGATCCGTGAGTCGCTGCGCTTACTTCGAGAAAAGCAAGCAGAGTCTCGCCTGCAAGCGTTACGTGACATGCTCGCTGAAGGGTTGAGTAGTGGTGAAGCTCAGCCGTGGGAAAAGGACGCGTTTTTACGGAAGGTGAAAGCAGGGATAAGGAAATAATGTGCGTACTATAAAACTCATGCCAAAAGCCAATGAGGATTTAGAAGGCATCTGGTATTACAGCTATCACCATTTCGGCGAACCACAAGCCGACAGATATGTGGAACATCTTTCAGACGTTCTCCAGATTCTGAGTAACAATAATATAGGTACGCCCAGACCTGAATTAGGCGAAGGTATTTTTGTTCTTCCTTTTGAACGCCACGTAATTTATTTCCTGCAATCACCAGAGGAAATTATCGTCATTCGTATCCTTAACCAAAACCAGTACGCCTCCAGACATTTACACTGGAGCTAAACCCGCCGATTGCGCTACAATGCCCGCCCTTAAAGTGGGGGCACTCCCCTAACCGCTTCATCAGGTGAAGCGGATCTGACCTGTCATCAGAACGAGAGAATTATGTTTAAACCGGAACTCCTTTCCCCGGCGGGAACGCTGAAAAATATGCGTTACGCTTTCGCTTATGGCGCAGATGCTGTTTATGCGGGCCAGCCGCGTTACTCCCTGCGTGTGCGCAACAACGAATTCAACCACGAAAATCTCCAGCTCGGCATCAATGAAGCCCACGCGCTGGGGAAAAAGTTTTATGTCGTGGTCAACATTGCACCGCACAACGCCAAGCTGAAAACCTTTATCCGTGACCTGAAACCGGTGGTGGAGATGGGGCCGGATGCGCTGATTATGTCCGATCCAGGGCTGATTATGCTGGTGCGCGAGCACTTCCCTGAAATGCCGATCCACCTCTCGGTGCAGGCTAACGCCGTGAACTGGGCGACGGTGAAATTCTGGCAGCAAATGGGACTGACCCGCGTGATCCTCTCTCGCGAGCTGTCGCTGGAAGAGATTGAAGAGATCCGTAATCAGGTGCCGGATATGGAGATCGAGATCTTCGTTCACGGTGCACTGTGCATGGCCTACTCCGGTCGCTGCCTGCTCTCTGGCTATATCAACAAGCGCGACCCGAACCAGGGCACCTGCACCAACGCCTGCCGCTGGGAGTACAACGTCCAGGAAGGGAAAGAAGATGACGTTGGCAACATCGTACACAAGTACGAGCCGATTCCGGTTCAAAATGTTGAGCCGACGCTGGGTATCGGCGCACCAACTGACAAAGTGTTTATGATCGAAGAAGCCCAGCGTCCGGGCGAGTATATGACCGCGTTTGAAGATGAGCACGGCACTTACATCATGAACTCGAAAGATCTGCGCGCCATCGCCCATGTAGAACGCCTGACCAAAATGGGCGTGCATTCGCTGAAAATCGAAGGTCGTACCAAATCTTTCTACTATTGCGCACGCACCGCGCAGGTTTACCGTAAAGCTATCGATGACGCAGCTGCGGGAAAACCGTTCGATACCAGCCTGCTGGAAACTCTGGAAGGTCTGGCGCATCGTGGCTATACCGAAGGTTTCCTGCGTCGTCATACTCACGACGATTATCAGAACTACGAATACGGTTATTCAGTTTCTGACCGCCAGCAGTTTGTTGGTGAGTTTACCGGTGAGCGCAAGGGGGACCTCGCGGCGGTAGCGGTGAAAAATAAATTCTCCGTTGGCGACAGCCTTGAGCTGATGACGCCGCAAGGGAACATTAACTTTACCCTTGAGCATATGGAAAACGCCAAAGGTGAAGCTATGCCGGTCGCACCAGGCGATGGTTATACTGTGTGGATCCCGGTCCCGCAGGATCTTGAGCTAAATTACGCGCTGCTGATGCGTAATTTCTCCGGGGAAACCACGCGTAACCCCCACGGTAAGTGATTAATTTCGATTATTTTTCCCGGATGGAAAATTCTTAGAAACCGATCACATACAGCTGCATTTATTAAGGTTATCATCCGTTTCGCTGAAAAACATAACCCATAAAATGCTAGCTGTACCAGGAACCACCTCCTTAGCCTGTGTAATCTCCCTTACACGGGCTTATTTTTTATGCATAAGCCGTATCCTGGTAACCGTCTTCCATTGACCACATCGATAGAATCTCCCTTCATAGCACGATGCCTTTCACTTATTGGCATCGTGCTCGCACAGGTTCCGGTTACGCACAGCCAGAACGCGCATGTTTGACGCTTACCAAAAAATATTCTCACTCTCCACATTTGAATGTCAGACGAGCGACGCCATGTAATCCTGCACCTTCTGTCTTCAATTTAACTATCTGCATTTTTTTGCCCTGAGTAACACAGAAATGAACTGCATCATTTTTTACTATATTTTCTGCACCAGATATTCTACCCCTGGCTAAAGAAGCTTCGGCTTCGGTGTAGTATTGGTTATCGAGTTTACGCTGAATATTACTTTTATATGCAAGACCAAATTTACCGATACTTGTCTCATCATTATGTACAGCACACCCAGACATAAGAAAAACACTAATTAATGATATAGCAGCTATCTTTTTCATCTTACCTTCCCCCATTAAATACCAACGACACGCTCTGGTGTTTAAATATAATAATGGCATGATTATTATAATTGAATAGGATTATAATAAATGTTCTGTACAACATTTCCTACATAAGTAGGAATTACAGACACGGATGCCCTTCCGGGTAACCCCATGGGGGGGTTAATATATTTTTAATAGTATATTGAAGATGCCACTGTTTAGTTGAATATTAGGTATATGTTCTTTTTTGAAATTTATCGGTGGCTACCGTTAACATTCGCTGTCCCCATTGCAAGCTCCTGGTGGTAACCACTGAATCTTCCATACTTGAACTGACTTTTTATCCTCCGACTTTCATCCTGTTCTGACTCTACCTTTTCTTTTCTGCTCTACACTATCTACAGACCAATCATAAAGGCACATACGATCATGGCAGAATTTCCCGCCAGCTTACTGATTCTTAATGGCAAAAGTACTGACAATCTACCCCTGCGCGAAGCAATTATGCTGTTGCGTGAGGAAGGAATGACGATCCATGTGCGGGTCACCTGGGAGAAAGGCGATGCCGCACGATATGTAGAGGAGGCCCGGAAGTTGGGCGTCGCAACGGTGATTGCCGGTGGTGGCGATGGCACCATTAATGAAGTTTCTACGGCGTTGATTCAGTGTGAGGGGGATGACATACCCGCGCTGGGAATTTTGCCATTAGGAACCGCCAATGATTTTGCCACCAGTGTAGGGATTCCTGAGGCACTGGATAAGGCGCTGAAACTGGCAATTGCCGGTAACGCCATTGCGATAGATATAGCGCAGGTCAACAAACAAACCTGTTTTATTAATATGGCGACAGGCGGATTTGGGACGCGTATTACCACAGAAACGCCGGAAAAATTAAAAGCCGCGCTGGGTGGCGTCTCTTACATCATTCATGGCTTAATGCGCATGGATACTCTGCAACCGGACCGTTGTGAAATCCGCGGTGAAAACTTTCACTGGCAAGGTGACGCCCTGGTCATTGGTATTGGTAACGGGCGTCAGGCCGGTGGCGGTCAGCAATTGTGCCCGAACGCGTTAATTAACGATGGCTTGCTGCAACTGCGCATTTTTACCGGCGATGAAATTCTTCCGGCTCTCGTATCAACCTTAAAATCTGACGAAGATAACCCGAATATTATCGAAGGCGCTTCGTCGTGGTTTGATATACAAGCCCCACACGAAATCACTTTTAATCTTGATGGCGAACCGTTGAGCGGACAAAACTTTCATATTGAAATACTTCCGGCGGCGTTGCGTTGTCGATTACCACCGGATTGTCCAATATTGCGTTAATCAAACTATTCTCTCTTGAACCAGGGAAAATCCGTAATGCCGGATGCGGTGTAAACAACTTATCCGGCATACAGAACAATACTATACCGTAATTAATTTCACTCGTGTCTTCTGCAATGCCAGTTTATCCACCTCTGACACAGCATCGTCGGTAATAATAATGTCAATTTTTTCGATTGGCAGTACCTGATTAAAACCGCGACGATTAAATTTCGATGAATCGAGAACGGCAATCACTTTATTTGCGGCTGTGACCATCGCCCCGCTAATCGAATAGCCTTCATTAAAGGTCGTAATACCATTAACCGCATCAATACCATCAGCACCGACAAACATTAAATCGGCATTAATATCCTGCAATGAACGCTCAGCAATGGAGCCATGCATCGAGCGCGTTTTATGGCGGACCGTGCCACCGCAGACGACCAGAGTAATGTCTTTATTTTCGGAAAGGGCAAATGCTGCCGGGAGACTGTTGGTAATCACCGTGATATTTTTGGCGGTCATTAATCCTTCGGCGATAAGCATTGTCGTACTTCCGCTGTCGAGAATAACGGTCATCCCTTCGTGGATCATTTTGACTGCCGCCTGCGCTATTCTGTTTTTTGGCGCGCTGGCGAGCTGAAATCGCTCTTTAAACCCGACTTCCTGGGTCTCGGTTTCACTATTACCGGACATTATTTTCGCCGCACCGCCATGAAAGCGCGTAACCACGCCTTTTTGTTCGAGAAAGCGCAAATCGGCACGGATTGTCGCTTCCGAGGCAGCAAATACTCCCGCCAGATCCTGAACAAGCACGGTTCCCTGTTCATTCACTAATTGGATGATCTTATTCCTTCGCTCGAATGAATTCATCGTCATTTACCCATATTCAATTGTGGCTAGTGTAAACGAAGGGGGACCATTGGTGAATGATCTGTTTTGCACAATACCGGGCCAGCATCACGCTGGCCCGCGGTTTCAGGGAATGAGCAACACTTTGCCCGGCATAGCATTACGAGCGATGTGACGCACCGCCTGGGCGAAGCTTTCAAAGCTTCCACGGTGAGCGATTAATGGCTCCAGGCTTAACTTACGTTCTGTCAGCAACCGGCTCGCCGTTTCCCACTCCTGCCCCGGCCAAGGGCTGGAGTAGTTCATCCAACTGCCGATCACCGTCAGCTCTTTACGCAATATTTTGCCAAACGTTGCCGATGTTAAATGCAGATCCTGATGCAACGTGCCCACCAGCGCCAGCTGGGCATGAGGACCGGCAATCTCTACCGCCAGTTCGACGGTTTGCGGGACGCCAGCCGTCTCGAGGATAAGCTGATTAAAGCGCAGTTCGCGTAAAACGCTCTGCATTTGCGGCGCGCTCATTTCGCTACTGTTAAATGTTTGCATCGCACCGAAAGATTTTGCCAGTGCCAGTTTTTCTGAGCTAATGTCGATAGCCGTCACACTCTTTGCTCCCAGCGCGACAGCGCACTGAATGGCCAGCAGGCCAATGGTTCCGGCACCAATAATAATAACGTTTTTATTCTCACAACCTTGCGCTAAATGAAAAGCATGCAGGCCAACGGTAATCGGTTCAATAAAAGCCCCATCCTCAATAGGCATATCCGTGGGTAGAGCAAAGACATTTTTTCGCTTAACGACAATATATTCAGCAAATCCACCATCACGCCGCGAGCCAATAAAATCATATTTTGCGCACTGGGAATAAAACCCTTTCAAACACTCTGGACAAGTAAAACAGGGTAATAACGGTACACAGGCAACCGCATCGCCGGGGTGTAAATCATCAACACCGGATCCCACCGCATCAATATAGCCGCTAAATTCATGCCCTAACGTTATTGGATAATAATGTGCACCATTTTTAAATATCCTGGGTAAATCGGAACCACATAAGCCCGAGCTGGCAATTTTTACCCGCACCTGATCCTGATGTTTAATTTCAGGAATGACGCTTTCTGCTACGCGCACGATACCATCAGTATCATTCACCACTGATTTCATAAAAACTCCTGATTGTTAAGGGGGATTACCTCCCCCTCAGGTAAAAATTATTCTGCGAGAACGGCTTTCTCTTGTTTAATAAAACCACGCGCTCTACGCCAGGTCATGAAAATACCGGTCAGATAAATTGCGCCGATAATAATGAAACCGGGAATATTTTGCGGGGAGAAAACCTGAATCAGTAACCAGGTAATGGGAGAACCGCCCTGATCCATTGAAGCCACCATACCCCCGGCTTTTAACGCCCCAGCATTAGCCGCCAGTTGGGTGTGCAAACCAATAGTTTGCGTCGCGATCCACAGGGTGATGCTCATAATGATGACACCCGAGATTAAGGTGCGGAACAGATTTCCACGATGCACCGCGACCGCCATCGCCACGAAGAAGCCGATAGTTGCAAGATCGCCAAACGGCAGCACCTGATTACCCGGAACACAAACAGCAATTAAAATGGTGAGAGGGATAAAAATCAGGCTTGCCGATACCACCGCCGTATGCCCCAGCAACAACGCCGGATCAAGGCCAATCAGGAACTCCTGACCGCCGAACTTCGCCTGTAAACGACTACGGGCCTGCTTAGCGATGGGCGTTAAACCATCCATGATAGGTTTAATCACCCGTGGCATCAGCAGCATAACTGCCGCCGTTTTTACCGCCAGCTGCAATACACCTTTGACATCGTAACCCGCAAGGATGCCGATAATCAGCCCCATCACAAAACCCACGGTGACCGGTTCGCCAAAAGGGCCAAATTTGCGCTGAATATCATCGGCGCTAAATTTAATTCGGTTAACGCCTGGGATTTTCTCGATGATAGCATCGACCAGCACCGCAATCGGCCCCATATACGCCGACGTACCGTGCGGAATAGCAATGCCTTCCAGCTCAAAGAAATTTCGGGTATCGCGGGCAAACCAGTCGCCGAGCTTATAAACAAACGCCGCGTGAATTACCACACCCGCCATCCCTATCATCCATGAACCGGTTGCCAGATGCAGCAACGCGCCGGTGAAGGTCATATGCCAGATATTCCAGATATCAACATTTACCACCCGCGTCATACGGGTCAGTAACATCGCCACGTTAACCAGAATCGCAATCGGAATCGCCACCAGCGCAATTTGCGACGCCCAGGTCATGGGTGAAGAGCCCGGCCAGCCGACATCGACCACATGCAGATTCAGGTCGAAATTTTCCGCCATCGCTTTCGCCGCCGGACCAATGGAATCCAGCATTAAGCCAATCACAAGGCCAATGCCAACAAAGCCAATCCCGATATGCAGACCCGCTTTAAAGCAATCGCCTACCTTCATGCCTAATATTTTAGAAAAAATAATGATGACAATCGGCAGCATCACCGTAGGGCCGAGGTCGAGAATATAACGCATGACTTCTGAAAACATAGGTCACCCCTGTAAGATAGTCAGAATTTTATTTTGTAATGCTTCGATACCGACACCAGAAACAAAAGGCATGCCGTGAACTAACGGAATATTGCCAAAACTACGATCTACCCTGGCAGTGGTGCATATCAAATGCACGCCATCCATATAGGTTTCTATTTCATTAACCCGACACTGGATTAATTCAACAGGAATATTATGACTCTGACACAACTCTTTAATTTCTTCCGCCGCCATCGTAGAGGTCGCAACCGCACCTCCGCAAGCGACAATAATTTTGCGTTTCATTAATAGTCCTTTTTATTGTTACAGAGGGATTTATTCGTCTGAATCTAAAACATACTTTGTGAAGTATTCCTTTAACTGGGTTTCAGGAAGAGTGATTAGTGTCTCGACGATATCGGGCTGTTGTAACTTGCCAAATAAACAGCGTAAAAGTTTCAATTGCTGCTGCGGATTTTCCACAATCAACGCAATAACCAACGATACCGCCACGTCGTTATCATCATCCGCTTGCTGAAAATGAACTTTATTTGTTGGCCTTAACAGATAAATGGCTGACGACTTAGCATGAATCGCCTCACAATGCGGTATTGCAATGGCGTGCTGCTCAAGCATTATCCCGGTAGGGAATTCTGCTTCTCTGGCAATTAATGCCTGTGGCCAGGTATCATGAACCACACCTTTCGCGAGCATCTCATTACCGATATGGGTTAAAACTTCGCTACGATCGACAAAAGAAATTCCGCTACGAACAAACAGGTTAGTCATATACCGTCCTTATTCCGCACAGCCGTAGCGATAGGCGCGCAAAACATCATAAATTTTATCCATAATCAACTGATGCGGTATTGCTGATAATTCCCCGGACTGAATGCGTTCAAATTGTTTAGGAAGATACTGACTAATCATGCCCAGAGGGATTTCCATGCCTTCCAGATTCACCATCATCGTTTCGACGCTATTTTTAATCCGACTATGCGGCCAGTAATAACGAATACGATCCGACAGGCTGTAACGAATATCCAGTAATGAATCGTGAAAACCCGGGCGATAATATTTCTTCCAGTACTGCGGTTCGTCGAGCATTACTTCTTCAATTACCGCCAGGCAACCGCTGCGATTTTCGGGGGCGATAAGTTCCTGCTCAATTTGTGCCAGCGCAAATACCGCCTCACGTAAAGCAAAGGTTAATGCGGGACCGACTTTCAATATTGCAAAGTGATCGCGGACTAATTCCCGATAGGCCGCCTGAGTCTGGTAATCGGTGGAATGCGCTTCATAAACCATTTTGGTTTTTTCTATCCATTGCGCCAGCGCCTGAGCTTCTTGCGCCTGATAATGAATAATATTGCTATGGTCAAATTCCACACCAGGCTGCACCACGATGGCAATCACGCGTGTTAACGCCTCTGCCAGACCACGGGCAATAAAGGCCTTTTGATGCGTGCGTAAAGTATTGGCGGCATCTTCAACCTGGGTGATGTGTACTGACTGAATGGCGCTGGCCTCACCACCCGGAACCGGAACTTCGGTGCCAATGACATAGCTCAGTTGCTCACGCTGGCAATCTGTCGCCACACTTTCCGCCGCCAGACAAAGCACAGCAGCTCGTTCAGCAACCGTTTCTGGCGCTAACGGTATAGGATCCCCCGCGCAGGACATTGACGCATCAAGATGAATTTTACTGAAGCCGGCACGAACATATGCCTTTACCAGCTCGACGGATTTTTCCATCGCCGCATCCGCATTTTCTTGCTGCCAGCAGTTTGGCCCCAGATGGTCGCCGCCGAGAATAATGCGCTCGCGCGCAAATCCCACTTTATCGGCAATCGCAAACACAAATTCGCGAAAGTCTGCCGGTGTCATTCCGGTATAACCGCCAAATTGATTGACCTGGTTTGACGTTGCTTCAATCAGCACTTTGCGCGTGCTGTTGCGATCAAATGCCAGCGCCGCTTCGATAACCAACGGATGGGCAGAACAGACTGAGCATATGCCGATATGTTCACCAGCTTTATGCCGGGCAATTAACGTTTTCATGTTTTTTCCTTGTTAAATGGCAGGTGCGTTATGCCCTGCCCTCGCAGCCACAATCGGCAATCACTTTGCTCACCACATCGCGCATTGCGGATTTAGCCGACTGCAAATAATCCCGGGGATCGGTCGCTTCGGGGTGCTCGGTCAGGTAATTTTTTAACGCCTGCGAGAAGGCATTTTTCAGCTCCGTTGCAACGTTGATTTTGCATATCCCCAGTTTGATGGTTTGCTGAATATCCTTAGTCGATAATCCTGACGCGCCATGCAGCACCAGCGGTAAATTCACCCACTGACGAATGTTCTCCAGTCGAGAAAAATCAAGCGCCGGTGCGCTGGCATACATACCGTGAGCCGTGCCGATGGCGACCGCCAGGGAATCAATCCCGGTTGCCTCGGCAAATTCACGCGCCTGAACGGGGTTGGTGTACAACGCATCGGCTTCATTGACTTGCACATCATCTTCCTGGCCGCCAAGTTGCCCCAGCTCCGCTTCGACGCTGACATCAAAGCGATGGCAAAAATCCACCACCTCTTTGACCCGTGAAATATTTTGCGCAAAAGGCAAATGCGAGGCGTCAATCATGACTGAGCGCACGCCAGAACGAACCTTCTGAGCGATATCGTCAAATTTCGTGTGATGGTCGAGATGAATTGCCAGTGGATGGTGATATTGCTTCGCCATCGCGCTGACCAGCGCCAACAGATTTTCTGTACCGGCATGAGTAAATGTGCCGGGCGTTCCGGCGATGATGACCGGCGCATGCATGCTGGCAGCAGTTTCCACCACCACTTGCATCGTTTCGAGATTGTGAATATTGAATGCCGGAACCGCATAACCGCCGCGCTGCGCGTTGTTCAGCATCTGCTTTGTCGATACCACGTACATTTTCACATCCTGTCGTTTGTTTTCGATTTCAAAATACAATGAAATAATTTGTTTTCAAATGTCGAGATAACGATCACAAAAACGACAATTCGAAAATTAATCAGAATGACAGGCAAAAAAACGGCCTCCCGATAGGGAAGCCGTAGCAAAGTGCGCGTGTTTTTATGCCGGATGCGACGTAAACGCCTTTTCCGTCATACGGGGTAGTGCTGTTCGTATAAGGCGTATCAGGCGATAGTAATTTTGCTATCGAGATAAACGTCCTGCACGGCGTTAATCAGTTTCACGCCGTCAGCCATCGATTTCTTGAACGCCTTACGTCCAAGAATCAGCCCCATTCCGCCAGCGCGTTTGTTGATAACCGCAGTACGCACTGCATCGCTGAGGTCAGTTTCACCGCCCGCAGCACCGCCGGAGTTTATCAACCCAGCCCGGCCCATATAGCAGTTAGCTAACTGATAACGCACCAGATCAATCGGGTTTTCGCTGGTCAATTTGCTGTAAACACGATCGTCGGTATAACCGTAATTAATCGCTTTATAGCCGCCGTTATTTTCCGCCATTTTTTGTTTGACGATATCTGCACCTATGGTTGCCGCCAGATGGTTCGCCTGACCAGTCAGGTCGGCGGAAACATGGTAATCAACGCCATCTTTCTTAAAGGCGGAGTTACGCAAATAGGCCCACAGCACTGTCACCATGCCCAGCTCGTGCGCACGTTCAAAAGCCGCAGAAATTTCTTCAATCTGGCGACGTGACTCTTCCGAGCCAAAATAGATAGTCGCCCCAACCGCCACCGCGCCCATATTGAACGCCTGCTCCACGCTGGCATACAGCGTTTGATCGTAGGTATTCGGGTAACTTAGCGTCTCGTTGTGATTAAGTTTGACGAGGAATGGAATGCGATGCGCGTAACGCCGCGATACCGATGCCAGCACGCCGTAAGTTGACGCCACGCAGTTACAGCCCGCTTCGATCGCCAGTTCAACAATGTTTTTCGGGTCAAAGTAGAGCGGGTTAGCGGCAAATGAAGCTCCGGCAGAGTGCTCAACGCCCTGGTCAACCGGCAGAATAGAAAGATATCCTGTGCCAGCCAGACGCCCGGTGTTGTACAACGTCTGCATATTACGTAACACCGCTGGCGGGCGATTATTGTCAATCATCACGCGGTCTACGTAGTCATGTCCGGGGAGATAAAGCTGGTCAGAAGGAATAGTCATACAACGGTGCTGTAAAAGGTTGTCGGCGTCTTTGCCAAGCAACTGCGCAATATCTGTCATTACTATGCTCCCGTAAATTCCGATTGGATATCGGCTATGGATTGTCCTGGCCCGCCTTTTGCGGGCAATCATAATCCTGGTCGTTACGGGCGAGTTTTTCCATCTTTTGGATGTTTTTTCAGCGTTTTCTGTTGGCTCGATTCATCAGAAAAAATGTTACAGCGGTCAAGTTTTCACCGCAAAGGTATTTAAAAGGTATTATTAAGTGGTATTGTCATCGCGTACCTTACATTACCTGTCATGAAGGAATTAAAAGATGAAAACAACAGCAAAGCTGTCGTTCATGATGTTTGTTGAATGGTTTATCTGGGGCGCGTGGTTTGTGCCATTGTGGTTGTGGTTAAGTAAAAGCGGTTTTAGTGCCGGAGAAATTGGCTGGTCGTATGCCTGTACCGCCATTGCGGCGATCCTGTCGCCGATTCTGGTTGGCTCCATCACTGACCGCTTTTTCTCGGCACAGAAAGTGCTGGCGGTATTGATGTTCGCTGGTGCGGTGCTGATGTATTTCGCTGCGCAACAGACCACTTTTGCCGGCTTCTTCCCGTTACTGCTGGCCTACTCGCTAACCTATATGCCGACCATTGCGCTGACTAACAGTATCGCTTTTGCCAACGTGCCGGATGTGGAGCGTGATTTCCCACGCATTCGTGTGATGGGGACTATCGGCTGGATTGCCTCTGGTCTGGCATGTGGATTCTTGCCGCAAATGCTGGGTTATGCCGATATCTCACCGACGAACATCCCGCTGCTGATTACCGCCGGAAGTTCTGCTCTGCTTGGTGTGTTTGCGTTTTTCCTGCCCGACACGCCACCAAAAAGCACCGGCAAAATGGATATTAAAGTCATGCTCGGCCTGGATGCGCTGATCCTGCTGCGCGATAAGAACTTCCTCGTCTTTTTCTTCTGTTCATTCCTGTTTGCGATGCCACTGGCGTTCTATTACATCTTTGCCAACGGTTATCTGACCGAAGTTGGCATGAAAAACGCCACTGGCTGGATGACGCTCGGCCAGTTCTCTGAAATCTTCTTTATGCTGGCATTACCGTTTTTTACCAAACGCTTTGGTATCAAAAAGGTATTATTACTTGGTCTGGTCACCGCTGCGATCCGCTATGGCTTCTTTATTTACGGTAGTGCGGATGAATATTTCACCTACGCGTTACTGTTCCTCGGCATTTTGCTGCACGGCGTAAGTTACGATTTTTACTACGTTACCGCTTACATCTATGTCGATAAAAAAGCCCCCGTGCATATGCGTACCGCTGCGCAGGGGCTGATCACGCTCTGCTGCCAGGGCTTCGGCAGTTTGCTCGGCTATCGTCTTGGCGGTGTGATGATGGAAAAGATGTTCGCTTATCAGGAACCGGTAAACGGACTGACTTTCAACTGGGCCGGGATGTGGACTTTCGGCGCGGTGATGATTGCCATTATCGCCGTGCTGTTCATGATTTTTTTCCGCGAATCCGACAACGAAATTACGGCTATCAAGGTCGATGATCGCGATATTGCGTTGACACAAGGGGAAGTTAAATGAAAACAGAACGTATTCTCGGTGCTCTTTATGGGCAGGCGTTAGGGGATGCGATGGGGATGCCCTCCGAGCTTTGGCCGCGCAGTCGCGTCAAAGCACACTTTGGCTGGATTGACCGTTTTCTGCCTGGGCCAAAGGAGAATAACGCAGCCTGTTATTTTAACCGCGCCGAATTCACCGACGATACCTCGATGGCGCTGTGTCTGGCGGATGCGTTACTGGAACGTGAAGGCAAGATCGATCCGGATCTGATTGGGCGTAATATTCTCGACTGGGCGCTGCGTTTCGACGCCTTTAACAAAAACGTACTAGGTCCGACCTCGAAGATTGCGCTTAACGCCATTCGCGACGGTAAACCCGTTGCTGAACTGGAAAATAACGGCGTGACCAACGGCGCAGCGATGCGCGTCTCGCCATTAGGTTGTTTGCTTCCGGCGCGCGATATTGACTCTTTTATTGATGATGTGGCGCTGGCCTCCAGCCCGACACATAAATCCGATCTGGCGGTTGCGGGGGCGGTAGTCATCGCATGGGCGATTTCTCGTGCCATTGACGGAGAAAGCTGGTCAGCGATTGTTGATTCACTGCCTTCAATTGCGCGACATGCTCAACAAAAACGCATCACTACCTTCAGCGCCTCACTGGCAGCACGTCTGGAGATTGCGCTGAAAATTGTGCGCAATGCCGATGGCACCGAATCCGCCAGCGAACAGCTTTACCAGGTCGTTGGCGCAGGTACCAGCACTATTGAGTCCGTTCCGTGCGCCATTGCGCTGGTTGAACTGGCACAAACCGACCCGAACCGTTGCGCCGTCCTGTGCGCTAACCTTGGCGGCGACACAGACACCATCGGTGCTATGGCGACGGCAATTTGTGGCGCGTTGCATGGCGTTAACGCTATCGATCCTGCGTTAAAGGCGGAACTGGATGCAGTAAATCAGCTTGATTTCAACCGCTATGCCACAGCGCTGGCGAAGTATCGCCAACAACGGGAGGCGGTATGAGCAGCGCTCGATTACACACGCTGCTGCCTGAATTAACCACGCGTCAGCCGGTGATGGTCGTCGGCGCGGCGGTCATTGATGTGATCGCCGACGCTTATGCCCTCCCCTGGCGTGGGTGCGATATCGAACTGAAACAGCAGAGCGTTAACGTTGGCGGCTGTGCACTGAATATTGCCGTGGCATTAAAGCGCCTCGGCATCGAAGCGGGTAATGCCTTGCCGCTCGGTCAGGGGGTGTGGGCGGAGATTATTCGCAACCGGATGGCAAAAGAGGACTTAATCAGCCTGATCGATAACGCCGAAGGTGATAACGGCTGGTGTCTGGCGCTGGTTGAGCCTGATGGCGAACGCACTTTTATGTCATTCAGCGGTGTGGAAAATCAGTGGAATCGCCAATGGTTGGCGCGATTAACCGTTGCACCTGGCAGCCTGCTCTATTTTTCCGGTTATCAACTGGCCTCGCCCTGCGGCGAATTGTTAGTGGAATGGCTGGAAGAGCTGCAAGACGTGACGCCGTTTATCGATTTTGGCCCACGTATTGGCGATATCCCGGATGCATTACTGGCGCGGATCATGGCCTGTCGCCCTTTAGTGTCGCTCAATCGTCAAGAGGCTGAGATTGCCGCCGAACGTTTTGCTTTATCCGCAGAGATAACAACACTTGGCAAGCAATGGCAGGAGAAATTTGCCGCGCCGTTGATCGTTCGTCTCGATAAAGAGGGTGCATGGTATTTCAGCAACGATGCTTCTGGCTGCATTCCGGCATTTCCAACGCAAGTTGTAGACACCATTGGGGCGGGCGACAGTCATGCAGGTGGCGTACTTGCCGGGCTGGCCTCTGGTCTGCCACTGGCGGATGCCGTATTACTGGGCAATGCAGTGGCGTCGTGGGTTGTCGGGCATCGGGGCGGTGATTGTGCGCCAACGCGCGAGGAACTACTCCTCGCACACAAAAACGTATAGATCGCTGCGACAGTGGCTAATGCTGTACTCAATAGGCCGTTGCTGTTGGTCAAGCGCCACTTGCTTGATCACCAGCACCGGTATTTTGCTATCTAACTGAATATGTGACTGAAACTCGGCATCCGGCATCCGGGCGCTAACGCGAGAACGCGTACGTTGTGGGTAAATGTGCTGGCTGCGGAAATAGTCATAAAGAGAAATCCCGATGGCATCAACATCATGAATTAAATGCGCCGGAACCCACGATTCCTCAATCGATACCGCTTCTTCATCGACATAGCGAATACGCTTAAGCAAAAAGACATCACTTCCCGCTTCGACCGCCAGCTGCTGCGCGACTTCTTCGGGACATTTCACGACACGCTTGTTAACCCATAGCGTATCGGGCTTTTTCCCGCGCAACACCACCTGCTGAGAAAAACCTCGCGCTTCTTTCAACGAGTATTCGAAGATGTTGTTGATCTGCGTGCCGTAACCACGCGAACGCGTCACCACGCCCTCTTCTTCCAGCGCCTGCATCGCCTTGCGCACCGTAATGCGCGAAACGCCGGTTAACTGACTTAAATCACGCTCACCGGGCAAAATATTGCCATGCTCCAGCACCCCGCTGCGCACGGCATTTTTTACCGTTTCGGCAAACTTAATATAAAGCGGCGTGTTATCCGCCGCTAAAATACGTTCGTTCAGTTGGGCAATCAGCTGGGTATGCGCTTGTTCCATTTGTCTTTTTCCTGCCGGGGAGTCTGGTGGGAGTATATCACTGCTTCTTATTTAAGGCGTTTCTTTAATCCCATCAACGAATGTCTGCAAATCCTCCACCGTGCCATTAAACACATTAAAATCCACCGGACCATTAATGCCATCGACCTGTCCACGGTCGGAATGCTGCCAGAAGCGCCAGGCCATGCCGTCATTGTCCGGGCGACGTTGATAATAGTGAGCCACCCACCACGGATATTCATTGAAATAGCCCGCCAGATTGGTGTGATAAAAAACGGCTCCTGAGTAAATAATTGGCTTTTTTTTCGTACGTTTTTCGACCATTTTTAGCCACTGACTTACCCGCTTGCGTAATTCTTTTGCCGATAATTTTCCTCGCTCTTCTACGTCCAGTACCGCAGGGAAATCGCCTTGTGAGAAATCCACCGTTTGCAGAAATAATCGCGCCTGAACTGAAGCGGATACTGACGGGGAGAAATAATGATACGCCCCGCGCAGCAGGTCATTTTCGCGGCTTAGTTGCCAGTTACGCGAAAAATAGGGGTCCACCAGCTTTTCGCCTTCCGTCGCCTTAATAAAGGCAAATTGTAAGCGAATACCGTTATCGCGCATTTTTGCCACCCGCTGCCAGTCGATTCGCTCCTGCCAGCGTGAAACATCAATACCATGAATGGTGTAACTGGCAGGAATGCGAATAGCAAAAGATTTGACCGGACGATAACCGTAGAAGTGGATGTAGTCTTTAATCTGAATTGCTGTCGAGTAGAAAAAATTCACCGTCTGACGCGGATAAATTGCAACGATGGAAATTAGCCCAAGAGCGCATAATAAAGCGGTGAATTTTTTTCGACTGGTGATTCTCAGCTGCATTGGTTTCATCCCTGAATGTCAGCGCCAAAGGCTGACAATAACCAAAGCAGCTATAGTACGGTGCTCACCACCAGGCGTGGAAGTGGTGAACCGGACCAATACCGTGACCAACTTCCAGCGTGTCGGCCTGGGCTAATGCCGATGAAAGCCAGCTTTTTGCCTCCTGTACGGTGTCAGTCCAGTTTGTATGGCGCGGGCGCAGTGCAGCCAACGCCGCAGAGAGCGTACAACCAGTGCCGTGAGTGTTTTTGGTCATAATGCGCTGTGCGGTAAACCGTTGTTCACCCTCGCGGGTAAACAGCCAGTCCGGGCTTTGCTCATCATCCAGATGACCACCTTTCATTAGCACTGCGCCACAGCCCATCGCCAACAGCGATCGCCCTTGTTCCAGCATTTCCTGTTCGGTGCGCGCGTGTGGCGCGTCGAGCAAGGCGGCTGCTTCGGGCAAGTTTGGCGTTATTAATGAAACATGTGGCAATAATCGACTGCGCAGCGTAGCAACCGCCGAAGGTGAAAGCAGCGGGTCGCCGCTTTTTGCCAGCATAACGGTGTCGAGTACCACGTTTTGGATCTGATAACGTTGCAACCGTTCTGCCACCGCTTCAACAATATCGGTTTCCGCCAACATACCGATTTTAGTGGTGTCGATTCGCACATCACTGAACACCGAATCGAGCTGGGCGGCGACAAAATCAGGCTCAATGCGATACACCGACTGTACACCACGGGTATTTTGCGCCACCAGTGCAGTAATAACTGAGCAACCATAAGCGCCAAGTGCCGAGAAGGTTTTAAGATCGGCCTGAATCCCCGCACCACCACTCGGATCAGTACCGGCAATCGTCAGAGCGTTAATTCGTTTCATGCCTGCACCTCCTGCGTCAATTGCCAGAGCGCATCAAGGAAATGTGGAACAAAACTGCCTGGCCCCTCGCTTCTGGCGACTGCGCGTTCTCCGGCTTGTTTCATCCAGTGACAGGCAGATGCGATATTTTCCAGCGTATCGCCTGGTAGCGCACAACAGGCAGCGACAACCGCCGATAATGCACAGCCAGTTCCTACCACTTTGGTCATTAGCGGATCGCCACCGTGAATGCCAACGATACGATGTCCATCGGTAACATAATCCACCTCGCCAGTGACCACGACGATTGCGCCAGTTTCCCGTGCCAGTGTTTGTGCAGCGGGTCTCGCATTAGCTGCGGCGTCAGTGGTATCCACTCCCCGTCCACCATTAGCAACGCCAGCTAATGCCATGATTTCCGAAGCATTACCACGTATGGCGGTTGGCTTATGAGACAGAAGTTCCAGACAAAAACGGCGGCGATAATCGAGTGCACCCACCGCTACTGGATCAAGCGTCCAGGGTGTTTGAGAGCGTTTTGCCTGTTCAACGGCGGCACGCATCGCCTGTGCGCGTGGCTGCGTCAGCGTGCCAACGTTAATCAGCAACGCACTGGCGATTGCCGCAAACTGACTGGCCTCTTCGGTTTCGATGACCATCGCTGGCGATGCACCGAGCGCCAGTAAGGTATTGGCAGTAAAGGTTTGCACCACATCATTAGTCATACAGTGCACAAGGGGGGAATGTTTGTGAAAAAGATGTAACGCGTGCGCAGATTGCGCGGAACTCAGCAGGTCGACTTGCATAGTTTGCTCCTGCCATAACGTGAAGAAGCAATGACCTGGTGGTCCGTGACTTCCCTACGCTGGCATTATCCAGATCAGGTGATACGGGTATTTCTCAGCCTTCACGCAGAAGGGCACCCCGAGTCGTTTGGTTGCGATGATAAATCGCAAAGGAGGATGGTAATGTCCAGCGCACGCGTTGTAAACGAGGAAAAACGGCAGTTTTACAATCGCGTTAATAAATTATTTGATATAAGAATCCAGCACCTTCAGAACGACATCCAGATCTTCTTCACGTTTTAGCTCATCCCCCTGGTGAACGATGTGTTCCGTCAGATGACCTTTAATCACTTCCCGCATCAGACCGTTTACCGCGCCACGGATAGCAGCAATCTGTTGTAAAACTGCAGCGCATTCATGCGGTTCGTCGAGCATTTTCTTGAGCGCCACGACCTGGCCCTGAATCTTACTGGCACGCGCTTTCAGTTTCTGTTTATCACGGATGGTATGAGACATGGCAACACCTGGTTAACAAGAATATGAAAAATCATAGCACTATTAATCTACTGGGGGGTAGTATCAGGTACTGGGGGGGAGTAGAATCAGATTGCCGAATTAATACTAAGAATTATTATCATGACCGAATTTACAACTCTTCTTCAGCAAGGAAACGCCTGGTTCTTCATCCCCAGCGCCATCTTACTTGGTGCGCTTCATGGCCTGGAACCAGGGCACTCAAAAACGATGATGGCGGCGTTTATCATCGCCATCAAAGGCACCATTAAACAGGCGGTGATGCTCGGACTGGCAGCAACCATTTCGCATACCGCAGTGGTCTGGTTGATTGCCTTTGGCGGGATGGTGATCAGCAAGCGCTTTACTGCTCAATCAGCAGAACCGTGGCTCCAGTTGATTTCCGCAGTGATCATTATTGGCACCGCGTTCTGGATGTTCTGGCGTACCTGGCGCGGCGAACGCAACTGGCTGGAGAATATGCACGAGCATGATCATGAGCATCATCACCACGATCACGAAGATCACCACGACCATGGACATCATCACCATCACGAACATGGCGAGTATCAGGATGCCCATGCACGAGCCCATGCCAATGACATTAAACGACGCTTCGATGGTAGAGAGGTCACCAACTGGCAAATTTTGTTATTTGGCTTAACCGGTGGCCTTATCCCCTGCCCGGCAGCAATTACCGTGCTGTTGATTTGCATTCAGTTGAAAGCCCTGACACTGGGCGCAACACTGGTCGTCAGTTTTAGCATTGGCCTGGCGTTAACGCTTGTCACCGTAGGCGTTGGCGCAGCAATCAGCGTTCAGCAGGTCGCAAAACGCTGGAGCGGATTTAACACTCTCGCTAAACGCGCTCCCTATTTTTCCAGTCTGTTGATTGGCTTAGTTGGTGTGTATATGGGCGTACATGGCTTCATGGGCATAATGCGATAACTCAATCCTTTAGGCTTGCATGTTATCTTCAGCCCAGGGTGATTCTTAAATCAGCTATTTCCGCTGACTCTCTGCTCGCTAAAGATGCTTTTAGGGCATCCTTTCATTTACACTTTTTACGAAATCATGGGATCACTAACAAAATATCGCTTGTCAGTTATATTGTATGGCAGGAAAGATATGCGACTGATATTACAGATCCCCAAAGTGGAGAGTTTATGACCATTAAAAATAAGATGTTGCTGGGTGCGCTTTTGCTGGTTACCAGTGCCGCCTGGGCCGCACCAGCCACCGCGGGTTCGACCAATACCTCGGGAATTTCTAAGTATGAGTTAAGCAGTTTCATTGCTGACTTTAAGCATTTCAAACCAGGTGACACCGTACCAGAAATGTACCGTACCGATGAGTACAACATTAAGCAGTGGCAGTTACGTAACCTGCCCGCGCCTGATGCCGGGACGCACTGGACCTATATGGGTGGCGCGTACGTGTTGATCAGCGACACCGACGGTAAAATCATTAAAGCCTACGACGGTGAGATTTTTTATCATCGCTAAAAAAAAGCCCCCTCGAAGAGAGGGGGGAATGCAGACACCTTAATATTTTTATTATTAGCCACTTGCTCGTCTTGCTTGTTATTAGTCGTATTTCACGTTGATTAATGCGGTTGCCTCCAGTGCGCCAGATTTAACTTTGTTTGTATCGTAGACGTAGTAACTGGCCGTTATCGGAATTGAAACCGTTGTATCTGTAAGTTTTGACTTTGCCGCAATTTCTTTTAAATTTGTATATCCTTTACTGCTGTTAGTGATATTTAAAAGTGTGACTGGAGAACCATTACTTTCAAGAATAAATCCTACGCCATTATCTTCCGCACCTTTCAGTATTGTGTTGCTGTTGGTTAACAAGTCAGAACTTGATAAATACACCTGCATTTTCCGTGATGTTTGATTTTGTTGACCTAATAAGTTTTTACAACGCAGAACAATATCCCCTTTGTTACTATTTATTGTTGCTTTGTTACCTGTAGCTGGTAATTGTGAAACGGGAATACTCTCTAACGTAATTAATAAATCGTCCGGTTTGCAGGTTGTGGTTATCGGTTTGTATGACAATGTCAGATTAAAGGAATAGACACCTGCATTTTGTGCCAATGCATTTCTGTAGCTATTTACACATGCATCCCATGACTTGCCACCGAATAAACACAGTAAAAATTGTACTGCAGCACTCCCGCGTGTCGATGATGAAGCACTGGATAATGTCGCAACTCCATTAATCATCACTGAACCGCCGCCCCCCGCAGAAACATTCACTTTTGCATTACTGGCCGCAGGTGTCACCGTTACCGAATAACCACTGGTGAAACTGGTCTGATTATTTGACAACGTAATGTTGTTTTTATTGGTCCATTCAAAATGTAAATTTAATTTAATGGTATCGTTATAAAGTCCAACAATAATATCCGACGGGCTCATAGGGGTGATAGTATTTGTACTCACGCATGACGAATCATTAAAATTATGCTCATATGTCGCCATTTGTGTTTGAGTAAGTGAAAAATCCCCCTGAACAACAAAATTGTGCTGAACAGATAACTCACTATAACATGCCGCATAGCTCACAGGCATAACCATCATCATTACTATAAATAGCATTATGCGAATTTCCATAGAACCACCTGACTATTACTGGCAAATATAATTTTTACTTTCATCAATCTCTTTACCGAAGGTGATTGTGCATGAAAGCCCTTGTTGCTTATCAATTGCCACATTAACCGATGGCGGTACTTCATTGGTGCGAATAAATAACTGGCTTCCCTGGCCAACAACGCCAATATTATGACCATGGATATCATTGACTTCATAACCAAACGTTAATGGTTGCCCATCCGCTCTTAACGCTTTTATAAACCATGGCTTGCGCTGATCGGTATCAAAATTAACCAGTACAACCGCGCCGCGATAAGGGGCGGCAATTTTCCGGTTGCCACGTAATTCTGCTTCGCTATCGCTTTGTGACACATCCAACATCAGGTAATTTTCCCGATAAGGTGTCATTCCGTCGTATACCACCACTCCATTACGGTTTGTTGTGCGATATTTTTGCCCATTGACATAAGCATCTTTAATTCCTGGCGCATTCATCACAGCAAACGTTTCAGAAAGACGGTTTGCCAGATTAACGCCACCCGACCAGGCGACAATGCCCCCTGAAACACTGGCTCCAGCCTGTCGATAAGCACTCGACTGACTATAACTGCCATTCACTGTCGCAACCGGCGCGTTCCAGGTTAAATTCGCCCCAGCTGTCGTTTCATTTCCCTGATACTGATAACTCAGGTTGACCCCATAGTTAAACTGATCCCGGCTTCCAACGGTTCCTGATAATCCCGTATTATTTGAGGCAACCCCCTGATCATCAAACGTCGTTGAGTTAGACATATATATTTGCCGACGAGGCGTCGTAACGTCATCACCCCAATCAAAGGGAATCGATATAAAAATATTAAAACGTTTCTCTTCATGATGATTCTCGTCATAAGCCTGGCTTGCCGCGAGGGTATAGCTTATCCGTCGCAGGTTGTTGGAATAACTCAACTGATAATCCTTACTACTGCCGCTACGCCCCCAGTAATCTCGCCATAACGTACTTAATGACACAGAACCCCAGCCTTCTGGCAATGACTGGCTCATATTAGCAGAAAAGCTATTTTTACGGCCAAAATCGTTCTGGTAATAATCGGCAATGTCATAGATATCGTTTTCATCACGGCGATAATTATCTTTATTGTTTGCCCAAACGTGATCGTTAAATGTCCGGTAATCACGCGACGAATAACGCCAGGCTGCCAGACCAAAACGCGTCGACGTTTGGCTCACAAATTTGTTGTAGGCAATTTGATAACTTTGCCCGTCAAACACATCGCCGTTGTCTTGTTTACTATGCGACTTCGTGGCATCGACGGAAATGGCACCAATGCGTGTATTCCAGCCAGTCCCCAAAGTGAACGCGTAATAATTATTCGCGACCATCGATCCGCCATACAGCGTCAATAAGTTATTAAAACCATACTGATAACCCGCCTGAACAAAATCACTTTGTTTGCTCGCCCCTTCAATATGGCTACGACCTGCCGCAAAATCATATTTCGACACGCCGGGTTGCAGCATATTCGGCACTGCTGCATAAGGCACCAGATAGGTGGTTACCGAACCGTCCGCCTCTTTCACGCTGACATCAAGATCTGCTCCACCACCGGCCAACTGCAAATCTGTAATCGCAAACGGGCCAGGAGGAACCTCTTTCTGATAAACCACAAAACCGTTCTGTTCAATAGTTACCAGCGCGTTACTCTGAGCAATCCCCTGCACCCGTGGCGTAAAATTCTGTTTCGAGTTAGGCAACATCTGCATATCACGAAACAACCGCACACCGCTGAAGCGAACAGAATCAAAAATATCGCTTGATGTGTACATATCACCCACGCGAAGCGTGCCGAGAAGTTGGGCAAATCCACGTTCCAGATACAGGGTATTGCTTTTCCACACCCCTGGATTGCTATTTGTTTTACTGAAACTGGCATCAGAATGCAGTTGCCACCCCAGTAAGTTTAACCCGCTGTTAAAACGTACATATGTACTCTTGCTATTACCCGACGCTTTATAGTCGCTGTAATACTGACTCACATAATAAGAGGTATAAAACGCATTAATACCCCGCTCCCAGTTTTCCGGTGGAACATAGCCACTTTCCAGTTCTTCCACCCACGCCTGCGGGACACTGAAATCGAGACGAAAAACTCCGATATCCCAGGTATAGCTCCCACCCTGAACAAGTTGCTCAAATGTTAAACATTGCTTACCGCTGGCAAAGTTATCGGTATTAATGCCTAACCGCTTGATAATTTCCCTTGATAAACATGTTTCTTGCGGGTTGTCTTTAACAATAATCTCATATTTCCCGCGCCATTGCTTATTGACATAAATATCGATGTCATACTGCCCCGGCAAGGGTTGATTATCATCAAGACGAATATTTGCAACCTGCTGGTCTTTCATTCCACCTATCATAAAATGGGTATCAAAGGTTTCTTCAGCTGCATAAGCTTCAATGCCGAGCAATAACGCTACGATTGCTGATGCAAGTGGGGTCATTCTCAACATAGGCAGCTCCTGCAATTAAATTTTGTCACTAATATAGTTGCCATGGTCATCGATAATGGTCAGATACCAGTTATTCGCATTATTACTTTTGACATTAATACTCTGACTTTCTAAGGGGGCAATCATAATAGTTTCATAATTGACTTTGACATTATTAGCTTTGACATCCGAAATCGTCACCCAATTTGCTGAGTCATTTTTTATCACCAATCCATTGCCACTGCGATTTACCCGTAACTTTTTAAATGTCGCTTTATTTACCGGTGCAATACCCGCAGGCCGGTAAAACAATTTGATTCTGTTTTGCATTGCAAATTTCAGTGCATTCTTGCCCTCTTGCTCTGGACTATTTGGTGGAATATCCAGAACATTCAGATAAAAAATGCTCTCTTTATTAGTGGGCAGTTTATTCGGCATAATTTTGATTTTTACTTGCTGCCCGGAATTTGCCCCTATTTTTGCCACTGGTGGCGTTAACATGAAAGGAACCTGAATTTTTTCTGGTGGTAACGACGTATCACCATCATCAATCCACGCCTGCAGCAGCGAAGAACGGTTTCCCTGATTCATCAACTGCACCATCACTTCTTTATTTTCTGCCGGGTAAATAATACGCGTCCCGTAGATAACAATACCGGCATGTGCAGGAAGGACCATAGAAGAAATGAGTAAAGCAAATAATCCTTTCATCTTAATGCCTCTTAAATTAAAAGGCCGCCATGGGGATAGCGGCCATGTTTATTACCTGGAGAAACTTGAAATTTTATTTATTAATCCTGCGCCACACGCATAACCAGAGAAGATAACACATCACCTGATTGCACTGAATTATCTGTCAGCTTCAGGTATTTTGCTTTAAACGGAATAGCATATTGACCTTCCGCTGTTTTATAACTCTCAATGTTAAAAGGTGCAGAAACATCCAGGACATCGCTGTTATCACCTAAATAGAGATAGTACCCCACGGTATCGTTGCTACTGGCTATCGCCTTATCGTTTCCGGTTATTTTATCGTTGGTAATCAACGAGAGTTTTACACCAGCAACTTCTTTCGGACAGCTAATTTTTAACATGCTGCTGGTTACACCGACTGCATCATCATAGGTCGAGTATTTAGCTTTACCTTCAAAGACAGTGGTTGGTACAGTTGGCATATTAATACTTACTGAATCGCCACCCGCTTCGAATTTACACGGAGATTCTGCAATATTCCCTTTAATGGTTAATGTTCCGGTATCAACGTCTGCGGCAAATACCCCAGCGCTCATAAAAAAAGAAGAAAAGACAGCGGCAGCAATAATTGAACGTTTCATAATATGTTCCTTAATAAAATTTATTTTTTGGTTGTTAAGAGTCTGTATCTCTTGGAAACAAATTTCTCACATCAAAAAAGTTGCCGCAATGTAAACATATTGTTTTATTGATTTAAAACAAATTAACTATTGCAATATAAATACAACAAATACTTAAGCATATTAAATATTTATCACATCTATTAATTAATGCAGATTTTTGTAAATGGTATTATTAATATCAATAAAAAAGCTGAAATCATTCACACGAATGATTTCAGCTTTCTAAATCCGCTTAAAAAACCAGAGTGGCAAATTAATCGTAGCGATTTAACACGATTCGACGTTTGCTATCGCTACCTGCAACAACCACTTCTGTCGTCACACCTTTGACTGGCGAAGAAACCTGATGACGGGTATCAACATCATACGTTAACTGACCACAATGCTGTTGAGGTTGACCATTAACCATAGCCATACTGCATGTTGGGGGACTGATCCTGCCATTAATCGTTAATGTGGCAGTCTGTGAAGAGAACGCGGGAGAAGCCATTCCATAGGCAAGAAAAATAATTCCTGACAGCCAGTACTTATTCATTGAACGTTATCCCTGTAGTAAAGGTTATGCCTGGATAGAATGAGTGCATAACAAACTATAGCTGTACATCCACTACACAGCCACGAAGGATGATAATGAAGCATTGCCTGTACGATCAATCGACTTTATAGAGTTTCGGACGAAGGTCCGCAGAATATTTGCAGCATTAAATAAGTGTTCATTAATGCGGCAAAAACAAATACACCGCATCAATGTAACATCTCTGCGGTGTATGAAAAGCAACCCAAAAGGTTAATACGCGTTAGACCGCGCGGAAGGAAATCTCGCCAGGAATGACTTCTCCCTGCCAATAAAGCTGGGCTGCAACGCGGTCAGCCAGCTGGCGGTAGATAGCGGTAAATTCGCTCTCCGGACGGCTGATAACCGTTGGCGTGCCTTTATCGAGATCTTCACGTAAGGAGATGTGTAACGGCATCTGCCCCAGCAACTGCGTGTGGTATTTCTCGGCCAGTTTCTCTGCACCACCGGTACCGAAAATCGGTTCATGGTGACCACAGTTACTGCAAATATGCACACTCATGTTCTCGACAATACCGAGCACCGGAACCTCGACTTTCTCGAACATCACAATGCCTTTTTTCGCATCGATCAACGCAATGTCCTGCGGGGTGGTGACCACTACCGCGCCAGTTACTGGAATGTTTTGTGCCAGTGTCAATTGAATGTCACCGGTGCCTGGCGGCATATCAAGCACCAGATAGTCGAGATCCGGCCACAAGGTTTCCTGCAACATTTGCATTAACGCCTTGCTCGCCATCGGACCACGCCACACCATCGCATTGTCGTCAGTGACCAGATAACCAATTGAATTGGTTGCCAGTCCATGAGACATAATCGGTGCCATATGGGTACCGTCCGGCGAAGTTGGACGCTGATTTTCTGCGCCCAGCATGGTGGGTATTGATGGGCCGTAGATATCGGCGTCCAGAATGCCGACTTTCGCCCCTTCCGCCGCCAGTGCCAGCGCCAGGTTTACCGCCGTGGAGGATTTACCCACGCCGCCTTTACCGGAACTGACCGCAATGATGTTCTTCACGCCATTAATACCCGGCTGATTCTTCACGCGTTTTAAGGTGGCGATATTGTGCGACAGTTTCCAGTCGATAGCTTTCGCCCCGGTGATACGCAGCAGTTCGGCGCTACATTGCTCTTTTAACTCTTCGAACGCGCTATGCCAGACGAATGGCATAACCAGTTCCACATGCAACGTGTCGTCCATCCAGGCGACATGGTGCAACGCTTTCAGCGTGGTGAGGTTATGCTTCAGGGTTGGGTGCTGAAAATTGGCCAGTGTCCCGGCGACCATTGCGCGCAAGGCTTCTGGTGATTTGGCCTGGGATTGTTCGTTCATCCCGACTCCTTTTTTGTATAGATAAACCATCAGCTGATAGTTTACCTGAAGAATATAGAGAAGTACTTACTTAACATTTTCCCATTTGGTACTATCTAACCCCTTTTCACTATTAAGAAGTAATGCCTACTATGACTCAAGTCGCGAAGAAAATTCTGGTGACGTGCGCACTGCCGTACGCTAACGGCTCAATCCACCTCGGCCATATGCTGGAGCACATCCAGGCTGATGTCTGGGTCCGTTACCAGCGAATGCGCGGCCACGAGGTCAACTTCATCTGCGCCGACGATGCCCACGGTACACCGATCATGCTGAAAGCTCAGCAGCTCGGTATCACCCCGGAGCAGATGATTGGCGAAATGAGTCAGGAGCATCAGACTGATTTCGCAGGCTTTAACATCAGCTATGACAACTATCACTCGACGCACAGCGAAGAGAACCGCCAGTTGTCAGAACTTATCTACTCTCGCCTGAAAGAAAACGGTTTTATTAAAAACCGCACTATTTCTCAGCTGTACGATCCGGAAAAAGGCATGTTCCTGCCGGACCGTTTTGTGAAAGGCACCTGCCCGAAATGTAAATCCCCGGATCAATACGGCGATAACTGCGAAGTCTGCGGCGCGACCTACAGCCCGACTGAATTGATCGAACCGAAATCGGTGGTTTCTGGCGCTACGCCGGTAATGCGTGATTCTGAACACTTCTTCTTTGATCTGCCCTCTTTCAGCGAAATGTTGCAGGCATGGACCCGCAGCGGTGCGTTGCAGGAGCAGGTGGCAAATAAAATGCAGGAGTGGTTTGAATCCGGCCTGCAACAGTGGGATATCTCCCGCGACGCGCCGTACTTCGGTTTTGAAATTCCGAACGCACCGGGTAAATATTTCTACGTCTGGCTGGATGCGCCGATTGGCTATATGGGTTCTTTCAAGAATCTGTGCGACAAGCGCGGCGACAGCGTAAGCTTCGATGAATACTGGAAGAAAGACTCCACCGCCGAGCTGTACCACTTCATCGGTAAAGATATTGTTTACTTCCACAGCCTGTTCTGGCCAGCAATGCTGGAAGGCAGCAACTTCCGCAAGCCGACCAACCTGTTTGTTCATGGCTATGTGACGGTGAACGGCGCGAAGATGTCTAAGTCTCGCGGTACCTTTATTAAGGCCAGCACCTGGCTGAATCATTTTGACGCCGACAGCCTGCGTTACTACTACACTGCGAAACTCTCTTCGCGCATTGATGATATCGATCTCAACCTGGAAGATTTCGTTCAGCGCGTGAATGCCGATATCGTTAACAAAGTGGTTAACCTGGCCTCTCGTAATGCGGGCTTTATCAACAAGCGTTTTGACGGCGTGCTGGCAAGCGAACTGGCTGACCCGCAGTTGTACAAAACCTTCACTGATGCCGCTGAAGTGATTGGTGAGGCGTGGGAAAGCCGCGAATTTGGTAAAGCAGTACGCGAAATCATGGCGCTGGCTGATCTGGCTAACCGCTATGTCGATGAACAGGCTCCGTGGGTGGTGGCAAAACAGGAAGGCCGCGATGCCGACCTGCAGGCAATTTGCTCAATGGGCATAAACCTGTTCCGCGTGCTGATGACTTACCTGAAGCCGGTACTGCCGAAACTGACCGAGCGCGCAGAAGCATTCCTCAATACAGAACTGACCTGGGATGGTATCCAGCAACCGCTGCTGGGCCACAAAGTGAATCCGTTCAAAGCGCTGTATAACCGCATCGATATGAAGCAGGTTGAAGCACTGGTGGAAGCGTCTAAAGAAGAAGTGAAAGCAGCTGCCGCGCCAGTTACTGGCCCACTGGCAGATGATCCGATTCAGGAAACCATCACCTTTGACGACTTCGCCAAAGTTGACCTGCGCGTGGCGCTGATCGAAAACGCAGAGTTTGTTGAAGGTTCTGACAAACTGCTGCGCCTGACGCTGGATCTCGGCGGTGAAAAACGCAATGTCTTCTCCGGCATTCGTTCTGCTTACCCGGATCCGCAGGCACTTATTGGTCGTCATACCATTATGGTGGCTAACCTGGCACCACGTAAAATGCGCTTCGGTATCTCCGAAGGCATGGTGATGGCTGCCGGTCCTGGCGGGAAAGATATCTTCCTGCTAAGCCCGGATGCTGGTGCTAAACCGGGTCATCAGGTGAAATAATCCCCCTTCAAGGCGCTGCATCGACAGCGCCTTTTCTTTATAAATTCCTAAAGTTGTTTTCTTGCGATTTTGTCTCTCTCTAACCCGCATAAATACTGGTAGCATCTGCATTCAACTGGATAAAATTACAGGGATGCAGAATGAGACACTTTATCTTTCAGGACGAAAAATCACATAAATTCTGGGCGGTGGAGCAGCAGGGAAACGAACTGAATATCAGTTGGGGCAAAGTCGGCACCAACGGGCAAAGTCAGGTAAAAAGCTTTGCAGATGCTGCGGCAGCGGAAAAAGCGGAACTGAAGCTGATTGCGGAGAAGGTAAAGAAGGGATATGTGGAGCAAGCGAAGGATAATTCTTTGCAACCTTCCCAAACGGTAACGGACTCTCTCAAGGTAGCGGACTTATCCACCATTATTCAGGAACAACCCTCTTTCGTAGCAGAAACCCGTGCGGCTGACAAAAATACAGATGCTGTTTTACCGTGGCTGGCGAAAGATATTGCTGTCGTTTTTCCGCCCGAAGTTGTACACACCACGTTAAGTCATCGCCGCTTTCCCGGAGTTCCTGTTCAGCAAGCAGACAAATTGACCCAATTACGTCGCTTAGCCTGTAGTGTGTCGCAACGGGATAATAAAACAGCCACATTTGACTTCAGCGCCTGTTCTTTAGAATGGCAAAACACCGTCGCCCAGGCGATCAGTCAGATCGACGGCCTGAAAACAACACAGCTACCATCACCAGTAATGGCTGTACTCACGGCACTTGAAATGAAATGCACAAGATATAAAGAGCGTGAGGATGTTATGGATCAGATTATTCAGGAAGGCGGTCTGGAATATGCTACTGATGTAATAATACATCTTCAACAAATATCTATTGAATGGGATTATGTCAACAATAATATTGTTTTCCTGTCGTCTGGCATTTCACCTGATTACTTGCAGCAATATTCCAGCTTTGAATTACGCCTACGTAAACATTTATCACTGGCGGAAGAGTCTCTCTGGCAAAAATGTGCACAAAAACTTATTGCCGCAGTTCCACATATTCCAGAATGGCGGCAACCATTAATTGCTTTGTTATTACCCGAAAAACCAGAAATTGCACATGAAATTGCCCAGCGTCTACTGGGGCAAAAGAAATTACCCTCGCTTGAGTGGCTAAAAATAGTGGCGACTGATGAGCACATTCTTGCCTCATTAGAAAAATATCACGAGCCATATGCCATTTTTGATGATTACTATTGTGGTGCGATATGGTCAGCCACCGTATTACAGGAGCAAGGTGTTGCAGCCCTGCCCCGATTTGCACCCTATGTCGCAAGTGACTACTGCGCCGATGTGTTGAGTCATATCAATCATCCGTTCGCATTAACACTGCTTATACGTGTAGCCGGGCATACTAAACGCTGTCACGATCGAATGACGAAAGCCTGCGCTGCGTTCCCACACGCAGCACTGGCAGCACTGGCGGAACTTCTAGTGCAAAAAGAAGAGAATAGTTGGCGCATTATGCTAATGACGATGCTTATCTCGCAACCTACACTAGCAGAACAGGTCATTCCCTGGCTTTCGACACCCGCAGTTGCAGTGCTGAAATCATGCCAGCAACAACTGAAACAGCCCTCAAACCATGCCAGTGCCGATCTACTGCCGGCCATAGTAGTCTCCCCACCATGGCTTTCGAAAAAGAAAAAATCGCCGATTCCGGTGCTTGATTTAGCACCGCTCAACCTCGAATCCATATGCACAATAACCGACACAGAAGCTAAAGAGTTTCAAACTCATTGGGACTGGGAACCGCATAAGCCAGGTGAAGGTGCTAAAGATTTCCTTTACTCGCTGGGGTATCGCCGCTGGGATTTTGACACATATAAATATATCGGCGCTTCTGACTCGGCAATTGACGCATGGGAACGTGAGGACTTCGCTACACTCATCCAAATGTTTAAAGCCCACCATGCACCGTATCAGGGGGAGTGGCATCTCAACTCACTTCCCTTTTTACCTATGCAAAAAGCGATTAAACTATGGGAATTTCTCAGCAAAGAGCCGCATACCGCGGTAAAACCTGTCATGCTTTATTTGCGACTGGCAGGTATGAGTGGTTTTCTACACTCGTTTTCACGCTACCCTCAAGAAGGTTTTGCGGTTGCTAATTATTTTGCCGCAACGGAACTGGCTCCTGCCGTCGCCCGCGCCTTTAACAAACTCAAAACTCTACGACAAGACGCCCGCACCTGGCTGCTGAAATATCCGGAACATGCCATTACCGGCCTGTTGCCTGCGGCACTCGGCAAAGCCGGTGAATCCCAGGATAACGCCCGTGCCGCTTTACGTATGTTGATTGAAAATGGTTATCCGTCATTACTGCAAGAAATCGCCCGGTGTTATAACCAGCCGGAAGTAACCGATGCGGTGAACGCTCTACTTGCGCTCGATCCCTTAGATAATCACCCGACAAAAATCCCCACTCTTCCGGCCTTTTATCAGCCATCGCTCTGGAACCGCCCGGTATTAAAAGCAAACGCCCAATCACTGCCCGATAGCGCACTCCAGCACCTCGGTGAAATGCTCCGCTTCCATCAGGAGGAGGCGCTGTATCCGGGATTATTGCAGGTGAAAGATGCCTGTACCGCCGACTCACTGGCTGAATTTGCCTGGGATCTGTTTACCGCCTGGCAGACCGCTGGCGCGCCGTCGAAAGAGAGTTGGGCGTTCACTGCGTTAGGCGTTCTCGGTAACGATGACACCGCCCGCAAACTGACGCCATTAATACGCGCCTGGCCTGGTGAATCCCAGCATAAACGCGCCACCGTTGGGTTGGATATTCTCGCCGCTATCGGTAGTGATATCGCCCTGATGCAGCTTAACGGCATTGCTCAGAAACTGAAATTCAAAGCATTACAGGAGCGGGCAAAAGAAAAAATTGCCGACATTGCCGAGAACCGCGAACTCACGCTAGCGGAGCTTGAAGATCGGTTAGCACCGGATCTCGGTCTGGATGATAACGGTTCGTTGCTGCTGGATTTCGGCCCACGCCAGTTCACCGTCAGCTTTGATGAAACCTTAAAACCGTTTGTGCGTGACGCTTCCGGCAGCCGCCTGAAAGACTTACCTAAACCCAATAAAAGCGATGATGAATCACAGGCGAACGATGCTGTTAACCGCTACAAATTGCTGAAAAAAGATGCGCGTACCGTCGCCGCCCAGCAGGTAGCAAGGCTGGAATCCGCCATGTGCCTGCGCCGCCGCTGGTCGCCGGAAAACTTTCAGCTCTTTCTGGTTGAGCATCCGCTGGTTCGTCACTTAACCCGCCGTCTGATTTGGGGCGTTTATAGCACCGAAAACGAGCTACTGGCTTGTTTTCGCGTGGCGGAAGATAACAGCTACAGCACCGCAGACGATGATCTTTTCACCCTGCCGGAAGGCGATATCTCTGTTGGCATTCCTCACGTTCTGGAAATATCACCCACGGATGCTGCCGCCTTTGGTCAACTTTTTGCCGACTACGAACTGCTACCGCCGTTCCGCCAGCTCGACCGTAACAGTTACGCCCTGACAGAAGCCGAGCGCAACGCCAGCGAACTGACCCGCTGGGCAGGCAGAAAATGCCCGAGCGGTCGGGTAATGGGGCTGGCGAATAAAGGCTGGATAAAGGGCACCCCGCAGGATGGAGGCTGGATCGGCTGGATGATCAAACCTCTCGGTCGCTGGTCGTTAATCATGGAAATCAATGAAGGTTTTGCAGCAGGTATGTCGCCAGCCGAACTCAGTGCCGAGCAACTCTTAAGCAAGCTGTGGCTATGGGAAGGCAAAGCAGAAAGCTATGGCTGGGGGAGTCATTCAACACAGGAAGCGCAGTTCTCCGCACTCGATGACATCACCGCCAGCGAGTTGATTAACGATATTGAAGCCCTGTTTGAATAAGGAAAGAACATGGACAAGGAATTACCGTGGCTGGCGGATAACGCCCAACTGGAACTGAAATATAAAAAAGGCAAAACACCACTCAGCCATCGCAATTGGCCGGGCGAACCGGTGCCTGTTATCACTGAAAACCTCATCCAGACACTGGGTGATAAATTGCTACACATTGCTGAGAAGAAAAAAAACATTGTCTGGCGTTATGAAAATTTTTCACTGGAATGGCAGTCCGCCATCACGCAGGCCATCAACTTGATCGGCGAGCACAAACCCTCAATTCCAGCCCGGACAATGGCGGCGCTAGCCTGTATCGCGCAAAATGATAGCCAACAGTTACTCGACGAAATCGTCCAACAAGAGGGACTGGAATATGCGACTGAGGTGGTGATTGCACGCCAGTTTATTGCACGGTGTTATGAGAGTGATCCTCTGCTAGTGACATTGCAGTATCAGAACGAGGATTATGGCTATGGTTATCGAGCAGAAACCTATAACGAATTCGATCTCCGACTGCGTAAGCATCTCTCTCTGGCAGAGGAAAGCTGCTGGCAGCGTTGCGCCGACAAACTCATTGCCGCACTGCCAGGACTACCCCAAGTTCGCCGTCCTTTTATTGCACTCATCCTCCCGGAAAAACCAGAAATCGCCAATGAGTTGGTAGGCCTTGAATGCCCGTGGACTCATTTTCATTCTAAGGAGTGGTTAAAAGTTGTTGCTACTGACCACAGGGCAGTGGGAAAACTCGAACGCTACTGGAGCCAGGATATATTTAGCGATCGCGAAGCCAGCTACATGTCGCATGAAAACCGCTTCGGCTACGCGGCCTGCGCCGCCCTTTTGCGCGAACAAGGAATTGCAGCCGTTCCACGCCTCGCGATGTATGCCCATAAAGAAGATTGCGGCAGTCTGCTGGTACAAATTAACCATCCGCAGGTCATCCGTACCCTGCTGTTAGTTGCTGATAAAAACAAACCCAGCCTGCAACGTGTAGCTAAATACAGTAAAAATTTCCCCCATGCGACGCTTGCCGCACTGGCAGAGCTTCTGGCGTTAAAAGAATCCCCTGCGCGCCCTGGTTATCCAATCATCGAAGACAAAAAGCTGCCTGCACAGCAAAAAGCACGTGATGAATACTGGCGTACGCTGTTACAAACTCTGATGGCATCGCAGCCACAACTGGCAGAAGAGGTGATGCCGTGGTTAAGTACTCAAGCCCGGGCAGTGCTGAATAGTTATTTATCGGCACCGCCCAAAACGGTTATTGATAGTACCGATAACAGCCAAATGCCTGAAATCCTCGTTTCACCACCGTGGCGTAGTAAGAAAAAAATGACAGTTCCACGTCTTGATTTGGCATCGCTCGAATTAACTCCGCAAGTTTACTGGCAACCAGGCGAACAAGAGAGGCTTGCCGCCACTGAGTCTGCCCGTTATTTCAGCACGGAATCTCTTGCGGAACGCATGGAACAAAAAAGTGGGCGAGTTGTATTACAGGAACTGGGTTTTGGGGATGATGTATGGCTGTTTTTGAATTATATACTCCCCGGAAAACTGGATGCTGCACGCAATTCACTCATTGTTCAGTGGCATTACTACCCAGGGCGGGTTGAAGAGATCATGAATGGCTGGAGCTCCCCGGAAGCTCAATTAGCAGAACAGGCGCTTCGCAACGGTCACGTAGAAGTGTTAATTAACATATGGGAAAATGACAGCTACTCACGCTATCGTCGGGAAAAGAGTATCTGGAACCTGTATTTATTGGCGCAGTTGCCGCGTGAGATGGCTTTGACTTTCTGGCTACGTATCAATGAGAAAAAGCATCTGTCTGCGGGTGAGGACTATTTTCTCAGTATCTTCGGATTGGATGCTCTACCAGGTCTGCTGTTGGCTTTTTCACATCGTCCAAAAGAAACATTTCCATTAATTTTAAATTTCGGCGCAACCGAACTGGCCCTGCCCGTTGCCCGCGTCTGGCGACGTTTCGCGGCGCAGCGTGATCTGGCTCGCCAGTGGATTTTACATTGGCCGGAACATACAGCTACTGCACTTATCCCTCTTGTCTTCACCAAATCCAGCGATAATAGCGAAGCTGCATTACTTGCCCTGCGTTTACTTTACGAACAGGGACATGGCGAGTTACTGCAAACCGTGGCAAACCGCTGGCAGCATACAGATGTGTGGCCTGCCCTGGAGCAATTACTTAAACAGAGTCCAATAGAGATTTACCCGACACGCATTCCAAAAGCCCCTGATTTCTGGCAGCCGGCAATGTGGTCCAGGCCGCGCCTTATCACGAATAATCAACCTGTTACCGATGACGCTCTGGAAATTATCGGCGAAATGCTGTGCTTTACCCAGGGCGGACGTTTTTATAGCGGACTGGAACAACTGAAAACTTTCTGCCAGCCGCAAACGCTGGCCGCTTTTGCCTGGGATCTTTTCACCGCGTGGCAACAAGCTGGTGCTCCCGCAAAAGACAACTGGGCATTTCTGGCGTTAAGTCTCTTTGGCGACGAAAGCACGGCACGGGATCTGACGACACAGATCCTTGCCTGGCCACAAGAGGGCAAATCTGCCCGTGCTGTCAGTGGTCTGAATATACTTACTCAGATGAATAATGATATGGCACTGATACAGCTGCATCATATATCGCAACGGGCGAAATCCCGCCCCTTACGTGATAACGCGGCGGAATTTCTTCAGGTGGTCGCAGAAAATCGTGGGCTAAGCCAGGAACAGTTAGCGGACAGATTAGTCCCAACACTGGGTCTTGATGATCCGCAGGCGTTGAGTTTTGATTTTGGTCCACGGCAATTTACCGTTCGCTTTGATGAAAACCTTAACCCGGTTATCTTTGATCAGCAAAACGTTCGCCAGAAAAGCGTTCCCCGGTTGCGCGCCGATGACGATCAACTGAAAGCGCCCGAGGCACTGGCCCGACTAAAAGGGCTAAAAAAAGATGCGACTCAGGTGAGCAAAAACCTGCTCCCGCGTCTTGAAACTGCCCTACGCACCACCCGACGCTGGTCGCTGGCAGATTTTCATACTCTGTTTGTTAATCATCCCTTTACCCGCCTGGTTACTCAGCGATTAATATGGGGCGTGTATCCGGCAAATGAACCGCGTCGTTTACTCAACGCCTTTCGTGTGGCCGCAGAGGGGGAGTTCTGCAATGCACAAGATGAGCCCATTGACCTGCCTGCGGATGCTTTGATTGGCATTGCCCACCCGTTAGAAATGGCAGCAGAAATGCGCAGTGAATTTGCACAGCTTTTTGCCGATTACGAAATTATGCCGCCTTTTCGCCAGTTGGCACGGCGCACAGTGCTGCTCACGCCTGACGAGTCAGCCAGTAATAGTTTGAATCGCTGGGAAGGTAAATCTGCTACCGTTGGGCAACTTATGGGAATGCGATACAAAGGCTGGGAGTCAGGCTATGAGAACGCATTTGTCTATGACCTGGGCGAGTACCGGCTGGTCCTTAAGTTTTCATCCGGTTTTAACCACGACAATGTTGATAGTAAAGCGCTAATGAGCTTCCGTTCTCTTCATGTATACCGTGACAATAAATCTGTCACTTTTGCCGAACTTGATGTGTTTGATTTGAGTGAAGCGTTAAGCGCACCCGACGTCATTTTCCATTAAAACACAGCGGGCAGTGATGCGACTGCCCGTTATTAACACGACCTGCCACCGGGGGAAGCGATGATCGTGCAAAAAGAGCTGGTCACTATTTACGATTATGAGGCCCCTGTACCTGAAGAGCCGTTTTCCTTCAGACTTGAGATCCATAAATGCTCTGAATTATTTACAGGTTCCATCTACCGGCTGGAGCGATTCCGGCTACATCCAACATTTCATCAACGTGATCGAGAGGATATCGACCCGCTAATAAATGATGCGTTGATTTATATAAGAGATGAGTTTATTGATGAGCGAAAATTACGGGGCGAATCACCAGAAACGGTAATAGCCATTTTTAATCGTGAACTACAGAATATATTCAACCAAGAAATAGAAAAATAGCTTTATTAAAGGGGGGAAACGGTATTCCCCCTTAGATGCGTTTCAATTTGCCCGTTACTTCAACAAATCAATCAACCGTAACAGAGCCACTAATAGCTCCAGTACGGCAATGAGCACGGTTAACTTTTGTGTCAGCGTGTCCATCCGCTCTCCTTATTAAGGAGCGCAACACCAGCATCTTACCCTTACACTGCCTGTCGATACTGGTTTACGTATGTTGGACCACGATGTTGCACTCCGGATCAGGGCACTACCTGCGGCACCACCCGTCCGGTAGCCAGGACTTGAAATGGGTTCGATCCGGCGCAACGTCCCAACAGTCAGGATTATAAATCTCATTATCTTAATTGCAACGGGGTCCACCGATGGTTATAATTCGTTCGTTGGAACACGATGTTGCACAGGCCGTGGTGTTAGGCCTGAAAGTAGTAAATAAAAGAACCTGCCTCACCAGCAGGTTTTTTTATTTACTGTGATCTGTTTCCCAGATATTTTCCGCTCAAACAACTAATGCGCCAAACATTTATTGCGCGTAAAATATCGTTTATTTCATTAATACATTTCAGGGATGAATATATGTCACCGCAGAATAATCATCTGCAGCGTCCGCCTGCCGCTGTGTTATACGCCGATGAACTGGCAAAATTAAAACAAAATGATCACGCACCTTGCCCGCCCGGTTGGCAGTTAAGTTTGCCTGCGGCCCGTGCTTTTATCCTTGGCGATAGCGCGCAAAATATTAGCCGTAAAGTGGTGATTAGTCCCTCCGCTGTCGAACGTATGTTAGTCACTCTTGCCACCGGGCGCGGTTTGATGTTGGTGGGGGAACCTGGCACCGCAAAATCTCTCCTGTCTGAATTACTGGCAACCGCTATTAGCGGCGATGCCGGGTTAACCATCCAGGGCGGCGCATCTACCACCGAAGATCAAATCAAGTACGGCTGGAACTACGCCCTGCTTATCAACCATGGTCCGTCAACGGAAGCACTGGTCCCTGCCCCGCTTTACCAGGGAATGCGCGACGGCAAAATCGTCCGTTTTGAAGAGATAACGCGTACACCGCTGGAAGTACAAGACTGTCTGTTAGGTATGCTTTCTGACAGGGTGATGACGGTGCCGGAACTCACCGGTGAAGCCAGTCAGCTCTATGCGCGGGAAGGCTTTAATATTATTGCCACTGCCAATACACGCGATCGCGGCGTCAATGAAATGAGCGCTGCGCTAAAGCGTCGCTTCGATTTTGAAACCGTCTTTCCGATTATGGATTTCGCCCAGGAGCTGGAACTGGTCGCCAGTGCTTCGGCGCGTTTGCTGGCCCATAGCGGTATTCCGCATAAAGTGCCTGACGCGGTACTGGAGTTACTGGTCCGCACCTTCCGCGATCTGCGTGCCAACGGCGAAAAGAAAACGTCAATGGATACACTAACAGCGATTATGTCCACCGCTGAAGCCGTTAACGTGGCCCATGCTGTGGGTGTCCGCGCCTGGTTTTTAGCGAATCGCGCGGGGGAGCCTGCCGATCTGGTGGACTGCATTGCCGGAACCATCGTCAAAGATAACGAAGAAGATCGCGCACGTCTGCGCCGTTACTTCGAACAACGTGTCGCTACACATAAAGAAGCTCACTGGCAGGCTTATTATCAAGCTCGCCACCGCCTGCCGTGAGGAAAGATGCATGAGCGAGCCGTTAATTGTCGGCATCCGGCATCATAGTCCGGCCTGCGCCCGGCTGGTGAAATCGTTAATCGAAAGCCAGCGGCCACGATACGTGTTGATTGAAGGCCCGGCTGATTATAATGACCGGGTAGACGAACTGTTTTTAGCCCACCAGCTTCCGGTAGCTATTTACAGTTATTGCCAGTATCAGGACGGTGCAGCCCCCGGGCGTGGTGCCTGGACGCCATTTGCTGAATTTTCGCCGGAGTGGCAGGCGCTACAAGCCGCTCGTCGTATTCAGGCACAAACTTACTTCATCGATTTGCCTTGCTGGGCACAAAGTGAAGAAGAGGACGATTCGCCTGATACGCAAGAGGAAAGCCAGACCTTGCTGCTGCGTGCCACCCGCATGGATAACAGCGACACCCTGTGGGATCACTTGTTCGAAGATGAAAGCCAGCAAACTGCATTACCCTCTGCACTGGCGCACTATTTTGCCCAACTGCGGGGCGACTCCCCCGGAGATGCGCTCAATCGTCAGCGCGAAGCCTTTATGGCCCGCTGGATTGGATGGGCGATGCAGCAAAATAATGGCGACGTGTTAGTCGTCTGCGGTGGCTGGCACGCTCCTGCACTGGCAAAAATGTGGCGCGAATGCCCGCAGGAAATTAACACGCCGGAATTGCTCTTACTGGATGATGCCGTTACAGGTTGCTATCTCACGCCCTACAGTGAAAAGCGCCTTGATGTGCTGGCAGGATACCTTTCAGGAATGCCTGCCCCGGTCTGGCAAAACTGGTGCTGGCGGTGGGGCTTGCAGCAGGCAGGTGAACAACTGCTGAAAACGGTTCTTACCCGTTTGCGCCAGCACCACTTGCCTGCTTCAACAGCGGATATGGCTGCAGCTCATCTGCATGCGATGGCACTGGCACAGTTGCACGGTCATACACTACCGTTACGCACTGACTGGCTGGATGCCATAGCAGGCTCGCTGATTAAAGAAGCCCTGAATGCGCCGTTGCCGTGGAGCTATCGCGGAGTTATTCATCCCGATACCGATCCGATTCTGCTAACGTTGATAGACACATTAGCGGGTGACGGATTCGGTAAACTTGCCCCTTCTACGCCACAACCGCCTCTGCCAAAAGATGTCACCTGCGAACTGGAACGTACCGCAATCTCTCTTCCGGCGGAGCTTACCTTAAATCGCTTTACCCCCGATGGACTGGCGCAAAGTCAGGTGTTACATCGGCTGGTAATACTGGAGATCCCAGGGGTTGTGCGCCAGCAGGGAAGTACACTGACACTTGCAGGCAACGGTGAAGAACGCTGGAAATTAACCCGCCCACTTAGCCAACATGCGGCATTAATTGAGGCCGCCAGCTTTGGTGCCACACTCCAGGAAGCCGCACGCCATAAATTAGAAGCCGATATGTTGGACGCGGGTGGAATCGGCAGTATCACCACATGTCTTAGCCAGGCGGCGTTAGCGGGTCTGGCGTCCTTCAGTCAACAATTACTGGAGCAACTCACATTATTAATCGCCCAGGAAAATCAGTTTGCCGAAATGGGCCAGGCGCTGGAAGTGCTTTACGCCTTGTGGCAGCTCGATGAAATCAGCGGTATGCAAGGCGCGCAGATATTACAAACGACGTTATGCGCGGCTATCGATCGCACGCTGTGGCTGTGTGAATCTAACGGCAGACCGGATGAAAAGGAGTTTCACGCTCACCTGCATAGCTGGCAAGCGCTTTGCCATATCCTGCGCGATCTACATAGCGGCGTTAATTTACCCGGCGTTTCTCTTTCTGCGGCGGTAGCCTTACTGGAGCGACGCAGTCAGGCGATTCATGCCCCGGCGCTGGATCGCGGCGCGGCTCTTGGCGCACTAATGCGTCTGGAACATCCCAACGCCAGTGCCGAAGCGGCGCTGACGATGCTGGCGCAGTTATCCCCGGCACAATCCGGCGAGGCGCTGCACGGTTTGCTGGCGCTGGCCCGCCATCAACTGGCCTGTCAGCCGGCATTTATCGCCGGTTTCAGCAGTCATTTAAATCAACTGAGTGATGCCGATTTTATCAATGCCCTGCCCGATTTACGCGCGGCGATGGCCTGGCTACCACCACGAGAACGCGGGACACTGGCGCATCAGGTGCTTGAGCATTACCAGCTCGCACAGCTTCCCATTTCAGCGCTGCAAATGCCGTTGCATTGTCCACCGCAAGCCATTGCACATCATCAACAACTCGAACAGCAGGCACTGGCATCGCTGCAACACTGGGGAGTTTTCCATGTCTGAACTGAACGATCTTCTGACCACCCGTGAGCTACAACGCTGGCGATTAATTCTTGGCGAAGCGGCAGAAACGACCCTTTGTGGGCTGGATGACAATGCCCGGCAGATAGACCACGCGCTGGAGTGGCTGTACGGGCGCGATCCTGAACGGCTCCAGCGTGGTGAACGCTCTGGTGGATTAGGTGGCTCAAATCTCACCCCCCCTGAGTGGATCAACAGTATTCACACGCTGTTTCCGCAACAGGTGATTGAGCGACTGGAAAGCGATGCCGTACTGCGCTACGGCATTGAAGATGTGGTGACGAATCTCGACGTGCTGGAACGTATGCAGCCTTCGGAAAGCCTGCTACGCGCCGTTTTGCACACCAAACATCTGATGAATCCCGAAGTGCTGGCTGCCGCCCGCCGGATAGTGCACCAGGTTGTTGAAGAAATTATGGCTCGACTGGCAAAGGAAGTTCGTCAGGCTTTTTCTGGAGTACGCGATCGCCGTCGCCGCTCATTTATTTCACTGGCGCGAAACTTTGATTTCAAAAGTACTCTGCGCGCCAACCTGCAACACTGGCACCCGCAACACGGCAAGTTGTATATCGAATCCCCCCGCTTTAACAGCCGCATTAAACGCCAAAGCGAACAATGGCAACTGGTCTTACTGGTTGATCAAAGCGGATCGATGGTTGACTCGGTGATCCACTCTGCGGTGATGGCGGCCTGTTTATGGCAGTTACCCGGCATTCGTACCCATCTGGTGGCGTTTGACACCAGCGTCGTTGATCTCACGGCAGACGTTGCTGATCCGGTAGAGTTATTAATGAAAGTACAACTGGGCGGCGGGACCAATATCGCCAGTGCCGTGGAGTATGGTCGGCAACTTATTGAACAACCAGCAAAAAGCGTCATTATCCTCGTGAGCGATTTCTATGAAGGGGGTTCATCATCATTGCTGACGCATCAGGTGAAAAAGTGTGTCCAGAGCGGCGTCAAAGTGCTGGGACTGGCGGCGCTCGATAGCACCGCAACACCTTGCTATGACCACGATACGGCCCAGGCGCTAGTTAATGTCGGCGCACAAATAGCCGCCATGACACCGGGCGAGCTGGCGGCCTGGCTTGCGGAGAATCTTCAGTCATGAATTCACTACGTCCGGAATTATTAGAACTGACGCCGCAGGCCCTGACGGCGTTAAGCAATGCCGGTTTTGTTAAACGCAGTCTTAAGGAACTGGAAAATGGCAACGTCCCGGAAATCAGCCATAAGAACGGCGCTTTAATCGCCACCTTCAGTGACGGTGCCCGTACCCAGCTGGCGAACGGTCAGGCACTGAAAGAGGCTCAATGCAGCTGCGGGGCCAGCGGCATGTGCCGCCATCGCGTGATGCTGGTTTTAAGTTATCAGCGACTTTGCGCCACCACCCAGCCTACGGAAAAAGAAGAAGAGTGGGATCCGGCAATCTGGCTAGAAGAACTGGCTACCCTTCCCGATGCCACCCGCAAACGCGCGCAGGCGCTGGTCGCTAAAGGCATCACCATTGAGTTGTTCTGTACGCCGGGCGAAATTCCCTCTGCCCGCTTACCGATGAGCGATGTACGTTTTTATTCCCGCAGCAGCATTCGTTTCGCACGCTGTGATTGTATTGAAGGAACACTTTGCGAACATGTTGTGCTGGCAGTACAGGCCTTTGTCCAGGCCAAAGCGCAGCAAGCAGAATTTAACCATTTAATCTGGCAGATGCGCAGCGAACACGTCACATCATCTGACGATCCGTTTGCCAGCGAAGAGGGCAACGCGTGTCGTCAATATGTTCAGCAACTAAGCCAGGCATTATGGCTGAGCGGCATCAGCCAGCCGCTTATTCATTACGAGGCCGCTTTCAGCCGCGCGCAGCAAGCGGCGGAACGCTGCAACTGGCGATGGGTGAGTGAATCGCTACGGCAATTGCGCGCCAGCGTTGATGCCTTCCACGCCCGCGCCAGCCACTACCATGCCGGAGAATGCTTACGTCAGCTTGCGGCATTAAACAGTCGATTAAATTGCGCACAAGAGATGGCGCGGCGCGACAGTGTTGGTGAAGTTCCTCCTGTGCCGTGGCGCACGGTCGTTGGCTCTGGCATTGCCGGAGAAGCAAAGCTTGATCATCTGCGGCTGGTGTCTTTAGGTATGCGTTGCTGGCAGGATATTGAGCAGTATGGTTTACGCATCTGGTTCACCGATCCCGACACCGGCAGTATTTTGCACCTTTCGCGTAGTTGGCCGAGAAGCGAACAAGAAAACGCTCCCGCGACAAAACGTCGGCTATTTAGTTTTCAGGCTGGCGCACTGGCTGGTGGGCAAATTGTTTCACAAGCAGCAAAACGCAGTGCCGATGGCGAGCTGCTGTTAGCGACCCGTAACCGCTTGAGTAGTGTTGTTCCACTGTCGCCAGACGCCTGGCAAATGTTGAGCGCGCCATTGCGCCAGCCGGGCATTGTGGCTTTGCGGGAATATTTACGCCAGCGTCCCCCCGCCTGCATACGGCCTCTTAATCAGGTGGATAACTTATTTATTCTGCCAGTCGCTGAGTGTATTTCACTCGGTTGGGATAGCAGCCGCCAGACACTGGATGCGCAGGTAATCAGCGGCGAAGGTGAAGATAACGTGCTGACATTATCCCTACCAGCCTCTGCCTGTTCGCCCTTTGCTGTTGAACGCATGGCGGCGCTTTTGCAACAAACAGACGACCCCGTGAGTCTGGTTTCTGGCTTTGTCAGCTTTGTAGAGGGGCAATTGACACTGGAACCACGGGTGATGATGACAAAAAACCGCGCCTGGGCGCTGGACGCAGAAACTGCGCCTGTGGCACCGCTACCTTCTGCCAGCGTTTTGCCTGTGCCGTCTACCGCTCATCAGTTGCTGATGCGCTGCCAGGCGTTACTTATTCAACTGCTCCATAACGGCTGGCGCTATCAGGAACAGAGTGCTATTGGTCAGGCAGAGTTGCTGGCGAATGACCTCACCGCGGTGGGTTTTTATCGGCTGGCACATGTGTTGGGACAATTTCGTAATACAGAAAGCGAGGCACGGGTAGAAGCAATGAATAACGGTGTTTTGCTTTGCGAACAATTATTCCCCATGCTTCAGCAACAAGGATGAAATAGTGCTTTTTATTAAGAGTTCTACTCCTGTTCCGGACTGCTCACGCCACAGTATTAGGCATATCCTATATAGCCCCTGGTGAGAGTCACCAGTTCCTTGATTAAATAAAATGGAGTTTTACATGAAGGCTTTCAATAAGCTGTTTTCCCTCGTTGTTGCATCTGTTCTGGTTTTCTCTCTTGCTGGCTGCGGTGACAAAGAAGAATCGAAAAAATTCAGCGCCAATCTGAACGGTACTGAAATTGCCATTACCTATGTCTACAAAGGTGACAAGGTGCTTAAGCAATCTTCTGAAACCAAAATTCAATTTGCCTCCATTGGTGCAACCACCAAAGAAGATGCCGCCAGGACACTTGAGCCGTTAAGCGCCAAATACAAAAACATCTCGGGTGTTGAAGAAAAATTAACCTATACCGATACTTACGCGCAGGAAAACGTGACTATCGATATGGAAAAAGTGGATTTTAAAGCCCTGCAGGGTATTTCAGGAATCAACGTTTCTGCTGAAGATGCCAAAAAAGGTATCACTATGGCGCAAATGGAACTGGTGATGAAAGCCGCTGGTTTTAAAGAAGTGAAATAATCTGTCGGCGGCCATGTTTCGCATGGCCGCCATACCCGTCTTAGCTTTTCTTCACATGCTGGCGCGCTGCCAGTCCACGCAGAAAATAACGTAAAAATTGATCGCCGCATTCGCGGAAGTTTTTATGATCCGGTGCACGCATCATCGCTGTAATTTCCGGCATCGAAACGCGGAACTGCTGTTCGGTGAGGATCGCCAGAATGTCATCGGTTTTCAGCGAAAACGCGATGCGTAATTTTTTCAGCACGATGTTGTTATTAATGCGACGTTCCGGCTCCAGTGCCGGAGCAGACTCATCCTTGCCGCGTTTTTGATAAATCAGGCCATTGAGGAATGAAGACAAAACAATGTCCGGACAACGCTGAAAACCCTCTTCGTCTTCTTTACGTAGCCAGACGGCGATCTGTTCCGCGGTGGCTTCGACATTACCCAGCGCCAGAATACGCACCAGGTCATTATTATTGGCTTTCAAAATGTAGCGCACGCTGCGCAGAATATCGTTACTTAGCATGAGGCCTTCAGGTGTTGATGAGGCAAAAAGCCATTTTAGCAGTCTTTTACAGGCCAATCGCCTCTTTTAAGCTTTTCAGATAACGGCGGCTGACCGGCACGGTTAAGCCATTACGCAAAATCAACTCGGCCTGGCCGTTATCTTCCAGACGGATCTCCTGTAAATGCGCGAGGTTAACCAGATACTGACGATGGCAGCGCAGTAATGGTGTACGACTTTCCAGGGTACGTAATGTCAGTTCGGTAAAGCCCTCTTTCCCTTCGTGACTGGTAACGTAGACACCGCTCATCCGACTGCTGACAAATGCCACATCTTTCATTTGCAGCAAATAAATCCGACTATGCCCCGTACAAGGGATAAATTTCAGCGCCTGTTGATTTTCCGGTAACAGCGAAACATCCTGCTTGCTGCGCTCCTGACGCAATCGCGCCAGCGTTTTCTCCAGTCGCACTTCATCAATTGGCTTCAGCAGATAATCAAAGGCATGTTCTTCAAAGGCTTTAATGGCGTATTCGTCAAACGCGGTGAGAAAAACAATATACGGGCGATGTTCCGGGTCGAGCATCCCCACCATTTCCAGACCACTGATGCGCGGCATCTGGATATCGAGAAACAGCACATCCGGGCGCAGTTTATGCACCGCGCCGATCCCTTCTACGGCGTTTGAACACTCTCCAACGATTTCAATATCGCTCTGCTCCTGCAAAAATACGCGCAGGTTCTCCCGTGCTAACGGTTCATCATCGACAATTAAGACTTTAATCATGCCTCGTCCCTCCATGGTAGTCGTAACGTTATTCGGGTGTAACTATCAGGCTCACAGGCGACGCTTATCCCATAGTCATCGCCAAACCGTTCACGTAAACGCTTATCCACCAGATTCATCCCCAGCCCACTGGCATTGGTTACCGGTTGATACAAACCGGCATTGTCTTCGATCTCCAGCATCAAATGTTGCCCCTCACGTCGGGCGCTGATTGCCACTCGCCCTGTATCCAGCAGTTGTGATGTCCCATGTTTAATGGCGTTTTCCACTATCGGTTGCAGGGTAAACGCGGGCAATTGCTGCTGGGATAATTCTTGCGGAATAGCAATGTTGACCTGCAACCGCGACTGGAAGCGCGCCTTTTCAATTTGCAGATAAGCGTTCACATGTTCAATTTCGTCGGCGAGAGTAACAAACTCCGAAGGCCGCTTTAAGTTTTTGCGGAAAAAAGTGGAAAGATACTGCACCAGCTGGCTGGCCTGTTCGCTGTCGCGGCGGATCACCGCTTTAATGGTGTTAAGCGCATTAAACAAAAAATGGGGATTCACCTGGGCGTGAAGCAGTTTGATCTCTGACTGGGTGAGCATCGCTTTTTGCCGCTCATATTGCCCGGCGAGGATCTGCGCCGAAAGCAGTTGCGCAATCCCCTCGCCCAGCGTGCGGTTGATTGAACTGAATAAACGGTTTTTGGCTTCATACAATTTGATGGTACCCATCACTCGCTGATTTTCACCACGCAACGGAATGACCAGCGTCGACCCCAGTTTGCATTGCGGATGCAAAGAGCAACGGTAAGGCACTTCGTTGCCATCAGCGTAGACCACTTCACCGGTTTCAATCGCTTTTAAGGTATAAGTTGAAGAAATCGGTTTGCCGGGTAAATGGTGGTCGTCACCAATTCCGGTAAAGGCCAGCAATTTCTCTCGATCGGTAATCGCGACTGCACCAATATCCAGCTCCTGATACAGCACCTGTGCCACTTTCATGCTGTTCTCTTCGTTAAACCCCTGGCGCAAAATGCCTTCCGTCGAGGCCGCCACTTTCAGCGCAGTGGCAGAAAAAGCCGAAGTGTATTTTTCAAACATCGCGCGTTTATCGAGCAATATACGCATAAACAGTGCCGCGCCGACGGTATTGGTGACCATCATTGGCGCAGCAATATTACTCACCAGACGCACCGCATCTTCATAAGGTCGGGCGATCGCCAGGATGATCAACATTTGCACCATTTCAGCGACGAACGTGACGGCACCGGCGGTAATGGGGTTAAAGACTTTATCAGTGCGCCCGCGACGGATCAGGATGCTGTGTACCAGGCCGCCGAGCAATCCTTCAACGATGGTCGAGATCATGCAACTTAGCGCGGTCATGCCCCCCATCGAATATCGATGTAACCCGCCGGTCAGACCAACCAGCCCACCGACGACCGGACCGCCGAGTAAGCCGCCCATTACCGCGCCTATCGCACGGGTATTGGCAATAGAATCGTCAATGTGCAACCCAAACCAGGTGCCCATGATGCAGAAGATGGAAAAGACGATGTAGCAGAGAAATTTATGCGGCAGACGAACCGTGACCTGCATTAACGGTATGAATAATGGCGTTTTACTCATTAACCACGCAATGACTAAAAAAACGCACATCTGCTGAAGCAGCAGCAACACCAGATTAAAATCGTACATACCCGCAAACCACACTTCCCTTTAAAACGCGTAACATACATTGCCTGCGTTTAACTTTCTTTGAACTCTTGCAGAAAAATGAGAATTCGTGAGTATGATCACTCAAAATCGCCTGGCAAAAATAAAATCACCCTATAGATGCACAAAAAACGGGCAAAACTACCTGGTTCGCAAAACTGCGTCTAAAGTTAAACCGGGACCTCGCGAGCAAGGGTGAGACGATGGCGCTTTACACAATTGGTGAAGTGGCGTTGCTTTGTGATATTAACCCTGTCACGTTACGCGCGTGGCAGAGGCGTTACGGATTGCTGAAACCGCAACGGACAGACGGCGGTCATCGGCTGTTCAACGATGCCGATATTGACCGGATCCGCGAGATCAAACGCTGGATCGACAACGGCGTGCAGGTCAGCAAAGTTAAAATGCTGCTCAGTAATGAAAATGTTGATGTGCAGAACGGCTGGCGCGATCAGCAAGAAACATTACTGACTTACCTGCAAAGCGGCAATCTGCATAGCCTGCGAACGTGGATCAAAGAGCGCGGTCAGGATTACCCCGCCCAGACACTCACCACGCACCTGTTTATTCCACTGCGCCGACGGCTTCAGTGCCAACAACCGACTCTCCAGGCGCTGCTGGCGATCCTCGACGGCGTACTGATCAACTACATCTCTATTTGCCTGGCTTCGGCGCGCAAAAAACAGGGTAAAGATGCACTGGTGGTTGGCTGGAATATTCAGGATACCACTCGTCTGTGGCTGGAGGGCTGGATTGCCAGTCAACAAGGATGGCGCATTGATGTCCTCGCCCACTCGCTCAATCAACTACGCCCTGAACTGTTCGAAGGTCGTACATTGCTGGTGTGGTGCGGTGATAATCGAACCTCCGCCCAACAGCAGCAACTCACCAGTTGGCAGGAACAAGGCCATGATATTTTCCCACTCGGCATTTAATGATTCGTTAACAAATGCGCTTTACTGTACAATCCTTTCGTTAACATAAGGAGTGCATTATGCGCATAGCTAAAATTGGGGTCATCGCCCTGTTCCTGTTTATGGCGTTAGGCGGAATTGGTGGCGTCATGCTCGCAGGTTATACCTTTATTTTGCGTGCTGGCTGAACGCCTGCACCAGCCTTTCAAACAGGCGGTCTGCGATGATCGCCGCCAGTGCCACCAGTAATGCCCCCTGGATCACATACGCGGTATTAAATCCGCTAAGCCCGATGATGATCGGCGTACCCAGCGTGCTGGCCCCTACCGTTGAGGCGATCGTCGCCGTACCAATGTTGATAATCACCGAAGTTCGCACGCCCGCCAGAATCACCGGAGCCGCCAGCGGTAGCTCGACCTTACGCAGTCGCTGACCACGACTCATTCCCATACCTTTCGCAACTTCTGTCACGCTGGCATCAATCGCTCCCAGCCCGGCAAGTGTCGCCTGCAGGACGGGTAGCACACCGTAAAGGATCAAGGCGATAATCGCCGGTTGCAGGCCAAAGCCGATCACCGGAACGGCAATCGCCAGCACTGCAACGGGCGGAAAAGTCTGCCCAACGGCAGCAATAGTTTCCACCAGTGGGCGAAATTCCGCGCCCCACGGGCGAGTAACAATAATTCCTGCACCAGTGCCAATGATCACCGCAAACAAACTCGAAATTCCCACCAGCCAGAAATGAGCCAGTGCCAGAGCTGCAAAACTTTCTTGCTGATAAACGGGGCGTGGCAGTTGTGGGAACAAGGCAGCAAACAGCGGCTGGCTGTAAGGCAGCCAGAAAATCAGTGCCACAAACAAAGCAATGAGCCAGAACAGCGGATCGCGCAACATCTTCATACGCTTACGCCTCCACCAGCAGATCCTGAAAATGCAGCGTGCCGCAAGGCTCGCCCTGTGTGTTCACCACCGGCAGCACTTCACATCCCCGCGCGACAAACAGGGAGAGCGCATCGCGTAGCGTCATCTCTTCTGCCAGCGCCTCACCTTCTGCCCGTTCTTCGCGACGCACGTAATCCGCCACACTACGTAACGAAAGCAGGCGCACACCCAGTTCACTACGTCCAAAAAACTGGCGAACAAAATCATTCGCCGGACGAGTCAGCATCGTCAGCGGATTGCCCTGCTGCACCACTTCACCGTGATCCATCAATACCAGATGTTCTGCCAGCCGTAGCGCCTCATCAATATCATGAGTGACCAGCACAATAGTGCGCCCCAGCAAACGGTGAATGCGCGTCATCTCTTGTTGCAACGCGCCGCGCGTTACCGGGTCCAGTGCGCCAAAAGGTTCATCCATCAGTAAGACTTGCGGATCGGCAGCCAGTGCGCGCGCCACTCCCACACGTTGCTGCTGACCACCGGAAAGCTGATGCGGATAACGCTCACGTAAATTTGACTCCAGCCCCAGTAGCGCCATTAATTCGTCGATACGATCGTCAATCCGCGCCCGCGACCATTTTTGTAATTGCGGCACGGTAGCGATGTTTTGCGCCACGCTCCAGTGGGGGAACAGGCCAATAGATTGAATGGCATAGCCCATCCGGCGGCGCAACTCCAGTACTGGCAGCGAGCGAATTTCTTCTCCGGCAAAGCGGATCACGCCGCTGTCATGCTCCACCAGGCGGTTAATCATTTTCAGGGTGGTGGATTTGCCGGAGCCAGATGTGCCAATCAGCACCGAAAAACTCCCTTCCTGAAAATTGAGATTGAGATCGTTAACGGCTTTTTGTGCGCCGAACAGTTTGCTGACATGGCTAAATTCAATCATTACGTTTCACCTTCAGCAGTGCGATAAGTAAATCGAACAGCGCGTCGGTAAGCACCGCCAGAACAATTACCGGGATCACCCCCAGCAACACTAAATCAATGGCACTGCTTAGCAGCCCCTGGAAAACCAGCGCACCAAAACCGCCTGCGCCGATTAACGCCGCAATCACCGCCATGCCGACGGTTTGCACCATCACCACCCGCAGGCTACGCAGAAATACCGGTAACGCCAGCGGTAACTGAACATGCAGGAATCGCTGCGCCCCGCTCATCCCCATCGCTCTGGCGCTCTCCAGCACATCGCGCGGGATCTGGTTCAAGCCGACTACCACGCCGCGCACCAGCGGCAGCAAGGCATAGAGCACCAGCGCAATCAGTGCGGGTGTCATTCCGGTTCCTGCTATGCCCAGCTTACCCAGCCACGGAAAGGCCGTAACCAGCGCGGCAAGCGGCGCAATCAACAGGCCAAAGAGCGCCACCGAAGGCACGGTCTGAATGACATTGAGTAGCGAAAAAATCGCCCCCTGCCGCGCAGTGGAAAAGTAGCACCAGACGCCCAACGGCACACCAATCACTAACGCAGGCAGCACCGCACCAAACAGCAACGTCAGATGTTGTGCCAGCGCGTCGTCAAACACATCCTGACGGTTGGCGTATTCTTTCATTAGCGAGAGATCGTTAAGCGTGCCGGAGTACAGCAACCACAGCGGAATAATGGCAATCTGCATATGCAACAACCAGCGCCACAGCGGATGCGTGGAGATTCGGCGGATGGCATCGCTACAGGCCAGCAATGCCAGCGCCGCAGCCAGCCAGAAACCACTGCCGAGGCTGGTACGCGCCAGCGCACTGCCATTTTGCGCCAGTTGTGTCGCCGCCTTTCCCGCTCCCCACACCAGCAATACGAAGACGAATTGCGCCAGAATGAGTGCAAAAATGCTGCCTTTTTTAGCGGGAATAAAACAGGCTGTCAGCCAGGCGCAACCAACGCCCACCAGCATCCAGATCGTTTGCGGCCACAGCTGCCAGAGATGACGCCCCTCACCCGAAACTAAACGATTAGGCGCGTAACTGATAAACGGCAGCGCCGCTGCGATTGCCGTCAGCAACAGCAGCAGCGCCAGAACAGGATTAATACGTAGATAAGTCACGGGAAATTACTTCGTCCACCCTTTTTGTTTCAGGTAGTCGGCAGCCACTTTTTTGGCATCCAGTCCTTCAACTGCAATGCTGGCATTCAGTTGCTGTAATGTTTTTTCATCGAGGCTGGCGAAGACTGGCTGTAGCCACTGTGCCATTTGCGGATACTCCTTCAACACCGATTCACGAACCACTGGTGCAGGCGCGTAGATAGGTTGCACGCCTTGCGGATCGCTTAAGGTTTGCAACCCCAGTGCCGCGACCGGACCGTCAGTGCCGTAAGCCATTGCGGCATTAACGCCAGAAGTTTGCTGGGCAGCGGCTTTGATCGTCACCGCCGTGTCACCACCGGCCAGTGACAGCAACTGATCCTGACCGAGCTTAAAGCCATAGGCTTTTTCAAACGCGGGTAAGGCATCGGCGCGTTCGATAAACTCTGCCGAGGCTGCCAGTTTGAAGGTGCCGCCCTCTTGCAGATAACGACTCAGGTCGGCAAGCGAAGTGAGTTTGTTTTTCTCTGCCACATCCTGACGCACGGCGATGGTCCAGGTGTTATTTGCAGGCGCAGGCGTCAGCCAGATTAACTTGTTTTGCTCTGCATCGAGCTTTTTGACTTTCTCGTAGCCTTGCCCGGCATTTTTCCACGCAGCATCGTTTTCATCTTTAAAGAAGAACGCGCCATTGCCGGTATATTCCGGATAGATATCCAGTTCACCGGAAGTAATCGCCCCGCGCACCACAGGAGTCGTTCCGAGTTGCACTTTATTGACCGTCGGTACGCCGTGGCTTTCCAGTACCTGCAAAATGATATTGCCGAGCAGCGCGCCTTCAGTATCGATTTTTGAACCGACTTTAACGGGGGAAGCCGCCTGTAGCGGCAGGCTCACGGCTGCCAACAAAACCAGTGAACCTGCCCAGAGCTTTGAGAGTGGCATGATGCTTTCCTCAATCTTTTACTGTTGTTTTCAGCGAATTAAGAGAAAAGCATAGTTGATAATGGCGGGGTTAGCCTGAGCGGAAGGAATCAGTTGCAGAATCAGATAAATACTTAAAGGGCACAAACGTCGCGCCCTTGCTAAAGCATTACAGCAACTCAAACTCGCCTTTCTTAACGCGTGCGGAATCAGTGCCGATAAAGACATTGAACTTGCCAGGCTCGGCGTCATATTTCATCTGTTGATTCCAGAACTTCAGCGCCTCGATATCAATCGGGAAGCTGACGGTCTGGGTTTCGCCCGGTTTCAGGGTGATTTTCTCAAAGCCTTTCAGCTGTTTTACCGGGCGACTCATGGAAGCCGTCACATCCTGCAGGTACATCTGAACTACCGTCGCCCCTTCGCGCTTACCGGTGTTCGTCACCTGCACGCTGGCGGTCACTTTGCCGTCACGCTTCATGGTCGGCGCAGAAAGTTTCACATCAGAGACGGTGAAAGTGGTATAGCTCAGACCATAGCCGAACGGATAAAGCGCCCCGTTAGCTTCATCAAAATAACGCGAAGTGTATTTGTTCGGCTTGTCGGCATTATACGGACGACCGGTATTCAGATGGCTGTAGTACACCGGGATCTGCCCGACAGAACGCGGGAAGGACATCGGCAGCTTGCCGGATGGGTTGTAATCGCCAAACAACACATCGGCAATCGCATTCCCCCCTTCCGTACCCGCAAACCAGGTTTCCAGAATCGCATCAGCCTGCTGATCTTCTTTCACCAGCGCCAGCGGACGCCCGTTCATCAGCACCAGCACCAGCGGTTTACCGGTGGCTTTCAGCGCCGCAATCAAGTCACGTTGGCTTTGCGGAATAGTGATATCGGTACGGCTGGAGGCCTCGTGCGCCATCCCCTGAGCTTCACCGACCACAGCCACCACCACATCAGATTGCTTCGCGGTTTGCACCGCTTCATCAATCATCTCTTGCGGCGAGCGCGGGTCGACTTTGACCGCCTCTTCATACTGATTCAGGAAATCGATAATGCCTTTGTCACTGGTGACGTTCGCCCCTTTGGCGTACAGCACTTTACCGTTTTCACCGACGGCGTTTTTAATCCCTGTTAGCACAGTAACAGATTGATCGGCGACACCTGCTGCCGACCAGCTGCCCATCACGTCACGCTTGCTGTCTGCCAGCGGGCCAACCACCGCAATGGTGGCTGATTTTTTCAGCGGTAACGTTTCGAGACGGTTTTTCAGCAACACCAGGCTTTCGCGTGCCACTTCACGCGCTTCTTTGCGGTGCAGGCGGTTTTCGGCATTGGTATCCACCGGGTCAGACTCTTTCGGACCGAGATGGCTGTACGGGTCGTTAAACAACCCCATATCATATTTAACGTTCAGTACATGACGGGCAGCGTCATCCAGCTCTTCCATCGTCACTTTGCCGGATTTGATCAACCCAGGCAGATACTTCGAGTAATACTCGTCGCTCATACTCATGTTGATGCCGGATTTCAGCGCCACGCGCACCGCATCTTCCGGGTCTGCCGCTGTGCCATGTTTAATCAGCTCTTTGATTGCGCCGTGATCGGAAACGGTGATGCCTTTAAAGCCCCACTGGTCGCGCAGAACATCTTTCAGCAGCCAGGAGTCGGAGGTGGCTGGCGTGCCGTTCAGCGAGTTCAGCGCCACCATCACCGCGCCGCTGCCTGCGTCCAGCCCCGCTTTGTACGGCGGCATATAATCATTAAACAGGCGCTGCGGACTCATATCGACGGTGTTGTACTCTTTACCGCCTTCTACCGCGCCGTAAGCGGCAAAGTGTTTGACGCTGGTCATCACCGAGTAGCGATCTGCCGGACTTTTACCCTGCATCGCTTGCACCATGGTTTTACCCATTATTGAGGTGAGATACGTATCTTCGCCAAAACCTTCGGAAGCACGTCCCCAGCGCGGATCGCGCGAAACATCGACCATCGGTGCCCAGGTCATATTCAGGCCATCATCTGCCGCTTCATAAGCAGAGACACGCCCGACTGTTTTCACCGCATCGAGGTTAAAAGACGAGGCCAGACCGAGGCTAATTGGGAACACCGTGCGCTGACCGTGCAGCACGTCGTAAGCAAAGAAAAGAGGAATTTTCAGGCGGCTTAATTCCATCACCTGATCCTGCATGGCGCGGATATCCTGACGGGTTACGGTGTTGAAAATCGCCCCAACCTGCCCGTCTTTGATCATCTCGCGGATCGCCTCTTTCGGATTATCCGGGCCGACGCTGATTAAACGCAGCTGACCAATTTTCTCATCAACTGTCATTTTCTTAAGCAGTTCGGTGACGAACGCATCCCGCGCTTCGGGCGTTAATGGATGGTTGCCGAATAAATCATCCGCCAGTGCTGGCTGCAGGGCCAGACTCACCGCGATTCCTACTGAACATAGCCATTTCATATGGATTTTTCTTCCTCTGTTGCCCGACGAGGCAGCGAAAATGGTGCAAAAACCGTAGTTTGCCATAAGCATGATAGAGAGAGAAAAAGAATGCTCAGTTTATTGTCTGAATTTTCAAAATATTCACTCGCTGAATTGTCATACAAGGCGCTATTCTAGTTTGTGATATTTTTTCGCCACCACAAGGAGTGGAAAATGTCTTCCATGACAACAACTGATAATAAAGCCTTTTTGAATGAACTTGCCCGTCTGGTCGGTCATTCACACCTGCTCACCGATCCCGCAAAAACGGCCCGCTATCGCAAGGGCTTCCGTTCTGGTCAGGGCGACGCGCTGGCTGTCGTTTTCCCTGGCTCACTACTGGAATTGTGGCGGGTGCTGAAAGCCTGCGTCACCGCCGACAAAATTATTCTGATGCAGGCCGCCAATACAGGTCTGACCGAAGGATCGACGCCAAACGGTAACGACTATGATCGCGATATCGTGATCATCAGCACCCTGCGTCTCGACAAGTTGCACGTTCTCGGTAAGGGCGAACAGGTGCTGGCCTATCCTGGCACCACGCTCTATTCGCTGGAAAAAGCCCTCAAACCGCTGGGACGCGAACCGCACTCGGTGATTGGATCATCGTGTATAGGCGCATCGGTCATCGGCGGTATTTGTAACAACTCCGGCGGCTCGCTGGTGCAACGTGGCCCGGCGTATACCGAAATGTCGTTATTCGCGCGTATAAATGAAGATGGCAAACTGACGCTGGTGAACCATCTCGGGATTGATCTGGGCGAAACGCCGGAGCAGATCCTTAGCAAGCTGGATGACGATCGCATAAAAGATGACGATGTGCGTCACGATGGTCGTCACGCCCACGATTATGACTATGTCCACCGCGTTCGTGATATTGAAGCCGACACGCCCGCACGTTATAACGCCGATCCGGATCGGTTATTTGAATCTTCTGGTTGCGCCGGGAAGCTGGCCGTCTTTGCGGTACGTCTTGATACCTTCGAAGCGGAAAAAAATCAGCAGGTGTTTTATATCGGCACCAACCAGCCGGAAGTACTGACCGAAATCCGCCGTCATATTCTGGCTAATTTCGAAAATCTACCGGTTGCCGGGGAATATATGCACCGGGATATCTACGATATTGCGGAAAAATACGGCAAAGACACCTTCCTGATGATTGATAAGTTAGGCACCGACAAGATGCCGTTCTTCTTTAATCTCAAGGGACGCACCGATGCGATGCTGGAGAAAGTGAAATTCTTCCGTCCGCATTTTACCGACCGTGCAATGCAAAAATTCGGTCACCTGTTCCCCAGCCATTTACCGCCACGCATGAAAAACTGGCGCGATAAATACGAGCATCATCTGCTGTTAAAAATGGCGGGCGATGGCGTCGGTGAAGCCAAATCGTGGCTGGTGGATTATTTCAAACAGGCCGAGGGCGATTTCTTTGTCTGTACGCCGGAGGAAGGCAGCAAAGCGTTTTTACACCGTTTCGCCGCTGCGGGCGCAGCAATTCGTTATCAGGCTGTGCATTCCGATGAAGTCGAAGACATTCTGGCGCTGGATATCGCTCTGCGGCGTAACGACACCGAATGGTATGAGCATTTACCGCCGGAGATCGACAGCCAACTGGTGCACAAGCTCTATTACGGCCATTTTATGTGCTATGTCTTCCATCAGGATTACATCGTTAAAAAAGGCGTGGATGTGCATGCGTTGAAAGAACAGATGCTGGAACTGCTACAGCAGCGCGGCGCGCAATACCCTGCCGAGCATAACGTCGGTCATTTGTATAAAGCACCGGAGACATTGCAGAAGTTCTATCGCGAGAACGATCCGACCAACAGTATGAATCCGGGGATCGGTAAAACCAGTAAGCGGAAAAACTGGCAGGAAGTGGAGTAAAAATTACGGATGGCAGAGTATCGCCATCCGTAATTCACTTAATCGTTCTGTGCCGTCTGCCCCGCCGCCGCCATTTGGGCGGCTTTTTGTTTTTTATAGCTTAACGCTGCTGCCGGAACAGGCATCACTTTACCGGTCTCAATCCAGGTACGCAGGCGGCTGGCATCGGCAAAATGGGTATATTTGCCAAACGCGTCCATCACTACCAGCGCCACCGGTTTATTATTGATAACCGTACGCATCACCAGACAATGGCCCGCCGCATTGGTAAAACCGGTTTTGGTTAGCTGAATATTCCAGTTATCGCGATACACCAGATGGTTAGTATTGCGGAACGGCAGCGTATACGTCGGGTTAGAGAAGGTTGCCATATCTTCCCGGGTGGTACTTAACTGCCCGATCAACGGATATTGTTTGCTGGCAATGAGCAGTTTGGTTAAGTCACGGGCGGTTGAAACGTTATGCACCGACAATCCGGTCGGTTCAACAAAGCGCGTGTTGTTCATTCCGAGCGATTTCGCTTTCGCATTCATCGCCTTAATAAAGGCTTTGTAACCACCGGGATAATGGTGCGCAAGGCTTGCCGCCGCGCGGTTTTCTGAAGACATCAGCGCCAGCAACAGCATATCTTTACGGCTGATTTCGCTGTTTAGTCGTACGCGCGAATAGACCCCTTTCATCTCCGGCGTCTGGCTGATATCCACTTTAAGTTTTTCATCCAGCGGCAGTCGTGCATCCAGCACAACCATCGCGGTCATTAATTTGCTGATAGACGCAATCGGACGCACCAGATCCGGGTGGTTCGAATAGATCACTTTGTTGGTATTCAGATCAACAATCATCGCGCTACCGGAGGCAATTTCCGGCTGTGAAGCGGTGGTAGCGGCTGCCGTTTTCGCAACGGCCTGCGGTGCCAAAGGCACAGCCAGCATCAGGGCCAGGCTAAATAAAGAAACTCGAAATTTCGGCATGATGAGCATTCAGATAGTGGTTCACGCGCACGGGTTGCGCACCGCCGGAGTAAGGATTTACTGAGGCTAGCGACGCCATCATAACGAGCAAAAAGTGCGATCGTCAAAGAAGAATCGTGAGGAAATGCTGCATTGCTGACATTTACGCCAGCAATGCAGCGCAAAAGAACTTTCTAGAACAAACGATAACCGTAGCCCCATAGTATAACGGTAAGGGCGAGCAGCACTTCCAGCACCAGCACGCCTATCGCCAGTGTCGAACTGGAGAAGCTAAGTCCTTCCTCTTTGTTGATATTCAGGAAGCTCGGAATACCGAGATACAGCAGGTAGCCGGTGTAAAACAGCGCCACCGTGCCGACCAGCGCACACAACCAGACCAGCGGGTAAAGCGCCACCAGACCGCTTAAAAACAGCGGAGTTGCAACGTAGCCCGCGAAGACCATGCAGTGCGCAAGTGACGGACGCTGCGGATAATTACGCGCCATCCACCAGATGACCCGCCCCATCACCGCAACCCCAGCCAGCATAACGCCGTAAAACAAGACAGCCAGCGCCAGTCCGGTAAACCAGGATAACTTCAGGATAGTGCCATCGCCAAAATTCCAGCCAATCTGTGTAGTGCCAATGAAGGCGCAAATCACCGGAATCGCCGCCATCAGCAAAACGTGGTGGGTGTAGTGATGAGAAATCGTTTCGTTTTCGCGATTAATCACCTGCATTTCACGATCGGGATGGGAAAACAGTCCCCAGACATGGCTCATACCGCCCCCTTGTTGTGAGTTCATGAACCTGACAGTTCAAGTATAAGTCAGCTTGTGATTATTTTTTGTTCGCTCATGTAATTTGCACCGTCTGTGTACGTCCTTTTTCAGCGTGAATGATTCACAGGGTGTATGCTTACAGGCAAGCAAAGGGAGACAGACTGGCTTATGGATCTCAATACACTCATCTCACAATATGGTTATGCCGCGCTGGTGATCGGTAGCCTGGCGGAAGGTGAAACCGTGACTTTGCTGGGAGGCGTTGCGGCACATCAGGGGCTATTAAAGTTCCCGCTGGTGGTACTTTCTGTGGCGCTTGGCGGCATGATTGGCGACCAGGTGCTTTATCTGTGCGGGCGGCGGTTTGGCGGCAAGCTATTACGCCGTTTCTCGAAACATCAGGATAAAATTGAGCGGGCGCAGAAACTTATCCAACGCCATCCGTATCTGTTTGTCATTGGTACGCGTTTTATGTATGGCTTTCGGGTCATTGGCCCGACGCTGATTGGTGCCAGCCAGCTGCCGCCGAAAATCTTTCTGCCGCTGAATATTCTCGGCGCATTTGCCTGGTCGCTGATTTTTACCACTATCGGTTACGCTGGTGGGCAGGTGATTGCGCCGTGGTTGCACAATCTCGACCAGCATTTGAAGCACTGGGTCTGGTTGATTCTGGTCGTGGTTCTGGTGGTAGGCGTGCGCTGGTGGCTGAAACGGCGCGGGAAGAAAAAGCCGGATCATCAGGCGTAAAACCATTGCCCTGGATAAGGTGTTCGCGCCGCATCCGACATCCGGTGCACCATGCCTGATGCGACGCTGGCGTGTCTTATCTGGCCTAACCCAATGAAATAACCACGCACCTCACTGCGCTATTCTGGGTTGAACTGCGGATTCGCCAACATAAAGCCGCCATCCACTATCAACGACTGCCCGGTGGTGTAATTTGCGCCCTCCGAACAAAGCCATACCACCAGGCTGGCAATCTCATGCGTTGTGCCAAAACGTCGCAAGGGAATCGAAGGCTCCGCGTCAGGCTTCACGTCGCCGCCATCCATGCCGTTCATTGGCGTGGCGATCGCCCCAGGTGCGACTGCGTTCACCAAAATCTTATGCCTGACCAGCTCCAGCGCCATCGTTTTGGTTAACCCACCGAGCGCATGTTTAGCGGCTGTGTAGGCGCTGGCATCCGGCAACGGCGTATGTTCATGCACCGACGTAATGTTGATGATGCGACCGCCCTGCCCTTGTTTCACCATCTGACGAGCCGCAATTTGCGAGCATAAAAATGCGCCATCGACATCAACGGTAAAAATCTTGCGCCACTCATCGAAAGCCATATCAAGAAACGGCGCTTTGGTCATTGCGCCCGCATTATTCACCAGCACATCAATACGCCCCAGCCGTTGAATAAGTTTCTCCAGCGCCAGCGCCCCTTCTGGTAGATTGCCGAGATCCAGTTGCACGATCTCCGCACGTACGCCGTGGCTAACCACCTTACGCGCGGTATCTTTTGCCCCTTCTTCATCTGAGTGCCAGGTAATGCCAATATCAAACCCCTGCTGCGCCAGTAATAACGCGCACTCTTTGCCGATCCCCGAATCGGAGGCGGTAATTATCGCGACCTGTGCCATCGAGTTCTCCACTTAACGCTGAATAAATGTTAAGTATAGAAGGCGCATATCATCAGCGTTTGTAACCCCCGCCCAACGCACCAGTGAGTTGAATGGAGGCATCCAGCCACTGCCCTTGCAATAACAGGCCATTGGCCCGCTCACGCAGCGCCGGGATCCTGGCTTCGCTGACGCGGGAACCGGCAATGATACCCGCGTTAAAGCGGGCCTGCGCAAGACCTACCACACGTAAGGCATCGCGCTCAATTTGCGCCTGATGCTGGTTTTTCTCCGCCAGTGTCTGAACCTGACTGGCTGCCCGCGCCACGTCATTCACCGCTTCAACCACCGCTTTGTTGTAGCTGGCGATAGACAAGTTGCTTTCGGCTTTTGCAATATCGAGGTTGGCGTTAAGACGACCACTATCGAAAATGGGTAGCGTCAGGCCTGCCGTAACGCCCATTTGCTGCGAGGAATGACGGAACAGATCGCTTAAGTGCAACGCATCCTGTTGCAGGAAGGCCATCAGGTTGATGTCAGGATAAAATGCCGCTTTTGCCGCATCAATAGTGCTTAACGATGACTCAACGTACCAGTGCGCCGCCTGCAAATCTGCCCGCCGGGCCAGTAAGGAGTACCCCAGTTCATCAGGAAGCTGGCTTGCCACTTTCGGCAATGCGACCGATTTAAGCTTCAATGACTTTGTCTGGTGATTTGTGAGTGCATTTAACCGTGCCTCAATAATTTTCATTTTCCCCGCGACATCGTTGAGCTGCTGCCGGGTTTTGCTGGCATTAATATCGGTTTCCACACCTTCAACTGAAGAAGTAATCCCGTTCTGATATAGCTGGCGATCGGTCGCGATAATGGTGTTCTGCTCTTTTTCGATTTGCTGCAAGACCGTGTTTAACGCCGCCTGGGTTTGCCACTCCCAGTACAGGCGGGCTACGCTGCCAGCCAGCAATTGGCGGGTTTGCTCGCGTTCCGCCGCCCGTGCTTTAACCGTACCCAGGCGAGCAGCAACCTCCGCCCGATTCTTTCCCCAGATATCGAGATGCCAGCCCGCCGTTAAGCCAAAAGTACCGTTGGTGTACCACGGACCGGTCGTACCTGCGGCAGGATCGTTCAGAGCAAACGGCCCCATTAACCCTTCTGCAGACATTTTTTGCCGCTCCATATCCGCAGAAAAGTCGATCTGCGGACCATCCTGAGTGGCAACTGCCTTCGCCTGGGCTTCAGCCAGCTGAATGCGCTGTTCAGCCACCTGCATATCCGGTGCGTTCTGTAGTGCGTTATTAATTAATGAGGTGAGTTGATTATCGTGATACTCCAGCCACCATTGGCTGTCTGGCCAACTATTTTTCAGCGCCGTGGGTAATGCGGTGTCAACTTGTGCCGCGGGTGTTTGCTGGCTTAACACCTGGCGGGTTTCATGCATAGGCGCACACCCGGCTAGCATCAGTAACAGCGGAAAACAGGCGATGGCTGGATAAAAAGAATCACGATTCATGGGGGAATAATCAGGTAAGAAAAGGTGCGCGGAGATTACCGTGTGTTGCGATATATTTTTTAGTTTCGCGTGGCAATACATCAGTGGCAATAAAACGACATATCCAGAAAAATATACACTAAGCGAATGATATCTTCCGATTTATCTTAATCGTTTATGAATAGCGGCAAAGGGCTTCGTTTTTTCCTATACTTATTCAGCACTCACAAATAAAGGAACGCCAATGAAAATTATACTCTGGGCTGTATTGATTATTTTCCTGATTGGGCTACTGGTGGTGACTGGCGTATTTAAGATGATATTTTAAAAATCAGATATGGCATATAAGTTGTCAGGTCAGTAACTCGATATTTTGTGTACTTGATTTGCAAACAGCTCCGGTGTTGGTGGCGTCAAAATCGCTGAAGCGTTCCCCGAAGGCCGGGGCAGCCCACATGGATGTGGGCTGAGGGCGCGTCTTACAGGACGTTACCTCGCGCCCGACCCGGTAGCCGAAGGGGATAAGCTGAAGGTACCGCGCAGCGGCGATTTTGTTCGCCAGAGCCCGGGGGTGCAGGGGGAGGAGGCGATTGTCCTCCCCCTGCGCGCTCCTTGCGCCAATGGCAATATGTGGCTTAGCTCATGAAAGGAGCGCAACAAGATGATGAAGCTGAATAAGCGATTCATTGTCTCAGATAAGCTGCGATTCCACTATTATCGTAGCTTATCGATATCAATTGCCTGAATAGCCCTTGCAATATCATGGGAATTATTCAATACCCGAACATGCTGAAATAATTCCGTTGCTTCATCGTATTCTTTACGCAAATAACTCAACCACTGTTTAATCCGCGCTACGTGATATAACCCGGTATCGCCCTGCTTTTCCAGACGGGTATATTTTTGCAGCAAAGCAACTACCTCCGGCCACGGCATTCGCGGTTCGTTATATTTTACCACCCGGCTCAGGTTGGGAATATTGAGCGCCCCGCGACCAATCATCACCGCGTCACAGCCGCTGATCGCCATACACTGTTGCGCGCTCTGCCAGTCCCAGATTTCACCGTTGGCAATCACCGGAATATTCAGCCGTTGGCGAATCTCACCAATCGCCTGCCAATCAATATGCTCCGCGCGGTAACCCTGCTCTTTTGTCCGCCCATGCACCACCAGCTCCGTAGCGCCAGCCTGTTGAACCGCATCGGCGATTTCAAATTTCTTCTCACCGCTGTCCCAGCCCAGACGCACTTTCACACTGACGGGCAAATGCGCCGGTACAGCTTCACGCATCGCTTTTGCACCCTGGTAGATAAGTTCAGGATCTTTCAGTAACGTTGCCCCACCACCGCTACCGTTAACCGTTTTCGACGGGCAGCCGCAGTTAAGATCCACGCCCCAGGAACCTAACTCCACCGCACGAGCGGCGTTCTCTGCCAGCCACTGCGGGAACTGCCCTAACAACTGCACGCGCACCAGCGTACCGGATGGTGTCCGGCTGGCGTTTTGTAGCTCAGGGCAAATGCGATGAAAGACTTTTACCGGCAGCAGTTGATCCACCACGCGGACAAACTCGGTGATGCACAGATCGTAGTCGTTAACTTCGGTCAGTAATTCCCGCACCAGAGAGTCAAGCACACCCTCCATCGGAGCCAGTAACACACGCATATCATCACCCGCAAAAAAATGAGGCGCTATGTTAGCGCCTATGGTCAGCGGATTAAAGTACTCAGCGTGGTTGCAAACAGTTATCTTCTTTCCAGCCGTACAGCCACTCCATGCCGCGGTAAAACTCTGCCTGCGATTTCCCTTTCCACAGCAGGTTACGTACCTGGCGCTCTACTCCTGCGGCATGATAAACCCGCCCCATTTCACGGGTCGACCAGACGATGCGCGCGGTGCGCGGTATACGTACCGACTCATACAGCGCAAAGGCTTGTGCCGCATCACCCTCACACTGCGCCAGCGCCTTACCCAGTGTTACCGCGTCTTCCAGCGCCATACAGGCACCCTGCGCCATATACTGCGCCACCGGATGGGCCGCATCGCCCACCAGCGTAATGCGCTTCGTTCCCCACTTCGCTACCGGTTCACGGTCGGCGGTTGACCAGCGTCGCCAGGAGGTCGGTTTATCCAGCATCTGGCGCGGACGGGGGTGAATCCCTTCAAAGTAAGAGAGCACTTCCTCTTTACTGCCATCCTTCACGCCCCACTCTTCCTGCTGGCGGCTGTGGAATGTCACCACCAGGTTATACTGCTTGCCGCCGCGTAAAGGGTAATGCACCAAGTGACAGCACGGCCCCGCCCACAGTACTGGTGCGTTAATGCGCAAATCTTCCGGCATATCGGCACAATCGATAACCGCACGGTAGACCACATGCCCGGTGACACGCGGCGCATCGCCCAATAAGCTCTGGCGCACCACTGACTTCACGCCGTCACAGCCAATCAGAATATCGCCGATCCAACTATTGCCGCGATCGTCGAAAACGGTGACATCGTCTTCTGTCTCGCGAATATCCACGACGTTGGTGGAGGTGTGATATTCCACGTCCGGATGCGTCAGTACCGCTTCCCACACCGAGGCATGAATATCAACCCGGTGGATCACCGCGTAAGGGCCGCCGAAATGATCGCGAAAGGCCTGACCGGTTTCAATGCGCACCACTTCTTCGGCGTTTACCGCATCCATCATGGTGATGTGATCGGTGAATACCGCGCGCTGGCGGGCGATTTCGCCGACGCCGAGGCTATCCAACGCCGAAAACGCATTTGGCCCCAACTGGATACCTGCGCCAATCTCACCGATCTCATGCGCCTTTTCCAGCAGCACCACTTTGATCCCCTGGCGGGCCAGTGACAACGCAGTTGCTGCACCGCCGATCCCGCCTCCCACAATTACTGCGCGTGTCACTTTAGTCATTATGGTTCTCCTGGTCAGGCTGAAATTTTATCTTGTTGATTTTCTGGCGCTGCGGCAATGAACGCTGGCAGCTGCGTGCAGGCGTCGTACACCGCTTTGCAGCGCGGATACCCGCTCAGATCGCAGTTCATACGTAGCGCGTTCGCCCACTGTGGAACAAGGCAGCAATCTGCCAGCGTCGGCGTCTCGCCCACACAAAATTGCCCCGACTGGCTCTGGCGCAGTAGCTGTTCCACCGCGCTTAACCCTTGCTGGATCCAGTGCGCATACCAGCGTTTTTTATCTTCTTCACTGACGTTCAGCTCTTCGGTCAGGTAGCGCAGCACGCGTAGGTTATTCAATGGATGAATATCGCAGGCGATGGCATAGACAATTTCCAGCACCTTGTTGCGGGCCGGTTCTTCCTGCGGCATCAGCGGAACTTGCGGGTAGTGACTCTCCAGCCAGTCAATAATCGCCAGCGATTGTCCGAGTGATTCGCCCTCGTCGGTCAGCAGCGTCGGCACCAGCCCGACCGGATTCATCCGCCGGTAGGCCAGTTCGTTTTGCTGACCAATGCGGATATTCACCCCTTCGGTCTGGTAATCGATACCCTTCAGCGCCAGCGCAATGCGCACCCGGTAAGACGCTGAACTATTAAAAAAACTGTACAGCTTCATCATCACCTCAGACAATCTTCACCGCGATAGGCGTTAAGCCCTCGACGTTGCCCGTGATCACATCACCTTTGACTACTGGGCCAACCCCTTCCGGCGTACCTGTAAAGATTAGATCGCCCGGTTGCAGTTCAAAGAAGCCTGACAGGTAGCTGATGGTTTCATTCACTGACCAGATGAGATGACGAATATCGCTGCGCTGATGATCTTCGCCGTTAACCTGTAACCAGATAGGTGCGTTATCAATACCGCCAGTTTCGCTGGCTTTGTGCAGCGGCGCGATGGGGGCCGAGAGATCGAACGCTTTGCCGATTTCCCACGGGCGGCCCATCTGGCGCATTTCCATTTGACGGTCACGGCGAGTCATATCAAGACCCGTGGCATAACCCCAGACATATTCATGGGCGTTTTCCAGCGGGATATCACTGCCTTTTTTACCAATCGCCACCACCAGTTCAATTTCATAATGGTAGTTATCGGTCTGCGCCGGATACGGCAGCGCCAGCGTTTCGCCAGCGGCAACCGGAACAACGGCATCCGCCGGTTTGCAGAAGAAGAATGGCGGTTCACGATCCGGATCAAAGCCCATTTCGCGGGCGTGGGCGGCATAGTTACGTCCGACGCAGTAAACGCGGCGTACGGGGAATTGTTCATCACTGCCAACAACCGGTACGGTAACGGGCGCTTGTGGTTCGAATACGTATTGAGTCATTTTCTCTCTCCCAAATTAATAACGCGCTTCGCGGAACAGCCCCAGGGCTTCTTGTACCGGTCTGTCCGAAAAACTAAATAAAACGGTATCTTGCGTGGTCTGGAACGACACGCCGTGCCAGGTCGGCACCACGAAGATATCTTTTGCACTAAAGCTGAAGGTTTCATTGCCGATAGTGACCTGCCCGCTACCTTCCACCACATGGTAGATGGTGCTGTCAGTGGTACGCGCCACGCGTGAGGCAAACCCTTTCGGCAGCAGTTGCAGGAAAGCGCCCATCGACGGCATCGGATAGCCACCGGTGACCGGGTTGACGTAGCGCATTTTGTAGCCATCCCACTCATCGGCATCGCCCAGGCGGGTTAAATCGTGTAGCACTTCGCGGCTACGCTCATAACGGTAGTTAAAGATGGGCGAGGAGTTCCCGGTCTGATGGCGCAGCGGCAACATATTGGCAGCGTAACGCGGCAGGTAATCGCCCTCTTTACGCGTTACTGGTTGTTGCTCCTCCGGGTAATCTTCGGCAAAACCGCAGCCCAGAGTGTTCACTAATGGCAGATCCAGCCCATCGAGCCAGATAACCGGTTCGTCGCCAGGGTTACCGTGATCGTGCCAGCGCCACTGCGGGGTCAGGATAAAATCGCCCTCATTCATTGGCGTGCGTTCGCCATCAACGGCGGTGAATGCCCCTTTACCTTCAACAATAAAACGCAGCGCCGACTGGTTATGGCGATGACTCGGTGCCACTTCGCCCGGCATGATCAGTTGCAAACCGGCATATAAAGTCGCGGTGATGGAAGACTGCCCGCGCAGCGCCGGGTTTTCCAGCACCAGCACGCGGCGCACGGCTTCTTTCGCGCCAATCAGGCTGCCGCTCTCCAGCAGCAGCGGGCGGATCTCCTGATAATTCCAGTACGCTGGCGCACAGTTAGCGTTGGGCGTTTTTGGCACCAGATGGTGCAGTGACTCCCACAGCGGGGTCAGGTTTTGTCCGGAAATATACTGATAAAATTGCTCGCGGCTATTTTGATTGTTATCAGTCATTGGGATGCTCCTTATTCGTTCACAACACCTGCGTGAGGCAGTGAGTCAGGGACAGAGGTCGACTGGCGAACCACGGTGATCAGCAGGGTTAACATCACCGCACTGATCGCCGCGGGCACAGCGATAATGAAAAACAGGGTGTCGAAAGAGAAATTCATCGCCATCATCACGCCGCCAGACAGCGAGCCAACAATCGCGCCGCAGCGGCCCACGGCGTTTGACCAGCTCACGCCCGTGGCGCGACTTTGTGTTGGATAAAGTGTTGCGGTCAGCGCATTCAGCCCCACCTGCGATCCGCTGATGCCAATGCCGGTGCCGAAAATCGCCAGCGCCATTAGCCATAATCCGTCCTGGCTTAAGCCAATCATCACGATGCATACAGCGCCTATGGCATAGCTCAGCGCCAGTACGCGGAAAGGATTGAACTTATCCATCAGCACGCCCAGCGCCAGCGCGCCCAACGTACCGCCAATCTGGAACGCGGCGGTAACCCAGGAGGCATGTTGCAGGTCGATGCCGCGATGGTTGAGCAGCGTTGGCATCCAGCTTGAGAGCAGGTAAATAATCAGCAAGCTCATAAAGAACACCACCCACAGCATCAACGTGATGGGTAACTGACGCCCCATAAACAGTTGACGAATGCTGCCTTTTGTAACGGAGGCTGATTCAATGAGATAAAAGTGGGTATCGACATAACGCTCGCGGGTGATGGCGCTGACGGTTTTCGCAATCACCGCCTGGGGTAGCTGGCGGCGCACCTGCCAGCGTGGCGATTCCGGCAGAACCACCAGCAGTGCAACAAACAGCATCAGCGGTAATACGCCACCCAACACCAGGATCCCGTGCCAGCCAATCACCGGCACCAGCTGCGCGCTGACAATCCCACCAAACGCCGAACCCAGGGTAAAGCCGCAAAACATCAGCGTCACCAGCGCGCCGCGGCGGCGGGCAGGCAGATATTCCGAGGTCATGGTAATTGTGTTTGGCATCGCGCCACCCAGCCCAAGGCCGGTGAGGAAACGCAGGAATACCAGCGTTTGCAGATCCGGTGAGAAAGCCGAGGCGAGGCTTAACGCGCCAAACAAAAAGACGCACAGCTCAATCACGCGTTTGCGGCCAAAGCGATCGGACAACGGACCACAAAGCAGTGCGCCTGCGGTTAACCCCAGCAGACCCGCGCCAAAAAGCGGGGCGAGATCGCCTGCGGTGAGTTGCCAGTGAGTGCGAATATCAGGGGCGATAAAGCCGATAGCCGCGGTGTCAAAACCATCGAGCATTACCACCAGAAAACAGCAGATGATAACGCGCCACTGCATCTTGCCGACCGGAGCAGCATCGATCAGTGCTTGTAAATCACGTCGTTGAGTCATAGTAAATGCCTCAGTGCAGGTAAGGTAGATGTTTCTTTTGTTTTATGTATGTTGCGATATTGTGATTAAAGAGATGAAATGTACAATGGCATTTCGGGCAGAGAGATAACCTGGAGGTTATGGCAAATGGCAAACTGGGCGCAGAAACTAAAGCTTCATCACCTGCAAATGCTGGTGGCGCTGGGTGAACAGGGCAATCTGACCCATGTGGCGCGGATGATGAATATCACCCAGCCTGCGCTGTCGAAATGGTTGTCACAACTCGAAGATGAGATCGGCCTCACACTCTTTGAGCGGCACAGCAAAGGGTTACGCCCTACCGAAGGCGGTAGATTGTTATTGCAACATGCCCAGCGGTTAATCAATGACATGGAGCGCTCGCAACATGAACTGGCCCGTTTTAAACAAGGTGGGCTGGTCGGCAGTCTGAAAATTGGCTGTTCTCCCGTCGCCACTGACTGCGTATCCCAGGCGATTTTGCATTTGCTCAAGGAGATGCCAACTCTACACCTGAATATTGAAGAGAAGGTTATGACCCCATTGCTGCAAGATCTGTTGGCAGGTTCTGTCGACGTGGTCGTTGGGCGAATTGGCGGTCGCGCCTTGCAGCTGCCACTGAATTATAAGGTGCTCTACACCGAGCCGGTGTGTTTTGTCGCCCGTGCTGAGCATCCACTGGCGAAATACGCCACCCTCAGCTGGAATGATCTTGCTAACTGGCGGTGGATAGTCTGGCCGACAGGTACCCCCATTCGCATCAGTATTGATAATGCGCTGGTAGACCACGGCGTGATGCTGCCAGAAAACACGATTGAGTCGGCGTCGATGAACGTCAGTACCAACCTGTTACAAAGCAGCGATATGATCTCTATTTTGTCATTACGCCTGGCGCAACGTTATGCCAGCCAGGGACAACTGGTGATCCTCAACCTGCCAAAGATAGAACAGAAAGGCAGCGTCGGTGTGTTCTGGCGCAATAACGAAACGCCTTCTTATGCTTTAAGTCAGTTTCTGCACTTTTTACAGCAGAATTAGTGTGCTGAACTGGGCGCTCGCCCGAGGTTACGTCCCTAAAATTCAACTATGCTGAGAATTCTTAATGTGATCGGTAGCACGTTTTACGAATTAATTGTATGATGAATCCATCTCATCTGGGGTGTTGATTATGAGTAAGACACTGAACATTATCTGGCAATATTTACGTGCTTTTGTCCTGATTTATGCCTGCCTGTATGCAGGCATTTTCATTGCTTCCCTGCTACCGGTAACCATTCCGGGCAGCATCATCGGGATGCTGATCCTGTTTGTCCTGCTGGCCTTGCAAATTCTTCCGGCAAAATGGGTCAATCCGGGGTGCTACGTACTGATTCGCTATATGGCGCTATTGTTTGTGCCGATTGGCGTAGGCGTCATGCAATATTTTGATTTGCTCCGCGCACAGTTTGGCCCGGTAGTGGTTTCCTGTGCAGTCAGTACGCTGGTGGTTTTTCTGGTGGTGAGCTGGAGTTCGCAACTGGTGCACGGTGAACGTAAAGTCGTAGGTCAGAAAGGATCAGAAGAATGATGGCGAATATCTGGTGGTCATTACCGCTGACATTGATTGTCTTTTTTGCCGCCCGCAAACTGGCGGCACGGTATAAGTTTCCCTTGCTTAACCCGTTGCTGGTAGCAATGGTGGTGATCATTCCTTTTTTAATGCTGACCGGCATCTCTTACGACAGCTACTTTAAAGGTAGCGAAGTGCTAAACGATCTGCTGCAACCGGCGGTCGTTGCGCTGGCCTATCCTTTATATGAGCAGCTACACCAGATCCGCGCGCGCTGGAAATCGATCATCACCATCTGTTTTATCGGCAGCGTGGTTGCGATGGTGACGGGGACTTCCGTGGCATTGTTGATGGGCGCTTCACCGGAAATCGCCGCGTCAATCCTGCCGAAATCAGTCACCACGCCTATTGCAATGGCGGTTGGCGGCAGTATTGGCGGTATTCCGGCAATCAGCGCAGTTTGCGTGATTTTCGTCGGTATTCTGGGCGCAGTGTTTGGTCATACGTTACTTAATGCGATGCGTATTCGCACCAAAGCAGCGCGCGGTCTGGCGATGGGAACAGCCTCGCACGCCCTCGGTACGGCACGCTGTGCTGAGCTGGATTATCAGGAAGGTGCATTTAGTTCGCTGGCGCTGGTGTTATGCGGGATTATTACTTCGCTGATCGCACCGTTCCTTTTCCCGATTATTCTGGCAGTAATGGGCTAAAATTTGCGATGCGTCGCGCATTTTTGATGTAAGTTTCACGCGTTGCATAATTAATGAGATTCAGATCACATATAAAGCCATAACGGGTTCGTAAACTGTTATCCCATTACATGATTATGAGGCAACGCCATGCATCCACGTTTTCAAACCGCTTTTGCCCAACTTGCGGATAACTTGCAATCTGCACTGGAACCTATTCTGGCAGACAAGTACTTCCCCGCTTTGTTGACCGGGGAGCAAGTCTCATCGCTGAAGAGCGCAACGGGCCTGGACGAAGACGCGCTGGCATTCGCACTACTTCCGCTGGCGGCGGCCTGTGCGCGTACGCCATTGTCGAATTTTAATGTTGGCGCAATTGCGCGCGGTGTGAGCGGAACCTGGTATTTCGGTGCCAATATGGAATTTATTGGTGCGACAATGCAGCAAACCGTTCATGCCGAACAAAGCGCGATCAGCCACGCCTGGCTGAGTGGTGAAAAAGCGCTTGAAGCCATCACCGTTAACTACACGCCTTGTGGTCACTGCCGTCAGTTTATGAATGAACTGAACAGCGGTCTGGATCTGCGTATTCATCTTCCGGGACGCGAGGCACACGCGCTGCGTGACTATCTACCGGATGCCTTTGGGCCGAAAGATCTGGAGATTAAAACGCTGCTGATGGACGAGCAGGATCACGGCTATGCGCTGACGGGTGATGCGCTTTCTCAGGCGGCGATTGCGGCGGCAAACCGTTCGCACATGCCTTACAGTAAGTCGCCAAGCGGTGTCGCGCTGGAATGTAAAGACGGTCGTATTTTCAGCGGCAGCTACGCTGAAAACGCCGCATTCAACCCGACTCTGCCACCGTTGCAGGGAGCGTTAATTCTATTGAATCTCAAGGGTTATGATTACCCGGATATCCAGCGCGCAGTTCTGGCAGAAAAAGCCGATGCGCCGTTGATTCAGTGGGATGCCACCTCCGCAACGCTGAAAGCTCTCGGCTGTCACAGTATCGACCGCGTACTTCTCGCTTAAGCCTGGTGCCGGATGCGGCGTGAACGCCTTGTCCGGCTTGCCAGCCCTCTCCTGATGTCGAAAATCCCGGCAAACAGTTTGCCGTTTCTTGCGCAAAACCAGCGGGTAAAGTAGCCTGATGGAAATTTTCCCTAGATCGAGTCTCCTGCATGTTAAAGCGCGTGTTCCTCAGCCTGTTAGTCCTGATCGGCTTGCTGCTGTTGACTGTGCTCGGCCTCGATCGCTGGATGAGCTGGAAAACCGCGCCTTATATCTACGACGAATTGCAGGATCTCCCCTACCGCCAGGTCGGCGTGGTGCTCGGCACAGCAAAATATTATCGTACTGGCGTAATTAATCAGTATTATCGCTACCGCATTCAAGGAGCGATTAATGCCTATAACAGCGGTAAGGTAAATTATCTATTACTGAGCGGCGATAACGCATTGCAAAGTTATAATGAGCCGATGACCATGCGCAAAGATTTAATCGCAGCTGGTGTCGACCCATCAGATATTGTTCTCGATTACGCAGGCTTTCGTACGCTGGATTCCATCGTGCGTACACGCAAAGTTTTCGATACTAATGATTTCATTATTATCACCCAACGTTTCCACTGTGAGCGGGCATTATTTATTGCGCTGCATATGGGGATTCAGGCTCAGTGTTATGCCGTACCGTCACCGAAAGATATGCTGTCAGTACGTATTCGCGAATTTGCCGCCCGTTTCGGTGCGCTGGCTGACCTTTATATTTTTAAACGTGAACCGCGTTTTTTAGGGCCGCTGGTCCCTATTCCGGCTATGCACCAGGTGCCGGAAGATGCGCAGGGGTATCCCGCCGTCACACCCGAACAGTTACTTGAATTACAAAAGAAACAAGGAAAGTAGTTATGGATGTACAGCAGTTTTTTGTCGTTGCCGTTTTTTTCCTTATCCCGATATTTTGTTTCCACGAAGCATGGAAAGGCTGGCGCGCAGGCGCGATTGATAAACGGGTTAAAAATGCACCGGAACCGGTGTATGTCTGGCGAGCGAAAAATCCCGGACTCTTCTTCGCTTATATGGTGGCATATAGTGGCTTCGGAATTTTATCTATCGGCATGATTGTTTATCTTATTTTCTATCGTTGATATTTTCCCTTTTCTGTTAATTATTGAGAATAATTATTACTTCACTTAATAAGCTGCGGATATAACATTCTGAACCGCAGCTATTTGTGAATCCTTTCACAGTTTAAATTTCCCCACGCGCATAGCCTTAATATCAGCACGCAATATTTATTTAGCGTTCGCCTTAATTACTCATAGCATTAAGGAAGATCACATGCCGCAACAAAATTATCTGGATGAACTCACTCCGGCTTTTACGCCTTTACTGGCGATTAAAGAAGCCTCTCGCTGTTTATTATGTCATGACGCTCCCTGTAGTCAGGCTTGCCCGGCGCAAACTGACCCAGGGAAATTTATCCGCTCAATTTATTTTCGTAATTTTAAAGGTGCTGCCGAGACAATTCGCGAAAATAATGCCCTCGGTGCCGTTTGTGCCAGAGTGTGCCCGACGGAGAAATTATGCCAAAGCGGTTGTACACGTGCCGGTGTTGATACTCCCATTGATATCGGTCGCTTACAGCGTTTTGTTACTGATTTTGAACAACAAACCGGGATGGAAATTTATCAGCCCGGTACTAAAACGCTCGGCAAAGTCGCGATTATTGGCGCGGGTCCTGCCGGATTGCAGGCCAGTGTGACACTGACAAACCAGGGTTATGACGTCACGATCTATGAGAAAGAAGCACAACCCGGTGGCTGGTTGCGTAACGGCATTCCGCAATTCCGGTTACCGCAATCAGTACTGGATGCAGAAATCGCCCGTATTGAAAAAATGGGCGTGACCATTAAATGCAATAACGAAATCGGTAACACACTCACCCTGGAGCAGCTGAAAGCGGAAAACCGCGCGGTACTGGTCACCGTGGGGTTATCGAGCGGTTCGGGGCTACCACTGTTTGAGCATAGCGACGTTGAGATTGCCGTCGACTTCCTGCAACGTGCACGACAGGCGCAAGGCGATATCAGCATTCCACAAAGCGCATTAATTATCGGCGGCGGTGATGTCGCGATGGACGTAGCCAGCACGCTGAAAGTTCTCGGCTGTCAGGCAGTAACTTGCGTAGCGCGTGAAGAGTTAGATGAGTTTCCGGCAAGCGAAAAAGAGTTTGCCAGCGCCCGGGAGCTGGGCGTTTCGATCATTGATGGATTCACGCCAGTAGCCGTGGAAGGCAATAAAGTCACGTTTAAGCATGTACGGTTACCGGGCGAACTGACGATGGCGGCAGATAAAATTATTCTCGCCGTCGGTCAGCATGCCAGACTGGATGCCTTTGCGGAGTTAGAGCCGCAGCGTAACACCATCAATACACAAAATTACCAGACCCGCGATCCGCAAGTCTTTGCTGCTGGCGATATTGTTGAGGGGGACAAAACCGTGGTCTATGCCGTGAAAACCGGGAAAGAAGCCGCCGAGGCGATTCATCACTATTTAGAGGGAGCTTGCTCATGTTAACGAAAGATCTTTCGATTACTTTTTGCGGCGTGAAGTTTCCCAACCCGTTCTGCCTCTCTTCTTCGCCGGTAGGCAACTGCTATGAGATGTGTGCCAAAGCCTACGACACTGGCTGGGGCGGCGTGGTGTTTAAAACGATCGGCTTTTTTATCGCCAACGAAGTCTCGCCGCGTTTTGATCATCTGGTGAAAGAAGATACCGGTTTTATCGGCTTCAAAAATATGGAGCAGATTGCTGAACATCCGTTGGAAGATAATCTGGCCGCCCTGCGTCGGCTGAAAGAAGATTATCCGGACAAAGTATTGATCGCTTCAATCATGGGCGAAAATGAGCAGCAATGGGAAGAGCTGGCGCGTCTGGTGCAAGAAGCTGGCGCGGATATGATCGAGTGTAACTTCTCCTGTCCGCAAATGACTTCTCATGCGATGGGTAGCGATGTCGGGCAAAGCCCGGAGCTGGTAGAAAAATATTGTCGGGCAGTAAAACGTGGTTCCACGCTGCCAATGCTGGCGAAGATGACGCCGAATATCGGTGATATGTGCGAAGTGGCGCTGGCGGCGAAGCGCGGCGGCGCAGATGGCATTGCGGCGATTAACACCGTTAAATCCATCACCAATATCGATCTTAATCAGAAAATCGGTATGCCGATCGTTAACGGTAAATCGAGTATTTCCGGATATTCCGGTAAAGCGGTAAAACCGATCGCCCTGCGCTTCATTCAGCAAATGCGTACCCATCCAGAACTGCGCGATTTCCCGATCAGCGGTATCGGCGGCATTGAAACCTGGGAAGATGCGGCGGAGTTTTTATTGCTCGGTGCAGCGACGTTGCAGGTGACCACCGGCATTATGCAGTACGGGTATCGGATAGTGGAAGATATGGCAAGCGGGTTGTCGCATTATCTCGCCGATCAAGGGTTTGATTCGTTGCAGGAGATGGTAGGTCTGGCGAATCACAATATTGTCCCGGCGGAAGATTTAGACCGCAGTTATATTGTCTATCCCCATATCAATCTTGATAAATGTGTTGGCTGTGGACGCTGTTATATTTCCTGTTACGACGGCGGTCACCAGGCGATGGAATGGAGCGAGAAAACCCGCACACCGCATTGTAATACCGAGAAATGCGTGGGTTGTCTGCTTTGTGGTCACGTCTGCCCGGTGGGTTGTATTGATCTCGGAGAAGTGAAGTTTAAGAAAGGCGAGAAAGAACACCCGGTAACGTTGTAGAACCCGCGTCACATCCGGCATTTGGCACCGAATGCCGGATGCAGCGCATCCGGCAATACCCACATTCACATCATTTCTTACGCGCGTATTTCAGTGAATCCAGCGCTACGGCGAAGATAATAATCGCCCCTTTGATGATGTACTGCCAGTATGGGTTTACGCCGATATACGTCAGGCCATAGTTGATGACGGTAAAAATAATTACCCCGGTCACCACGCCAATCACCGTCCCCACACCGCCGCTGAACGATACGCCGCCCACCACGCACGCTGCGATAGCATCCAGTTCATACATAAAGCCGAGGTTGTTGGTGGCAGAGCCGATACGTCCGGCTTCTAACATCCCGCCGAAGGCATAGAACACACCAGACAACGCGTAGATCATCAGCAGGTTCAGGCCGACGTTGACACCAGATACTTTCGCCGCTTCCGGGTTACCGCCAATGGCAAAAATGTTCTTACCGAAGCGGGTTTTGTTCCACAACACCCAGACGAACGCCACCGCAATCAACGCGTAGAAGGTGATGTAAGAGAGACGGAAACTCCCCAGCGCGACAAAGCCCTGAGCAAAGGTAGAGAAGCCACTGTCGAAACCAGAAATCGGCGACGCCCCGACAAAGTCGTAATAGAGCGAGTTGATGCCATAGACGATGATCATCGTGCCGAGCGTGGTAATGAATGGCGTCACGTTGAGATAAGCGATAATCAGGCCGTTAATCAAACCGATCACCGCACCAATGGCACAGACAATCAGAATAACCAGCGCAATCGGCATCGTCGCCATTTCCGGGAACACTTTGTTGGCGTTATCCATGGACTGCAACAACGTCGCCGCTACTACTGCCGCCAGCCCCACCTGGCGACCTGCAGAAAGGTCGGTCCCCTGGGTGACAATTAACCCTGCCACACCGAGCGCGATAATAATACGCACCGATGACTGGGTGAGAATATTACTTAAGTTCAACAGACTTAAAAATGTTGGGTCCTGGAAAATAATAATTGCCAGCAAAACTAAAAGAACGACGTAAATACCGCCCTCTTTCAGGTAAGTAAGAAAACTTTTCTTATTTAACGCACTCATGGGAAGCCCCTAATCTTAAAGGTGCAAAGACGCAAGACGCAGAATTTCGTTTTGCGTTGTTGTTTTTGTATCGACAATTCCGGAAACGAGACCATTGCTCATGACCAGAATACGGTCTGTTATCCCTAACAACTCAGGCATTTCAGAGGAGATAATAATAATCCCCTTGCCTTTCTTCGCCAGTTCGGCAATTAACTGATAAATCTCAAACTTAGCCCCAACATCAATACCGCGCGTCGGTTCATCGAGCATTAATATTTCTGGTTGCGTTAACAGCCAGCGACCAATAATCACTTTTTGCTGATTACCACCGGAGAGCGAACCTATTTGCGTCCGATGACCTGGCGTTTTTACCCGCATCGAATCAATGACCCACTGGGTATCGCTTTTCATCCGCGAATTATCCAGCAAGCCAACTTTATTTTTGTAGTTGCGAATATTGGAAATTAACGAGTTAAAACCGATATCCAGATAGGCATAAATTCCCGTTGAGCGGCGCTCTTCAGTTACCAGTGCAAATCCGTGGTTTATGGCTTCGTTGGCATTATGGTTATTGATCTTTTTGCCGTGCAACGTAATGGTGCCAGCCGATTTCTCGCGAATACCAAATAACGTCTCAACAATATCGGTACGTTTCGCTCCCACCAGACCGGCTATACCGAGAATCTCCCCTTTATGCAGATCAAACGAGACATCACGGATCGACGGCTGGCGCAGTGACGTCAGGTTACGCACCTCGAGGATGACTTCGCCCGGCTTGTTTTCTTTGTCAGGGAAACGCTGGTTAAGAGAACGCCCAACCATCATGGCGATGATCTTGTCCATCGTCAGTCCTGCCAGCGGTTCGGTGGCGATCCACTGACCGTCGCGCAATACGGTAACTTCATCACATAACTGGAAGATTTCTTCCATTTTATGCGAGATATAAACAATACCGCAGCCGCGCTCTTTTAATTTACGAATAATAGTGAACAGATGATTGACCTCTTTTTCGGTTAACGAAGAAGTCGGTTCATCCATAATCACAATTTTCGCGTTATAGGAAAACGCTTTGGCGATTTCGATCATCTGCATTTGCGAAACGGATAATGTGCCGACGCGCGCACGCGGATCGATATCAATATCCAGTTCATCAAAAATCGCTTTGGTTTCGCGGTACATTTTGTCCTGATCGACAAACATGCCTTTGGTGGGATATCGCCCCAGCCACATGTTATCCATCACCGAACGTTGTAATACCAGATTTAACTCCTGGTGTACCATCGAAATACCATTTTCCAGCGCTTCTTTGGCAGAATGGAAATCGATCTCTTTACCCTGGAATAAAATGGTGCCGGAGTCTTTTTGATAAATACCAAACAGGCATTTTAATAATGTTGATTTTCCTGCGCCGTTTTCCCCCATTAATGCATGGATAGAATGTGGCCGGACTTTTAAATTAACGTTATCAAGTGCCTTAACACCAGGAAAAGACTTGTTGATACCGCTCATTTCCAACAAGTATTCCCCGGAAGACGGAGTCGTTGAGCTGACCATATAATTTTACCTTGTTGGCCATACAATAAGGGCGCAGTAAACGACTGCGCCCAATCAGTCTTATTTCTTGCTGAATTCAGCCAGGTTGTCTTTATCTACGCCAACATAAGGTACGCGGACCACTTTGTTGTCGATTTTCCAGTTGGTGCCATCAGCCGCACCTTTGCCATCGGCCAGGTTTTTCGCCAAATCAAAGGTCGCTTTCGCCTGGTTGTTAGCATCGTTCAGTACGGTGCCCGCCAGTGCACCGGATTTCACCAGCGCCAGCGCTTCTGGCAGCGCATCGACGCCAAACACCGGAATGCTGGATTTGTTGTGTGCTTTCAGTGCTTCTACCGCGCCCATTGCCATCGCATCGTTGTTGGCGATAACCACTTCGATTTTGTTGGCGTTCGGGCCAGACAGCCAGGCGTCCATCTTATCTTTCGCCTGAGCGGTATCCCACATAGCGGTATCTAACTGTAACTGTTCAGTTTTGATGCCTTTGTCGTTCAATTCTTTAATCACGTAAGTGGTACGTGCCTCTGCATCCGGATGGCCCGGCTCACCTTTCAGCAGTACGAATTGAATCTGACCGTCTTTGTTCAGATCCCAACCCTGATTCGCCGCCCAGTGTTTAGCAATCAAATCGCCCTGAATAATGCCGGACTCTTTGGAGTCAGTGCCAACGTAGTAGGCTTTGTCGTAGCTATCCAGCGCCTTACGAGACGGTTCTTTGTTGAAGAAAACCACCGGCACGTTTTGCCCACGCGCTTTCTCAATCACCGTACCCGCAGCTGCCGGGTCAACCAGGTTGATTGCCAGTGCCTTCACCCCTTTCGCCAGCAATACGTCGATCTGATCGTTCTGCTTGGACTGGTCATTCTGAGAATCATTCATCAGCAGCTGAACATCTGGCGCGGCTTTCGCATCTTGCTCAATAGCCTTGCGCACCACAGACATAAAGTTATCGTCGTACTTGTAGATTGTTACACCAATGCGAGTATCAGCAGCGTGTGCAGCGGCACCGAATAACATGCTGGCCATCACAGCAGACAGGGTTAACACCTTCTTATTCATGGTATCTCCGGTTTTTCTTATGCAGGGTAGTGCTTGAGATAAATGCTCGGCGGGGCAGTAGAGTTAATGAAGTGTTACTGAACGCCGAAGCTCACTTTTTAAAATTCGTTCTTCCATGCCCGGTAACGCTCCAGAAAACGGCTTTAATTGTTGTTATGACGCTATTACCTCGGTGAAAGTGATTATTCACTGTTACATACGGGTTACAACGTTAAAACGGTGCAATCATAGCTATCACATTGTTAAGATACTGTGAAATCACTCACAGATTGAAAGCGGTTACATCGCCTGATTTGTTGAGTTAGTGATCGCCGCCGCATTCTGGCGCGTTGCGACAGAATGACGACGCACTAACGTTGGCATAAAACAGTGGCTGGCACGAGGATCAATATTGCCTGCTGCTCCCTGCAAGGCCAGTTCGGTGGCTAATTTAGCCATTGAAGCAATGGGATAACGCACGGTCGTTAATTGCGGGTCGGTGTAACGGGCGATGGGAATATCATCGAAACCGATGATTGAGAGATGTAACGGAATCGCAATGCCATTATCTTTTAATGCTGTCAGTGCGCCAGCAGCCATATTGTCGTTATAAGCAAATACAGCGGTAAGTTGTAGATTGCGCCCCAGCAGTTCAACCATCGCCGCCTCACCGCCCGGCATGTCCGGCGTGCCAGTGCCAATCCAGCTTTCCGGCGGAATAATATTCTGCTCTTTCAACGCACTCATCCAGCCTGCTTTACGCATGGCGTCATCTTCAATGCCGTGGCTGGAAGAAAGATAACCAATACGTTGATGACCGTTATTCAGCAACATGCGCGTCGCCATTCGGGCACCGCTGAGATTATCCAGGCAAACGCAACGATGGGCGTACCCCGGCACAACGCGGTTGATTAACACCATACCGGGAATGTTATCCATAAATTGTGCCAGTTCATCATCACTCAATGCTTTTGAGTGAACAATCAACGCATTACAACGCTGGCGAATTAACACCTCAATGGCGTGACGCTCTTTTTCCGCTTCATGATAGCTATTGCCGATTAGCACGTATTTCTGATGCTGCTGGGCGACCAGATCCACCGCTTTTACCAGCGCGCCGAAAAACGCATCAGAAACGTCCATCACCACCACGCCAATGGTGTCGCTAACCTGAGTTGCCAGCGCCTGGGCATTGGCATTTGGTCGATAATCCAGCTCACTCACGGCTTTCATTACTGCTTCACGCGTGTCGGCACTAACCAGCGTGCTGTTATTGAGCACCCGGGAAACCGTTGCCACAGAGACGCCAGCCTGACGCGCTACATCACGAATGGTGATCATATTCACTACCTGTTATGAGATTGCAGTAAATGACTGCTTGCTGGCGGCTATTTTGTCAGCACTGAATACAGGACTTCGTGAATCGAGTCACAGCAATGGAAACGGTTACAGCCGTTTTGTTAACGAATGTGATCCAGATCGTTATCTTGATGTTTTAGATATTGTCGGTCCGGCAGCACGCAAAGTTAACTGACGCCAGAGCCATTCCACCGGCCCCTGGCGGAAGTAACGCAGCCAGATAACAGAGAAGAAGATATTCGCCAGCCATACCGGAATAACAAACGCCAGCAGCTCCAGACGGTCAAACTGCATAAACAAACCGAGGTGGTAAAAAAGCGTAGTACAAATCAGCGTTTGCAATAGATAGTTGGTCAGTGCCATCCGTCCGACACAGGCGATTGCCAGCACCAGCTTAAAGCGGCTTAATTGCGGCCAGAAGCCATAAAACAGCGACGCATAGCCAATCGCCTGAAACGGCGCACTCAGTTCTCGCGGCATTTGAAGTAAGAAGGCACACCAGCGATACGCCCAGTCCAGCTGCCATTGCAGGGCGATGGCAGGAAGGTTAATGGTCACCCCAATCGCCACCAGCACAAAACCAGTACGACGATAGTGACGTAAGCTGAACTGCCCTTTCAGCCAGCCGCTGCGCATCAGCGCCGCACCAATGAGCATCATCCCTGCCAGTTGCCAGCCATACTGTGCGCCCAGTGCCAGTAAACTGTTGCCAACACCATCGGCACGATTACTGATCGCTTCAACACCGCCGTGAAGCTTCCAGTATTTTTCATACAAAATAGCCGATGCATCCGGCGTCCAGGCGCGGCTGGTCTGGCTGTCGGAAATCAGCCCCAATAACAGCAAAACGCCAAGCCCCACCAGATAAAGCATGACGCCTGTATTAAACAGGCTTTTTACCGATGGCGCATCGCGCACCAGCCGCCAGCAGATTAAGCCCACCAGCCCGTAAGCCAGCAGAATATCGCCGTCCCAGAACAATAAACCGTGAATAAAGCCCAGCAAGACTAACAGCGTTAACCGCGACTGGATCCAGCGTCTGCCACGGGGCAACAACATTTGTAGGCCAGCACCAAACAGCAGCGCAAAAAGCGTGAGGAATTTCACCTGGCCGATGAGATCGAGAAATGCCCAGGTCCATGCATCCTGCGGCGTAATAGCGCCGTACCAGGCGGGATTGAGATAAGCCGCCTTTGGTAGCCCAAAGGCGCTGATGTTTAATAGCAGGATCCCCAGAATGGCGACGCCGCGAACAAAATCGAGCGTGACGTTGCGCTCCATGGTTCCTGCCTTTTAATCAGTTGTGATGACGCACAGCGCGCAGAAATTCGTGGCGCGTATTCTGACTGGATTTGAACAATCCACCAAGAGAGGTCGTTGTTGTGGCACTGGTTGCGTCGCGGATGCCACGCGCTTTCACGCAGTAATGCACCGCGTCGATAGAGACAGCCACGTTATTGGTGCCCAGCAGCGTTTGTAGCGCAATGAGAATTTGCTGGGTCAGACGTTCCTGCACCTGCGGACGCTGGGCAAAGAACTGCACAATACGGTTAATTTTTGACAGACCGATCACCGAATCTTTCGGGATATAAGCCACCGTCGCTTTGCCATCGATGGTAACAAAATGGTGTTCACAGGTGCTGGTCAGGGTGATATCGCGCACGGTGACCATTTCATCGACCTTCATTTTGTTTTCAATGAGGGTGATTTTCGGGAAATTGGCGTAATCCAGACCGGAGAAAATTTCATCGACATACATTTTAGCGATGCGATGCGGCGTTTCCATCAAACTGTCATCAGCCAGGTCGAGATTCAGCAGTTGCATGATTTCGGTCATATGACCAGTAATAAGGCTTTTGCGCGTTTCGTTATCCATTTCATGCACGGGCGGGCGCAGCGGTGTTTCCAGTCCTCGCGCAACTAACGCTTCATGAACCAGGGCCGCTTCTTTACTGAGTGATGGCATTTATGATTTCTCCTGCAGGTGTGACGCCTCCGCCCTGCGTGGGGGCAAAGTTATTAAGCTGATTTACAGCCTGATTATTGTGCGTGAGGCGGCGCACATAATCCAGTATTCACAGCGATAATTATTGTAATTGCCGCTGCCTTTCATCAGCAGATGTTAAAACATCGTTATGCAAATACGGAAGTGAAAGTTACTCACAGCACATTGAATAAACGGTATGATGAAGAAATTGCAAACAACACAACAAGGAGCCACGCATGGAAATGCTCGAAGAGCACCGCTGTTTTGAAGGCTGGCAGCAACGCTGGCGACACGACTCCAGTACCTTAAACTGCCCGATGACGTTCAGTATCTTTCTCCCACCACCTCGTGATCACACCCCGCCACCAGTGCTGTACTGGCTTTCCGGATTAACCTGCAATGACGAGAACTTCACCACCAAGGCGGGTGCCCAGCGCGTGGCGGCAGAACTGGGGATTGTACTGGTGATGCCAGACACCAGCCCGCGCGGCGAACAGGTTGCCAACGATGATGGCTACGATTTAGGCCAGGGCGCAGGCTTTTATCTTAATGCCACGCAACCGCCTTGGGCGACGCATTACCGGATGTATGATTATCTGCGCGATGAATTACCGGCACTGATTCAGTCGCAATTTAATGTCAGCGACCGCAGCGCTATTAGCGGTCATTCAATGGGTGGTCACGGTGCGCTGATTATGGCGCTGAAAAATCCGGGTAAATACACCAGCGTTTCCGCCTTTGCGCCGATTGTGAATCCGTGCAGCGTCCCGTGGGGAATAAAAGCGTTTAGCACTTATCTGGGTGAGGATAAAAATGACTGGATGGAATGGGACAGTTGCGCGCTGATGTATGCGAGTAATGCGCAGAATGCGATCCCGACACTGATTGATCAGGGCGATAATGATCAGTTTCTTGCCGACCAGCTGCAACCCGCAGTGCTGGCAGAAGCCGCCCGCCAGAAAGCGTGGCCGATGACGCTGCGTATTCAGCCGGGATATGATCACAGTTACTACTTCATCGCCTCTTTTATAGAGGATCATTTGCGCTTCCATGCGCAATATTTACTGAAGTGAAAGTCCGCCCGGTTCGCCGGGCATCTTCTCATCAGAAGCGATAATCCACTGCCATAAAGTAACGACGTCCGTCTTCGTTATAGCTGTAGTCGTCACGACTGAGATCCTTGTCGCCAAGGTTCAGCACGCCTGCGCGCAGTTTGACGTCTTTAGTTACCTGCCAGGCCGCACCGGTATTCCAGATGGTATAACCGCCCGGTGTTTTAGCCGTCGCGCTGTCGGCGCGTTTCTGCCCGGTATAGTGACCAGAAACATAGAATGACCAGTCTTCCAGCGCCAGCGGTTTCCAGTCCAGCGTACCGTTAGCAGTATGGAACGGCAGATCGGATAGCGGTTTGTTTTCGCCGTTGCTGACATCACGACCATCGTTGTAGGTGTAGTTGAGTGACAGTTTCCATTCATCGTTGAACGGAATTTTCAGCTCGGTTTCCACGCCCTGAATACGTGCTTTGTTAACGTTGTAGTAGCTGAATACCGGTATGCGCCGTCCGTTAGCGCCCGTCTCAAAACCGACAAAGTTTTGGTAGCCCGGTGCAGCATTGACGTCAGACGTACGGCTGATGCTGATGCGATCTTTCACATCGTTACGGAAAACGGTCACGCTGGATTCAACCCCTTCCAGCCAGCCTTCTTCGCCCATGTAGTAAAGCCCCAGTTCCCAACTTTCGCTGGTTTCTGGTTTCAGATCCGGGCTACCCACAATCTTACATGCGCCACGGCAGGAATTGCTCGTCCAGTCAGGGCTAAGTTGCAACAGAGAAGGCGCTTTAAATGCCGTCGCCCAGCCCCCTTTCACCGTTACGGTGTCGGTGGCGTTATAAACCAGGTAGGCACGCGGACTCCAGTGTTCACCGTAGGTTTCATGATCGTCCATACGTACGCCGGTCGTCAGCGCCAGCGGCTCGAAGATCCGCCATTCATCTTCCACAAACAGCGCGTACTGGCTGGCAGATGTTTTGGAGCTGGTTCCCCCGGTCAGGTTCACCGCATCGCTAAGTTTGTCGTGACGCCATTCACCGCCAACCGTGAGAAACTGATTAATCGCCGTCAGCGGCAACGTGTATTTTCCGTCGACCGTATTGCTTTCGGAAGTTATCGGGCTGCTGTTGCCAGGGTTTTTGTTCTCGACTTTCTCACCGTAGTATTTCAGTTCGCTGGTGCCGTAATCCCAACGCCCATTATGGCTGACGGAGTAGTTCTGGCGTTCCAGGCGGTTTTTGTCCAGCGAGTCGGAATCACGATCCTGACGGTCGAAACCGTATCCGGCAGTAAAATCGTGATTTTGATTCGGTGTCCAGGCAAATTCGACATTGCCGTCGCGGCTGGAGAATCCTTCAATACGCGGCGTTTCTCCGGTATCGGTGGTCGTTGAGTTTTGCGGGTCATCCTTTTCACGTTTTGCCAGGCTGCCGTAAGCTTTCATTCCCAGCACGCCGTCAATTAATGGTCCGCTGGTAAAGAACTGACCGTTATAGGTATCACCGCGATCGCGATGTTCCTGAACGGTGGTATCGACGGTAACGGTGCCCGACCATTTCTGACCGATTTTTTTGGTGATGATATTCACTACACCGCCGAGCGCATCGGAACCGTACAGCGACGACATCGGGCCACGGACCACTTCAATACGTTCGATGGAATCGACCGGGATCCAGTTCAGATCGAAATCATTGTGGCGGAAGACGGCATTGCGGGAGTTAACGCGTTTACCGTCGACAAGAATCAGGGTGTAGCTGCTGTCCAGACCACGAATACTTACGCCCTTACGGTTATCCCCTTCGTTCGTCAGTTGTACGCCAGGCACTTCTTTGAGGACATCCTTCAGATTCTGTACCGGTTTTCGCTGCAGGTCTTCCTGGGTAATGACGCTGATACTGGCGGGTGCATCTTTAAGGTTTTGCTCAACGGAAGATGCAGTGACAACCATCGTTTCGCCATCATCATCGACCGCTAACACAGGCCATGCACAAGAAATAGCGGACAAACACAGCCCGACCCGTACGAAAGGGTTCAACCTAAACATTCCATATCTCCATGAGGTAACTACGAAAATAAAATGGGTTATCGCTCACATCTTCTTCATGTCCCCTTGCGTACGGCAGCATCGCGGTGGACTTATTTGTATGCAGGTGATCATCCCAGATAGCCGGAACAGCCTCTGATTTGTCAGCCTTTTTTGATTGTGGCGTAACGATAATGCAAACGATAACAATTATCAATCAAAATGTTAAATTTTATATCCGCATGATTTGTCAGGGAAATGGAATTGAAAAAGCCCTCTCGGTTGAGAGGGCTTAGCAAGGAAGGGAGGAAACTTATTTCTTATCGTTCTGCGGGAACTTCATTTCGCTGTAGCGTACGAAGTGAGTTCCTTTAATCAGCTTGTAGCCGAACCAAATAATCAGGAACAGTGGGATACCAATATACGTTGCCGCTACGCCGCCCCAGTCAATGGTATCTTTCAGGAACGCTTCGTAGTTCTGGCCCAAAGTGATAATCAGACACAGAATGAATGCGAAGATCGGCCCCAGTGGGAAGAAACCTGAACGGTACGGCAGATCGTTAATGTCGTGTCCCTGCAATACGTAACCGCGACGGAAGCGATAGTGGCTAATGGCAATCCCCAGCCAGGCGATAAAACCCGTCATCCCGGAGGTGTTCAGCAGCCACAGGTATACCGTCTGGTTGCCAAACATGGAGGTCAGGAAGCACAGACCTGCAATCACCGTCGTCGCATACAGCGCATTACGCGGCACGCCACCACGCGACAGTTTAGCGAAAATGCGCGGCGCTTTACCGTCACACGCCAGGGTGTACAGCATACGAGTAGACGCATACATACCGGAGTTACCCGCTGACAGCACCGCCGTCAGAATAACTGCGTTCATCACCGCCGCCGCAGAGAGCAGACCCGCGTGCTGGAACACCAGGGTGAACGGACTGACGCTGATGTCTTTAACATCGTTACGCAGCAGGCTCGGATCGGTGTACGGAATAATCAGGCTGATAATCAGGATCGCGAACACATAGAACAACAGGATTCGCCAGAATACCTGACGTACCGCGCGTGGAATGTTTTTCGCCGGATCTTCGGACTCGCCTGCAGCAATACCGATCAGCTCGGTTCCCTGGAAAGAGAAGCCGACAATCATAGCTACGCCGATCATCGCCGCAAAACCACCAGCAAACGGCGCTTCGCCGATTGTCCAGTTGCTCCAGCCCGCAGGCTGCGCGCCTTTGAAGATACCGATAATCATCAGCACGCCAACGATGATAAAGACAATAACTGTCGTGACTTTGATCAGTGAGAACCAGTATTCCGCTTCACCAAAGCCGCGAACAGAGATGTAGTTCAGCAGGAAGATAACGCCGAGGAACAGCGCACTCCAGATCCAGCCCGGTGTATCCGGGAACCACCAGCTCATGACCAGCTGAGCTGCAACCAGGTCAACGGCGATAGTCACCGCCCAGTTGTACCAGTAGTTCCAGCCCAGCGCGAAGCCAAAGCCTTCTTCAACATAGTTCTGACCGTAAGTGGCAAACGAACCGGAAACCGGCATATATGCAGCCAGTTCACCGAGACTGGTCATCAGGAAGTAAACCATCAGGCCAATCAGCATATACGAGAGCAATGCCCCGCCCGGACCTGCCTGAGAAATCGTTGCGCCAGAGGCAACAAAAAGACCTGTACCGATGGAACCGCCAATGGCAATCATCGTCAGGTGACGCGCCTTTAATTCACGGCGTAAGCCCGGCGCTTCTGTAGTTTTAGTTTCGGAACCCATACAAAAATGCTATCCATCTTAAAAATGAGGCGCGATTGTAGCAGACGATTGGCAATCCTTCCGGCAGAAATACACGGTTATAAGACACCTTCATGATCGCCCAGGGATTATAAGTAAAGCAGCCAATCTCTTTTCTGGCGAATGCATGCTGAGGGCGCTGCGTCACGAAATCGACACAGCACCAGCATGTTCTTGTACAGCACCTTAACGCGGTACATTCGCGGGATCGCAATAGTCCAGAAAGCGCCGTAGCGCGTTGGAAAGGTGTTTTTGCCGATGATGTATACGCCACAACGTACGCATCAGGCGCGGCAGAGGGACCGCAACTTCACTTAATGTGCCTGCCTGCAATTGATCTTCAATGACCCGTCGCGACAGGCAACTAATTCCCAATCCATGACGCACCGCATGTTTGATTGCCTCGGAGTTACCTAATTCCATTGCCATCTCAAACTTCGGTAAATGTGACAGCAACAGATAATCGACAATCTCCCGCGTGCCGGAACCGCGTTCACGCAGGATCCACGGCGCAGCGGCCAGCTGCTCTAAGGTGACCGGACCACGAGCCAACGGCGAAGTCGGCGCGGCGAAAACCACCAGCTCGTCTTCCAGCCACGGTTCAGAGATGATTTCAGTGCTGTGGCACGGTCCTTCAATAAAGCCAATATCAACGCGGAAATCCAGCACCGCTTGCATCACGTCCTGGCTATTCCCAACGCTAAGTTCAATCGGCAACTGCGGATAATCATGGCGATAACGGGCGATAACTGCAGGCAGAATGTAGTTACCGATGGTACTACTGGCATAGATACGAATCGCGCCGTTGTCTTCGCGAAACAGCTGTTCGATTTCAACCGCCTGTTCAAGCAGTGCCAACGCTCGCGGATAGAGCAGCCGCCCGTGTTCATTAACTACCAGTCTTTTCCCCACGCGATCAAACAGTTGAACGCCAAGCTGCCCTTCCAGGTCAGTCAAGGCTGCGCTCACTGCTGATTGCGACAACGCCAGCATCACCGACGCCTGGGTGGTTGATCCACTTTTCAATACTTCTGCAAAAACTTCCAACTGCCGGAGGGTGATGTGCATAGTCGCTTACCACTTATAAAGATTAATTATAAATATATAATCAATTTTATTTTTAAACCAGTTAGTCGTAACCTTATGCCCGGTTAAAGGAGAGGGTTATGACGAATATCACCTTACAGAAACAACATCGTACACTGTGGCATTTTATTCCGGGGTTAGCCCTGAGTGCAGTTATCACCGGGGTCGCCCTGTGGGGTGGTTCCATTCCCGCGGTTGCGGGTGCCGGGTTTAGTGCCCTCACCCTCGCAATCTTGTTGGGGATGGTTTTAGGCAACACCATCTATCCGCACATCTGGAAAAGCTGTGACGGTGGCGTGCTGTTTGCCAAGCAATATTTATTACGTCTGGGTATCATTCTTTATGGCTTCCGTCTGACGTTCTCGCAAATTGCCGATGTCGGTATCAGTGGGATCATCATTGACGTGTTGACGCTGTCCAGTACCTTCCTGCTGGCTTGCTTCCTGGGGCAGAAAGTGTTTGGTCTGGATAAGCACACCAGCTGGTTGATCGGTGCCGGTAGCAGTATCTGTGGTGCTGCCGCGGTACTGGCGACTGAGCCGGTAGTGAAAGCAGAAGCCAGTAAAGTAACCGTGGCTGTTGCAACCGTTGTTATCTTCGGGACCGTCGCGATTTTCCTCTACCCGGCGATATATCCGCTGATGTCTCAATGGTTTAGTCCGGAAACTTTCGGTATCTACATTGGTTCTACTGTGCACGAAGTGGCGCAGGTGGTGGCGGCAGGTCATGCCATCAGCCCGGATGCAGAAAACGCAGCAGTTATTTCCAAAATGCTGCGCGTGATGATGCTGGCTCCGTTCCTCATCCTGCTGGCGGCGCGTGTTAAACAGCTGTCTGGGGCGAACAGCGGCGAGAAAAGCAAAATCACTATTCCGTGGTTTGCCATCTTGTTCATCGTAGTTGCCATCTTTAACTCGTTCCACCTGTTACCGCAGAGCGTAGTGAATATGCTGGTAACGCTGGATACCTTCCTGCTGGCAATGGCGATGGCGGCGCTGGGTCTGACCACTCACGTCAGCGCGCTGAAAAAAGCCGGGGCGAAACCTCTGCTGATGGCTCTGGTACTGTTTGCCTGGCTGATTGTTGGTGGTGGTGCGATTAACTATGTGATTCAAAGCGTCATCGCATAAACCACTACATCTTGCTCCTGTTAACCCGCTATCATTACCGTTTTCCTCCAGCGGGTTTAACAGGAGTCCTCGCATGAAATACATTGGAGCGCACGTTAGTGCTGCTGGCGGTCTGGCAAATGCCGCAATTCGCGCCGCCGAAATCGACGCAACCGCGTTTGCCTTGTTCACCAAAAACCAACGTCAGTGGCGTGCCGCACCGCTCACGACGCAAACCATCGATGAATTCAAAGCCGCCTGTGAAAAATATCACTACACATCGGCGCAAATTCTTCCCCACGACAGTTATCTGATTAACCTCGGACATCCGGTCACTGAAGCTCTGGAAAAATCGCGCGATGCCTTTATAGATGAAATGCAGCGTTGCGAACAGCTGGGGCTTTCTTTGCTCAACTTCCACCCTGGCAGCCATCTGATGCAGATTTCAGAAGAGGATTGCCTTGCGCGTATTGCCGAATCCATCAACATTGCGCTGGATAAAACTCATGGTGTGACAGCGGTGATTGAAAACACCGCCGGTCAGGGCAGTAACTTAGGGTTTAAATTCGAACATCTCGCGGCGATTATCGACGGCGTGGAAGATAAATCCCGCGTCGGCGTCTGCATTGATACCTGCCATGCTTTCGCTGCCGGGTATGATTTGCGTACTTCTGCCGAATGCGAGAAAACGTTCGCGGATTTTGCCCGTATTGTCGGCTTTAAGTATCTGCGCGGGATGCACCTTAACGATGCGAAAAGCACCTTTGGCAGCCGCGTTGACCGCCATCATAGCCTCGGTGAAGGCAATATCGGTCATGATGCGTTCCGCTGGATCATGCAGGACGACCGTTTCGACGGAATTCCGCTGATCCTTGAAACCATCAACCCGGATATCTGGGCAGAAGAGATCGCCTGGCTGAAAGCGCAACAAACTGAAAAAGCGGTAGCCTGAAGATGAATAACCGGGAGAAGGAGATCCTTGCAATATTAAGGCGTAACCCGCTGATTCAGCAGAACGAAATTGCGGATATGCTGCAAATCAGCCGTTCGCGTGTTGCAGCGCATATTATGGATTTAATGCGCAAAGGCCGGATTAAAGGCAAAGGTTACATTCTCACCGAGCAGGAATACTGCGTAGTGGTGGGGACAATCAATATGGATATTCGCGGGATGGCGGATATCCGTTACCCGCAAGCGGCTTCTCATCCCGGTACCATTCATTGCTCGGCAGGCGGCGTTGGACGCAATATCGCCCACAATCTGGCGCTGTTAGGCCGCGACGTTCATTTGCTTTCAGTGATTGGCGATGACTTTTATGGCGAAATGCTCCTGGAAGAAACGCGCCGCGCCGGCGTGAATGTCTCCGGCTGCGTTCGTTTACATGGTCAAAGCACATCGACGTATCTGGCAATTGCCAATCGAGACGATCAAACCGTGCTGGCGATTAACGATACCCATCTGCTGGATCAGTTGACACCGCAACTACTGAACGGGTCGCGCGATTTACTTCGTCATGCGGGCGTGGTACTGGCAGATTGTAACCTGACAGCCGAGGCGCTGGAATGGGTCTTTACCCTCGCTGATGAGATCCCGGTGTTTGTCGATACCGTTTCAGAATTCAAAGCGGGCAAAATCAAACACTGGCTGGCGCATATTCACACTCTGAAACCCACTTTGCCGGAGCTGGAAATTTTATGGGGCCAGCCGATAACCCGCGATGCTGATCGTAATGCCGCAGTGAATGCGTTGCATCAGCAAGGCGTTCAGCAACTGTTTGTTTATTTGCCCGATGAGTCAGTTTATTGCAGCGAAAAGGATGGCGAACAATTTTTGCTGACTGCGCCAGCGCATACGACGGTAGACAGTTTTGGTGCTGACGATGGTTTTATGGCGGGCCTGGTGTATAGCTTTCTGGAAGGAAGCAGTTTCCGTGATAGTGCCCGTTTTGCGATGGCCTGCGCGGCAATTTCACGCGCCAGCGGCAGCTTAAACAACCCTACCCTGTCTGCCGATAACGCGCTTTCATTAGTGCCGATGGTGTAACAATCTTGCCGGATTCGACGCTTGACCGCGTCTTATCCGGCTCATAACTCGCGCACTACGCTAAGCCAATAAAGAATCCTGCAATGGTGGCACTCATCAGGTTAGAAAGTGTCGCCGCCGCCAGCGCGCGTAAACCAAGCTGGGCGATTTCCGGCGCGCGGTGTGGCGCAACCGCAGAAAATGCCCCAACCACTACCCCGATAGAACCAAAGTTAGCGAAACCGCACAGCGCAAAAGAAATAATCGCCACGGTTTTAGCATCCAGAGTGCCAGCTGTTTGCAGATAAGGTGAGAAATTGAGGTAAGCGACAAATTCATTAATCGCCAGTTTCTGTCCAATCAAACTCCCGGCAAGATTCGCATCACTCCAGTCAACCCCCATCACCCACGCCAGTGGAGCCAACAGGTAACCTAAAATGGACTCCAGCGAGGCATGTTCAAAACCAAACCAGCCGCCAACGCCGCCGATAACACCGTTGATCAACGCAATGATGGCGACAAATGCCATCACCACTGTCGCCACACCCGCAGCGATTTTCAGCCCGGTCATTGCCCCTGTAGCAGCGGCTTCAATAATGCTTTTTGGCGGTGTTTCGGTGAAAGAGAGGTTATTAAAGGAAACCTGCGAAGATTCCGTAGCCGGACTTAACAGGCGGGCAAACAAGATCCCACCAGGGATAGCCATTAACGATGCCGCCAGCAGATATTCCACAGGCACGCCCAGTGCGGCGTAACCAATCATTGTCGAACCAGCAATCGAGGCCATCCCGCTACAAATCGCTGTAAATAATTCATTGCGATTCAGACGATCGATAAAGGGTTTGACGATTGCCGGAATTTCGTTTTGCCCGAGGAAAATGGTAGTGACCGCGACGAACGACTCGATCTTGCTGATATTTAACGCTTTCTGGAAGATACCGCCGAGAATGCGAATTAAGATCCCCATCACACCGATGTAGTAGAGAATACTCACCAGTGCTGTAACGAAGATAATTGCCGGTAATACCCTGAAACCAAAGATAAATCCTGCACCATCAAATAAGGTGTCCATTTTCGGTCCGACCAGAGAACCGAAGATAAATGCGCTACCTGCATCGCTGTACGCCATCACTTTATGCACGCCAAAAGCGACTTTTTCTGCGACCCAACGCCCTGGCGGTAACCAAAGCATAATGCCGCCAATCACGACCTGTAACACTAACGCCGCGCCAACGGTACGCAGGCTGATCTTCTTCTTGTTTACTGACAGCAAAAACGCAATTGCCAGCAGTACCACCATTCCCAGAACACTTCTCATGACATCCATAGTTATTATCTCTTCATGTCATTTTGGGCGACGGCTTTCTGCCCATCAGAAATAGCCAGGCTTGCATCTTGCGATACCGGCCCGGCTTGATATCACCACTTAGTGGGTTTTGATGTAGCCGCGCACGCACTCTTCGACTAATCCCCAGAACCAGTCGGTATCAATAGTGATGCCGACTTTGGTATTGGCGGGCTTGCCAAGAACGCCCAGCTCGTCGCAGACGGTACGCCCGTAACAAGGGCCACTGTTGACGTCCACTTCGACGTACATCTCCTGGGTTTTAATGCCATCGGGGTTAATCAGATAACCGATACAGGTGGCGTCATGTACCGGGCCGCCAGCCAGACCGTAGTTTTCGAACTGCGTTTTGAGAGTGAAGTTCATGATGTCGCTGAACAGCTCTCCGGCGGGGCCGCCTGCTCTTTCCATCCGTGCAATCACGTCCGGAGTGCAAACGGTCTGGTTGGTGAGATCGAGGCCCATCATCACTAATGGAACGCCGGAGGTGAACACCACGCGTGCGGCTTCCGGGTCAGCAAAAATGTTGAACTCGGCAGATGGGGTGAAGTTGCCAGTACCGTAAGCGCCGCCCATCAGTACAATTTCACGGATTTTTGGCAAGATTGCGGGTTGCATACGCATTGCCACCGCGATATTTGAAAGCGGACCAACCGGCACCAGAGTGATATCGCCATCGCTTGCCATCAGGGTATCGATGATATATTTCACCGCATGGGTGTTTTCTGCCTGACGAGTCAGCGGTTCGAATACCGGACCATCCAGCCCGGTTTCACCGTGAATATTATCGGCAACGATTTGTTGACGCATAATGGGTTGCGGCATCCCCGCATAAACCGGAACATTAATCTCCAGTTTCTGGCAAACATTCAGGCCATTAATTAATGTTTTATCGAGGGTTTGATTCCCCGCCACAATAGTGATACCTAATAAATCAATCGCCGGATGTTTCGCTGCCATCATCATTGCAATAGCATCATCATGACCCGGATCACAATCCAGAATAATTTTTCTCTTTTCCATTGTTTATTTCCTCTGTTTCCAGTTGCGTTATTTTTTCTACAGCAAAGAAAATTCGACCGGGCCGATGATTGAATCTTAACAACAGCGTACGTATGCTAAATATGAGAAATCTCATAGCGGATAAATATCGTGAAAGAAATCCACAATAATGATCTTAAGCAGCAATTGATGAGTGAATCCGCGTTTAAGGATTGCTTTTCAACGGATGTTTCAGCCGATACGCGGCTGTTTCATTTTTTAGCGCGTGACTACATAGTGCAGGAAGGGCAACAGCCGTCCTGGCTGTTTTACCTGACGCGAGGCCGCGCCAGGCTTTACGCCACGCTTGCTAATGGTCGCGTGTCGCTGATCGATTTCTTTGCCGCCCCCTGTTTTATTGGTGAGATTGAGTTAATCGATAAAGACCATGAACCGCGTGCGGTACAGGCTATTGAAGAGTGTTGGTGCCTTGCGCTCCCTATGAAACATTACCGCCCGCTGTTATTAAACGACACGCTATTTTTACGAAAACTCTGCGTCACCTTAAGTCATAAAAATTACCGTAATATTGTTTCTTTAACTCAGAATCAATCATTTCCGTTAGTGAATCGCCTGGCAGCTTTTATATTACTCTCGCAGGAAGGTGATCTTTATCACGAAAAGCATACGCAAGCGGCAGAGTATTTAGGCGTTTCTTATCGACATCTTTTATATGTTCTCGCGCAATTCATTCACGACGGTTTATTAATTAAAAGCAAGAAAGGGTATCTAATTAAAAACAGAAAGCAGTTGTCAGGACTGGCACTGGAGATGGACCCGGAAAATAAATTCTCAGGGATGATGCAGTAAAAATTATTTGCAATAGCGCGATTGCCGGATGCAACGCTTAATAAGCGCGTACATCCGGCAATGAAACTCAAGCTAAACCAATAAAGAACCCGGCAATGGTCGCGCTCATCAGGTTGGAAAGCGTTGCTGCTGCCAGCGCCCGTAAACCAAGCTGGGCGATTTCCGGTGCGCGTTTTGGCGAAATAGCCGAAAATGCCCCAACGACAACACCGATAGAACCAAAGTTAGCAAAACCACAAAGCGCAAAGGAGATAATCGCAATGGTTTTCACTTCCAGCGTGCCGCCCGTTTGCAGGTATGGGGAGAAACTCAGGTAAGCGACGAATTCGTTAATCGCCAGTTTCTGCCCAATCAGGCTACCCGCAAGGTTGGCATCACTCCAGTCCACACCCATGATCCACGCCAGCGGTGCCAGCACATAGCCAAAAATACTTTCCAGAGAGGCATTGGCGAAACCAAACCAGCCGCCAATTCCGCCGATAATGCCGTTGATCAGCGCAATAATTGCCACAAACGCCATTACCACCGTCGCCACACCAGCGGCGATTTTCAACCCAGTCATCGCACCGCTCGCCGCTGCTTCGATAAAGCTTTTTGGCGGCGTTTCGCTGAACGACAGATTTTCAAATGTGACCTGCGAAGGCTCGGTTGCCGGACTAAGAATACGTGCAAACAAAATACCACCAGGGATCGCCATCAGCGATGCCGCTAACAGGTAGTCAATTGGTACGCCCATTCCGGCATAACCAATCATCATCGAACCAGCAATGGACGCCATCCCGCTACAAATTGCGGTAAACAACTCGTTGCGATTCATGCGATCGATAAACGGTTTAACGATCGCCGGGATCTCATTTTGCCCGAGGAAAATAGTGGTAACCGCAACAAAAGATTCGATTTTGCTGATGTTGAGGGCTTTCTGAAAAATACTGCCAAGAATACGAATCAGCAGCCCCATCACGCCAATGTAGTACAGCAGGATGATGAGCGCAGTAACGAAGATAATCGCCGGAAGTACGCGAAAGGCGAAGATAAAACCCGCACCGTCAAACAGGACATCCATTTTCGGCCCAACCAGCGAACCAAAAATGAAGGCGCTACCGGCATCACTGTAAGACATCACTTTATGAACGCCTAATGCCGCCTGTTCTACTGCCCATTTTCCCGGTGGGAAGTAGAGCATGATGCCACCAATAGCAATTTGCAGCAGCAGCGCGGCTCCAACCGTGCGCAAACTGATGCTCTTTTTATTCACTGACAACAGAAATGCTATTGCCAGTAACACCACCATCCCCACAACACTTCTCATTATATCCATAATGATTTTCCCTTCATGCCAGTAAACCCGGCGTCAGCGCCAGGTTTTGGTATGTATGATCAGTACGGGCGACGGCTTTCTGCCCGTCAGAAATTAACCCGCGAGACGCTGGTATTCTTTGGCAATTTCGCTCGCCAGAATGGCGTTGTTGAACACCAGTTGGATGTTGGATTTCAGGCTGTCACCGCCAGTCAGTTCAGCAACACGAGCCAGCAGGAACGGTGTGCTTTCTTTACCAATAACGCCCTGCTCTTCGGCTTCGGCGACGGCTTGATCTATGGCTGCATTGATAGATTCCTCCGGCATCGCAAACTGTTCCGGGATCGGATTTGCCACCACCAGGCCACCGTTCAGACCGCTTTGCCATTTCACCGCCATTGCACGGGCAATTTCACTGGCGCTGTCGAGACGAATGCTGACTTCAAACGGGCTGGTACGGCAGAAAAACGCAGGCAGCGCTTTGGTCTGATAGCCAATTAACGGCACACCGAAGGTTTCTAAATACTCAGTGGTTAATCCTAAATCGAGAATAGATTTCGCCCCGGCACAAACAACGGTGACATTAGTATTTGCCAGTTCTTGCAAATCGGCAGAAATATCGAAGGTATGTTCCGCCCCGCGATGCACACCACCAATTCCCCCGGTGGCAAATACTTTAATTCCGGCAAGCGCAGCAATAATCATCGTTGAAGCCACAGTGGTCGCGCCATTTTTTCCGGCGGCAACAACAAAAGGTAAATCGCGACGACTAACTTTGGTCACGTTATGCCCTTCACGGCCTAACAATTCAATTTCTTCTTTGCTTAAACCCACTTTCATCACGCCGCCAATAATGGCGATAGTGGCAGGTACAGCACCCTGTTTACGAATAGTTTCTTCAACTTCAATTGCGGTCTGGGCATTTTGTGGGAACGGCATCCCGTGAGAAATAATGGTCGATTCCAGCGCCACAACCGGTTTTTTGTTTTTTAAAGCGTCCTGCACTTCTGGGGAAATTTGTAATAATTCAGGGGAAATTTTTAATTCAGACATTCTGCGTTCTCCACTAACGATATAACGTTGGCAATCGATAAATCGGGGTTATTGGTGTATTCACAGGAGAGCGCCATTGACGAACATCCCTGTGCGAAACGAACAGATTCGGCAAACGGCATTCCGTCTACCCAACACGAAGCAAGTCCCGCCATCATGGCATCGCCCGCTCCGGTAACATTAATGACATTGGTTTTGATCGGCGCAGACCAACCACTTTCACCGCTGATATCACTGTAATAAACGCCGTCGCCGCCCATGCTCAATACCAGTCGGTTCAGGCCATGTTGATGGAACCAGGCGGCAACCTTTGCCACATCTTCACGCCCTGACAGCGCAATCCCACTCAGGGTTTCCGCTTCAAGGCGGTTTGGCTTGAGAGTGTGGATCAGATTTAGACGGTCGCGCACTTTGACACATTTCCACGCAGAAACAGGATCGACAAATACGGGTACGTTGGCGGCATTATCCAGAATCCATGCCAGTGCCTCTTCACTGATATTACAGTCCGCGACAATGACCTTTGCCCTCTGAATAAATTCACGATGCTGTGCGAGATATTCAGCTGTAATAGCGTTGCTAATATTCATGTCATTTATAGCAACCAGCATTTCACCGGTATTATCGAGTAATGATAAATAGCTCGACGTATTTTCTCCCGGCACAATCAGGCATTTATCGACATAAACGCCAGATTGATTGGTTTGCGTTAGCAGCGATTGACCATAAAAATCACTACCTACGGCGCTCAGTAGCCAGGCTTTATTACCCAGCAACGCCAGGTTTTGTGCAATATTGCGCCCTACCCCACCAGGCGTAAATTTTATTTTACCTGGATTTGAATCCGCATAATTTAATGATTCATGTGAATATCCGGCGACATCAATATTCGCCGAACCTATAATTACGACATAATCCTTTTCGCGCATAGCACGTCCTCTGGTAAAAAATTACCAACCCTGTCAATCCACAAGAATATAGATACTGCAAAGACGGTTTAAACATGTGTTCATATTTAAACATGTGCTCATAGTATGCATGTTTTACGTAAAGTAAATTACCGCCAGAGAGGCAAAATGGGCAGATTTGAGCAGGCTCACAAAATGCGATTAAATGCCTGAATTACAAAAACGGGGAATTTGTGACGGGATGCACAGAAAAGAAACACTAAAAAAGGGCAGAAAATAATCTGCCCTTGAGGAAATAACCTTAGTGTTTGATGAACATTTCAGGTTTCTACTGAAAGATAAAACCATTTAAATTCATAAAATTACATTCACAAACTGGTCATTCCCTTTGCGCGCATCAAATGTTACAGGGCAGGAAATTTCTGCCCTGTAACACACCTTTTATTACGCTGCTTTCGCTACTGCGTCCACTTCCGGACGTTTCAGGAAGGCATAGGCCAAACCCGCCACCAGCGTACCGGCAATAATGGCTACCAGGTAACCCAATACCGGCGTAATAGCGCCAGGGATCAGCAGAACAAACAGACCACCGTGTGGTGCCATCAGTTTCGCACCAATCGCCATTGAGATTGCGCCAGTCAGCGCCCCACCAACGATACAGCACGGTAGCACACGCATCGGATCACGAGCAGCAAACGGAATTGCACCTTCCGAAATGAAGCACAGTCCCAATACCAGAGCGGCTTTGCCACCTTCCTGCTGCGCTTTGTCGAATTTGCGACGCGCCACCATTGTTGCCAGGCCCATTGCCAGCGGTGGCACCATACCTGCCGCCATAATCGCCGCCATCGGGCCATAGGTTTGAGTACTCAGCAGACCCACACCGAATGCGTACGCTGCTTTGTTTACCGGACCGCCCATGTCAGTACACATCATGCCACCGAGGATCGCCCCCAGCAGAACCGCATTCGCAGTCCCCATGGTCTGCAGCCAGTGAGTCAACCCATCGAGAATGCCAGCAACCGGTTTACCGATCAGGTAGATCATCGCCAGACCGACCACCAGACTGGAAATTAGCGGAATGATCAGGATCGGTTTCAGTGCCTCCATACTCTGTGGCAGTTTCAATTGCGTACTGATTAACTTCGCAATGTAACCCGCCAGGAAGCCCGCAATAATACCGCCAATGAAGCCAGAACCGGTGCTAACCGCCAGCATACCGCCAATCAGACCCGGCGTGAGACCCGGACGATCGGCAATGGAGAAGGCAATATAACCTGCCAGTACCGGCACCATCAGCGCAAAAGCTGAACCACCACCAATCTGCATCAGCGCCGCTGCCAACGTACCCGGCTCTTTAAACGCTTCGATACCAAAAGCAAAAGAAAGCGCGATACACAGACCACCTGCAACAACCATCGGCAGCATGTAAGAGACGCCCGTCAGCAAGTGACGGTAAGCGCCTGCACTCTCTTTCTTACCTTCAGTGGTCGCTGTTTGAGCTTTGCCCGCTGGTTCATACGGCGTTGCTTCAGCAACCGCTTTATCCAGTTCCTGCGCAGTTTTCTTCAGCGCCAGACCGGTAGAGGTGCGATACATCGGTTTACCAGCAAATTTCGCCAGATCCACTTCGATATCTGCCGCCACAATCACCAGATCCGCTGCTGCGACTTCTTCAGGGGTGATTGCATTACCCGCGCCAACAGAACCACGGGTTTCAACTTTCACCCACCAGCCACGTTTTTTCGCTTCGGTTTCAATGGCTTCAGCCGCCATAAAGGTGTGTGCTACGCCAGTCGGGCAAGCAGTCACCGCAACTACGCGTTTCGGACCGCTGGCGGCAACCGGTGCTGTCGCAGCGACCGGCGCAGTGTAAGGTTTCGCATGGCCTTTGGCTTCACTCAGGAACAGCTCAGGGTGCGCAACTGCCCGGGAAATATCGCCCAGCCAGACATTTTTACCGTTCAGCGCACTGTCGTTCGGGATGGAATCACCGAGAACAATCGCCATTTCTGCGTCATTCGGATTGTCGATGATTTCCAGTTTTGCTTTTCGCGCCGCCGCGCCCAGCAGGGTCTTCGCCATATAGGCGCGTGCCTGACCGAGATTAGCGTCAATAATCAGCAGCGTTTTCATTATGCCTCTCCTGCTGTCAGTTAAAAGGTTGTAAGTCGACGCGCGCCATCATTGCGGCCAACTGCGGACGATCGGTAATACCCACATTGCTTTGACTTACCGCCAGGGCTGCAACAGCTGTCGCCAGACGCAGTGTGTGTTCACTGGATTCACGCATCAGCAAGCCATAAATCAGGCCACCAACCATAGAATCCCCTGCGCCAACGGTGCTTACGACATCGACTGACGGTGGTTTGGCGATCCATTCGCCGGAGGCATTAACCCAAAGCGCGCCTTCGGCACCCAGTGAAATAACAACATGCGCAATACCTTGTTCACGTAGCGCATGTGCAGCTTCAATCACATCTTTCATTTCAGGCAGTTTACGGCCTGCCCAGATTTCCAGCTCGCGGCGGTTAGGTTTCACCAGCCACGGTGCCGCTTTCAAACCTGCTACTAACGCTTCACGGCTACTATCAAAGATAATGCAAGGACACTGACTACGCAGGCGAGTCATCCAGTCGGTGAACGCTTCCGGGCTGACGCCTGACGGTAAGCTTCCGCTGACACAGACCATATCGAACTGACCGAGCCAGCTCAGAGAATCAGTCACAAAGCGTTCCCAGTCGGCGGGGGTGACTTCAAAACCCGAGAAGTTGAAGTCGGTCACTTCGCCGTCTTTTTCCGTCAGCTTAACGTTAATTCGGGTGCGCCCCTGTACAACCTGGAAACGGTTGGCAATGCCCAGCTCGCTGAACAGTTGCTGAAAACCATCCTGATTGTCTTTACCGAGGAAGCCGCCAACGGTGACATCAATTCCCAGGTCTTTTAATACTTTGGCCACGTTGATGCCTTTACCCGCCGCATGCAGACCGGTGGTTTTCACCAGGTTCACTTCGCCGCGTTCAATTTCCGGGCAGAAACCAACAAGGTCATAAGCCGGATTAAGGGTGATAGTAGCAACACGTCTGCTCATTATGCGCCCTCCCCAAGACCAGCAGCGATAGCGTCGCCAATGGCTTTCAGCGCCTGCTCAGCATCTGCACCCTGGGCGGTAAAGCGTAGGCGATGACCTTTCTTAACGCCAAGTGCCACAACTTTCATCAGACTACGTCCGTTTGCCGGTTTGCCGGTGCCATCAAGGTTTGTCACGGTAATATCACTGTTAAATTGTTTAATAGTATTGACCAGCATGGTACCTGGACGAGCATGCAGGCCGTGTTCATTGCGCACCACAAACTCCGCGCTTAACACGTCGTCGGTCGGCGCATCATCGCTGGTCAGCAGCGCCAGCAACGTTGCCGCATCCGCTTTCAGCAAGCGGTCAGCTTTATTATCGAGCAACAAATCAGCGAGACGCTTAAGAACCGCGATGGGCTGATCGTCATTCATCGCCACACTCACCAGCATGGCTGCCGTTTCGCCGTCCACATCAAAAGCATTTGCCGCACGGCTTACCGCAATCGCGCTACGCAAATTGCCTTCAGCGCTATCGCTCAGCCAGATGCCCTGTCCGAGGTTCAGCGGTTGTTCATTGATGGCTTTAGTGACGAAGGTGGCGTCAACTGCCCCTGCTTCTTTCAGACGCGCAGCGTTAAGCGCCTGAAGCGTCAGCAGATCGCTGGCGACAATATCCAGCGTCAGCATTTCGTTATCGAGCTTCAGCTGCTCACTCTGCTTTTCGCCCATCAGCAATGCGCGAAGTTCTTCTGCTGTCGTTGCTGACTTCAGCTGTTCAGCAACGGAATCATCGCTTAGTACGTAGGTCAGCTGGCGTAACAGACCCAGATGTTCATCCGAGCTGGCAGCAATACCGATCGCCACGTACGCTACCTGGCCGTCACTCCAGGTGACGCCTTCCGGGAACTGAAATACCTGAACGCCGGTTTTCAGCACCTGATCGCGGGTGTCGGTAGTGCCGTGTGGAATAGCAATACCATTGCCGAGGAACGTAGAGGTTTGCTGTTCGCGCGCCAGCATGCCATTGACGTAGCCTTCAGCTACATTACCGGCCTGCACCAGCGCCGCAGCGACCTGGCGAATCGCCTCTTCTTTGTCTCCGGCCTTTTCGCCCGGATGGATGTCCTGTACGGATAACTGGAACATAGTTCTCCTCTCTTGCTGAATTGAAACGATTCAGCTTCTATGAGAAAAAAAGCGCCAACCTGGCTTAGGGTTAAAGACAAGATCGCGCTGAAACGTTTCAAGAAAGCATAATACTTCTGTTTCAGCACGCAAGGAAAGCCGTAAAGTAATGAGCAAAAGTTTGATGTGCTGCACAATTTTTTGTCATTTTTCCTAATTGCTGATGGGAAAATCCGTTATCAGCAATTTCATTTCAGCAGCGTCAGCAGCCAATCAGCAACAGTGAAATGGCATTTTGATTATTCGTGGCGCTTTTGATTTCGCTGTCTGTTTATTTTCTGACAAGCAGCGTAAACTCCGCGTCTTCCTCTTCCAGTGATCGACCAGCATGCATAACTCCCCCGCAGTCTCCAGCGCGAAATCGTTTGACCTGACCTCGACGGCGTTTTTAATCGTTGCCTTTCTCACCGGTATTGCGGGCGCTCTGCAAACCCCGACACTCAGTATTTTTCTTACTGATGAAGTACATGCCCGTCCGGCGATGGTGGGATTCTTCTTTACCGGCAGCGCTGTCATTGGGATTCTGGTCAGTCAGTTTCTCGCCGGGCGCTCTGATAAGCGCGGCGATCGCAAATCGCTGATTGTCTTTTGCTGCCTGTTAGGCGTGCTGGCCTGCACTCTTTTTGCCTGGAATCGCAACTACTTTGTTTTGCTATTCGTTGGCGTCTTTCTTAGCAGCTTTGGCTCAACTGCTAACCCGCAAATGTTTGCCCTTGCCCGTGAACATGCCGACAAAACCGGACGTGAGGCGGTGATGTTCAGCTCTTTTTTACGCGCTCAGGTTTCACTGGCATGGGTCATTGGCCCGCCGCTGGCTTATGCCTTAGCGATGGGTTTCAGCTTTACGGTAATGTATCTGAGCGCAGCGGTAGCGTTTATTGTTTGCGGCGTGATGGTGTGGCTGTTTTTACCGTCGATGCAAAAAGAACTTCCACTGGCGACCGGCACGGTTGAAGCGCCGCGCCGTAACCGTCGCGATACGCTGCTGCTGTTTGTCATTTGTACATTGATGTGGGGCTCGAACAGCCTGTACATCATCAACATGCCGCTATTTATTATCAACGAACTGCATCTTCCCGAGAAACTGGCAGGCGTGATGATGGGGACCGCCGCCGGGCTGGAAATCCCGACCATGTTGATTGCCGGATATTTTGCCAAACGTCTGGGTAAGCGTTTCTTAATGCGCGTTGCTGCCGTGGGTGGCGTCTGTTTTTACGCAGGAATGCTGATGGCGCATTCACCTGCCATTCTGTTGGGCTTACAGCTGCTAAATGCTATTTTTATTGGCATTCTGGGCGGCATCGGGATGCTTTATTTTCAGGATTTGATGCCCGGTCAGGCAGGTTCAGCCACCACGCTCTATACCAACACGTCGCGCGTGGGCTGGATCATCGCAGGATCTGTGGCGGGCATCGTCGCCGAGATCTGGAATTATCACGCTGTGTTCTGGTTTGCGATGGTGATGATTATCGCCACTCTGTTTTGCTTACTGCGGATTAAAGATGTTTAAGGCGCGGTCAGCATTTCCAGATCGATAAGCCAGGTCATTGCCTGCTGACGCGAGTTACCGCACATTTCAGCGCTGGCTTGTAAGCCTGCACAGACTTTCGGCCGCAGTGGCGAGGTGAAAATTTTACAGCGTTGCTGTTCATCAAGCTGAATGCAGGGCGTATTGGCGGGCTTGCCATCTGGCATACCGGGAATAGGGCTGGAAATTGAAGGGGCAGTGCAACACGCCCCGCAACCCGGACGGCATTCCATACGTTGTTCTCTTAAGGTTAACCACCGGATTGATGAGCGCGCACAGTACCACCTTTTTTGCACCAGCAAAAGTGCGAATACCACTTGCCCGAAAGGCCCGTCGCGAGTACTTTGTCGCGATATTTTTGACATTTTCGACTACAGGAATTTTTCGATGCCAAGAGCGAACGAAATTAAAAAAGGTATGGTACTGAATTACAACGGCAAACTGCTGCTGGTTAAGGATATTGATATTCAGTCGCCCACTGCCCGCGGTGCCGCTACGCTGTACAAAATGCGTTTTTCTGATGTCCGTACCGGGCTGAAAGTAGAAGAGCGTTTCAAAGGTGATGATATCGTTGACACCGTGACGCTGACCCGCCGTTACGTTGACTTCTCCTATGTCGATGGCAACGAATATGTCTTTATGGATAAAGAAGACTATACCCCGTATACCTTCACCAAAGATCAGATTGAAGAAGAGTTGCTGTTTATGCCTGAGGGCGGCATGCCGGACATGCAGGTGCTGACCTGGGACGGTCAACTGCTGGCGCTTGAGCTGCCGCAGACCGTTGATCTGGAAATCGTTGAAACCGCACCTGGCATCAAAGGGGCATCTGCCAGCGCCCGTAACAAACCGGCGACATTGAGCACTGGTCTGGTGATTCAGGTACCAGAATACTTAAGCCCGGGCGAAAAAATTCGTATCCATATCGAAGAACGCCGTTATATGGGTCGTGCTGACTAACTTCAGCCGCATGCAGAAAAGGGATAGCTCAGGCTGTCCCTTTTTTAATTTATTATACCAATCTTCTATTTTGCGCTTCCTGAACACCTTACGCCCTCAATTTTCACTCGTTGATTGATCGCCCTCACACTTCATCGCATTAACAATCCAGACCAATTTCAATTGCTGTCATATAACTTTACACTGTCATTGTTAATTAATCGTTACTAAGACGTGACTCCTATGAATACAATCGCCTCCGTTACGCTCCCGCATCATGTACACGCTCCACGCTACGATCGCCAGCAGTTGCAATCACGTATCGTTCATTTTGGCTTTGGAGCCTTTCACCGCGCTCATCAGGCGTTACTGACCGATCGTGTGCTGAATGCCCAGGGCGGCGACTGGGGGATCTGTGAGATCAGCTTGTTCAGCGGCGATCAACTGATGAGCCAGCTCCGCGCACAGAACCATTTATATACCGTGCTGGAGAAAGGTGCGGACGGCAATCAGGCGATAATTGTCGGTGCCGTTCACGACTGCCTGAATGCAAAACTGGATTCCTTAGCGGCAATTATTGAGAAATTTTGCGAGCCACAGGTGGCAATTGTTTCCCTGACGATTACCGAAAAAGGCTATTGTATTGACCCGGCCACCGGTGCACTCGACACCAGCAATCCGCGGATTATTCACGATCTTCAAAATCCTGAAGAACCTCACTCCGCGCCGGGTATTCTCGTCGAAGCACTGAAACGACGCCGTGAACGCGGCCTTGCACCGTTTACCGTACTCTCCTGCGACAATATTCCCGACAATGGCCATGTGGTGAAAAACGCGGTGCTGGGGATGGCGGAAAAACGTTCACCAGAACTCGCCGGGTGGATAAAAGAACACGTCAGTTTTCCGGGAACCATGGTCGACCGTATTGTTCCGGCAGCAACCGACGAATCACTGGCGGAAATCAGCCAGCATCTGGGGGTGAATGATCCCTGTGCGATTAGCTGCGAACCGTTTATCCAGTGGGTGGTGGAAGATAACTTCGTCGCTGGGCGTCCTGCCTGGGAAGTCGCAGGTGTACAAATGGTGAATGATGTCCTGCCATGGGAAGAGATGAAACTGCGGATGCTTAATGGCAGCCACTCTTTTCTCGCTTATCTGGGTTACCTCTCAGGATTCGCCCATATCAGTGATTGCATGCAGGATCGCGCATTTCGCCATGCCGCCAGAACATTAATGCTGGATGAGCAAGCGCCGACTCTGCGAATTAAAGATGTCGATTTAACACAATATGCGGATAAGTTAATTGCACGTTTTGCTAACCCGGCGCTGAAACATAAGACCTGGCAAATCGCGATGGATGGCAGCCAGAAATTACCGCAACGTATGCTGGCAGGTATTCGCATACATCTGGCGCGCGAAACGGACTGGTCGTTGCTGGCATTAGGCGTTGCAGGCTGGATGCGTTACGTCAGCGGCGTTGATGATGCCGGAAATGCCATTGATGTTCGCGATCCGCTTAGCGATAAAATTTGCGAACTTGTTGCGGGCAGTAACAGTGAACAACGCGTAACCGCCCTGCTTTCTCTGCGTGAAGTTTTCGGTGATGATCTGCCAGATAACCCGCATTTTGTGCAGGCAATCGAACAAGCCTGGCAACAAATCGCACAATTCGGCGCGCATCAAGCGCTATTAAACACCCTCAAAATTTAACGATTTCTGCGGTTAAAGCGGATGAAGCTCGCCTTCGTCCGCTCTCCCCTTCTCTTTTCTGCCTTTTTTAGCCAGGATTAACGCTCAGTTAACTTTTAAGAGTATTGCGGAGCCGTTGTGACCAGAACCAACCTCATCACCGGTTTTCTCGGCAGCGGGAAAACTACGTCGATTCTTCATCTGTTAGCCCATAAAGATCCCAACGAAAAATGGGCGGTACTGGTTAATGAATTTGGGGAAGTCGGAATTGATGGTGCTTTGCTCGCCGATAGCGGCGCATTGTTGAAAGAGATCCCCGGCGGCTGTATGTGCTGCGTTAATGGTTTACCCATGCAGGTAGGGTTGAATACCTTACTGCGTCAGGGAAAACCAGACCGCTTGTTGATAGAGCCGACCGGGCTGGGCCATCCGAAACAGATCCTCGATCTCTTAACCGCGCCCGTGTATGAACCGTGGATAGATCTGCGCGCCACGTTGTGCATTCTCGATCCACGCCTGCTGCTGGACGAAAAAAGCGCCAGCAATGAAAACTTCCGTGACCAGCTGGCTGCCGCAGACATTATTGTCGCCAATAAATCCGACCGTGCGACGCCCGAAAGTGAGCAAGCGCTACAGCGCTGGTGGCAGCAAAATGGTGGCGATCGGCAATTAATTCACAGCGCGCATGGGAAAGTTGACGGTCATCTTCTGGATTTGCCGCGTCGCAATTTAGCCGAGTTGCCCGCCAGCGCCGCGCATTCTCATCAGCATGTCGTGAAAAAAGGGTTAGCAGCGTTAAGCCTGCCAGAGCATCAACGCTGGCGTCGCAGTCTGAACAGCGGGCAAGGATATCAGGCCTGCGGCTGGATATTCGACGCTGATACGGTATTCGACACCATTGGCATTCTGGAATGGGCGCGACTTGCACCGGTAGAACGCGTCAAAGGCGTGCTGCGTATTCCCGAAGGGCTGGTGCGAATCAACCGTCAGGGCGATGACCTGCACATTGAAACGCAAAACGTTGCGCCACCGGACAGCCGTATTGAGCTGATTTCCAGCAGCGAAGCTGACTGGAATGCCTTGCAGAGCGCGCTGTTGAAGCTTCGTTTAGCGACTACCGCGTAAGGTTGCCTGCGTTTTTCAGTAAGATAATTAGAGAAAATATGATTAAAAATTTGCCGCAAATAGTGTTGTTGAATATTGTCGGCCTCGCGCTGTTTCTTTCCTGGTATATTCCCGTTAATCATGGATTCTGGTTGCCGATTGATGCGGATATTTTTTATTTCTTTAATCAGAAACTGGTCGAAAGTAAGGCCTTTTTGTGGCTGGTTGCATTGACCAACAATCGCGCCTTCGACGGTTGTTCACTGCTGGCGATGGGTATGTTGATGCTGAGTTTCTGGCTGAAAGAAAACGCCCCTGGCAGACGACGTATCGTGATTATTGGTCTGGTCATGCTATTAACTGCAGTGGTATTAAACCAGCTGGGTCAGGCATTAATTCCTGTAAAACGGGCCAGCCCAACATTGACTTTTACCGATATTAACCGCGTCAGCGAACTGCTCTCTGTTCCCACGAAAGATGCCTCACGAGATAGCTTTCCCGGCGATCACGGTATGATGCTGCTTATTTTTTCGGCATTCATGTGGCGTTATTTCGGCAAAGTTGCAGGCCTTATCGCCCTTATTATTTTTGTGGTTTTTGCATTTCCCAGAGTAATGATTGGCGCACACTGGTTTACTGACATCATTGTTGGTTCGATGACCGTGATATTGATCGGTTTGCCCTGGGTGTTGCTGACGCCATTAAGTGATCAATTAATCACCTTTTTTGACAAATCACTACCGGGAAAAAACAAACATTTCCAAAACAAATAACTCACAGTAATTAACATCATCAGGGTTATTTTTATAGTGAGGATAATCCTGATGATGCGCACCGTGCTTTCATCTATCGAACGCAAAAATCATTCTCTAAGTAAATGAATGTATTGCATGCGTTTCACTCAATCGTACTTTAATTGACCAATCCCGCTTATTAACTTTCTGTATCACTTTTTCTTATAAAAAATCATGTAAAACCGCTCGCCAAGACCGCACCAATCGGGTAATCTCGAACTCGTTTTGCCTCGGCGGTAGATTATCCTCACAGCATATAATTTTGTGCGTTAGTCCACAGATTTGGCCTTAAGGAATTGTTTCAACATGCCCAGGTAATTAGTCTCGTGTCGCTTGGCATTTTTTTATAACGATATTTGTCGTTAAGGACTTCAAGGGAAAACAAACAACATGGTCAAATCTCAACCGATTTTGAGATATATCTTGCGCGGGATCCCCGCGATTGCAGTAGCGGTTCTGCTTTCTGCATGTAGTGCAAATAACACCGCAAAGAATATGCATCCTGAGACACGTGCAGTGGGTAGTGAAACATCATCACTGCAAGCTTCTCAGGATGAATTTGAAAACCTGGTTCGTAATGTCGACGTAAAATCGCGGATTATGGATCAGTATGCTGACTGGAAAGGCGTACGCTATCGTCTGGGCGGCAGCACTAAAAAAGGTATCGATTGTTCTGGTTTCGTACAGCGTACATTCCGTGAGCAATTTGGCTTAGAACTTCCGCGTTCGACTTATGAACAGCAGGAAATGGGTAAATCTGTTTCCCGCAGTAATTTGCGTACGGGTGATTTAGTTCTGTTCCGTGCCGGTTCAACGGGACGCCATGTCGGTATTTATATCGGCAACAACCAGTTTGTCCATGCTTCCACCAGCAGTGGCGTTATTATTTCCAGCATGAATGAACCATACTGGAAGAAGCGTTACAACGAAGCACGCCGGGTTCTCAGCCGCAGCTAATAAACCGTTTGGATGCAATCCCTTGGCTATCCTGACGAGTTAACTGAAAGCACTGCTTAGGCAGTGCTTTTTTGTTTTCATTCATCAGAGAAAATGATGTTTCCGCGTCTTGATCCAGGCTATAGTCCGGTCATTGTTATCTTTTAAATGTTGTCGTAATTTCAGGAAATTAACGGAATCATGTTCATACGCGCTCCCAATTCTGGACGTAAGCTCCTGCTTACCTGCATTGTTGCAGGCGTGATGATTGCGATACTGGTGAGCTGCCTTCAGTTTTTAGTGGCCTGGCATAAGCACGAAGTCAAATACGACACACTGATTACCGACGTACAAAAGTATCTCGATACCTATTTTGCCGACCTGAAATCCACTACTGACCGGCTCCAGCCGCTGACCTTAGATACCTGCCAGCAGGCTAACCCCGAACTGACCGCTCGCGCGGCGTTTAGCATGAATGTCCGTACGTTTGTGCTGGTGAAAGATAAAAAAACATTCTGTTCATCTGCGACTGGTGAGATGGACATTCCACTAAAAGAATTGATTCCGGCGCTCGACATTAATAAAAATGTCGATATGGCGATCTTACCCGGTACGCCGATGGTGCCGAACAAACCCGCAATCGTCATCTGGTATCGCAACCCTTTGCTGAAAAATAGCGGCGTCTTTGCCGCTCTGAATCTCAATCTGACGCCTTCACTCTTCTATAGCTCACGGCAGGAAGATTACGATGGTGTCGCCCTCATTATTGGTAATACTGCTCTATCTACCTTTTCGTCACGTTTGATGAATGTTAATGAATTAACCGACATGCCGGTCCGTGAAACTAAAATTGCGGGCATTCCTCTGACCGTTCGGCTTTATGCGGATGACTGGACATGGAACGATGTGTGGTACGCATTTTTACTGGGTGGCATGAGTGGAACTTTCGTTGGACTTCTCTGCTATTACCTGATGAGTGTGCGTATGCGCCCAGGCAGAGAAATCATGACCGCCATCAAGCGCGAACAATTTTACGTGGTATATCAACCGGTGGTTGATACACAAGCTTTGCGGGTAACGGGCCTGGAAGTACTGCTACGCTGGCGGCATCCAGTAGCAGGAGAAATCCCCCCGGATGCCTTCATTAACTTTGCCGAAGCGCAAAAGATGATTGTGCCACTGACTCAGCACCTGTTTGAGTTGATTGCCCGCGATGCCGCAGAATTAGAAAAAGTACTGCCGGTAGGCGTCAAATTTGGCATTAACATTGCGCCGGCCCACTTGCACAGCGAAAGCTTTAAAGCGGATATCCAGAAACTGCTCACTTCCCTGCCCGCACACCATTTCCAGATTGTGCTGGAAATTACCGAGCGCGATATGCTGAAAGAGCGAGAAGCCACACAACTCTTCGCCTGGCTGCATTCGGTCGGCGTAGAAATTGCTATTGATGACTTCGGCACCGGGCACAGCGCGCTTATCTATCTTGAGCGTTTTACGCTCGATTATCTGAAAATTGATCGTGGATTTATCAACGCCATCGGTACGGAAACAATCACTTCACCCGTACTTGACGCGGTGCTGACGCTGGCGAAACGTCTCAATATGCTGACAGTTGCTGAAGGGGTCGAAACGCCAGAACAGGCACGATGGCTAAGCGAACGCGGCGTTAATTTCATGCAAGGCTACTGGATTAGTCGCCCGTTACCGCTGGACGATTTTGTTCGCTGGCTGAAGAAACCGTATACGCCGCAGTGGTAAGGTGTGCTTACGTCCCTTATTATTCATAGTGAAAGCATGCCGGATTGCGGCTAATGATGAGTAAAAGGAAATCCGTTGCAGATGATTGTGCGCATACTGCTGCTGTTTATCGCTCTGTTCACCTTTGGTGCGCAGGCGCAGGCTATCAAGGAAAGCTATGCCTTTGCCGTACTGGGCGAACCCCGGTACGCATTTAATTTCAACCATTTTGATTATGTGAACCCCGCCGCGCCAAAAGGTGGGCAAATAACGTTGTCTGCCCTCGGCACCTTCGATAATTTCAACCGCTATGCACTGCGCGGCAATCCGGGCGCACGCACCGAGCAGCTGTACGACACGCTATTTACGACTTCCGATGACGAACCAGGCAGTTATTACCCGCTGATTGCTGAAAGCGCACGCTATGCTGACGATTATTCCTGGGTGGAGGTCGCTATTAATCCACGCGCCCGTTTTCATGATGGTTCGCCCATTACTGCCCGCGATGTAGAGTTTACTTTTCAAAAATTTATGACCGAAGGCGTGCCGCAATTTCGTCTGGTCTACAAAGGCACCACCGTCAAAGCCATTGCGCCGTTAACCGTGCGCATTGAGTTAGCTAAACCCGGCAAAGAAGATATGCTGAGTCTGTTTTCGCTGCCGGTATTTCCAGAAAAGTATTGGAAAGATCACAAACTTAGCGACCCGCTCGCCACGCCTCCGCTTGCCAGTGGTCCGTACCGCATTACGTCCTGGAAAATGGGGCAAAATATTGTCTATTCCCGCGTGAAAGATTACTGGGCAGCAAACTTACCGGTAAACCGTGGACGCTGGAATTTCGACACCATTCGCTACGATTATTACCTCGATGATAATGTCGCCTTTGAAGCGTTTAAAGCAGGTGCCTTTGATTTGCGTATGGAAAACGACGCCAAAAACTGGGCCACGCGCTATACCGGTAAAAATTTCGATAAAAAATACATCATCAAAGATGAGCAAAAGAACGAATCAGCCCAGGATACGCGCTGGCTGGCGTTTAATATCCAACGTCCGGTATTCAGCGATCGCCGGGTGCGGGAAGCGATCACTCTCGCCTTTGACTTTGAATGGATGAACAAAGCGTTGTTTTACAATGCCTGGAGTCGCACGAACAGTTATTTTCAGAATACCGAATACGCGGCCAGAAATTACCCCGACGCCGCGGAGCTGGTGCTTCTGGCACCAATGAAAAAAGATCTACCGCCAGAAGTCTTCACGCAAATCTACCAGCCGCCGGTATCCAAAGGCGATGGCTACGATCGTGACAACCTGTTAAAAGCCGACAAACTTCTCAACGAAGCAGGCTGGGTGCTTAAGGGTCAGCAACGCGTTAATGCCACAACGGGTCAGCCACTCAGCTTTGAATTATTGCTTCCCGCAAGCAGCAATAGTCAGTGGGTATTGCCGTTCCAGCACAGCCTGCAACGGCTGGGTATCAACATGGACATTCGCAAGGTGGATAACTCGCAAATCACCAACCGCATGCGCAGTCGCGACTATGACATGATGCCTCGCGTATGGCGGGCGATGCCATGGCCCAGTTCCGATTTACAGATTTCCTGGTCATCGGAATATATCAATTCCACTTATAATGCCCCCGGCGTGCAAAGCCCGGTTATCGACTCGCTGATCAACCAAATTATTGCCGCGCAGGGAAATAAAGAAAAATTACTGCCGTTGGGGCGAGCACTGGATCGCGTATTAACGTGGAATTATTACATGCTGCCAATGTGGTATATGGCGGAAGACCGTCTCGCCTGGTGGGATAAATTCTCCCACCCCGCTGTACGCCCTGTTTACAGCCTGGGTATCGATACCTGGTGGTATGACGTTAACAAAGCGACGAAACTGCCGTCAGCCAGACAACAGGGAGAGTAGATGGGCGCTTATCTGATTCGCCGTCTGTTGCTGGTGATCCCAACGCTATGGGCGATTATCACTATCAACTTTTTCATCGTGCAAATTGCGCCTGGCGGTCCGGTCGACCAGGCCATCGCCGCCATTGAGTTTGGCAATGCCGGAGTATTACCCGGCGCAGGCGGTGAAGGTGTTCACGCCAGCCATGCGCAAACGGGCGTCGGCAATATCAGCGACAGTAATTACCGTGGCGGACGCGGATTAGATCCAGAAGTGATCGCCGAGATCACTCATCGCTACGGTTTCGATAAGCCGATCCACGAACGTTACTTCAAAATGCTCTGGGACTACATCCGTTTTGATTTTGGCGACAGCCTTTTTCGCAGCGCCTCGGTGCTGACGCTGATTAAAGACAGTCTGCCGGTTTCCATCACCCTCGGATTGTGGAGCACGCTGATTATCTATCTGGTGTCGATTCCGTTAGGCATTCGCAAAGCTGTTTATAATGGGAGCCGCTTTGACGTCTGGAGTAGCGCATTTATCATCATCGGCTACGCCATTCCGGCCTTTTTGTTTGCCATCCTGCTGATTGTCTTCTTCGCGGGCGGCAGCTATTTCGACCTGTTCCCTCTACGCGGCCTGGTTTCCGCTAACTTTGATTCGCTGCCGTGGTATCAGAAAATCACCGATTATCTGTGGCATATCACGCTGCCGGTGCTGGCGACTGTGATTGGTGGCTTTGCAGCGCTGACCATGCTGACAAAAAACTCATTCCTTGATGAAGTGCGCAAGCAATACGTGGTGACCGCGCGCGCGAAAGGGGTAAGTGAAAAAAATATTCTCTGGAAACATGTGTTCCGTAACGCCATGCTGCTGGTGATTGCCGGTTTTCCGGCGACGTTTATCAGCATGTTTTTCACCGGCTCGCTGCTGATTGAAGTAATGTTTTCGCTCAATGGTCTTGGCTTACTGGGCTACGAAGCGACCGTCTCGCGCGATTATCCTGTAATGTTTGGTACCTTGTATATTTTCACCCTGATTGGCCTGCTGCTGAATATTGTCAGTGATATCAGCTATACGCTGGTCGATCCGCGTATAGATTTTGAGGGACGCTAATGCCGCGACTCAGCCCCGTCAATCAGGCCCGTTGGGCGCGTTTTCGTCATAACCGTCGCGGCTACTGGTCGTTATGGATTTTCCTCGTCTTATTTGGTTTGAGTTTGTGTTCTGAACTTATCGCCAACGATAAACCGTTGCTGGTACGTTATGACGGCAGTTGGTATTTCCCGTTGTTGAAAAACTACAGCGAAAGCGATTTTGGCGGCCCGCTGGCAAGCCAGGCTGATTATCAGGACCCGTGGCTGAAACAGCGGTTGGAAGATAAAGGCTGGGTACTGTGGGCACCGATTCGCTTTGGTGCTACCAGTATCAACTTTGCTACCGATAAGCCCTTCCCTTCTCCACCCTCCCGGCAAAACTGGCTGGGAACGGATGCCAATGGCGGCGATGTGCTGGCGCGCATTCTCTATGGCACGCGGATCTCAGTTCTGTTTGGCCTGATGCTGACCCTCTGCTCCAGCGTGATGGGCGTGCTGGCGGGGGCGCTACAAGGCTATTACGGTGGTAAAGTCGATCTCTGGGGGCAACGTTTTATTGAAGTATGGTCGGGGATGCCGACGCTGTTTTTGATTATTTTACTTTCCAGCGTCGTACAGCCTAACTTCTGGTGGCTGCTGGCAATTACTGTCTTGTTTGGCTGGATGAGTCTGGTCGGCGTGGTGCGGGCGGAGTTTTTACGTACCCGTAATTTCGACTACATCCGCGCGGCGCAGGCGCTTGGCGTCAGCGATCGCAGTATCATCCTGCGTCATATGTTGCCAAATGCCATGGTCGCTACCCTCACTTTTTTACCGTTTATTTTATGTAGTTCGATCACCACCCTGACCTCACTCGATTTCCTCGGCTTCGGTCTGCCGCTCGGTTCACCGTCACTCGGTGAACTGCTATTACAAGGGAAAAATAACCTTCAGGCCCCGTGGCTTGGGATCACCGCCTTCTTGTCGGTGGCGATATTGTTGTCTTTGCTGATCTTTATTGGTGAAGCCGTCCGCGACACATTTGATCCTAATAAGGCGGTGTAGCATGACGCAAACTCTGTTAGCGATTGAAAATTTGTCGGTGGGTTTTCGCCATCAGCAAACCGTACGCACAGTAGTCAAGGATGTTTCACTACAGATTGAGGCTGGCGAAACGCTGGCGCTGGTGGGTGAGTCAGGTTCAGGCAAAAGCGTTACCGCGCTGTCAATTTTACGCCTGCTCCCTTCCCCGCCGGTTGAATATCTCTCCGGCGATATTCGTTTTCATGGCGAATCGCTGCTTCATGCCAGCGATCAAACGTTGCGCGGTGTACGCGGTAATAAGATCGCCATGATTTTTCAGGAGCCGATGGTGTCATTAAATCCATTGCATACCCTGGAAAAACAGCTTTATGAAGTGCTTTCACTCCACCGCGGGATGCGTCGGGAAGCGGCTCGTGGCGAAATTCTTAACTGCCTTGATCGCGTCGGTATCCGCCAGGCGGCAAAACGGCTGACAGATTATCCGCATCAGCTCTCCGGCGGCGAACGCCAGCGGGTGATGATTGCGATGGCGCTGTTAACGCGACCGGAATTATTAATTGCCGATGAACCGACCACCGCACTGGACGTCTCTGTCCAGGCGCAGATTTTACAGCTGTTGCGCGAACTGCAAGGCGAGCTGAATATGGGCATGCTGTTTATTACTCATAACCTCAGCATTGTCAGAAAACTGGCCCACCGCGTGGCGGTAATGCAAAACGGTCGCTGTGTCGAGCAAAATAACGCTGCTACGCTATTTGCCTCACCCACTCATCCTTACACACAAAAGCTACTCAACAGTGAACCATCTGGCGACCCGGTGCCATTGCCAGAACCTGCCTCTACATTGCTAGATGTTGAACAACTTCAGGTTGCCTTCCCCATTCGCAAAGGGATTTTGAAGCGCATTGTGGATCATAATGTGGTGGTGAAAAACATCAGTTTTACGCTACGAGCGGGTGAAACACTGGGTTTAGTGGGCGAGTCCGGTTCCGGGAAAAGCACGACGGGACTGGCGCTGCTGCGACTGATTAATTCTCATGGCAGCATCGTCTTTGACGGTCAGCCACTGCAAAATTTAAATCGCCGCCAGCTGTTACCTATTCGTCATCGCATTCAGGTGGTATTTCAGGATCCAAACTCCTCGCTCAACCCACGACTCAACGTTTTGCAAATTATTGAGGAAGGCTTACGGGTTCACCAGCCGACGCTTTCTGCCGCACAACGCGAACAACAAGTGATAGCCGTGATGCATGAAGTGGGATTAGATCCTGAAACACGCCACCGTTATCCGGCGGAGTTCTCTGGTGGTCAGCGGCAACGTATTGCGATTGCCAGGGCGTTAATTCTTAAGCCCTCGCTGATCATTCTTGATGAACCAACATCATCGCTCGACAAAACGGTACAGGCGCAAATATTGACGCTATTGAAATCATTGCAACAAAAGCATCAACTGGCCTATTTGTTTATCAGTCACGATTTGCACGTTGTCCGCGCGTTATGTCATCAGGTTATCGTACTGCGACAAGGGGAAGTAGTGGAACAAGGACCGTGCGCGCGCGTGTTTGCCGCACCGCAGCAGGAGTATACGCGTCAGCTACTGGCGTTGAGCTGACGCTTAAAAAGGATTGTAGTTTGAGAAGGGTTCGGCAATTGCCACACCAAAATTTTTCAATCGGCATGTTGCAGCAAACTCGTCCTGGCGATTTACAAACAGGCACGGCTCACCTTCACACTCCAGTACCGAGCATGGAACTTCAATGTCGCTTAACGCCTGGCTGAGTTTGTACATCACCGACCATGCATTATCACCATCCGGGCTAAGCAATTTAAGCGCCACCAGGCTGTTGTCACCGCACGGTCCATTTTGCGGAATCGGTTCAACCTTCGAACCTGCGAAACCAGCAGACCAGCGATAGTTCTGCGGCAGTCGATGGACGATTGAGAGTTGTAATGAAGTCACTTATTTTCCCCGGAAGCACATTTACTTTACAATTTATTTACATCAATTTTAACACATCATCAACAATCCGTCTTTATACAGATCGTAAAGATTGATGCCTCGCCTGCGTGGCCTCTATGGCTCTGATTTAAATAATATCTGCGGGCGTGGTCACGTTTGCGGGGCTATATGTACCCGTTTCTGCGATCTAACTCAACCTTTTTAACTACAATGATGTGACTTTTTACATAAATTGATTTTACATAAAATAAACATATATCGGGGGAATGATAGATTTGTGGTTGACATGCATCAACAAAGGAAGCCTTTTAGCTTCCTCGTTGTGCAATAGATCACCGTTTTTTCGGCCGACTGGCGTACAGACAGAAGAGAATGGAGCTGGTTGCGCAGAATGCAATTGACCAAATCATCGGCCATGCAGAGTTAAAGGTCGCAAGAGAAAGCAATGCGCCAACAATTGCCCCTATGCCAAAACGGAAGGTTCCTGCCAGCGAAGATGCCGTTCCCGCCATATGGGGAAACTCATCAAGAATGACCGCCATCGCATTGGATGACACCATCGACACACAGCCCACAAACGCCGCAACGCCAACCACCAGAGACCAGAATCCCAGCCCCAGCAGCGCACTGATGACCATCCACGCCGCCATAATAAACTGTATCCACAACCCCGAGCGGAACATATTTAACGCGCCAATGCGGCGAACGAAGCGGCTGTTAAAGATAGTCATCACGAACAGAAAAACAATGTTTAGCGCAAAGTAATAACCAAAGTTTTCCGGCGCGACGTGGTTAATTTCAATGTAGACAAACGGTCCGGCGCTTAAGAACGAGAACATCCCGGCAAAGCTGAAACCACTGGCAAGCATATAACTCAGGACACGCTTATGACGGAACAGCGCCGCAAAGTTACCAATAGTAGTACGAATGTGAAAAGGCTGGCGACGCTCCGGTGGTAAGGTTTCTTTGATCAGAAAGAAGATCATTGCCGAAGCCAGAATCGCCGCCACAGCGAGGATCCAGAAGATGTAATGCCAGCTCAGCCACACCAGCACCCAGCCGCCAACTATCGGTGCCATCAGCGGTGCAATGGTCGTCACCAGCATGACAAACGACATCATCCGCGAGAACTCTTCTTTCGGGTAGATATCACGCATCAAAGCGTTGATAACCACGCTGGCCGCAGCCGCAGCCAGCCCGTGGAAGAAACGCATCACAATCAGCTGATCGATGGTTTGTGCCAACGCACACGCCACCGCGGCGGCGGCAAACACCAGCGTACCGCCAAGAACCACCGGCTTACGCCCGAAGCTGTCTGCCATCGGCCCGTAGATTAACTGCCCCAACGCAAAGCCCAGAATATAAGTACTGAGGGTCATCTGCGTACTGCCCGCCGGTACACCAAATTGCGCTGAAATTACCGGTAGCGCAGGCAGATACATATCAATCGACAGCGGCATCAACATGGCCAGCAGGCCAAGGATAAAAACAATAGCAAACGACGAATGCTGTCGGGTGGTCACAACGGGCTCCTGAAAGTCATTGAAAAGTTAGACGACGCTGGCAATTTCTTCTTCAGTTAACGGACGATATTCACCGGGGGCTAAATCAGCATCCAGCGTAATGCCGCCAATACGTTCACGATGCAGCTCAACCACATGGTTACCCACGGCGGCGAACATGCGTTTCACCTGATGATAACGCCCTTCGCTGATGGTCAGACGAACCTGCGTTGGGGTAATCACTTCCAGCACCGCCGGCTTAGTGAGATCTTTTTCGTTATGCAGCTGCACGCCTTTAGCAAATTGCTCTGCCGTATCGTCAGCTACGGGTGATTCCAGCGTCACCAGATAGGTCTTCTCGCAATGATGGCGCGGGGAAGTAATGCGGTGCGACCACTGACCATCATCTGTCATTAGTACCAGACCGGTGGTATCGATATCCAGCCGCCCTGCGGCGTGCAGTTTCCACGCCACTGGTTCATCAAGAAAATAGAGCACCGTTGGGTGATCAGGGTCGTCCGTGGAGCAAACATAGCCCTGAGGCTTATTGAGCATGAAGTAACGTGGACCGTGTTGCTGCGCCAGCGGGTTGCCATCGTAAGCGACATCATGTTCAGGGAGCAGTTTGAACGCTGCATTACGGACGATTTCGCCATCGACGGTGACACGATTGCCGCGGATTTCACGCCCGGCAATAGCACGGCTAACGCCGAGTTGCTGTGCGATAAATTTATCAAGTCGCATGTGTGTGATTTTGCCTGTAAAAAACGGAGGTCGGGTAATGACCCGAAAATCTGAACTGTTGTCTGCCCAGTATAGCGGTCTAATAACATCCCTCAAGGGAAAAAGATCCGTGGCATACTATTAGCAGAATAATCTACCTATGCGAGACCATGATTTTTACACTTCGCCCATATCAGCAAGAAGCCGTGGATGCCACGCTCAACCATTTTCGTCGTCATAAAACCCCTGCCGTTATCGTGCTGCCCACCGGCGCAGGTAAAAGCCTGGTGATAGCGGAACTGGCACGGCTGGCTCGTGGTCGCGTACTGGTGCTGGCACACGTTAAAGAACTGGTGGCGCAAAACCATGCAAAGTATCAGGCGCTGGGGCTGGAAGCCGATATTTTTGCCGCCGGGCTAAAGCGCAAAGAGAGCCACGGTAAAGTGGTATTTGGCAGCGTTCAGTCGGTCGCCCGTAATCTTGATGCCTTTCAGGGTGAATTTTCGCTGTTGATTGTCGATGAATGTCACCGTATTGGTGACGATGAAGAGAGCCAGTATCAGCAAATCCTCACTCACCTGACCAAAGTGAATCCCCACTTACGCCTGCTGGGGCTGACTGCCACGCCTTTTCGATTAGGCAAAGGCTGGATCTACCAGTTCCATTATCACGGCATGGTACGCGGCGATGAGAAAGCCCTTTTCCGTGACTGCATTTATGAGCTGCCGCTGCGTTATATGATTAAACACGGCTATCTGACGCCGCCAGAACGACTGGATATGCCAGTAGTGCAATACGATTTCAGCCGCTTGCAGGCACAGAGTAACGGGCTGTTCAGCGAAGCCGATCTCAACCGTGAGCTGAAAAAACAACAACGTATTACCCCGCACATCATCAGCCAGATTATGGAGTTTGCTGCAACGCGCAAAGGGGTGATGATTTTCGCCGCCACCGTTGAACACGCAAAAGAGATTGTGGGATTACTACCCACCGAAGATGCTGCACTGATTACTGGCGACACCCCCGGCGCTGAGCGAGATGTGTTAATTGAAGATTTTAAAGCCCAGCGTTTTCGCTATCTGGTCAACGTCGCGGTACTGACCACCGGATTTGACGCCCCGCACGTCGATCTTATCGCCATTCTGCGCCCTACCGAATCAGTGAGTCTTTACCAACAAATTGTCGGGCGCGGTCTGCGTCTCGCTCCTGGCAAGACTGATTGCTTAATTCTTGATTATGCGGGTAATCCTCACGATCTCTACGCGCCGGAAGTTGGTACACCGAAAGGCAAAAGTGACAACGTTCCGGTACAGGTTTTCTGCCCTGCCTGCGGTTTTGCCAACACCTTTTGGGGGAAAACGACCGCCGACGGGACATTGATTGAACACTTTGGTCGCCGCTGTCAGGGATGGTTTGAAGATGACGACGGTCATCGCGAACAGTGTGACTTCCGTTTCCGTTTTAAAAATTGCCCGCAATGTAACGCAGAAAATGATATTGCCGCTCGCCGCTGCCGCGAATGTGACACGGTACTGGTTGATCCGGATGATATGTTAAAAGCGGCGCTACGACTGAAAGATGCGCTGGTATTACGCTGTAGCGGCATGTCTTTGCAGCATGGGCACGACGAGAAAGGCGAATGGTTGAAAATCACCTATTACGATGAAGACGGCGCGGATGTGAGTGAGCGTTTCCGTCTGCAAACGCCCGCCCAGCGAACTGCCTTCGAGCAGCTTTTTATCCGCCCGCATACGCGCACACCGGGCATCCCTCTGCGCTGGATCACCGCCGCCGATGTCCTCGCCCAGCAAGCCTTATTGCGACACCCGGATTTTGTCGTCGCCCGCATGAAAGGCCAGTACTGGCAAGTGCGTGAAAAAGTGTTCGATTACGAAGGTCGTTTTCGTCGGGCGCACGAATTACGCGGTTAATGGTAGTTTTGATTGATGTATAAGGCGATTGAGTATAGAATCTCGCCCGCTTTTGCATACGCAAAGCAGATCACTTACCTGTTGCTGGGTCGCCTGTAGCAGGATTAATTTAAGAGAGAAAGAAATGTTTACTATCAACGCAGAAGTACGTAAAGAGCAGGGTAAGGGTGCGAGCCGCCGCCTGCGTGCCGCTAACAAGTTCCCGGCAATCATCTACGGTGGCAAAGAAGCGCCGCTGGCTGTCGAACTGGATCACGACAAAGTCATGAACATGCAAGTTAAAGCTGAATTCTACAGCGAAGTTCTGACCATCGTTGTTGACGGTAAAGAAATCAAAGTTAAAGCTCAGGACGTACAGCGTCACCCGTACAAACCGAAGCTGCTGCACATCGACTTCGTTCGCGCTTAATTGCTGAATAAGTTGTAAAAAACCCCGCTCCGGCGGGGTTTTTTGTCTCTGCAAATTATGCCTGATTACGGTATTGCTATTTTTTGCAGGCCAGATAAGGCGTTCACGCCGCATCTGGCATTCAGAACACAAAACCGATTAATTGCCGCCAGACGTCCGGCGCTGCAATTGGTCACGCAGGTTCGGCGGCGTGCCTTTAATGGTCAGGGTATCGGTCGCCGGATCCCAGAAAATCCGTTCGCCCAACAGCATCGCATCAAAATTAATAGTCAAGCCACCGCCGCTACCGGCAAACTTCGTCAACTGACGCAGTGTGCTACGGTCTGCCGGGAAGCTCTCTTCCAGTTCGTAGCCTTTTTCAGCCGCAAACTCCGTGAAGCTCACTTCGCTGACGCCTGCCAGCTCTTTCGACAGCGATTCCAGTTCAATCTCTTCACCTGCCTGCAGCTGCTCATTACAGTAGCTATAAACCTGCTGGCGCACGTTCTGTCGCTCTGCTTTATCCAGTTGTGCTTCGGCAGTGAAATCATCGACCGCTTGCAACAGCCCACGGTTTTGCGCTTTCGCGTTTAACCCTTCGCTGGCACCGAGGAAATCCATAAAGAAATCCGCCACTTTGCGCCCTACTCGCCCTTTCAGGAAAGTGAGATAGCGGGTCGACTCTGGATTGGTTTCCCACTCGGTTAAATCGATACGCGCAACAATATCCGCATGATTGATATCAAGATAATGGGTTGGGTTGATGTCGAGATTTTCGTTAACACGCATACTGCTCAGGTTGCTCAGAACTGCCACCAGCAGATACTCCACCGCCAGATAGCGATAGTGGCAAAACAGCACGAATCCACCGTCAGCAAAAGGATATTTCGCTAATTCGTCACGCAGGCGACCGGTTGCCGCGCGGCTAAATGCCAGAAAGTCCTCTTCACCCTGACGCTGTAAGCGCAGCGTCTGCGCCAGTTCACTCTCTTCGCTAAACAAGCCGTAAGCTTTATTTTTGGCGCTATAGACCCGATGCAGTTCTGCCACCATCTCAACGACGGTTTCTGTCGGTTCCAGCAATGAATCGCGCAACACCAGCTCAAGGTTCTGCTCATCACGCTTGATAAGCTGGTGCAGAGCAATCTGGTTGATATCCAGACTCATGATAAACTCTCCTTTAAGACCGGGCGGTATTCAACCACCGCCGGTTAAGCGACGCAATAAAAGATGGCGGTCATTTTACAGAAGGCGGCGTAACGAGAATGATTTAACGCATAAAAAAGCAGAAAAAAAACCGTTGCTACGGTAATATGTTGCCCTTTCATCAACTAACTGATTTCGATTTATGCCACAAATTTCCCGCTACAGTGATGAACAGGTTGAACAATTGCTCGCAGAGCTGCTCAACGTACTGGAAAAACATAAGGCTCCGACCGACCTTTCCCTGATGGTGTTAGGCAACATGGTCACTAACCTTATCAACACCAGCATTGCCCCGGCCCAACGCCAGGCAATTGCCAACTCTTTTGCCCGCGCCTTACAGTCCTCTATCAACGAAGACAAAGCGCACTAAGGGAAACAGATAACAGGTTATGGTAACTCATCGTCAGCGCTACCGTGAAAAAGTCTCCCAGATGGTCAGTTGGGGGCACTGGTTTGCACTGTTCAATATTCTGCTTTCGCTCGTCATTGGCAGCCGTTACCTGTTTATCGCCGACTGGCCGACAACGCTTGCTGGTCGCATTTATTCCTACGTAAGCATTATCGGTCATTTCAGCTTCCTGGTGTTCGCCACCTACTTGCTGATCCTCTTCCCGCTGACCTTTATCGTCGGCTCCCAGAGGCTGATGAGGTTTTTGTCCGTCATTCTGGCAACGGCGGGAATGACGCTATTACTGATCGATAGCGAAGTCTTTACTCGTTTCCATCTCCATCTTAATCCCATCGTCTGGCAACTGGTTATCAACCCAGACGAAAATGAGATGGCGCGCGACTGGCAGCTGATGTTCATCAGCGTGCCGGTTATTTTATTGCTTGAACTGGTGTTTGCGACGTGGAGCTGGCAAAAGCTGCGCAGCCTGACGCGTCGTCGACGCTTCGCGCGCCCGCTGGCCGCATTCTTATTTATCGCCTTTATCGCCTCGCATGTGGTTTATATCTGGGCCGATGCCAACTTCTATCGCCCGATCACCATGCAACGCGCTAACCTGCCGCTTTCGTACCCGATGACGGCGCGACGTTTTCTTGAGAAGCATGGTCTGCTTGATGCGCAGGAGTATCAACGCCGTCTCATTGAGCAAGGTAATCCAGACGCCGTTTCCGTTCAGTATCCGTTAAGCGAACTGCGCTATCGCGATATGGGCACCGGGCAGAATGTGCTGTTGATTACTGTCGATGGCCTGAACTACTCACGCTTCGAGAAGCAGATGCCTGCGCTGGCAGGTTTTGCTGAGCAAAATATTTCGTTCACGCGCCATATGAGCTCCGGCAACACTACAGACAACGGCATCTTTGGCCTGTTCTATGGCATCTCGCCGAGCTATATGGATGGCATTCTATCGACCCGTACGCCTGCGGCATTAATTACTGCGCTTAATCAGCAAGGCTATCAGCTGGGGTTATTCTCATCAGATGGCTTTACCAGCCCGCTGTATCGCCAGGCATTGTTGTCAGATTTCTCGATGCCAAGCGTACGTACCCAATCCGACGAGCAGACCGCCACGCAGTGGATCAACTGGCTGGGCCGCTACGCACAAGAAGATAACCGCTGGTTCTCGTGGGTCTCTTTCAATGGCACTAACATTGACGACAGCAATCAGCAGGCATTTGCACGGAAATATAGCCGGGCGGCAGGCAATGTCGATGACCAGATCAACCGCGTGCTCAATGCACTGCGTGATTCTGGCAAACTGGACAATACGGTGGTGATTATCACTGCCGGTCGGGGTATTCCACTGAGCGAAGAGGAAGAAACCTTTGACTGGTCCCACGGTCATCTGCAGGTGCCATTAGTGATTCACTGGCCAGGCACGCCGGCGCAGCGTATTAATGCTCTGACTGATCATACCGATCTGATGACGACGCTGATGCAACGCCTGCTACATGTCAGCACACCTGCCAGCGAATATTCGCAAGGTCAGGATTTGTTCAACCCTCAACGCCGTCATTACTGGGTTACTGCAGCGGATAACGATACGCTGGCAATTACCACCCCGAAAAAGACGCTGGTGCTGAACAATAACGGTAAATACCGCACTTACAACTTACGTGGTGAAAGAGTGAAAGATGAAAAACCACAGTTAAGTTTGTTATTGCAAGTACTGACAGACGAGAAGCGTTTTATCGCTAACTGATTAATTATAAATCAGTTAGCAAAATATCTTACTTGCAATCGGTGTGGAAAACGGTAGTATTAGCAGCCACGAGTCGGCACGTAGCGCAGCCTGGTAGCGCACCGTCATGGGGTGTCGGGGGTCGGAGGTTCAAATCCTCTCGTGCCGACCAAAAATCCCAAAAAAACCAACCTTTACGGTTGGTTTTTTTATATCTGCATTTAATTCGATAAACAGACCGCGACAAATCACGGCCTGTTTATTTTCTGTTATCAGAACGTCCAGACCACACCCGCCTGAGTATTCCACGGCGATTCTACCCCTGCGCCATTGCCATAACTGACTGACAAATGACCGCTTAACGTCGGGGTAAACGATGACCTTATCCCAGCCTGATAAACGCCACGGGTTCCAGCCACATCATTATTAAATTTGCCATCGTCATTAACTTTCACCTGGTTAGAATCGGCGTATTCCTGACGTACGGCGGCTTTCAGCCAGGGTTCCAGCGTCGTACCGTTTTGCAGGTCCATGTGATAGCTTACCGCCGTTCCCGCTTCAGCCCGTAATATGCGGGTATTTCCCACATCCGCGCGCATGCCGTTTGATAACGTGTAGTCCTGACCATCTGTGGTAAAGCCGGTAAAGGCCAGATAAGGTCTAACACTCCACAATCCGTCAACCCAACGGAACCCGCTCTCGACATGAGCACCCGCGCCGTTACTATTGTAATCGCCAAACGCTGTTGCCCCATTACTCATCTTGCCATGGATGGTGTTGGCAAAACGGTCAACTTTCACCACCCCATCAACATAGGCACCGTTCTGATGCTCCCAACCGGCATAAGCCCCCAGGGTATAGCTATCGACATTGCCTTTGCCGCCGCGATCAAAACCAATATCAGAATGAGAGTAACCAAAGAACAAGCCGCGAATTGTACTGCTTTCTTCACGGGAGAAACGGCTATCGATACCGAGCGTCAGCCCCGTCAATGTTTGCTCAAAGCCAGCTCCCGCATCAGTGGTCACGTTGTTGCGGGTGTTAATTGCCGAACTCCACATCGCCGTATCGTAATTAACGCCTTTTACGCTACCAAGACGCTCACGCACGGTGTCCAGTTCTGCATCAAATACCAGCGGTTGTGCTGCCGCCATATTCAGCACATCAGTGGTTGAAGGGGTAATTTGCGCGCGATTCTCTGCCAGACTCCAGCTATGGTTGCCATTATCCAGCAAGGTATATTCATACGTACCGATATCAACAACGCCTCCGGCATTGCCCAACGTAAATGCAGCATCACCGCCGCCCGTCGTTACCAGTGTAAGGCTATCTCCTGCTGCCGGGCTGGCACCGGTGTCCGTAACGAATATTTTGAAATCACCTGTTGCCTGACCGGTGACGTTGAGCTGATCGCTCTGATGATTAGCCATATCGGTACGCATATAAAAATTGCCGTTTCCCGACAGGGTATTGGTGGTCAACGTAATGAAATTTTCCGCACTTGCCGTCACTGATGAACGAGTCACTGGCTCATCCATCATAATCACATTTGCGTCAGACATCGCAAGGTTGGCTAAGTTGAGGAGGGTGTTTTGGTTCGTCGTAGTGATATCGGCAATGATGGTCCATGAGCTACCATCGAGCGAAACATCCGCTTTGCTGGTATCCACGGCACCATGCGTTCTTAAAGAAGCGCCCTCAGAAACCACGACACTACCCACCAACATAGCGGGTGCATAATTTATTTGCGGCTTCATGACCTCAAGAATGCCATCATTCCCTCTGACTGAAACGTTAACCATCGTGCCAGCCCAGACATTAGCGCGGCCATTGTTGATAACCATATTTTCAGAGATGGCTTTAGAGGAATACGTGATACTTCCATTCTGATCTGATCGACCGAGATCATACACCGCATTTGCCTGCACTCTCGTACCAGTATCCTTTCCCAGCGATTGCATAGTGGCATGCTCATCAAGGATAGTGTCAATGGCCTGCGTGTCCTCCATAACAATGAGCCCGGAACCATCATCCAGTTCATAATTTTTTGACACACCATCTTTTATACTAAATTGGCCTTTACTGTTTGTACCACTCACTTCCAGCGCATTCGTTGAGACAATTAATTTTCCGCCTGCTTTTTTATCAACGCCAGTTGCAGTCCCGCCATCCATAACCTCCAGTAAGCCGCCATTATCCACAGTGGTATTATAAGCGAAGTCATTTTCTTCAACTCGCAAACTTCCGCCGTTTTCCAACAGCATATTATTAGCAATACCATTCTTGATATCGAACTGACCGAGACGGTTTGTTCCGAATACCTCCATGGCCCGCGTGGTTGTTTTAATCGCACCGCCTGCTTTCTGATCTACCGCAAGCGCAAATCCCCCCTCTTTAACCTCCAGTAGTCCTCCCTTTTCGATAGCGGCAAAGACGGTCCCCCCATCTTTTTCAACGATTAAGCGCCCGCCTTTAATCGTAGGTTCATTCGCCGCGCCATAAACCTGTAGCACACCATTATTGAGGGTAGTCTGGTTTGCCGCGCCACCCATTTGAACAATTTGATAACCATCATTTAATACTGAGTATTCTGCGGTGCCATTCATTTCAATGTACTGATACCCGCCGTTAATTTCAGTATTACTACTTATACCAAATTCTTTAATATGCTGTTCTCCGCCAGGATTGATTTTCGTATTATTGGCGGTCCCATAAACCAGCTGGATATCTTTTTCCAGGACAACACCATCAACTGTCTCACCATACTCAACTGTTGATGCCAATGCTATGGGTGAATATAACGCTGTAGCCACCAGAACAGATATTGCGGAACGACAAAGAGAAACAGAACCAGATTGATGCATTGAGCTTTCATCCTATGAAATTAATTGCTGTTAAAAGCATTGGGTAAAGAAAATACCCATAGCTCCATACCCGGAGTCAGTTTTTAAAAACTGTTTAAAGAAATGCACAAGTATTGTGATTGATTTTTTAGTTGTTTTTCTTGATGAGAAGCTGATGCAAAATTCCGTCTTTATAATGAAAATGATGCCAAAGCGAACGACAAGGTTGTAGTTTTCGCTACATGTCCATACATAAAATGGGGTAACATTCACGCGCCTGGTAGCGTTACCAACGCTACGCTCAAACATAATGATTCTAATAAAACCTCAGGAGACTACTATGCCTGAAGCAACGCCTTTTCAGGTGATGATTGTGGATGATCATCCACTTATGCGACGCGGTGTTCGTCAGTTACTGGAGCTTGATCCTGGCTTTGAAGTGGTCGCCGAAGCGGGCGACGGCGCGAGCGCGATCGATCTGGCGAATAGACTGGATATCGACGTGATCTTACTGGATCTCAATATGAAAGGTATGAGTGGCCTGGATACCCTCAATGCCTTGCGCAGGGATGGCGTTACCGCGCAAATTATTATCCTGACCGTATCAGATGCCTCCAGCGATGTCTTTGCGCTGATAGACGCAGGCGCAGACGGTTATCTGTTGAAAGATAGCGACCCGGAAGTGTTGCTGGAAGCGATTCGTGCCGGAGCGAAAGGCAGCAAAGTCTTTAGCGAACGCGTCAATCAGTACTTACGTGAACGTGAAATGTTTGGCGCGGAAGAAGATCCCTTCAGCGTGCTGACGGAGCGCGAGCTGGATGTTCTGCACGAGCTGGCACAGGGGCTGTCAAATAAACAGATTGCCTCGGTGTTGAATATTTCCGAGCAGACAGTAAAAGTACACATTCGCAATCTGCTGCGTAAACTCAATGTCCGCTCACGCGTGGCGGCCACCATTCTGTTCCTGCAACAACGCGGGGCACAATAAAAATAGCCCGATGGCATCACCATCGGGCCTCTTTTTATTTACTCTCCTGCGGCGACAAATGTTGCATCGCCTGCGCGATACTACGTTCAATCACCGCACGGCGAGTATCGTTGGCAGGTAAGAGTTTCAACATCATCTCCCACGCGGCAACGGCTTCGCCAAATCGCTGCTGCTCAAAGGCATTAAACGCATACATGCTTAACACACGGATATTGCTGTGGTCAGTTCTCACCAACTGGCGTAGCAGTTCACCACCGAGGCGGTTGTCGTTGGGATCAGATGAACGTGTCAACGCTTCAGCGTATCCGAGCGCCGCATCACTGTTCTTCGGATCGAGGCGATATGCAGTAGCGTATGCATCGGTGGCAATACTGGCGTTACCCAGCGCCATGCCAACGCGGCCCAACATAATCCAGCCTTCTATATCTCCCGGATTTTTTTGCAGTTGAGTACGCATCCCCAGCGCCAGGCGCGACATCTCTTCTTCGTTGAGCGGATCGGCTTTCGGATCCAGCGCCCTGTCCAGTAACGCCGGAGCCTGTGCCGTGGCCTGCTGCCAGATTTTCACCTGCTGATAATTGCCCGTCTGGTAGTAGCTGACGCCAGCCACAATTAACGCCACCACAATACCCGGCAGATAAACAATATATCCGGCACGCTTACCTTCCGGCACGCTTTGTTCAGGAAACTCTTCCGGCACCACGCGTACCCGACGCCGCGAACGGGCGTAAATGACCCAACCGCCAATGCCAATAGCCACTACCGGAAGCACCCACAGCAGCACGGTCAGCGGCGTTAACGGCGGATCGTAAGTGACGAAGTTGCCGTAACGCGCCACCATATAATCGACAATCTCTTTCTTACTTTTACCTTCCTGCATCAGTTCATACACTTTCTGGCGCAGGTCGGTGGCAATCATCGAGTTGGAATCGGCAATGCTGTTGTTCTGGCATTTCGGGCAGCGTAGTTCTTCAGTGAGTTGGCGGAACTGCTGCTCCTGCGCTTCATCCTTAAACTGCAACACGTCGATGGTCGCCAGCGCTGAGCCGGAGATCATCAGCATCAGCACGCCCAATAAAAACCTCATTGTGCGGCCTCCTTACTGTATTTCTCCCACAGCGGCTTGATCTCTTCTTCCCAGACGCGAGGATTGAGATCGCCCGCATGGCGATAGCGAATGATGCCGTTGCCGTCGATGAGGAACGTTTCTGGCGCGCCATAGACACCGAGATCCAGCCCTAACATGCCGTCGCCATCAAACAGGCTTAGTGCGTAAGGATTGCCCAGCTCTTTCAGCCAGCTGATTGCCTTCTGGCGATCGTCTTTATAGTTCATGCCGACCACGCGAATGCCCTGCGCAGAAAGCTGATTCAGATATTGATGTTCCGCACGGCAGGTCGGACACCAGGTCGCCCAGACGTTAAGCAGCACTGGTTTGCCCTGAGTCAGCACATCCGCCTGATAAAACTGCCCCGGATTGTCCAGTGATTCGAGGCGAAACTTCGGCACTGGCTTGCCAATGAGCGCCGATTCCAGATTGGTCGGATCATCCCCTTCGGCATTACGCGCCAGCTGCCACAGTAGCGCCGTGGCAATCGCCAGGAAGATAATCAACGGAATTAACAATACTTTGCGCTTCATACAGCCTCCGGCGCAGTTTTCTGCGGGTTCACGCGCTTACGATAGCGAGGATCAAACAGGCACAGCAGCCCGCCCAATGCCATCATCAGCCCGCCCGCCCAAATCCAGCGAACAAACGGTTTGTAGTAAAGACGCACGGCCCACGCGCCGTTTTCCAGCTCTTCACCGAGCGCGGCGTACAGGTCACGCGTGATGCCGCCGTCAATCGCCGCTTCGGTCATCATCGACCCGGCAGTGTTGTAATAACGTTTTTCCGCATACAGCACCGTTTCCGGCTTGCCATCGCGCGTTACGCCGATAGTCGCCACACCGCCACGCCAGTTCGGGCCAGTCACCTCTTTGACATCACGGAAGGTGAAGCGATATTCATGAATATCGACACTATCGCCGGACTTCATGCGCACATCACGCTCAACGCTATAGTTCTGGCTAAAGGCAATACCAACAATTGTCACTGCCAGCCCCAGGTGAGCCGCCACCATTCCCCAATAACTGAAGGTGGTTTTCGTGCCGCGTGAAATACGCAGCGCAGCTTCCGCAATTGCCAGCACCGCAATCCAGCAGGCCATTGCCAGGCCGAGCACCGTCATCGCCACCACTTTGCTTTCGAACAGCCACGGCAACAGCAGCGACAGCACCAGCGTAGAGATGAAGGCGATAATCAACAAATTGCGGATTTTACGTGGGCGATCGCGCCCCCAGCGCACCAGAGGACCGACACCAAGCAGCAGCGCAAACGGCACCATCAGCCAGGTAAACATGGTGTTGAAGAACGGTTCGCCAATCGAAATACTGCCCAGTCCCAGTTGCTTGTGCACCAGCGGCAGCAGCGTCCCCAGCAACACCACCAGCATCGCGGCGACCAGCAAAACGTTGTTCGCTAACAGCAAAGATTCCCGCGACCACAGCGCATTGTTTACGCGTGAGCGAACTTTGTGTCCACGCGCGGCAAACAGCAGCAGCGAACCGCCAATCACCAGCACCATAAAGGCGAGGATAAACATACCGCGCGCCGGATCAGACGCAAACGCGTGTACCGATACCAGTACGCCGGAACGCACCAGGAAAGTCCCCAGCAGACACAACGAGAAGGCACTGATTGCCAGCAGTAATGTCCACGCTTTGAAGCTGGCGCGTTGTTCAGTGACCGCCAGTGAGTGCATCAGCGCAGTCCCCACCAGCCACGGCATAAACGAGGCGTTTTCTACCGGATCCCAGAACCACCAGCCGCCCCAGCCGAGTTCGTAATAGGCCCATGCGGAACCGAGCACAATGCCGAGCGTCAGGAAGATCCACGCCGCCAGCGTCCACGGACGAGTAAAACGCGCATAAGTGCTGTCCAGACGCCCGCTCAACAAAGAAGCAATGGCAAAAGCAAACGCCACCGAGAAGCCGACGTACCCCATATAAAGCAGAGGCGGATGGAAGATCAGCCCCGGATCCTGTAACAGCGGGTTAAGATCGCGACCTTCAATCGGGAAGTTCGGCAACGTGCGTGAGAACGGGTTAGAGGTAAAGAGAATGAACAGCAAAAAGCCGACGCTGACCATCCCCATTATCGCCAGTACGCGGGCCACAATATCCAGCGGAATACGCTGACTAAAAATCGCTACCGCAAAGGTCCAGCCGCTCATCAGCAGCACCCACAGCAGGAGCGAGCCTTCATGCGCGCCCCAGGTAGCCGCCACGCGATACCACACCGGAAGCTGGGTATTGGAGTTGCTGGCAACATAGGTGACGGTGAAGTCGTTGACCACGAAGGCATTGACCAGTACCAGAAATGCGCCAGCCACAGACATAAACAGCAGCCAGGCAAACAAGCGGGAAGACGCCATCATGCGCGCATCTCCGCGCGCTACGCCCCATAGCGGATACACGGACAGCAGCAGCGCAATTCCTAGCGCCAGACACAGCAGCCCGTTACCAATTTCCGGCATCATGATGCTGGGTCCTTATAAACACTCGCCGGGCGACGGTGATTGGCTTCCATCGCTTTCTCAACTTCTGGTGGCGTGTAGTTTTCGTCGTGTTTCGCCAGCACTTCTTTCGCGAGGATATGATTGCCTTTTTCCAGTTCGCCCTGCACCACAACGCCCTGCCCTTCACGGAACAGATCCGGCAAAATACCTTCGTAAGAGACATCTACTGAACCTTCAGCGTCGTAAATGGTGAAAGTTACTTTTAGCGAATTGGGATCGCGCTGCACACTACCCGGCATCACCATCCCGCCAACGCGCAGACGCTGACCGACTTCCGGCATTTGCTGAGTTTCACGCTTGCCGTAGAGAATTTCCCCCGGCGTATAAAAGAGATCGATATTCGAGCGCAGCGCATATAGCACCAGACCGATAGTCAGCGCCAGCCCTGCCAACACGGCACAGGCAATCCACAAGCGGTTTTTACGGCGAATATTCATGCAGCCTCCTGCTGTTGCGCAGCACGTAAACGCGCCTCACGCGCCCGCTGTTGCGCCACGCCACGCAGAATTGCGCGATGTTGCATCACCGAGTGCACGACCAAAACCACCAGCGGAATAACGGTCATCACCACCGCCAGCCAGACAAAAAAGGCGTAACCGCCCATTGCGAAAAATTCATTCCAGGAAGCAAATGCAGGGGTCATTTACGGCCTCTTTTCAGTATCAGTTCACTCACCCACGGACGGCGTTTTTCCATCAGCAAAATCAAATTACGCATCCGCATCAGCGTCAGCGTGGCAGACAGGAGCAGGAAGCCAAAAATCGACCAGCGCAGCGGCGAACGCATCGCCGGATCGATACTTTGCTGCATCCGCGTTGATCCCTGGTGCAGGGTGTTCCACCACTCCACGGAGTAATGAATAATCGGCAGATTCACCACGCCAATCAGCACCAGGATACCTGCCGCACGGCCCGCCAGACGGCGGTCGTCGAAGGCGTGCCACAGGGCAATCACACCCACATACAAAAACAGCAGCACCAGTTCAGAAGTCAGACGTGCATCCCATACCCACCAGGTGCCCCACATCGGTTTTCCCCATGCAGAGCCGGTAACCAGGGCAATAAAGGTAAACACGGCACCAATGGGGGCCATCGCCGCCACCGCCAGGTTGGCCATTTTCATCTGCCAGACAAGGCCAATAAACGCTGCCACCGCCATTGATGCATAAATGCCCATCGACCAGATCGCCGCAGGTACATGCAAGTAGATAATGCGGTAGCTATTTCCCTGCTGATAATCAGCCGGAGCAAAGCCGAATCCCCAGATCCAGCCGACGGTAAGCACGACCACACTGGCAATTGCCAGCCACGGTATAAACCAGCCACAGATTTGATACAGCCGTGGTGGGATCGCCAGTTGATGCAGTGTTTTCCACATAGTTTCGATACCAGACTCGAACAAAAATCAGTAATCCAGCGTTATTGAATGCTGATTCGTAACGCTGCCGCCGTCGCAAAAGGACTTAATGTCGCGGTGCCTGCCAGCAACGCGCCTAAAATTGCCAGATACCCATCAACGGGCAAATGCATAGAAGCCGCGTCCATCGCGGCGGTGGCAAAGATGAGTAATGGGATAGTCAGCGGTAACACCAGTATGCTGAGCAGCACACCACCGCGCTTAAGTCCCACTGTCAGCGCCACGCCCGGCGCACCGAGAAAGCCAAGCGTAGGGGTTCCCAGCAGCAGCGTCAGCGCCATCACTTGCCAGCCATAAACATCCATTCCCAGTAGCATTGCCACCAGGGGCGAAAGGATGAGTAACGGCAGACCGGTTACCATCCAGTGCGCCATCACCTTCGCCAGCACAACGGCGGGCAAGGGTAACGGCAACAACATCAATTGTTCAAGACTGCCGTCCTGCAAATCGTCACGGAACAGTCGCTCGAGTGCCAGCAAGGATGAAAGCAGCGCAGCAACCCAGATAATGCCCGGTGCAATACGCGCCAGCAGTTGCGGCTCCGGACCGATACTGAGCGGAAAAAGGGTAATGACAATCAGGAAGAACCACAGCGGGTTGGCGATTTCGGCGCTATGGCGAAACGCCACGCGCAGCTCAAGACGGAAAATGCGCCAGAACATCATGCGGCCCCCGTTTGCGTCAGTGAAATGCGGCGAATTTTACTTTCAGCAACGTTGAGCGGCTGGTGGGTAGTCAGAATCACAATCCCCCCCTGCTCCGTATGCTGCGCCATACGCTGGGTCAGACGATCGACGCCGTTAACGTCAATCGCGGTAAAAGGCTCGTCGAGGATCCATAACGTGGCACGGGTCAGCCACAGACGCGCTAAAGCGACGCGGCGTTGTTGCCCGGCGGAAAGTTGATTTACCGGAATATCTTCGAATCCGGCAAGCCCGGCCTGCGCCAGGGCTTCCAGACATTGTGCGGTATCGCCATCGCGATGATAAAAGTGCAGATTTTCTAACGCCGTCAGCCGGGTTTTGATCCCCGGCTGATGCCCTATCCATAACAGGTTTTGATGGTAGCTGTCGCGTACCTGATGCAAGGGCTGCCCTTGCCAGAGAACGTCACCCGCATCAGGGCGAGACAACCCCGTCAGCAAACGGAGAAGCGTTGTCTTCCCCGCGCCGTTGCTACCGGTGATTTGTACCCACTCTCCTGCGTTCAGCGTAAATGACAAGCCACTAAATAAGGTTCGTTCATCCCGCTCGCAAAGTAACTCTCTGGCTTCAAGCATACCCACGCAATAACCCTGTTAAAAACCTGGCTCGACTTCACGCATGTCGGGCAGCTTGTGCGCTATCCCTTTATGGCAATCAATACAGGTTTGCCCATCTTTCACCGCCTGGTCATGCATCTTCGCGGCAACCGATTTCTGGGCGGTTGTATCCATATACTCGAAGTTGTGACAGTTACGGCACTCCTGCGAGTTATTGTCCTTCATGCGCCGCCACTCATTCTGTGCCATCGTCAGGCGATGAGCTTCAAATTTCTGCGGCGTGTCAATAACGCCAAAAATTTTACCATACAGCTCTTTACTTGCTTTGAGCTTGCGTATCATCTTCGGCACAAACTCGTGCGGAACGTGACAATCCGGACAGGTCGCACGAACGCCGCTACGGTTGTTGTAGTGCACGGAATCCATGTATTCCTGATACACCGTGTTACGCATTTCGTGGCAGCTAATGCAGAACTCTTCGGTATTGGCTTTTTCCATCCCGGTGTTAAAGCCGCCCCAGAAGACGATGCCGCCGACAAAACCGATCAACAGCAGCGTCCCTAGCGCCAGACGGCTAGGGGTACGCCACCATTTCCACAGGCGCTTAATCAGGCCAGGCTTACGGTCAGAATTTCCCATAATAACCTCTTATTTCCCGTAACCTTTTGATGGGGTAAAGGTATTCCCCACGATTGGCGCGGTATCGGCCTGCGGTACGTGACATTGCAGACAGAAATAACGACGCGGAGCCACTTCCGCGCCCACTTTGCCGTCGCTGTCCATAAAGTGAGTAGGACTGATGCGCGGCGCGCCAGTGGTGCGATAGCTTTCGACACCGTGGCACTGCAAGCAGCGGTTGGTATTGGTCGTTACCTGATAACCTTCAACGCTATGCGGGATCATTGGCGGCTGATTCACATAGTTCAGCGGCATCCGTTCCTGCTCTTTTGGCATCCGAATGGCCCCTTCCTGCGTCCCGGATACTTCCGGCGACTGGCTAAAATCGACGCCATTAGCCGCCCAAACCGCGCCGCTCACCACCAGGGCCAGCATCGCCGTCCATTGACACAGCGCTTTCTTCAGGTCATGGCTTTTCATGATTTCGCTCCCGAACTCCATCGTGTAGTTATTGTAAATACATCCTCAGAACAGACATCCACGCAGCGACCGCACGTCATGCAATCGCGGCTGGTGACCTGCACCGGGCTTTGTTCATCCAGCACCGGGGCACGTAGCACATGCGGTTCCGGGCAAACATGAAAACAATCCATACAGCGGTTACATTTCTGCCGATCGGTGGCCGCAACGGTAATCACACCTTTGCTACCCAGCACACCATACAGCGCGCCAACCGGACAAATGTGCCCGCACCAGCCGTGTTCAACGACCAGTAGATCAAATAAAAACAGCGCGAGAATAAGCAGCGCACCGCTGCCGAATCCCATTACCAGGCTGCGCCCCATCAGAGAAACGGGGTTGATCCATTCCCAGATGAGCGTGCCGGTTAAGGCCGATCCCAGCAGAATGACCACCAACAGCACGTAGCGAATGTGGCGAGGGATCGTCGCAGACTGATTGAGGTCAAAGCGCCTGCGTAACCAGTTCGCTAAGTCGGTAATCGGGTTCAGCGGGCAGACCCAGCTGCAAAATAATCGCTTTCCTGCCAGGGCGTAGAGCACGGTGATAATCACCGCACCAGTCAGCGCTACCGTGGCAGGCAGATGACCGCTGGCAAGACTTTGCAGCGTCATCAGCGGATCGGTCAGTGGAACGGTGTCGAATAACAGGCTACTGCTGTAGTTGCCGTGCAAGATCCACACACCAAACCACGGACCGCTCAAAAACATCCCCAGCACGAAGAACTGACAAAGGCGACGTAACACTAACCAACGGTGACTGCGCCACCAGCCTTTTTTCTCCAGCGCCTCGCGCCCGGCGTCATGTTTACGATTTGCCATTGTTCCCCTCCAGCCAGCCGAAGCGGTAATGGTGACCTAACTCCCCTTTCGCTAGTGACAGCGGTAACACCTTGATTGCCGGTTGTTCCAGCACGCACACTTTTTCGCACTTACCGCAACCGGTACAGGCGTCGCTGTGAACCGTCGGCAGAAAGCGGGCGTGCTTACCGGTACGCGTGTTGCGCTCCAGCTCCAGGGTGATGGCCTCATCAATTTTCGGGCATTCGCGATAACAAACATCGCAGCGCAGCCCCTGAAAGTTGAGACAGTTTTCCTGGTCCACCAGCACCGCCAGCCCCATCCGCGCGTCGTCGATCGATTCGATCTCACGATCCAGCGCACCGCTCGGGCACACTTTGGCGCACGGAATGTCCTCACACATTTCGCAAGGAATATCCCGCGCAACAAAATATGGCGTGCCCGCCGACAGGCCTGAGGCCAGCGTCGCCAGTTTTAAGGTGTCGTAAGGGCAAGCCTGAACACACTGACCGCAACGCACACAGGCACTGGCAAAGGCGTTCTCGTTTATGGCTCCGGGCGGGCGCAACCGCACGCCAGATGCGCGTGCGGTTTGCTGTTGTAACCCCAGCGCCACACCCACGGCAGCCAGCCCGCCTGCTGTGCGAACAACATCGCGCAGAAAGCGGCGGCGACCATTTTGAGGTTTCGCTGACCGGGACATAATGGCTTACACCTTCTCCAGTTTGACCGCGCACTTCTTGAAGTCCGTCTCTTTCGAGAGCGGATCGGTCGCGTCCAGCGTCAGTTTGTTAACCAGCTGTGCGGCGTCGAAGAACGGCATGTACACCAGGCCCTGTGGCGGACGGTTACGACCGCGCGTTTCAACAATCGAGATCACTTCGCCACGGCGAGAAACCACTTTCACTTTGTCGCCACGGCGCAGATCGCGCGCTTTCGCATCCAACGGGTGAATAAACAGGGCCGCTTCCGGGAAGGCACGGTGCAGTTCCGGCACACGGCGAGTCATACTGCCGGTGTGCCAGTGCTCCAGGACGCGTCCGGTAGAGAGCCACAGGTCGTACTCTTCATCCGGTGCTTCCGCCGCCGGTTCGAACGGCAGCGCGAAGATCACCGCTTTACCATCCGGTTTACCGTAGAACTTATAGCCTTCGCCCGCTTTCACGTACGGGTCGTTACCTTCGCTGTAACGCCACTGCGTTTCTTTACCGTTCACCACCGGCCAGCGCAGACCGCGCGCTTTGTGGTAGTCATCGAACGGTGCCAGATCGTGACCGTGACCGCGACCAAACCATGCGTACTCTTCGAACAGCCCTTTTTGCAGATAGAAGCCCAGCTCGCGGGATTCATCGTTCAGCTGATCTTCCGCCAGTTCGGATACCGGGAATTTGCTCACTTCCGGGGTGGCATACAGAACTTCGTACAGCGTTTTGCCACGCAGTTCCGGTTTCTTCGCCAGCAGCTCTTCCGGCCATACTTCTTCAGTTTTAAAGCGGCGGGAGAACTGGACTAACTGCCAGAGATCCGATTTCGCTTCGCCCGGTGCCTGTACCTGCTGACGCCAGAACTGAGTACGGCGTTCGGCGTTACCGTAAGCGCCCTCTTTCTCTACCCACATTGCGGTCGGCAGGATCAAGTCGGCGGCCAGCGCACTGACTGTCGGATACGGATCGGAAACGATGATAAAGTTGCGCGGATCGCGCCAGCCCGGCATACGCTCTTCATTAATGTTCGGTCCGGCCTGCATGTTATTGGTACACATGGTCCAGTAAACATTCAGTTTGCCGTCTTTCAGCGCACGGTCTTGTGCCACCGCGTGCAGACCGATTTTCGCCGGAATGGTGCCGCTCGGGATATTCCACTTCTTCTCGCAGATATCACGGTGTTTCTCGTTAGTCACCACCATGTCCGCAGGCAGACGGTGAGCAAAGGTGCCCACTTCACGCGCAGTACCACACGCGGAAGGCTGCCCGGTCAGGGAGAACGGACCGCAACCCGGCTGGGAAATTTTGCCGGTCAGCAGGTGCAGGTTGTAGACCAGGTTGTTGGCCCACACGCCACGAGTATGCTGGTTGAAGCCCATCGTCCAGTAGGAGATGACTTTCTTGTTCGGATCGGCATACAACTGCGCCAGTTGTTCTAACTGGTCTTTCGGCACGCCGGTCATTTCGGCAGTTTTTTCCAGCGTATACTCAGCAACGAAGGCTTTGTAATCTTCAAAGCTCATCGGTTCGGAGGCGTCAGAACCTGGATTCTTCGCTGCTTTTTCCAGCGGATGGGTCGGACGTAAACCGTAGCCGATGTCCGTCGCCCCTTTGCGCAGGTTAACGTGTTTGCTAAAGAAGTCCTGATTTATCGCATTGTTTTGAATGATATAGTTGGCGATGTAGTTCAGGATCACCAGGTCTGATTGCGGCGTAAAGATGATGCCGTTATCCGCCAGCTCGAAGCTACGATGCTGGTAGGTAGAAAGCACCGCCACGGTGACGTTCTGGTTGGAGAGACGACGGTTAGTGATGCGCGACCAGAGGATCGGGTGCATTTCCGCCATGTTCGCGCCCCACAGCACAAACGCATCAGCCTGCTCGATGTCGTCATAGCAGCCCATCGGCTCATCCATACCAAAGGTACGCATAAAGCCAACTACCGCCGACGCCATACAGTGACGCGCGTTCGGGTCGATGTTGTTCGAACGGAATCCCGCTTTAAACAGCTTGGACGCGGCATAACCTTCCCAGATAGTCCACTGACCAGAACCGAACATACCGATCGATTCCGGCCCTTTTTCTTTCAGGGCGGTTTTGAATTTCTCTTCCATCACATCGAAGGCCTGATCCCAGGTGATTGGGGTAAATTCGCCTTCTTTGTCATATTTACCGTTTTTCATACGCAGAAGCGGCTGCGTCAAACGGTCTTTACCGTACATGATTTTGGGCAGGAAATAGCCCTTAATGCAGTTCAGACCACGGTTAACCGGTGCGTCCGGGTCGCCCTGACAGGCCACCACACGCCCCTGCTGCGTTCCGACCAGAACGCCGCAACCAGTACCGCAGAAACGGCACGGCGCTTTATCCCATTTAATGGCTTCCTGCTGACCAACAACGGCGCGGGCAACGCCCGGCACGCTGAGACCGGCAGCCGCCGCAGCGGCCGCAACGGCGTTAGCTTTCATAAAGCTACGACGACTGAGTTTCATGGTGTTTCCTCACCTTGCTCTTCCTGCTGGTGATAAACCAGCGACACCGCCAGCACGCCCTCTACGTTGCGTACTGACTCAATGGTTTGAATCAGCGTTTCGCTGTCTTCTGCTTCCACCACCACAATCAACTGACCGCTCGGCGCGTCGCTGACAGCAACTTCACAGCCGGGAAAGGCGTTCAGTTGGGTGCTGATGTCTGAAATTCGTTCGCTTTTGGCCTGCACGACCAGGCTGCAAACTTGCCAGTTAGTGTGCATGGAGATACTCCGCAGTTATGGCTGATACCGGACAGCTGGCTGCACATGCTCCACATCCGTTGCAAAGTTGGCTATTAAGTTGCGGCTGGTAGATCCCGGAGAGCGTCGGGCGAAAGATAATTGCCATTGGCTCACAGCTATCCTGACAGCGGCGGCATTCAACTGACTGATACGCCAGGCACGCGTCCCCAATGGTGAACTGCAAATCCCAGGCCCTGGTGTGGCGCGGAGAAAATAGCGATTCGGGGCAAGCCTGCGCGCAGGCGTAACAGAAGCTGCACTCGTTATTTTTGAAGTTAACGCTCGGATAGCCGCCCGCGCCGCGTTGCAGAATGTTGTTTTCACAAGCATTAATACAGGCGTCGCAGCGGGTGCAATGGGTCAGAAAATGAGATTCATCACCGGACCAGGGCGGACGGATACCGTTACTGGCTTTGCGCCAGCGACCAGTGAGTATGCCCCGACGGGATGCATCAATCTTCACATTGACCTTCCATCATTAACGCGCTCTGAAAATTGAGAGCGACCAAATAAACCGCATAATTAATAAGCCATTTTTATAGCCGCTAAGATATTAAAGGATGTGTCAAAGATGCATACCCCGATCGGGGTAAAACCTGTAGCAGGATCAAAAGAGTGGCGGGAAGCGTGGCAAAAACGGGCTTTTGCTCACATTTCAAATGGTTATAAACATATTTATATAGCGATTAATTCACCAGAAATATTTCTGTTGGTTTGCTCTCTCATCAGAATTTAACACTAAAAGAGCAGGTAAAATTATCTGAATGTTCTTTAAGTTATTCATAAAGCAAATTAATAAATCTGATGAATATGTTAACCTTCAGCGACATCATCGGTGAAAACCTATAAATGAAGAAGGAAAGCAAAAATGAAGACCATTCTACCTGCAGTATTGTTTGCCGCTTTCGCCACCACCTCCGCCTGGGCGGCAGAGAGCGTCCAGCCACTGGAAAAAATCGCGCCTTATCCGCAAGCTGAAAAAGGCATGAAGCGTCAGGTGATTCAGTTAACTCCGCAAGAAGATGAATCTACCCTGAAAGTAGAACTGTTAATCGGTCAGACGCTGGAAGTCGATTGCAATTTGCATCGTCTCGGCGGGAAGCTGGAAAGCAAAACGCTGGAAGGCTGGGGCTATGATTATTATGTCTTTGATAAAGTCAGTTCCCCGGTTTCGACGATGATGGCCTGCCCGGATGGCAAGAAAGAGAAGAAATTTGTCACCGCGTATCTGGGCGATGCCGGAATGCTGCGTTATAACAGCAAGCTGCCGATCGTGGTGTATACGCCAGACAATGTGGATGTGAAGTACCGCATCTGGAAGGCGGAAGAGAAAATTGACAACGCGGTAGTCCGCTAAACTGCCGTGAAGTGCTCCACCCCGTAGGTCGGATAAGGCGGTCACGCCGCATCCGACATCTAACGCCCGAGCCGGTTGCCTGATGCGACGCTGACGCGTCTTATTAGCATACGCCACATCCGGCAAACCATGCCGGATGTGGCACATCATTACAACGCAATATCCGCCACTTCTTTTTGAACGGGTTGCGGTTTCAACTGCGGTTTCGGCGTACTATCTGCTGCTTGCGGTTTGTCGTATTTCAGCCCCAGCACTTCGCTGGTGTACTGCAACTCGCGTTCTGTTGCTGCTACATCACCGTTCAGCTTGCGTCCATAAGACGGAACGATCGCCTTCAACGTTGCCTGCCATTGCGGGCTGGAAACGCGATCGCCAAATACTTTTTCCAGCAGATTCAACATAATCGGCGCGGCGGTTGACGCACCTGGCGATGCCCCCAGCAGCGCGGCAATAGTCCCTTGCTGGTCGCTGACCACTTCGGTACCCAGACGCAGTACGCCACCTTTCTCGGCATCACGCTTGATAATCTGTACACGCTGCCCCGCTTGCCACAAACGCCAGTCCTCTTTTTTCGCCTGCGGATAGTACTCTTTCAACGCTTCAAAACGATCCTCTTCACTCAACATCACCTGACTCACCAGATATTTCACCAGATCGAAATTATCCAGCCCGACGTGCATCATCGGCATCACGTTAGAGGTGGTGGTGGAACTCATCAGATCCCACAATGAACCGTTTTTGAGGAATTTGGTTGAGAAGGTGGCAAATGGCCCAAACAGCACGACGCGTTTACCGTCCAGAACACGGGTATCGATATGCGGAACCGACATCGGTGGTGCGCCAACGGGTGCTTTACCGTAAACCTTCGCCAGATGGTGATTAACCACGTCCGGGTTTTCCGAAACAAGGAACTGTCCGCCCACCGGGAAACCGGCGTAGTCTTTCGCTTCCGGAATCCCCGATTCCTGTAACAGCTTCAGCGCCGCACCGCCCGCGCCGATAAAGACAAATTTGGCGCGGATGTTCTGTGCAGTGCCATTTTTCAGATCGGCAACGGTAACGGTCCAGGTGTTATCGTCATTACGCTTTAGGGCGCGGACTTCGCTGCTGAGTTGCAGCGAAAAATTAGATTTCTTCTGCAAGGAAGCAATTAACTGGCGGGTGATCTCGCCATAGTTCACATCAGTACCAATTTCCGTACGCGTGGCTGCCACTTTCTGTTGCGGATCGCGCCCTTCCATCACTAACGGTGCCCACTCTTTGATCTGCGCGTGATCTTCAGAGTAACGCATACCGCGAAACAGCGAGCTTTGTTGCAACGCGGCGTAACGGGCGCGCAGGAAATTAACATTATCCTCGCCCCAGACAAAGCTCATATGCGGAACGGTATTGATAAATGAACGCGGTGTACGCAGCACGCCGCGCTCGACCTGGTGCGCCCAGAACTGGCGCGAAATCTGAAATGCTTCGTTAATGGCGACTGCTTTTTCAATACTGATGCTGCCATCGGCGTTTTGCGGGGTGTAGTTCAGTTCCATCAGTGCAGAATGCCCGGTTCCGGCGTTGTTCCAGCCGTTCGAACTCTCCTGCGCGACACCCTCCAGGCGCTCCACCATGGTCATCGACCATTCAGGCTCCAGCTCGCGTAAATAGGTCCCCAACGTGGCGCTCATAATGCCGCCGCCAATCAACAGTACATCAGTTTCCTGCTCCTCGGACGCTTTCGCTTTTGCCGCCATCGAAACGGCATTAAGCCCCACGGCCATCGAGAAGAGCATGGCAGTCACTTTTTTCATCTTGTTAATGCCTTACTTTTAGTCGCTTTATTGCAGGTGAGATTTGCGCGGCATCAACGGTAACACTTAAGTAACAACATTTAAATAATGTTTATAAATTATATTCTAATTTTAGAAACATTATAATTTCGTTGATTAATTATAGGGTTATTAGAAACGAAGGGATTTTTAGCATATTGACCTGGCGGCAGCAGTCCGCCAGGTCAGCGTCGAAATATTATGCCGTCCGGGCAACGGCATCACGCGAAGCAGCATCGCGCTCTTCGCCTGTCAGCTCGCTAAGTTGCCCGTTGCGCATTTCCAGCAGGCGGTCAGCGTGGATAAAGTAATGATCATCATGACTGATGGCGAAAATCGTTTTACCCATCTCCTGCATCAGCGGTAGCAGCACCTGATAAAACTCACGACGGAAGTGTGGGTCCTGATCCGCCGCCCATTCATCCAGCAGGATAATATCGCGTTCTTCTGCCAGCGCCAGCAACAGCGCGACGCGTTTTTTCTGCCCTTTTGATAACTTCAGGTTAACAATACGCCCGTTGCTTAACTCAAGCTTATGAGCCATTTTCAGTTGCGCCAGCCACTTCTCAATCAGTTGCGGGTTAGCGGGTTGACCCTCCGGCCCCAGCAGTTGATCAAACAGCCAGACATCGGTAAACACTGCCGAAAACAGTTTGCGATAATCTTCCGGTTGTTCGCCGCTGACAGGTTTGCCATCCAGCAAGATTTCGCCGCTTTGTGGCTGATACAAGCCCGTCAGCAACATCGCCAGCGTCGATTTTCCACTACCGTTACCACCAATCAGAAACAGCAGTTCGCCACGTTTGATGGTGAGGTTAATCGGCCCAACGGAAAACGCGTTATCCTGATAAGCAAACGTCACGTTACGCAGCTCCAGCGTTTGCCAGTTGGGAAACGCCTGCGGGCGCGGAAACTCTGCTTTGAAAGGCGCGAGCGCGAATTTGTTCAGCTTGTTAAACGCCACCTGCGCCGTCAGCAGCGTCGGTAATGCGCCAACAGCCGAAAGCAGCGGCGTACGCAGGAATAACAGCGTCAACGAATAGGTCGCGGCAACGTTGGTATCAGCCCAACCGAGACTGTTCGCCATCCAGAACACCAGGCCGATTGCGCCCAGCATCATGATGTTTGACCAGTTCACGGCACTAAGATGGAAGGTGTCTGCGCGGATAATATGATGGCGATACTCTTGCGCATCAGGAATGTAGAGGTTGTTAAACACATACTCGGCGCGTTCACGGTTCAGAGTCAGTTCTTTGCGCCCTTCGAGTACGGTTTGAAAATCCGTGTACAGCTTATCTTCGGTTTCACGCAGGGTCGCCATATGTTTGTACACCCGCGCCACCAGTATAAAACCACCCCAGATGGTGACTGCCATCCAGATAGCCGTTACCAGCAACATTTTGCCCGACAGCATCCACAAATACGCCGCTGAACCGATAGTGAGAATGATCCCCTGCACCAGTTCCGGCAGACGCACAAAAGCAATGGTGATATTGCGCACATCGCTGGTTAACCCCGCCAGCAACGAAGCGCTACCAAGTTGTTCAATGCGCTCGACGTGGGTATCCAGAATCCGCTTGATAAATTCACTACGCAGTCGGTAAACGAAGTGATGCCCCAAAGTGGTGAGCGCCAGTTGCGATCCGAGAGTGACTGCCATCAACAGCAACAATAATCCCAGAAACTCCGGCAACACCAGCAGACTGGTATCCGCCGTTTCGATAAGGCGCTGATTGATAAAAGCAATTAAGCCAATGCCTAATGCCGCACTGGCGAGGCTTAGCGCCATCACACTGATAAATGGCCAGCGATACTGCCGCCAGACAAGTACAAGAAGTTCCATGCAGAAAACCCGGACAATGAATTACAGCCCGCAGTTTAAACATCTTCGCGCGCACAGCAATAATAATTCTTATTTTTATTCTTTTTTACCTGCCTGACGGAATGTCAGGTTGTAGCGGCAGTCGGTGGTGAGTGGATGAAACCCCGCTTTCAACGGTTGAATGCCATGATAAAACAGCCGCGATTCACCGCCCCATACCACCACATCGCCATGTTCCAACAACAAACGTTTTAGCGGATCATTTCGTTTCAGGCCGCCAAATTGAAAAATCGCGGGTAAGCCCAGAGAAACAGAAACAATCGGCGCGCGCAGATCCGGTTCGTCTTTATCCTGATGCAGCGACAGTTTCGCGCCAGGAGCGTAGCGGTTGATAAGACAAGCATCTGGCTGGAAATCTGGATAGCCCGCCGCCGTAGCCGCACGTTGACATAAATCATGAAAGCTTTGTGGCATGGCGGGCCACGGTTTATTTGTTTGCGGATCAATGGGCGAATAGAGATAACCTTGCCGATGGGTCGTCCAGCCCAGATGCCCACAGTTGGTCATCGCCACCGACATGGTATATCCGCCTGGAGTGACCATCTGGCGAAACGGCGACTGGCTGGCAACATCATTAATATCGCGGATCAGTTGCTCCGCAGCGTTAAAAGCAAAACGGTGCAAAATCACCGCTCCAGCCGCCAGTGGTTCTTGCCACGGTTCAGCATCGGCAAACAGATCCAACATTACCTTTCCTCATTTTCAGCTTCGCGGCGCAGCAGTTGCGCTTTGCGCGACACGCCCCAGCGGTAACCGGAAAGTGAGCCATCACCACGGACCACCCGATGACAAGGTATAACGATAGCGAGCTTGTTGGCGGCACAGGCGCTGGCAACGGCCCGTACCGCTTTCGGTTTGCCGATGGCGTTCGCCAGTTGCTGATAACTGACGGTTTCACCACAAGGTATCGTGCGCAGTGCCTGCCAGACTTGTTGCTGAAAAGCAGTGCCGCGAATGTCCAGCGGTAACGTCAGCGGCGTATCGCGTTGATTGAGGCTGGCGATCACTTCACGCACATGTTGCTGAAACGTCAGATCGGCAGGCGCGTTGTCGGCAGCGGGAAACATCTGCTGCAACTCGCTGATTAGTGTCGCGTCATCATCGCCCAGCAATATCGCGCAAATCCCCCGCTCGCTTTCTGCCACCAGGCAACGGCCCAGCTCACAATCAGCCAGCGCGTAACGCACCGCCAGATTTTCGCCACCGTGACGGAATTGTTTAGCCGTCATGCCCAGCGTTTCGTCGGCTTTGCGGTAGTAACTGCTGCTGTCGGGGAATCCGGCGTTAAGAATAGACGTCGTCACGCTCTCCCCTTTCGCCAGCGATTCGCGCAAACGGCGAGCGCGCCAGGCCTGTTGCCAGGCTTTAGGCGTCATTCCGGTAGTCGCTTTAAACAACCGATGCAGATGGAACGGACTCATCGCCACATGGTCGGCTAAGGCTTCCAGCGTTACAGGCGTTTCCTGTTCCAGAAGTCGGCAGGCGTGGGTAATTTTATCAAGGCGATGTTGCTGGGCATTGGCTTTGTCTGGCTGACAACGTTTGCAGGGGCGAAATCCGGCGGCGAGTGCCTCGCTGGCATTTGCGTAGAAGGAGACATTTTCCCGCAAGGCATGTCTGGCGCGGCAAGACGGACGGCAAAAGATACCTGTGGTGCGCACGGCGAAAACGAATTCGCCGTCGGCATTCGGGTCGCGGGCTAAGACAGATTGCCAGCGTTGATCGTCTGTTAAGCATGTGGCGTTTTTCATAATCAGCTCCCTGGTTAAGGATAGCCTTTAGTCTGCCCGGTCACCATCGCGCAAAAACCAACAATCTTGCGCTTTAATTTTTTTCGCTGACAAGGAAGCTTTTAAACTGCGGCGACATCCAGGTTTTAAAGCTATCGCCCTCTTTGGTGATCATATAGACCGCCAGCCCTTCCCGGCGAACAACTTCTTTGGCTTTATCCGGCCCGAGCACCATCAAACCTGTGTCCCAGGCGTCGGCTTCCAGCGCCGTCGGGGCAATCACCGTCACGGATACCAGATTATGTTCAATGGGACGCCCGGTTTGCGGATCGATAACATGAGAAAGACGTTTGCCGTCCAGTTCGTAATAGTTGCGATAGCTGCCGGAGGTGCTGATACCGTGGCCGTTGATATCCACCACCGCCTGAACCGCGTTTTCTTTATCGGTTGGTTTTTGAATCGCCACTCGCCACGGCTGGCCTTCACCGTTCATACCACGGCTGTTCAGCGCGCCGCCCACCGACACCAGATAGCGGGAAATCCCTTCCTGCTCCATCAAGCGTGCCAGATGATCCGCCGCATAGCCTTCGCCGACGGTGGAGAGATCGACATATAAATCCGGCAGGTTTTTTTGCAGATATTGCTGATGCGACTGATTAATGACCGTCAAGTGCTGTAAGCCGGTTTTGGCTTTCATCGCATCGATCTGTTCCTGACTCGGAATTTGAACCGGCTGTTGTTCCGGACCGAAACCCCACAGATTCACCAGCGGCCCGACGGTTATATCCATCGCGCCATCGGTCTTCGCGCCAATGCGCAGCGAGGTGGTGACGATATCGGCCATCGCTTCACTTACCGGCCACGGCGACAAACTTTGCGAGTCGTTAAAGCGCATCAGCGCGGAATCTTTTTTATAGGTCGAAAGCAGCTGATCGTCGGCGTCCAGCTGGGTCTGAATCTTTTCTTTAAGTTCGGCACTGCGTTTGGCGTCAATGCCCGGGATGCTGGCACGCCAGAAGGTACCCATAGTTTTGCCTTCAAGAACGGTAACTTCAGTAGCGTGGGTTTTGGCGGGTTGTGGTTTTTGATCGCAACCAACAAAGAAGAGCGCGGCAGCCAGCAGTGCCACGCGGGTAAAGCTTATTTCCATACGTGATTATCCTCATGCGAACGGTCGCAAGAGTACACCAAAAAACTGAGTTTGTACGCTGAAAACAATGAAAAAAGGGCCCGCAGGCCCTTTGTTCGATATAAATCGAGATTAGAACTGGTAAACCAGACCCAGAGCTACGATGTCATCAGTGTTGATGCCAGCAGCGCGGGTGAACTGGTTGTCGTCCAGCAGGTTGATTTTGTAGTCAACGTAGGTGGACATGTTTTTGTTGAAGTAGTAGGTAGCACCAACATCAACATATTTCAGGATATCTTCGTCGTCGTAGTTACGACCAGCAACGACACCCAGGTTTTTACCTTTAGACTGCAGGTATGCTACAGACGGACGCAGACCAAAGTCGAACTGGTACTGAGCAACAGCTTCGAAGTTCTGTGCTTTGTTCGCCCAACCCAGGGAACCTACGCGAGTTGCGTTGTAGGTCTGGGTGTACTGAGCAGCCAGGTAGATGTTGTTAGCGTCGTATTTCAGACCACCAGTGTAGGTTTCAGCACGGTCGCCAGTACCGATCAGGCCAGTGTTGTTCTGATCCCAGGTACGTTTGGAGCTGGAAACTGCAGCACCAACGCCGAAGCCTTCGTAATCATAAGTGATAGATCCGCCGACACCGTCGCCGTTCTGACGCAGAGCACCACGACCATTATTGGTCTGGTCTTCACCGCTTACGCTGCCGTTGGTACCCTGGTACTGAACTGCAAAGTTCAGGCCGTCAACCAGACCGAAGAAGTCGGTGTTACGGTAGGTCGCGAAGCCGTTACCACGCTGCTGCATGAAGTTGTCAGAACCGTAGGTGTCGCCACCGAATTCTGGCAGAACGTCGGTCCAGGAAGTTACGTCGTAAACAACGCCGTAGTTACGACCGTAGTCGAAAGAACCTACATCCTGGAATTTCAGACCTGCGAATGCCACACGGGTCCAGGAGTTGTTTTCGTTTTCAGCGCTGTTGCCCTGGATCTGATATTCCCACTGGCCGTAACCAGTCAGTTGGTCAGTAACCTGAGTTTCGCCTTTGAAACCAAGACGCATGTAGGTCTGGTCGCCATCTTCTGACTTGTTGTCAGAGAAATAGTGCAGGCCGTCTACTTTACCGTACAGATCTAATTTGTTGCCGTCTTTATTGTAAACTTCAGCAGCGTTTGCTGCGCCTGCTACCAGCAGAGCTGGGACCAGGAGGGACAGTACTTTAACTTTCATGTTATTAACCCTCTGTTATATGCCTTTATTTGCTTTTTTATGCCACTGCATACTGATTAACCCTCATTAATCAGTCGGCAGGTCCATTCTCCCCAAAAATGCAGAATAATCCAACACGAATATGATACTAAAACTTTTAAGATGTTTCATTTATCGCTATAGATGTTTCAAAATGTAAATAGAAGGGAACTTTTTAAGATTATTGCGGAATGGCGAAATAAGCACCTAACATCAAGCAATAATAATTCAAGGTTAAAATCAATAACTTATTCTTAAGTATTTGACAGCACTGAATGTCAAAACAAAACCTTCACTCGCAACTAGAATATCTCCCGCTATCATCATTAACTTTATTTATTACCGTCATTCATTTCTGAATGTCTGTTTACCCCTATTTCAACCGGATGCCTCGCATCCGGTTTTTTTTACCCTTCTTTACACACTTTTCATTATTCCGTGCTACCACAGAAAAACTATAACGCTTGTTAACTATTTCACAAATAATTAACATCAGCATAATTTCCAGCAATCTTCGTTTATTTGCAATTAATTTCGTTGGGCTTTTTGTAGGTTATTTGTACAGCAAAATGGCGCTTGTACATCTATTTCCCCCAATGCAGGATGATAAATATCACGGGAGAATAGAGAATCATCAATCAGGTAAGAGTCTGGAATTTCACACTGTACCCTTTATACTGCCCTATCACTTCGCGAAGTTTTAACAGGTCATAAACACGAATGCGTCAGAAAGAGACAACGGCCACGACCCGCTTTTCACTCCTACCGGGGAGCATTACCCGCTTCTTTTTACTGTTGATCATTGTGTTACTGGTGACGATGGGAGTAATGGTACAAAGCGCCGTTAACGCCTGGCTGAAAGATAAAAGTTACCAGATTGTCGACATTACCCACGCTATCCAAAAGCGCGTCGATACCTGGCGTTACGTGACCTGGCAGATCTACGACAACATTGCCGCGACGACCTCCCCCTCCTCCGGCGAAGGTTTACAAGAGACGCGCCTGAAACAGGATGTCTACTATCTGGAGAAACCACGCCGCAAAACGGAAGCGTTAATCTTTGGCTCTCACGACAACTCAACGCTTGAGATGACTCAACGGATGTCCACTTATCTGGATACATTGTGGGGCGCAGAAAATGTACCGTGGTCGATGTATTATCTGAATGGTCAGGATAACAGTCTGGTGCTGATCTCAACCCTGCCCCTCAAAGATCTCACCTCCGGATTTAAAGAATCGACCGTCAGCGACATTGTTGATTCACGTCGTGCAGAGATGTTGCAACAGGCCAACGCCCTCGATGAACGCGAAAGTTTTTCTAACATGCGCCGCCTGGCCTGGCAGAACGGTCATTATTTTACCTTGCGTACCACGTTCAACCAGCCGGGACATCTGGCAACGGTAGTGGCTTTTGATCTGCCGATTAATGATTTGATCCCACCGGGCATGCCGCTGGACAGTTTCCGCCTTGAGCCAGACGCGACGGCAACGGGAAACAATGAAAATGAGAAAGAAGGGACGGATAGCGTCAGTATCCACTTTAACAGTACGAAGATTGAAATCTCCTCGGCACTCAACTCTACCGATATGCGCCTGGTCTGGCAGGTTCCTTACGGCACCTTACTGCTGGATACGTTGCAAAACATTCTGCTGCCACTGCTGCTGAACATCGGTTTGCTGGCGCTGGCGTTATTTGGCTATACCACATTCCGCCATTTCTCCAGCCGCAGTACAGAAAGCGTCCCCAGCACGGCGGTCAATAACGAATTGCGCATTTTACGGGCAATTAATGAAGAGATAGTCTCACTGCTGCCGCTCGGCCTGCTGGTTCACGATCAGGAATCGAACCGCACAGTCATAAGTAACAAAATTGCCGATCATTTGCTGCCGCATTTGAATCTGCAAAACATCACCACCATGGCGGAACAGCATCAGGGGATTATTCAGGCGACGATCAATAACGAGCTGTATGAGATCCGTATGTTCCGCAGCCAGGTTGCGCCGCGCACACAAATTTTCATTATTCGCGATCAGGATCGCGAAGTGCTGGTAAACAAGAAACTCAAGCAGGCGCAGCGTCTGTATGAGAAAAACCAGCAGGGGCGGATGACCTTTATGAAAAACATTGGCGATGCGCTGAAAGAACCCGCACAGTCCCTGGCGGAGAGCGCGGCTAAACTCAACGCCCCGGAAGGCAAACAACTGGCGAATCAGGCAGATGTGCTGGTGCGGCTGGTCGATGAAATACAGTTAGCGAACATGCTTGCGGACGATAGCTGGAAAAGTGAGACGGTGCTGTTCTCCGTGCAGGATTTAATTGATGAAGTTGTGCCTTCAGTGTTGCCTGCCATCAAGCGTAAAGGTCTGCAACTGCTGATTAACAATCATCTGAAAGCACACGATATGCGCCGCGGCGATCGCGATGCCTTACGACGTATTTTGCTGCTACTGATGCAATATGCCGTGACCTCAACGCAATTAGGAAAAATCACCCTTGAGGTTGATCAGGATGAGTCCTCCGAAGACCGCCTGACGTTCCGCATTCTGGACACCGGAGAAGGCGTAAGCATTCATGAAATGGATAATTTGCACTTCCCGTTTATCAACCAGACCCAAAACGATCGCTATGGCAAGGCGGACCCGCTGGCATTCTGGCTGAGCGATCAACTGGCGCGTAAACTGGGCGGTCATTTAAACATCAAAACGCGGGATGGGCTTGGTACACGCTACTCTGTGCATATCAAAATGCTCGCAGCTGACCCGGAAGTTGAAGAGGAAGAAGAGCGTTTACTGGATGATGTCTGCGTAATGGTGGATGTTACTTCGGCAGAAATTCGGAATATTGTCACTCGCCAGTTAGAAAATTGGGGTGCAACCTGTATCACACCCGATGAAAGATTAATTAGTCAAGATTATGATATCTTTTTAACGGATAATCCGTCTAATCTTACTGCCTCTGGCTTGCTTTTAAGCGATGATGAGTCTGGCGTACGGGAAATTGGGCCTGGTCAATTGTGCGTCAACTTCAATATGAGCAACGCTATGCAGGAAGCGGTCTTACAATTAATTGAAGTGCAACTGGCGCAGGAAGAGGTGACAGAATCGCCTCTGGGCGGAGATGAAAATGCGCAACTCCATGCCAGCGGCTATTATGCGCTCTTTGTAGACACAGTACCGGATGATGTTAAGAGGCTGTATACTGAAGCAGCAACCAGTGACTTTGCTGCGTTAGCCCAAACGGCTCATCGTCTTAAAGGCGTATTTGCCATGCTAAATCTGGTACCCGGCAAGCAGTTATGTGAAACGCTGGAACATCTGATTCGTGAGAAGGATGTTCCAGGAATAGAAAAATACATCAGCGACATTGACAGTTATGTCAAGAGCTTGCTGTAGCAAGGTAGCCTATTACATGAACAATATGAACGTAATTATTGCCGATGACCATCCGATAGTCTTGTTCGGTATTCGCAAATCACTTGAGCAAATTGAGTGGGTGAATGTTGTCGGCGAATTTGAAGACTCTACAGCACTGATCAACAACCTGCCGAAACTGGATGCGCATGTGTTGATTACCGATCTCTCCATGCCTGGCGATAAGTACGGCGATGGCATTACCTTAATCAAGTACATCAAGCGCCATTTCCCAAGCCTGTCGATCATTGTTCTGACCATGAACAACAACCCGGCGATTCTTAGTGCGGTATTGGATCTGGATATCGAAGGGATCGTGCTGAAACAAGGTGCACCGACCGATCTGCCGAAAGCTCTCGCCGCGCTGCAGAAAGGGAAGAAATTTACCCCGGAAAGCGTTTCTCGCCTGTTGGAAAAAATCAGTGCTGGTGGTTACGGTGACAAGCGTCTCTCGCCAAAAGAGAGTGAAGTTCTGCGCCTGTTTGCGGAAGGCTTCCTGGTGACCGAGATCGCTAAAAAGCTGAACCGCAGTATTAAAACCATCAGTAGCCAGAAGAAATCTGCGATGATGAAGCTGGGTGTCGAGAACGATATCGCCCTGCTGAATTATCTCTCTTCAGTGACGTTAAGTCCGGCAGATAAAGACTAATCACCTGTAGGCCAGATAAGACGCGTTAGTGTCTTATCTGGCATTTGCACTGAATGCCAGATGCGGCGTAAACGCCTTATCCGTCCTACGAATCCCGCGATTTCCTGACCCTCTCGGCATATACCGTTAGCGTCTGTTTTATCACATCCAGCGTTACCGGCTTCGACAGGCAGCTGTCCATACCGGACTCCAGACACCGCTGCTTCTCTTCAGCCAACGCATTAGCAGTTACTCCGATTACCGGCAACGTCAGTCCCAACTGACGAATGCGTTGCGTCAAGCGGTAACCATCCATATTTGGCATGTTGACGTCGCTAAGCACGATATCAATATGATTCTTGCTAAGTACATTAAGCGCATCGACGCCATCATTCGCGGTTTTACATTGATAACCCAACGATCCCAACTGATCTGCCAGAAGACGCCGGTTAATCGGATGATCATCCACGACCAGAATCATCATATCGTCGTTATCGCTGACCTCTTTGTCCGTCGACGGCAGAGCGTTAGCAGGATCGTCGCTCTCCATCTCGATCAAATAAATACGCGCCAACAATGCCGGTAGCTCATGCGGGGCAGCCACACTGTGTACCCACTCCCCTGGCGCTTTCTCCAGCGGAATACCAATATGGCGACGACAGAAGGTCACTACCGCTCTACCCTGCCATTTTTTGCTCACTACCTCGTCAGTGATTAACACATCTTCGGGAGTCGGTTCCTGCCCTTCGTATGTTGTAACGACGATGCCGCTGCGCTGCAAACTGGTTTCCAGGAACTGACAGAGCGACGCATTGCGGACCGCCAGCCAGCAGCGTTTACCACTCAACCCTTCCACGCCTTTTTTCTGCGGGTACTGAGCGCCGTACAACGGAATACGCACGGTAAACTGGCTGCCCATTCCCGGTTCTGAATCTACCGAGATGTCGCCGTCCATCATGCTGATCAGTTTTTCACAAATCGCCAGACCCAGACCGGTCCCCTGGAAGTTTCGCTGTACGCCCGTTCCGACCTGGAAGAAGGGATCAAACAAGCGCACGACTTCTTTCGCCGGAATCCCCACGCCGGTATCGCGAACACGGATAGAGAGATAATCGCCATCAGCGCGAACTTGCAAAACTATACAGCCGGTATCGGTGAATTTTATGGCGTTACTCAACAGGTTGGAGATGACCTGCTGTAAACGCATCGGGTCGCCATTTAAGGCCACTGGCACATCCGGTTCAATAAAGCAGTACAAGCCTAACTGCTTGCGTACCACCAGCGGTAAATAGTTGGCGGTGATGTGGTTCATCACTTCACGCGGTGAAAACTCACGCGGTTCGATCTTCAACTGTTCTGATTCAATTTTCGAGAAATCGAGAATATCGCTGATAATTTTCAACAACAGGCTGGAAGAGTTGTTCATTGCCGTCACCAGACGATCGACGCCTTTCGGTAACTCTTTGGTTTGCAACAGATCCAGGTTACCGATAATGCCATACAGCGGCGTTCGCAGCTCATGACTGACGGTGGCAAGGAACATCGATTTTGACTGGCTCGCCTGTTCCGCTGCTTGTGCCATCTCCTGCAACGACTCTTCCATCTTCACGCGCGAAGAAACATCCACCAGCACACAAATGGCCACGTTTTCATTACGATAGCGCGAATGGACGAAGCTGATTTGCAGATTGGTATTGTTGCTGGTCAGGACATCAACAAAATTGACCTGCTGCCCACAGATAATTTGTGTCAGCCGTTGGCGATCCTCATGCGTAAGCATATTGAGATAGGTATGCGCCAGTTCGTTACTTAAAATATTGACGCCATCAGCGGTACGCAATATGCAGATACCCACTGGCGCGGAGGCGACAATCTTGCGATTAAACTGCTCATGTTCTTCCAGTCGCAGGGCGTCGCTTTCCGCCGGAATGAAAATACGCCGCTCGTACATCCGCGCGAGAGTAAACAATGCAGCTCCGGCAAGCACATTCAGCAAAATTGCGTTAAGGATCAACATGCGAATGCGTTCCAGCACCTTATCAACCGGCACCGAATACACGATGCTTAGCGATGAGGGTGGCAGATTTTTCTTCAGCACCAGCTCCCGGAACCCTTCCGTATAGCCAAACCAGGAGCGTTCCTGCATCCAGCGAGGATCGCCCTTAATTTTGCTTTCTGGTCCGGTAAGCGAAATCAGGGTATGACCATTTTCATCAAGAATGGTACCCCCCATCGGCAACGTACCAGGTAAGAAAAAGTTCTCCATCCGGATGGTCTGCTCGACACCCAAAAGCGCCTGCAACCGGTTCGCCAGATAAACTGGCGTCAACGCGTAAAAATACCCGACGCCAGGGCGCGGACCTTCGCTGATCCAGTAGAGGTTACTGCCACTATCATCTTGTGGTGCATTTCGATATTTATTAATGCGTTCATGCAAAGCTTTTAGCGCGGTATCGCGTTCCACTGGCATATCACGCAGACCGAAATTGGCCATGCAGAGGTTATCGCTGCCGATTAAAAATACCCGGTTGAGATCGTAAGCCGCAGAAAAATTATCGCGCCAGTAGCGCATAAACCACGCCAATGACTCCAGAGAACCTCGCCAGGTGTTACTCATTGCGGAACAATCAGAGTCAGCAAACAGCGGTTCAAACGCAGGCACATCCGTCTGCGTTTCTCGTCCACGCGGGGAAAGCACACCGTTTTCTGCCGATAAGCGATTTTCGGCGATGTACTTCAGCTCTTTCATCACATCAGAGGTGCGTTGAATAAAGCGCTGAGCCTGATCGGAACTCAGATTAAATTCCTGACGAATTTCCGATTCTCGCTGATGTAACGCATTAACGATGTAAAAAACGGATGAAAAAGCAATCAACAGCCAGAGCACTAACGCCAATGCTCTGAACATGTAGCGCGAGGCTTTCAGGGTTGTACGAAAAGAAGCAAGGTATTTCAAAGGGGCGAAGCTCCGCCTCAGGTGACCGATGGAGTGTGGTTAAGGTAGCGGTAAAAGCGTGTTACCGCAATGTTCTCTCTTCTCTGGAATATGATACACCGCCGAGAAATCATCACCTTAACCTCTGATAATCGTCATATACCGGACAAGACTAGTGGATTTCAGCATGCATTATATGAAGTGGATTTATCCACGCCGCTTACGCAATCAAATGATCCTGATGGCAATCCTGATGGTCATTGTCCCAACGCTTACTATTGGTTATATCGTAGAAACGGAAGGACGTTCAGCAGTCTTATCTGAAAAAGAGAAAAAACTTTCTGCCGTGGTCAACCTGCTTAATCAGGCACTAGGCGATCGCTATGATCTCTACATCGACTTACCACGTGAGGAGCGTATCCGCGCATTAAATGCAGAACTTGCCCCCATTACCGAAAATATCACTCACGCCTTCCCTGGCATCGGCGCTGGTTATTACAACAAAACGCTGGATGCGATAATCACCTACGCGCCTTCAGCGCTATATCAGAATAATGTGGGCGTTACCATTGCCGCAGATCACCCTGGTCGCGAAGTCATGCGTACAAATACCCCTTTGGTTTATTCAGGCAGGCAGGTGCGCGGCGATATTTTGAATTCAATGATTCCCATTGAGCGTAATGGTGAAATCCTCGGCTATATCTGGGCCAATGAATTAACCGAAGATATTCGCCGCCAGGCCTGGAAAATGGATGTGAGGATTATCATTGTGCTCACCGCCGGTTTGCTGATAAGCCTGCTGTTGATTGTCCTTTTCTCCCGTCGCCTGAGCGCCAATATTGATATCATCACCGATGGCCTCTCGACTCTGGCGCAAAATATTCCCACTCGATTACCACAATTGCCCGGTGAAATGGGGCAAATCAGTCAGAGTGTTAACAACCTCGCCCAGGCACTGCGTGAAACGTGGACACTTAACGATCTGATTATTGAAAACGCTGCCGATGGCGTCATTGCCATTGACCGCCAGGGTGATGTAACCACCATGAACCCGGCAGCAGAAGTCATCACTGGCTATCAACGTCATGAACTGGTAGGGCAGCCTTACTCCATGTTGTTCGACAATACTCAGTTCTACAGTCCAGTACTGGATACGCTGGAACATGGCACCGAACATGTAGCGCTGGAGATCAGTTTTCCAGGCCGTGACCGCACCATTGAACTCAGTGTCACTACCAGTCGTATTCATAACACGCACGGTGAAATGATAGGTGCTTTGGTGATTTTCTCTGATTTAACTGCCCGCAAAGAAACCCAGCGCCGCATGGCGCAAGCAGAACGCCTCGCCACACTGGGTGAGCTGATGGCTGGCGTCGCGCATGAAGTACGTAATCCGCTAACGGCTATTCGTGGTTATGTACAGATCTTGCGCCAACAAACCAGCGACCTAATACATCAGGAATATCTGTCCGTAGTACTCAAAGAAATCGATTCAATTAACAAAGTTATTCAGCAATTGCTCGAATTTTCACGCCCACGCCACAGTCAATGGCAACAAGTCAGCCTCAATGCATTGGTTGAAGAAACTCTGGTACTGGTACAAACCGCCGGCGTACAAGCGCGGGTCGACTTCATAAGCGAACTGGATAATGAATTAAGCCCGATTAACGCCGATCGTGAACTGCTCAAACAGGTACTACTGAATATCCTGATCAATGCCGTCCAGGCTATCAGTGCACGAGGGAAAATTCGCATTCGAACCTGGCAGTATAGCGACTCACAACAGGCCATTTCGATAGAGGACAACGGCAGTGGCATTGATCTCTCGCTGCAAAAAAAGATCTTCGATCCCTTTTTCACTACCAAAGCCTCAGGAACCGGGCTTGGTCTGGCGTTAAGTCAACGCATCATTAATGCCCATCAGGGTGATATTCGCGTCGCCAGTTTGCCGGGCTACGGCGCAACCTTCACGCTTATTTTACCGATCAACCCGCAGGGAAATCAGACTGTATGACTGCTATTAATCGCATCCTTATTGTGGATGATGAAGATAATGTTCGCCGTATGCTGAGCACCGCTTTTGCACTACAAGGATTCGAAACACATTGTGCGAACAACGGGCGCACAGCATTACACCTGTTTGCCGATATTCACCCTGACGTGGTGTTGATGGATATCCGTATGCCAGAGATGGACGGCATCAAGGCACTAAAGGAGATGCGCAGCCATGAGACCCGGACACCCGTTATTCTGATGACGGCCTATGCTGAAGTGGAAACCGCCGTCGAAGCACTACGCTGCGGAGCCTTCGACTATGTTATCAAACCGTTTGATCTCGATGAGTTGAATTTAATCGTTCAGCGCGCTTTACAACTCCAGTCAATGAAAAAAGAGATCCGTCATCTGCACCAGGCACTGAGCACCAGCTGGCAATGGGGGCACATTCTCACCAACAGCCCGGCGATGATGGACATCTGCAAAGACACCGCCAAAATTGCCCTTTCTCAGGCCAGCGTCTTGATTAGCGGTGAAAGCGGCACCGGGAAAGAGTTGATTGCCAGAGCGATTCACTACAATTCGCGGCGGGCAAAGGGGCCGTTCATTAAAGTCAACTGCGCGGCACTGCCGGAATCGTTGCTCGAAAGTGAACTGTTTGGTCATGAAAAAGGTGCATTTACTGGTGCACAAACCTTGCGTCAGGGATTATTTGAACGTGCCAACGAAGGTACTCTGCTCCTCGACGAAATTGGTGAAATGCCGCTGGTACTGCAAGCCAAATTACTACGCATTCTGCAGGAACGGGAATTTGAACGGATTGGCGGCCATCAGACCATAAAAGTTGATATCCGCATCATTGCTGCCACCAACCGCGACTTGCAGGCAATGGTGAAAGAAGGCACCTTCCGTGAAGATCTCTTTTATCGCCTTAACGTTATTCATTTAATACTGCCGCCTCTGCGCGATCGCCGGGAAGATATTTCCCTGTTAGCTAATCACTTTTTGCAAAAATTCAGTAGTGAGAATCAGCGCGATATTATCGACATCGATCCGATGGCAATGTCACTGCTTACCGCCTGGTCATGGCCGGGAAATATTCGAGAGCTTTCCAACGTTATTGAACGCGCCGTCGTGATGAATTCAGGCCCGATCATTTTTTCTGAGGATCTTCCGCCGCAGATTCGTCAGCCAGTCTGTAATGCTGGCGAGGTAAAAACAGCCCCTGTCGGAGAGCGTAATTTAAAAGAGGAAATTAAACGCGTCGAAAAACGCATCATTATGGAAGTGCTGGAACAACAAGAAGGAAACCGAACCCGCACTGCTTTAATGCTGGGCATCAGTCGCCGTGCATTGATGTATAAACTCCAGGAATACGGTATCGATCCGGCGGATGTATAACGCCAAAACTTGCTATGCAGAAATTTGCACAGTGCGCAATTTTCTGCATAGCCGCTCATTCTCCTTATGAATCCCCATCTAATTTATTCTTTTCTATTCAATTAGTTAAATAACAACATTCAATAATCTCATTCTGGCACTCCCCTTGCTATTCCCTGACTGTACCCACAACGGTGTATGCAAGAGGGATAAAAAATGAAAACAAAATTGATGACATTACAAGACGCCACCGGCTTCTTTCGTGACGGCATGACCATCATGGTGGGCGGATTTATGGGGATTGGCACTCCATCCCGCCTGGTTGAAGCATTACTGGAATCTGGTGTTCGCGACCTGACATTGATAGCCAATGATACCGCGTTTGTTGATACCGGCATCGGTCCGCTCATCGTCAATGGTCGAGTCCGCAAAGTGATTGCTTCACATATCGGTACCAACCCGGAAACAGGTCGGCGCATGATTTCTGGTGAGATGGACGTCGTTCTGGTGCCGCAAGGTACGCTAATCGAGCAAATTCGCTGTGGCGGAGCTGGACTTGGTGGTTTTCTCACCCCAACAGGTGTCGGTACCGTCGTAGAGGAAGGCAAACAGACACTGACACTCGACGGTAAAACCTGGCTGCTCGAACGCCCGCTGCGCGCCGACCTGGCGCTAATTCGCGCTCATCGTTGCGACACACTTGGCAACCTGACCTATCACCTTAGCGCCCGCAACTTTAACCCCCTGATAGCCCTTGCGGCTGATATCACGCTGGTAGAGCCAGATGAACTGGTCGAAACCGGCGAGCTGCAACCTGACCATATTGTCACCCCTGGTGCCGTTATCGACCACATCATCGTTTCACAGGAGAGCAAATAATGGATGCGAAACAACGTATTGCGCGCCGTGTGGCGCAAGAGCTTCGTGATGGTGACATCGTTAACTTAGGGATCGGTTTACCCACAATGGTCGCCAATTATTTACCGGAGGGTATTCATATCACTCTGCAATCGGAAAACGGCTTCCTCGGTTTAGGCCCGGTCACGACAGCGCATCCAGATCTGGTGAACGCTGGCGGACAACCGTGCGGCATTTTACCCGGCGCAGCCATGTTTGATAGCGCCATGTCATTTGCGCTAATCCGTGGCGGTCATATTGATGCCTGCGTGCTCGGCGGTTTGCAAGTAGACGAAGAAGCAAACCTCGCGAACTGGGTAGTGCCTGGGAAAATGGTGCCCGGTATGGGTGGCGCGATGGATCTGGTGACCGGGTCACGCAAAGTGATCATCGCCATGGAACATTGCGCCAAAGATGGTTCAGCAAAAATTTTGCGCCGCTGCACCATGCCACTCACTGCGCAACATGCGGTGCATATGCTGGTTACTGAACTTGCTGTCTTTCGTTTTATTGACGGCAAAATGTGGCTCACCGAAATTGCCGACGGGTGTGATTTAGCCACCGTGCGTGCCAAAACAGAAGCTCGGTTTGAAGTCGCTGCCGATCTGAATACGCAACGGGGTGATTTATGATTGGTCGCATATCGCGTTTTATGACGCGTTTTGTCAGCCGGTGGCTTCCCGATCCACTGATCTTTGCCATGTTGCTGACATTGCTAACATTCGTGATCGCGCTTTGGTTAACACCACAAACGCCGATCAGCATGGTGAAAATGTGGGGTGACGGTTTCTGGAACTTGCTGGCGTTTGGTATGCAGATGGCGCTTATCATCGTTACCGGTCATGCCCTTGCCAGCTCTGCTCCGGTAAAAAGTTTGCTGCGTACTGCCGCCTCCGCCGCAAAGACGCCCGTACAGGGCGTCATGCTGGTTACTTTCTTCGGTTCAGTCGCTTGTGTCATCAACTGGGGATTTGGTTTGGTTGTCGGCGCAATGTTTGCCCGTGAAGTCGCCCGCCGAGTACCCGGTTCTGATTATCCGTTGCTCATTGCCTGCGCCTACATTGGTTTTCTCACCTGGGGTGGCGGTTTCTCTGGCTCAATGCCTCTGTTGGCTGCAACACCGGGCAACCCGGTTGAGCATATCGCCGGGCTGATCCCGGTGGGCGATACTCTGTTCAGTGGTTTTAACATTTTCATCACTGTGGCGTTGATTGTGGTGATGCCATTTATCACCCGCATGATGATGCCAAAACCGTCTGACGTGGTGAGTATCGATCCGAAACTACTCATGGAAGAGGCTGATTTCCAAAAGCAGCTACCGAAAGATGCCCCACCATCCGAGCGACTGGAAGAAAGCCGCATTCTGACGTTGATCATCGGCGCACTCGGTATCGCTTACCTTGCGATGTACTTCAGCGAACATGGCTTCAACATCACCATCAATACCGTCAACCTGATGTTTATGATTGCGGGTCTGCTGCTACATAAAACGCCAATGGCTTATATGCGTGCTATCAGCGCGGCAGCACGCAGTACTGCCGGTATTCTGGTGCAATTCCCCTTCTACGCGGGGATCCAACTGATGATGGAGCATTCCGGTCTGGGCGGACTCATTACCGAATTCTTCATCAATGTTGCGAACAAAGACACCTTCCCGGTAATGACCTTTTTTAGTTCTGCACTGATTAACTTCGCCGTTCCGTCTGGCGGCGGTCACTGGGTTATTCAGGGACCTTTCGTGATACCCGCAGCCCAGGCGCTGGGCGCTGATCTCGGTAAATCGGTAATGGCGATCGCCTACGGCGAGCAATGGATGAACATGGCACAACCGTTCTGGGCGCTGCCAGCACTGGCAATCGCCGGACTCGGTGTCCGCGACATCATGGGCTATTGCATCACTGCCCTGCTCTTCTCCGGCGTCATTTTCGTCATTGGTTTAACGCTGTTCTGACGGCAACCCTACAGACAGAAGGAATATAAAATGAAAAATTGTGTCATCGTCAGTGCGGTACGTACTGCTATCGGTAGTTTTAACGGTTCACTCGCTTCCACCAGCGCCATCGACCTGGGGGCGACAGTAATTAAAGCCGCCATTGAACGTGCAAAAATCGATTCACTACACATTGATGAAGTGATTATGGGTAACGTGTTGCAAGCCGGGCTGGGGCAAAATCCGGCGCGTCAGGCGCTGCTAAAAAGCGGACTAGCTGAAACGGTGTGCGGATTCACGATCAACAAAGTGTGCGGTTCAGGTCTGAAAAGCGTGGCGCTTGCTGCACAGGCGATTCAGGCAGGTCAGGCACAGAGCATTGTGGCGGGGGGTATGGAAAATATGAGTTTAGCACCCTACTTACTCGATGCAAAAGCACGCTCTGGTTATCGTCTTGGAGACGGACAGGTTTATGACGTAATCCTGCGCGATGGCCTGATGTGCGCCACCCATGGTTATCATATGGGGATTACCGCCGAAAACGTGGCTAAAGAGTACGGAATTACCCGTGAAATGCAGGATGAACTGGCGCTACATTCACAGCGTAAAGCTGCAGCCGCAATTGAGTCCGGTGCTTTTACAGCCGAAATCGTCCCGGTAAATATTGTCACCCGGAAGAAAACCCTCGTCTTCAGTCAAGACGAATTCCCGAAAGTGGATTCTACGGCTGAAGCGTTAGGCGCATTGCGCCCGGCCTTCGATAAAGCAGGAACAGTCACCGCCGGGAACGCGTCTGGCATTAACGACGGTGCTGCCGCTCTGGTGATTATGGAAGAATCTGCGGCGCTGGCAGCAGGCCTTACCCCCCTGGCTCGCATTAAAAGTTATGCCAGCGGTGGCGTGCCCCCCGCATTGATGGGTATGGGACCAGTACCTGCCACGCAAAAAGCGTTACAACTGGCGGGGCTGCAACTGGCGGATATTGATCTCATTGAGGCTAATGAAGCATTTGCCGCACAGTTCCTTGCCGTTGGGAAAACCCTGGGCTTTGATTCTGAGAAAGTGAATGTCAACGGCGGGGCCATCGCGCTCGGGCATCCTATCGGTGCCAGTGGTGCTCGTATTCTGGTCACACTATTACATGCCATGCAGGCACGCGATAAAACGCTGGGGCTGGCAACACTGTGCATTGGTGGCGGCCAGGGAATTGCGATGGTGATTGAACGGTTGAATTAATCAATAAAAACACCCGATAGCGAAAGTTATCGGGCGTTTTCTTGAACATCGACGGCGAAGGTAACCCCATTAATCACCAGTCAAAACTTTTCACCAGCGTCAGCTCGCCAGCATTACGCATCGGTACAATAAATGTTTCCTGTTTCTCATTGACCGATCCTTCATCGGTGATCAGCGTCAGTTGGGCGGTGGTTAATTCCGTTTCGCTGCGTCCGCCATAGTAGTTGATATACACCTGATAGCGCCCGTGAACTGGCGCTGGCATGGCGAAAATCTCGGGGCCATACCCCGTCGTGACATCCATATCCAGTGCGCCACTGTTGTTCAGCACGGTGTTACCGTACCAGGCGTGTTCGCCATCGGGCGTAACAACGTGAAGGTCGAGGTCGGTATTGTCCGTATCCCACGAGAGAACCAGCCGTAAACGTGCACGAATCGTTCCTGTACCCGGCGTTGAGTAAAACTGCATTTTTTGCCGGCTTTGCCCATCCGGGCTGATGACCTGCACGCTGTTGCTGCCTTCAGTGAAAATATAAGGGCGTGCAAATGAACCATCGGATTCAATTCTCTGCGGCATACTGGCACCGTTGACCACCAGCCGGCCCTGCTGAACTTTACCCGCCGCAGCATAATTCTTTATTTTGCCGCGGATCTGCGCTGAGATATTTTGATCATCTGCCATGTTGACGGACGACGCCGGGTAATTGATCGATTGTGAAAAACTGGCATCTTCGCCCTCTGCCGGATGCCAGCCAGAGAGCGGTGCATCAATCTCGACTTCCTGCACACCTTCACTGTGAGCGACAGGCGAAAGCGCCACCAGTAACAACGGAAGAAAAATCTTTCGCATAGCATTAGTCCATTAATAATTGTCGGGTCAGCGTTTCGATATAGTTCTCATCAAGCCCGGTGGGATAACCATCAAAGGCCAGGTGCAGATACTCATGGGTTAAATCCAGCCGATCCTGAAGCGTAAAGAAGTTACGAATAAACAGCCGTTTCTGCTGCCGATCGGTATAGGGGAAACCTGAGACTAAACGACAGACCGCAAACACGTCTGGTTCGTTGTAGCCCGTCTCGCCTTGCAATATACGCCGCCACTGCGGCATTTTTTTCGCCAGCCAGGCTTTCGCTTTGGGTAATAACTGACAGGTTGAGCGTGGCGCTCCCCAGCGGCTAAGGCTGTTATCGGGATAAGCAAACGCGAGTATCTGGTCGTAACGCTCTCCCTGCCCCGCCTGGGCCGTGGCTTGCCGCCAGGAAAGCGTCCCTTCGGTAGCGCGACTGCCGTGATAATGAACCGGATCGCCCGCATAGATAAGATCCTGCGTCCAGGCGGTCATCGTTCGCGCCCCCGTGGTCGCTGGCGAAGCCGAAACACGCTGTGTGGCGCTGCTGTCAGGGATGGTCAGGCAATCGCCTTCCCGATTGGCGTTTTGCTGTAAAAAAGTGCGTATCGCCACGGTCATGGCTTTCGCTGCCTCAGGGGGCGTACTTTTCGCCTCGCGATCCAGAACTCTGGCAACATACTCTTCACGATCGAGATGCGACTGCAATTTCAGTTTGCCCTTTTCGCTCAGTAAGGTCGTCTCACCGTGGCTGACAAACGTAATGTGGTTACCATTGGCGAACGTCACACGATAGCGCCCATTAAGTACGCCGGGTTTTACTGCCGTCGTACTCTTTTCCGCTGCGATTTTCTTCAGCGGATAGCGGGCAAACAGCTCCACCTCTACACATTGCCCACTGGCAACCTGCGTCGGCACTGGCAAAACCCGATTAAGCACCGTCGCATAACGGGTCAGTACCGTTTTGCTGGTGCCACTGCCAGTCACCCATAGCGGTGTACCATCGGTTAACCAGCCGGCAAAACCACCCTGACGGATTTCCTGTTTATTATCGGCAAACCAGCTCCAGGTTTTCACCCGTACCCGACTACCGAGCATAGATGCGACACCGATTTTCGCCTCGTCCAGCACCACATCCAGTAAGACTTCCTGAGCTTTGTTTTGCGCGGGTAACGTCGCTAATGAATCAAGCAGTGATTTAACCGTTACCGAGGTTTCTGGCTTCAGCGTAGTAAGAGACGCTAACCACGCAGGTGCCTGACGCTGTTGCCAGTATTGCCCCCACACATCTGCGCCAATATGCAACCGCTGCGGCGCAAAATAGAGCCCACAGGAACGTACCAGCGCGGTATCGCGCGTTATGCTCTCCCCTGCCTGACAACAATAAACCTCTTCCGGGGAGTTTCCGCGACACTGGTAGGGCTGCTCCGGTTGATGGGTATCCTCCAGCCAGGCGTAAACATACAGTTTCCATAAACTCCCTAACGGCGTGGTGAGCGTGTCAGGTAATGCCGAGACTTTGGTCACGCCTGATGACGACAGCTGATACAGTTGATCGTGCTGCGCGCCCCGCAGCGCCAGTTGTAACGGCGTCTCCTCCGCAAGCGTTGGCAGAGTAACCAACGCCAATAGCCAGACGATTCTGCGCCAGTTCACTTATTTCACCTGCATCCCGGTCCATTCGCTCCCTGCCGCAACACTTTGCTGTGCAGGTGCATAGGAACGCACATAACGAGCAGGAGGCAGAACGAATTGCCCTTTTTGCGAGAAGCGCAGCAAATGGCGGAAAGTGACCGTTCCCGTCAGTTCTTTCACCGGCACCATATAGGCCAGTTCGCCCATTTCATTGCGCGCTTTTTCCAGCAATTGCCCCTGCTGTTTCGCGGCGTTGGGTTTATTGACCGAAATGCCCCATGTTGTGCGCTCAACATCGGCTCCCGGCGGGAGCGGTACTTCCACCTGACCATAGCGCAGAACTGCATCCTGCTCGCTGATAAGCGTGATTTCATCGAGATACAGCGCATCGCTGTCAATCTCATTGCTGGTCACCGGCTGCAGAGTAAAGCTCATCTCTTCTTCACCGGGGATAAGCCGATACAACTGGCGTTCAACGGTCACCGGAATGTTACTTTGTTGAGCCGTTTTTGCCGGTTCACGCCAGCGAACCTGCACATTTTGCGGCGATAATTCGTCACCAAAAGAGAGAATGTCCGGCACGCCCTGACCAACCCAACGCCAGTATTCGCCCCCTCCAGTTAACTTATGTTTGGCCCATGCGCCCGCAGGCGCAGGCAAAACAACTGGAGGCATTGTCGCCATATATTTCGCCAGCCAGTTCATGGCCAGCGCGCGCTCAATAGTAGATTGCTCAGCGGTCAAACCACTTAAAATAGCAGCCGCCTGGGTAGCGTCGCCCCCGCTATTGAGCAGCACAACCGTGTGCGCCAGCGGCTGATTGCTGTTTGCCGCTTTATCCCACGCATATTGCTGAACCTGTGGCATCACCGTGGACTTCAACTGCGCTTTTTTCAGCAACGTCATGGTTAAGACGTTTGCCACCGCATCTGCCAGTGGAGATTCAGGTGTATCGAGGATCAGACTGTCATTGATATCGCTGGTGTCTGCCTCAGAGAAATCTTTAGTTTTAGTTCCGCGCCGGGCGATAGCTTCATCCAACCCTTTCAACAACGTTTTGCACGGCAGATTCATCTCCTGCGCCCACGCCAGCACCAGCGCCCGATGCAATAACGGCATGTTATCTGCCTGCTCGGCATAACTGTCGAGCATATGCTGCCAGTATTCCGGTTGTTGCGTTACGCCGAGCGCCTGGCTGGCCTGCCAGTCGGCGTACCATGCCCATGCCGTGAGGAAGGCGTCACCATTGCCATCTTCACCCCACCAGGTAAAGCGCGCACCGGGCCCTGCCAGTTGCATCAGCCGCAGACGGTTATCCTGAATCATCTGACGAATGTCGTTAGCGGCGGCACTTTGATGATCGGCAAGCGAACGCCAGGCGAGACTGAGCGGGATCAGACGGCTACCGGTGTTGATCACCCCACCCCACGGTTCATCGACTAACGCATCAAGATTGTTGCGGAAAATCTCCTGCGGCGTTTCACTACTTTGAAGCCGGATATTGCTCGCCTGCTCGGGCAACATCAGCGCGTTCTCGCCACCGCCGAGCATGACATTTTTCTGCTGTTCAACGGGCCAGCTGTTGTCCACAAAAGACAGTTTTGTGCTAATGCTGTCCTGCACTTGCCCATTTTGTTGCAGTTCTGCACTTAACAAGCCAGATTGCTGAATATTCTGCGTCAGCGAAATATAATTCGCCCCTTTGTGCAGCGTCAGCGTCTGGCGCATCTCAGCGCCTGCAAATTTAGTCACCAGCACCACCGGTTCGTTATCCTGCTGACTGAAGATAAACAGTCCTGCCGCCGGTTTGTCGCCCACGCGATACACCGTTGGCATACTCCACTTCATGTAGAGATTTTTTTCCGAACGCAGATAAGCACGCCCCTGCCCGACCAGCCCGTCGCCGTTCATCCCACGCGCGGTGATACGCCAGCGGGTTAACGAATCAGGCATCAGGAACGTGAAATACGCTTTGCCTTGTTTATCGGTTGTGAGTGACGGCATCCATGCCGCGGTATCCACCTCTTCACGCCGTGGACGTTCAAGCATTTTTACTCGCCGCTCGCTGCGGTTAGTTGCGCCAGGCGCAACCGGCTCGCTGGAGAGCGCCTGGTCGTAGCTGATAAACGACAAACTGGAGCTGGTACGCACATTGTTACGCCCCAGCGGATAGAAAAATTTGCCGATATTCGGCGCGATTTCCGGTTGCAGCGCGTAGATCATTTCATCGACCACGCCTACCGTTAACTGCGCAGAAACAGGTTTACCTTTCAGCGACGAGGTTAATTCGACATTGACCAGTTCACCAGGCTGGTAATGGGTTTTGTCCGTTTTCACCCGGATATCCAGCTGGGGAACGGCAACTTTGATCCCGGCGTTCTGAAAACTGTACTGACCGTTACGGGTATACAGCACCGAAAAAGTGATGTTAGGCGCAAAGGAATTGCTCACTGGAACCCGGGCTTCATACTGGGTATCGTTTAAACGTTGTAACGTCAGCCAGTTTGCCGGATGCGAAAGCAGCGACTGCTGTTCCACGCGATCGCGTTCCAGCGTCAATAATGCTTCATCAATTGGCTCCGGAAAGGTAATCAGCATCTTCGCAGTTTCGCCTGGCTGATACAGCGTTTTATCCGCCACGATATCTACCGTACCAGTATGCGCCGTGCTGCCCTTACCGCTGACGGCATGACTTAACCCAGCGAGAATTAAGCCGTCTTTATCGCGTAATGTCAGATTGTAGTTGCCAGGTTTAGCGAAATTGACGGTAAAGGATTTGCCGCCTGACGGTAGCTCTCCGCTATGGCTCGTGCGGTCTTCGAGACGCAACCATTCATACGTAGCAGGAACCTGTTTTGAAGATTCCAGCGCGGCATAACGGAACACAACCGATTCACCGCTATTACTGTATTGTGCGGCAGTACTTAATGAGTAATGTGCCAGTCCACGTTCAATGAGGATCTCTTTGGTGGTGGTGACACGATACGCCGCACCGTCACTGGCGGAGACGGTTAACAAATAGCGGCTTGGTTTATCAGCGGCGGGGAGATTTAACGCCACATAACCGCTATCGTCGGATACCGTTTCACTGCCTTCCAGCGACACGGGAAAACGTCCGGCATAACGCAAATCGTTACCGACCATTGATAATTGCTGAGCGCGCAAACTTAACTGCACACGGGCATCTTTTACCGGCTCACCATCCGGGTAGAGCAGTTGCAGTTTGCCGCTGACCGCTTCGCCAGTTTTGAACTCTTTTTTGTCGAGAGCTAAGCCAATCTCGAAATGTGGCTTGATGTAGTTTGCCACGCGAAAACTACTGCTATAGACCTGATTGCGGTAAGCAAGACGTAACTCATAACCTCCGGCAACGGCATTTTCTGGCAGGCGGAAACTCCCCTGCCCGCCATTGCGCGCATCCAGCGTGACATTGATGGTTTGCAACAGACTGCCGTTAGCGTCCAGCACTGAAAGCTTCGCCGGGGCGCTGACGATGGGGGATGAATGCAACGGATCGTGGAACTCGCGGCCCATCACTTTAACATCGACACGATCGCCTGCGCGATATAGCGGGCGATCGGTAAAGATATACAAGCGGGTGTTGTAGATTTCACTTTCGTAGAAGAAGTTCTCGGAGACAAAAACGCCGCCTTCCGCATCTTTACCCAGAATGTATGAGCGTTCCGGCGATATATGTTGTAACTGCAAGGTACCGCTGTCATCGGTCACCCCGCGTGTCATCACGCCAAGACCGTCAGTCCACAGGATCTCTGATCCCGGCTTCGCTTCACCCTGTATTTTACCTGCGGTCCACACCAGAAGCTCGTTACCTGACACTTTGCTAAGCGCCACGGTATCGGAAACAAACACCACCGTCGTCGCCCGATACCCACCTATCATCGCCTCGACGAGGTACAATCCCGGCTCTTGTTTGCCGAGAGGAATATAAATGTTACCCGGCTGCGGCGAGATGAAATTGTTGGATGCGCCTTCCAGTTTTACCCCTTGCTGCGGCTCGACCGGTTTAGCCTGCCATAGTGGATAACGGAATTGTTCCACCAGTGGATATTTTTTCAGCGGTGAAAACTGGCTGTTCTGTACATAACGGGAAGGTTTAACAATGGCATTACCGAGCTGTAATTCGGGTAACGCCTGAGTCACATTCTGCCGTGACTGAGAAGAGAAAGTACGCTGCATTACACGGCGAGATTTGCCGTACCAGTTATCCCACAGCCAGGTCAGCGTATTGTTTAGCCCGTCGCCCAGATATTGCGGTTGCACCACAATGCGATGCAGGTTTTTCTGCTGGCGCAAAAATGCCATCGGGTCAGGAATACGATACAGGCGAACGTCCACGCCACCGTACTCTTCCATCTGATAGCGTCGATAATCACGCCCCGGCGCTTCCAGTCGCACTTTCGCCTCTTCACTGCTGCTAAAACTGCTGTCAGCGAGCAAAAAGAATGTTCCCCCGGCGGGCGGCGCATAGTTACTGGAAGGAAGCGAATCATCAGCATTAGCAAGCCCTGTTCCCACAAGAGACAGGCAAAAGCACGCTGCTATCGCGCCAGAAAATTTAAACGATAAATGCCAATGAAATTGGGATTGGAATCGTTGGGTATCCATCGGGTGTCCTTCCATGTCATAAGTTGTTGCAGACTGACTGCGCGCATTCCGTTGTCAGTTTTCGTGGCGCTTCCGGTGTGGTAGATGACGTAACGCCCCATCCAAACCATTAAGTGCTGGGCATCGCCCTGATCGAAAAAAATCATATCGCCAGGCAGCGCCTGGTTTATGTCCTGGCCAATAAATTGGCTGTTGTACTGAATCAAATTAATCGCGGTCACATAGGGGCCAGTTTTTCCGTTCCCATGATTCCAGTTTTGCGCCAGTTGACGCTGTTCAGGTGTTAGCGTCATTTCAGGCGGCAAATATTGACTTGCTATACCGTTACTTTTTAGCCATTTGCTGTCGTGAATTTTCAGCGCCTCGTTCGCCGAAAATCGCACCAGGCCCGCACAATCCTGCTGATACCAGCGCGGACTTGGCCCCTGGCGGAGCTGTTCCTGTGCAATGCGTACAAACCACGCGCGAAACAGCCCGGATTGTTCGACATTCAGCATTTCGCTATGGGCAACAACACAACACAGCCAGCAAATCAGCGCCAGCAGTCCGTGCCTCATAGCGGCTGCCAGGTTATGGGTAGCCACTGCCAGGCGGCACCGGGTTCCATCTGTGCCAGCTTCATGACATAACGCGGTTGTTGAGATAAAGCGTCCAGCTTCGGCATTAATAAAGTTTGTGCGGCATTATAAAAAACCGGTTCGAGATTCTTCGGCAAACTGGTCAGTGTTTCGTTACGCAGCAGTTTCGCCACGCCTTGTGGATTGATATAGAGCGGAACGATGCCGTCAGTGGGTATCACATCCACCATTGCCGGGCGGGTTTTATTCAGTGTTTGCAGCGCGTTATTAACCAGCGTGTCATCGAGGGAGAAAAGCAGCGTTTTGTTTTGCATCGCCAGCGACACGCGGAAAAAATAATCCGACATTAATTGATCGGGTTGCGCCGCCTGCGCTTTCGGATACTGGCCGTATCGGGAACTCACTTCGCGACGCCAGATTTGCGCTTCGCCCTGCTGAGTCTGGTTTACCGGCAAAACACCTTCTGGCGCTTTGCTTTCGTGCGCACCAATATTTTGCGTAAACAGTTTTCCTGGCAATTGCACTTGTTCGGCAGAACCATCAAACTGACCGACAAACAGCGGAGTTTGCAATTTTGAATCTTCATACCAGCACAGCCCCGCGCCACCGTCTAACGCCCCGTTGAGCTTGTCGTTTTCCTGGCTGATGTGGGAAAGCATCTCTTCAGCAATACCATGTGAATAAGGCACCGCCACACAGAAGCTGGCCCCTGCAGGCATACTGTTCCATACCGGCGTAAAATCGAAACTGGCATCTACGCTTGCGGATTCATCATTTAACGCCAGAAAACTGTGCCAGCCGTCGTTGCTCATTTCGAAGCGCACACCAGCAAAAGAAGGCATTAATCGCTGGTAGCCAAAACCCAGCAAATTTGCACTGACCACGATGCGCTGGCGTACTGGCGTTTTTTCGGCAGTACGCTCTTCCAGACCAAAACTGGCTTGCCAGCGTTTTTTACCGCTCAACAAATCACTTGCGATCGCCGTGGCTTCGGTATCCTGCTGATCATCTTTAAACAGCATATCCGTGCTGGAAAATACCAGCATCTTATCCTGATATGTCGCGAACATCAGGGCGTTATTGCCGTTATAGCGCAACTGATAAACAGGAATAGTTTCACTATTTAGCTTAATACTACTGATTTCCGTTTTACTTAACTGGCTGTCGCTGGTAGCGGCAAACAGCAATGGCTCCAGCAGCTTGCTTAAACCACTGCGCTGGATCAGCACCATATAATGTGAAAGATGGCCTTGTTTATCGTGCCACAGCGCCGCCTGCGCGGGCTGATCTAAGAGTGACGAAAAGAGCTTATCTTTCAGCGTGAGATCGTGTTCATAGACAATGCGGCGAATGCTGCCTTCAATACCCAGACGATCAGCATGATTCTGATAATAGAAAACGAAATCTTCACTCAGAACATCGTGGAGAAACGGAATGGTAAGGAGGTCTTTGGGAAGCTGGCTCAGAGAGTCGCTGTCGAGAAAGAGGTCCGGCTCATTGAGATCGATTTGCAGATTGTTGTGCACCACCAGCGGCGACAACGTTTTTTCTGGCCCACTGCCAGCATATTGCAACGCCCAGACGCCAGCGGAAAGCAGTACTATTGCGCCCAAACCTACAAGACCATAGAACCGCCAGCCTTTCGCCTTTTTTTCACCACTCATTGCCACATTCCTTGTGTAAAGCCAGCCATTTTTTACGAGCACAGCAAAACTTTACCGCGCCCTAATACGACAAAAGCCCAGACTTTGCAGCCTGGACTTTTCAATTCAAACAAGGGAGATATCTCCCTTTTGGCATGAAGACGTAAAATTATTCTTCTTCTGGCTCGTCGTCAACGTCCACTTCCGGAGCGATTTCATCGTCCCCTTCCGCGGCACTGCCGTCGATGGTATCCAGATCTTCCTCGTCAACCGGTTCAGCAACACGTTGCAGACCCACTACGTTTTCATCTTCCGCAGTACGGATGAGGATCACGCCCTGGGTGTTACGGCCCACGATGCTGATTTCTGAAACGCGAGTACGTACCAGCGTACCGGCATCGGTGATCATCATGATCTGGTCGCAGTCATCTACCTGCACCGCGCCAACCACTAAACCGTTACGTTCGGTAACCTTGATGGAGATAACCCCTTTCGTCGCACGCGACTTGGTTGGGTATTCCGCCACTGCGGTACGTTTACCATAACCGTTCTGCGTTGCGGTGAGGATTGCGCCATCACCACGAGGTACGATCAGAGAGACGACTTTATCGCCTTCGCCTAAACGAATACCGCGAACACCGGTGGTGTTGCAGCCCATCGCACGGACAGAAGACTCTTTAAAGCGCACCACTTTACCTTCAGCGGAGAACAGCATTACTTCATCTTCGCCACTGGTCAGGTCAACGCCGATCAGCTCATCGCCTTCAACCAGTTTGATCGCCACTTTACCGGCGGTACGCAGACGGTTGAATTCGGTGAGGACAGTTTTCTTCACGGTACCGTTAGCGGTCGCCATGAAGACTTTCACGCCTTCTTCAAACTCGGTCACCGGCAGGATCGCAGTGATACGTTCGTCCTGCTCCAGCGGCAGCAGGTTGACGATCGGACGACCACGCGCGCCACGAGTAGCTTCTGGCAACTGGTAAACCTTCATCGAATAGACGCGACCACGGCTGGAGAAGCACAGAATATGGTCGTGCGTGTTCGCCACCAGCAGTCGGTCGATAAAGTCTTCTTCTTTAATACGTGCGGCAGATTTACCTTTCCCGCCACGACGCTGCGCTTCATATTCCGAAAGCGGCTGATATTTAACGTAGCCCTGGTGAGAGAGCGTCACGACCACATCTTCCTGGGTGATCAGATCTTCCAGGTTGATGTCTGCGCTGTTGGCGGTGATTTCAGTACGACGTTTGTCACCGAACTGTTCACGAACCAGCTCCAGCTCTTCGCGGATCACTTCCATCAGACGATCGGCGCTACCAAGAATACGCAACAGTTCCGCGATCTGATCCAGCAGCTCTTTGTATTCATCGAGCAGTTTTTCGTGCTCAAGGCCGGTCAGTTTCTGCAGACGCAGATCCAGAATTGCCTGAGCTTGCTGTTCGGTCAGGTAGTACAGGCCGTCACGCACGCCGAACTCTGGCTCCAGCCATTCCGGACGCGCAGCATCGTCGCCGGCTCGTTCCAGCATCGCGGCAACGTTGCCCAGCTGCCACGGATTAGCAACCAGCGCCGTTTTCGCTTCTGCAGGCGTCGGCGCATGACGGATCAGTTCGATGATCGGGTCAATGTTTGCCAGCGCCACGGCTAATGCTTCAAGGATATGAGCACGGTCGCGAGCTTTACGCAGTTCGAAAATGGTACGACGGGTCACCACTTCACGGCGGTGACGAACAAATGCCGCGATGATGTCTTTCAGGTTCATGATCTTCGGCTGACCATGGTGCAATGCCACCATGTTAATACCGAAAGAAACCTGCAACTGGGTCTGGGAGTAGAGGTTGTTGAGCACCACTTCACCGACCGCATCGCGTTTCACTTCAATCACGATGCGCATACCGTCTTTGTCAGACTCGTCACGCAGCGCGCTGATACCTTCCACGCGTTTTTCTTTTACCAGTTCCGCAATCTTCTCGATCAGGCGCGCTTTGTTCACCTGATACGGAATTTCATGGACGATAATGGTTTCACGTCCGGTTTTGGCGTCAACTTCCACTTCAGCACGGGCGCGGATATATACCTTGCCGCGACCGGTACGGTAAGCTTCTTCAATACCGCGACGACCATTAATGATTGCCGCCGTCGGGAAGTCCGGCCCAGGAATGTGTTCCATCAGCCCTTCAATGCTGATGTCTTCATCATCGATATACGCCAGACAACCGTTGATAACTTCCGTCAGGTTGTGCGGCGGGATGTTGGTTGCCATACCTACGGCGATACCGGAGGAACCGTTCACCAGCAGGTTAGGAATTTTGGTTGGCATGACGTCCGGAATTTTTTCCGTGCCGTCATAGTTATCAACGAAATCGACCGTCTCTTTTTCGAGATCGGCCATCAGTTCATGGGCAATTTTCGCCAGACGGATTTCCGTATAACGCATTGCCGCCGCAGAGTCGCCGTCGATGGAACCGAAGTTACCCTGACCGTCTACCAGCATGTAACGCAGCGAGAATGGCTGCGCCATACGGACGATCGTGTCATAAACCGCCGAGTCACCATGGGGATGGTATTTACCGATTACGTCACCAACGACACGGGCAGATTTTTTATAGGCTTTGTTCCAGTCATTGCCTAGTACGTTCATGGCGTAAAGTACGCGACGGTGTACCGGCTTCAGGCCATCTCGGACATCCGGCAGCGCACGGCCAACAATGACCGACATCGCATAATCCAGATAGGAGCTCTTCAGCTCTTCCTCAATGTTGACCGGTGTAATTTCTCTCGCAAGGTCGCTCATCTAACCGCTATCCCTCTACTGTATCCCGGATTCAAAGGTCGGAGATTATAACACAATCGCTTGCGGACGGGTAAACGTAATGCAGGCTTCCGGGCGCTGTAGATCTACTGCGTTTTACCCCACCGCCAGCACACATCGCGCTGGCGGTGAACGACAAAGGAACAAAGACCGCAACACGCTTCCTGTGCCTCAATAAACACCAGAAATAATGGCTATACTCGTCATACTTCAAGTTGCATGTGCTGCGTCTGCGGGTTATTCGGCCCATCCATGGGCCTCACCCCTTACGGGGCCGCTGCAAGCAGCGTTCAAATCCGCTCCATGCGGATTTGTCGCTCACCCCAGTCACTTACTTATGTAAGCTCCTTGGGATTCACTCGCTTGTCGCCTTCCTGCAACTCGAATTATTTAGAGTATATAAATCGCCGTTATTTGATCACATAGGCAAGATATTGTTGTACGATTTCATCGTTTAATTCCTGACCAAGCCCAGGCAACTCTGGCGCGACATAATAGCCATTCTCGGGTTGATAATCGTAAGTACAAAGTTCCCGAATACATGCTTTCATCGCATTGGTATGATGTTCATGAATAATAAAGTTAGGTATTGCAGTTTCCATATGCAGCGCCGCTACTGTTGAAACAGGCCCGCCACAAACATGTACCTGAACGGTTGTGTCATATATATTGGCATAATCACAAATTTTCTTTCCCTCTGTAATGCCACCACAAAGACACAAATCAGGTTGAGCTACCGCAATTGATTGTTTTTCCAGTAAATCACGATATCCCCAGCGAGTATAAGAACGCTCACCTGTTGCTATCGGAATCGATGTTGAACGGGCAACTTTCTGCATATTATCCGAATTTAATGGATGAATTGGCTCCTCATAGAGAAAAATACGATATTTCTCTATTGCTTTGGCAAACTGGATCGCTGAATTTGTTCCTAGAAGAGAATGAATCTCTACAATAATATCAGCATCGTCGCCCATTGCTTCACGCATAGCGGCAATTCTTGCCTCGCCCATTTTTAATTGTTCGGCCAGTAATAAGCCAGAGTAATTTCTATTTTTGTTCTGAAAGACACAATCGCCGCCATGCAGATCGATTTCAAGCGGATCAACTTTTATCGCATTATAACCTTCTGCAATAGCGGCACGCGCTGCCTCTGCATACTCTTCAGGCGTTACTAATATTTGCCTTTTTTCGCCCCAACCAAATTGTAACTGACTGGCGTAAGTTCTCAATTTATCGTTAGTCTTTCCCCCCAGTAGTTGATAAACCGGCACGTTTAAATATTTACCTTTAATATCCCATAAGGCAATATCAATAGCGCTCATACCTGCGTAAAAAACATTACCACCGCCCATTCCCCAAAATGTTTTCCTGAAGAGGAATTCCCAAATCTTCTCAATGTTCAACGGATCTTCACCAATGATGAGAGGGGCTAAATCTCTGATAATACCAACACCAGATTTTGCACCTGCACCATAGGCTAATCCTACTTCGCCAACACCACTTATTCCAGCATCGGTATTAACCCGAATAAGTACTGGATTATAAGAGGCCATAGTTTGATCTCTTTTTTTGAGTTCGCAGTCAAAAATTTCTACAGATGTAATCTTCATAAATAACCTCATTTATTTAGCATGTGAAATAACATTGTCTTTCTGGGCGTTATCTTTTTTATTATCAATTTTCATTGATAACAAAATAGCTACGGCGATAAAGCAAAGAATCGCCTCAACAATAAATATCCCCGTGGCTCCATAATGTGTAGAAACATAGCCAAGTGATTTATTGATCAGAAAACCACCCAAACTTGAACAAGAGTTAATAAACGCAATACTGATTGCCAGGCCTGATGGTGAAAGTAAAGCTGAGGGTAAAGCCCAGTACGGACCGTAATAACTGAGAATGCCTACACCGTATAATGTTAATCCCATCATGCGCAGCGTCATCGAAGGTACAAGTGCGATCATTAAAAAACCGCAACCTGCAACCAACATCGGTAGTGCGGCATGCCATTTCCTTTCATTCTTTTTATCGGAATGCCATCCCCATAATGGCATACTGAACATCGCGAAAATAAACGGAATACTCATAATCAAACCGACATCGGTATCTGTGAAATCCGATGAAAATCCTTTAACCAACCCCGGTAACCAGTAATTTGCCGCCAACGCCGCTGCCTGAATAAACATATAAGCAAATGAGAGTTGTAGTAATACTGGATTTTTAATGATTGACAGAAAAGATGCATTTGTATTTTTATTTAATGCTGCGGCTTTTTCGTTATCAGAATTAAGTTTATCGACCAATGCGGTGACTTGCGATGGTGTAAGCCAGCGGGCTTTTTCCGGACGATCTGGCAGTAAATAAAAGGTCAGCGCCCCCAATAACACCGTAGGAATGCCTTCAATAGCAAAAAGCCAGCGCCATCCTTCATAGTTACCGGTATTCATATGTTCAATAATCCAACCAGACATTGGTGCCGCCAGCACAGATGCAACTGCGATTGATAACATAAAAAAGCTATTCACTTTTCCACGTTCACGCGCCGGGAACCAACATGCCAGGTAGTAAACCATGCCAGGGAAAAACCCCGCTTCAAATATTCCCAAAAAGACCCGAGCGAGCAATATATGCTGGGTGTCTTTGGCAAAGAAAATTAACGTTGTTACTGTTCCCCAACCAACAATAATGGCGCTAATCCATTTTCTTGCACCTAACTTTTGCAATCCAATACTGCTCGGAATTTGAAAAATAAAATAGGACACAAAAAATATTGAAGATATATTAGCAAAATCCTCTGGAGTAATACCAAGGGATTCATTCATGCGTAAAGCGGCAAACCCAATATTAACACGATCCATATAGTTAAAAAAATACAGAATAAATGCTAACGGAATAATCTTCCTTTTCACAATAGAAATGGCATCATACAAATCTTTCTGAGGACTGCTCATTTTGTTTCACCTTTTGTGCTTCAATGAATAAGAGTACTACCCGAAGTGGATATTACGTAAAAAATAATCCAGTTCAAAAGGTGATGTGTTATATCTGATATATCAGCCTGATCATTGATTGAAACACTAACCTACAACAATAAGATACATTATTTTTGTCATATCTGATATATTAGACACCTTCATTTATAAAATGATTACATATAATGGATCAGCAGCTTAATAAGGGGCAAAGGAATGAGAGATAAAGCGAAACGTGACTTAAGTCACATATCAATTGAGATGCCAAAATCCGTAACCCAGGTCATTAAAGAAAAAATCAGGGATATGATAATTCATGGCGATCTTAGTCTTGGGCAACCGATAAGTGAAAATGAATTATCGAATATTCTGGCGGTAAGTAAAACACCTATTCGTGAAGCTTTTATTTTACTTAGTCACAATGAAAATCTGATCAATATCATTCCACGCAGCGGAACATTCGTTTTTTCCGTAACAGATAAAGATATTAATGACCTCATAAAAATGAGAGTAATTCTGGAGCAGGGAGCAATTAGTGAAGCAATGGAAAAGAATGCAAACAATGTCATCATTGAACTAAATAGTATACTATCAAAATCAGCAAAAATTAATGCCGAGCGCGATACTCAGGCTTATCTTAAACTGGATCATGATTTTCATTATGTGTTTGTTAAATACGCTGATAATAAATACATCTCTCAGGCACACCAATTGATATCCGCACGTTTACTTGCTATTCGTTATCGACTGGATTTCACTACGGAATATATCACCAATTCAAATCGTGGCCATGCTACTATTTTAGATATGCTAAAAAATAATAACGTTGAAGGTGTTTGTAATTTTATTACTCATCACGTAAGTAGTGGATTTACCGAGCGTGCACGTAAAATTCTCTCGTTATCTACACAGTAAAATGTGAATGAGTTTATAACACTGGCACTTTTCACCTGCTATACTGCCCGACAACCTTTATAGACTCTTATGTAACAATGAACACTGAAAATCGCCTTAAAAACAATAACGTAGACCACGAAGAGATCGCTAAATTTGAAGCTGTCGCCTCCCGCTGGTGGGATCTTGAAGGTGAGTTCAAACCGCTGCACCGCATTAACCCGCTGCGTCTGGGCTATATTGCCGAGCGTGCTGGCGGTTTATTTGGCAAAAAGGTGCTCGATGTCGGTTGTGGCGGCGGCATTCTGGCCGAGAGTATGGCGCGCGAAGGCGCGACGGTGACCGGTCTGGATATGGGCTTTGAGCCATTGCAGGTGGCAAAGTTGCACGCGCTGGAAAGTGGCATTCAGGTAGAGTACGTGCAGGAAACCGTGGAAGAGCACGCGGCAAAACATGCCGGGCAGTATGACGTGGTGACCTGCATGGAGATGCTGGAGCACGTGCCCGATCCGCAGTCAGTGGTCAGAGCCTGTGCGCAACTGGTGAAACCGGGCGGCGATGTCTTTTTCTCGACGCTTAACCGCAACGGCAAGTCATGGCTGATGGCGGTAGTCGGCGCAGAATATATTTTGCGCATGGTGCCTAAAGGTACACATGATGTGAAGAAGTTTATTAAACCGGCAGAATTGCTGGGCTGGGTGGATCAGACAAGCCTTAAAGAGCGGCATATGACTGGGCTGCATTACAACCCGATCACTAATTCCTTTAAGCTCGGCCCCGGCGTGGATGTGAACTATATGCTGCACACGCAGAATAAATAAAATTGTTAGCCGGATAAGGTGCTCGCACCACATCCGGCTACAATGCCGGGCGCAAAGCAGCTACCATTTCACCGTCATCGACAAAAACCCTGCCGTCTGGGCAAAATCATCACTCCCTTTCTGCCACGCCACGCTACCACGCAGCGAAACTCGCTGACTGATATTGCCCGTTATTCCCACTTTTATTTCACCCCGTTGCTTCACCGCATCGTCACTGATAGTGCTGCCATCTTCTTCAATTTCCGTCGCATGGGGATCGTGATAATAATTCAGATCTAATGTTGGTATGACACCAACCGCGGTACGCCATTCGCTGTGTAAACCCAGCCGCGTTTGAATATCATCACCCTGCGATTGTGACACGCGCGCATGGTTAGCGGCGGTAAAATCATCCTGCTGCACGCCCTGATAAATCACCTGCGCCTGTGGTTCAATCACCACTCCATGCCCCGGTAACCACTGATACCCGGCTTCCAGCGAGGCGATAATCCCCGATGAGTGGTAATGATCCACGCCATCTTCATGTTCGGAAACATCATTGTTAAACCACGCGTATTGCAGCCAGCTATCCAGCCAGGCCCCCTGCTTCTGATTACCGTGCTGGAACCAGATTGAGGTCAGACCAACGGCATAACCGTGGTTCTGGTTATCGGCGCGAGTTCCGGTCATATTCGAGCTGCTGTCGCCCTGGTTATCACTGTAGCCACCAACCGCCCCAAGCATCCACTCGCCATCCGTGCCCCAGCGCCCGCTAAACAAGTCGCCGCTAAGCTGCACCGTAGAAGTGTCTTCATGCTGAGCCAGTTGCCCCGCTGCTGTGTAATGATAATCTCCGCCGATAACACGTAAATTCAGCGTCTGACCATTGCCACTAGCGTGATCGTGTCGCTCCATCACAAACGCCTGATTTGCCGCCCGCAGGTTATTAAAATATCCACCAACTTTGGCATTCAACACCGGTTGGTAAGCAGGCGTAGGGTCCGGGGCCGGGTCTGGATCAGGTGGCGATGGTGGCGTTACTTCTTGCGATCGCAGATACCAGTCGTTGTTATCTTCCACCAGCGTGTAGTCATACGCTCCCATATTGACGTAGCCGCTGCCCGCCAGGCTGAACTGCGCATTGTTTTGAAATTGCGTTGGATCGGCTGCGAAATCAACCACTTTAATGCCTGTAGATGTCGGCTCACCAATACCCGTAATGGGATTAATTACCACGGTCGTGTTGCCAGCAGTATTACCGTTCAACACCAGTTGATCGCTTGCCGAGTCATCGCCGTTTAATTCGCTGTCGAGAAACAACGTACCGCCACCGGTATAATCACCGTTTACCGTGAGCGTGTCGCCAGCGACGCCATTTTGCAGACTGACAGCACCGGAAGTATTAGTTAGATCACCATTGACCGTCACGTCTGAAAGATAAGTCAGGCTGTCAGTTTCAAGGTTGGTATTAAGCTCGCCTGTCAGCGTCACACCATCGGTGGCATTCACCAACGTACCGTCGCCGCTAAACAGCGAGGCATCCAGCGCCTGGTTCGTATCCTGCTGCGTCAATCGCAACACAGTACCATCGGTTATGTCTATATCGCCGCCAGAGGTGGCATCGATTGAACGAATATCCTGATTTTGCCCGGTTTCAAAAACACCGTCTTCCCCCACCCACAGTGAAGAAACATAAGGAATAATATTCTCCGCTTCACCTTTTAGCGTTCCGTCCTCCACACGTACCGCAGACGTCGCAGTGCCGCTGGCGGTCAACTCCAGCGTCCCGCCGCCACTTTTAGTCAACGTGCTTACGCTATCCAGTTGTTGCCCGGTACTATCCGCCATCAACCCGCCCCATTGCGTATCTACGCCATCCTCAACGTGTATTTCGCCATCAGCGCGCATTTCAATATTCCTGCCCTGACCTGTTGTAGCCGAGCGAGTGTCAACATCAGTCGTCACATCCATTTCACTGTGTTGTTGGGGATCTGTGAAGATCACTGAACGGTTGTAACTTGTGTCCCCCAATTGCGAATTATCGCTGACTTCAAGCGTACCGGAGGCGATTTGCGTATTACCGAGATAACCGTTGTTATTCGCCAGCGTTACGCGCTGATCCCCCGCATTAATGACGACATAAACGCCATTCTGGCTGGCATCACTGCCGCCAATATGTAAATCATCGCCACTGCTGATATCAACGACATCATTACTACCAATCACTGTCCCCCCACTGCCGCTGATTTGCAGACCGTCATTGTATGAGCTATCGCCATCCCAGGTGGTGAAATCAGAGAGATCCAATACTCCGCCATTTAGCACGATCGATTGCGGATCGCTCTGCATTGCCCGTAAATCGGCCTGATTCCCCGCCAGAGACAATACGGCGTTATCTTCCACCACAATATCGCCGGTTAATGCCATCGACTGCGCCCCTGTCAGGAGATAGCTGCCATCTTGCGCTACCGTCAACTGTCCTTCACCCTGAATCGAGCCGGAAAAACCGCCCTGGTTTACGGTAACATTGCCGCCTGCGTCGATATTCAAAATGCCATTAGCAAAACCGGTTAATGAGTGCACAAACGTTTGTTGTGTATTGCCAACATTCAGTTCTGCCTGATACTCAGAATGAACAGTGCTGCCGACCATCAGACCAAAGCAATCCTGCGGATCGCTCTGACAGTGCGTGTCGCCGACATTCATTAACTCATCGCTGCGCCCCAGCGTCACCTCGCCATTCTGGATACTCATCTCGCCGGTAAACGCATTATTGTCGGCATTGAGGACTAACTCTCCCGCTCCCTCTTTCACGATGACTCCCGTTCCGGCAAGAGAATCAATCGCGCCATCGTTGCTGGTATTGCCTATTACCAGCGTTTTATCGGCGGCAATGTTAAATTCAGCCACACTATGACCGATATACATAAAGCCCCCCGCCGCTGCCGTCGCCGAATGGTCATATCCCGAGGCGCTGTTATTTTCATCAATCATCACACCATTGTTTTGGTCATAATTATCATCAACAGAAATATCAATAAGATACGGGGATGTGGTGCTGCTGGTATAAATTGCTCCGCCATAACCTTCTGCATAGTTATTGGTAAAGGAGGTATTATTAATTATCGTTTTTCCTGAAAGATGTGTGTTATCCGTACTATTATCCGTAACATCAATGGCACCGCCGTCCCCATCACTATAGCTGGTTGATGTATATGCCTGATTATTATCAAAAATGACATCACTTAAATAAATATCATTATTGATAGAATAAATAGCGCCACCTTTACCATCATTGGCGATATTATTCGCAAATATTGCATTAGTGATATTTAAATCCATATCACCGGCATCGTTTGTTCCCGCAGAATAGATTGCTCCGCCATAGCCTCCTGCAACGTTGCTGTCGAAAATAACATTCGCAAGATTTATCGTTGAGTTTTCTTTAGCAAAGATAGCTCCGCCATTATTATATTCGCCACTAATCGAGTTATTAGCAAACAGGGTCATCCCTGTTTCATTTTGTGGTGATATCGTAAACTCAGCACTTTGCTGCAAAAATACGGCGCCACCGCTGGCATTATTGGCCATACCCGAAAAAATCACCCATTGCCCATCGGCGATGCTCCAGTCCTGCGTAATGCCTGAAAGGCTTTGCCTGCTGGCCTGACAACTCGCTTTGATATCATATCCCTGGCATGAATCCAAAACCTCCGCGACACTGTTAACAGAGAAAAGAGATGCAATCATTGACGGGAGTAAAGATAAATACTCCTTGCGTAGAAAAATAATCCGCATATTAATCTGACCATCATTTTCTATAAGACGGCATATTTAATCGCATTATACGATATGGGTTATTTTTCTTTTGTAAATTGTTCAACCCAGTGCAATGGCTATTTTGTTATTATTTCATGAATAATATCAGTGCGTCATAATTCAAGTTAATCACCTTAAGGGATATCAGTTATGTTTAAACTGAATTAAAGTAATGAATAATTTTCTTATAATATAAGGTAAATTAACAAAATGGCTTCGCATTTAACAACAACCGAAGAGAAAACAACCATTTCGACATCAACAATCGCTTACACTAGCTTATATATTGACCATAACTGATACATCAGATTATGTGATGACTCGTGCTTAGATCAATTTTTGCAATCATTAGCCAAAAGATTAATAAACCATCTATATCAATTTATCTAACCTATTCTTCCGTTCAAGAAATCGCCGAACAGTTATTTTTAACAAATTTTTCTCTTCCCATTGACTTTCCCGGACACCTTGTCTGACCTAAGGTGCGCGAAAGCCACTTTTTCCTTCCTGAGTTATCCACAAAGTTATGCACTTGCAAGAGGGCCATTTTCACACTATCTTGCAGTGAATCCCAAACATACCCCCTATATATAGTGTTCTAAGCAACTTCCCTCACTACAGGTAGTCTGCATGAAACTATTGCGGAAAGAATTCCAAAAACAGGTACGACATACATGAATCAGAATCTGCTGGTGACAAAGCGCGACGGTAGCACAGAGCGCATCAATCTCGACAAAATCCATCGCGTTCTGGATTGGGCGGCAGAAGGACTGCATAACGTTTCGATTTCCCAGGTCGAACTGCGCTCCCACATTCAGTTTTATGACGGTATCAAGACCTCTGACATCCACGAAACCATTATCAAGGCTGCCGCAGACCTGATCTCCCGTGATGCGCCGGATTATCAGTATCTCGCCGCGCGCCTGGCGATCTTCCACCTGCGTAAAAAAGCCTACGGCCAGTTTGAGCCGCCTGCGCTGTACGACCACGTGGTGAAAATGGTCGAGATGGGCAAATACGATAATCATCTGCTGGAAGACTACACGGAAGAAGAGTTCAAGCAGATGGACACGTTTATCGATCACGACCGTGATATGACCTTCTCTTATGCTGCCGTTAAGCAGCTGGAAGGCAAATATCTGGTGCAGAACCGTGTGACCGGCGAAATCTACGAAAGCGCCCAGTTCCTTTATATTCTGGTTGCCGCGTGCCTGTTCTCGAACTACCCGCGTGAAACGCGCCTGCAATACGTGAAGCGTTTTTACGACGCGGTTTCCACATTTAAAATTTCGCTGCCGACGCCAATCATGTCCGGCGTGCGTACCCCGACTCGTCAGTTCAGCTCCTGCGTACTGATCGAGTGCGGCGACAGCCTGGATTCCATCAACGCCACCTCCAGCGCGATTGTTAAATACGTTTCCCAGCGTGCCGGGATCGGCATCAACGCCGGGCGTATTCGTGCGCTGGGTAGCCCGATTCGCGGTGGCGAAGCGTTCCATACCGGTTGTATTCCGTTCTATAAGCATTTCCAGACAGCGGTGAAATCCTGCTCTCAGGGCGGTGTGCGTGGCGGTGCGGCTACGCTGTTCTACCCGATGTGGCATCTGGAAGTGGAAAGCCTGCTGGTGTTGAAAAACAACCGTGGGGTGGAAGGCAACCGCGTGCGTCATATGGACTACGGGGTACAAATCAACAAACTGATGTATACCCGTCTGCTGAAAGGTGAAGATATCACCCTGTTCAGCCCGTCCGACGTACCGGGGCTGTACGACGCGTTCTTCGCCGATCAGGAAGAGTTTGAACGCCTGTACACCAAATATGAGAAAGACGACAGCATCCGCAAGCAGCGTGTGAAAGCCGTTGAGCTGTTCTCGCTGATGATGCAGGAACGTGCGTCTACCGGTCGTATCTATATTCAGAACGTAGACCACTGCAATACCCACAGCCCGTTTGATCCGGCTATTGCACCAGTGCGCCAGTCTAACCTGTGCCTGGAAATCGCCCTGCCGACCAAACCGCTGAACGATGTCAACGACGAGAACGGTGAAATCGCGCTGTGTACGCTGTCTGCTTTCAACCTGGGCGCAATTAACAGCCTGGATGAACTGGAAGAGCTGGCAATTCTGGCGGTTCGCGCACTCGACGCACTGCTGGATTATCAGGATTACCCGATCCCGGCCGCTAAACGTGGAGCGATGGGGCGTCGTACGCTGGGTATTGGTGTGATCAACTTCGCTTACTACCTGGCGAAGCACGGTAAACGCTACTCCGACGGCAGCGCCAACAACCTGACGCATAAAACCTTCGAAGCCATTCAGTATTACCTGCTGAAAGCGTCTAATGAGCTGGCGAAAGAGCAAGGCGCGTGCCCGTGGTTTAACGAAACCACTTACGCGAAAGGGATCCTGCCGATCGATACCTATAAGAAAGATCTGGATGCCATCGCTAATGAGCCGCTGCATTACGACTGGGAAGCACTGCGTGAGTCAATCAAAACGCACGGCCTGCGTAACTCCACGCTTTCTGCTCTGATGCCGTCAGAGACCTCTTCGCAGATCTCTAACGCCACTAACGGTATTGAACCGCCGCGTGGTTACGTCAGCATCAAAGCGTCGAAAGACGGTATTCTGCGCCAGGTGGTGCCGGACTACGAGCACCTGCACGACGCCTATGAGCTGCTGTGGGAAATGCCGGGTAACGATGGCTATCTGCAACTGGTGGGTATCATGCAGAAATTTATCGATCAGTCGATCTCTGCTAACACCAACTACGATCCATCACGCTTCCCGTCAGGAAAAGTGCCGATGCAGCAGTTGCTGAAAGACCTGCTCACCGCCTACAAATTCGGGGTCAAAACGCTGTATTATCAGAACACCCGTGACGGTGCAGAAGACGCACAAGACGATCTGGTGCCGTCAATCCAGGACGATGGCTGCGAAAGCGGCGCATGTAAGATCTGATATTGAGATGCCGGATGCGGCGTGAACGCCTTATCCGGCATACGGCTCGGTTTGTAGGCCTGATAAGACGCGCCAGCGTCGCATCAGGCACAGGATGCGGCGTAAAATGCCTTATCCGGCATTAAACTCCCAACAGGACACATTCATGGCATATACCACCTTTTCACAGACGAAAAATGATCAGCTCAAAGAACCGATGTTCTTTGGTCAGCCGGTCAACGTGGCTCGCTACGATCAGCAAAAATATGACATCTTCGAAAAGCTGATCGAAAAGCAGCTCTCTTTCTTCTGGCGTCCGGAAGAAGTTGACGTTTCTCGTGACCGTATCGATTACCAGGCACTACCTGAACACGAAAAACACATCTTTATCAGCAACCTGAAATATCAGACGCTGCTGGACTCCATTCAGGGTCGCAGCCCGAACGTGGCACTGCTGCCGCTGATCTCGATCCCTGAACTGGAAACCTGGGTCGAAACCTGGGCGTTCTCAGAAACCATTCACTCTCGTTCTTATACCCATATCATTCGTAATATCGTTAACGATCCGTCCGTTGTGTTTGATGATATCGTCACCAACGAGCAGATCCAGAAACGTGCGGAAGGGATCTCCAGCTATTACGATGAGCTGATCGAAATGACCAGCTACTGGCATCTGCTGGGCGAAGGTACCCACACCGTTAACGGTAAAACCGTAACCGTTAGCCTGCGCGAGCTGAAGAAAAAACTGTATCTCTGCCTGATGAGCGTTAACGCGCTGGAAGCGATCCGCTTCTACGTCAGCTTTGCTTGTTCCTTTGCCTTTGCAGAACGTGAACTGATGGAAGGTAACGCCAAGATTATTCGCTTGATTGCCCGTGACGAAGCCCTACACCTGACCGGCACCCAGCATATGCTGAATCTGCTGCGCAGCGGCGCGGATGATCCGGAGATGGCGGAAATTGCCGAAGAATGTAAGCAGGAGTGCTATGACCTGTTTGTCCAGGCGGCACAGCAAGAGAAAGACTGGGCGGATTATCTGTTCCGTGATGGTTCGATGATTGGTCTGAATAAAGACATCCTCTGCCAGTACGTTGAATACATCACCAATATCCGTATGCAGGCAGTCGGTTTGGATCTGCCGTTCCAGACGCGCTCCAACCCGATCCCGTGGATCAACACCTGGCTGGTGTCTGATAACGTGCAGGTTGCTCCGCAGGAAGTGGAAGTCAGTTCTTATCTGGTCGGTCAGATTGACGCGGAAGTGGACACCGACGATTTGAGTAACTTCCAGCTCTGATGGCCCGCGTTACCCTGCGCATTACTGGCACACAACTGCTGTGCCAGGATGAACACCCTTCCCTTCTGGCGGCGCTGGAATCCCACAATGTGGCGGTTGAGTACCAGTGCCGCGAAGGTTACTGCGGCTCCTGTCGCACCCGACTGGTCGCAGGCCAGGTGGACTGGATTGCCGAACCGTTAGCTTTTATTCAGCCGGGGGAAATTTTGCCCTGTTGTTGCCGGGCAAAAGGCGATATTGAAATCGAGATGTGAATTGGTTTTAACGCCAGATACGACGCTTATACGTCTTATCTGGCCTACAACGATTACATAGCGTAGTAATATGCTTTCACCTGCTCCCAGTCCGCTTTGGGGATCGGCTCCAGATATTTTTCCAGCTGGCGGAAGTCATGATTAATCGCTTTATCACGACGCAAGCGGCGACGACTTTTCTCCAGGTCAAGAAATCCAGCTTCTGCCTTACCTTCTGTTTTCACATAGATATGGCGAACATAACAACAGCCATGCTGACGATTAACGCTATGCATTTTCTTAAACGCCAGCGCCACTGCTTTCAACATGGCTTGCCGTACTTCGTCAGAATAAGGCGATACTGCATGCCGGGCATACCAGTCAGCAATGCTGATGAACCCCGCCATATCTTCAGTCACCAGCAACGCGCGCCATTCCCCCTCAATTTTCACCGCTTCACCAAAAACGATCTTCGGCACGATGACACCAGCCCGTTCCAGTTCTTTAATTACCGCAACCTCACGGACAATCGTTGGTCGACCGAACGGATAACGTACGGAATGAAACAGATGATGCGTCATGCGCTTTACATATAGCTTTTTGCCGTTGCGCTCGACGCATTGCACCCCGCTCATACCATTACGGCGATAGTTAGGCTCTTCAACCCAGTCGCCCTCTGTTGCCCACCAGTGATTAAATTCGTCGTGCTTTGCTGAAACTGCCATACCCTATCGCCTGTCATTTTTTATTTACGACAATGACTATAGGTGGTTACCTGCGAAAAATCTTAATGAAACGTGTCGTATTAATGAATTTCTTTTGCCGCTACTAGCATGACACCGCTTTTGCCCTTCATTTGCAGCGCATAGACTCCACCAGCCACTACCACTAATAGTGCACCCAGCAGATAAATCATTCGGTAGCCAGTATGTGCAACCATCATCCCCATCACACAGGCTCCCAGCGCCAGGCCTGCATCCATCGCATTGAAGAAGAGGGAGTTTGCGACACCGATTTTATGCGGTTCCACTGAACTGATAATCTGCGTCTGAAAAACTGGCGTCACGGAACCATACCCGATACCAATCAATGCGCCAGAAACAACCATCATTATGCTTCCCTGGGTGTAGCCGAGAACCACCAGTCCTACCGTAAAGAACACAAGGCAAGGGTAAACCACATATTTCGGTCCTTTTTTGTCGCAGACATTGCCGGTAAAGGTACGGCAGATCATCAGGAAGATAGCGTAGCAAAGCAGGAAATTACTGGCTGCCGACATCAGGTTAAGTTCGCGTGCATAAAGCGCCAGAAAAGCAGAAACCCCGGCATACGAAAAGGTCATAAAAAAGGTGACCATCGCAAATGGCAACGCCGCGCGATCGAACATGGCGGCGAAGCCCATTTTCGGCGTTGAACCATCAGTATGGCTGATAACCGGCGGCACTGTCATAATCAGCGACAGAATAATCCCCACCGCTGCCACGCCGGTGCATAACCAGAAAGCCATATTAAAGGCCTCCCAGCGCGCCATATTCAGGCCAATCCACGGCCCGACCACCATTGCCAGCCCCATTGCCAGAGAGAAAAAACTGATGCCCTCCCCACGTCGGGAGGCCGGGATCAGCCGCGCGGAAATCGTTCCTTTTACCGTAGTGATAACCCCGAAGGTAATACCATGAAGCACCCGAATAAAAAGCAGTGATTCAATTGAGTGGCAAAAAGGATACAGCGCAGTGACCACCAAGAAGGCCAGAGAAGAGAGCCCCAGAATAGTTTTATTGGAATATTTGCCCACCCATTGCCCGGCAAAGGGGCGAATAACAATGGCGGCAATTAAAAATAAAGTCACCAACAAACCTGCTTTATCAGGAGAGGCATGCAAGCGGTCTGAGATATAAATTGGCAACAATGTTAGTAAAACATAAAAGACGAAGAAAATAATAAAACTGATGATGGTTATTGCCCAAAAATCCTTCGTCCATAACTTCTCTTTCATACCCTACCGCCTGTCAGGATGACGCACGCAGACAACACTCCCGTTACTGCGGTTGCGTCAAATTGTGATGTACTTTGCAGAACAGAAGTATAAATGGCGGCATGCTATTAGAGAAATTAATCGTTTTAATATTATTGATTAGCAAACTCTAATGACTCTTACCCAAATAAATTCTTTACTCGCCGTGCTGGATTACGGTGGCTTTACTGAAGCCAGCAAGCGATTGTTCATGACGCAGTCGGCGGTAAGTCAGGCAATTGCTGCCCTCGAACAAGAACTTGGCGTGAATATACTGTTACGCGATCGCCGTAAAGCTATACAACTGACCTCTGCAGGTCACCGCATTATGCATCATCTGCGCGCCATTAATCGGGAAGTGAACGCAGTAAAAGAGATAGCCGAGCAGGAAAAGCAGAACCCTCAAAGAACGCTGAGACTTGGTTGTTTCCCCAGCGTCTGCGCCTGTATCTTACCGGCTGTGATTCGCTACTTTGAAATTCATCATCCGAATATAAAAATTATTCCTTTTGAGGAAAATAGCACAGCGATTATTGATTCCCTTCAGAATGAATCCATTGATGCCGGTTTTGTTCATTTTCCGGTGAGCGGAATGTACTCCGTGCCCATTTATCAGGATAAATTCACCGTAGTGTTACCGCCCAACCATGCTCTGGCAAAAAACAGCACTATTACAGTGGAAGAGTTAATGGGTGAACCATTAATTATTAGTAAAGGACGCTATGAATTAAGCATTATGGCACTATTTAAAGAAAAGAATATTACCCCACAGATAAAATATGAATTTAATCATCCGGATACAGCGATCAGTTTTATTCGACAGGGATTAGGCATCGCCTTATTACCAGAGTTAACGCTGAAAACCATTGCAGATGAATTGTGTTCCGTTCCTCTCGAACCAACCTTCTATCGACAGATTTCGTTGCTGGCTAAAGAAAAGCCGGTAGAAGGCAGTCCACTGTTTTTACTACAAATGTGCACAGAACAATTAGTGGAGAGTGGAAAATTTGATATGAGACAGGATGGCGCATGAACGCCATCCTGCAGTAGCATTACTCTTTATTAAGGAATTTTACTGCCTTATCAGGGAAATCAGTAAACAGCCCATTTACACCCGCTTTGTTATACAGAGCATCATATAACTGATTCACATCAGTAGTGTATTCAGGCAGCTTATCTGACCGCACGGTGTAAGGATGCACTACCAGTTTATTCTGCTGAGCATCTTGCACCATGCCAGTGAGTTTGATATTACCTGGCTGCGATGTCTCCTCAATCAACATATGATAATCCGGACCAATACCATCAGCATATTCCGCCACCTGTTTCATGGCCCCCGGCTTAAACATCCAGTCGTAGTTGTAATTAACCCAGCTTCCGTCCGGCTGTTTCTGCTGAGTTTCGTTCCAGTCGGTATAGGCAATCAGCTGTACCAGATTGAGGTCCATGCCCATTTTAGGTTCCAGCTCATTCTTAATACGCTTCAGTTCATCGGCATCAAAACATTGCAAATAAACTTTGTCGTCCTTACCGGTGTAACCATATTTCTTCAGCACTTCCAGCGTTTTTGCCGCAATATCCTTCCCTTCCTGATGATGGAACCACGGCGCTTTAATCTCCGGGTAGATACCAATATTTTTCCCGGTAGAGTGATTTAACCCCTGAACAAATTCAATCTCTTCTTCAAAGGTGTGCACCCGGAAGTCGGACTTACCCATTGGGAAACGCCCCGGATAAGTCTGTACTTTCTTACCGTTTTCAATATCGAAACCTTCGGTAAATTTCAGTGACTTAATTTCATCGAGCGTGAAATCTATCGCGTAGTAACGACCGTCTTTGCGCGCCCGATCCGGGAAACGATCGGCAACATCAGTAACACGATCGAGATAATGGTCATGCAGAACAACCAGATGGTCGTCTTTGGTCATCACCAAATCCTGTTCCAGATAATCCGCTCCCTGCGCATACGCCATCGCTTTTGCTGGCAGCGTATGCTCCGGCAAATATCCACTGGCACCGCGATGGGCGATGACTATTTTTTCGTTGCTGTCCGCCGCCATTGCACTGCTTCCCATGATCATTCCACTCATCATGATCGCCATGCTAAGGTTTTTCAGCGTCAATTTCATGCCATTAGCCTCCGTTGCGTTTTTGCAGTAATTCCTGATGGCGACGTTTTTCGCCAATCATCACAACAATCAACAAGATAACCGCCAGAATGCTGCCGCCAATCATTACCATAAAGCCGCCATCCCAGCCGAAGAAGTCCACGGTGTAGCCAACAATCGCGCTCGCCGCCACCGAACCGCCCAGGTAACCAAACAGCCCGGTAAAGCCCGCTGCCGTACCTGCCGCTTTTTTCGGTGCCAGTTCCAGCGCATGCAGACCGATCAGCATCACAGGGCCGTAGATCAGGAAGCCGATAACAATCATACAAATCATATCTACGGTTGGGTTACCTGCCGGGTTCATCCAGTAAACGATAGTCGCGATGGTTACCAGTGTCATAAAGAAGACGCCGGTGGCCCCACGGTTGCCACGGAAGACTTTATCCGACATCCAGCCGCACAGCAGGGTGCCCGGAATGCCCGCATACTCATAGAAGAAGTAGGCCCAGGAGGATTTATCCAGCGCGAAGTGTTTCACCTCTTTCAGATAAGTCGGTGACCAGTCGAGGATGCCGTAACGCAGCAGATAAACGAACACGTTGGCGATAGCGATGTACCACAGCAGTTTGTTCGGCAGCACGTACTGCATGAAGATTTGCTTCGCCGTCAGCTCCTGTTCCGCTTTTTCGTTATAGTCGTCCGGATAATCATTTTTGTACTCTTCGATCGGCGGCAGGCCACAGGATTGCGGGGTATCGCGCATCATCGCAAAGGCGAACAGTGCCACCAGAATGGCGCAGAAAGCGGGCATATAGAGCGCCGCGTGCCAGTCATTGAACCAGGCCATCCCCAGCAGGAACAGCAGCGGCGGAATACCACCACCGACGTTGTGTGCACAGTTCCACACTGACACAATGCCGCCGCGTTCTTTCTGCGACCACCAGTGCACCATAGTACGGCCACACGGCGGCCACCCCATCCCCTGGAACCAACCGCAGAGGAACAACAGTACAAACATCACCGCAATGCTCGACGTCGCCCACGGCACAAAGCCCATAAACAACATCACTGCCGCCGCCAGAATCAAACCTGCGGGCAGGAAAACGCGCGGATTCGAGCGATCCGACACCGAGCCCATGATGAATTTCGAAAATCCATAAGCAATCGAGATCCCCGAAAGGGCAAAACCTAAATCACCGCGTGAGAATCCCTGCTCGACCAGATAAGGCATAGCGAGCGCAAAGTTCTTACGAACCAAATAGTAAGCAGCATAACCAAAAAATATCCCCAGGAAAATTTGCCAGCGCAATCGACGATAAGTCGGATCGATCTCCGCAGCAGGTAAGCGCGCTTTGTGTGGCGCTGGTTTAAAAATACTCAACATTGAAAGCCTCCGTGGCCCGTGGTCTTATTTATGATTAACAGACTGATTCAGTGGGAGAACCTGCCGTTTCTTGAGTTGCCGCGATGTTAAGAAAACATTCATAAATTAAATGTGAATTACCGCACACATTATTAAATACGATGGTTTAAATGTTCAGAATGACGCATGAAATCACGTTTCACTTTCGAATTATGAGCGAATATGCGCGAAATCAAACAATCCATGTTTTTACTATGGCTAAATGGTAAAAAACGAACTTCAGAGGGATAACAATGAAAACTCGCGACTCGCAATCAAGTGACGTGATTATCATTGGCGGCGGCGCAACGGGAGCCGGGATTGCCCGCGACTGTGCCCTGCGCGGGCTGCGCGTGATTTTGGTAGAGCGCCACGACATCGCAACCGGTGCCACCGGGCGTAACCACGGCCTGCTGCACAGCGGTGCGCGCTATGCGGTAACCGATGCGGAATCGGCCCGCGAATGTATTAGTGAAAACCAGATCCTGAAACGCATTGCGCGTCACTGCGTTGAACCGACCAACGGCCTGTTTATCACCCTGCCGGAAGATGACCTCTCCTTCCAGGCCACTTTTATCCGCGCCTGCGAAGAAGCAGGGATCAGCGCAGAAGCTATAGACCCGCAGCAAGCGCGCATTATCGAACCTGCCGTTAACCCGGCACTGATTGGCGCGGTGAAAGTTCCGGATGGCACCGTTGATCCATTTCGTCTGACCGCAGCAAATATGCTTGATGCCAAAGAACACGGTGCCGTTATCCTTACCGCTCATGAAGTCACGGGGCTGATTCGTGAAGGCGCGACGGTGTGCGGCGTTCATGTACGTAACCACCTCACCGGCGAAACCCAGGCACTTCATGCGCCTGTCGTGGTTAATGCCGCCGGGATCTGGGGGCAACATATTGCGGAATATGCCGATCTGCGCATTCGCATGTTCCCGGCGAAAGGGTCGCTGCTGATTATGGATCACCGCATTAATCAGCATGTGATCAACCGCTGCCGTAAACCTTCTGACGCCGATATTCTGGTGCCTGGCGATACCATTTCGCTAATTGGCACCACCTCTTTACGTATTGATTACAACGAGATTGACGATAATCGAGTGACGGCAGAAGAAGTTGATATTCTGCTGCGTGAAGGGGAAAAACTGGCCCCCGTGATGGCGAAAACGCGCATTTTGCGAGCCTACTCTGGCGTACGCCCGCTGGTTGCCAGCGATGACGATCCGAGCGGACGTAACGTCAGCCGTGGCATCGTGCTGCTCGACCATGCTGAACGCGATGGTCTGGACGGGTTTATCACCATCACCGGTGGCAAACTGATGACCTACCGCCTGATGGCGGAATGGGCTACTGACGCGGTGTGTCGCAAGCTGGGCAACACGCGCCCCTGTACCACTGCCGACACGCCGTTGCCTGGCTCACAGGAACCGGCAGAAGTCACGCTGCGCAAAGTGATCTCCCTGCCCGCTCCGCTGCGCGGTTCCGCAGTTTACCGGCACGGCGATCGCACACCAGCCTGGCTGAGCGAAGGCCGCCTGCACCGCAGCCTGGTATGTGAGTGCGAAGCGGTAACTGCGGGTGAAGTGCAGTACGCAGTAGAAAATTTAAACGTTAACAGCCTGCTGGATTTACGCCGTCGTACCCGTGTAGGGATGGGTACCTGCCAGGGCGAACTCTGCGCCTGCCGGGCTGCCGGACTGCTGCAACGTTTTAACGTCACGACGTCCGCGCAATCTATCGAGCAACTTTCCACCTTCCTTAACGAACGCTGGAAAGGCGTGCAACCCATAGCATGGGGAGACGCACTGCGCGAAAGCGAATTTACCCGCTGGGTTTATCAGGGACTGTGTGGTCTGGAGAAGGAGCAGAAAGATGCGCTTTGATACTGTCATTATGGGCGGCGGCCTCGCAGGATTACTCTGTGGCCTGCAACTGCAAAAACACGGCCTGCGCTGTGCCATTGTCACTCGTGGTCAAAGCGCGCTGCATTTCTCATCTGGATCGCTGGATTTGCTGAGCCATCTGCCGGATGGTCAACCGGTGACAGACATTCACAGTGGACTGGAATCTTTGCGTCAGCAGGCTCCAGCCCATCTTTACACTCTTCTCGGGCCACAACGCGTACTCGATCTCGCTTGCCAGGCGCAGGCATTAATCGCTGAAAGCGGTGCGCAATTACAGGGCAGCGTAGAACTGGCCCACCAGCGTGTTACCCCGCTCGGTACCCTGCGTTCTACCTGGCTAAGTGCGCCAGAAGTCCCCGTCTGGCCGCTGCCCGCGAAGAAAATATGTGTAGTAGGAATTAGCGGTCTGATGGATTTTCAGGCGCATCTTGCGGCGGCTTCGTTGCGCGAACTCGACCTTGCCGTTGAAACCGCAGAAATTGAACTGCCGGAACTGGATGTGCTGCGCAACAACGCCACCGAGTTTCGCGCGGTGAATATCGCCCGTTTCCTTGATAACGAAGAGAACTGGCCGCTGTTACTTGATGCGCTTATTCCTGTCGCCAATACCTGCGAAATGATCCTGATGCCCGCCTGCTTCGGCCTGGCCGATGACAAACTGTGGCATTGGTTGAATGAAAAACTACCTTGTTCACTGATGCTTTTGCCAACGCTGCCGCCTTCCGTGCTGGGCATTCGTCTGCAAAACCAGTTACAGCGCCAGTTTGTGCGCCAGGGTGGCGTGTGGATGCCAGGCGATGAAGTGAAAAAAGTGACCTGTAAAAATGGCGTAGTAAATGAAATCTGGACGCGTAATCACGCCGATATCCCGCTGCGTCCACGCTTTGCCGTGCTCGCCAGCGGCAGTTTCTTTAGCGGCGGACTGGTGGCGGAACGTAACGGCATTCGCGAGCCGATTCTCGGCCTTGATGTGCTACAAACCGCCACGCGGGGTGAATGGTATAAGGGCGATTTTTTTGCGCCGCAACCGTGGCAGCAGTTCGGTGTAACCACTGATGAGACGCTACGCCCATCACAGGCAGGGCAAACCATTGAGAACCTGTTTGCCATCGGTTCGGTGCTGGGCGGATTTGATCCCATCGCCCAGGGATGCGGCGGCGGTGTTTGTGCCGTCAGTGCTTTACATGCCGCTCAACAGATTGCCCAACGCGCAGGAGGCCAACAATGAATGACACCAGCTTCGAAAACTGCATTAAGTGCACCGTCTGCACCACCGCCTGCCCGGTGAGCCGGGTGAATCCGGGATATCCGGGGCCAAAACAAGCCGGGCCGGATGGCGAGCGTCTGCGTTTGAAAGATGGCGCACTGTATGACGAGGCACTGAAATATTGCATCAACTGCAAACGTTGCGAAGTCGCCTGCCCGTCCGATGTGAAGATTGGCGATATCATCCAGCGCGCGCGGGCGAAATATGACACCACACGCCCGTCGCTGCGCAATTTTGTGTTGAGTCATACCGACCTGATGGGTAGCGTTTCCACGCCATTCGCACCAATCGTCAATACCGCTACCTCGCTGAAACCAGTGCGGCAGCTGCTTGATGCGGCGTTAAAAATCGATCATCGCCGCACGCTACCGAAATACTCCTTCGGTACGTTCCGTCGCTGGTATCGCAGCGTGGCGGCTCAGCAAGCGCAGTATAAAGACCAGGTCGCTTTCTTTCACGGCTGCTTCGTTAACTACAACCATCCGCAGTTAGGTAAAGATTTAATTAAAGTGCTCAACGCAATGGGTACCGGTGTACAACTGCTCAGCAAAGAAAAATGCTGCGGCGTACCGCTGATCGCCAACGGCTTTACCGATAAAGCACGTAAACAGGCAATTACGAATGTAGAGTCGATCCGCGAAGCTGTGGGAGTAAAAGGCATTCCGGTGATTGCCACCTCCTCAACTTGTACATTTGCCCTGCGCGACGAATACCCGGAGGTGCTGAATGTCGACAACAAAGGCTTGCGCGATCATATCGAACTGGCGACCCGCTGGCTGTGGCGCAAGCTGGACGAAGGCAAAACGTTACCGCTGAAAACGCTGCCGCTGAAAGTGGTTTATCACACTCCGTGCCATATGGAAAAAATGGGCTGGACGCTCTACACCCTGGAGCTGTTGCGTAAAATCCCGGGGCTTGAGTTAACGGTGCTGGATTCCCAGTGCTGCGGTATTGCAGGTACTTACGGTTTCAAAAAAGAGAACTACCCCACCTCACAAGCCATCGGCGCACCACTGTTCCGTCAGATAGAAGAGAGCGGCGCAGATCTGGTGGTCACCGACTGCGAAACCTGTAAATGGCAGATTGAGATGTCCACAAGTCTTCGCTGCGAACATCCGATTACGCTGCTGGCCCAGGCGCTGGCTTAAACTCCTTTCTGATGCCCGGTAAGCATGTTGTTACCGGGCATTTTTGCGTACACGATTCCGTGCCCAATGTATACGTTGCAACGCAGTGAAAATTCCTCTGAAAACGTCTCGCAAAGGCTGAAACTGGCAGATGTCAAAGGCCTGGGATAACCGTAATGTCGCGTCATCATAAATATCAGGTGACGGACAACCATGACCGAATCAACAACCTCCTCCCCGCATGATGCGGTATTTAAAACCTTTATGTTCACACCCGAAACCGCACGGGATTTTCTGGAAATACATCTACCAGAGCCGCTGCGCAAGCTTTGCAACCTGCAAACCTTACGCCTGGAACCCACCAGCTTTATTGAAAAAAGTTTACGCGCTTACTACTCGGATGTTTTGTGGTCTGTGGAAACCAGCGAGGGTGACGGTTATATCTACTGCGTGATTGAACATCAAAGCTCTGCAGAAAAGAATATGGCTTTTCGGCTAATGCGCTATGCCACTGCCGCCATGCAGCGTCACCTGGACAAAGGCTATGACAGAGTCCCGCTGGTGGTACCATTGCTGTTTTATCATGGCGAAACCTCGCCCTACCCGTACTCACTCAACTGGCTGGATGAGTTTGACGATCCGCAACTTGCCCGGCAGTTGTACACCGAAGCTTTTCCGTTGGTGGATATCACCATCGTACCTGACGATGAGATCATGCAACATCGGCGTATAGCTCTGCTGGAACTGATTCAAAAGCATATTCGCGACCGCGATTTAATCGGTATGGTCGACAGGATCACCACGCTTTTGGTTAGAGGCTTCACTAATGACAGCCAGCTACAAACGCTGTTTAATTATCTGCTGCAATGCGGCGATACCTCCCGTTTCACCCGTTTTATTGAGGAGATTGCCGAACGTTCACCACTACAAAAGGAGAGATTAATGACTATTGCTGAACGGCTGCGGCAGGAAGGGCATCAAATTGGCTGGCAGGAGGGTAAGATTGAAGGTTGGCAGGAGGGGAAGTTGGAGGGTTTGCAGAAAGGCAAAGTAGAAGGTATGCATGAACAAGCCATTAAAATTGCCTTGCGCATGCTGGAACAGGGCTTTGAACGTGAGATTGTGCTGGCGACAACCCAACTCACTGATGCTGATATTCCGAACTGTTATTAAAAGGAGAGATTAATGACTATTGCTGAACGGCTACGGCAGGAAGGACACCAAATTGGCTGGCAGGAGGGTAAATTAGAAGGCATGCATGAACAAGCCATTAAAATTGCCTTGCGCATGCTGGAACAGGGCATTGATCGTGACCAGGTGCTCGCGGCCACTCAGCTAAGCGAAGCCGATCTGGCAGCGAATAACCACTAATTAACACAGGCCCACAGCCGATCCCCATGGGCCTTTGATATCAATAACTACCTTTTACGCGTGGCCCATTTTTGCCTGATTTAAACATCGCCAGTCGTTGATCCAGGGCATCGCTGTAGAGCATCGTGTCAACGCCAACAGCGACAAAGTTCGCTCCCCACGCCAGGCATTGCTGCGCCATATCAGGAGCCACAGCCAGAAAACCAGCCGCTTTACCCGCAGCACGGATCCGCCGAATACTGGTTTCAATAATTCGCTGCACTTCCGGGTGCCCGGCGTTATCCGGGTAGCCCAACGACGCAGAAAGATCCGCAGGTCCAATAAACACGCCATCAATCCCTTCGACGTCGAGGATTTCGTCCAGGTTATCCAGTGCCGTCTTACTTTCCACCTGCACCAACAGACAAAGCGAATCGTTGACGTGCGCCATGTAATTCTCAATGCGTCCCCAGCGAGCAGCCCGTGCCACACTGGCCCCAACACCACGCTCACCGTAGGGAGGATAGCGCGTGGCAGACACCACCTGACGTGCCTGATCGGCAGTATCGACCATCGGGATCAGTAGAGTTTGCGCGCCAATATCCAGGACTTGTTTAATCAGCGACTTACTGGCTTCCACCGGACGGATCACGGGTTGGCTGGCATAGGGCGCTACCGCCTGTAGCTGGTGATAAAGATCCTGAATGGTGTTTGGCGCGTGCTCCCCGTCAATCAGCAACCAGTCATAACCGGAGGTGGCGGCAATTTCTGCCATATAAGAAGTAGTCGAGCTTAACCACAGACCAATTTGCACTTCGCCCTTGCGTAAACGTTCTTTAAAGGGATTGCTTAATAATGCGTTCATCGTGTTCCTTAACCTATTTAATGATGTGCCACGTCGGTCTGCGCAACAGTGCGATTTACACGCAGAGTGAAAATAATCAGCGAACCGATGACCGCCACCGCTGCCAGCGTCAGTAATCCCGCCGCATCGCTGGAAAATAACGTTTCTGCTTTCACGCGCAGGATCGGGGCAATAAACCCGCCCACTGCACCAAACAGGTTTACAAAACCAATCCCCGCAGCCAGCGCCGTACCGGAAAGCAGTTGTGTCGGCATCGTCCAGAACACCGGCTGCACGGCAATAAACCCGATGGCTGCAACACACAGCGCTACGATCGCCAGTACTGGAGAAAGCAGCCCGGACAGACCAATACCAATGCCCGCCGCCAGTAATGTCAGCGCTGCGACATTACGCCGTTCGCCGGTTTTATCGGAATAGCGCGGAATAAGCCAGGTTCCAAACAAGGCCGCAACCCACGGAATGGCGGTGACCACCGACGCCGTAAAGCCCACTTTTGTCCCCAGCAATGCAGCAACCTGGGTCGGCAGGAAGAAAATTAATCCGTAAACCGCTACCTGAATGGTCAGGTAGATAATCGCCAGTTGCCAGACTCGCCCATTACGCAGCGCATCGCTCAGTCGGGAAGTCACTTTCTGTTGTTCTTCACTTGCCAGTTGGTTGATAAGCAACGTTTTTTCTTCTTTACTCAGAAAACGTGCCTGCTCCGGTGTGTCATCAAGCCAAAAGAATGTGAATACCCCAGCGCCGACTGCCAACAATCCTTCAATAACAAACATCCAGAACCAGCCGGGATGCCCCATAAATCCATGCATCTCCAGCAGCGCGCCAGAAAGCGGTGATCCCAGTGTTAACGCCAGCGGTGCGCCCATATAGAACAGCCCCATAATGCTGGCGCGATTACGCTGCGGAAACCATTGCGAGGTGAGATAAATCATACCAGGGAAAAACCCAGCCTCCGCAGCACCAAGCAGAGTGCGAACAATCAGAAATTTCGCTTCAGTATCGGCCCATGCCATGGCAGCCGAAAGAAATCCCCACAGCAGTGTTGTCGTACCAATCCAGGTTCTTGCCCCCAGTTTGCGCATCAAAAGATTCGCCGGAACCCCCAGAAACGCGTATACCACAAAGAAAATGCCTGCTCCCAGCGCATAAGCTTCATTACTCAGCCCGGTATCAATCTGGTAGGTCTGTTTGGCAAAACCAATATTCGAACGGTCGAGAAACGCCAGCACATACAGCGCCAACATAAACGGAATTAAACGCGCGCGGTTTTTCTTCACCACGGCGTCAAGCAAAGCGGTGCTCATAAAAAGCTCCTTAGAATATGTGGGCGTTACCGTTGTCACAGCAACGCCCGGAGTGATTAGTGGCTGTAGGGGCGTTTCAAATTGCAGTCACGATTGAGTTCGACGCCGAAACCGGGTTTATCAAGCACTGATTTATGAATACGACCATTCACCGGAACCGGCTCATTAAGCAGAATCGGATCAAATTGCGGACGCATCGTTGAACAATCCGGGCTGGTCATCAGGAATTCACTGAATGGCGTATTGGTGAAGGTGATCACCGCATGGTGGGAGTAAACAGACGAACCGTGCGGCACCACCAGTTGCCCCCTGGATTTGGCGATTGCGGCAATTTCCACCAGCGTGGTTAAGCCACCGCACCAGCCAACATCCGGCTGCATGATGTCGATACCGGTTTCTGAAAGCGTACGAAAAGATTGCAGTGTGCCGTGGTGCTCACCACTGGTGACCATCATCCCCGCTGGCGCGTTGCGTTTCAGTTCGCGATAACCTTCATACTGCTGTGGCGGCAGGCACTCTTCGATCCATTTCAGGTTATAGGGCGCGCAAGCGTGGGCCAGTTTGGTGGCATAGTTCACGTCCTGACTCATCCAGCAGTCGAGCATTAACCAGAAATCCTCACCGCATTTTTCACGCATATCCGCGACCATAGCGGCATCTTTGCGGATCCCTGCATCGCCATCATGTGGCCCCCAGTGCGTCGGCATTTTGCCACCGATAAAGCCCATCTCTTTTGCCAGATCCGGACGCGCACCTGTGGCGTAGAACTGAATCTCATCACGAACTGCGCCGCCTAAAAGTTTATAAACCGGAAGCCCGACCACTTTGCCGAACAGATCCCACAGAGCCAGATCGACACAGGAAATCGTATTCATCACCAGGCCACCAGAGCCGGAGTAATACAGGGTGGCATTGAGCATTTGATCGTGGATCAGTTTGATATCACTGACACATTTACCCTCAATGAAACGGTTAAGGTGTTTTTCGACAATAAAACAGCCCATTTCACCGGCTGTCGAAACGGCGAATCCGGTCTGGCCGTTTTCTGCTTCGACTTCAACAATCAACGTGCCAAGAACGTTAATGCCAAATGACTGGCGTGACTGCTCGTAATCGCGGTATTTACTCATCGGGGTGGCAATATGATCGTCAATCCAGTGATTCGCCCCCTGGTCGTGATAATCACCACCGCCAGCGCCTTTTTCTGCTGTCGCACCGCCAGTAAACCAGGCGCGAACCTGTTTGATTTTTGGTAGGGTCATGCTGTTCTCCATTGTTATGAGGCCTGTAAGTCAAAGGGACTTTTCCATCCCAACAGACGTGAAATATCCCTGGCGCAGGCAATGGCCTTGCCCGCCAGATAATCACGGTATTCTTCATTGATTTGTAAGCGGGTACCGACCACCGAGATCGCAGCGGTAAGCTCGTTATTGGCGTTAAAAACCGGCGCAGCGACACAACGGACATCGGCGTAATCTTCGCCGTTGTCATAGCTCCAGCCCTGACGGCGAATACGCGCCAGTTCTTCGTGAAGTTGCTGTGGATGAGTAATCGTTGTGGGTGTCGCCTGCTCCCAGATCAGCCCTTCGATAATACTTTGCTGTACAGCGGCTGGTTGCCAGGCAAGAAGGCATTTACCTATTCCGGAGCGATAAAGCGAAAGGCTTTTTCCTTCATGGGAACGCACGCTGATAGTGGCTGATGACTCCACTTTCAAAATGTAATAAGCGCTGCCGTTATCAATAATCCCCAGGTGACATAACAGCCCGGTGGTATCCATCAGTTGCGTCAAACGCGGTCGAGCCAGTTCCCGGAGATCCATCTTGCTTAACGCATGACCGGAAAGCTCCACCAGCTTGGTCCACAAACAAAAATTTTCCTGGTGATCAAGGCTAAGAAAACGCTGACGCCTGAGTTCATTAAGCAGCAAATAGGCCGTGCTTTTAGGGATCCCCAATGTGTCAATGATCGTCGCAGCACTACAGGGGCCAATGCGGGCAATCAAATTGAGAATATCAATAGCCCGTGTCAGGGCGGGAACTTTGCTTGATTCCAACATACTGGACTCCAGTCTTAGATACTGGAATCAGTCTCGTTGCTCAGGGGGAGTAAAATTGTGAAGCGCATCAAATCCCGCTCCTCGTCCAGCGGACTGGAGAAATTACGCACAAATTTGTGAATCAGCGCACGGATTTTTTCTTATTGAGTACAACAGGTTGGACAAATTTTGCCGGAGGGGGAATGTGCCGGTGCAGTAAACCGGCACAGAGTGGCGGAATCAGACAGATAAGGTCATGGACTCAACAACCTCAATCCAGCCATGCTCACTGGCGATGTCCTGGCCGTTTAACCAACGGCGCAGCATATTCAGTGCCATCATTGCGCACACTTCCTGACGGATAGCCAGGCTGTAGCGCGTAGTGCTGAAACGCACACGCAGAGCGAAAGTGCCGTCTGGCGTGGCTAGCGCAAAGTTGAGATGCTCGTTCTCGAAACCCGAAACAGCCAGTGCCAGCCCGGCAAAATGGTTGGCCCGCCGTTCTGTCATCCAGTGCGCAGTTTGCGCCAGGGTTTCTTCCTGTGAAGGAACCACTTCACACGCCAGCAATGGAGCACCTGCGCGAGAAAGTAGCAAAGCCAATAAACCGCCGGTGAATTGCTCGCTCAACGTCAGGCTGAACTGGCGGTTTTGCAATTCGCGACTGATCTGCGCGGGCAGTCCTTCGGTGCCTTCGAAAATCACGCTCTGTCCGGCAACTCGTTTAACGTCCAGCCACAGTTTTTCCATCGCCTGTTGCTCGCTTGCCGGTCCGGTGAGCTTCAGTTCGATGATCGGCATTGAGGAGCGATAGCCCATTGTTACGCCCGGCGGCAGTTGTAGAGTGTCCAGGCTTTGTGCCAGATCGCTTTCCGAACGACCAAAGGTAGTCAAACGCAGACAAACCGGCGGCTGCGGTAAAGAAAAACGCTCGCGCAAGCGCGGCAGGATTTCGTGCTCGACCATCACCTTAAATTCTGACGGTACGCCGGGAGTAAAGAACATCAGGCAACGATTAAGCTGCACGGCAAAACCACAGGCGGTGCCTACCGGGTTATTGATAAATTCAGCACTGGCAGGTAGCTCCGCTTGTTTACGGTTGCTCGGTGCCATTACTCGTCCACGTTCGTGGAAATAGCGTTCCATCTCTTTGAGCCAGGCTTCATGCAACACCAGGCCTTCACCTTTTGCTGTCGCAGCGGCGAGTGCGCTTAAATCATCACTGGTCGGCCCCAGCCCGCCGTTAACGATCAGCACATCGGCGTGCTGACTCCGTTCGCGAAGAATGGTGACTAAGTCATCAAGGTTATCCCCCACCGTATTGCGGCGAGATAATGGCAACCCCTGATGAAAGAAAAAATCGGCCAGCCAGGCAGCGTTAGTGTCAACGATTTGCCCGTGTAACACTTCATCCCCGGTGGATAACATTTCCACTTTTAACATGGTTATCTCCTGCTTTTGTTATCGAATCACTATAACGCAAAGGGAGATAAGGCGTAGTAAGAAACTGAATGGCGCGGCAGAATGCCGCGCCGGAAGGGATCAGAAACTGGCGTTAACCCCCACATACGGGCCGTCAGCCACGGCGTTGTCGCGGTTACCGTCTTTACCAGAAAGGTTCAGGTAGCGATAACCCGCCTCAATACTGACTGGACGCATAATGGTGTAACGCGCGCCCGCATTCGCTTCCTCATAACTTTGAATACCGCTGGAGAGCGAATCCGGGGAGTAATAATACTCGCCAAACAGACGGAAACTGTTGCCAATTTTCCACTGCAAACCACCTCCTACCGCTGCGGCATAACCTTCATCGCCGTAATTCGGGTTGGTGTAAACGCCTTTTCCGCCAACGGTCGCCATTAACGGCCCGAGAGGCAGATTCAACCCCAGCCCCACGCCCGCGACGTCACCGTCGTCGTCGTTATGTGTCCAGTTACCGCTTAACGCCAGGCCCGTCGATTCAGTCCCAAAACCGACACCAATATTGGTGTATTCTTTACCCGCCTGACCGCTGATGCTCATTGCATTGACCGATGCAGAAACCAACAGCATTCCGGCCAGACCTGCTAGCGCAATTTTTTTCATATCCCCTTTCCCACAAGCAATTAATCAAAATTCCCAAAGCTGCGGGATTGTACTGCCTGGCGCAGAGGATTCAATGAGCGAAAAAAGGGATCTAGTCACTTATTGTAACTAAATACTTCTTAAATAATTAAACGCCGCAAAAATAAACACACTTTATCGATACACACAAAAATAATAATAAGTACAGTTATCATCGCAAAAGAGATTACTGTCACTTTCACATATTTCTGAGTTACCGTATTCTCATGGTTTCTTTTTATTTATAAGGAATACCCCTGTGCGACAACGGACTATTGTATGCCCTTTGATTCAAAATGATGGTGCTTATTTGCTGTGTAAAATGGCCGACGATCGCGGCGTTTTCCCCGGTCAATGGGCGCTTTCGGGTGGCGGCGTAGAGCCTGGCGAACGAATTGAAGAGGCACTACGCCGCGAAATTCGCGAAGAACTGGGAGAACAGCTGCTTTTGACAGAAATCACGCCGTGGACCTTCAGCGATGATATTCGCACCAAGACGTATGCAGATGGTCGCAAGGAAGAGATTTATATGATTTACCTGATTTTTGACTGCGTTTCTGCCAACCGAGAAGTGAAAATAAACGAAGAGTTTCAGGACTACGCGTGGGTAAAACCTGAAGATCTGGCGCACTATGATTTGAATGTCGCCACCCGAAAAACGTTACGTTTGAAAGGTCTTCTGTAACAATGATGACAGCCATTACTGGCTGTCAGATTGAAAATTTAGTGGTTAACGAATTCCCCATCCAGATAAACTTTGCCTTTTTCCACATGCATGACTAAACCATCCAGATAATCAGGTTTAAATGTCGCATCACGCTTATCTTTAGCAATATATGTCAGGCAATGATTATGGGTAAAAATAACGATATTTTTATCAGGTGCTTTGCTTTGTAAGTCCTTAATTGCACTATAAATCTCATTACCGCATTGAAGAAGTCGTTTATCTACCGTCAGCTTTTTACCCGCTGAAAACCAGGTCGCCGACTGAATGGTCCGGACGGTATTACTGGAATAAAGATCGAAATCAGGGATATCAGCACTAAAAGCGTTGCCCAGTTCACGGGCATCCTGGGTACCTTTGACCGTAATACCTGTTTTATCTGACAAGCATTGATTGGTTGAACGATCGCAACGTTCAGCATGGCGAAACAAAACGACAACCGGGTGCTGCTGTGCCAGTCTGGCCAGCGTTTTATTGTCGATACGTGGCAAACCATTGCTACTCCAGGCGGCATGAGTACCCAGTCCGGCAATTGCAGCGAGCGCCAGTAAAATGATGAAATATTTTTTTGACTTCAACGAAGAGCGGCAAAAAGCTAACACGTAAACTCCACCTATAGACAAGCGCAACCAGACAATTACCGTGAAATTGAGCGACATTTCTGGCGATAATTAGCAGTTGGTGTAATATTAAAAATCCTGCGATGCCGGCAAAATGCCTCAAAATTTTGCCAAATGCAAAGCCTAAATAAGAAAAAATATAAAAATTTCAATATTTACGTCTAATATTAGTTTCTTAAGGTTAAGTTAATATTCTATCCTTAAAATTTTGCTCCAAATGGCAAAATATACACAACACTCTTTATAGCAAATATAAGTGGACAGGTATTCAATGGCGGAAGGAAAAGCAATGTCAGAATTTTTGCCTTTTTCGCGACCAGCAATGGGCGTGGAGGAACTCGCTGCAGTTAAAGAGGTTCTCGAATCCGGTTGGATCACAACCGGTCCGAAGAATCAGGCGCTTGAACAAGCCTTTTGCCAGTTGACGGGAAATCAGCATGCCATCGCGGTCAGTTCAGCCACCGCCGGAATGCATATCACGCTAATGGCGTTGGAAATTGGCAAGGGCGATGAAGTGATTACGCCTTCCCTGACCTGGGTTTCAACCCTCAATATGATCTCCTTGTTGGGTGCAACGCCGGTAATGGTGGATGTCGACCGCGATACGCTGATGGTCACGCCTGAAGCGATCGAGTCAGCCATTACGCCACGCACTAAAGCCATCATTCCGGTGCATTATGCCGGTGCGCCAGCAGATATTGACGCCATTCGCGCCATTGGCGAACGTTACGGCATCGCAGTTATCGAAGATGCTGCCCATGCCGTCGGTACGTATTACAAAGGGCGACATATTGGCGCAAAAGGTACCGCTATTTTTTCATTTCATGCCATTAAAAATATTACCTGTGCTGAAGGTGGCCTGATTGTAACTGATAATGAAAACCTTGCCCGCCAGCTACGGATGCTGAAATTTCACGGTCTGGGTGTCGATGCCTATGACAGACAAACCTGGGGCCGTGCACCGCAAGCTGAAGTCTTAACACCGGGCTATAAGTACAATCTGACCGATATTAACGCCGCGATTGCCCTGACACAGTTAGCAAAATTAGAGCACCTCAACACCCGTCGGCGCGAAATTGTCCAGCAATATCAGCAAGCACTGGCAGCTCTCCCCTTTCAGCCATTAAGCCTTCCCGCCTGGCCGCACGTTCACGCCTGGCATCTGTTTATTATTCGTGTCGATGAACAACGTTGTGGTATCAGTCGCGATGCGTTGATGGAAGCGTTAAAAGAAAGAGGTATTGGTACCGGGTTACATTTCCGCGCCGCTCACACACAAAAATATTATCGCGAGCGTTTTCCCACGCTGTCGTTACCGAATACCGAATGGAATAGCGAACGCATCTGTTCGTTGCCGCTGTTCCCGGATATGACCACCGCCGATGCCGACCGCGTCATCACAGCCCTTCAGCAACTCGCAGGACAATAAGCCATGTTTGAAATCCACCCTGTTAAGAAAGTCTCGGTGGTTATTCCCGTTTATAACGAGCAGGAAAGCTTACCGGAATTAATCAGGCGCACCACAAAAGCCTGTGAATCACTGGGGAAAGAGTATGAAATCCTGCTGATTGATGACGGCAGTAGCGATAATTCCGCGCATATGCTGGTCGAAGCCTCACAAGCGGAGGGCAGCCATATTGTGTCTATCTTGCTTAACCGCAATTACGGGCAACATTCAGCGATTATGGCGGGATTCAGTCACGTCACCGGCGACTTAATTATTACCCTTGATGCCGATCTCCAGAATCCGCCAGAGGAAATCCCCCGTCTGGTGGCAAAAGCCGATGAAGGTTACGACGTGGTAGGGACTGTACGCCAGAACCGCCAGGACAGCTGGTTTCGTAAAACGGCATCGAAGATGATTAACCGGCTTATTCAGCGCACCACCGGCAAAGCGATGGGTGACTACGGTTGTATGCTGCGCGCCTATCGCCGTCATATTGTCGATGCGATGTTGCACTGCCATGAACGCAGTACCTTTATCCCGATTCTGGCGAATATCTTCGCCCGCCGTGCCATTGAAATTCCAGTGCATCATGCCGAGCGTGAGTTTGGTGAATCCAAATACAGCTTTATGCGCCTGATTAATTTGATGTACGACCTGGTGACCTGCCTTACCACAACGCCGCTACGTATGCTGAGTCTGCTCGGCAGCATTATTGCGATTGGAGGTTTTAGCATTGCGGTGCTGCTGGTGATTTTACGCCTGACCTTCGGACCACAATGGGCGGCAGAAGGCGTCTTTATGCTATTTGCCGTGCTGTTTACTTTTATTGGCGCTCAGTTTATCGGCATGGGATTACTCGGTGAATATATCGGCAGGATCTACACCGATGTCCGCGCCCGCCCCCGCTATTTTGTTCAGCAAGTTATCCGTCCATCCAGCAAGGAAAATGAATAATGAAAACCGTCGTTTTTGCCTACCACGATATGGGATGCCTCGGTATTGAAGCCCTGCTGGCTGCCGGTTACGAAATTAGCGCCATTTTTACCCATACTGATAATCCCGGTGAAAAAGCCTTTTATGGTTCGGTTGCCCGACTGGCAGCGGAAAGAGGCATTCCGGTTTACGCGCCGGATAACGTTAATCATCCACTATGGGTGGAGCGCATTGCCCAACTGTCACCAGAGGTGATTTTCTCGTTTTATTATCGCCATCTTATTCACGACAAGATTTTGCAGCTCGCTCCTGCAGGCGCATTTAATCTGCATGGTTCACTGTTACCAAAATATCGTGGTCGCGCGCCGCTGAACTGGGTGCTGGTGAACGGTGAAACGGAAACTGGCGTGACATTGCACCGAATGGTGAAACGTGCCGATGCTGGGGCCATTGTAGCGCAACTGCGCATTGCCATTGCGCCAGACGATATCGCCATTACGCTGCATCATAAGTTATGCCATGCCGCGCGCCAGCTACTGGAGCAGACATTACCCGCCATTAAAGACGGTAATATTCTGGAAATCGCCCAGTGCGAAAACGAAGCCACCTGTTTTGGTCGCAGAACGCCAGAAGACAGCTTCCTCGAGTGGCACAAATCGGCAGCAGTATTGCATAACATGGTGCGTGCAGTCGCCGATCCGTGGCCGGGTGCCTTCAGCTATGTTGGTAATCAAAAATTTACCGTCTGGTCGTCACGCGTGCATTCTCATGCGCCCGCAGCACAACCGGGGAGCGTGATTTCTGTTGCGCCACTGCTGATTGCCTGTGGCGATGGCGCGCTGGAAATCGTCACTGGACAGGCGGGCGACGGCATTACTATGCAGGGCTCGCAATTAGCCCAGACGCTGGGGCTGGTGCAAGGTTCACGCTTGAATAGCCAGCCGGTCTGCGCCGCCCGACGCCGTACCCGGGTACTCATCCTCGGGGTGAATGGCTTTATTGGCAACCATCTGACAGAACGCCTGCTGCGCGAAGATCATTATGAAGTTTACGGTCTGGATATTGGCAGCGATGCGATAAGCCGTTTTCTGAATCATCCGCATTTTCACTTTGTCGAAGGCGATATCAGTATTCATTCCGAATGGATTGAGTATCACGTCAAAAAATGTGATGTCGTCTTGCCTTTGGTGGCGATAGCCACGCCGATTGAATATACCCGCAACCCGCTGCGCGTATTTGAACTCGATTTCGAAGAGAATCTGCGCATTATCCGCTACTGCGTGAAGTACCGTAAGCGAATCATCTTCCCGTCGACTTCAGAAGTTTATGGGATGTGTAGCGATAAATACTTCGATGAGGACCATTCTAATTTAATCGTCGGCCCGGTGAATAAACCACGCTGGATTTATTCGGTGTCTAAACAATTACTTGATCGAGTGATCTGGGCCTATGGCGAAAAAGAGGGGTTACAGTTCACCCTCTTCCGCCCGTTTAACTGGATGGGACCGCGACTGGATAACCTTAATGCAGCGCGAATCGGCAGCTCCCGCGCGATTACGCAACTCATTCTCAATCTGGTAGAAGGTTCACCGATTAAGCTGATTGATGGCGGAAAACAAAAACGCTGCTTTACTGATATTCGGGATGGTATCGAGGCGTTATACCGCATTATCGAAAATGCGGGAAATCGCTGCGATGGCGAAATTATCAACATTGGCAATCCTGAGAACGAAGCGAGCATTGAAGAACTGGGGGAGATGCTGCTGGCGAGCTTCGAAAAACATCCGCTGCGCCATTACTTCCCACCGTTTGCGGGCTTTCGTGTTGTCGAAAGTAGCAGCTACTACGGCAAAGGATATCAGGACGTAGAGCATCGTAAACCGAGCATCCGCAATGCCCGCCGCTGCCTGGACTGGGAACCGAAAATTGATATGCAGGAAACCATCGACGAAACGCTGGATTTCTTCCTGCGCACCGTTGATCTTACGGATAAACCATCATGACCAAAGTCGGCTTACGCATTGATGTCGATACCTTTCGTGGCACCCGTGAAGGCGTGCCGCGTCTGCTGGAAATCTTGAGTAAGCATAATATTCAGGCCAGCATTTTTTTCAGCGTCGGCCCGGACAATATGGGCCGCCATCTCTGGCGACTGGTGAAGCCACAGTTTTTGTGGAAGATGCTGCGCTCAAACGCGGCATCGCTTTATGGCTGGGATATTTTACTGGCAGGTACGGCCTGGCCAGGTAAAGAGATTGGTCATGCCAATGCCGATATCATTCGTGAAGCTGCTAAATACCACGAAGTCGGCCTGCACGCCTGGGATCACCACGCCTGGCAAGCCCATAGCGGCAACTGGGATCGGCAAACGATGGTCGACGATATTGCACGAGGCCTTCGTACCCTGGAAGAGATTATCGGCCAACCAATAACCTGCTCCGCTGCCGCTGGCTGGCGTGCCGACCAACAGGTGATCGAAGCAAAAGAAGGGTTCCATTTGCGCTACAACAGCGATTGTCGTGGGGTGATGCCGTTTCGTCCCTTGCTCGACTCAGGAAAACCCGGCACTGCGCAAATCCCGGTGACCTTACCCACCTGGGATGAAGTGATTGGTCGGGATGTGAAAGCAGAAGATTTTAACGGTTGGTTACTCAACCGCATCCTGCGAGATAAAGGCACGCCGGTTTATACCATTCATGCAGAAGTTGAAGGCTGCGCTTATCAGCATAATTTTGTGGATCTCCTCAAACGCGCAGCTCAGGAAGGCGTGACATTTTGCCCTTTAAGCGAACTGTTATCAGGGATGTTGCCGCTCGGACAAGTTGTTCGCGGAAATATTGCCGGACGTGAAGGCTGGCTGGGTTGCCAACAAATTGCGGGTAGTCGCTGATGAAATCGGTACGTTACCTTATCGGCCTCTTCGCGTTTATTGCCTGCTATTACCTGTTACCGATCAGCACGCGTCTGCTATGGCAACCCGATGAAACGCGTTATGCGGAAATCAGTCGAGAAATGCTGGCATCCGGCGACTGGATTGTGCCCCATCTGTTAGGGCTACGTTATTTCGAAAAACCCATTGCTGGATACTGGATTAACAGCATTGGGCAATGGCTATTTGGCGCGAATAACTTTGGTGTGCGGGCAGGCGTTATCTTTGCGACCCTGTTAACTGCCGCGCTGGTGACCTGGTTTACTCTGCGCTTATGGCGCGATAAACGTCTGGCTCTACTCGCCGCAGTGATTTATCTCTCATTGTTTATTGTCTATGCCATTGGCACTTATGCCGTGCTCGATCCGTTTATTGCCTTCTGGCTGGTGGCGGGAATGTGCAGCTTCTGGCTGGCAATGCAGGCACAGACGTGGAAAGGCAAAAGCGCGGGATTTTTACTGCTGGGAATCACCTGCGGCATGGGGGTGATGACCAAAGGTTTTCTCGCCCTTGCCGTGCCGGTATTAAGCGTGCTTCCATGGGTTGCAACGCAAAAACGCTGGAAAGATCTCTTTATTTACGGCTGGCTGGCGGTTATCAGTTGCGTACTGACGGTTCTCCCCTGGGGACTGGCGATAGCGCAGCGGGAGCCTGACTTCTGGCACTATTTTTTCTGGGTTGAGCATATTCAACGCTTTGCAATGGATGATGCTCAGCATAGAGCTCCGTTCTGGTACTACTTGCCGGTCATCATTGCCGGTAGCCTGCCGTGGCTGGGATTACTCCCCGGAGCACTGTACGCAGGCTGGAAAAACCGCAAGCATTCCGCAACCGTCTATTTGTTGAGCTGGACGATAATGCCGCTGCTGTTTTTCTCCGTCGCTAAAGGCAAATTGCCCACCTATATTCTTTCCTGCTTTGCACCTCTGGCAATGCTGATGGCGCATTACGCTTTGCTGGCAGCAAAAAATAATCCTCTGGCGCTGCGGATTAATGGCTGGATTAACATCGCTTTTGGTGTCACTGGCATTATTGCCACATTTGTGGTCTCCCCATGGGGACCAATGAACACGCCAGTGTGGCAAACCTTCGAGAGCTATAAAGTCTTTTGTGCCTGGTCGATTTTTTCGCTATGGGCATTTTTCGGCTGGTACACCTTAACAAACGTCGAAAAGACCTGGTCTTTTGCCGCGCTTTGCCCGCTGGGGCTGGCGTTGCTGGTAGGATTTTCAATTCCTGACAGAGTCATGGAAGGAAAACATCCGCAATTTTTTGTCGAGATGACACAAGAATCACTTCAGCCAAGCCGCTATATTCTTACTGATAGCGTCGGTGTTGCCGCAGGTCTGGCATGGAGCCTGCAACGCGATGACATCATCATGTATCGCCAGACAGGTGAGTTGAAATACGGCCTTAATTATCCGGATGCGAAAGAGAGATTTGTCAGCGGTGATGAGTTCGCAAACTGGCTTAATCAACATCGTCAGGAGGGGATTATTACACTCGTACTTTCGGTTGACCGCGATGAAGATATCAACAGTCTCGCCATTCCGCCCGCAGATGCCATCGATCATCAGGAGCGTCTGGTGCTGATTCAGTATCGTCCCAAATGATCTGGCTAACATTAGTCTTTGCCAGCTTGCTTAGCGTTGCCGGGCAGTTGTGTCAGAAACAGGCAACCTGCTTTGTGGCGATAAACAAACGGCGCAAACATATCGTGCTGTGGCTGGGACTGGCGCTGGCTTGTCTTGGTCTTGCCATGGTGCTCTGGCTGCTGGTCTTGCAGAACGTACCGGTAGGCATTGCCTACCCGATGTTAAGTCTGAATTTTGTCTGGGTGACGCTGGCTGCAGTAAAACTGTGGCACGAACCGGTATCGCCGCGTCACTGGTGTGGGGTGGCGTTCATTATTGGTGGCATTGTGATCCTCGGGAGTACCGTGTAATGGGCCTGATGTGGGGATTATTCAGCGTCATTATCGCCTCCGCTGCGCAATTAAGCCTGGGTTTTGCGGCGAGTCACCTGCCGCCGATGACGCACTTATGGGATTTTATCGCGGCGCTGTTAGCTTTTGGCCTGGATGCCCGGATACTGTTACTCGGGCTGCTGGGTTATCTGCTTTCCGTTTTTTGTTGGTATAAAACACTACATAAACTTGCACTAAGCAAAGCCTATGCCTTGCTCAGTATGAGTTATGTGCTGGTATGGATTGCTTCAATGGTACTTCCCGGCTGGGAAGGAACTTTTTCGCTGAAAGCACTACTGGGAGTAGCCTGTATTATGAGCGGGTTGATGCTGATTTTCCTGCCCACCACAAAACAACGTTACTGAGTTTTCCCAGCCGATTGACACTGCCGTTCCCACTCATCGGGGCTGTAGCTGCTTGCCGAGAGGACTTTCACCGTATGCAGCTTTTCACGATTAATACAATAAAGCGCATTCTGCAAAGGCGAGAGTAAATCCCCCACTTTCACGGCGAAGTCACTCTTCACTTCGGCAATCATTTTTATCGTGCCACCAGCATCACAAAGCTTAAGTACATGTCTGTTATCTTGTTTATCACAGCATGACTTTTTAACCAGCCATTCCATTGCACCACCCTGTTTGATAAGAATTTTCACATTAATTTACAGATTAACAGATAAACCTATTATCAACGGCAATGGAATGGCAAAATTGCGAAGTGAAACTAATGATTTCTTAATCCTGGCGTTGCACCCACTCTTTTAGCGCCCGACGTGAAATTTTAATACCGCCGTTTTTCAGTTCTGATGGTAACGTTAACCAACGCACCGGTTGCTGAAAACGAGCCAACTTGTCTTTCACCCATTCGTCAAGATCAACGGTTTGCTGGTCATACTCCACCACCGCTACCGGCCGATGACCAAACTCCTTGTCGGCAACGGGGACGATAAACACCTGCAAAACCGCAGGATGTGCAGCAATAACGCGCTCGACTTCTTCCGGCTGAATACCCTCACCGCCACTGAAGAATAGATTGTCTAAACGTCCGACAATGGTCAGCTTGCCATTATGCATCTCACCGCGATCGCGCGTGGCGTACCAGCCTTCGTCATTAACCAGTGGAACCCGTTGCCCGTTACGCCAGTAACCTTCTGCCATACTGGCAGCCCGCAGCCACACTTCATCATTAACGATTTTCACTTCCCGACCCGGCAGCGGCGAACCAACGTCCGCCAGGCCGTCGGCTTCTTTCGCACACACCGTGGAGGCAAACTCGGTCAGACCATAGCCGCAAAAGCAACGAATCCCCTGCTCGCGCGCCTGTTCCGTCAACTCGACCGGGATAGCCGCACCGCCAAGTAAAACCGCTTTCAGGGAAACGGAACTACGGTTAACCAGCAAACGCCAGAGTTGTGTTGGCACCAGTGAAGCGTGAGTACAGCCTGCCAGCATTTGCTCCAGGGGCTGTTTATCACGTACCGTCATCCGCGCACCAGCGTATAACCAGCGCCACATAATCCCCTGACCGGAGACGTGAAACAGCGGTAAAGAGAGCAACCAGTCATCGTGCTCGCCAAACGGTATCAGCGATAACACACCTTGCGCACTGGCAAGATGGGCCTGATAAGTATGAACAGCGGCTTTCGGCAAACCGGTAGAGCCGGAGGTCAACGTCATTGAGCACAGACGCGTCGGCTGCCACGCAGCGGCATGTGCGCCTTCAACCAGCTGAATGTGCAGCGACGTTAACGCCGGAAACGTGTTTTCCCCATCCGGCACCAGCGCAAATTGCAGCGTCAGATTGGGCAGCAATTCTTCAAGCAACGGTTGCGGCAGCTGAGGGTTCACGGGCAACACCCGCGCCCCGCATTGCAGTAACGCCAGCCAGGCGAGCAGCGTTTGCGGCGTATTCCACGCCCGCAACATCACGCCGCTGCCCTCAACAACGCCCTGCGCCACAAAGCCGGAGGCTAATTCATCGACGCGAGCACAAAGCTCGCGCCAGTTAAGTTGCTCGTCATTAAGACGTAAGGCGATGGCTTCTCCCCGCACTTGCCGCCAGTGACGCCACGGCCAGTCAGAGAAGATCATAACAGCCGCTCCAGTGCATCAACTTCCACTAACGGTAGCGGGCTACCCGGCCAGCGACGAACCTGCTGCGCCTGCATCAGATCCAGCGTGTCCAGTCCCGGAATGGTGTCTGGCGTTAACCAGGCAGCAATCCGCGCCAGTTGCGTTAAGCCTAAGCTCGACTCAATAGAAGAACTGATCACCGCCGTCAGCCCCAGCGCGTGCGCCGCCTGCACCTGCTCGCGTACTTTATCCAGGCTGCCCGTGAGCGTGGGTTTGATAACTACCGCGCGCACACCTTTTTCCGCCACAAAGGCAAAATCCGGCTCACGCAGGCTTTCATCCCAGGCAATGGCAATGCCGGTTTCACGGGCAAACGCACGCGAATCATCGCGGGTTTTGCACGGCTCTTCGAGAAAAGCAATGCGGTGGCGATAATCCGGGTTAACGTATTTGGCAAACTGCTGGCCTTTCAGCGGTGTCCAGGCGCGATTCGCGTCAAGACGCAAATGCAGATCCGGAATTGCCTCCAGCAACAGATTCACCACCATGCCGTCGCGCACGGCTTCGTACAATCCCACTTTGACCTTCGCCACTTTCTCACCAGGCATATCGGCAAGTTTGAGGATCAGATCGTCAGGATCGCCATTACACAGTGGTGCCGCACGGTAATTGGCCGCCTGCGGGAGCGTATCTGCCAGCTCCGCCAATGCACAGCTTACGCCAAAGGCCACGGAAGGCATCTGCGGTAATTCGCAATCGCCTGCCAGCCAGTTATTTACCCAGGCAAGCAGCACGCTTTGCGCCTCTTCCCAGGTTTCCTGGCTGAAGCCCGGCAGTGGGGAGATCTCCCCCCACCCTTCGCGCTCGCCCTCACGCAGGCAAACGTACAGCCCGTCGCGGGTTTTTAACCGCCTGTCGCGCAGAACCACCCCCGCGTCCATGGGGATCTGCCAGCGGTATACCTGCGCGCTACGCATTACGGATTCCGTTTAAATTTGCTGAAGTCAGGCTGACGTTTCTGGTTGAAGGCGTTGCGACCTTCCTGACCTTCTTCCGTCATGTAGAACAGCATGGTGGCGTTGCCCGCCAGCTCCTGCAGACCTGCCTGACCGTCACAGTCGGCGTTCAGTGCAGCTTTCAGGCAGCGCAGCGCCATCGGGCTGTTTTGCAGCATTTCACGGCACCAACGGACGGTTTCTTTTTCCAGATCCGCCAGCGGCACCACGGTGTTTACAAGGCCCATATCCAGCGCCTGTTTTGCGTCGTACTGACGGCACAGGAACCAGATTTCACGCGCTTTTTTCTGTCCGACGATGCGCGCCATGTAGGAAGCGCCCCAGCCGCCGTCGAAGGAACCGACTTTCGGGCCAGTCTGACCGAAGATGGCATTATCTGCCGCGATAGTCAGGTCGCACATCATGTGCAGAACGTGACCGCCGCCGATGGAGTAGCCAGCCACCATCGCGACAACTGGTTTCGGACAGGTACGAATCTGACGCTGGAAGTCCAGCACGTTCAGGTGATGTACGCCGGAATCATCTTTATAGCCGCCGTAATCACCACGCACTTTCTGGTCACCACCGGAGCAGAACGCTTTATCGCCTGCGCCAGTCAGAATGATCACGCCGATGTTGTCGTCATAACGCGCATCTGCCAGTGCCTGGATCATCTCTTTTACCGTCAGAGGACGGAAGGCATTGCGCACCTGCGGACGATTAATGGTGATTTTTGCGATACCGTCGGCAGATTTTTCATAACGAATGTCCTCGAAACCTTCGGAGCAGTCGTGCCATTCAACCGGTGCGTAAAGCATTGCTTCATCAGGATAAATCATATTGTGTCCTTTAGTCAGAAACGCAAGATCTGCGCCAGACTTGCGATTACGCCAGCGGGATTTTCCCGATGCGCGTTATGTCCGGCGCGAGGAATGACATGGCATTCGGCAGCCAGTTCCGCCGCCAGAGCGCGGAATTTGCTGTCACGTTCACCACATAAATAATAAAACGCAAATGTGCGGGCGCTAAGGTTAGCACGTAAATCGGGCTGGACGGCGAGAGAAGTCGCCTCCAGCATGGCGGCAAGCGTTGCGCCATTATTGTTGCTGCGCAGCGCAACCAGCTCCCGGCGTTGTTCGTCATTGAGTGAGGCAAAAACAGGCTGTTGATACCAATCAGCAAATACCGCCGTTAACGGTTCTGTGCGAAAACGCTGCGCCCATTGGCGATCGGAACGCTGACGTTGCGTGCGTTGTTCAGCATTTTGCAACCCAGGATGCCCGCCTTCGACAACAACCCCACAAAGCCCCGCCAGCCCCTGGCAAGCCGCCATCATCGCCACCCGTCCGCCAAGCGAGTACCCCACCAGCCAGAAGTCAAGGATGTTGTAACTAACCAAGGTTTTACACAGTAAGCCGGTGACATCATCAAATCCATCGACGCTAATCGCCGCCGAACCACCGTGACCAGGGAGATCAACATACAACCGTGAGTAGTCGACAAACGCCTCGCCCACTTCTTGCCATTCGTGGCAATCGCCGGAAAAACCGTGCAAAAACACCAGCCAGGGTAAACCTGGTTTGCCGTGTTTTGCCTGCGCGTGGAGGATCATAAATGGCTTACCTGCGCCAGAAGTTGCTGGAGCGTTTGCGCACCATCGGTGTCGTTAACCACCATTTCAATCACCGTGGTGGTTGGCGTGCGCCAGGCGTCAGCAAGCGCCGTTTCAAGTTCCTGCCAGTTTTGCGGACGATGATATTTCAGCTCGAACATCGCGGCGGCGTGCTCAAAATGGACGTTTTGCGGCATCAGGTAAAAACGCTCGCGCTCGCTTTTCGGCGTTGGCAACAGCGAAAAAATTTGCCCGCCGTTGTTGTTCACCACAATTAATACCAGCGGCGCGGAAACCTGGCGCAATAATGCCAGCGCGTTGAGATCGTAAAGTGCGGAGAGATCGCCCACAATCGCCAGCGTCGGTTTGCCGCTTGCCCGCTGAACGCCGGCGGCAGTCGAGAGCAGCCCGTCGATACCGCTGGCACCACGGTTGCTGTACACCGGGTAACCTGCCGGAAGTTGCGAAAGCGCATCAATCAGACGCACCACCAGGCTGTTACCGACAAACAATTGCCCCTGTTCAGGCAAGTAGTCGCTGATGCGATGCGCCAGTTGCGCTTCGCCAAACGCATCGCGACGGGCAATAACCGCCTGCATTGCCTGTTCCGCCAGGCGCGGGATTTCAACGCACCAGGGCTGGCGTTTTTCTGCCGGATGCAGCTCCAGCCAGTCGGCAATATTGGCAATTAAGCGACGTCCGCGATGATGTGCCGGATCAAGTCGCCCTTCGATGTCATCAACAATCCAGTACTCTTCCGGTTCACAGCTTGCCTGCCATTGCAGGAGCCGTTTGCCCGTCAGGCTGCTTCCCAGTTGCACCACAATTTGCGCCTGTTGCAGTTCGCTGGTCGCTTTGGCATTGCCTAACCAGAGATCGGCACACGGCAGCGGCTGTCCGGTTTGCGACAGCACATCGCCAATCAGCGGCCAGCCAAGAGTTTGCGCCCACAGTGCGACTTTTTTGCCTTCTTCCGCACTCATGCGCCCGGCAACCACCACGCCGCGCTTTTGTCGCCAGAAGAACCAGTCGCGCTGTTTTTCACTTTCCAGTCGAGGCGCTTCACGCAGCCACGGCTTATCGTCCTGCCACCAGTCGCCCAGACGCTGTTGCCAGCTAAGCCCGGTGTCGTCCATTTCGCCATACAGCGGTTCGGCAAACGGACAGTTGATATGGACTCCACCAGCATGAAGCGTACCGAGAGCGTGGTCGATGGTAGAAACCAGCCAACGTGCGGGGATATCCTGGGTCGGGCGCGGCAATGAAATACTGTGCGTGGGGTGAGAGGCGAACATTCCCGGCTGACGAATCGCCTGATTCGCGCCGCAGTCAATGAGCTCCGGCGGGCGATCGGCGGTTAACAGGATCAGTTTTTCTCCGGTTAACCCGGCTTCAATCAGTGCCGGATAGAGATTTGCTACCGCCGTGCCGGAGGTCACAATCACAGCCACCGGCTGCTTGCTGACTTTCGCCAGCCCCAGCGCCAGATGCCCCAGTCCACGCTCATCGAAATGGGTGTGGTGAATGAATGCGGAATTCTCCGCCGCCGCTAACGTTAACGGTGTAGAACGCGAGCCAGGGGCGATACAGATGTGTCTGACGCCGTGACGCGTTAATGCTTCCAGAATGACCGCCGCCCAGCGTCGGTTAAATGCGCTTACTGACATGAGTTTGTCCGGTATCAATATTGCGGCTAAGTATAAGGAGCTACAAAAATAGATTATTGATATGAATCGGTAATGATGCGACTCATTACTATTCCATTTGTAATAAAGTACGCAGCCCTGCCGCTTTGTTGTCGATTTCCTGCCACTCTTGCTCGGGGTCGGAACCACGGACAATGCCCGCGCCAGCATATAGCCGCACGACATTGCCGCTAATTTTTGCTGAGCGCAGGGAAACGCAGAATTCGCTTTGTTGTAATGAGAGATAGCCCGCAGAACCGGCGTACCATTCTCGGGTGAACGGTTCGTGACGGGCGATAAACTGTCGCGCCAGATCGCGCGGTAAGCCAGCAACTGCTGCCGTTGGCTGCAACTGATGTAAACAGATCACATCATCCGCTTTGTTGAGTGCAGTCCAGATACAGCGGCGAAGATGCTGCACTTTACGCAGACGCAGTACCTGCGGCGGTAAAACATCCAACGTCTGGGTATCGGCCTGCAATCGTTGGCAGATATCCTCCACCACCAACATGTTCTCGCGCTGGTTTTTATCATCCGCCATCAGCCACTCACCCAACCGCTGCGCCTGCTTATCATCAGGATGATTTGCTACCGTTCCCGCCAGCGCTTCAGTACGCAGCGCTTTGTCACGCCGCCGCCATAATCGTTCCGGTGAAGAGCCAAGAAAAGCATTTTCGCCATCAAAGGCCATGTAAAAATGGTAGCAATTCAGATTCAGTCGACGACTGGCAGCCATCATCGCCGCCGCATTGACCGGACTTGCGAAATGCAGGTCAGTTGCCCGAGCAAGCACCACTTTGTCGAGCTCACCTTCGGCGATGGTTTTCGTTGCCAGTTCGATTAATTGCGTCCACCCCGTTTTGTCCGGCCAGTGTTGTTCTCGGGTGGTGGTTAAATGTAACCCAGGCAAGGGTTTAATACTCACCAGTGTGGCGATAAATTCTTTTGCCTTAATCGCATCATGCTGAAGGGATCTTTCGCTGAATAGCGTCAGCCGCAGCGTGGCTTTACCGCCACAGCGTCGCCATTCGAGGCGTGGTAAAAGTAAATTGCCCTGCGACGGGTCAAACGCATTCAACCCCCAGATGCGTAAGTCGGCGTGTTCCGGGTGCTGGCGAAGAAAACGTTGTGCCTGGTCCAACGACGTAAAACGGGTTATCGCACCCAGGACGGCAGCTTCTTCATCACCATTACGTTGTTGCCAGTAGAATTGCGGATACACCTGCTGACTGGCCAGCCAGTTCAAGGCATCAAAAGCGTCTTTGAGAGGGAAAGGAATATCGATAACCCGAATGCCGGGTGTCGCCGGAATCTCTTGCGACAAATGGCGCAGTAGATTTTCCAGCGCCGTAGTAAGTGATTGCACGCGGACCTCTCCCTGTTAAAAGCCTCACATTATACGGGGTACGACAAAAAAAATGCAGTACCCCGGTGTAGGGAGGTTTTAACGGCGTGCCAGCAACAGTCCTAGTACCAGCCCAACGGCCGCACCCACACCAATTCCTTGCCAGGGTTTTTCGTGGACGTAGTCATCAGCACGATAAACTGCCTGCTTCGCCCGATAGTAATAACTGTCTGAAGCCTGGCTAACCCGTTTTTTCACATCATCCAGCGCTTTTTCTGCACGCGCTTTCAGCTCAACATATTTCTGATCGGCGGGATCGCCAGAGGAGCGGAGCACCTCTTCCAGTGTTTCACTAAGCAGCGTCAGGTCGTCATCGATACGTGTATCACCAAACTGATTAGACATTCTCGTTCTCCATTTGCGTAAAACCTGTCACTAACTATAGACAATGGTTATTGATTACGCCTGAATTACCTCGCGTGCCATCCCAATGTGTGGGATACCATCTTCTTCATAGACCTCCGTCACAGGGATAAAGCCAAAACTTTGGTAGAAGTTTTGCAGATGCGCCTGCGCCCCGAGGTAAACAGGCTTATCAGGCCAGTGGTGCGCGCATGTTTCGAGTGTTTTACTCATCAGCTGCTGCCCCACTTTTTCGCCACGCAACGCTTCACTGACAATCACCCGACCAATAACGACCGGTTCAAGATCATCATCACTTTTCAGAATCCTCGCATACGCTACCAGTTCATCATTTTTCCATCCGAGAATATGGCGATTATCTCCCGTCAAATCATCACCATCGATATCCTGATAAGGGCAATTCTGCTCAACAACAAACACCGCGCAACGCAGTTGTAATAAGGCATAAAGCTGGGAAACCGATAATTCAGAGTGATGCAGATCTTGCCATTCAATCATAATGCTCTCCTTTTAGATGTATGCCTTATACTAGCCGGAATATTTTTTGAAACGTGATGAACTCATGGAATTAATTTTTTTAGGTACTTCAGCCGGTGTGCCAACCCGTACGCGCAATGTCACGGCAATATTGCTTAACCTGCAACATCCGACCCAGAGCGGTCTTTGGTTGTTTGACTGCGGTGAAGGCACCCAGCATCAGCTACTGCATACCGCCTTTAACCCTGGAAAACTGGACAAGATTTTTATCAGTCACCTTCATGGCGATCATCTCTTTGGTTTACCCGGCATGCTGTGCAGTCGTTCTATGTCTGGTATTGTCCAACCCTTAACGATTTATGGTCCGCAAGGTATCCGTGAATTTGTGGAGACCGCGCTGCGGATTAGCGGCTCATGGACCGATTATCCGCTGGAAATTGTCGAAATTGGCGCTGGCGAAATTTTCGATGATGGCCTGCGCAAAGTGACCGCTTATCCGCTGGAACACCCACTGGAATGCTATGGCTATCGTATTGAAGAACATGATAAACCGGGTGCATTAAATGCCCAGGCATTAAAAGCTGCTGGCGTACCGCCTGGCCCACTGTTTCAGGAATTAAAAGCGGGCAAAACAATCATGCTGGAAGATGGAAGGCAGATTAACGGCGCAGATTACTTAGCCGCTCCAGTACCAGGTAAAGCGCTCGCTATTTTCGGCGATACCGGCCCCTGCGATGCCGCACTTGACCTGGCTAAAGGTGTCGATGTCATGGTGCACGAAGCGACGCTGGATATAACCATGGAAGCCAAAGCCAATAGTCGCGGTCATAGCTCTACACGCCAGGCTGCGACACTGGCCCGTGAGGCTGGAGTCGGTAAGCTAATCATTACCCACGTCAGCTCGCGCTATGATGACAAAGGTTGTCAGCACCTGTTACGTGAATGCAGGTCAATTTTCCCGGCGACTGAACTAGCGAATGATTTCACCGTGTTTAACGTTTAACTCTGCTTATTATTAAAAACAGGGCGAAACTTGCCCTGTTATCGCAACCCGCACTACATATATCCCCCACACGGGCATATTGAGCGATTTTTGATATTTATTCATCTCCTTACGCACTATATTCAGAGCAATAAGTTGCCTCTTTTTATCTTCATTCAGCACAACCTTTGCAACTAAAAGGAGCCTATAATGGTTACAGTTGTCAGCAATTATTGTCAATTATCTCAAACCCAACTCAGTCAGACATTTGCAGAAAAATTTACTGTGACCGATGAATTACTGCAGTCTTTAAAAAAAACAGCGTTATCCGGAGATGAAGAAAGTATTGAGTTACTGCATAACATTGCGTTAGGTTATGATGAATTTGGGAAAAAAGCTGAAGATATTCTTTACCATATTGTTATAAACCCAACAAATGAGACCCTATCGATTATCCGACTTATCAAAAATGCCTGTTTAAAATTATATAATTTGGCACATACCGCAACCAACTCCCCCCTTAAACCAGTTGGTCCGGATAATTCAGATGATCTCCTGTTCAAAAAGCTATTCTCCCCGTCAAAATTAATGACAATTATCGGTGAGGACATTCCTCTTATATCAGAAAAACAGTCGCTTTCAAAGGTACTTTTAAATGATAAGAATAATGAACTGAGCGATGGTACAAACTTCTGGGATAAAAATCGTCAATTAACCACGGATGAAATAGATTGCTATCTTCAGAAGATCGCCGCTAATGCAAAAAATACTCAAGTCAATTATCCTACTGGTCTCTTCCTCCCCGATTCCAACAGCACTTACCTGGAAATCGCTCTCAATGATAATATTAAGAGCGATCCATCATGGCCGAAAGCAGTCCAGTTATTCCCCATAAATACTGGCGGACACTGGATATTAGTTTCGCTACAAAAAATAGTTAATGAAAAAAATAACACACAACAAATAAAATGCGTCATATTCAACTCATTACGTGCACTAGGCCATGATAAAGAAAATTCACTTAAGCGTGTCATTAATAGTTTCAATTCTAAATCCATGGGAGAAATGCCGAATAATGATAATATAACAGATCATTTAGCTGAACCAGAAATAATATTTTTACATACCGATCTTCAGCAATACTTAAGCCAAAGTTGCGGTGCATTTGTGTGCATGGCAGCCAAAGAAGTAATTGAACAAAGGGAAAGTAATTCTGACAGTGCCCACTATACGTTATTAAAAAACTATGCTGACAGATTTAAAAAATATTCAGCAGAAGAGCAGTACGAAATTGATTTTCAACATCGACTGATAAACAGAAATTGTTATTTAGATAAATATGGCGATGCAAATATCAATGATTATTATAGAGACTTAGGAATAAAACACTCACAACCCCAAAATAGAGCATCAGGCAAAAGAGTAAGTTAACATCATTGTTAATTAATTCGACCAGTCAGCAAATATGCTGACTGGTCGAACATAGTTTGCTAAAAAGTCATCACTGGTGGATGCCAGTCACACCATCCACCAGTTCAACCAGGCGAATAAATTCCGCCCTGTAACCCTGTTGATCTTCCCCTTTTGCCTGCTGAGCCCACTGTTTTATCTGCTGCCATGAGATTTCGTCCAGGTATTCAGAACCGCGTAATTTTTGCCCATATGCAGCTACTGCTGCGCGAAAACGCATATCTTCAGAGGGCGCGTTTATTGTTGGCCCCAGCGGGAATTCAACTAACTGACTTTCTTTTCCCTGCGGGTATTTCCAACGAATCTTTAACCAGGCAAGTTCTTTTGTTTTGTCCGATTTCGCTGATTTGTTATCCGGGGCATAGCGTAACTTATCAATTGATGCTTTTTGCCCTTTCAGCGTTAATTCGAATAACAACGTTATATGTTTACCTGCGCCAATATCACCCGCATCAACGTTGTCGTTATTAAAATCTTCCGCCCGAAGTTGGCGCTTTTCATAACCAATCTGACGGTATTCCGTTACCCACGCGGGGTTAAACTCAATTTGCGCTTTGACATCTTTTGCTACGCTAATCAACGTCTGCCGCATTTCACTGTTCAATACTTTCTGTGCTTCAGCGAGGGTATCAATGTAGCTGTAGTTACCGTTGCCAACATCGGCGATTCGCACCATCATTGCCTCGTTGTAATTGCTATCCCCCACGCCAAACGTGGACAGAGAAACACCGGACTCCCGCTGTTTTTTGACCATTGATTCAATCGATTTAGGATCGTCAATGCCGACGTTAAAATCACCATCAGTGGCCAATAAAATGCGATTGATGCCACCCTTAATAAACCCCTTCGCCGCCTGCTGATAAGCCAGTTCCAGCCCGGCACCGCCATTGGTACTGCCATCGGCATCCAGCGAATCAATTGCGGCATTAATTTCCGCCTTGTGACTCCCGGAGATAGAAGGCAACGCAATACGGGAGTCGCCAGCGTAGGTCACGATGGCAATGTTATCCTGCTCACGAAGTTCTTTGACCAATAATTTCAACGAAGACTGGATAAGTGGCAAACGTTCATCAGAAATCATTGAACCAGAAGTGTCGATAAGAAAGACCAGATTAGAAGCTGGTAACTCTTCACTTTTGCGATCTTTCGCCAGGATATCAACTTTCAGCAATGTTCGCTGTTCATTCCACGGCGCAGGTGCCAGTTCGTAGCGCATAGCGAAAGGTATTGGCTTACTGGCGGGAACAGGTTCTTTATTATTGCTTTTATCATTAATAACCCAGTCTGACGGAAAATAATTCACCATCTCCTCCACCCGCACTGCATCTGGCGGAGGCAACTGCCCATGATTGAGAAAACGGCGTACATTCGCATAACTGCCGGTGTCGACGTCAAGGCTAAATGTCGCCAACGGGTTTTGCGCTACCTGCTTAACCGGATTATCATCGAACTGCTGATAGCGAGCGGTTCCTGGATTTGCGATTTGGGAGGCTGCTTTTTCTCTGGCTGCATGTTGATATTTTGGAGCCGCCTGTAAGCGCCCCTGCAAAGCCTGTTTGTCTGAATATTGTTGCGCTTCTTGCTGGGCTAAGGCTTTTGCTTTCGCGTCTGCAGTGGCTTTAGCGGCGACGGATCTTTGCTCGGCCTCTTTTATTGCAGCATGTTGCGCGGCAAGCACTTGCTGGTCTGTGGGAGTACTGGGTTGTTGTTGCAGACTTTCCTTATTCTCAGATTCCGGCCCACATCCTGACAAAATCAAACTACTCATAAGCAACATGATTATATTTTTATTTCGCATATAAAATCCTTTTAAATAAACTCAGGCACCAGACATAAAATACACTCTTTGTATCATCCTGCTGATCTTGATAAAATACAATATCGAAACCTACAACAAATAATGATTCAATAACGCAACCCATTAATAATTTGCATATGAAAAAAAATAAAATTTGCTTTTATTATATTAATTCTGTTTTCACTCCCTCTGATTATTTTTTACCAACCCTGGGTCAATGCATTACCGCCAACTCCCCGACACGCAAGTCCTGAGCAATTAGAAAAATCAGTTCGTTATCTTACACAAACTGTGCATCCACGTAGTGCCGACAATATTGATAATCTGAATAGGTCCGCAGAGTATATAAAAGAGGTCTTTGTCAGTAGCGGTGCCAGAGTTACCTCGCAGGACGTCCCCATTACGGGTGGCCCCTACAAAAACATTGTTGCTGATTATGGTCCTGCCGATGGACCGCTGATTATTATTGGTGCGCACTATGACTCTGCCAGCAGTTATGAAAACGATCAATTGACCTATACGCCGGGCGCGGATGATAACGCCAGTGGCGTGGCAGGATTACTCGAACTGGCACGTTTGTTACAGCAGCAAGCACCGAAAACTGGCGTGCAGCTGGTCGCCTATGCGTCGGAAGAACCGCCCTTCTTTCGTAGCGATGAAATGGGGAGCGCGGTACATGCAGCTTCGCTTGAGCGTCCAGTGAGATTAATGATAACGCTGGAGATGATTGGCTATTACGACTCTGCGCCTGGTAGTCAGGATTACCCTTACCCGGCAATGTCCTGGCTTTATCCCGATCGGGGAGACTTTATTGCCGTGGTCGGCAGAATGCAGGATATCAACGCCGTTCGTCAGGTAAAAGCGGCATTGTTGTCATCCCGGGATTTATCTGTTTATTCTATGAATGCCCCAGGGTTTATTCCCGGTATTGATTTCTCTGATCACCTTAATTATTGGCAACACGATATTCCCGCCGTAATGATTACCGACACCGCTTTTTATCGTAATAAACAATACCACTTGCCCGGTGATACCGCAGACAGATTGAATTATCAGAAAATGGCTCAGGTAGTGGATGGGGTTATAACTTTGTTATACAACAGTAAATAATAAAAATTTCTCGAGGCGGGTCCAGAAAAAGCGACATGTACATTTTATTTTCCCTCGTCTGTTTTAAGATGCGAAACATGAAATTCAACGGAGGAAAATAAAATGGGAATGATTGGCTATTTTGCAGAAATTGACTCAGAAAAGATTAACCAACTTCTTGAGTCTATTCAAAAACCTTTGATGGATAATATACATGACACGCTTTCAGGATTACGCCGACTGGATATTGATAAACGCTGGGATTTTTTACACTTTGGCCTGACGGGTACATCTGCATTTGACCCCGCGAAGAATGACCCGCTAAGTCGCGCAGTGCTTGGTGAACACAGCCTAGAAGATGGCATAGATGGCTTCCTGGGATTGACCTGGAATCAGGAGTTAGCCGCGACAATCGACCGACTGGAATCACTGGATCGAAGTGAGCTGCGTAAACAGTTTTCCATTAAGCGACTCAATGAAATGGAGATTTATCCGGGAGTAACCTTTTCAGAAGAGTTAGAGGGGCAACTCTTTGCTTCGATCATGCTTGATATGGAAAAGCTGATTAGCGCGTATCGACGTATGCTGCGACAAGGGAATCATGCGCTGACGGTTATTGTTGGGTGATGGGGTCAGGGCACCAAAAAAAACCGCCGAACATGTCGGCGGCTTTCTGACTTACGAACTGACAGCTTACATCAGCGGCATTGCTAACCGCACAATGCTAATCAGCGGTTGTGGCCATACACCCAGCACCAGTACCAACAGTGCAGAGATCAGCACCACGATACCGCCCGCGCTGTACTGCCAGTTTGATGGTGCATCGCGACCCGGTTGTTCCGGGGCGTGCAGGTATAAGCTCACCGCTACGCGCAGGTAGTAGTAGAGGCCGATTGCCGAACCGACAACCACCGCGCCCACCAGCCACCACAAGTGTGCCTGGACACCGACCGCCAGCACGTAGAACTTACCGATAAAGCCCAGCGTCATCGGAATACCGGCCAGAGACAGCATCATCACCGTCATCACCGCCGCGAGGATCGGACGATGCCAGAACAGACCGCGGTAAGAGAACAGGGAATCAGCATCCGGGCCACGATACGGGCTGGACATCAGGCTGACCACGCCGAACGCGCCGAGGCTGCTGAACAGATAACCGGCCAGGTAAACCCCTACCGCTTCCATCGACATCTCGCCCGTTTGCAGCGCAATCAGCGCCACCAGCAGATAGCCGAGGTGAGAGATAGATGAGTAACCGAGCAGACGTTTGATATTGGTCTGGCTCAGCGCCATCAGGTTACCGAAGATGATGGAGGCAAAGGCGATAATCGCCAGCACCACGCGAATCGCTTCACTGTCACCCACCGGAGCGTAAAGGAACAGACGCATCACCACGCCGAAGATAGCGATTTTGCTCGCCGTCGCCAGGAAAGTGGAAACCGGCGCAGGCGCGCCCTGGTATACGTCTGGCGTCCACAGGTGGAACGGCACCAGAGAGAGTTTGAAGCCAAGGCCAACAATCATCAGGCCGAAACCTGCCAGCAACAGCGGCTCGTTGAGCATACCGTCGCCGAGGTTTTTACCCAGCGCGACAAACGACAGGTCGCCAGACTGCGCATACACCAGCGCCATACCGAACAGCAGGAAAGAAGACGCTGCGGCAGAGAGAATGGTGTATTTGATACTGGCTTCCAGCGAACGTTTCTGGCGGAAAGCGTAACCGACCAGGCCAAACAACGGCAAAGAGATCAGTTCGATACCGAGGAACAGAGACGCCAGATGGTTGGCATTCGCCAGCAGGATCCCGCCCAGGGCGGCAATTAACACCAACAGGTAGAACTCGTCCTTGTTGTCGTTATAGCCTTCAAGCCACGGGTAGGCGAAAGTACAGGTGGCGAGGCTCGCCAACAATACCAGCCCGGTGTAAAGCATGGCGAAACCATCAACGCGCATCAGTGGCGTAACGTCCATAGCGCCCGCCTGGCCGACAAACCAGAGCGAAACCAGCGCCGCGTTAAGCCCAATAACCGAGAGCGTAGCGTTGAGGAAATGATTGCGTCGCCACGCAATGGAGAGCATCACCACCACCACCGTCAAGCCGACGATCAGCAACGGTAGCAGTGCGATCAGGTTTTGTGGAGTTATTGTCATGGCGATTTACGGCCTTGTAGTAGTAACGGAATTAACAAACCACTGCTGGATATTGCCAATCGCGGAGTGCGAGGTATCCAGAATCGGCTGCGGATAGAAGCCCAGCAGTACCAGCAGCACCACCAGCAACAGGATCATAAACAGCTCACGCAGCGACATCCCTGGCAGTTCCTGGCTGGCAATCTGGCTTTTCGCTTTACCGAAGTAAGCGCGATGTAACATCGCCAGCGAATAAACAGATGCAAAGACCAGCCCAAAAGTAGAGATAACGGTAATCACCGGGACAACCTGGAAGCTGCCGAACAGAATCATAAATTCGCCGACGAAGTTACCGGTGCCTGGCATCCCAAGCGTTGCCACCGCAAAGAACAGCGACAGTGCCGGCAGCCATTTCATCTTGCTCCACAGACCCCCCATCATGCGCATATCGCGGGTGTGGATACGTTCATAAAGCTGACCGCAGAGAATAAACAGACCCGCCGCCGACAAGCCGTGCGCAATCATCTGGATTACCGCGCCCTGGTAGGCCAACTGGCTGCCGGTGTAGATAGCAATCAGCACGAAGCCCATGTGGGAAACCGAGGTGTAGGCGATCAGACGTTTGATATCGGTCTGGGCGAAGGCCATCCACGCACCGTAGAAGATGCCGATAACCCCCAGCCACATGGCGATTGGCGCGAACTCTGCCGACGCGTTCGGGAACAGCGGTAGGGAGAAACGCAGCAGACCGTAAGCGGCGGTTTTCAGCAAGATCCCCGCGAGGTCAACGGAACCGGCGGTTGGAGCCTGTGAGTGCGCATCTGGCAGCCAGCCATGCAGCGGTACCACCGGCATTTTCACCGCAAACGCGATGAAGAAGCCCAGCATCAGCAAATATTCCACGCCGTTTGACATTGGCGTATTCAGCAGCTCTTCATAGTTGAAGGTCCAGACGCCAGTCGCATTGTAGTGAACAAAAACCAGCGCCAGGATGGCGATCAACATCACCAGACCACTCGCCTGGGTGTAAATGAAGAACTTGGTTGCCGCCGTGATACGCGTTTTACCGTCAGAGGCTTTATGCCCCCACAGTGCGATCAGGAAGTACATCGGCACCAGCATCATTTCCCAGAAGAAGAAGAACAGGAACATGTCGATGGCAAGGAACACGCCGATAACGCCGCCCAGGATCCACATCAGGTTGAGGTGGAAGAAGCCCTGGTATTTTTCGATCTCTTTCCACGAACAGAGTACCGCCAGCACACCGAGCAGACCGGTCAGCACGACCATCAGCAGCGATAGCCCGTCAATGGCGAGATGGATAGAGATACCAAAACGCGGGATCCACGGCATGTCGAATTGAGACTGCCACTGCGGAATTCCGGCGGATTGCGTCAGTGAATAACCGCCCTGCAACCACAGTTGCAGCGACAGCGCCAGCGTCAATCCCATGGTGATCAGCGCGATCCAGCGCGGCACCTTGACGCCAAAGCGTTCGGTCTGCCAGCACAGGAAGCCGCCGATAAAGGGAATTAATATTAGCCAGGGTAGTAACATGGCGATCTTTATTCCTTGTAAAAGTCCCGTCAGGACCGGATTTTCAACGAATTCTCACGACAGAAAACTCTCTTCGGACTGGGGGTAGTGTCGGATGCACCGCGAATGCGGCTTATCCGACCTACGTTCTTATATGCCCAGGGGCAATCCCACAATCCTTAACTCAACGCAGTACCATCAACAGTGCCAGCACCACGACCGCACCGATGCTCATGGATGCCACATACCAGCGCAGATAACCGTTCTCGCTTAACAGCAGACCTTTACCTGCAAAGCGGGAAAGGACAGCCGGGATGTTCATCATTGAGTTCAGCGGATCGCGTTTCAGCAACCAGGCAATACCCAGGAACGGCTTGACGAACACTTTGTCGTACAGCCAGTCAAAGCCCCAGGCGTTGTACCACCAGGTGCCCAGCAGACGGCCCGGCGCACTGTTGGCGATGGAGGTCACCAGAGTACGTTTACCCAGCCACAGCCAGGCTGCCAGCAGAATGCCGACCACCGCGACCACGCCAGAGGTAATTTCCAGGGTCAACATGCTGCCGTGCGCCAGCTCCGTCGTTTGCGGAAGCACGCCCTGTAGCGGCGGTACAATCAGTGCGCCAACGAAGGTGGAAAGGATCAGCAGCACAATCAGCGGCAGGCTGTGAGTTACCCCTTTCACGGCGTGAGCGTGAATTTGTTCTTTTCCGTGGAAGACGATGAAAATCATACGGAAGGTGTAGAGCGAGGTCATAAACGCACCGACCAGACCTGCCACCATCAGATTGATATGACCATTCGCCATCGCACCCGCGAGGATCTCATCCTTACTGAAGAAGCCCGCAGTGACCAGCGGCAGTGCCGACAGTGCTGCGCCGCCCACCAGGAAGCAGAGATAAACCAGCGGAATAGATTTACGCAGACCGCCCATCTTGAAGATGTTCTGTTCGTGATGGCAGGCCAGAATGACGGAACCGGATGCCAGGAACAGCAGCGCTTTAAAGAACGCGTGAGTCATCAAGTGGAAAATCGCCGCATCCCATGCCTGCACGCCAAGCGCGAGGAACATGTAGCCAATCTGGCTCATGGTAGAGTAAGCGAGAACACGTTTGATATCGGTCTGTACCAGCGCGGCAAAACCGGCCAGCAGCAGCGTAACCGCCCCGACAATGCCCACCAGATGCAGAACTTCCGGGGTCATCAGGAACAGGCCGTGGGTACGGGCGATCAGGTAGACACCTGCGGTTACCATGGTTGCGGCGTGGATCAGCGCGGAGACAGGCGTCGGGCCCGCCATCGCGTCGGCAAGCCATGTCTGCAACGGCAACTGCGCAGATTTACCGACCGCACCGCCCAGCAGCATCAGCGTCGCCCACATCAGCATGTTATTGCCGTCAGCAAAGTGCGCTGGTGCCAGTTCCACCATTTCGCGGAAGTTCAGGGTGCCCAGTTCGTTGTAAAGAATGAACAGCGCGAAAGCGAGGAACACGTCACCCACACGGGTCACGACGAACGCTTTCATTGCCGCTGCGCCATTCTTCGGATCGGTGTAATAGAAACCGATCAGCAGATAGGAGCACAGGCCCACGCCTTCCCAGCCGAGGTACATCAGCAGCAGGTTGTCGGCAAGCACCAGAACTACCATGCTGGCGATGAACAGGTTGGTGTAAGCGAAGAAGCGAGAGTAGCCCTCTTCACCGCGCATATACCAGGAGGCGTACATGTGGATCAGGAAACCCACACCTGTGACCACCGAGAGCATAGTCAGCGACAGGCCGTCCAGCACCAGGTTAAAACCGATGTTAAAGTCGCCTACCGACATCCATGTCCACAGCGGCTGGCTGTATGCCTGCTCGCCGTTAGCGAAGAAGTCGACGCCAATAAAGGCAGTTACCAGCGCCGCCAGGCCTACAGAGCCAACGCCAACGATCGCCGAGACATTTTCAGACCAGCGCCCACGGGAGAACGCCAGCAGGACAAAGCCAATCAATGGCAAAATAATGGTTAAGGCAAGCATGTTCATCCGCGCATCTCACTTACTGAATCAATGTTCAGGTTCTGGCGACGACGGTGAAGTTGCAGCAGCAGCGCTAGGCCGATACTCGCTTCTGCCGCCGCGAGGCTGATGGCGAGAATGTACATCACCTGACCGTCGGTCTGGCCCCAGTAGCTTCCGGCGACCACAAAGGCCAGCGCGGAGGCGTTAATCATGATTTCCAGACCAATCAGCATAAACAGCAGATTGCGACGGATAACCAGACCGGTTAAGCCAAGAACGAATAAGATTGCCGCGAGGATCAGTCCATGTTGTAAGGGGATCATGCGTGCTCCTCCGTTTTTCTTTTCGCGCTGTCGTCTTTACGATTGCTCAGCACTTCACCCGCTCGCTCTTCACGACCAACGTGGAAGGCCACAACCAGACCCGCGAGCAGCAGCATAGAAGCCAGTTCCACCGCCAGTACGTAAGGCCCGAACAGCGTAATACCCACTGCTTTAGCACTGATTGGCGTACCGTCGATACCCTGATCATTAACACCAAGGATGGCGTAAACAATCACCACCAGCATGATGGCCGACAAAATCGCCGGACCAATCCACACCTGCGGTTTCAGCCACTGGCGTTCCTGTTCGATTTCTGAACCGCCCAGGTTGAGCATCATCACCACGAACACGAACAGCACCATAATGGCACCCGCATAGACGATAATTTCCAGCGCACCGGCGAAGTAAGCGCCCAGTGAGAAGAACACCCCAGAGATCGCCAGCAGCGAAATAATCAGGTACAGCAGTGCGTGTACCGGATTGGTATGAGTGATCACTCGCAAGGTCGCAAGTATGGCTATCAGGCCACAGATATAAAAAGCGAACTCCATTGCCCCTCTCCTTACGGTAACAGGCTCTTGACGTCGATAGGCTTGGCTTCGTTCTCTGCTTCGCCCTTATCTTTGCCGTCGATTGCCATACCTGCCATCCGGTAGAAGTTATATTCCGGGTATTTGCCCGGACCGGAGATCAGCAGATCCTCTTTCTCGTAAACCAGATCCTGGCGCTTGTATTCCCCCATTTCGAAATCCGGGGTTAACTGAATCGCCGTGGTCGGACAGGCTTCTTCGCACAGACCACAGAAAATGCAGCGTGAGAAGTTGATGCGGAAAAATTCCGGATACCAGCGACCGTCTTTGGTTTCTGCTTTTTGCAGCGAGATACAGCCGACCGGGCAGGCTACCGCGCAGAGGTTACAGGCTACGCAACGCTCTTCGCCGTCCGGATCGCGGGTCAGAACGATACGACCACGATAACGGGGCGGCAGATAGACCGGCTCTTCCGGGTACATTCGCGTTTCGCGTTTGGCGAACGCGTGCAGGCCGATCATCCAGATACTACGAACCTGGGTGCCGAAACCTACTAACAATTCTTTTAAGGTCATGGTCTTATTGCCCCTTATTGCGCCTGCCAGAGAATGACAGCCGCCGTTACCAGCAAGTTGATCAGCGTCAGCGGCAGGCAGATTTTCCAGCCGAAGGACATTACCTGGTCATAACGCGGACGCGGTAACGACGCACGAATCAAAATGAACATCATCATAAAGAACGCGGTTTTCAGCGCGAACCAGATGAATGGCGGTAACAACGGGCCTTGCCAGCCACCGAAGAACAGCGTCACCATCAGTGCAGAGATGGTCACAATCCCGATGTACTCACCCACGAAGAACAGACCGAACTTCATGCCGGAATATTCAATGTGGTAACCATCCGCCAGTTCCTGCTCGGCTTCCGGCTGGTCAAACGGGTGACGGTGACACACCGCCACGCCCGCGATGGCAAAGGTAATAAAACCAAAGAATTGCGGGATGACGTTCCACACATGCGCCTGGCTGTTGACGATGTCGGTCATGTTGAATGAACCGGCCTGCGCCACCACGCCCATCAGGGAAAGCCCGAGGAACACTTCGTAGCTCAGGGTCTGCGCAGAAGCACGCATCGCCCCCAGCAACGAGTATTTGTTGTTACTTGACCAGCCCGCAAACAGCACCGCGTAGACCGCCAGACCGGCCATCATCAGGAAGAACAAAATCCCGATGTTCAGGTCGGCAACCACCCAACCTGGGCTGACTGGCACAATCGCAAAGGCCAGCAGCAGCGAGGTAAAGGCAATCATCGGTGCCAGGGTAAAGATGACGCGATCCGAGAATTTCGGGATCCAGTCTTCTTTAAAGAACATCTTGATCATGTCCGCGACCAGCTGGAGCGAACCGCCCCAGCCAACACGGTTAGGTCCGTAACGGTTCTGGAACAGACCCAGCAGGCGACGTTCGCCAAAGCTCATGAATGCCCCACAGGTGACAACCACCAGCAGGATCACCACCGCTTTGAGGATGGTCAGCAGGATCTCAATCAGTTCCGGTGATATCCAACTCATTGTTGTGCCTCCTTGAGATCCTCAAGATGCGCGCCCGCCAGCACCGGAGCAATGCCGGACATACCCATCGGCAAGCCCACCTGCCCTGCCGTCAGCCCTTCGGTGATTTCAACCGGCAGCGTGACCGTGTTGCCATCGTAACTAAAGGAGACGCGTGTACCTGCGTTCACACCCAACTTCGCGGCATCCGCTGGGTTGAGTTTAATGTACGGCTGCGGCATACGGCTCTGGAAGACCGGAGCACGCTGTGACAATTCATCGCTGCCAAACAGGTGGTAGTACGGCGCGATACGCCATTTCCCGTCCTGCGGCTGGAAGCGTGCCGGTACGCTGGTGAAGTAATCCAGACCATTTTCGCTGGTTTCAAACAGACGCACGCCCGGATCGCCAAAGCGCAGTTTGCCGCCCACTTCGTCCTGGAATTTGTTCCACGCCTGCGGGGAGTTCCAGCCCGGTGCCCAGGCAAACGGCACTTGCGAACGGTGCGCGGTCGGCTGGTTGTTACCTTCCATCGAGAAGGTGAACATGGTGTCAATATCCTGCGGCTGACGCGGCTCATGAACGCTGATATTGGCGCGCATGGCGGTACGACCGCTGTAACGGTGCGGCTCACGGGCCAGTTTCTGCCCACGAATACGGAATGTCGCATCCGGCGCAGCATCTTTGATACCCGCCAGTTCCGGGATTTTCGCCACAACAGCGTCAATCACATGGTCGAGCTGCGTCCAGTCCACTTCACGGCTCAGCAGGGTGCTGTGCAGCGAGTGTAACCAACGCCAGCTTTCCAGCATGACAGTTTTGCTGTCGTAATAAGCCGGATCGTAAACCTGGAAGAAACGTTGGGCACGGCCTTCGTTGTTAATCACCGTACCGTCGCTTTCAGCAAAGCTGGCAGCAGAAAGTACCAGATGGGCGTTTTCCATAATCGCTGTGCGTTGATGGTCAACCACCATCACCAGCGGCGCTTTAGCCAGCGCAGCATTCACGCGGGTAGCAGAAGCGTGACGATGCAGATCGTTTTCCAACACCACCACCGCGTCGGCGCGTCCGGTTTCCAGTTCGGTTAACGCTTCTTCAAGCGAACCGCCACCCATAATGCCCAGCCCCATGCTGTTGACGGAACGGGCAATCATGGTGATACCAACGTCAGCGCCGCGACCTTTCAGGGCTTTCGCGACGTTAGCCGCCGCCTGAATCACTTCAGCGCTACCAGCGTTCGTCCCGGAGATAATCAACGGTTTCTTCGCACCAGCCAGTGCCTGCACGATGACGTCGATTTTGCTTTGCAGCTCAGGTTCGATACCGTCAACCGCTGGCGCGGAGTTATCCAGCGCATGGGCGATGGCAAAACCTAAACGCGCCTGATCTTCAACCGGTGCGCGGTAAGTCCACGCCGCGATATCATCCAGACGGGTGTCATCAACGTTGGTAACAAACAGCGGATGCTTCGCACGTTGACCGATGTTGAGGATTGCCGCAATCTGCCAGTCAGCCACTTTCTGTGCTGCCGCCATTTCGCGTGCTTTACCTTTCACCGCCTGACGAACTGCCAGCGCGACGCGCGCGCCGGTCTGGGTAACGTCTTCGCCCAGCACCAGTACCGCATCGTAAGATTCAATTTCGCGTAAGGCCGGAGTATAAATGCCGCCTTCGCGCAGAACTTTTAGCGCCAGTTGCAGACGTTCCTGCTCACCGTGAGCGATACCGGTATAGAAGTTTTCTTCGCCCACCAGCTCACGCAGCGCAAAGTTGCTTTCCACGCTGGCACGCGGAGAACCGATGCCGATGACTTTCTTCGACTGACGCAGAATATCTGCCGCGCCCTGCATTGCCTGTTCGGCGTTGAGGGTAATGAAATCATCGCCACGACGCTGTACTGGCTGACGCGGACGATCTTTCAGGTTGACGTAGCCATAACCGAAACGACCACGGTCGCAGAGGAAGTAGTGGTTTACCGTACCGTTGTAACGGTTTTCGATACGACGCAGTTCGCCATAACGCTCGCCAGGGCTGATGTTACAGCCGATGGAACATTGCTGGCAGATGCTCGGCGCAAACTGCATATCCCATTTACGGTTATAACGCTCGGAGTGCGTTTTATCGGTAAATACGCCGGTCGGGCAAATTTCGACCAGGTTACCGGAGAATTCGCTTTCCAGCGTGCCGTCTTCCGGGCGACCGAAGTAGACGTTGTCGTGCGCACCGTAAACGCCCAGGTCCGTGCCGTCAGCGTAATCTTTGTAGTAACGCACACAGCGGTAGCAGGCGATGCAGCGGTTCATTTCGTGAGAGATGAATGGCCCCAGATCCTGATTGCGGTGGGTACGTTTGGTGAAACGGTAGCGACGGAAGCTGTGTCCGGTCATCACGGTCATATCCTGAAGATGGCAGTTACCGCCTTCTTCACATACCGGACAGTCGTGCGGGTGGTTGGTCATTAACCACTCGACCACGCTTTCACGGAACTGTTTCGCTTCTTCGTCGTCAATGGAAATAAAGGTGCCATCGGAAGCCGGTGTCATACAGGACATCACCAGGCGACCACGCGTGTCTTCCGCGTTTTGGTATTGCTTTACCGCACACTGGCGGCAAGCACCGACGCTTCCCAGCGCCGGATGCCAGCAAAAGTAAGGAATATCAAGGCCCAGAGACAGACAAGCTTCCAGCAGGTTGTCCGCTCCGTTGACCTCGTATTCTTTGCCGTCTACATGAATTGTAGCCATTAGCATGCTTCCAGTTTTCTCAGTCAGAGACTGAGCGTTAATCGAAATTCGGTTACCAGCGCTCTTTCAGCAGGTTCGGCTGAATCCCATTAATCAAATGGGTATTGCTGAACGGCTGTTTGATTCCCGCCTCAAATTCTTCGCGGAAATATTTGATGGCGCTCTGTAACGGCTCCACTGCACCAGGTGCGTGGGCACAGAAAGTTTTACCCGGGCCTAAGAATCGACACAGTTGCTCAAGTGTTTCGATATCGCCCGGTTGACCTTCGCCACGTTCCAGCGCACGCAGAATTTTCACGCTCCACGGCAGACCGTCACGGCACGGCGTACACCAGCCGCAGGACTCACGGGCGAAAAACTCTTCCAGGTTACGCACCAGCGACACCATGTTGATCTCATGGTCAACCGCCATCGCCAGCGCCGTACCCAGACGGCTTCCCGCTTTACCGATACTTTCGAATTCCATCGGCAGGTCAAGGTGCGCTTCAGTCAGGAAGTCAGTACCCGCACCGCCTGGCTGCCAGGCTTTGAATTTCAGACCGTCACGCATACCACCGGCGTAATCTTCGAGGATCTCGCGTGCGGTGGTGCCGAACGGCAGTTCCCACAGGCCCGGATTTTTCACCCGACCGGAGAAGCCCATCAGCTTGGTGCCAGCATCTTTACTTTTCGAGATGTTCTGATACCACTCCACGCCGTTAGCAAGGATCGCCGGAACGTTACACAGGGTTTCGACGTTATTGACACAGGTCGGTTTGCCCCATGCACCGGAGGTTGCCGGGAATGGAGGCTTCGAGCGTGGGTTAGCGCGACGCCCTTCCAGGGAGTTGATTAACGCTGTTTCTTCACCGCAGATGTAGCGCCCTGCCCCGGTATGGACGAACAATTCGAAGTCGAAACCTGTTCCCATAATGTTTTTGCCAAGCAGACCCGCTTCGGTGGCTTCGGCAATGGCACGGCGCAGATTCACTGCCGCTTCGATATACTCGCCACGCAGGAAGATGTAGCCACGGTACGCTTTCAGGGCAAACGCGGAGATGAGCATGCCTTCCACCAGCAGGTGCGGCAGTTGCTCCATCAGCAGACGGTCTTTATAGGTGCCCGGCTCCATTTCATCAGCGTTACACAGCAGGTAACGGATGTTCATGGATTCGTCTTTCGGCATCAGGCTCCACTTCAGACCAGTCGAAAAGCCCGCGCCGCCGCGCCCTTTCAGACCAGCGTCTTTTACCTGATTAACAATTTCGTCCGGAGACAGCCCGGTCAGCGCCTTACGCGCGCCTTCGTAACCGTTTTTGCTGCGATATTCGTCCAGCCACACTGGCTGTTTGTCATCGCGCAGACGCCAGGTCAGCGGATGCGTTTCGGGAGTACGGATAATGTTTTTCATTTATACCGCTCCAGCAGTTCAGGGATCGCTTCCGGGGTCAGATGCGCGTGAGTGTCCTCATCGATCATCATGTTTGGCCCTTTATCACAGTTCCCCAGGCAGCAAGTTGGCAGCAGCGTAAAGCGACCGTCAAATGTCGTTTGTCCTGGTTTGATGTTCAGCTTTTTCTCGAGCGCCGCCTGGATGCCCTGGTAACCGTTGATATGACAGACCACGCTGTCGCAATAACGGATCACATGGCGGCCAACCGGCTGGCGGAAGATCTGGCTATAAAACGTTGCCACACCTTCGACGTCGCTCGCCGGAATACCCAGCACATCGGCGATCGCGTGGATCGCGCCATCCGGCACCCAGCCACGCTGCTTCTGAACGATTTTCAGCGCTTCAATGGACGCCGCACGCGGGTCTTCGTAGTGGTGCATCTCGTGCTCAATCGCTTCACGCTCTGCCGCACTCAGCTCAAAAGCCTCGGTTTGTGGTTGTTGATTCTCGTGCATAATTAGCGGTCCACATCTGACATAACAAAATCGATACTGCCCAGATAAACAATCAGGTCAGACACCAGGCTGCCGCGGATCGCCGCCGGAATTTGCTGCAAATGCGCATAACTCGGCGTACGGATACGGGTGCGATAACTCATGGTGCTACCGTCGCTGGTCAGGTAGTAACTGTTGATCCCCTTGGTCGCCTCAATCATCTGGAAAGATTCATTGGCTGGCATCACCGGCCCCCACGACACTTGCAGGAAGTGGGTGATCAGGGTTTCGATATGTTGCAACGTGCGCTCTTTCGGCGGCGGCGTAGTCAGCGGATGATCCGCTTTGAACGGGCCTTCCGGCATGTTGTTGAGGCACTGCTCAAGAATGCGCAGACTCTGGCGCAGCTCTTCCACTTTCAGCATTACGCGGGTGTAGCAGTCAGAAACACCACCACCCACCGGGATTTCAAAGTCGAAGTTTTCATAGCCAGAATACGGACGCGCCTTACGCACGTCGAAGTCGATCCCGGTAGCACGCAGGCCCGCGCCAGTGGTGCCCCACTCCAGTGCCTCTTTCGCGCCATAGGCGGCAACGCCCTGGGAACGACCTTTCAGAATGGTATTTTGCAGCGCCGCTTTCTCGTAAGACGCCAGACGTTTCGGCATCCAGTCGAGGAACTCACGCAGCAGGCGATCCCAGCCGCGCGGCAGGTCGTGCGCTACGCCGCCAATACGGAACCACGCCGGGTGCATACGAAAACCCGTGATTGCTTCCACCAGATCGTAAATTTTCTGACGATCGGTAAAGGCGAAGAACACTGGCGTCATCGCGCCGACGTCCTGAATAAAGGTGGAGATATACAGCAGATGGCTGTTGATGCGGAACAGCTCAGAAAGCATTACGCGAATGACGTTAACGCGATCCGGCACGGTGATCCCGGCCAGTTTCTCTACCGCCAGCACGTAAGGCATTTCGTTAACGCAGCCGCCGAGGTATTCGATACGGTCGGTATACGGAATGTAGCTATGCCAGGACTGGCGCTCGCCCATTTTCTCCGCACCACGGTGGTGGTAGCCGATGTCTGGTACGCAGTCGACAATCTCTTCGCCATCGAGCTGCAAAACGATACGGAAAGCACCGTGCGCCGACGGGTGGTTCGGACCGAGGTTGAGGAACATGAAGTCCTCGTTTTCGGTACCGCGCTTCATCCCCCACTCTTCCGGTTTGAAGGTCAGGGCTTCCATTTCCAGATCCTGTTTGGCTTTGGTCAGCTCAAACGGCGAGAATTCGGTAGCGCGCGCCGGGTAATCTTTACGCAGCGGATGACCTTTCCAGGTTTGCGGCATCATGATGCGGCGCAGGTTCGGGTGACCATCGAAAGTAATGCCAAACAGATCCCAGGTCTCACGCTCATACCAGTTAGCGTTCGGGAACAGTTTGGTGAAGGTCGGTACGTGCAGGTCGTTTTCTGCCAGCGCCACCTTCAGCATGATGTCGCGGTTACGATCGATAGAAATCAGATGGTAGAAAACGGAAAAATCCGCGGCAGGTAATCCTTCGCGGTGTGTGCGCAGACGTTCGTCCATGCCGTGTAAGTCAAACAGCATGACGTAAGGTTTCGGCAGTTTCTTTAAGAAATCGCCAACTTCCAGTAATTGTTCACGCTTGATCCACACAACGGGAACCCCGGTGCGAGTCGCCTGAACAGTAAAGGCATCCGGCCCAAAACGGTTGCGCAGTTCGCCAATCACCGGATCATCAAGATGATCGCGGGTCTGCCAGGCGGGTTCTTGCGCGGTTAAGTCGGTCATATTGTTCACCATTGCAAATGGTCCGTGGTGACTGTCGGCGCAGTAAGCTTCGCGAAATAGATTTAGGAATAAGCGAAGAAAAATCCCTTTGCCGACAGGCGCAAATTAAATCTCGTCAGGTGTACGCAGGTTGGTTACGGCAATGCGTTCACCGCGCTTGCGTTCGCGCTCTGATTGCATATTGGCGCGATAAACGCCCTGATCGCCAACCACCCAGGAGAGCGGACGACGTTCTTTACCGATAGATTCCTGCAACAGCATCAGTGCCTGCATGTACGCTTCAGGACGCGGCGGGCAGCCCGGGATATACACATCAACCGGGATGAATTTATCGACGCCCTGCACAACGGAATAAATATCGTACATACCGCCGGAGTTGGCACAGGCACCCATTGAGATAACCCATTTGGGTTCCAGCATCTGGTCATACAGACGCTGAATAACCGGTGCCATTTTGGTAAAGCAGGTTCCTGCCACCACCATCAGGTCAGCCTGACGCGGCGAAGCACGCAATACTTCTGCGCCAAAACGCGCCACGTCATGCACCGCGGTAAACGAAGTCACCATCTCAACGTAACAGCAGGAAAGACCGAAGTTATACGGCCAAATTGAGTTTTTACGACCCCAGTTAACCATGTCATTGAGCTTGCCCATAAACACGTTTTTGTTAACTTCTTGCTCCAGAGGGTCGGTTACGATCTCCTGCTTTTGCAGGGGGTAACGGTCGTTCTCACCGTTGGGATCTATGCGGGTGAGCGTATAATCCATCTTAATGCCTCGCGGTTAGCGTTGACGATTAGCGATACTGTTCGTTTCCGGGTTCATACGCTCGCGGCGTGAACGCGCGGGCGTCCAGTCCAGCGCGCCAATACGCACCAGATAAACCAGACCTGCCAGTAACACAAAAATAAAAATTGCAGCTTCCACAAAGCCTACCCAGCCGCTTTCGCGGATAGAGGTTGACCATGCGAACAGATACAGCGCTTCAACGTCGAAGATAACGAAGAACATGGCCACCAGATAAAACTTGGCGGACAGGCGTAAGCGGGCGGAGCCGACCGAGTCGATACCGGATTCAAACGGAACGTTTTTCGACCTTGCGCGTGCGCGACCGCCTAAAAACCAACCGCCTACCAGCATCAGGCAACACAGGCCAATGGCAACGATAAGAAAGATAGCGAATGCCCAGTGATGAGCGATGACTTCAGTGGATGTTGACATACTCATTGCTTACTCATCAAAAGTAGCGCCAGATTCACTGCTCTTCACGGCAGATGGACGCCACATCGATTCATGGGGAGGAATAAAAAAAACCTTACAATCACTGTAGAAATTCTTTTATACAGCTAATTGATGTGGTCTTTTACTCCTTTCTATAACCTTTTGTCAACTTTAACAAAAGTTTCTTCACATTAGTTTACATAATATCAACACCATTAGCATTTAATGCCCTTTCACCCCAGATCCTTGACGACTCCAGGATAATTAGATGTTGTTGAATCGTGTCCGTTGTGAAGCAATGGAAAAAATACGGGTCTATTTTGACAGGAATTTGTGTCGATTCCTCCCCCCAAAAGAGAGTATTTTCTTGATCTGTGACACGCTTTTGTCATTCCATAACAAAAACGCAGCAACAAATTTACGTATTTTTTAACATCATTGTAGCAGGTGATTTTTTTCAGGCGATTATTTGTGCGTTCAGGACGTGAATCTCTGGTGACTGAAAAATGAACAGTTTTGTGCGTTCTGCACGATACGAGGAAGGCTTTTTACTAAAAAAAAGCCGCTGGGGTTTAAAATCCCTCCAGCGGCTCGTTTTTACACTATTGTTCCAGGAATTATCTATCGTCCGTCGATTACTCGATATCCCTTTCAATTAACAATGAGTCATCTCCTTCCGGAGCAGACATTGGGCTGTATTGCCACGGATTATGGTAGCTCTCCATCGCCTGATAGATCACCTGGGCCAGCTCATTATTACTGGACGGGTCATAGCACAGCAAATATTCGGTATCGGGTAGCGGCGGTAAGCCATCTACTCCACTCAGCACACGCAGGTCCGGACTCATCATCTCGACCGGCCTTGCCGTCACGCCAAGACCGGCTTTTACTGCCGCACGAACTGCCGGAAGCGTCGAGGCGACATAAGCCAGTCGCCATGGAATATCTGCTTTATTAAGCGTCGCCAGCACCATATCGCGAAACGGGCTAGGATCATCCAGCAATACAAGAGGGATCGGCTCGCCTTTTTGCAATACGTATTCCGCTGCGCAGTACCAGTGTGTTGGCGAGGTACGCAGGTTCAATGCCTTAAACGTTGAAGGACGATGGGTGGTTACCATCAAATCCACTTCCTGGGATTCCAGCATTTCTGCCATATAGGCATTACGTTTAACGCGGACATCCAGCGCTAGTTTCGGATAAACCGAACTCACGCGATTTAACAGGAAAGGTAAGATCGTATCGGCAGATTCATCTGAAGCACCGATAGTTAACACGCCCTGAAGATTACTGAACATTAATGATGAGCAGGCCTCATCATTAAAACGCAGAATTTTTCTGGCGTAACCAAGAAGTTGAATGCCATGTTCAGTTAACAGTTTGTTGCGACCGTGACGAGCGAACAGCTCTTTCCCAACGAGTTGTTCCAGACGCTGCATTTGCTGACTTACGGCGGACTGAGTACGACACACAGCGGCAGCTGCGGCAGCAAAAGTGTTCAGATCGGCAACAGCAACAAATGTTCTCAGCAGATCGAGGTCGAGGTTAATTATCGGACGATTTGCACTTATCATATATTATCACTTACTGGCGGCTCATACTGAGCTGGTTAATGCTGTGCACACACAAACAAGCAATTCCATTTGTAATGTGCCTCCCTGGCAGTTTCATCCGGAACCCGGACGAAAGTAAAAATGCATATGAGTTGCACTAAAAAAGCGACTCACATTGTTCCGTTATAATGCCTGAAGTAGATCACAGAATATATCTTCAGGAATCGCATATCTATTAAGTTACTCACTCTTTTGTATTTATGACATGCGCGTGTTTGTATAAATGTAAATGTGAGTCCTTGTTCCACTCTCGTGCAGCATCGCTGGTCATACGCGAACACGTACAAACAGCAATGGTGAGGCGGCATCAAGAGCAGGGATCCGTCATTTATGCGAGCATTTTACCCCAAAAACCTTTTATTTATAAGGGTCATTGCGAATTATCTGATGCAAAGTTATGTTATGTTAGGCAAAGTAATCTTCTATTATTAATAAGCACAACAAAACCTTTTTGAATATTAAATAATAATTAATTAGCACCATCCTCATTCATTAATCCCGCTTAACAATAGTTTCACACCTTGCACCCATTACGACACCTCGGAAATCATCACGCTGTTAAACTCTCCGTAATGCGGAAATATCATCATCACGATTCATTAGTGAATTCTTAAACGAGGCATTTTCAAACAATTATCTTACAGATAAAAAAACCACACTCACAATTAAGAATCAGAACAATTCACTACATAACATTAATTATTAAGCATATACACCTCATTATTTTGCCATTATTAAGTTATTAACAGCACAATCAAGCCTTCCACTCTGGCAAAATCTTATTCTGCAGACCTTCAAAACGCCGTCCTGGGGGAGTACATTGTTCTAAGCTGACTTCCACGGCAGGGAGTGGCGATAACAGCAAAAAAGGTCAAGATTCATGTCCCCCATTGAAAAATCCAGCAAATTAGAGAATGTCTGTTACGACATCCGTGGTCCGGTGCTGAAAGAAGCAAAACGCCTGGAAGAAGAAGGTAACAAGGTACTGAAACTGAACATCGGCAACCCTGCCCCGTTCGGTTTTGACGCGCCAGATGAAATCCTCGTTGACGTGATTCGCAACCTGCCTACCGCTCAAGGGTATTGCGATTCCAAAGGGCTTTACTCCGCGCGTAAAGCCATCATGCAGCACTACCAGGCTCGTGGCATGCGTGATGTTACCGTGGAAGATATTTACATCGGCAATGGTGTATCGGAGCTTATCGTTCAGGCAATGCAGGCATTGCTGAACAGCGGGGACGAAATGTTGGTTCCTGCACCTGATTACCCACTATGGACCGCGGCGGTTTCGCTCTCCAGCGGTAAAGCGGTGCATTATCTTTGCGATGAATCCTCTGACTGGTTCCCGGACCTTGATGATATTCGCGCTAAAATTACGCCTCGTACGCGTGGGATCGTTATTATCAACCCAAATAACCCAACTGGCGCGGTATATTCCAAAGAGCTTTTAATGGAGATAGTGGAGATTGCACGTCAGCATAATCTCATTATCTTCGCCGATGAAATTTATGACAAAATTCTCTACGACGACGCTGAGCATCACTCAATTGCGCCGCTGGCACCTGATCTGCTGACCATTACCTTTAACGGACTGTCGAAAACGTACCGCGTTGCAGGCTTCCGTCAGGGGTGGATGGTGTTGAACGGGCCGAAAAAACACGCCAAAGGCTACATCGAAGGTCTGGAAATGCTGGCTTCAATGCGCCTGTGTGCTAACGTTCCTGCGCAACACGCCATTCAGACCGCGCTGGGCGGTTATCAGAGCATCAGTGAATTTATTACCCCTGGCGGTCGTCTTTATGAGCAGCGTAACCGCGCATGGGAATTGATCAATGATATTCCGGGCGTTTCCTGCGTGAAACCGCGCGGTGCGCTGTACATGTTCCCGAAAATCGACGCCAAACGCTTTAATATTCACGACGATCAGAAAATGGTGCTGGATTTCCTGTTGCAGGAAAAAGTTCTGTTGGTGCAAGGGACGGCATTCAACTGGCCGTGGCCGGATCACTTCCGCATTGTCACGCTACCGCGTGTCGATGATATCGAGCTGTCTTTGAGTAAGTTCGCGCGTTTCCTTTCTGGTTATCATCAGCTGTAATCTTAATTTCACTGCCGGAGATTGCATCCGGCAGTGTTATCCCGCCACAATGACCTGATGATGTCATCATACGTAAGGTCACTATGAAACAGAGCCATTTTTTTGCCCATCTCTCCCGCCTGAAACTCATTAACCGCTGGCCGCTAATGCGCAACGTGCGGACGGAAAATGTGTCCGAACACAGTTTGCAGGTAGCGATGGTCGCCCATGCGCTGGCAGCTATCAAAAATCGTAAATTTGGCGGTAATGTCAACGCCGAACGTATCGCTTTACTGGCGATGTACCACGATGCCTCAGAAGTGCTTACCGGCGATCTCCCTACCCCGGTGAAATACTTCAATTCGCAAATCGCTCAGGAGTACAAGGCGATTGAAAAAATCGCTCAGCAAAAACTGGTCGATATGGTTCCGGAAGAGCTGCGGGATATCTTTGCGCCGTTAATTGACGAGCATGCATATAGCGATGAAGAAAAATCGCTGGTGAAACAGGCGGATGCACTGTGTGCATATCTGAAATGTCTGGAAGAACTCGCGGCGGGAAATAATGAATTCTTGCTGGCAAAAACGCGACTGGAAGCGACGCTTGAAGCGCGCCGCAGCCAGGAGATGGACTACTTCATGGAAGTCTTTGTTCCCAGCTTCCATCTTTCGCTCGATGAGATTAGCCAGGATTCACCGCTGTAAGCAGCCGGAGTCTGCGTCGCATCAGGCAATAAGCGCCGGATGCGACATCAGCCTCTTGTCAAAACGGAAACAGCATCGGGATCATCACCACACAAACCGCCATCACGATAATGGTGAACGGTACCCCCAACTTCACAAAGTCACTGAAGCTGTAATTTCCCGGGCCTAAAACCAGTGTGTTAACCGGTGAAGAAACCGGTGTCATAAAAGCGGCGGATGCTGCCATCGCCACGACCATCGCGAATGGGTAAGGCGACACACCCATCGTTTTGGCAGCAGCCAGCGCAATCGGAGCCATCAACACCGCCGTTGCGGTATTAGAGATAAATAGCCCAATAACCGCCGACAAGACAAACAAACAACCCAGCATCATATGTGGCCCGTAACCGCCGCCAATGTCCATCAGCCCTTTCACCGCCAGCGCGACACCTCCCGTTTTCTGTAATGCCACAGCAAACGGCATCATCCCAACGATCAAAATAATGCTCGGCCAGTGAATGGATTTATAGGCGCTTTCAGCATCGATACAACGGAATTTCCCCATCAGCAGGCAGGCGATGATAGCGGCAACAGGATTAGGAATTTCATCGGTCAGCATTAACGCCACCATTAGCACCAGACAGAAAATCGCATGGGGTGCCTGGCTGTGTGCTGGCGATGCTTCACTCACTTCTTCTGGTAAGTTCAGCGCCACAAAGTCACGCCCCTGTTTTGCCAGCATACCGATCAGTTTCCAGTTACCCACAACCAGGATGATATCGCCCAGCAGCAGAGGCTCATCCGCCAGCGAACCTTCCATCGCCTCGCCATTGCGCTTTAGCCCCACCACATTCAGTCCGTAGCGGGTACGAAAACCAATTTCGCGCACCGATTTACCAATAAGTTCAGACTCAGGAATTAATGAAATCTCTGCCATGCCCACATCAAGGGCCTGGTCAGAAAAATACTCGCCGCGCAGTACCATCGGCTCCAGCAATTGCTCACTACAAAATTGCCGGAGATCGACATCAGCCGCAGACATATCAATAAGCAAAACGTCACGCGCGCGAAATTCAGAAACCCCATTAACGTTCACGATAACGCGACGAAAACGCCGCCAGCGTTCAACACCGATGACGTTAGCGCCATAACGCTCACGTAATTTGAGATCGTCCAGCCGTTGACCAATCATTGGCGAACCGGGGCGAATAGCCAGACGACGCGCACGCCCGGTCAGTCGATATTCACGGATAAGATCGCGAAAGGTTCGACGCGTCCAGCCTTCGCGCTGCGGGGTCTGGGTATCCCCTTTCAGCATGAAACGCATCACTAACATATACAAAATACCCAGCACCAGCACGACCAGGCCAATAGGTGTTACGCTAAAGAAACTGAAGCCGTGATAGCCTTCACGCAGCAATTCACTGTTGACTACCAGGTTCGGCGGCGTCGCCACCAGCGTCATCATGCCGCTAATCAGCCCGGCAAAACTCAACGGCATCATCAGGCGCGACGGCGAAGTTTGCATACGCATGGCAACGCTTAACACCACGGGAATAAAGATAGCGACAACGCCGGTTGAACTCATAAACGCGCCAAGCCCCGCGACGGTCAGCATCAACAAAACCAACATTTTGATTTCACTGTTGCCCGCCACTTTGACCAGCCATGTCCCCATTACAGTGGCAACACCGGTACGGACCAAACCATCGCCAATAATGAACAAGGCGGCAATCAGGACAACGTTAGGATCGGAAAAGCCGGAAAATACTTCGGGGACCGTCAGCGTTCCGCTTAATGCAAACGCGACAATAACAAACAAAGCGACCGCATCCATACGCACTCTGCCCGTCGCAAACAAGACGATGGCAACGGCCAGTAATGAAAGAACCCAAATCAATTCACCGTTCACAACTTATCCTTGTTAATTGAGGGGGATGACTTGATTCTGCCATAAAAAAGCCCCGACGAGACGGGGCTAAATCATGATCAGGTGTTTCACTGAATAATAACATCGCCATTTGGCTGTTTGGTCACAGTAATTTGCTCCAGACTGTGGAGGACCAAATCGACCTCATTCAGGCGCGGGGTATCTGCCGGAGCGTTAACCGCAATGACATGGCAACCCGCCGCCAGGCCAGAAAGCACGCCAGCGGGAGCATCTTCCACCACTACACACTCCTGCGGCGCAAGCCCCAGCAGCTGCGCGCCTAGCAGATACGCATCAGGTTCTGGTTTTCCGCGCTTCACTCGCTCAGCGGTCACAAACACCTCTGGCGCGGGAAGCCCAGCTATTTTATGGCGCGCTCGCGCTACCGGCATGGAGCCAGAAGTCACAATGGCCCACGGAATACCTGCTTTATTCAAATGATTGAGTAAGGCGATTGCCCCCGGAAGCGCGGTAATACCCTCGGTTTCCGTGGCCTCGATTTGCTCCAGACGCGTAAACTCGGCGGCAATATCAGCCTCGGATTTGCCCGCCATAAAATGGCGCAGAGAGGTGATCGCCTGTTTACCGTGAATGAAAGCCAGCACCTCTTCCGGCGCTAACCCATGACGTCTGGCCCAGTTGCTCCACGCCCGCTCTACCGCAGGCAGGGAATCCACCAGCGTTCCATCAAGATCAAACAGAAAACCTTTGCACCGCACGCGGGCCTCCTCAGGCGTTGATAATTTGATTAATTTCGTTGGCGCTCAAATGGTACTGACGCGGGCAGGCATGCCACACATTAAGCATGCGCTGATATTTTTCCCACATTGGCGTCTGGGCGTTAAAACCGTGAGTTCCGGCGTCAAAATGGGTATAGCGCCCTTCCACATTAACCATAAAGCGGACATAACCGAGGTAACGTGCTTCAGTGGCGGCGTCAAAGCCGAGGAAGGTGACACGACGTTCATCGATGGATTGCTGGTCCTGCAAATTAGACCAGGAAACATGCAACGCATGATACATCTCCATAATGTCGATGATAGTGCGGCAGGTTTCTTCTTTCAGCTCGCCAAACTCGCGATCCAGTTCACGCATCTGTAATCCATAACCACGCTCAATGATTGTTTGCAGGCGACGGTAACGTTCAGCATTTGCCGGATCGAGCATAGTCATCATCTTGTACTGGTTAGACAAAATAAGACGTTGCGCGTTGGTCATTTCCATTGTTGACTCCTGTATCACTCTACTACGGTGAAAAAAAAGAAGGCTGAGTATGCCTTCTTTTATATGCGTAATCAGGGGTCAATTACAAATCATCAAGGAAAGTTTTATCCAGTTGTTTGAAGGCGCGCTTAAGCGTGTCAGCTAATGCCTGGTAATCAGGCTTGCCTTCAACGGGTGCCAACACCTGTCCAGACTCCTGCAATTTACCGCGAACTTCATAAAACCAGTTAAGGATTGCAGGAGGTAATGGCGTTACAGAACGCTTGCCCAGCCACCACAATCCCTGCATGGGTAAACTTAAAGCGAACAGCGCAGTGGCAACTGCCGGCCCAAGCTGACCGCCCAGGGCAATCTGCCAGCAGAGAGTAAATACGGCGATCGGCGGCATAAAACGGATCGCATAACGCGTCATCTTGATAACGCGATTTTCGACAAAGACCGGGGCAAGGCGTTTTTCCAGCGGCCACGTCTTTGAGTAATGCTGTCCCCGGCGAAACAAGCTAAAAAAATTAACAGAACGATTATCCGGCGTTGACATGCTTCACCTCAACTTCACATATAAAGATTCAAAAATTTGTGCAAATTCACAACTCAGCGGGACAACGTTCAAAACATTTTGTCTTCCATACCCACTATCAGGTATCCTTTAGCAGCCTGAAGGCCTAAGTAGTACATATTCATTGAGTCGTCAAATTCATATACATTATGCCATTGGCTGAAAATTACGCAAAATGGCATAGACTCAAGATATTTCTTCCATCATGCAAAAAAAATTTGCAGTGCATGATGTTAATCATAAATGTCGGTGTCATCATGCGCTACGCTCTATGGCTCCCTGACGTTTTTTTAGCCACGTATCAATTATAGGTACTTCCATGTCGAGTAAGTTAGTACTGGTTCTGAACTGCGGTAGTTCTTCACTGAAATTTGCAATCATCGATGCAGTAAATGGTGAAGAGTACCTTTCTGGTTTAGCCGAATGTTTCCACCTGCCCGAAGCACGTATCAAATGGAAAATGGACGGCAATAAACAGGAAGCGGCTTTAGGTGCAGGCGCCGCTCACAGCGAAGCGCTCAACTTTATCGTTAATACTATTCTGGCACAAAAACCAGAACTGTCTGCGCAGTTGACTGCTATCGGTCACCGTATCGTACACGGCGGCGAAAAGTATACCAGCTCCGTAGTGATCGATGAGTCTGTTATTCAGGGTATCAAAGATGCAGCTTCTTTTGCACCGCTGCACAACCCGGCTCACCTGATCGGTATCGAAGAAGCTCTGAAATCTTTCCCACAGCTGAAAGACAAAAACGTTGCTGTATTTGACACCGCGTTCCACCAGACTATGCCGGAAGAGTCTTACCTCTACGCCCTGCCGTACAACCTGTACAAAGAGCACGGCATCCGTCGTTACGGCGCGCACGGCACCAGCCACTTCTATGTAACCCAGGAAGCGGCAAAAATGCTGAACAAACCGGTAGAAGAACTGAACATCATCACCTGCCACCTGGGCAACGGTGGTTCCGTTTCTGCTATCCGCAACGGTAAATGCGTTGACACCTCTATGGGCCTGACCCCGCTGGAAGGTCTGGTCATGGGTACCCGTTCTGGTGATATCGATCCGGCGATCATCTTCCACCTGCACGACACCCTGGGCATGAGCGTTGACGCAATCAACAAACTGCTGACCAAAGAGTCTGGCCTGCTGGGTCTGACCGAAGTGACCAGCGACTGCCGCTATGTTGAAGACAACTACGCGACGAAAGAAGACGCGAAGCGCGCAATGGACGTTTACTGCCACCGCCTGGCGAAATACATCGGTGCCTACACTGCGCTGATGGATGGTCGTCTGGACGCTGTTGTATTCACCGGTGGTATCGGTGAAAATGCCGCGATGGTTCGTGAACTGTCTCTGGGCAAACTGGGCGTGCTGGGCTTTGAAGTTGATCATGAACGCAACCTGGCTGCACGTTTCGGCAAATCTGGTTTCATCAACAAAGAAGGTACCCGTCCTGCGGTGGTTATCCCAACCAACGAAGAACTGGTTATCGCGCAAGACGCGAGCCGCCTGACTGCCTGATTTCACACCGCCAGCTCAGCTGGCGGTGCTGTTTTGTAACCCGCCAAATCGGCGGTAACGAAAGAGGATAAACCGTGTCCCGTATTATTATGCTGATCCCTACCGGAACCAGCGTCGGTCTGACCAGCGTCAGCCTTGGCGTGATCCGTGCAATGGAACGCAAAGGCGTTCGTCTGAGCGTTTTCAAACCTATCGCTCAGCCGCGTACCGGTGGCGATGCGCCCGATCAGACTACGACTATCGTGCGTGCGAACTCTTCCACCACGACGGCCGCTGAACCGCTGAAAATGAGCTACGTTGAAGGTCTGCTTTCCAGCAATCAGAAAGATGTGCTGATGGAAGAGATCGTCGCGAACTACCACGCTAACACCAAAGACGCTGAAGTCGTTCTGGTTGAAGGTCTGGTCCCGACACGTAAACACCAGTTTGCCCAGTCTCTGAACTACGAAATCGCTAAAACGCTGAATGCGGAAATCGTCTTCGTTATGTCTCAGGGCACTGACACCCCGGAACAGCTGAAAGAGCGTATCGAACTGACCCGCAACAGCTTCGGCGGTGCCAAAAACACCAACATCACCGGCGTTATCGTTAACAAACTGAACGCACCGGTTGATGAACAGGGTCGTACCCGTCCGGATCTGTCCGAGATTTTTGACGACTCCACCAAAGCAAAAGTGAACAACGTTGATCCGGCGAAGCTGCAAGAATCCAGCCCGCTGCCGGTTCTCGGCGCTGTGCCGTGGAGCTTTGACCTGATCGCGACTCGTGCGATCGATATGGCTCGCCACCTGAATGCGACCATCATCAACGAAGGCGACATCAATACTCGCCGCGTTAAATCCGTCACTTTCTGCGCACGCAGCATTCCGCACATGCTGGAGCACTTCCGTGCCGGTTCTCTGCTGGTGACTTCCGCAGACCGCCCTGACGTGCTGGTTGCCGCTTGCCTGGCTGCCATGAACGGCGTAGAAATCGGTGCCCTGCTGCTGACTGGCGGCTACGAAATGGACGCGCGCATTTCTAAACTGTGCGAACGTGCTTTCGCTACTGGCCTGCCGGTATTTATGGTGAACACCAACACCTGGCAGACCTCTCTGAGCCTGCAGAGCTTCAACCTGGAAGTTCCGGTTGACGATCATGAGCGTATCGAGAAAGTTCAGGAATACGTGGCTAACTACATCAACGCTGACTGGATCGATTCTCTGACTGCCACTTCTGAGCGCAGCCGTCGTCTGTCTCCGCCAGCGTTCCGTTATCAGCTGACTGAACTTGCGCGCAAAGCGGGCAAACGTATCGTTCTGCCGGAAGGTGACGAACCGCGTACCGTTAAAGCAGCCGCTATCTGTGCTGAACGTGGTATCGCAACTTGCGTACTGCTGGGTAATCCGGCAGAGATCAACCGTGTTGCAGCGTCTCAGGGTGTAGAACTGGGTGCAGGCATTGAAATCGTTGATCCAGAAGTGGTTCGCGAAAGCTATGTTGGTCGTCTGGTCGAACTGCGTAAGAACAAAGGCATGACCGAAACCGTTGCCCGCGAACAGCTGGAAGACAACGTGGTTCTCGGTACGCTGATGCTGGAACAAGATGAAGTTGATGGTCTGGTTTCCGGTGCTGTTCACACCACCGCAAACACCATCCGTCCGCCGCTGCAGCTGATCAAAACTGCACCGGGCAGCTCCCTGGTATCTTCCGTGTTCTTCATGCTGTTGCCGGAACAGGTTTACGTTTACGGTGACTGTGCGATCAACCCGGATCCGACTGCAGAACAGCTGGCAGAAATCGCGATTCAGTCCGCTGATTCCGCTGCGGCCTTCGGTATCGAACCGCGCGTTGCTATGCTCTCCTACTCCACCGGTACTTCTGGTGCTGGTAGCGACGTAGAAAAAGTTCGCGAAGCAACTCGTCTGGCGCAGGAAAAACGTCCTGACCTGATGATCGACGGTCCTCTGCAGTACGACGCTGCGGTAATGGCTGACGTTGCGAAATCCAAAGCGCCGAACTCTCCGGTTGCAGGTCGCGCTACCGTGTTCATCTTCCCGGATCTGAACACCGGTAACACCACCTACAAAGCGGTACAGCGTTCTGCCGATCTGATCTCCATCGGGCCGATGCTGCAGGGTATGCGCAAGCCGGTTAACGATCTGTCCCGTGGCGCACTGGTTGACGATATCGTCTACACCATCGCGCTGACTGCGATTCAGTCTGCACAGCAGCAGTAATCTCGTCATCATCCGCAGCTTTGCGCTGCGGATATCGGAACCGGAAATAGTCACTATTTCCGGTTTTTTATTCTCTTAATTTGCATTAATCCTTTCTGATTATCTTGCTTAACTGCGCTGCATCAATGAATTGCGCCATCTCACTTTGCATACTTACCACTTTGTTTTGTGCAAGGGAATATTTGCGCTATGTCCGCAATCACTGAATCTAAACCAACAAGAAGATGGGCAATGCCCGATACGTTGGTGATTATCTTTTTTGTTGCCATTTTAACCAGCCTTGCCACCTGGGTAGTTCCGGTGGGCATGTTTGACAGTCAGGAAGTGCAGTATCAGGTTGATGGTCAAACAAAAACACGCAAAGTCGTAGATCCACACTCATTCCGCATTCTGACTAACGAAGCAGGCGAACCTGAGTATCACCGCGTACAACTGTTCACGACGGGCGATGAACGCCCGGGTCTGATGAACTTCCCGTTTGAAGGGTTAACCTCAGGATCGAAATACGGGACAGCCGTTGGCATCATCATGTTTATGCTGGTGATTGGCGGCGCGTTTGGCATTGTGATGCGTACAGGAACCATTGATAACGGTATCCTGGCGCTTATTCGCCATACTCGCGGGAATGAAATTCTCTTTATTCCTGCGCTGTTTATTCTGTTTTCACTTGGCGGTGCGGTATTTGGTATGGGGGAAGAGGCCGTCGCCTTTGCCATTATCATCGCACCGCTAATGGTCCGGCTGGGCTATGACAGTATTACCACCGTCCTGGTGACTTATATTGCCACGCAAATCGGTTTTGCCAGTTCGTGGATGAACCCGTTTTGTGTGGTCGTTGCTCAGGGGATTGCCGGCGTTCCGGTGCTTTCTGGCTCCGGGTTGCGCATCGTGGTATGGGTTATCGCCACTCTGATTGGCCTGATCTTTACCATGGTGTACGCCTCACGAGTGAAAAAGAATCCTCTTCTGTCACGCGTGCATGAGTCCGACCGCTTCTTTCGTGAAAAGCAGGCGGATGTTGAACAACGTCCGTTTACCTTTGGTGACTGGCTGGTATTGATTGTCCTGACCGCCGTAATGGTCTGGGTGATTTGGGGCGTGATCGTTAATGCCTGGTTTATTCCAGAAATTGCCAGCCAGTTCTTCACCATGGGTCTGGTGATTGGCATCATCGGCGTCGTTTTCCGCCTTAACGGCATGACGGTTAATACCATGGCTTCATCCTTTACCGAAGGGGCGCGAATGATGATCGCCCCTGCCCTGCTGGTGGGTTTCGCCAAAGGGATTTTGCTGCTGGTCGGTAATGGTGAAGCGGGTGATGCCAGCGTGTTAAATACCATCCTCAACAGCATTGCCAATGCCATTAGCGGTCTGGATAACGCGGTCGCGGCCTGGTTTATGTTGCTCTTCCAGGCAGTATTTAATTTCTTCGTGACGTCCGGTTCTGGTCAGGCGGCGTTAACCATGCCGTTACTGGCACCGCTTGGCGATCTGGTCGGTGTTAACCGTCAGGTTACCGTGCTGGCGTTCCAGTTTGGTGATGGCTTCAGCCACATCATTTACCCGACCTCAGCTTCGTTAATGGCAACGCTCGGTGTTTGCCGGGTGGACTTCCGTAACTGGCTGAAGGTGGGCGCGACACTGCTTGGACTGCTGTTTATTATGTCCAGCGTCGTGGTGATCGGCGCTCAGTTGATGGGCTACCACTAAAAATGTTAAGAGCCGCAATTGCGGCTCTTTTTTCATTCTGCCGTTTCAGTCTCTACGGCTTCATTTTTGGCATTGCGCTTCATCCACAACGCCAGCGCTTTCAGCGAGTCTGGAGTGAACTCATCGCAGCGTGCGGTGATTTCTTCCGGCGTCAGCCAGCAAACTTCACTGACTTCATCTTCCTGTAGGGCGAAGGGACCGTGAGAGACGCAACTGAACAACGCGCCCCAGACACGGCAATTTTTATCTTCGAAATAGAACTGCCCGTGCTCGGCAAAGGGGACACCGGCAATGCCCAACTCTTCTTCCGCTTCGCGACGCGCGGATTCCAGCAGTTGCTCATCGGCCTGGACCACACCGCCTGCGGTCGCATCTAACATGCCGGGTAAAAAGTCTTTTGTCTCGGTACGACGCTGGACCAGAATTTTGCCCATGCCATCATGCACGACGATGTAAGTTGCACGATGACGCAGACACTGTGCCCGCATTTGTTCCCGGCTGGCTTGTGCAATGACTTCGTTCTCTTCATTGACAATATCCACCCATTCAGTACTTGCCAAACGACGCTGTTCCATTATCAGGAAACCTTCTTTTTCTGGCGCTCTTACGGCGCATTTTGAGTTGTGGGTAAATTACGGATTAATCGCGACCTGCGCAATGATACTTTGATCATTGAGTGCGATTACACTAAGTACGTCATTATCCAGCATGCCATAACTCGCCGGATTACCGCCTTTAGGAATACTCACCGAGCCGGGGTTGAAGTGGAAAATCTCCCCCCGCTGTTCTGCCACTGGCAGATGGGTATGACCGTACACCAGCACATCGTTCTGGTTTAAAGCAGGTAGGTTTTCCGGGCCAAAAAGATGACCATGCGTCAAAAACAGACGTTGTTTTTCCAGTAATACCTGTTGCCACGGCGCGGTTATCGGGAAATGCAGCAGCATTTGATCCACTTCGCTGTCGCAGTTGCCGCGCACAGCGATAACCTTATGTGCCACTTCATTAAGCCGTTCAGCGACTTTGGCTGGCGCGTAACCCTCCGGTAAAGCATTACGCGGGCCGTGATTCAACACGTCGCCAAGGATCACCAGCCACTGGGCACCGCTTTGGGCAAACAACTCCAGAACACGTTCCGTCGCCGGTAACGACCCATGAATGTCCGATGCAAACATCAGTTTCATCACTCACTCCTCGTCGAAAAAACGTAAGCTATGATACTGGATTCTTTCGTTGCTATCAGCCAGATTGCTTCGCCGAAAGAGCAATAAAACGCTGGACAGACGCTCGCTGCCACTGGAATGTCGCATAATCCACCAGGCGTTCCGGCACCTCATCGCCATGTAGTACCAGGCGGTTAATCATTAGCGCCAGATCAGTATCAGCAATGCACCATTCACCAAATAAATTCGGCCGCCCCAGTGCTAACAAATGTTCTGCCATCGCGAACAGTTTCTCTGCACTGGCTTTTCCCTCGGCCGTTAGTGGCGCTTTTTTCGCCCCCGCAAAGACAACATCCGTCGGACGCTCTTCGCGGATGGGCATCAGATCGCTGCGCAACCAGGCCTGAATCTGTCGTGCACGCGCACGATTTTCTAAATCAAGCGGATAAATACGTTCCCAGGTCGGTGGCGCAAATCGATCTTCCAGATACTCCGCAATGGCAGAAGATTCACTCAACTCAAAATCATCGATTTGTAATAACGGCACACGGCGTGTCTGACCGTAACCTTGCCACGTCGGTTGCAAATGTTCACCGCTGTCGAGGTCGATGGTCTTGATATGAAACGACAGGCCTTTCTCCTGCAACGCCACCCAGGCGGATAACACATAAGGGGAGAAAAAATGGGCATCTGACCAAAGCGTGATAGCGGGTTTACTCATTATGTCCTCGGCAATAAAGGGGGCTGGCTATCAAACTATAGAGCCTTTTTGTCACTGTCACGTGACGAATACTCACGCAAGTCGCCGCGCTTTCTATACTTGTGGTGTTCAGATGATTAGACAACCGGAGCTGCAATGATCGATCTCTATTTCGCCCCGACACCCAATGGCCACAAAATTACGCTGTTTCTCGAAGAAGCAGGGCTGGATTATCGCTTGATAAAGGTAGACCTGGGGAAAGGCGGTCAGTTTCGCCCGGAATTTTTGCGCATTTCGCCTAACAACAAAATTCCGGCAATTGTTGATCATTCTCCAGCCGATGGCGGCGAACCGCTAAGCCTCTTTGAATCTGGTGCCATTTTGTTGTATCTGGCTGAGAAAACGGGGCTCTTTTTGAGTCATGAAACGCGTGAACGCGCCGCCACATTACAGTGGTTATTCTGGCAGGTAGGCGGACTGGGGCCGATGCTTGGGCAAAATCATCATTTTAATCACGCAGCCCCCCAAACCATTCCTTACGCTATTGAACGTTATCAGGTTGAAACTCAGCGTCTGTACCATGTACTGAACAAGCGGCTGGAAAACTCGCCCTGGCTGGGAGGCGAGAACTACAGCATTGCGGATATTGCCTGCTGGCCGTGGGTTAATGCCTGGACTCGCCAGCGAATTGACCTCGCAATGTATCCGGCAGTCAAGAACTGGCATGAGCGGATCCGTTCGCGCCCTGCCACCGGGCAGGCACTGCTAAAAGCACAACACGGTGACGATCGTTCGGATAGTTAACAGAAACAGGTTCTCGTGTATTATTTCATCCTAAGTAAAACAACGGAGAACCTGCAATGGCACAACCTGCCGCTATTATTCGTATAAAGAACCTTCGTTTACGTACGTTTATCGGAATTAAGGAAGAAGAAATTAACAACCGTCAGGATATTGTTATCAATGTGACGATCCACTACCCCGCCGATAAAGCGCGCACTAGCGAAGATATCAACGATGCGCTGAATTATCGCACCGTAACGAAAAACATTATTCAGCATGTAGAGAATAACCGTTTCTCTTTGCTGGAAAAATTAACTCAGGATGTGCTCGATATCGCACGTGAACATCACTGGGTGACGTATGCTGAAGTGGAGATCGATAAACTGCACGCGCTGCGCTACGCCGATTCGGTATCCATGACCTTAAGCTGGCAGCGTTAACCGCCATATCGGGAGGCTGCATGAAGATAGTGATCACCGGAGGGACGGGATTAATTGGTCGCCATTTGATTCCGCGTTTGCTGGATCTGGGCCATCAAATCACGGTAGTGACGCGTAACCCGCAGAAAGCCAGTTCCGTTCTCGGCCCTCGGGTGACACTATGGCAAGGGCTTGCCGATCAAAGTAACCTCAACGGCGTTGATGCGGTAATCAACCTGGTCGGAGAGCCGATTGCTGATAAACGCTGGACTCACGAGCAAAAAGAGCGTCTCTGCCAAAGCCGCTGGAATATCACGCAAAAACTGGTCGATTTGATTAATGCCAGCGACACGTCACCGTCGGTACTCATTTCCGGCTCGGCAACGGGCTATTATGGCGACTTAGGTGAAGTGGTGGTTACCGAAGAGGAACCGCCGCATAACGAATTTACCCATAAACTCTGCGCCCGCTGGGAAGAAATTGCCTGTCGGGCACAAAGTGACAAAACGCGAGTGTGCCTGCTGCGTACCGGCGTAGTGCTGGCACCGGATGGCGGTATTCTCGGTAAAATGCTGCCGCCGTTTCGTCTTGGCCTGGGCGGGCCGATTGGTTCCGGTCGGCAGTATCTGGCCTGGATTCATATTGATGATATGGTCAACGGCATTCTCTGGCTGCTGGATAACGAGCTGCGCGGGCCATTTAATATGGTTTCGCCCTACCCGGTACGCAATGAACAATTTGCCCATGCGCTCGGTCATGCGCTGCATCGCCCGGCTATTTTGCGCGTCCCCGCAACCGCCATTCGGCTGTTAATGGGCGAATCTTCAGTACTGGTATTAGGTGGACAACGCGCGCTGCCTAAACGGCTGGAAGAAGCGGGTTTTGCGTTTCGTTGGTACGATTTAGAAGAGGCGCTGGAAAACGTAGTCCAGTAATTTTTTACGTTCTTTCATGCCTGGCAATTATTGCCAGGCATGAAAGCGCGTTATTTACCTTTATCTACGAACTACTTCGGGCGCGGCATAGCGAGTGCCAAAACGGCTCCATTTTGCCAGAAAAGCAAATAAAAGAGCGATCGCAAAGCAACTCAAATTAAAAAACGTCCACGGCAGGTAATCAAGTGTTGCAACACCAAGCGTTTTCGCCATAAACATCCCGGAAATAGTCCAGGGAAAAAGTCCTTCCAGCAAAGTGGCTCCAGACTCCATGGCCCGCGACATATTCACTTTATGCAATTGATGTTCATCATAGCACGGATCATACATGCTTTTGACCAGAAAAAAGCTAATGACGGCATTTCCAGTACAGGCCACTAATAATGTACTGGAAAACATCGTAGCCAGAACGACGCTGGTTACAGAGCGTAATTTCTTAACCAGACGTTGCAGGACAATATTTAATCCGCCAGATGCCTCAAGTGCTGATGCAAATAAAAATGCACAAAGCATCACCACAATCGGACTGACCATAGAATAGATTCCGCCGCGATTGAGAAGCACCATAAGATTTTTAGCCACCAGCGGATCGCTGGCAATACCATCAAATTGTAGTAACATGGTATCTTTAAAACCATTTACAGCGGATTGAACCATATCCATCCATGCAATCGGCTGAAATATTGCACCAATAAATAAAGCGAGGAACGAAGAGGCAATTAATACTACTGTAGTATCCCATTTTTTTAGCGCACCGAAGAACACCAGTAGTGCGGGAAGCAAACACAGCGGATTTAACCAAAAAAGTCGCTGTAATACATCTCTCATAATGGCAATATTCTCAATTTGCTGATTCATTTCATTCAGGCCGCTTCCGGCCCACCAGAAGCCAAAACATGAGACGAAAAAAGCAGGAATAGAGGTATACATCATATTGCGAATACTTTGCCATAACTCGACGCCCGCAGCCATCGCTGCCATATTGGTGGTATCGGAAAGAGGCGATAATTTATCACCAAAATAGGAACCCGAAATCACCGCCCCGGCGGTAATCGGTAATGAAACGTCCATCGCCGCAGCCACGGCCATCAATGCTACGCCGATAGTACCCGCCGTACCCCATGATGTTCCGGTAAAAAGAGAGATACAAACTGTCACCAGGAAGGCTGTCAAATAGAGATAATGAGGGCTTACCATTTCCAGACCATATAAAACCATTAAAGGAATTGTTCCGGAAACTATCCAGCAGCCAATCAACATCCCGATAGAGAGTAAAATAAGCATTGCCGGAACTGCTTCTTTAATTTTACTCATAAATATATTAACAATATCTCTCCAGCGCGCACCATAATACCTGGCATAAAAAGCAGTAACCAACGTCACTACAATCAACACAAACTCCACGGGGGCATTAAGTATCCTGACGCCAGCCAGGAACAATATAAAAATAATAGCCAGAATGATCATCGCCGAGCTAAAGGATGGCTGATTTATTGTCATGGTTTCGTCCTTAGCGAGTCAAAAGCACGCTCCAGATCGGCAATTAAAAGAGCGGCATTTTCCTGCCCAAGCGAGAGACGAATTAATCCGCGCGGGATCTCCGCATCATCCAGTGCAGACTGATTATAACCACGGTTAGGTGAGATAATCAGGCTTTCATAGCCGCCCCAGCTACAGCCCGGTTTGAAAATACGGCAGGCATCGATAAAGCATTTCACTTCCTCAAAGCCGGCTCCTTTTAATTCGAAACTAAACAGTCCTGAAAAGCCACACATCTGGCGACGAATTATCTCTTTTTCCTTATCTGTAGCGCAGAGAGGATGACGTATATTTTCCACCTCATCACGAGTAGCTAACCATTCAATAACGTTAATCGCGTTATGCTGATGCGTTGCCATTCTGATCGGGAGTGTTCGTATACCACGTAACAGTAACCAGGCGCTAAACGGCGAAAGCACGGCACCTAATAGCTGATGCGAGAAATCACGAATGATGCTCATCAATTCACGGCGGGTGATTACCACACCAGCTAACACATCACTGTGCCCGGCGAGATATTTTGTGCAGGAATGAATGACAATATCAAATCCCAGACTTAACGGTTTTTGAAATAGCGGTGTCGGCCAGGTGTTATCAATTGCGGTGATAATCCCATAACGGGTCGCCAGTTGAGCTATCGCCTGTAAATCAACAATCTGCATTGTCATGGTGCCGGGTGACTCAGCGTATATCATTCGGGTATTCAGTTTGATTTTTTGTTCAATAATATTGATATCGCCGTTGGAGATAATGTCATATTCAATATGGTATTTTTTTGCCAGGTTTTTAACTAATTCGATAGCCGGACCATAGATTTGATTAACTAATAAAATATGGTCACCGCTGTTTAACAAACCGACCATCACTGCGCTGATTGCCCCCATGCCTGATGCAAAGCACCGCGCCTCTTCACCCCCCTCCAGCAAAGCAAGTTTGGTTTCAACCATACTTACGGTTGGATTTAAGCCGCGACTGTATATGTAACGCTGGGCTTCGTGACGCATATCATCACAATACTGCTGGTAATTCTTCTGCACAAAAAGACTGGTTTGAATAATCGGCGGCGCAACAGCACCGAAATACTCATCATGATTTTCATTTATACCGGAACAGGCAAGGTAATCGGATTCGGCAATATTTCCATCATTGAGTAACATGTTCTGATAACTGTTCATTTTATTTCCCTTATGTTTTTGTACAGAGAAATAGTAATATTATCATCTGGAAAAACCTTTGCACTTTTGCCAGTAACGGACTTGCCGTGGCAGACAATTAAAGAACAGATTGTAGGAACTCACATTTAAATCATATGGATTATGAATAATTTATTTATAAAGAAAAACATATATAAGCGACAAGTTAAAATACATTGAAGAAAGGGATAAATAAATGTGAGGAATATAGTTACGTTTACTACATGACTGTCTCTTGCGGTCATGACTGCAAGAGACAGATTTAATTAGAATAAAGTTCCACAGACGTCACTGCTTCTGGTTCAGAAGCTCCTCTGGCGAAAGTCGGGTCAGCGTCAGAACTAACTCTCGGTCTAAACCTCTCTCCAGCATTTCCTGAGCAATGCGCAGGGCTTCTTCGCGTTTGCCCTGCATTGCGCCTTCTTCACGTAATCTGTCAGCAATGGTCATCAGTTTCTCCTTTTCTTGTGGTGCGCGTTCCGCTATCTCACCAATAAATGCACGGAAACGCTGGGCATCCCCCGTTTGTAATACGTAATTAAACAGGGCTTTTAGCTGTCTGTCATTAGTGTTCCCTGTAACTAGCAGCGAAACAATTTGGTCGACTAATCCCAACAGATCGCGCTGACGAATATGTTTCTGAATTAACTCCAACAGCGCCATTTTGCGATGTTGCATAATCTCGTCATCTGGCACCACGGTAATATCCACCAGCGGAAAAGCTGATGAATATATTTTGCGGGCTATAGCAGGCTCGGCAAATTCATCAAGCCAGCAGAGTGAATAAGGATAAGGACTTCTGCAACCATGATAAAACAGCATCGGGATCACCAATGGAAGCTCTTTATAGCCTGCATCAAGATGGTTTTGCATCGCCGCAATGGAATAGCGCATCATGCGAAAAGCCATTAATTCTTCCGGCTTACTTTGGTGCTCTATCACCACATAAATATAACCCGCTCCCTCCTGCGTTTTCACAGACCACAAGAGGTCGGAATAATATTGCCGCAGGTCTTCATCAATAAAACTGTTTGGTTCCAGTTTAAGCGTCGTTAAATCACACAGTTTGCGCAGCGGCGCGGGGAGATGAATATCAATAAAATCCCGGGCGGTGTCTGGATGGCGTAAAAAAGATTTAAATACCGCATCATGCGGCGTGGAAGTTGTCGATATTGTCATGGCGTTCCGTCACCCCTCAAATTTAAGATGACGCGACAATAACCACGATTAACACCCAATGCAGCAGGCAGTTTTTATCTTTGGACAGCGAATTCAGAAGTATTTTTAGCGGGCTGCAACTTTTACATTTCAGCGGAAGCGGACTCGCAAATTTCCCTTGAAAATACTCCGGCAGCGTTAGCTACCGGAGGGGGAATTATTTCAGCGATCCCTTAAGGAACTGTTGCAGACGAGGGCTTTGCGGGTTGCCAAATAACTGCTCCGGCGCGCCTTCTTCCTCTATTTTCCCCTGATGGAGAAAAATGACGTGAGTAGAAACATGGCGAGCAAAGCCCATTTCGTGGGTCACCACCACCATGGTTTTCCCCTCTTCTGCCAGTTGCTGCATAATACGCAACACTTCGCCTACCAGTTCAGGATCGAGCGCCGAGGTAGGTTCATCAAACAGTAAAACTTCCGGTTCCATTGCCAGCGCCCTTGCGATGGAAACACGCTGTTGCTGACCACCGGACAGGTGCACCGGGTATTTCCCCTGCGCACGTTCGTCTATCCCGACTTTTGCCAGATACTTCACCGCCCGCTCGCGCGCTTCCTGCTTGCTCAGGCCCAACACCTGAATCGGCGCTTCCATGACGTTTTCCAGCACCGTCATATGGCTCCAGAGATTGAAGTGCTGGAATACCATCGTCAGGCGTGTGCGCAGTAAGCGCAGCTGATTTTTATCGGCGACTTTGAGTTGACCATCTTTGTCGCGCACCAGATTGATCGTTTGGCCATTGACCACGATCGATCCTTCGCTCGGTTTTTCGAGGAAGTTAATGCAGCGCAGAAAGGTACTTTTCCCCGATCCCGACGATCCGATGATGCTAATTACATCTCCGGCATTCGCTTGCAGTGAAACCCCTTTCAGCACTTCGTGTTCGCCGTAGCGTTTGTGCAAATCGATAACGTTTAATTTATTCTCGGACATCGTATTCTCAGTGCGTTGAAGAAGGTTTCACATGCTGCAACCAGCGTTTTTCCGCTCTGCGAAAGAGGCTGATCAGGACATAAGAGATGATTAAATAGAGCACCGCGGCAATGCCGAAGGCGGTAAAAGGTTGATACGTGGCGGCGTTAATATCGCGGGCTATTTTCAGCAGATCCGGCACAGTGGCCGTAAACGCCAGCGCAGTAGAGTGCAGCATCAGGATCACTTCGTTGCTGTATGCCGGTAACGCAATACGCAGCGCAGAAGGCAAAATAATGCAGCGATACATTTTAAAGGTCGAGAAGCCATAGGCTCTGGCGGCTTCAATTTCCCCATGCGGCACTGAACGGATTGCCCCGGCAAAAATCTCGGTAGTGTAAGCGCAGGTGTTAAGCGTCAGCGCCAGCACGGTACAGTTCAGACCACTGCGAAAAAAGGCGTTAAGGAACTCGGTCCCCTTAACAATCTCCAGCGTATACATGCCAGAATAGAACACCAGCAACTGAACATACAGCGGCGTACCGCGAAAAATATAGGTAAATAACCAGATTGGAAACTGGATGTATTTGTTACTTGAGACGCGACCAATCGCCAGAAACAGCGCCAGAACTCCGCCTATCACTACCGACAAAATCAGCAGCCACAGGGTGATCGCCACGCCAGTAAAGCGATAACCGTCAGTCCACAGCAGTGGTTTCCAGTATTCATGTAAGATTTCGATCACAGGTCAGCCCTCTTCACACCCACGGAGTAGCGGCGCTCAAGGACCAGCAGCACACCATTGGAAACGGTGGTGAAAACCAGGTAAATCACGCCACAAACGATGGCGAAATAGAACGGTTCCCAGGTACTTTTGCCTGCCAGCTGCGTGGCTTTGACCACATCTTCCAGGCCGAGTAACGAAACCAGTGCGGTAGATTTGAGGATCACCTGCCAGTTGTTGCCAATGCCTGGCAGGGCGTAACGCATCATCGCCGGAAACATGATCCGCCGAAACACTTGCCCACGAGTAAAACCGAACGCCGTCGCCGCCTCTATATGTCCTTTCGGCACTGCCATAAAAGCACCACGGAACGTTTCGGTAAAATAAGCACCGTAGATAAAACCGAGAGTAATAATACCAGCGACCATCGGATCGATATCAATCTGCCCGACGCCCATCGCCTCCGTCACCGTGTTTAGTGCAATCTGCAAACCGTAGAAAATTAGCAGCATCAACACCAAGTCCGGCACGCCTCGAATCAGCGTGGTGTACCCTTCGAAAATCAGCCCCGAAAGCCGATTTTGCGAGAGCTTACCGCCAGCGCCAATTAAACCGATGATTACAGCGAGCACTACAGAGCTGATAGCCAGCTCCAGCGTGACGAGCGCACCCTGTAAAATAACACCTGAAAACCCATACAACATGCTGCCTGTCCTGTCGTGTGTGGTGAATTACCGCCTCTTGTCTCCCTCCGGTTACCCGAAGGGAGCGGACTTTCTTTCACCGATGGCGATTAACCACCATAAACATCAAAATCGAAGTACTTTTTCGCTAATTTCTCGTAAGTACCGTCAGCGCGCATTTCGGCAAAGGCTTTGTTCAGTGCCTCGCGCAGTTCGTTATCTTCTTTACGCAGGCCCATGCCTGTCCCTACGCCAAACAGTTTTTCATCTTTAACAGACGGGCCACCGAATTTGTAATCTTTACCGACGGGTTGTTTGAGGAAACCTTCGCTGGCAGCGACCTCATCCTGGAACGCGGCATCAATACGTCCGGCAGTCAGGTCAGAATAAATGTTGTCCTGCCCCTGATAAGAGACGATTTCAATGCCTTTTGGTGCCCAGTGTTCGTTACCGAACGTCTCCTGGGTGGTGCCCTGCAATACGCCTACCCGTTTGCCTTTCAGCGATTCGACTGTCGGCTGAATGTCGGAATTTTTCGCCACCACCAGACGAGAATCGGCAGCGTACAGTTTGTCGGTGAAGGCTATTTCTTGCTGACGTTTTTCCGTAATGGAAAGCGATGACATGATGGCGTCAATCTTCTTCGCTTTTAAGGACGGGATTAACGCATCCAGTGGGTTTTCGACAAACGTACATTGCGTATTGATGCGTTTGCACAACTCCTTCGCCAGATCGATATCGAAGCCAACCAGTTCACCTTGTGAATTTTTTGATTCAAATGGCGCATAGGTCGGATCGGTACCGATGCGGATGTTTTGCGGAATCGCAGCAAACGCCGCAGTTGCGCTGGAGAAGGCCAGAACCAGAGAGAGCGATAGCACCAGTTTTTTCATAATGTCCTCAACTGACAGTCTTTTTATAGGGAATATTTACAGGTTTGTTACACTTATCGTGCCATAAAATTGACCATCAAGGCAAAATATCCCGCCCCGTTAGACGTATTATTTTTCATTAAAAATGCTTAAGTATGCATTTCAATGCACCACGATAGTGCAACAAACCTGGCGTGCACCATGATGATCATTTCATCAGGTACAGCTTCCCTGCGACGTATCAGTCACCGTAGACATTAAAGTCGAAATACTTTTTCGCCATCTTGTCGTAGGTGCCGTCCTGACGCAGCTCGTTAAGCGCCTTATTGAAGGCCGCCGTCAGTTCAGCATCATCTTTACGCAGCCCTACACCGGTGCCGTCACCGAAGTATTTTTTGTCTTTCACTGATGGGCCTGCAAAGGCGAAATCTTTACCGGCGGGTTGCTTAAGGAAACCTTCGCTGGCAGCAACTTCATCTTGTAACGCAGCATCCAGACGTCCTGCAGCCAGATCGGAATAGACTAAATCCTGGTTGGCATAGGCCACCACATCCACGCCTTTGCTACGCCAGGTCTCGTTAGCGTATGCTTCCTGGGTTGATCCCTGCAGCACACCAACATGTTTACCTTTCAGTGAATCCAGCGTTGGCTGAATCGGTGAACCTTTGGCGGCAATCAAACGAGAATCTGCGGCGTACAGCTTGTCGGAGAAAGCAATCTCCTGCTGACGTTTATCGGTAATGGAGAGCGACGAAATAATGGCGTCGATTTTTTTCGCTTTCAGTGAGGGGATCAGCGCGTCAAAGTCGCTGGCAACCCAGGTACATTTCACCTGCATCCGTTTGCACATCTCGTTACCGAGATCGATATCAAAGCCAACAAAATCACCTTTAGCATCTTTCGACGAGAACGGCGCATAGGTGGTATCCGTTCCGATACGTACCGTCTCCGGCAGCGCCGCGTAGCTGGAAGCTGCTGCGGAGAGACCGACTAACAAAGACAGAGCGAGAATCGACTTCTTCATACATAACCCTCAAGTGAAAATGGCTTTTTTATGTTGTGTATTGTGTTGTGTGTTTGCAGGCTCTTTCATGCAGGTCTTATGCCATCTTTACGACAACAGTAACATTCAACGTTAAATATGTTAATAAGACGTTGCATTATTGTCCTGAAATTGAAGATAGCAGGTATGGCGGTTGAATCGCAGCGTTTCGATTGAATGGCAGAAACAAAATGTCGAGGATTTGATCGCGGTTGCAAAATTGCCCTGAAACAGGGCAACAGCGGAGTTATGCGCCCTGCCAGCGGGCAAAGAGATCTTCAGGAAGGGTTACCGCAAACTGGTCAAGAACACGATTAACCGTCTGATTTATCACATCATCAAGGGATTGTGGGCGATGATAAAACGCCGGAACGGGAGGCATAATCACCGCACCGATTTCTGCCGCCTGAGTCATTAAACGCAGATGGCCTAAGTGCAGTGGCGTTTCACGCACGCAGAGCACCAACGGGCGACGCTCTTTCAGCACCACATCTGCCGCACGGGTCAGTAAGCCATCAGTATAGCTATGGACAATGCCGGACAGGGTTTTGATTGAACAGGGTAAAATCACCATCCCCAACGTCTGGAAAGAACCGGAAGAAATGCTGGCAGCAATATCGCGCGCATCGTGCGTCACATCGGCTAATGCCTGCACTTCGCGCAGGGAAAAATCCGTTTCGAGGGATAAGGTCTGGCGCGCTGCCTGGCTCATTACCAGATGCGTTTCGATATCTGTGACATCGCGCAGAACCTGTAATAAACGCACGCCATAAATCGCGCCGCTGGCACCGCTGATGCCTACAATGAGTCGTTTCATAAATAGTTGCCCTGTCAGACTTGCAGGCAGACTTTGCAGGATTTCGGCGGGAGTTGCAAGTCAGGGTGCCAGACCGGCACCCTGAGCGAAGGCATCATCCTTCGTTATGCATTTCGAGATTTTCCACTTCGTTCTGACGTTGCACTGCTTTGGCGTCGTCATTACGTAAAGTATCGAGGAAATCGAGGTAGCCCTGATCAACATCTTTGGTGACGTAGACGCCGTTGAATACCGAGCATTCAAACTGCTGGATATCCGGGTTTTCAGCGCGAACGGCTTCGATCAGATCGTTCAGATCCTGGAAAATCAACCCGTCAGCACCGATGATCTGGCGAATTTCATCTACTTCGCGACCGTGAGCGATCAGTTCCGTGGCGCTCGGCATATCAATACCATAAACGTTCGGGAAGCGAATTTCCGGTGCCGCAGAAGCGAGGTACACTTTCTTCGCTCCGGCTTCGCGTGCCATCTCGATAATCTGCTCAGAAGTGGTGCCACGGACGATGGAGTCGTCGACCAGCAGGACGTTTTTATCGCGGAACTCGGCGCGGTTGGCGTTCAGTTTACGGCGCACGGACTTACGACGCAGCTGCTGGCCCGGCATGATGAAGGTGCGGCCAACATAGCGGTTTTTAACGAAGCCCTGGCGGTACGGTTTGCCCAGAATACGCGCAATTTCCAGCGCGATATCACACGAGGTTTCCGGGATCGGGATCACCACGTCGATATCCAGATCTTCCCATTCGCGGGCAATTTTCTCGCCTAGCTTCGTGCCCATATTCACACGCGCGCTGTAAACGGAAATTTTGTCGATGAACGAGTCCGGGCGAGCAAAGTATACATACTCAAACAGGCACGGATTGCTGACCGGATTGTCAGCACATTGACGGGTAAACAACTGCCCTTCTTCAGTGATGTAAATCGCTTCGCCAGGCGCGACGTCACGCAGGAAATCAAAGCCCAGCGTATCGAGCGCAACGCTTTCGGAAGCGACCATATATTCTGTGCGGTTCTCGTCAATATCACGTTTTCCCAGTACCAGCGGACGAATCCCGTTAGGATCGCGGAAAGCAACCATACCGTGGCCGATAATCATCGCCACGCAGGCATACGCGCCGCGGATTAAGCGGTTTGTGGCAGCAATGGCAGCGAAAATATTGTCGGCTTCCAGCGGGTAGTGGCGGAAGTTGTCCAGCTCGCTGGCGAAGATATTAAGCAGAATTTCCGAGTCGGAAGTGGTGTTGATGTGGCGGCGTTTTTCTTCAAACAGTTTTTTACGCAACTCGTGAGCGTTGGTCAGATTGCCGTTGTGGGCAAGCGTAATGCCATACGGGGAGTTAACGTAAAACGGCTGCGCTTCAGAGGCGCTGGAGCTGCCAGCCGTAGGGTAACGCACATGACCAATGCCCATATTGCCCTGCAAACGCTGCATATGGCGAGCTTCAAATACATCGCTCACCAGCCCGTTCGCTTTACGCAAACGGAAGCAGTTATTGGCATCTATGGTGATGATGCCGGCGGCATCCTGACCGCGATGCTGAAGCACCGTTAAGGCATCATAAATCGACTGGTTAACCGGCATAACACCGGCGATACCGACAATACCGCACATACGTCTTTTTCCTCGTTAAGCCACATCTCAGAGCACTTACGCTCTGGGCAAGAAACTTGACGAGCTTTGCAGATAATCAAAAAACCATCTGATGATAAAACTGAACTGCGGGATCAGCTGTGATTTGCTCCAGTCTTCGCTTTTCGACACCCCGGTAAAGGAGTCGAGAAAGAAGAGAATGGCAGCAACAATCAACACACCGCGCAACGCACCGAAACAGACGCCCAACACCCGATCGGTGCCTGACAACCCCGTTTTCTCCACCAGCTGGCCTATCACGAAGTTCACGATAGCACCAACGATCAGGGTAGCGATAAACAGTACCGCGATGGCAATCCCATTTCGAACCAGTTCGTCTTCAAAGCCCGTAAACCAGACTGACAGGTAAGTGTAGTAATGACTGGCAACAAAGAAAGCACAACCCCATGTCACCAGCGATAACGCTTCACGAACAAAGCCGCGGATCAGGCTAACCAGAGAGGAAAAAGCAATCACCGCGATTATGGCGTAATCAATCCAGACCATATGTGTCCCACGATTTTACGCCCTGTCATCCTGTTCGGGGCGCATTCTAACAGAAAAAGAAAACGTTTGCGTAGGGATTTCCTTCCCACGCATCAATAAAAATGGCGCTGAAAAAATATTCAACGCCATCGACTTTTTATGCCTTTGCGGCATCGGGCAATGCGTGTCGGATGCGGCATGAACGCCTTATCTGTACCAGATAAGACGCGTTAGTATCGCATCAGGCAAGACCGTATTAATTCGGTGTATAGCCCATTACCACACCACTTAAGCCAGAAAGCTGCTTGAGCTCACCCAGCGATCCTTTCAGCTTCTCTTTGGAAGCATCTGGCCCAACCAGAATACGGGTAATTTTACCCTGCACTGGCGTGGATGGCGACGTATAAACCCGATAACCGGCACCACGCAGCTTACCGACAATCTCATTCACTTTATCGGCATTTTTCAGCGCCCCCAGTTGTACAACATAGGCTTTACCCGTTGGCGCTGCTTTTTCTTCCACGACCGGCTTCGGCGCAGGTGGTGCTTCAACCTTCGGTTTCGGCGGCTCCACCGGTTTCGGCTTCGGTGGGGCGACCGGTGCAGGTTCCGGTTCAAACTCGGTGTTATTGGCTGCAATAGTGGCCGGATCGAGCGACGGTGCTGCGGCATCACCTGCCCGCACCTCTTCCGCTGCGCCTTCCGGCGGCTGCGTCGGCAACGCCTGAGTGGCGGCTGGCATCATATCAGGCTCATCGCGATCGCCCGCTTTCGGCACCAGCGGGATAGCCGCGAACTCATCCTGATAATGTTTTTTCTGCCCGTCCAGCAGCCCTGGAAGTACAATCACCCCCAGCGCCACCAGCACGATCGTGCCCACTAACCGATTCTGAAACTTACTTGCCACCGCTTCTCCTCGCGTCAATCACTTCCATGACATGTGCGACCGTGTGGAACGAACCACACACCAGCACGGTATCTTCCGCTTTAGCGTCCGCCATTGCGGCATCCCATGCCTGCGCCACGCTATCAAATGATTTGCCGTTACCCAAATGCTCAAGCAGTTGTTCTGCCGTGGCACCGCGCGGCCCTTCCAGGGGCGCACAATACCAGTCATCAACCACGCTTTTCAACCAGGCCAGAGTTCCGGCAATATCTTTATCATGTAGCATACCGATAACCGCCAGCACGCGCCCGTTTTTCGGTAGCGCTTTCATACGCCCGGTGAGATATTCCGCCGCATGTGGATTATGCGCGACATCAAAAATAACGCGTGGCGACTCGCTCACAATCTGGAAACGTCCCGGCAAAATTGCGCTGGCAATCCCGTCGCGAATGGCATTTTCACTGACCTCCAGCCCGCTGGCACGCAGTGCCGCCAGCGCCGTTGCGGCATTCGGTTGCGGGACAAGCGGCAACGGCAGATTTTCCAGCGTGCCGTGAGCATCGCTAAACGTCCAGTCATGATCGGTAACGGAATAGTTCCACTCAACGCCCCGACGTTGTAACAGTGCACCTTTTTCCTGCGCCACATCAGCAATGGTAGAAGGCATTTCCGGCTCACCGACAATTGCCGGTTTTTCGCTGCGAAAGATACCTGCTTTCTCGCGACCAATACTTTCGCGATCTGCCCCCAGCCAGTCGGTATGATCCAGCGCAATACTGGTTACTACCGCGACATCGGCATCGACAATATTGGTTGCGTCCAGACGACCGCCCAGCCCTACTTCCAGAATCACCACGTCAAGTTGTGCCTGCTTGAACAACCACAACGCCGACAGCGTACCGTACTCGAAATAGGTCAGGGAAATATCACCGCGTGCCGATTCAATCTCCGCAAAAGAGGCGGTGTGGGCCGATTCCGGCAATTCCTGACCCTGCACACGTACGCGCTCGGTATAACGCACCAGATGCGGTGAACTGTAGACGCCCACTTTGTACCCTGCCGCCATCAGAATCGACTCCAGCGTACGGCAGGTGGTGCCTTTGCCATTCGTACCCGCAACGGTAAACACAAATGGCGCTGGTTTCAGAATGCCAAGACGCGCCGCGACCTGGCTCACGCGCTCAAGGCCGAGATCGATAGTTTTACTGTGCAGGTTTTCCAGATAAGAAAGCCACGAAGCCAGAGGCGACGCGGCTTGAGGAGTGCGTTTGATAATCATGGTATCCGCTGATTCGTTACGGTGAGAATAGCAAAAGGGCAGAGCCAGTGGCCCTGCCCTTATCAGTTATCAGGCCTCAGGTTCCTGATCTGGTACCGGTGGCACCACTACGCCTTCACGCGGCGCTTCAGGATTCGGCGCTGGCAGATTCATCAACTTCGCCAGAATGCTCGCCAGTTTCAGGCGCATTTCCGGACGACGGACGATCATGTCGATCGCGCCTTTCTCGATCAGGAATTCACTGCGCTGGAATCCTGGCGGCAGTTTTTCGCGAACGGTCTGTTCGATAACACGCGGACCGGCAAAGCCGATTAACGCTTTCGGTTCAGCGATGTTGAGATCGCCCAGCATGGCGAAACTTGCAGAAACACCGCCCATGGTCGGGTCGGTCAGCACGGAGATGTACGGCAAGCCGCGCTCCTGCATTTTTGCCAGTGCCGCAGAGGTTTTCGCCATCTGCATCAGCGACATCAGTGCTTCCTGCATACGTGCGCCACCAGAGGCGGAGAAGCAGATCAGTGGGCAGTTATCTTCCAGCGCCTGCTCAACGGCACGCACGAAACGTGCACCTACCACAGACCCCATGGAACCGCCCATAAAGGCGAACTCGAATGCCGCAGCGACAACCGGCATTCCATACAGGGTGCCTTTCATCACCACCAGCGCATCTTTTTCGCCGGTTTCTTTCTGCGCAGATGCCAGACGGTCTTTATACTTCTTGGAGTCACGAAACTTCAGCACATCTTTCGGCTCAAGCTCGCTACCCAGCTCCACAAGGCTTCCTTCATCTAACAGGCTATGCAGGCGATTACGCGCTGTCATACGCATGTGATGGTCACACTTCGGACAGACCTCAAGATTACGTTCCAGCTCAGCGCGGTATAAAACCTGACCGCAGCTATCACACTTAGTCCACACCCCTTCAGGAATGCTCGCCTTGCGGGTGGGAGTAATGTTGCTTTTAATTCGTTCAATCCAGCTCATTAGGGACCTTTCTGTCTGAACCTGGTTCGATGCCAGTTTTATCTTTGGGGACGCATAATGCCATTTTTGCCCCCAACAGACCATGAATGTTGCACATTAAAACATAACAGCCCGAAACTTTGGATAAAAAAGTGGTCGAACCGCGGAGTTACTTTTTATTTTGCGGCGCGTGCCGCAGCGCGTTTGTGGCGAATAAATTCGAAAACACCTGGCAATATTGAAACAAAAATAATGCCAACAATCATCAGTTTAAGGTTGCTCTGAATGAAGGGGAGCGTTCCGAAGAAATAACCCGCGTAGGTAAAAATCAGTACCCATAGCAACGCGCCGATGACGTTAAAAGCGGCGAAATGACGATACGACATGTGGCCCATTCCCGCAACGAACGGCGCGAACGTTCTGACGATCGGCACAAAACGGGCGAGAATAATCGTTTTGCCGCCATGTTTCTCATAAAACTGATGAGTCTTATCAAGATAACTGCGACGAAAGATTTTCGAATCCGGATTACTGAACAGTTTGTCACCAAATAACCGTCCAATGGTGTAGTTCACCGCGTCACCCACAATCGCGGCGATCAGCATCAGCACCACCATCATATGGACGTTGAGATCGTTGGTTTCCAGTGATGCCAACGCTCCGGCAACAAACAGCAATGAATCACCCGGTAAAAACGGCGTTACCACCAGACCGGTTTCACAGAACAAAATTAAGAACAAAATGGCATAAACCCAGACGCCGTACTCCGCGACCAGCTCTGCCAGATGCACGTCAATGTGCAGGATAAAATCGATGAGGAAATAAATCAGGTCCATATTTGCCTATGCCTTGTACTCGTCATCTATCAGGCTGTAACTACGTTGGCTACAGCCTGAAATGTTCCGAGCATTATTCTCGTTAGTCCGCCAGAAATAGCGGGCCCATTGGCGGTTTTGGAAGATCATACCGGTCAGGGTAATCCACCGCGACCAGATACAGCCCTTCCGCTTTTGCCGTTGCTGCCGCCAGCGTTCTGTCCTTTGCCGCCAGCAACTCTGCTATCCAGCTCTCCGGCTGGTTGTGGGCACCGACTTCCATCAGGCTGCCGACAATATTCCTGACCATATGATGTACAAAGGCATTCGCTTTGATATCTACCACCACATAAGGACCGTGACGCGTGACATTAATATGCATAACGTTGCGCCACGGGGTCCGGGACTGACACTGCACCGCACGGAACGAGGTGAAATCATTCTCGCCCAGCAAACATTGCGCAGCCCGATGCATCCGTTCAGCGTCCAGCGGTTCGTAAAAATGGGTTACCCCTTTACTCAATACCGCCGGGCGCAGCCGATGATTGTAGATGATGTAGCGATAACGGCGAGCCGTGGCGCTAAATCGGGCATGAAAATCATCAGGTACAGCTTTAACCCAACGCACGGCGATGTCACCAGGTAAATTCGCATTTACGCCCAACGTCCACGCAGCGTCTTTGCGCTGCGCGGTCGTTTCGAAATGCACAACCTGCCCGGTGCCGTGTACACCTGCGTCAGTACGCCCGGCGCAGAAGACGGTGATCGGTTCGTTCGCCACCTGGGAGAGCGCCTTTTCCAGCTTCTCCTGCACACTGCGGACTTCGTTCTGCCGTTGCCAGCCGTAATACTTACTGCCGTCGTACTCAATGCCCAGCGCAATTTTATAAACTGGCGGTTGTTGCTGGTCGGACATTAGTACAGATACTCCTGCACCAGTTTCTCGGCGATTTTTACTGCCATCAGCGCGCCGCCAAAGCGAACGTTATCGGCCACCGACCAGAACTGAACTTGCTCCGGCATACCGTAATCATTACGTACGCAGCCAACGGAAAGATGCGGCGTACCAGAAGCATCCCCCACCTGAGTCGGGAATTCGTTCTCTTCAGAGAGCACAATATCTTCGCCCTGAGCAAACGCATCACGCGCTTCTTCTGCCGCCAGCGGACGCAGTGCTTCAAAGTTGACCATCTGGGCATGACCATAGAATACCGGTGCCTGGACGACGCTTGCCGAAATCATCAGCCCTTCGTCCTGCAGGATTTTGCGTACTTCGTCAACGATACGACGTTCTTCACGCACGCTACCTTCGCTATCCGGCAGTAACGGCAGCATATTGAATGCCAGTTGACGCCCGAAGAAATCTTCTTCGTCAATCGGAATGCCATTGAGTAATTTAGCACTCTGCCCCGCTAACGCATCGACCGCTTTTTTACCCTGGGCGGAGGCTGAAATCAGGCTGGTAACGCTGATACGTGATAAACCGCCCTGATCAATTAGCGGTTTCAGTGCCGCCAGCAGCTGGCTGGTCAGACTGTCTGGTACGGCGATGACATTCCGGTTGCGGTAATCGGTCAGTACAAACGGGTTTACTTCCGGCACCACCAGCGGTACGTCGGGTTCGAGAGCAAACAATCCGCTGCTGTCGATCACCAGACAACCTGAGTTGGTCGCTTCTTCAACCCAGGCAGCGGTAGCTTCTTTGCCTGCGACAAAAAACGCCAGCTGCGCCTGCGTCCAGTCAAATTCAGCGGCATCCTGCACGGTGATTGTCTTACCACCAAAGCGCAGTTGTTCGCCTGCGCTTTCGTTACGTGCCAGTGCATAAATTTCCCCAACCGGGAACTGACGTTCAGCCAGCGTTTCAAGCAGGGCTTCGCCCACAGCGCCAGTTGCGCCCAGGACGGCAATGTTCCAGCCTTCAGACATGGTGGTTTACTCCAGAAATAGCAAAGCTCCCTGCCAATGTTACAGCAGAGAGCATGAAGAAGAGATTAACGTGCCGGATGATGAACGGCGTTAAAACCCAGTTTACACAGCAATGATGCCGCACTGGCGTCATCACAAATTACATACAGAGATGACCATTCACGGCGCTCAAGATAGTTTTTGCGCAGCTTATCGAACTCACCCGGTATCCCGGCGACTTTACGCAGCGGTGCGTCATCGCGGCGCACATCATACACCAAATGCACCAGCCTTTTCAGCGTCGGTTGATCGAGCGGGCCATGCAGCGTAATGCGACCAAACTCTGGCGCGGGCAGTAATGTATCCAGCGCAACGTGCTGTTCATGCCCAATAAACTTGCTATAAGCTTCAAACACTTGCGTAGTACCGCGTGCTTTACCTTCCAGGGTATAGCCTGCGATATGCGGCGTGCCGATATCCACTTTTTTCAGCAATTCCACGTTAAGTTCCGGTTCGCCTTCCCAGACATCCAGCACTACGCTTAACTTCTGGCCTTCGTTCAGGCAGGTCAGCAGGGCGGTATTATCGACGACTGCGCCACGGCAGGCGTTAATCAGAATCGCTCCTGGTTTCAGGCTGCGGATCAGTTTTTCATCCGCCAGATGCAGCGTTTTGTACGGACCATCTTTAAAGAGTGGCGTATGGAAAGTCAGAATATCCGCATGCTGGACTAACTCATTCAGCGAGCGGAAATCCCCCTCATCCCCACGGTCGGCGCGGGGCGGATCGCAAAGTAAGGTTTTGATCCCTAACGCTTCCAGTCGCGCCTGTAAACGACGACCAACGTTACCAACGCCCACGATCCCCACGGTACGCTCGTACAGTGAAAATCCATCGCGTTCGGCAAGCATCAGCAGTGAGGAGAAAACATATTCCACCACCGCAATCGCATTACAGCCAGGTGCCGCGGAAAAACCAATTCCCGCCTGCTTTAACCACGCTTCATCGACATGGTCGGTCCCCGCGGTGGCAGTGCCAACAAATTTAATGGGTTTTCCTGCCAGCAAAGATTCATTCACTTTCGTGACCGAACGCACCATCAGCGCATCCGCGTCGGCCAGTTGAGCGACGGGAATTGGACGCCCGGGAACCGCGGTCACCTCACCCAAACGGCTAAATAAGTCGCGGGCATAAGGCATATTTTCATCAACAAGGATTTTCACGTTTGTGTTACCTGTATGAGACGAGAGTTAACCGGACAAGTGTGCCATAATCTCGCGGCCAGGCATACTTGCGAAGATTTCAGGTATAAGGATACGTAATGATACAACCTATTTCCGGCCCTCCTCCTGGGCAACCACCAGGTCAGGGAGATAACCTGCCGTCTGGCGCGGGCAATCAGCCTTTATCCAGTCAGCAACGTACTTCGCTGGAAAGCTTAATGACGAAAGTGACCTCACTGACGCAACAGCAAAGAGCAGAACTGTGGGCGGGTATCAGGCACGATATTGGTCTGTCGGGAGATTCACCGCTGCTTTCGCGTCACTTCCCTGCCGCTGAGCATAATCTGGCGCAACGTCTGTTGGCCGCGCAAAAAAGCCATTCTGCCCGCCAGCTTTTAGCGCAATTAGGGGAGTATTTACGTCTGGGGAATAATCGTCAGGCGGTCACGGATTATATCCGTCATAACTTTGGTCAGACGCCGCTGAATCAGCTCTCACCGGAGCAATTAAAAACCATTCTAACCCTGTTGCAGGAAGGGAAAATGGTTATTCCGCAACCGCAGCAGCGCGAGGCGACCGACCGTCCTTTATTACCGGCGGAGCACAATGCGCTTAAACAGCTGGTGACCAAACTTGCGGCGGCAACGGGGGAACCCAGCAAGCAGATCTGGCAATCGATGCTGGAACTTTCCGGGGTGAAAGATGGCGAGTTAATTCCAGCGAAACTGTTTAACCATCTGGTGACCTGGCTACAGGCGCGTCAGACGCTAAGCCAGCAAAATACGCCGACACTGGAATCACTACAGATGGCGCTAAAACAACCTTTAGATGCCAGTGAACTGGCGGCGTTATCGACATATATCCAACAAAAATATGGCCTTTCTGCGCAATCATCGCTTTCTTCTTCCCAGGCCGAGGATATTCTTAACCAGCTTTATCAACGGCGGGTTAAAGGGATTGATCCGCGTGATATGCAACCGCTGCTTAATCCTTTTCCACCGATGATGGACACGTTGCAAAATATGGCAACGCGTCCCGCGCTGTGGATACTGTTAGTCGCGATTATCCTGATGCTGGTCTGGCTGGTTCGTTAACCGCGACGAAACGACAGTATCGTGACAATAATTCCCAGCACCGCAGAGATCGCCCCGGCAAGAAATACCGATGAGTAACCAAACGTGGTCGCCAGCATTCCCGCCAGCGGCCCGGAGACGCCGAGGGCGATATCCTGAAACGCGGCGTAACCGCCCAGTGCGGTGCCGCGAACGTGTGAGGGGACACGTTTAACCACCTCCACGCCCAGCGCAGGAAAGATAAGCGAACATCCGGCTCCGGTTAACGCCGCACCCGCTAATGCGACCCACGCACCCGGGGCTTGCCAGAGCAGCAACAAGCCCACCGTTTCTACAAGCAGAGAGACGATCGCCACTTTCACGCCGCCAAAACGGTCCGGCATCCAGCCAAACATGACGCGCATCACGACAAATGCGCCGCCAAACGCGGTAAGAGTAAAGCCCGCCATCGCCCAGCCTTTGCTGGCAAAGTAGAGCGAAACGAAAGTCCCGATAACCGCAAAACCAACGCCTTGTAGTGCCAGACCTAACCCTGGTTTCCAGATAAGCCCGACAACGCTCCACAGCGATGGACGTTCTCCCGCCAGGGCCGGTACTTTGCGCACTGTGCCGTTACAGGCCCACGCCAGTAAGGGTAATGCCATTGTGGTGAGCGCCAGTGCGGCAAAACCGTAATGGCTATGAATCAACAGGCCAAGCGGCGCACCAACAGCGAGGGCACCGTAAATCGCCATTCCGTTCCATGACATCACTTTGCCGGAATGTTTTGGCCCAACGATGCCTAATCCCCAGGTCAGAGCCCCCGTCAGTAACTGGCTTTCACCAAAGCCAAGAATCAAACGCCCGACGACCAACAGAGCAAATTTGAACGGTGCGGAGACGGGCAAAATCGCCGCCAACAGCAGTGCGCCCCCCGCCAGACCACAAGCTAACATCCCCTGAAGCGCCGAACGTTTTGCGCCATATTGATCGGCCAGTCGCCCGGCGTAACCACGCGTCAGCACCGTAGCCAAAAACTGAATGCCGACGGCAATCCCGACCATGGTGTTGCCATAGCCCAGCTCATGATGAACAAACAGCGGGATAACCGGCAACGGTAAACCTACGGTCATGTAGGTGAGAAAAACCGCAAAAGCGATGCGGAAGAGCGAAAAATTGGCAGAAGATCGTGTTTCGGTTTGGCTTACAGCAGTCATGCATTACTCCAGAATGCAGCGCAAGGCGAGGAGTATCCCCGTCTCATCTCTCTGGTTTCAGGGTTACGGTGCGTTGGCAGGATTTAACGCATACGTCTTTTTAGCAGGATATCGACAAAGCGGGAAGTTTGCCTGGAACTGGCGGCGATTGTCAATGATGTGAAAAAGGGAACCATCGGGTTCCCTTTTGCGTTAGTGCCGGAGGCCGCATTGGTGCGTAACCACTCCGAATTAATCTTTCAGCTTGCGCATTACCAGCGTGGCGTTGGTGCCGCCGAAGCCGAAGCTGTTAGACATAACGGTGGTCAGTTCACGATCGGTCGTTTCGGTCACGATGTTCAGACCCGCAGCCTGCTCGTCCAGCTCTTCAATGTTGATGCTCGGGGCGATAAAACCGTGTTCCAGCATCAGCAGAGAGTAGATAGCTTCCTGTACGCCAGCAGCGCCCAGTGAGTGACCGGTCATTGCTTTGGTTGCAGAAATCGCCGGGCTCTTATCGCCGAACACTTCACGGATAGCTGCCAGTTCTTTCACGTCGCCAACCGGAGTCGAAGTACCATGAGAGTTCAGGTAGTCGATTGGGGTATCAACACCGTGCATCGCCATCTTCATGCAGCGCACTGCACCTTCGCCAGACGGAGCAACCATGTCTGCGCCATCAGAGGTTGCGCCGTAGCCAACGATTTCAGCATAGATGTGAGCACCACGCGCCAGCGCGTGTTCCAGCTCTTCAACCACTACCATACCGCCACCGCCAGCGATAACGAAACCGTCACGGTGAGCGTCGTAAGTACGGGAGGCTTTTTCCGGGGTGTCGTTGTATTTAGTAGACAGCGCACCCATCGCGTCGAATTCGCAAGCCATTTCCCAGCACAGCTCTTCGCCGCCGCCAGCAAACACGATGTCCTGTTTGCCCAGTTGGATCTGCTCTACTGCGTTACCGATACAGTGTGCGGAAGTCGCACACGCGGAGCTGATGGAGTAGTTAACGCCGTGAATTTTAAACGGCGTGGCGAGGCAGGCAGAAACGCCGGATGCCATCGCTTTGGTGACCACATACGGGCCAACCGCTTTCAGGCCGCGCGGGCCGCGCATTGCGTCAGCGCCGAAAACCTGGAAACGCGGGGAGCCGCCGCCGGAACCTGCAATCAGGCCAACGCGCGGGTTATTCTGGTAAGCTTCCGGGGAGAGGCCAGCATCTGCAATTGCCTGCTCCATAGAAAGGAATGCATAAATGGATGCGTCGCTCATAAAGCGCACAACTTTGCGGTCAATGAGGCCAGTGGTATCCAGTTTTACGTTGCCCCAGACGTGGCTACGCATGCCGGAATCCTTCAGCTCCTGAGAGAAAGTGATCCCTGAACGTCCTTCACGCAGAGATGCCAGGACTTCCTGCTGGTTATTACCGATGCTGGAAACAATGCCCAGGCCAGTAATCACTGCACGTTTCATTCAATACCTCTGTAAGTCGCACATAGAGTAAGTTTCGCATGCACAATAGCGTACACTTGTACGCCGAACAAGTCCGATCAGCCAATTAATAGAGAAATTTGCGCAGCCTGGCACACATCGCTAAGATCGAGCCACCGCCTGTAAGACGAGTAACTTACGTGAAACACTACGCCATACAACCTGCCAACCTTGAATTTAATGCTGAGGGTACACCTGTTTCCCGAGATTTTGACGATGTCTATTTTTCCAACGATAACGGACTGGAAGAGACGCGTTATGTTTTTCTCGGGGGTAACCATTTAGAGGCACGTTTTCCTGAACATCCACATCCTCTGTTTGTGGTAGCAGAGAGCGGCTTCGGCACCGGATTAAACTTCCTGACGCTATGGCAGGCATTTGATCAGTTTCGCGAAGCACATCCGCAAGCGCAATTACAACGCTTACATTTCATTAGTTTTGAGAAATTTCCCCTCGCCCGTGCGGATTTAGCCTTAGCGCATCAACACTGGCCGGAGCTGGCCCCGAGGGCGGAACAGCTTCAGGCGCAATGGCCTTTGCCCTTGCCCGGTTGCCATCGTTTATTGCTCGATGAAGGCCACGTGACGCTGGATTTATGGTTTGGCGATATAAACGAACTGACCAGCCAACTGGACGATTCGCTGAATCAAAAAGTAGATGCCTGGTTTCTGGACGGCTTTGCGCCAGCGAAAAACCCGGATATGTGGACACAAAATCTGTTTAACGCCATGGCGCGACTGGCGCGTCCTGGCGGTACGCTGGCGACCTTTACGTCTGCCGGTTTTGTCCGCCGCGGTTTGCAGGAAGCCGGATTCACCATGCAAAAACGTAAGGGCTTTGGGCGCAAACGGGAAATGCTTTGTGGGGTGATGGAACAGACATTACCCCTCCCCTGCTCCACGCCGTGGTTTAACCGTACGGGCAGCAACAAACAAGAAGCGGCAATTATTGGAGGCGGTATTGCCAGCGCGTTGTTGTCACTGGCGCTATTGCGTCGCGGCTGGCAGGTAACGCTTTATTGCGCGGATGAGGCTCCCGCACTGGGTGCTTCCGGCAATCGCCAGGGGGCGCTGTATCCGCTTTTAAGTAAACACGATGAAGCGCTAAACCGTTTTTTCTCTAATGCGTTTACTTTTGCTCGTCGGTTTTACGACCAATTACCCGTTAAATTTGATCATGACTGGTGCGGCGTCACGCAGTTAGGCTGGGATGAGAAAAGCCAGCATAAAATCGCACAGATGTTGTCGATGGATTTACCCGCAGAACTGGCTGTAGCCGTTGAGGCAAATGCGGTTGAACAAATTACGGGCGTTGCGACAAATTGCAGCGGTATTACTTATCCGCAAGGTGGCTGGCTGTGTCCGGCAGAACTAACCCGTAATGTGCTGGAACTGGCGCAACAGCAGGGTTTGCAGATTCATTATCAATATCAGTTACAGGATTTATCCCGTAAGGATGATTGTTGGTTGTTGAATTTTGCAGGTGATCAGCAAGCGACGCATAGTGTGGTGGTACTGGCGAACGGGCATCAAATCAGCCGTTTCAGCCAAACGTCGTCTCTGCCAGTATATTCGGTGGCCGGTCAGGTCAGCCATATTCCGACAACGCTGGAACTGGCAAAACTGAAACAGGTGCTGTGCTATGACGGTTATCTCACGCCACAAAATCCGGCGAATCAACATCATTGTATTGGTGCCAGTTATCATCGCGGCAGCGAAGATACGGCGTACAGTGAGGACGATCAGCAGCAGAATCGCCAGCGGTTGATTGATTGTTTCCCGCAGGCACAATGGGCGAAAGCGGTTGATGTCAGTGATAAAGAGGCGCGTTGCGGTGTACGTTGTGCCACTCGCGATCATCTGCCAATGGTAGGCAACGTGCCTGATTATGACGCTACACTCGTGGAATATGCGTCGCTGGCGGAGAAGAAAGATGAAGCGGTAAGCGCGCCGGTTTATGACGATCTCTTTATGTTTGCTGCTTTAGGTTCGCGCGGTTTGTGTTCTGCTCCGCTGTGTGCCGAGATTCTGGCGGCACAGATGAGTGAAGAACCGATTCCGATGGATGCCAGTACGCTGGCGGCGTTAAACCCGAATCGGTTATGGGTGCGGAAGTTGTTGAAGGGTAAAGCGGTTAAGGCGGGGTAATCTGCTCTGGCATTGCTTGCCGGATATGGCGTGAACGCCGCATCCGGCACATTACTTACTGCTGTGACGCCTGCTGAAACAGGTGTTCCCACATATCGGTCACCAGCGCCTGGTCACGCGGCGACAATTCACCGGCACCAATGGCTTTTTCCAGACTCTGGCTAACGGTTGTATGTACCGCCTGAGCGGAGTGGTCGTCACCACTTTCCAGTTCTGCGATGGCTAATGTCAGGTGGCCACGCAAATACCCACTGGCAAACAACTCATCATCACTGGCATGGTCAACCATACCGTCGATTAATGCCAGAATGCGTGATTCAAACTCCGCGATCATCTTCTTTCCTCATTGTAAAACGTGGCGCTGGCTTCAGTTGAGCGCTTCCGGCCACGGGAACTGTTCCGCCGTAAGTTCCGGCGTGTGATAATAATTTTGTAGTGCTTTAATGAAGCGTGCCGGACGCTCGGGAATACCGTTTGCCAGATAATCCATCACCTGTGCATGTACCCGCCGTTGAAATACCACGCGGTCCGGTTCGAAATCCCCTTCCAGATTGTCGCAGCTAACATTAAACGGATATCCCGCCGCCACACAGAACAACCAGTCGAGCGCCTGCGGCTTCACTTCAACATCTTCAAACTGGCTTTGCGTTTGGGCATCGCGTCCGTCCGGGCAATACCAGTAGCCGAAATCAACCAGCTCACGGCGCGCTTTCCCGGCAATACACCAGTGCGAAATCTCATGAATTGCGCTGGCATAAAAGCCGTGAGCAAAGACGATTCGGTTATACGGTACTTCCGCATCAGCAGGAAGATAGATCGGTTCGTCGTCGCCTTTAATCAGACGGGTATTAAATTCATCGGCAAAGCAGCTATTAAAAATTTCAATCAACTGCTCATAGTGGTGTGTACTGTTCATTAGTTCATCCCCAACCAGTGGAGGATCTCCTGTCCGTGGCTATCATAAAGTAATTTGGCACTCATCACCGCCGAGACGATAACGATCATCGGGCGGATCAGCTTTTGTCCTTTGCTCAACACCAGTCTTGACCCCATGCGCGCGCCGAGGAACTGTCCTACCAACATCACAAATCCTGTCGCCCAAATCACTTTGCCGCCGAGAATAAACAGCAGCAAACCACCGATGTTTGACGTTGCGTTGAGTAATTTGGCGTGGGCCGTGGCTTTGGCGAGGTTAAAGCCGCACAGCGTAACGAAGGCTAACGCGTAAAACGACCCAGCAGCCGGGCCAAAGAATCCATCGTAAAAACCGACGCAGCCCCCCGCCACCAGCGCAAATGGCAGTCCATACATCCGGCGCTGGCGATCTTCTTCTCCCAGTTTTGGCATCAGCAAGAAATAGAGGCCGATACAAATCACCAGAATGGGCAAAATCTGCCGTAAGACATCAGCCTGAACATACTGCACCAGCAATGCGCCACTCATTGAGCCGACAAAAGTCATGGCGATATTGAGTTTTTGATCGCTTAAACTAACCACTTTACGGCGAATAAAGTAGATAGTGGCGGAAATAGAGCCACCGCAGGCTTGCAGTTTATTGGTTGCCAGCGCGTTAGCGGGAGACATCCCCGCCGCCATCAATGCCGGAATGGTGAGTAACCCACCGCCACCGGCAATCGAGTCGATAAATCCCGCCAGCATGGCGACAAAAAAGAGAACTCCCAGCAACAGCGGGGAAACCATAAACAGGCTATTAAACGTTTCCATTAGATCACGTGCTCATCCAGTAGCGCCTGGCAGGAAGGCGGCAACGGAGGCGGTGTCTTCTTCTCAGGCTTTGTTGTTCCCGGTTTTGGTGGTTCAAACCAGCTTTGCAGTTCTGCCCCGCAACCATCGCCTGGTGGCGGTAAAGGTTGATCTTCACACTCCAGACTATCAGCAGGACAACGTAATCGTACATGCATATGCGCGCGATGCTGGAACCAGGGTCGCACTTTACGTAACCAGTCGCGATCGGTGCCCGCATCAAGGCAAAGTTGTTGTTTAATCGCCGGATTAACAAAAATGCGCGTGACGTCTTTGTCCTGGGCGGCGAGTTTGATCAAGCTGAAAATTTCTGGCTTCCACAGCGCGGGGACAACGTGTTTACCGTCGCGGGAAACTAAGTCCAGAGCTTGCGGGCGCAAGAGCTGCGCGGAGGTCCAGCGTGTTTTCGGCAGTTGCAGGAAGATATCGACATCCAGTCCGGTCTGGTGGCTGGCGTGACCGCCGTTGAAACGACCACCAGCGGGCATCCCCATATCGCCAATCAGCACCGTACCCATGCCCAGATTGCTCACCTGGCGACTCAGACGCTGGATAAACATCACCAGATCCGGATGTCCGAAATAGCGACGCTGATCGGTACGCATGACCTGATAATGTTCGGACTGTATCGGCAACGTGTCAGCGCCGACGATACAGCCATTAGAAAAACTGCCTATCGATTGTGCGCTACCCGGCACAGGTTGGGTTATTTTTTGCCACGGCGTCGCTGCCAGGCTGGCGCTACTGGCAAGCAGGGCCAGCAGCGCAATCGCGGTTTTGTTCATTTTTTACCAGCGTGGAATATCAGTCTTCACATCGGCATTTTGCGCCCGTTGCCGTAACAGGTGATCCATCAAAACGATCGCCAGCATCGCTTCCGCGATCGGCACCGCACGGATCCCGACACAAGGATCGTGACGGCCTTTGGTGATCATCTCAACTTCTTCGCCAAAGCGGTTAATGGTGCGCCCCGGCACGGTAATACTGGAGGTTGGCTTCAGCGCCATATGGGCAATGATTTGCTGCCCGCTGCTGATACCGCCAAGAATGCCGCCCGCATGGTTGCTCTGGAAACCGTCTTTGGTGATTTCGTCGCGGTTCTGGCTGCCACGCAGCGCTACCACGTCAAAACCATCACCAATTTCTACGCCTTTCACCGCGTTGATGCTCATCAGCGCATGGGCGATGTCGGCATCCAGGCGATCAAAGACCGGCTCGCCAAGTCCGGCGGGTACGCCACTGGCAACAACGGTGACTTTCGCGCCAATGGAGTCGCCCTCTTTTTTCAGCGCGCGCATCAGTTCATCTAAGGCTTCGATTTTGTCCGGGTCCGGGCAGAAGAACGGATTGTGCTCGACCTGCGACCAGTCTTTGATTTCCAGCGGAATGTCGCCCATCTGGGTCAGGCAGCCACGGATTTCAATACCAAATTTCTCGGCGAGATATTTTTTGGCAATCGCCCCTGCCGCAACGCGCATGGCGGTTTCGCGAGCGGAAGAACGACCGCCGCCGCGATAATCGCGCAGGCCATATTTTTGTTCGTAGGTGTAATCGGCATGGCCTGGACGGAAAACGTCCTTAATCGCACTATAATCCTGAGAACGCTGGTCGGTATTTTCGATCAACAAACCGATGCTGGTGCCGGTAGTAACACCTTCAAAAACACCGGAGAGAATTTTGACCTGATCCGGCTCACGACGCTGGGTGGTATAGCGCGATGTCCCAGGGCGACGACGGTCGAGGTCATGTTGCAGGTCCGCTTCCGTCAGCGGAATGCCTGGCGGAACACCATCGACGATGCAGCCGAGCGCCAGCCCGTGCGATTCGCCGAAGGTGGTTACGCGAAAGAGTTGTCCAATTGTGTTTCCAGCCATCACGGCTCCGTTATTGTTGTGTTTGCGTGTTTACTTAATCTTTATAAATCGCGAAATGTTCACGGGCCGCCAGCAGCTGCTCTTTGGTGAGCATAAACACACCATCGCCGCCGTTATCAAACTCCAGCCAGGTGAACGGAACATCCGGATATTGTTCCATAAGATGTACCATGCTGTTGCCGACTTCACAAATCAGCACACCATCATCAGCAAGGTAATCCGCCGCGTTTCCGAGAATGCGACGCGTCAGTTTCAGGCCGTCGGTGCCAGATGCCAGGCCCAGTTCCGGCTCGTGGCGGTATTCGTTTGGCAGGTCGGACATATCTTCCGCATCGACATACGGCGGGTTAGTGACAATCAGGTCGTGCTGCACTTTCGGCAAGTCGCGGAACAGATCGGACCGAATAGGAATGACGTTGTGGATCAGACCGTGTTCTTCGATATTCTGTTCGGCAACCGCCAGCGCGTCGGGAGAGATATCTACCGCGTCGACTTCTGCATCCGGGAAGGCATAAGCACAGGCAATCGCAATGCAGCCGCTACCGGTACACATATCTAAAATGTGCTGCGGTTGCTTGCTGATGAGTCCGGCAAATTTATTGTTGATCAGTTCACCAATCGGCGAGCGCGGCACCAGCACGCGTTCATCGACGTAAAATTCATGACCGCAGAACCAGGCTTTGTTGGTCAGGTAAGCCACCGGAATGCGTTCGTTGACGCGGCGGATCACGCGCTCAACAATACGGTGTTTTTCGCTGGAGGTCAGACGCGCGGTGCGCATGTCTTCTGGGATATCCAGCGGCAGGTAGAGCGAAGGCAACACCAGTTGCACGGCTTCATCCCACGGGTTATCAGTGCCGTGACCATACCAGATATTTGCCGCGCTGAAGCGGCTCACCGACCAGCGCAACATGTCCTGAATGGTTTGCAGCTCATTTACTGCTTCATCAACGAAAATTTTATCCACGTATTCCTCCAGGGCATGATCGCAATAATTTCGGCGGCTAGTTTGCCATGAAGATGACGATAAATCAGCATTCACGCGCGGTGAGTGAGGAAAAATACGTTTAAAACGATCGATTGCGCTACGAGTCGGGTAAACTGTAGGAAAATTAGAAATAGAGACAGTTAAATGAAAAAGAAAACAACACTTAGCGAGGAGGACCAGGCGCTGTTTCGCCAGTTGATGGCGGGGACTCGCAAGATTAAGCAGGACACGATTGTCCACCGACCGCAGCGTAAAAAAATCAGCGAAGTGCCGGTCAAGCGGTTGATTCAGGAGCAGGCCGATGCCAGCCATTATTTCTCTGACGAGTTTCAACCATTATTAAATACCGAAGGTCCGGTGAAATATGTTCGCCCGGATGTCAGCCATTTTGAGGCGAAGAAGTTACGCCGTGGCGATTATTCACCGGAGCTGTTTTTGGATTTGCACGGTTTGACGCAGCTGCAAGCCAAGCAGGAGTTAGGCGCATTGATTGCCGCCTGCCGCCGCGAACATGTGTTTTGCGCCTGTGTGATGCATGGTCATGGTAAGCATATTTTGAAGCAGCAAACGCCACTGTGGCTGGCGCAACATCCCCATGTAATGGCATTTCATCAGGCACCGAAAGAGTACGGTGGTGATGCGGCATTGCTGGTGTTGATAGAAGTGGATGAGTGGCTGCCGCCGGAATTGCCCTGACATCATGACGGGCATACGCTTTCACTGACAGACGTCGACGGTTAAGTGTAAGATTATCCAAACAGAACTCAACGCAGGGCACTCAATGATGAATATCCGCACGCTTAAGCTCACTAATCTGGGGCGGTTTGAAGAACTTGACGTTCATCTGGCTCCAGTGGAGGAGTTCAAGAGCAATGTGACCGTTTTTATTGGTAATAATGGTGCAGGTAAAACATCAATATTAAAATCGTTGGCAACCAGCCTGAGTTGGTTCGTTGCCCGAGTTCGTACTGAAAAAGGTAACGGTAGCCCTATTCCTGAAGACGCTATTCTGAACGGTAGGAGTTCGGCGACAATTGAACTTCAGGTACTGAATACGCATCCAGCGACGGAGGTCGCTACGCCCTACCGTTGGTTGCTTGCCAGAACGGCCAGTGGGAAAAAATCGACCACCGCCTCCAGCCTGCAAGAGGCCAGCCAATTGGCTGCGTTTTATCGAGATCAATACACCCAGAATAGCGGGGCATCCTTCCCGCTTATCGCCTTCTATCCCGTAGAACGTGTCGTGCTGGATGTGCCGTTGAAAATAAAAGAACGTCATAATTTTTTGCAACTGGATGGCTACGATAACGCCCTGAATCAGGGTATTGATTTCCGCCGTTTCTTTGAGTGGTTTCGCAATCGCGAAGATGCAGAAAATGAATCGGGCTTACCGCAAGACGTTCTGGATAAGCTCAGTACCAGGATAGATCTCGATAACGCCGTCTTAAATGCATTAACGGCGCTCATGGCCTCGTCCCGGGATCGCCAGTTGACCGCCGTCAGAACGGCCATTAGTCGCTTTATGCCAGGGTTCAGCAACTTACGCGTCAGGCGTAAACCTCGCCTGCATATGTCGATAGATAAAAATGGCCAGACACTGAATGTGCTGCAATTATCGCAGGGTGAAAAATCACTGATGGCGTTAGTCGGCGATATTGCTCGCCGCCTGGCAATGATGAACCCGATGTTAGAAAACCCGCTAAACGGCGAGGGAATTGTATTAATTGATGAAGTGGACATGCACCTGCATCCAACATGGCAGCGTACAATCATCCAGCGTCTGACGACAACATTCCCACATTGCCAGTTTGTCTTAACAACCCACTCTCCTTTAGTGATCAGTGATTGCAAAGATGTGCTGGTTTATTCTCTGGATGATGGCGAATTAACGCAGCTCCCGTCTCTGTATGGGCAAGATGCGAATACTGTGCTTTTGAATGTGATGGATACGGATATTCGCAATGCAACAGTGGGTGAGAGCAAAACCACGGGATAAAAATGCCAATCAGTGGTTTCAGGAACTTTATGCGCAAAAAAAATGGGATATCGTTGGCGATCTCAGCCAGCAGTGCGCTCAGGAGCAATTTTATCTCTGTGCTTATTGCTGCGATCGCGTGACAGGTACAAACCGCGATACCGTTAATGAACATGTCGAAGCCAGGGATTTAGCTCCTGCTCGCAGTCTGGAATTCACGAATATCGTTGCAAGCTGCAAAACAAAAGGCCAGTGTGACGACTCGCATAAGAACCAGCCATTGCTGTTAACGCCGCTTATGCCGGAATGTGAAACCGAGTTTATCTTCAAGATCAGTGGTCGAATTGAAGGGACGACGCCGAGAGCTATCGATGCGATTAAGGTACTCAACCTTGGCGATAGTGAACGTAATAATCGTGCATTGATTGAAAAACGTAAGCAGCTTTCCGACAGCCTTCTGTGGGCTAATGGCATTGACCCTTCAGAGGGGCTTGAGGATGACGACCTGCTGCAAGCGGTTATCGACGAATTACTCACCCCCGTCGACGGTTATCTGGCACCTTTCGCTCCCGTGGTGGCGAATATTCTAAAAAACTGGATGACCGCATGACATAACGGACAACGGGGCCAGATGGCCCCGCGTCGTGTGGTGTATACGCTACAGCTCGTTGAGCGTGTACTGGAAGCGGCAGGTGGAATCAATCGGCTGCCTGCTGCTGGTATCCACCTGCACCACCATGTCGTGCAGTTGTTTGTCCGTAATGGGGTGCCGGTTGGGCGTAACCGTAACGCTTGAATTGTCGCAGCCGGAGGTGGAGAACGTGATCATCTCTGCCACAAAGCGGCAGTACGCACCGCGTTCATCCATCTGGCTGCCGTCGCAAAGCTTGCCGTTTTCCATCAGGAAGGTCGGGAGCGTTTTCTCAATTATGCCGCCCGTCGACTGCAACGACAGCACCTTCGTATACGAAATGTAATCCTCACTCCACGAAATATCATAGGTGGCTACTGAGACCGGGCAGCTCGAGTTACGCGCCTGCGGGCCGATATAGGGGCCCATAGTTTTTTCTAACGGCGCAGAACTCTCATTATACGTTGTGACCAGCCATGGGCAGCCATGCACGTCGGCATCATAATAAACGTCGATAGGCATATCGTAACAATCCCACTTGGTTTTATCCGATTTTTGATCATACTCAGCAAGCCCAGGGCAGTTTGACATCGATGTTGAAACAAAATAATTCGAATATAAACTGGGCGGGGTATCACTCCCTGTCCAGCTAATATTTTCCAGATAACCCACTTGCAACGTGGTGGTGGAGTTCTTATACACACCATGCATAACACCGTCGGGGGTAAGAATATCAAGGTGGTATCTGATTTGCGTATTGTAACTGGAAATGCCCGAAATCGTATGCAACGTGGCAATCTTTTTCGCCGCCTGCGCGCCCTCCCCCGCAAACATCAGCAGTAACAAACAGGTTATCAAACGGAATATTTTCATATCAAAGGTACTCAAACGTTGCGGTTAAGGATGCGGTAAACTCACCCATCGTCACTTCCCGGCCACTTTTCGCCTGGAGCCAGGCATTAAAATTCAGATTGTTATCACCGTTACTCAGCACAAAGGTCGCGCCACTGGTGTTGTTGATGGGCACCGCCGTTCCGTCGGTTTTTTCCATCCCAATCCCCACGCCCTGCGCCCCGGAGGAGGCATCCAGTGCCAGAAAACCGGGCTGCTCGCTGTCTTCCGTACCGGTCAGCGTCACCCGGACCTGATACTCGGCTGGCCCTTTACAATCTTTCAACTGAAACACCACCGGCACCCGCGCCGACTGACCGGTCGCCATCAGGTCTTTACGGCTGATGGTGGGAAAATGCACCTCTGCCAGCGTTTCGCCCTGGATAACCAGCGTGCAGGATTTACTGAGTAAATTGCCGTAGAAATGCAGGTTGTCAGCAGCCTGCGCCATGCCGCCGTACGCCAGCAACGCCGCCAGCGCCGCGTAGCGGTAATGTGTGCGAGTCAGATTCATTGGTAATCCACCGTTAAGGTTGCCCAGGCAGAGAAGTTCCCTTCACTGAGCGCCGCGTCGCTGGCTTTTACCGGCACCGCGGTCAGCGTCGGCGGGCTCGCCGGGTCTATTTTCAACTGTTCGCCCACTTTAAACGGCTGGCCGTTTTGCTGAAGCTCAATCCCCAGGCCAGCGACGTCGGTTTCAATGGCGGCGTCATCGTAACTGGTCTGGTGACCCGTCCAGGTCAGGCTCATCTCCCAGGCGTCGTCGCGCACATCAGGATCGCAGGTGATGGTGTAAGGCACGTCCTGGCGGAAGTTGTCGCCGTTGATGTTGTCGATGATGACATTGCTGAACGCCACTTCAATGCTCTTACCGTCGCTGATGGTACAGGCGGGCGGCGAGACCAGCGTGCCGTGAAAAGTAACGTCGTTAACCGCGGCCTGCGACAGGCCAGCAAAACCATAAAGTAAGCACCACGCGAGTCGTTTCATTGGTAGTCCACCACCATAGTCATGGTCGCGTTAAACTCCGATGCCATCAGTTCCACCCCGCTCTGCTTCACCGGGACGGCTTCGAAGTCTGGCCGGGTGTTGATGTTGAACGGCAGCCAGCTACTGTTGCCCACGGCCACCAGCGAATGGTCGGTGGCATTCTGAATGCGAATGCCAAAGCCATCGATCCCGGTACTCAGCACCGTTTCACCATTAATTGTGGTGGTGGTGGACTGAAGCTGCATTCGCAGGTCGTCGCTGACGCTGTTTGAGCAGTTCATGGTGTAGCCCACCGGCTGACGGTAGTTGGTGCCATTAATGCCTTTAATGACCACACTGCCGAACTCCACCGCGCTTCCCTGTATCGAGCAGGGCGGTGGCCCATCCACCAGCACGCGCAGCGTCAGGTTGACGATTTTGCCGCCCGCCATTGCCGGGGAAACGGTCGCGCCACAGGCCAGCAGTAGCGCGGCAGACCCGGCCAGAAAGAACGCTTTCATGTTGCTTCTCCCGTTATCAGCCTTTGCTGCTTTGATCTTCATCCACCTTGCAGGTGTCCCCTTCACAGCGGAAGATCAGCGGCAGGCGCGCGCCGTAGTCGTTGATGTAGGTCAGCACCGGGGCGCTGTCCATTTTTGCCTTTAACGGCTGTGACGTTTTCGGCGACATCACCAGCGGTTTAAACCCGGCGGCGGTCGGCCCTTTCTTCTGTGTGCTGGCATCGCTGATGATGACGTGGTATGGCGTCGGGTTATTGACGGTATAGTCCTGGCCGCTGCGCGTGAGCGTCACCTTAAACTGCCACGGTTTTCTCATGTCGATCTTCTCCAGCGCCTTTGGTCGCCAGAACAGCTTGATGCGCGTTTGCAGGGCAATTTGCAGAGTGTTGGCTTTCCCGGTCTTTGGCGGGATCTCACGCACGTTGTAGTAGAACAGGCTTTCGCGGTCAGACGGCAGCGTGTGAATGTCCGGCAGCGCCTGAATCTTCACCTGGCCGTTCATCATGGCGTCAATACGCTGCACCGGCGGCAGTACCGCCAGCGGCGAGGTGATTTTGTTGCCCTTCTCGTCTTCCAGCCAGCTTTGCGCCAGGTAAGGCAGCTTTTCGTTGTTGTTACGCAACGTCACGCTGATCGATTTATCACTTTCGTTAAACACCAGACGGGTGCGATCCGGGGTGACCGATGCATGCGCCGTCAGGCTGGCGGTGGTAAGCAGTGCCGCCAGCGCCGTGCTGACGACCATTGAACTGGATAATTTATAAGACATTGATCGTTCCTTAATCAGATTATTGAGTAGCTGAAATTGACGTCGGCGCTTCCGTTGGTGTGACTTGCCGCGTCTGGTCCTGAATAACAGGCTTAATGTCTGGCGCTGAAGAATCAGGGGCTGCCGTTCCCTTTTGTTCACACGGCAACAACAGGCCGCTGAACAGATCGGCAGGTAGCGGCTTCGGCAATACGATCTCGCATTGTGCGCTGCCTTCCCAGAACACCGTCATATGCTCACCCGCATTGACCCCCGCCAGATAGACATTGCCTTCATCATCCACAATGCCAACCTGCTGCTGCTGCTCGTCGTTTTTCACTTCCGCGCCAAACGGCGGGTAGCTGCCATCACGCAACCGCAGTACCGCCATCGCTTTTTGCCCGCTGATCACTTTGAATTTGCGATAGCCAATTGCACCTTCCGTCAGGGTTGCCTGTACCACCGACTGGGTGGCTTCCGCATCTTCTGGCAGGTTGTTTAAATCGATATACGCCTGATTGCGATAGTAGTTGTTAATATCGGCGACCACCGCCTTGCCAAACATATTGGTGTACACCGGCGCGCCGTTGCTTTCGACCGGCACATTGGCAATCCCGTCGGCGTCAATCAGCAAGCGCGTGCCGCCCATGCTTTGAGTGCGATGCAGCGCGCCGCCATGCGCGGTCAGCGTTGCCCCGCCCTGTAAGGCAATCCCCGCCGAGCGGTATTCCCCCTCATGGTAGTTGGCGCTGAGATCAACCTTCGCCAGCGAGCCGTCGTGACTCAGATAACCATCCACGCTGCCGTGCTGTTCGCTGGTACCGACGTTAACCTGGTAGTGCGTTGCGTCATCGACGCGCTTAAAGTAACCGACCTGGCTGCTGTCCGACCCGCTGCCGTAGGAACCGTTGTAGGTCACGGTGCTGCTGTCGCTCCACGGAATGCTCATGCTGAGGTACATCCCCTTATCCGCGTTATCGTCATATTCGTAGCGATAGCCGGTCACCGAGATGCTCATGTTGCGAATGCTCCCCATATTAAAATAGTGGGAAAACATCAGGTTATAGTTTGTCTGTTCCGGGCGATCCCAGTAAGTACGATGGGAGTAGTTGAGATAGATCGAGACACCCGCAGCGGCAAAGTTCTGGTTATAGGTGATCGTATACATCTCTTTGTCGTTACCGGTCCGCGCCATGTCCGACTGGTTCGCGTCCAGATACTCGCTCATGGTCATGAAGTTCTTTTCAGAAAAACGGTAGCCTGCAAAGGTGACGCGGCTGTTGAGTTCGTCAAAGTCTTTGGCATAGCTCACGCGAAAGGAGTTGCCGTCCAGTTTTCCTTTGCCGTATGCACTGTCATGATCCAGGTTGACGTGCGAGTGAGTTACATCGAACGCCAGCGCGCCAAACTGTGCGAGGTCGCGCCCCACCCCCATCGCCGCCGACTGATAGTGTTCATCTGCCAGCGCGCCACCGTAAAGCGACCAGCCATCTGCCACCCCCCATGACGCTTCTCCGCCAGAGAAAAAGCCGCCTTCGGTCTTGTGGTTCCAGTCTTCCGGACGCCCCATCATCACTTTGTAACGCACCTGCCCCTGGCGCGTGAGGAATGGCATAGATGCGGTGGTAACGTCATATTCCTGCACCTGACCATTCTGTTCTTCAACGCGGACGTGCAGTGTGCCGGAGACGGAGTCGCCGATATCCTGAATGCGGAATGGCCCGGCGGGAACCTGGGTTTCGTAAAGTACCCGGCCCATCTGGCTAATGGTGACTTTTGCACTGCTGTGCGCCACGCCGGAGACATCCGGCGCATAGCCGCGCAGGTTGGGCGGCAGCATCTGGTCATCGGTGCTGACGCTGCTGCCGATATAGTTAAAGCCGTCGAAAATATCGGAGTTGAGATAATCTTCACCCAGCGACAGCTTGGCTTTTAAAGAGGGTAAGGCCCGCCAGGCGTAATAACGGCTCCAGTCCCAGTTTTTGCTCGTTGTACTGTTACTGCTGTCATCGTCTTCGTCGTCGTTGCTGCGGGTGTGCTGATAATCACTTTGCCAGTCTGCGCGGAAACGCCATGCCCCCAGGTTCGCCCCAACGGTACCGTTGCCGCTGATATCATGTGAGTCCTCGCCACCCTGCTCCTGATGACGGGTTTGCGCATTGAGGCTGTAGTCGGCAATCAGGCCAGGAATACCGTCGTCCCAGCGTGAGGGTGGGTCCCAGTCGCTGCTGGTATATTCGAGATAAGCCTGTGGCACTGTCAGCAGCAACGCCGACTGGCTTAAATCATTCTCGACTTCCATCCCATCTAATTGCCCCGGTTTAAGGCATTCATCGTTGTGCGTCCACTGCAGGCTTTTTGCTATCCCTTCTTTCAGCCCCAGCGCCGCCACTAACTCAGGTGTCAGGCAGGCATACGTTTTTGTTGGATCATTTTCAGAGACGTACCAGTTAATGTCGTATTCATCAGAAAGGGGTTGTTTATTTATAAATACACGTAAATTATATTTACCCGCGTCGACATACCCTTTTTTTGAAAACTTACCGAGATCAATTTTCGTGTCGCCCTTTAACTCAAGGAAACGGGGGTCAAATTGAATGGAATCATCAGCCCATGCATTGACTGATCCACCAGAGATTGCCAGCGCAATATAGCAGGCGATTCCCCGCAGCCGAAAATTTGAGTGATTAGGCATACACATATCCGTTTGTGAAACAGTCGTAAATCCGTTGCGCGTTGAAAAACCCCACAGCAGAACGCTGTGGGGTTGTCACATCAGAGATAGGTAATCTGGAATGTGGTCAGGGTTTCGAACTGGCCGAGATCTGGCGCATCGGTTTCACCCACCAGCCAGGCTTTAAAGTTCAGCGTTTGCTTGTCTTTACCTTTGCTGGTTGAAGCATCCATCACGATTGGCTGAACAATCTTTTCGCCCACTTTATAACCTTTGCCATGGGTATCGCCGATCACCAGGCTCACATTCTTCATGGCAACACCGCTGTCAACGTTGAATAACGCATAGTTATCTGTGTTGGCTGGCCCCGCGTAGTTAGTGCCGGTGAACGTGGTCTCCATGTTTGTTTCAGTGGAAAACACGCAGTCCTGTAAACGGATCTGGAAATCTTTCGGTGTGGTGGTGCCACCGCCGGTCAGTTTAGCCGCACCGATGTCACCCATATCGACTTCCAGTTTGTGATCGTCTGGAACGATAGAGCACGGGGAGTCTTCAATGGTGCCGTAGAAGCGCGCGGTACCGTTGTTGCCTGCTGCAAAAGCAGAACTGGAAACAACTGCGCCCATGACCATCGCCGCAGCAATGGCTGTTTTGGCAAACTTACTCATTATTTGTCCTTAAATCATTAAGAGTTATAATATAAACGCCTAACATAAAATTAATATATATTATGCCCGATATTTATAGTTAGCCATTGAACATATACACTCCAATATAATCATAGAATGTAAACAAGTATTCTCTGGTGTGTCTGTATGTTGGTCTTATCTATAAAAAAACTCAATTTAGTAATACTTAAACACTTTATGTAGATTTTATTAATTAATACATCTACAAAATACTTTCACCACTTTCCAACAAAAAAACATGCGAATTATCAACAAAAAAACAAACTATTATAATCAACAAAAATGAATTGCTTATAAAGCACACTAAAAAAAATTATAATGACCTTACCATCATTTATTGCTAAAATTTAATATTAATTAAGTCAATAAATATATATTCAAGACACAAAACCATTATCTTCTTTATTTTATTACGGGATTCAATAATGGGAAAATATAATAACTATCGAGAGTTGTTAAATATTAACAACATTTAGACAAGAAAAAGAATGATTGTATGACGGAGAAACTGCCCGGTGTACGCGCACGTAACCGGGCATTGATTGCTTAAATTGCTTTTGCCATCTTCAAATTACAAGGGCTCATTTGCCAGTTGAATTGGCCTTTTCCGCTTTCATCAAGCGTTACGCTGGCAATCGCTGACGTGGTAAACATAGGCGGCGTCTCGCCCGGACATAACTCGGCAACCAGATACCCGACTAAGGGTAAGTGGGAGATCACCAGTACCGAAGCAACACCTTCATTGGTCAACGCCTGCAAATAGGCACTGACCAGACCAACATCGCCGCAGGGTGTTAACTCCGGCAGAACTTCTGCACTGGAAGGCAGGTTCAGACAATCCCCTACTTCTTCAAGTGTTTGCTCGGCTCGCAGGAACGGGCTCACCAGAACGCGTTCGATTTCCACTTTTTGACCTTTCAGCCAGTTCGCCATCAGGCGAGATTCGTCACAACCGTTAGTAGTCAGAGGACGAACCGAATCACTGGCGGCATCGAGGGCTGCGTCGCCGTGACGCATGATAAAAACTTGCATATTGCACCGCTTTTGTTAACCAGATTCGCCCGTTTTCTTTCATCTGAAACCAGAGAAAGAAAACGGTGGCCGGCATTGTGCCTTATCCATTCACCGAATGAAACGCTGTTTTTTACCTCAATGGCGTAAGTATAGTCAATATGCGTTTACATTTTGAGCAACACTCCGCCATTCAGCGCGGATTCATATAGCTTTGACCTTCTTATTGCAGGTCAGTTGCAGTTGTTTTCCAAAAACTTTCCCCACGCTTGCTCATCTCGACTAAACGCTCGCAAGGGGTAAAACGGGAACCATACTGCGTGGCCAGTCGTTGCATTATTGCAACCACTTCACCCGCACCGAGAGAATCGATGTAGCGGAACGGACCACCGAGAAATGGCGGAAAACCAATGCCAAATACCGCGCCTATATCCCCGTCACGCACGCTACGGATAACCTGCTCGTCCAGACAACGTACTGCTTCATTCAGCATCAACATCACACACCGTTCAGCAACCTGCGGTGCGGAGAGTCGCCCCTGCCCTTGTGCGCCAATGAGCGGGTAAATGGCGGGATCGACCTGTTTGTTGCTTTTACGCCCTTTCTGACCATAAAGATAGAAACCCCGACCATTTTTTCTGCCTTTGCGATCGTCGTTCAAAATTGAAGAAACAACATTTGCAGGCGCGCTAAAACGTTCTCCATAAGCGGCTTCCAGTACAGGAATAATTTTAGTCCCGGTGTCGATTCCTACCTCATCCAAAAGTTGGATTGGGCCTACCGGAAACCCAAATTTCACCAGCGCGGCATCAATGTGCTCAACCCGTTCACCTTCGGTCAACATGCGGATAGCTTCATTAATGTAAGGCGCTAAAATGCGATTGACGTAAAACCCGGCTTTGTCACGCACGACAATTGGCGTTTTGCCCTGTTTTTTCGCCAGTTTTACCGTGGTGGCGATGGTTTGCGCCGATGTACTCGCATGAGGAATAATCTCCACCAGCGGCATTTTTTCCACCGGACTGAAGAAATGCAGGCCAATAACTTGCTCAGGTCGCGCGGCGTGAGCGGCGATATCGCCAATCGGTAAAGATGACGTGTTCGAAGCAAAGATGGTATGAGTAGCGCAATTTTGCTCAACTTCCGCCACCATTTGTTGTTTTAATTCGAGATTTTCAAACACCGCTTCAATAATCAGATCGCGATGGGCAAAGCCGCAATAGTCCGTCGTTCCGGAGATTAATGCCAGCTGTTTGTCACGTTCGCTGGCTTTGAGATGACGACGGCGAACTTTGCCCTCAAGCTGATCCCAACTGTACTTCAGCGCATGATTTATGCCCCGCGGGTTGATATCTTTAATTCTGACCGGAAGCCCCGCTTTACAAGCAGTGACATAAGCAATACCGCCGCCCATCAAGCCACCACCTAAAATCCCCACGCTGTTTAATGGCGCAGGCGGCGCATCACTGCCGGGATCTTTTTTCACTTCCGTACTGGCAAAAAAGATATTGCGCAGCGCCTGCGATTGCGGCGTCATCGCCAGTTCGCCAAACGCCCGTGCTTCAGCGTCATAGCCGCTACTGGTGCCCTGCGCTAATCCCGTTTCGACAACCTCCAGGATGCGTTCTGTCGCCGGATAGTTACCCTGAGTTTTGTGTTCTGTTTTCTTGCCGACCATTTTGAACAGCAGCGCACGACCTAACGGCCCCGCCAGAATACGCTCGCGTACAGGTAGAGGGCGTGAAGATGGGCGATCCTGCTTCGCCAGCTCAACAGCGGCTTCCAGTAAAATGGATTGCGGAACGACGTCATCCACCAGCCCCAGCTTTAATGCCTGTTTCGCCCGAAGTTGTTTTCCAGTGAGGATCATCTCCAATGCTGTGCTGACACCTATCAGGCGCGGTAAACGCTGGGTGCCGCCTGAACCGGGTAACAATCCAAGTTGTACTTCAGGCAAACCGAGCACCGTTTTAGCATCATCAGTACACACGCGACCGTGGCACGCCAGCGCCAACTCCAGCCCGCCGCCCAGGCAAGCGCCATGAATAGCCGCGATAACCGGAATGGGCAAAGCATGAATCTCCGCCATTAACTGTTGCCCCTGCCGCGCCAGTACTTCCGCTTCTTGCGCCGTTTTGCAGTTGCCGATCATGTTGATGTCTGCGCCAGCAATGAAGTTGTCTGGTTTCGCGGAGACAAACACCACGCCACGCAACTCTTTGTTTTCACGGAGTTGCTTAATAATGGCGCGCACCTGCGAGGCAAACTCCGCCTTCAGGGTATTCATTTTCTCACCCGGTACGTCGATGGTGATGATAGCAATGTTGTCCAGACGAACATTAAGAGTAAACGCTGATGCCATTTCCATTATTCCGCCTCCACAACCATTGCTGCGCCAAGTCCACCCGCAGCACAGGCGGTCACTAAACCAAATCCACCGCCGCGACGGCGAAGTTCATGCAATGTCTGGGTAATCATCCGCGCGCCGGTCGCCGCGAAGGGATGCCCGTAAGCAATCGAACCGCCAAGCACGTTAAATTTGCTCTCGTCCACTTCGCCAGTGGCATGTGCACGCCCCAGTACGTCGCGAGCAAAACGTTCGCTACCCAGCAACTGAATATTGGCCAGCGTCTGGGCGGCAAAGGCTTCGTGCATATCGATCAATGTCAGATCGCTCATCGTCAAACCGGCACGTTCCAGCGCCAGCGGCGTTGACCAGGCCGGGCCGAGCAACATGTCCTGCCAGACATCTATCGCAGTAAATGCGTAGCTGCGCAGATACCCCAGCGGTACCAGCCCTAATTCTTTCGCCCGGGATTCAGTCATCAGGATCACCGCTGCCGCGCCATCGGTCAGCGGCGTACTGTTCGCCGCCGTTACCGTCCCGTGTTTACGATCAAACGCCGGACGCAACTTTGCGTAATCAGCAAGCGAGGAATTACCGCGAATATTGTTGTCTTCGGCAAGCGGTTGTTTATAAGGAGGGATAAAGGCAGTCATCACCTCTTCTTTGAGTTTACCTTCTGACCACGCCTGAGCGGCACGCTGATGCGAACGGTGCGCCAGTGCATCTTGCTGTTCGCGAGTAATACCGTAGGTTTTCGCCATTTGTTCAGCGGTGTCGCCCATCCGCAAGCCAGTAGAGTATTCCGCCACTGCCGGAGGCACCGGCATTAAGTCGCGCAAACGCAGGCGAGAGAAGAGTTTCAGGCGCTGGCTCATGGTTCGAGCTTTGTTGACATCCACCAGCACGCGCGCCAGTTTTTTGCTAACGCCAATGGGCAATACGGAAGAGGAATCGGCCCCACCGGCAATCCCCGCGCGAATAGTTCCCGCCATCAGGCTTTCGGCGACGTTTGCAACCGCCTGAAAACTGGTAGCACAAGCGCGGCTGACGCTGTAAGCATCGGTATGGACATTCATTCCGGTGCCAAGAACAATTTCACGCGCAATGTTGGGGGCTTCCGGCATCTGAACGACCTGACCAAAGACCAGTTGTTCAATCACTTCGGCGGGAATTTCGCTGCGTGCTAGTAGTTCGCCTACCACCATCTTCCCTAAATCAACCGCGGGAATGCCATGAAAAGCCGTCGCCTGGCGGGCAAAAGGCGTACGTAAACCGCTAACAATGGCGATACGATCGCCCTGGCGGGTAACCAGCGGTAAAACCTGACCCATAACACTCCCCTGTAAAATAATAAATAAAGTGGTCTGACCTGATCATAGTCTTAACCATTTTTTTACATTTAGCCAAGTGGAGAAAAGGGAAAGTGGGAGCTATGACACAGAGAGAAAAGTAGAAGAGAAAATAAAACGCCCCTGCCAACAACTGACAGGGGCGTACGTACCCGAGAGGAATTAACGCAGACCCAGCTGGAAGATCAACATTTCAGCTTCGCAGGCAAAAGTGAAATCGATATCCAGGCGCACACCGTCAGACTCTTCAGTGAAAGTCGGGGTGATTTTGCACGGTTCGGATTCCACGCTACGGGCTTTTTCAGTCAGCGCCGCCAGCGTTTGTTCTGCTTCTGCGCGGTTTGCAAACACACGGCTGTAAGACGCGGTGCAGTCGGAGTTGTCCATAATGGTGCCAACATCCATACAGCAGCAAACCGGGGTTTCATCAGCACTACATTTACTCATCGTTGATTTCCTCTGTATGTGCACCCAAGGTGCCAGATAAACGTTGTGGATATTTTACGCTTCCGGAAAGTGCTGCTCCAGTTGTTAATTCTGCAAAATCGGATAAGTGACCGAAATCACACTTAAAAATGATCTAAAACAAAATTCACCCGAATCCATGAGTGCGCCACCTCCAAATTTTGCCAGCTGGATCGCGTTTCTTAGATCATATTTGAAAAAAGATAGAAACATACTTGCAACATTCCAGCTGGTCCGACCTATACTCTCGCCACTGGTCTGATTTCTAAGATGTACCTCAGACCCTACACTTCGCGCTCCTGTTACAGCACGTAACATAGTTTGTATAAAAATAAATCATTGAGGTTATGGTCATGAGCCAGAAAACCCTGTTTACAAAGTCTGCTCTCGCAGTCGCAGTGGCACTTATCTCCACCCAGGCCTGGTCGGCAGGCTTTCAGTTAAACGAATTTTCTTCCTCTGGCCTGGGCCGGGCTTATTCAGGGGAAGGCGCAATTGCCGATGATGCAGGTAACGTCAGCCGTAACCCCGCATTGATTACTATGTTTGACCGCCCGACATTTTCTGCGGGTGCGGTTTATATTGATCCGGATGTAAATATCAGCGGAACGTCTCCATCTGGTCGTAGCCTGAAAGCCGATAACATCGCGCCTACGGCATGGGTTCCGAACATGCACTTTGTTGCACCGATTAACGACCAATTTGGTTGGGGCGCTTCTATTACCTCTAACTATGGTCTGGCTACAGAGTTTAACGATACTTATGCAGGCGGCTCTGTCGGGGGTACAACCGACCTTGAAACCATGAACCTGAACTTAAGCGGTGCGTATCGCTTAAATAATGCATGGAGCTTTGGTCTTGGTTTCAACGCCGTCTACGCTCGCGCGAAGATTGAACGTTTCGCAGGCGATCTGGGGCAGCTGGTTGCCGGTCAGATCATGCAATCTCCTGCCGGGCAGACTCCTCAAGGGCAAGCATTAGCAGCTACCGCCAACGGCATCGACAGTAATACCAAAATCGCTCACCTGAACGGTAACCAGTGGGGCTTTGGCTGGAACGCCGGTATCCTGTATGAACTGGATAAAAATAACCGCTATGCATTGACCTATCGCTCTGAAGTGAAAATTGACTTCAAGGGTAACTACAGCAGCGATCTTAACCCGGCTTTTAATAACTACGGTTTGCCAATACCTACCGCGACAGGTGGCGCAACGCAATCGGGTTATCTGACGCTGAACCTGCCTGAAATGTGGGAAGTGTCGGGTTATAACCGTGTTGATCCGCAGTGGGCGATTCACTATAGCCTGGCTTACACCAGCTGGAGTCAGTTCCAGCAGCTGAAAGCGACCTCAACGAGTGGCGACACGCTGTTCCAGAAACATGAAGGCTTTAAAGATGCTTACCGCATCGCGTTGGGAACCACTTATTACTACGATGATAACTGGACCTTCCGTACCGGTATCGCCTTTGATGACAGCCCAGTTCCGGCACAGAATCGTTCTATCTCCATTCCGGACCAGGACCGTTTCTGGCTGAGTGCAGGTACGACTTACGCATTTAATAAAGATGCTTCAGTCGACGTTGGTGTTTCTTATATGCACGGTCAGAGCGTGAAAATTAACGAAGGCCCATACCAGTTCGAGTCTGAAGGTAAAGCCTGGCTGTTCGGTACTAACTTTAACTACGCGTTCTGATAACGCGTTCGCCTGGATAAAGTCACCTGCTATGCAGGTGACTTTAACTCCCACACTTCAACGAAAGTTGTTTCCTCATTGCTTGCCTCCTGAGTTTTGCAAACAGCCTGATGGTAGCTTGCCCTTTCAAATCATTAAGTGGTATCCACAGACAAACCTGAAGGGAAAGGCTTATTTTCAGGCGTTCTGCTCGTCTTTCTCAAAGAGTTTACTTTTCTGAATTTCCAGGATACTCAAACCACCCTGGCTATTGTGCGCTCATACACTCAAATTAAAGATAGGGTCTAAATAAATGAGCGTTTTTTGATAGTCTATTTTATTAGGTAATATATATTTGTAACAAATCAATCAACATGGAATAAAATCATGCCACCATCTATTTCAATCAACAATACCAGCGCAGCTTACACAGAATCCATCAATGAAAATAACAATGATGAAGTTAATATATTAGTACAAGAGCTCAAAAACCTTTTTAATGGTAAGCAAGGAATAAGCACCTGTGTTAAACATCTACTTGCGCTTATAAAAAACGCCATACGAGGAAACGACAATCCTGATAGATTTAATATTAATAATTCCTCAGTTACTTATATTGATATTGGCTCCAATGATACAGACTATATTACTATTGGTATCGATAACCAAGAAACAATAAAATTACTTGCGAGCTATAAAGACAAAGAACTCGTCCGTGCTGTCATTAATGACAACATAGTTGAGAAGACTCATGATGATATAAATAATGCTGACTTTACTGATGGTAGTATCGTTGTTAGTGGTAATGAGGGTGCTATTGACTCCAATGATACAGCCGATATTACTAGTGGTATCTATAATCAAGAACCAATAAAATCACCTACGAACGATGAAAACAAAAAAGTCGGCCAAACCATCATCCATGAAAATGTAGTAGAGAATACTCATGATATCAATAACAAGGAAATGATCTTCAGCGCATTAAAAGAAATATATGATGGAGATCCTGGTTTTATCTTCGATAAGATATCACAAAAACTCAGACATACGATAACGGAATTTGATGAGAATGGGAAAAGCGAACCAACGGACTTATTTACCTGGTACGGTAAAGATAAAAAAGGCGATTCTCTCGCTATTGTAATTAAAAATAAAAACGGAAATGATTACTTATCTCTCGGTTACTATGATCAGGACGACTACCACATTCAAAGAGGAATTCGTATTAATGGTGATAGTCTCACCCAATATTGTAGTGAAAAAGCCAGGAATGCTTCAGCGTGGTTTGAAAGCAGTAAAGCTATCATGGCAGAATCATTTGCAACAGGTTCCGATCATCAGGTTGTAAACGAGCTCAACGGGGAAAGACTGAGAGAGCCAAACGAAGTTTTTAAACGTTTAGGTCGAGCAATAAGATATAATTTTCAAGTGGACGATGCAAAATTTAGACGCGATAATGTAAAAGAAATAATTTCTACTTTAGTCGATAACGAAGTTGACCGTTCTCAAAATAAATATGACCACTTTAAGGAAATCGAAGATAAAGTTGAAAAAAGGCTTCAAAATCGCCAGGCTAAATATCAAAATGAAATTAATCAACTATCTGCATTGGGTGTTAATTTTGATGATAATTAAAATTGTCCAGTTTTTTTTGATTTTTCAACGTCTGAATATCGGAAACAGACAATGACGAACATCAGTATTTTTACATAATTATGTCCAGGTCATTGTCGGTTTATCTTCTTTTACTTGGGGTAATTGAGGGATAACAACAAAAAAGGTGAGTTTTGTGACTCACCTTTTTTATTTGTTTCTTATTCAGAATCGATATCTTTTAAATCATCCTGAATCGCTTGCGCGTTCGGATTTTCCTGCGGTTTGAGTTCGCCGCCATTGGCGATGAAATCATGACGCTGGAAGTACGCTTCGCGCACCATAATGTATGGGTCGGACGACTGACGCAGCAGGCCGTCGGAATCCAACAACTGCGCACGAGTTTCTATCCCTTCAAGCGTCCATTTACCCACAGACATCGGCCAGGTCAGCCAGGAAAGAACCGGGTAAAGACCATCCGCCATATCACCACCGTCATCACGCAGCGTGAAGCTACCGTAGAACGGTAACTGAACGTATGGCCCATAACCCACACCATAATGACCAAGCGTACTACCGAAGCGTTGAGGTTCAGTCCGTTGCAGTTTCGGGTTCGCCATCCCTGCAACATCAATAAAGCCGCCCATCCCCAAAATGGTGTTCAGGAAAAAGCGGGTAAAGTGGACCATCCCCTGATAAGGGTCGCCCTGCAAGAAGTAGTTAACCATCACCGCAGGTTCTTCAAGGTTGCCAGTAAAGTTGCTCAAACCGTTACGCGCCGGTTGCGGAACATAATCACGCCAGGCGACAGCGACCGGTCGAACAATATACGGGTCTAATACATTGAAGTTGAAGTTGTACATGGTGCGGTTGAACCCTTCTAACGGGTCAGAACGCCCTTGCTGATCTGTACCGGAACTCGCACACCCCACCAGAAGCGTAGTTCCCAGAGCAAGCGCCGACAGGCGAAGCTTCATAAATGTCTCCCTGTTTTTTTATGGCTTATGCAGTTTGCCATCCATGACGGAACGATACCGTATCCGCCTGTTTAGGTGTGGGCGATTGTAACAGCACGTCAACTGATGTCCAGACGCCCTGATTTGCTGATTTGATCATAGCCTGGTAATCGCCGCCCTGTAGGCTACTTGATTCTATAGAAACAGAAAAAGGCAAACGCGGCCTTTTCTACATTTTCAGAGTAACTCCCGCCAGTTGCGAGCAAAAAAGCCGCTACGCTTTAGCTATACGTGCTAATTCAAGAGAAGAGACCATGGACAACGACAAAATTGATCAACACAGCGACGAAATTGAAGTTGAGAGCGAAGAAAAAGAGCGCGGCAAAAAAATAGAAATAGATGAAGACCGACTCCCCTCCCGGGCGATGGCAATTCATGAGCATATCCGCCAGGATGGTGAAAAAGAGCTGGAACGCGACGCAATGGCGCTACTGTGGTCAGCCATTGCGGCGGGTCTGTCGATGGGCGCTTCATTACTGGCAAAAGGGATATTTCATGTCGAACTGGAAGGTGTGCCGGGCAGCTTCTTGCTGGAGAATCTCGGTTATACCTTTGGTTTTATTATCGTCATTATGGCCCGCCAGCAATTATTTACCGAAAACACCGTGACTGCGGTACTACCCGTCATGCAAAAACCGACAATGAGCAACGTTGGCTTACTTATGCGGTTATGGGGCGTCGTGCTGCTGGGTAATATTCTCGGGACAGGTATTGCGGCGTGGGCATTTGAATATATGCCTATCTTCAATGAAGAAACTCGCGATGCATTTGTCAAAATCGGCATGGATGTGATGAAGAACACCCCCAGCGAGATGTTTGCCAACGCGATCATTTCCGGCTGGCTGATCGCCACTATGGTATGGATGTTTCCTGCAGCGGGTGCGGCAAAGATTGTGGTGATTATATTGATGACCTGGCTTATTGCACTGGGTGACACCACCCACATCGTTGTCGGTTCTGTAGAAATCCTCTATCTGGTGTTTAACGGTACGCTGCACTGGAGCGATTTCATCTGGCCCTTCGCACTACCTACTTTAGCGGGGAACATCTGCGGCGGCACCTTTATCTTCGCGTTAATGAGTCATGCACAGATTCGTAACGACATGAGCAACAAGCGCAAAGCAGAAGCACGCCAAAAAGCAGAACGTGCGGAAAACATTAAGAAAAATGATAAAAACCCGGCATAAATGGCGAGGGTTTAAGCAATCGAGCGGCAGCGTACTTACCCCGCAGTCCATTAGCGGGTATACTCATGCCGCATTGTCCTCTTAGTTAAATGGATATAACGAGCCCCTCCTAAGGGCTAATTGCAGGTTCGATTCCTGCAGGGGACACCATTTATCAGTTCGCTCCCATCCGTACCAGTCCGCAAAATCCCCTGAATATCAAGCTTTCCGTAGATTCACAGTTCGTAATGGTTCGCGTCAGATCGTTGACAGCCGCACTCCATGACGGGTAAAAAGTGGATAAAATAATTTTACCCACCGGATTTTTACCCATGCTCACCGTTAAGCAGATTGAAGCAGCAAAGCCGAAAGAAAAACCATACCGCCTTCTCGATGGTAATGGCCTGTACCTTTATGTCCCTGTGTCAGGGAAAAAGGTATGGCAGCTTCGCTACAAGATTGACGGTAAGGAGAAAATCCTGACCGTAGGAAAATATCCGCTAATGACTTTGCAGGAGGCAAGAGATAAAGCATGGACCGCGAGGAAAGACATCTCGGTTGGCATCGATCCGGTAAAAGCGAAAAAGGCTTCGTCTAACAACAATTCCTTTAGTGCGATTTACAAGGAATGGTACGAGCACAAGAAGCAAGTCTGGTCAGTAGGCTATGCAACTGAACTTGCAAAAATGTTTGATGACGACATTTTACCTATCATCGGCGGCCTTGAAATTCAGGATATTGAGCCGATGCAACTGCTGGAAGTAATCCGCAGATTTGAAGATCGCGGTGCAATGGAGCGAGCAAATAAAGCCCGCAGAAGATGCGGCGAGGTTTTCCGTTACGCTATTGTCACTGGTAGGGCTAAATATAACCCGGCACCTGACCTTGCTGACGCCATGAAGGGATACCGCAAGAAGAACTTCCCGTTTCTTCCTGCAGACCAGATCCCTGCATTCAACAAAGCACTGGCAACATTTTCAGGAAGTATCGTATCGCTCATTGCGACCAAAGTTTTACGCTACACAGCCCTAAGAACGAAAGAGCTTCGTTCCATGCTATGGAAGAACGTCGATTTTGAAAACAGGATTATCACCATCGACGCCAGTGTGATGAAGGGACGCAAAATTCATGTGGTCCCGATGTCAGACCAGGTGGTTGAACTTCTCACTACGCTAAGCTCCATCACTAAACCAGTATCAGAATTTGTTTTTGCCGGGCGCAACGATAAGAAGAAGCCAATTTGCGAGAACGCGGTGCTACTTGTGATCAAACAAATCGGCTATGAGGGTCTGGAAAGCGGTCACGGATTCAGGCATGAATTCAGCACGATTATGAACGAGCACGAATGGCCTGCTGACGCTATTGAAGTGCAACTGGCACATGCCAACGGCGGATCTGTGCGTGGGATTTACAACCATGCTCAGTATCTCGATAAACGCAGAGAAATGATGCAATGGTGGGCGGACTGGATTGATGAAAAGGTGGAGTGATCCACCTTAACCACTATCGAAGAGCACAAAGCCTAGCAATCCAGTGCCTTTGTGTGCCACCCACTACGACCTGCATAACCAGTAAGAAGATAGCAGTAATGTCAAACGACGCAGCTGTCTTCTTTTCTTTCACGACTTCCCCATCCCCAGCATGCATACCTTTCTGCAACAACTGAAGTGAATGTCTGTTAAGAGCGAGGAGCGACAGTTGACTTAATTATAAAAAGAGAACAGAAGATTTGATTGTGGATGTTCCGATTAAGCAGGATGCTTACACGACAACTTGATTACCAGTGCTATTCTGAAGTAATTATCTTTATTCAGATATTCAACCATTATTTAATAATTATTCATTTATTTGTCGAATTTGATTTCCAAAGTATCTCAAAATTTTAGTTGTTCTTCCGTTGATTATAGGTAACTCGTCATTATTTATCCAACCAATAAGTTCCTGAATATTCGATTTACCAAAATGGTTTAACTTATATTCCGTATCGTAAATACAATCAGCCATACGTGATATAGTATCCCCTGTGCCGTATAGAAGATACGTCAGAGTATTTTTGACTTGTTTTTCATCATTGTACTCAATGAATGAAGATTTCAATGTCTCGAGGCCACCTTTGTAAAATCGGAATCGGTCATGGAATGAATGTAATACACATAGAGCATCAACTATATTATCCATTGATGCTGATTTTATTGACTCTTTTGAACCCAACACCCCTTTAATCAAAGGGTAATTAATTGGCACAATTCGATCTTCAAAATGCTCCCATTTCGTTGTCAACCATTTATCAATAAGGATTGATGTTCTATTTTTTTGTTGTTCGTTCCATCCAAGAGGCTGGTCTTTCCAGGTATCTCCCGTTGCATAAAAATCTCGAACAAAGCTGAAAAACGAGTCAATTTCCAGCCGTAATGGAATTAACTCTTCTGCCACTTTTCTTTCATGATTTTTGTATACATTTTCAATACGGCGGAATGCCGTTACAGCTTCTTGATAAGATTTTTGATAAGTACCCAAGAATATAGATTTATTAGTGGTTTTCTTGCTGCCACGACCGACATTGGAGAAATTCACATCACCTATTATATCGGTGATAGTATTTTCCATTTCTAACAAAGTTCTGTTTACTTGTGAGAATTTACTATAAATGCTTCGATATTTTTTTATAGCATCTTTTGTTAGAACTTCTGCTTCATCCCAATATTCAGCAAAAAGATCTTGAAGTTCGGCGAATCGATGATCTTCAGCATCTAGTCCTACCATAACCTCTTGGTTAGATAAAGTGGCAGATCTAGTTAGGTTAGCGGAACCCAATAAGATTGTTTTATCACCAAAAATGTATAGCTTTGGGTGAAAAGAATTACTTGTAAAGAATCTAGCTTCTACATTGTCGTGATTTAGAAGTTTATCAAGTGCCACAGGTGAGGTTGGAAAACCAAGACGAACAACGATTCTCAAATGACATCCTCTAGCAAGGAGTTCATCAATAACATCAGATTCTGTAAAAAATGCTGATGCAATAAATAGATCCATACCATCTTCAATATGTTTGATGATACCATGTTTGATGAAGTCATTCTTTGAAACTCGATTAGTATACAAATCCATCAGTATTATCCTGTGATTGTTCTGGCAAACCAAGCCATGAGTCTTTAGATATCTTGAGCGACCTATCATATTAAGATAACACAATGTCAGCAACGCCTGCTCTGGGTACCAAGCAGTCCCCATGACAGTGCCACGCTGCCTTGGGGCCTTGGGGGCTTGGGGGCTTGGGGGCTTGGGGGCTTGGGGGCTTGGGGGCTTGGGGGCTTGTAGATTCAAATCCTCTCATAAAAAACTACATTTCTCAGTCAAACAGTAGATATCTGCATATACATGAAATTAGCATATTGCATTATAATCGAACAAATATCGAACATGTAAATTACAGAAATGCATATACCATATTTCAATTAATTGCAAACTTACATTAAATAGCAAACAAATCCCTGCAGTAAATTATAACAAATGTTACTAACATCTTTTCTACCTTCATAGATGACTATTTTTCCTGCCTTAACGTAAATTAACCACTTATTATCTGTTACTACTCAGGTCATTAATATTATGACTTGACATATATAATTATTCCTTTTTTACATCAGAAAAATGTGAGCCATATCGAATTGGGCAACATTTTATTTGTTTTTATTATCCGCATATAAATTATTTCTTTACTTTTTTGAGATTAATCCTAAAAATACGCGCTTTAACAATTCTGCCCACGAAGGAGAAACGTAATGTTTACATACAAAAAATCAATAACTATCATCATGTTATGCCTATCTGCCGGCATCTCTGGATGTCAATCAAATGCTGATGAGTATGCTGCTGACGTTTACGAAGCCAATCAATTAAATTCAAAGCAAGAAACTAAAACGGTTAATATCATTTCTGTTCTTCCCGCTAAAGTTGCTGTTGACAACACTGCAAATAAACAAGCAGCTCAAACTTTCGGAGCTATTTTAGGCGCCGTTGCTGGGGGGGTTGCTGGACATAACGTTGGAACCGGAAGTAATCTGGGAACTGCAGCAGGAGCTGTGGGTGGAGGGGCAGTTGGAGCAGCCGCGGGGACACTTGTAAAAGATAAATCTATTGTAGAGGGTGTTTCTTTAACCTACAAAGATGGAACAAAAATGTTTACATCAACCCAAGTGGGCAAATCTTGTCAATTTACCCCAGGTTTAGCTGTTGTCATTTCGACAAAAAATAATGAAACCAGAATTCAGCCTAATGCCTCTTGCCCTGAAAAAGCATAACACACAGTATCCATCATGAAAAAAATACTCATAGCTCTTGTTGCTATACCTTTCTCTCTCAGTTTTGCCAGTTCCTTACAAAGTCAACTTGCGGCAGTAGCTGAAGCAGAACAACAAGGAATCGCTGAAGAAAAAAGAGCAAATGACGCATATAAGGAAAATCTAGAGCGAGAAGCCCGTCTGGAGCAGCAACGACGTGCCAGTGCAATTGAAGCACAAAATAGAAAAGCTGCAGCTATTGCTGCAGACAGAAAAGCCGCACGCGAAAAGTTAGAATCTGAAATTAAGGAAGATAAGAAACGAGACATCGCATATGAAAATGAATTACGAAGTTTAGAAATTCAAAAACTAAAATTAGCTTTAGCTCGAGAAGAAGCTCGAGTCAAAAGAGAGAATGATTTTATAGATCAAGAACTGAAGAACAAAGCAGCACAGACAGACATCCTTCAATCCAACGCAGATGCAAATAGAAATATTTCTGAAGGTGGGAAGGAGCTAATGAAAAGCACTGGAAAAGCCAAAGAAAAAGAAGCTAGTGGAATTTTTAACTAATTTCATTCATGGTTATAATCAGTGCACATAAAATATATTCGATTAACAGAAGAATATATAAAAGGCTGTCAACCCATTGGCAGCCTTACAGCGATCATAAAATTGCGCGAACTTCCGGTGTCATAGGCCATTCAATATCAGGTGCAGTTGATGTATCAACACGCTTCAGCAACACCCGATATGTCTTCCATGCCGCCAGTAACGATGTCTCTTCCTCCGTTGCGATTTCCAGATCTGCAGCATCCTGAAGCGGCGCAATATGCTCACTGGCTACCTGCA